>Ga0209646_1000014_pt1 | contig 550484 bp, 539 predicted proteins | sample AraplaL_Col_mTSA_FD_184259 | JGI IMG/M metagenome (GOLD analysis project Ga0209646, IMG submission 184259) | Arabidopsis root microbial communities from the University of North Carolina, USA - plate scrape CL_Col_mTSA (SPAdes) (version 2) | ecosystem: Host-associated > Plants > Roots >...
ACCTGGATCTTCTTGTCGCCAGCAGCCTCGAGGATGACGTCGAAGGAGTCCTTCTCCTCCTCGGCCGCGGCCTCGCCTGCGCCGCCAGCGGCACCGGCGACGGCGACGGGGGCAGCAGCGGTGACCTCGAACTTCTCCTCGAACGCCTTCACGAACTCGTTGAGCTCGATGAGGGTCAGGCCGGCGAACTGCTCGAGCAGCTCCTCGGTGGAAAGCTTCGCCATGATGTATCTCCTAGATAGATGGGGTTTGTAGACGAGATCGCCGGTCGCTTACGCGGCCTCGGCGGTCTCCAGCTTTTCGCGAAGCGCGTCGATGGTGGCCGCAGCCTTGCCCATCGTCGCCTTCATCATGCCCGCGGCCTTCGCCAGCAGAACCTCGCGGCTCTCGAGCGAGGCGTACGTGTTGACCTCGTCGGCGGTGAGGGCCTTGCCCTCGAAGATGCCCGACTTGATCACGAGAAGCGGGTTGGCCTTGGCGAAGTCACGCAGAGCCTTGGCGGTGGCGACGAAGTCACCGTGCACGAACGCGACAGCCGACGGCCCCTTGAGGTCGTCGTCCAGCGCGGAGATGCCGGCCTTGTTGGCGGCGATCTTGGTCAGCGTGTTCTTCACCACGGCGTACTCAGCGTCCTGACGGATGCTGTTGCGCAGCTGCTTGAGCTGGGCAACCGTCAGACCGCGGTACTCGGTCAGCAGGACGGCGTTCGAGTTCTCGAATGACTTCGTGAGCTCGTTGACCGATGCATCCTTCTGCGCCATGGTCACTCCTTGGTGTGTACGAGGCGCCGCACGGTGGTGGGGCGCCGGCCTCCGACCCCCTGCAAAAGAGAAGAGCTCCGGCGCAAGCGCACGGAGCTCGGAAGTTCGTGACACCTGCGCGGGCCCCTGCGATGCAGAGCTTCGATCCTGTGCACTCACGCGCACACGATGACCAGCGGTCTTCGGTTATGACCACTGTACCCCACGCTCCCTCTCCCCCCAAATCCCCCTCCTCCTCCGTCGACCCACCCCTTTCGGTGCACCCCGGCCCCTTACGCCTGCACGCAACGGGCCGGAGCGCACGGAAGGGGGTGGGTCAGCGACTCAGCGGGCGAAGAGGCCGAGGGCACGGAAGTGCGCGTCGGCCGCGGCGAGCGAGGCGACGTCCGCGCTCGTCACCCGGACCACCCGCCAGCCGGTGGTCCCGCGCACCCAGTCCTCGCGGATCTTCTCGTCGAGCACGACCTGTGACACGGGCCGGCCGCCGCGGAGGCCCTCGTCCAGGTACTTGTCCCGGCCGTCGCACTCCACGAAGGTGCGGGACTGGTCGACGGCGATGTCCATCCAGAACCGACCGCCGCGCGGTCCGTCCACCGGCACCTGCAGACGCGGCCTGCCGAAGCCGAGCTGATGGAGCCGGTACCGCGTCACGCTCTCCAGCGGAAGCTGCGCGCGCCCGTCGGCCAGGACCACGATCCGACGGGCCTGCACGATGCCGCGGAGCCGGGGACGACGCACTCGATCCGCGAGGTCCGTCAGGAGAGCCTGCGCCGCGGTGTCGTCGAACTCCCACGGGTCGCCGCCGACCAGAGCGAGGGCGGCATCCGCGACGGCGAGAGCCGCCTCCGGAGCGGCCGTGCGGGCGAGGTCGACGACCGTCCGGGCGAGGGAGGTGCAGCGGATGCCGTCGCGCTCCACGATGTCGCCGGCGGCAACCGCGCCCTCGTGCCGCAGGATCCCCGAGGTGCTGTGGCGACGGTCGGGGGGCGCCGTCACATGGACCCTCGTCGGCCGCACCCGGTACAGCGGCAGACCCCACAGCACCGCAGCCGAGGCGTGCGAGAACACGGGCCGCGTCCCCGAGGCCGCGAGGTCGGCGGCCACCACCTCCGCACGGTGCCGGGACTCCGGGGCGAGATCGCTCCAGTCCCGTTGCGCGAGGTACCACCCGCGACGCACATGATGCAGCTGCCGCCCTTCCACCGCGGCGTGGAGCGTCCGAGACCCCCACCCCTCCTCCTCCAGCCGCCGACGACCGAGGAGCATCGCCCGGATCTCGTCCACACTCACCTGTCTCATCCCCCCGACTCTCCCCTCTCCTCTCGCCGATCCCCCGCCTTCCCGCAGTTCCCCACACCCTTTCTCTCCCTCCCGCGCCCTGTGCAGGAAGACACCCCTCGTCCTCGACCCACCCCTTTGCGTTCGAGCCACCCCCTTACGCCTGCACGCAGGGGGCCGGGACGCACGCAAGGGGGTGGCTCGGCGGGAGGGCGGGAGGGGCGGCGTGTACGGCGGGAACGGGGGTGGGGGAGAGTTAGAGTCTTCTGGTGACCCCGGAACTCCAAGCTCGCATCGTCGCGGACTCGCGCGACCGCGTGGCGTGGATGAGGGCACGGTCCCGGGGCATCACGGCCACCGACGTCGCCGGACTCACCAGCGAACGCTCGATCGCCCGTGCCGCCGACGCCAAGCTCGGCGGGGGGCCGCGGTTCGGCGGCAACGCCTACACGGACCACGGTCGACGCCGCGAGCCCGAGATCGCCGCCTGGGTCGCCGCGACGCACGGCATCTTCCCCTCCTCCGCGTTGTTCCGCGCCGAGGTCGAGCACCGCCACCTGGCCACCCCCGATGGCATCTCGGTGGACGCGGACGGTCGCGTCAGCCTCGCGGAGATCAAGACCACCAACAAGGCCTTCCGCGGCATCCCGCGCACGTACCTGCGCCAGGTCTGGTGGCAGCAGCACGTGCTGGGCGCCGAGCGCACCCTGTTCGTCTGGGAGGAGCACGTCGACTTCTCCCCCATCCACGACGAGCCCCGCTGCGTGTGGATCGACCGGGACGACCGCGAGATCGCCAAACTCGTCGGTCTCGCGACCGACCTCATCGACGAGCTGTACCGTCGCACAACGGGACGCGCGGTGCCGACGCGCTCCGTCGCCCCGGTCGACAGTCGCCGCGAGCAGCTCCGCGAGCGCGACGCCTTCCGCGCCCTCGCCCTCGCCGACTGAGCGAACGCCGAGGGCCTCGGGACGACCCGCCCCGTCAGGGGTCGCGAGCGAGTACGCGACGTGCTTCTCCCGCGACCTCGGCCGCGATCGTGTCCAGCAGCGCGGAGCGCAGGTTCCACTGCTGCCAGTACAGGGCAACGCGCAGGGTCGGACCGCCGAGCGCGACGAGCCCGGGGACCTCCTGCAGTCGCGGCACCATCCCCCAGCCCAGGCCGAGGCCGACCGCGAGCGCGTAGTCGTGCGACGCCGGGACGTAGTGTCGCGGAACGCCCGCCGCCGGCACTCCCCGCGCCGCCAGCCACTCATGCTGCAGGGTGTCCCGGCGGTCGAAGTCGACGAACGGCGCGTGCGCCAGCGCGGCGGGCGTCACGCCGTCAGGGAACCATCGACGGGCATAGGCAGGCTCGGCCATGGCGCGGTACTCGAGCACGCCGAGGGGCGTGACCGTGCACCCCGCGACCGCCGTGGCCTCGCTCGTCACCGCGGCCATGACCGTTCCCGATTCGAGCAGTCGGGCGGTGAAGTTCTGATCGTCGCGGTGCAGGTCCAGGTCGATGTCGTGCGCGGCCGAGAGGCGCGCCATCGGCGGGAGGAACCAGGTCGCCAGGGAATCCGCGTTGACGGCGAGAGGCACCGTGATGCGGTGTCCCCCACCGCCCTCCTCGATGCCGACCCCGGCGAGCGCATCCTGCTCCAGGAGCGCGATCTGCCGCGCGAGGCGCACGACGGACTCCCCGGCCTCGGTGAGGCGGACCGGCTTGCTGCGCACGAGGAGGATCCGCCCGAGCTGCTCCTCGAGCGCCTTGAGCCGCTGACTGACCGCGGACGGGGTGACGCGCAGGCGGCGGGAGGCGGCGTCGAGGGTCCCCTCGTCCGCGACGGCGGCGAGCGTGGCGGCGAGCTCCGGGTCGATCCTCACATCAGCCATGCTAATGGTGAGAAAGGAATCTTCGCTGCACCTCATGGCCAGCATCCCTAGGCTCGATGCATGCTCACCGTTCTCGCCGGCCTCGGCCTCGGCCTGTCGCTCATCGTCGCGATCGGCGCGCAGAACGTGTTCGTGCTGCGACAGGGCATCCGGCGCGAGCACGTCCTCGCCGTCGTGATCGTCTGCGCCCTCTCCGACGCCGTGCTGATCATCGCCGGCGTCGCCGGGCTCGGCTTCGTGCTGTCCGCCGCTCCCTGGCTCGTCGTCGTTGCCCGCTGGGCAGGGGCGCTGTTCCTCCTCGGCTACGGGCTGCTCGCGGCGCGACGGGCCTGGCGTGGCGGCGAGGAGCTGGTGGTCGACGGGGGCGACGCTCCGGTCCTCGAGGCGTCCGGTGGCACCGGGACCCTCACCCGCACCCGCCTCGCCCCGGTGATCCTCACGACACTGGCGTTGACCTGGCTGAACCCGCACGTGTACCTCGACACGGTGCTGATGCTCGGCTCGATCGCCGCGACGCACGGCGACGAGCGATGGCTGTTCGCGGCAGGGGCGGTCATCGCGAGCCTCCTCTGGTTCACCGCCCTCGGCTTCGGTGCCCGCTACCTCGGACGGTGGCTGCGCACCCCGCGCTCCTGGCGTTTCCTCGACGCGGTGATCGCGGTCGTGATGATCACGTTGGCGGTGAGCCTGGTGCTCCCGGTGCTGGACGCCTAGCCACTCACGCCGCGTCGATCTGCGCCACCCGCGCCCGGACGAGGGCCCGGACAGCATCCTCCGGCAGCGGGTGCTCCGGCTGGAACCGGATCGTCCCCTTGTCGACGCTGATATCGGGATGACCGTCGAGGAGGCCCGCCACGGCAGCGACCGCCTCGGGGCTGAACGGGTAGACGCCGATGTGCTTCTTCGCACGCATCACCGAGAGCAGAGGCTTTCCGGCGAGCACGAGCGCCGGCATCCCATACCCCTTGCCCTGCTCCGCATCCGGCACCTCCTCCGTGGCGATCGCGTACACGCGATCGATCACTGCGCGGTCCGCCGCGTCGAGGTCGGTCAGGTAGTCGTCGATGGTGCCCACGCACCGCATCCTGCCACCGATCGCCCTCGGGGTCGAGGGCTCAGGCGCCGTCGAGCGGACGGAGGATGCGCGTGAGGAACCGTTGCGTGCGCTCATGCTGCGGGGCGCTGAACAGCTGAGCAGGCGGCCCCTGCTCCACGACGACGCCGCCGTCCAGGAAGAGCACGTGATCTGCGGCTTCGCGGGCGAAGCTCAGCTCGTGGGTGACGACGGCCATCGTCCATCCCTCATCGGCGAGCTCCTTGATGACGAGCAGCACCTCGCCGACCAGCTCCGGATCGAGGGCGCTCGTCGGCTCGTCGAACAGCAGCAGGTCCGGTTGCAGGGCCAGCGCCCGCACGATGCCGACCCGCTGCTGCTGCCCTCCGGAGAGCTGATGCGGCCGCGCGTCCGCCTTGTCGGCGAGGCCGATCCGGGCGAGCAGCGCCTGGGCCTCGGCGACGACCTCGGTCTTCGGACGGCCCTGCACCCGCCACGGCCCTTCGATGACGTTCTCCAGCACGGTCAGGTGCGGGAACAGGTTGTGGTGCTGGAACACCATCGCCGACCGGTCACGCAGCGCCAGCCGCTGCTGCTTCTCCACGCGCGGTTTCGGGCGCACCTCCGGTGCGAAGTCGATCTCCGGCCCCCCGGCCATCACGATGGTCCCCGCGTCCGGCGTCTCCAACCCGTTCAGGGCGCGCAGGACGGTCGACTTGCCCGAGCCGCTGGGCCCGATGAGCACCACGACCTCGCCCCGATGCAATGTGAGGTCGAAGCCGCGGAGCACCTCGGTGGTGCCGAAACTCTTGTGCAGCCCGCGTGCGGTGAGCAGCGGTTCGGCCGTGGGGTCAGTGCGCGACACGACTGTCGAGCCTCCTCTCCAGGGCGCTCTGCCCGAAGGAGAGCACCAGGCAGATCACCCAGTAGACCAGCGCTGCGGCCAGGTACAGCACCATGAACTCGAGCGTGGTGGAGGCGATCTGCTGCGCCACCTTGAACAGCTCCGTCACGAGGATCAGCGAGGTGAGGGAGGTGTCCTTCACGAGCGAGATGAACGTGTTGGACAACGGCGGCACCGAGACCCGGGCGGCCTGCGGCAGGATGATGCGGGTCAGCGTGCGGGTGCGGTTCATGCCGACCGTGTACGCGGCCTCCCACTGCCCCTTCGGCACCGAGAGGATCGCCGCCCGCACGACCTCGGCGCCGTAGCCGCCGACGTTGAGCGAGAGCGCGATGATGGCGCTCGGCCACGGATCGAGGGTCACCCCGACGGACGGCAGGCCGTAGAAGATCACGAAGAGCTGCACGAGCATCGGCGTGCCGCGGATCACCGAGATGTAGAACCGCGCGATGCCGGACACCACCGGGTGCACCGAGATCCGCATCAGCGCCATGCCGATCGCGATCACGAGCCCCAGGACGAACGACACCAGGGCGAGCGGGATCGTCGCCGTCAGCCCCGCCCAGGCGATCGGCCCGAGCGAGGAAAAGAAGAGCTCCCAGGGATTCTGCATCGCCTACTGCGAGACGTCCTCGCCGAAGTACTTCTCGCTGATCTCGGCCAGTGTGCCGTCGGCACGGAGCGTGTCGAGCGCCTCGTCGACCGCATCGACGAGCGCCTCCTTGTCCTTCGTGAACACGAAGGCCTGCTCGCCGGCGTCGTCGGTCTCCGCGGCGATCTTCAGGCCGGTCGGGCTGTTGGTCGTCTCGTAGTCGAGGAAGGTCAGCTTGTCGTTGACGGTGGCGTCCACCCGGCCCTGGCGGAGGAGCTCCACGGCCTGCGCCCAGCCCTCGACGCCCTCGACCTTGGCGCCGGACTCGGTGGCCAGCTCGTACCAGTTGCTCGTGAGGGACTGCGCCGTGGTCTTGCCCTCGAGGTCGTCGAACGACGAGATGGAATCGTCGTCCTCCTTGACCACGATCACGCCGGGCGACACCGTGTACGGGGTGCTGAAGAGGTACTTGGCCTCGCGTTCGTCGTTGATCGACACCTGGTTCGCGATCACGTCGAAGCGGCCCGCGTCGAGCCCCGCGAAGATCGCGTCCCACTGGGTCTCCTGGAACTCGACCTTCAGACCGAGCTCGTCGGCGACGGCCTGGATGATCTCGACGTCGTAGCCGGTGAGGTCGCCGGAGCCGCCGTCGCCGTGGAAGCTGAACGGACGGTAGGTGCCCTCGGTCGCGACCGTCAGCGTGCCGTCCTTCACCAGGCCGAAGTCGGAGCCCGCGGCGCTCTCGCCGTCCGTGCTCGCGGGCGTGCTCGAACCGCTGCACGCGGTCAGGGCGGCGGCGGCGACGACGAGTGCGGTGACGGCGATGAGACGACGGGACATGGACCCTCCTGGGGTGAGAAGCGCGGGTGCGAGTTTACGCGACGACCGCGGGAACTCCCCCACAGTACGCGTCGCTCCGGGCGTTCCCCGCTTCGGATGACGCCGGATGTCGCGGGCGGCCCAGGAACGCGGAACGCCCCCGGGCGGACCCGGGGGCGTTCGGTGCGACAGGTGCGAACCCGTCGACGCGTCAGATGGCGTTGACGTCCAGCGGGATGCCGGGGCCGAACGTGGTCGACACCGCACCCTTCTGGATGTAACGGCCCTTGGCGCTGGACGGCTTGAGGCGGACGATCTCCTCGAGAGCGGCGTCGATGTTCTCGTTCAGCTGCTCGGCCGAGAACGAGGCCTTGCCGATGACGAAGTGCACGTTGGCGTGCTTGTCGACGCGGAACTCGATCTTTCCGCCCTTGATCTCCTCGACGGCCTTGGCCGGGTTCGGGGTCACGGTGCCGGTCTTCGGGTTCGGCATCAGACCACGGGGACCGAGCACCTTGCCGAGACGGCCGACCTGGCCCATGAGCTCCGGGGTCGAGACCGCGGAGTCGAAGTTGGTCCAGCCGTCGGCGACCTTCTGGATGAGCTCGGCGCCGCCGACCTCATCGGCGCCGGCAGCGATCGCCGCCTCGGCCGCGGGGCCGGTGGCGAACACGATGACGCGGGCGGTCTTACCGGTGCCGTGGGGCAGGATGACGGTGCCGCGCACCATCTGGTCCGCCTTGCGCGGGTCGACGGCGAGCTTCAGCGCGACCTCGACGGTCGAGTCGAACTTCGCCGAACCGGTCTCCTTCGCGAGCGCGACGGCCTCGGACGGCGTGTAGAAACGGTCTGCCTCGATCTTCTCGGCGGCAGCCTTGTAAGCCTTGGACTTGGTAGCCATGATTATTCTCCTCAGCCCTCGACCGTGATGCCCATGGAACGGGCGGTGCCGGCGATGATCTTCGAGGCGGCCTCGATGTCGTTCGCGTTCAGGTCGGCCTGCTTCTGCTCGGCGATCTGACGGACCTGATCCTTGGTGATCTTGCCGACCTTGACGGTGTGCGGGGTGGCCGAAGCCTTCTGCACGCCGGCGGCCTTCTTGATGAGCTCCGCCGCGGGCGGGGTCTTCAGGACGAAGGTGAAGCTGCGGTCCTCGTAGACGGTGATCTCGACGGGGATGACGTTGCCACGCTGCGACTCGGTCGCGGCGTTGTACGCCTTGCAGAACTCCATGATGTTGACGCCATGCTGACCGAGCGCGGGGCCGATCGGCGGCGCCGGGTTGGCGGCACCGGCGTTGATCTGAAGCTTGATCAGGCCGGTCACCTTCTTCTTCGGTGCCATTCTCTTTCCTTTCCTCGAGGCGGATGCGAGCATCCGCTTCTCCCACGGCTCCGGCCTTTCCGGCCCGTGGTCGTCTGCGCGCCCTTCGACAAGCTCAGGGACCCCAGCGGGCTTTCGCACAAACCACGTAAGTCTACCTGATCACTCCCCTACTCGCGAGCCGGCCCCTTGCGTGCGAGCCGGCCCCGTGCGTGCGTCCGCAAAGGGGCGGGAGACACGGAACGGGGTGGGTCGGGGAAGAGAAGACGGCCGCCCCGGAAGGGACGGCCGTTCTCGTGCACTTCGGCGGGCTCAGTGACCCGCGGTCAGATCATCTTGGTGACCTGGTCGAACGACAGCTCGACCGGGGTCTCGCGCTCGAAGAGGGAGACGAGGACCGTGAGCTTGCCGCTCTCCGGCTTGATCTCGCTGATCGAACCGGGAAGACCCGCGAACGAGCCCTCCTTGATCGTGATGGTCTCGCCGACCTCGAAGTCGACCTCGGCGGGAAGCGGACGGGCGACGGCGACGCCGCCCTTGGCCGCGATGTTCTTGGCGGTCGGGACGTCCTTGACCTCGACGAGGGACTTCAGCATGTTGAAGGCCTCTTCGAAGCGCAGCGGCGTCGGGTTGTGGGCGTTGCCCACGAAGCCGGTGACGCCGGGGGTGTGCCGCACGACCGACCAGGTGTCCTCCGTGAGCTCCATGCGCACCAGGACGTAGCCGGGGATGCGCACGCGGGTGACCATCTTGCGCTGGCCGTTCTTGATCTCGACGACGTCCTCCATCGGGACCTCGACCTGGTAGATCTCGTCCTCGACCTCGAGCGTCGACTTGCGCTGCTCGATGTTCGCCTTGACCTTGCGCTCGAAGCCGGCGTACGAGTGGATGACGTACCACTTGCCGGGGAGCATGCGCAGGTCCATGCGGAAGGCCTCGTACGGGTCTTCCTCGGAAGCCGACTCGTCCTCGTCGGACTCGGCGGCCGGACGGTCGTCCTCGCCGTTGACGTCGGGCCCCTCGTAGGGAGTGACCTCGTCGGCGGCCTCGGCCTCCTGCTCCGCGACCTCTTCGGCCACGGAATCGTTGAGGACCTCGGCGGCGGCTTCGGACTCCGCGGCTTCGTCCAGGTTCAGAGCGTCGTTCACGATGGCGTCCGCCTCCGGGTCGTCGATGTCGATGTCGATGTCTTCCGTCTCCTGCTCGCCGTCCTCGTCCTCGACGTGGACCGCGACGTGCTCGGCAGAGGTGACCGAGAGCTCCTCGGCGGCGAGCACGTTGCCCTCCTGGGCCTCGTCCTCCTCGCTGGACTGCTCTGCGGCGGTCGCCCAGTCGGCGTCGTCGGAATATCGTTCAGACACGTTGCTTCTTCTCCATAGCTGCGGCCGATGCCGCGGGGGTCATCAGCCAGGGATTCCGAACACGTAGTGCGTCAGGAGCCCGAAGACGTAGTCGAGACCGTAGACGATGCCCATGACGATCAGGACGAAGACGAGCACCACACCCGTGAACTTGAAAAGCTCCTTGCGGGTCGGGGTGACGACCTTGCGCAGTTCGGCGATGACCTGGCGGATGAACAGGGCGATGCCCCCGAAGAACCGGGAGAAGGGGTTGCCCTTCTTCTGGCGCGTGGCGCCGGCCGCGACGACGTCGCCGCGCGGTTCGTCCTGATCCATCCTGAATGTACCTTTCGTGTGTCAGCGTGCGCTGACGCGCAGGGCGGACAGGAATCGAACCTGCAACCTGCGGTTTTGGAGACCGCTGCTCTGCCAATTGAGCTACCGCCCTAGAGACCCGGAGGTCTCGGGGATGCCCTCCCCACCCTGCCACCGGCCGATGTCGAAGACGCCAGGCACGGCGAAAGAATGCAGAGAACAACTGCTCACCAAGCATACGGCATCGATCCCGTGGTGCCGAACAGGAAGCGGAACCCGCGTTATTGCTAGGCTCGGCGGGCGGACGAAGCAGGAAGGGACGCATGTGAGTGGGGATGTGCAGCAGTTCCAGGTGGATCTGCGCGGAGTCGTCGACCTGCTCAGCAGGCACATCTACTCCAGTCCCCGGGTCTATCTGCGGGAACTGCTCCAGAACGCGCGGGACGCGATCGCGGCGCGCCGCGAGGTCGACGGGGGCGGAGGCCGCATCCGCATCACGCCGCTCACCGCGCAGACGGGCGAGTTCGTGCTCCGCGATGACGGGGTGGGGCTGACCGCGGCCGAGGTCGCCGATCTCCTCGCGACCGTCGGGCGCAGCTCCAAGCGGGACATCTTCGACCTCCCCCGGAGCGACTTCCTCGGCCAGTTCGGCATCGGGCTGCTGAGCTGCTTCATGGTCGCCGACACCATCGTCATCCGCTCCCGCAGCGCCAGAGGCGGCTCCGCGGTGGAGTGGACGGGCAGCGCCGACGGCACCTTCCGGGTCGCGGAGATCGATGACGACCTGCCGATCGGCACCAGCGTGCACCTCGTGCCGCGCTTCGACGCCGACGAGCTGCTGCGACCGGCCGCCGTGCACGAGCTCGCGACCACGTTCGGCGAGTTCCTGCCCGTGCGGGTGACCATCGATGCGACCGGCGGGGACATCGACGTGACCCGCGAGGCGCCCTTCCTCGACCCCGCCGCCGACGTCGAAGCGGCCGTGCAGTACGGCCGCGACCTGCTCGGTGCGGCGCCGCTGGACGTGATCCCGCTGACCGAGCCGGCGACCGGGACGCAGGGCCTGGCATACGTCCTGCCCTTCGCTCCTCCGCCCGGCGCCCGGCAGGCGACCCGCATGTATCTGGGCCGCATGCTGCTGTCGGAACGCGTCGACGACGTGCTGCCCGACTGGGCGTTCTTCGTGCGCGCCGTCATCGACTCCACCGGCCTCGCACCGACCGCGAGCCGCGAATCCCTCGTCGAGGACACGGCGCTGGAGCACGTCCGCGAACAGCTCGGCGCCGGGATCCGCCGCTGGGTGCTCGAACTCGGACTGCGTGAACCGCATCGCCTCGCCCAGTTCGTCGCCGTGCACGAGGTCGGACTCAAGTCCCTGGTGCGCCACGACGAGGAGCTCGCGCGCTTCATCACCCGCTGGCTCACGGTGGAGACCACGCACGGCACGCTGCGGATCGGCGACCTCGTGGAGCGGTACCCGCACGTGCGCTACGCCCAGACGGTCGACGAGTTCCGCCAGGTGGCCGGTATCTCGCCGTCCGACGAGGTCCTCGTCAACGGCGGCTACCTCTACGACGCCGACCTGATCCGGCTGCTCCCCGACCTCTACCCGCAGGTCACGGTCGAGAAGGTCGACGTGACCGGGGAGCTCGATCGCCTCGACCCGCCGCCGCTCGACGACCGGGACATCGCGATGGCGCTGGAGTCCCGCGCCGGCGCCGTCCTGCAGTCCTCGGACTGCGCCGTGGTCGTCCGGGCGATCGACCGCCCGGAGCTGACCGGACTGTACGTGGCGGACCCCGAGGTGCTGCGGACGATCGACCGCGGGCGCACCAAGGGCATCGCGAGCACGCTCTGGGGCGGGGTGCTCGACCGCATCGACCAGACGCTCTCCTCTTCGCGGGACGACGACCTCACGGCGCGACTGTGCCTGAACTGGTCGAACCGCGTCGTCCGGGCCCTCGTCCGCGTCGAGGACGACGCCGTCTTCGCACGCACCGTCCAGCTGCTCTACATCCAGGCGCTTCTCGCGGGGCACCACCCCCTCTCGGACGCCGATCGGGCGCTCATGACCAGCGCCCTCTCCGACCTCGTCTCACTCTCCGCCGGTATCGAGGGGGACACTCTCCCCTTCGACGCGCGCTGACACCCCCCGACTACCCGAAGGGCCCTCCATGGCACGTCCGAAGAAGCGCTTCCAGCAGCTCATCGAGGAGATCGATCGCACCCCGTGGGGCCCGGCGGAGCAGGCCCTCGTGGCGGAGGCGGTCGCGCTGGCCATCGAGATCGGCGACGAACGGCTGGAATACGAAGCCCGGATGCGGCAGACCGCGTCGGCGAACATGGTCGGCGCCACCGACGTCATGCTGAACTCCTTCGCGTGGTGCCTCGCGCATCACGACGCCGACCCGCAGCGGTTCCCCGCCGACCTCGACAACGGCGGCGCCGACCTGATGTGGCAGTTCAAGTGGATGGCGTCCTCGCTGCGCTCCTCCCCCGCCTTCTCGCAGGAGCAGATCGCCGCGGTGCTCGACGACATGGAGTCGCACTACCGTGCCGCAGGACTCGGCCTCAGCGGCGTGCTGACCGCCCGCTTCGAGGACGCCTGGGACGCCGGCCGGTTCGACGCCGCCGAAGCCCTCCGCGTGCAGCTCGAGGCCACGCCGCGCGACGAGCACAGCCACTGCGACGCGTGCAGCCGCAGCCAGTTCGCGGGATTCTTCGCGGAGACCGATCGCGACGCCGACGCCATCCGGCTCGTCGAGGAGATGATCGAGGGCGGTTTCTCCTGCGGCGAGGAGCCGGAGCACGCGCTCTCCCGCGTCCTCCTCCCGTACCTCCGCGCCGGACGCACGGAAGATGCGAAGACCGCGCACCTGCGCAGCTACCGACTGGCCAAGGACAACCCCGACAACCTGCGCATCGTGGCCAACAACATCGTGTTCGCCGCGATCACCGGCAACGAGGCGCGGGCGCTGGCCCTGATCGAGAAGCACGTCGCGTGGCTCGCCCACGACGGCCTCAACGTCGACGCGCACTTCGCCGCCCTCACGGCGTTCGCGGTCGCTCTCGACCGCGTCACCGCCGCCGGCCACGGCGACACCCCGGTCCGGGGTGCCGACGCCCCTGCACTCGTGCCGCTGCTCGGGGCCCACGACGGCCCGTGGAGCGCCGCCGACCTCGCCGCGGCCGCCTGGTCGACGGCCGAGCGCATCGGGGCGCAGTTCGACGAGCGGGATGGCACCGACGGCCACGCCCGCAGCCTCGCCCGGATGCGCGCTCTCGCCGACGAGCGCTACGACCTCCCGATCCGCTCCGATGCGTTCGTCGCCCCAACCCCGGCCACCACTCCGGCGGATCCGGAGGCCTGGTACGAGCGGGCGATGCAGCTCGCGCAGTTCGGCGCCGAGCAGGAGACCCTCGCCGCGCTCCCGCACGCCCTGGAGGTCGACGACCCCGCCCAGCGCGCGCAGCTCCTGTCGATGCACCTCGGCATCCTCGTCGCGCTCGATCGCGTGGACGAGGCCGAGCGCCTCCTCCCCGAGCGGATCGCCGCCCTGCGGGCCGCAGGGAACGACGCGCAGGCCGACCTCGAGGAGCGTCTGAAGCTCGCGACCTTCGGGCTGCACACCGACGAGACCATGGCGGCGCTCGAAGAGGAGTTGGCCGCGGCCGACCGTCTGCCGGCCTGGTCGCGCGGCGACCTGGCCATCAGCCGCGCGTCGCTGCACCTCAGGGCCGAGGAGCCGGACGCGGCCCTCGACCTCGCCGAGCTCGCGGCCCGCTCGTTCGCGGAGGCGGAGGACACCCGGCTGTCCAACACGACCACCCTCGTGGCGATCGGCGCCGTGCTGAGCAAGGGCGACCTCGACGCCGGCCGCACGCTCCTCGACCGCTTCCTCGCCCAGGACGACCTGTCCGCCGGTCATCGGGCCCACGCGCTGCAGACTCGGGCCCGCGTGCGGGGTGGCACGGGCGCGTACCAGGACGGGGCGACGGACGCCGACGAGGTGTGCCGGCTGCTCGCCGAGCTCGGCGCCACGCGGGCTCTCGCCGACGCCCATGTGCTCGCGGGCGCGCTCTGGGAGGACGCCGAGGAGCCCGAGAAGGCCGTCGCCCGCTACCGTCTGGCTGCTCGGCTGCACGATGACGGCGATCGCACCGGCGTGGACTTCCGGTTGGCCAGGGCGATGCTCCGCGCGGGAGACGCCGAGGAGGCCGCGGAGCTCTTCGGCGACGTGCTCCAGCGCGAGGAGGACGCCGAGACGCCCGCCGGCTCCCGTGCCATGACCGCCTCTCTCCTCGCCCGGTCTCTCGCCGAGTCCGGAGAGTTCGGCCAGGCGGTCGGCGCACACGGCTACGCCGCCGAGTTGTTCGGACAGGCGGAGGCGCACGCGGACCAGGCCATGGCCATGACGGAGCAGGCGAAGATCCTCGCCCGCTTCGAGGAGCACGACGACGCCGTGCGGCTGCTGGAGGGCGCAGCGGAGATCGCTCGTCGCGCCCCCGAGGCCGTCGGCGCGCTGTCCGAGGTGCTGCACAGCCTCGGCCAGGCCTACGGCGGTCGCGGCGACGAGCGCGCCTTCCCCCTCTTCGACGAGGTCGCCGCGCTCGCCCAGGAGCATGAAGCCGGCTGGCTGCTCGCCGACGTGACCGACTCCCGCGGCCGCGCCCTGGCCCAGCTCGGCCGGATCGACGAGTCCATCGCCGCCGCCCTCACTGCCGCCGATGGTTTCGCCGCGCTCGGGGATCAGGGCGCCGCCGGGAGCTCGGAACTGTTCGCGGGGCGCGTCCTCGCGGGGAATGACCGTCCGGCCGACGCCGTACCCGTCTACCGGAGCGCCCTGGACCATGCCGAGAGCTTCCCGCCGCTGCGTCAGGTCGCGGCACTGGAGCTCGGCGATGTGCTGGAGGCACTGGGACGGCACGCCGAGGCCGCAGAGGTCAGGGCCCTCGTCGAGAGCTGACACGCCGCCGGCTCGGGATCCACAGGGGGTCCCGAGCCGGCGTCGTCGCGGTGGTGAGCCGCGTCAGAACAGCTGACGCCAGTTCGCCCGTGCGAGGTCGAGCAGCTCGTCCCCGCGGCCCGACATGACCGTGCGGATCGCGTAGAGCGCGAAGCCCTTGACCTGCGCGGCCTCGATCGCCGGCGGCATGGACAGCTCCTGGCGCTCGGTCACGACGTCGAGCAGCGCGGGACCGTCGTGCGCGAGGACCTCACGGACCGCCTCCGGCAGATCCTCGCTACGCTCCACCCGACGGGCGAAGATGCCCATGGCCTCGGCGATCGCCGCGAAGCTCGGGTTGTCGAGCCCCGTGCCGTAGGTGACGAAGCCGGCGGCCTTCGTCTCCAGCTCCACGAAGTTCAGCGATGAATTGTTCACCACGATCGTCTTGACCGGGAGACCGTTCTGGGTGAGCGTGAGCAGCTCGCCGAGCATCATCGCGAGGCCGCCGTCGCCGGCGAGCGCCACGACCTGACGATCCGGATGGGCGACCTGCGCGCCGATGCCGTGCATCAGGGCGTTCGCCATCGAGCCGTGCGTGAACGACCCGATCAGCCGGCGCCCCTCGGTCATGGACAGGTAGCGCGCGGCCCAGACGGTCGGCGAGCCCACGTCGGCGGTGAAGATCGCGTCGTCGGCGGCATACTCGTCCAGGAGGCGTGCCAGGTACTGCGGGTGGATGGGGCGTGCGCCCTTCGCCGGCACCGCGAGCTCGTCGAGCTTCTTCCGCGTCTTCAGGTAGTGGGCCACGGCGTCGTCGAGGTGGCCGCGGTCGTCCTTCCGGGCGAGTCGGGGCAGCAGGGCCTCGGCGGTCGCCTTCACGTCGCCGACGAGCCCGAGGTCGAGCGGGTGCCGCTTGCCGAGCTGCGAGCCGCGGATGTCGACCTGGATGGTGGTCGCGTGCTCCGGGTAGAACTGCTCGTACGGGAAGTCGCTGCCGAGGACGAGGAGCGTGTCCGCCGCCTCCATCGCCCGATAGCCCGACGCGAATCCGAGCAGCCCCGTCATGCCGACGTCGAACGGGTTGTCGTACTCGATGAACTCCTTGCCGCGCAGCGCGTGGACGATGGGGGCACCGAGTGCGTCGGCGAGCGCGATCACCTCGTCGTGCGCGCCCTCCACGCCGGCCCCGGCGAGGATGGTGACCTTCTTGGCCGCGTTCAGCATGGTCGCGGCCTTCTCCAGCTCCGGACCGCTGGGCTGGATCAGCGGGCGGGTGCGCTCGATCACCACGGCGCGGTCATCCGCGATCTCGGACAGCGCCACATCACCGGGGATCACGAGGACCGCGACGCCGCGCTGCTCGATGGCCGCGCGCATGGCGATCTCCATCAGCCGCGGCATCTGCGACGGGTCCGCGACGTATTCGACGTACACGCTGCACTCGCGGAACAGCTCCTGCGGATGCGTCTCCTGGAAATATCCGGTGCCGATCTCGACGGTCGGGATGTGGGCGGCGATGGCCAGCACCGGTACCCGGGAGCGCTGCGCGTCGTACAGGCCGTTGATGAGGTGCAGGTTGCCGGGGCCGCATGAGCCCGCCACGACGGCGAGGTCCCCGGTGGTGCCGGCGTCGGCGGCGGCGGCGAAGGCGGCGGACTCCTCGTGGCGCACGTGCACCCAGCGGATCCGGCCGTCCTTGCGGAGGGCGTCCGTGAGTCCGTTCAGGGAGTCGCCCGGGATGCCGTAGACCCGGTCGACTCCGTTGGCGTTCAGAGTCTTGACGATGTTCTCAGCGACGTTGGCCATACCCCGACCCTACGCCCGCCGAGGCCTCCCCGGGCCGGGCTCAGTACTCCTGCGGCCCATCCCGGTCGGGCTCCGGATCGCGCCGGAACGCACGGCCGGACACCGATGCCGGAGCGATGCGCACGTACACGCGCTTGTCGGTCGGGATCCACGGGCGCAGACCCGCCGCCTCCGCCCGCTCGATGTCGGCGTCGGTCTCCAGAGCCTCCGCACGTCCGCGCACGATGACACTCCAGGCCGCGGTGTCCGTGTGGTCGTCGACTTCGAAGAGCACGTCGGCGGTGACCGTCAGCTCGAACAGCTTGCTCCCGGGGGCGGTGCGGAACAGCAGGCCTTCGCCGTCCACCGCATAGTTCACGGGGAAGATGTCGATGGTCTCGCCGACCCGGGTCACGAGCCGCCCGAGCTCCTGGCTGCGCAGGTGCTCCCAGCTCTGCTCCGCGGTGAGGGTCTGGACCGGATCCGTGTGCGCGCTCATGCCGCCATTGTGCCTCGTCCGTCCTCGACGCGCACCCCCGTCGACCCGGCCCCTCTCGTGCGAGCGGCCCCCTTGCGTGGGTACGCAAGGGGGCCGCTCGGCCGCAAGGGGGTGGGTCGACGATCAGCCGATGCGGATCAGCTTCTTGTTGACGAACTCGTCGGCGGCGAGGTGGCCCAGCTCGCGTGCCGTGCCGCTGCGCTTGATGCCGCCGAACGGGAGCTCCGGGCTGTCGGCGAGCACGAGGTTCACGTAGACCATGCCCGCCTCGATCCTGTCGGCCACCCGCTCCGCCTGCGCCTCGTCCGTCGTGAAGACGTAGGAGCCGAGGCCGAACGTGGTGTCGTTGGCCAGCGCGACCGCCGCGTCCTCGTCCGCGACGCGGTACACGACCGCCGCGGGACCGAACAGCTCCTCGCGGTAGACGTCCATCTCCGGGGTCACGTCGGCGAGCACGGTCGGCGCGAAGAACGCCCCGTCGCGCGTACCGCCCGTGAGCAGCGTCGCGCCCTGGGCCACGGCCGTGTCGATCTGCTTCTGCAGGTTCTCCGCCGCCGCCTCCGACGAGACCGGGCCGAGGACCGTGTCGTCGAGCGTGGGGTCGGTCGCCTCGACCGCCGCCATCGCCGCCGTGAACTTCTCCACGAACGCGTCGTAGAGGTCGTCGACGATGATGAAGCGCTTGGCGCCGTTGCAGGCCTGACCGTTGTTGTCGAGCCGCGCGTCGACACCCGCCTGCACGGTGGCGTCGAGGTCGTCGGTGGAGAGCACGATGAACGGGTCGGACCCGCCCAGCTCCAGCGCGACCTTCTTGAGGTTGCGCCCCGCCACCTCGGCGACCGCGGCGCCGGCGCGCTCGGAGCCGGTCAGCGACACGCCCTGCACCCGCCGGTCCGCGATCATGGCCGCGATCTGCTCGTTCGTGGCGAGCACGTTCTGGTACGCACCCTTCGGGAAGCCGGCGTCGTGGTAGATCGCCTCGATCGCGCTCGACGACTCCGGGCACTGCGGCGCGGGCTTCAGCAGGATCGTGTTGCCGACGATCAGGTTCGGCGCCGCGAAACGCACGATCTGGTAGGCCGGGAAGTTCCACGGCATGATGCCCACGAGCGGTCCCAGCGAGGAGCGGCGGATGATCGCCGACCCCTCCCCGAGGATCTTGATGGGCTGGTCGGCCATGATGTCCTCGGCCTGGTCCGCGTAGTACTCGGCGATGTCGGCGGCGAAGTCGACCTCGCCGAGTGCGGCCTCCCGGGGCTTGCCCATCTCGCGCACGAAGATGTCGGCCAGCTCCTCGCGGCGTTCGCGGTGCAGCTCGGCCGCACGGCGCAGCAGCGCGGCACGGTCGGCGACCGTGGTGGAGCGCGACCACTCGCGGTGGGCCTCGTCCGCGGCGGCGACGGCCTCCTCGATCTGCGCGTCGGTGAACGTGTCGTACGACGCCAGGGTCTCGCCGGTGGCGGGGTTGACGACGGCGTAGTCGGTCATGTCTCTCCTCCTCTTGCCGTGCCGGTCAGGAGACCGGGATCAGCGTGTACTTGGTGGACAGGTATTCGTGGATGCCCTCGAAGCCGCCCTCGCGGCCGACGCCGGACTGCTTGACGCCGCCGAAGGGAGCCGCCGCATTCGAGACGACACCCACGTTGAGACCCATCATGCCCGTCTCCAGCGCGTCGATCATCCGCTGACCGCGCTGCAGGTTCTCGGTGAACACGTAGGAGACCAGGCCGTACTCGGTGTCGTTGGCGAGACGCACGGCCTCGTCCTCCGTCTCGAAGGTCGCGATCGCGAGCACCGGGCCGAAGATCTCCTCGCGGAGGATCGCGGAACCGGGGACGACGTCGGTGAGGACCGTGGGCTCGTAGAACGTGCCGGTGCCCTCGAGCGCCTTGCCGCCCGCGAGCAGGGTCGCGCCGCGCTCGACGGCGTCGTCGACGAGCTCGCCGGCCTTGGCCACGGCGTCCTCGTCGATGAGCGGGCCGATCGCCACGCCGTCCTCCGTGCCGCGACCGATCTTCATGCCGTTGACGCGCTCGGTGACGCGCTTGGCGAACTCGCCCGCGACGTCCTTGTGCACGATGAAGCGGTTCGCCGCCGTGCAGGCCTGACCGATGTTGCGGAACTTCGCGGCCAGCGCGCCCTCCACGGCCTTGTCCAGGTCCGCGTCGTCGAACACGACGAACGGGGCGTTGCCGCCGAGCTCCATCGACACCCGGAGCACGCCCTCGGCGGCCTGCGCGATGAGCTTGCGGCCGACCTCGGTCGATCCGGTGAAGGAGAGCTTGCGCAGACGCGGGTCGGCGATGATCGGCGCCGACAGGGCGCTCGACTTCGAGGTCTGCACGACGTTGACGACACCCTTGGGCAGACCGGCCTCTTCGAGCAGCGTCGTGAAGAAGATGGTCGTGAGCGGCGTGAGTGCCGGGGGCTTGATCACCACGGTGCAGCCGGCGGCGAGGGCCGGGGCGATCTTGCGCGTGGCCATCGCGAACGGGAAGTTCCACGGCGTGACGAAGAACGACGGACCGACGGGGCGCTGCGACACGATCATGTGACCGGTGCCCTCGGGGTTCAGGCCGTAGCGGCCGCTGATGCGCACGGCCTCCTCGCTGAACCAGCGGAGGAACTCGCCGCCGTAGGCGACCTCGCCGCGGGCCTCGGCCAGGGGTTTGCCCATCTCGAGCGTCATCAGCAGCGCGAGGTCCTCCTTGCGCTCCTGCACGAGGTCGAACGCCCGGCGGAGGATCTCCCCGCGCACGCGCGGCGCGGTCGCGGCCCACTCGTCCTGTGCGGCGACGGCGGCGTCGAGCGCCCGGATGCCGTCCGCGGGGGTGGCGTCAGCGATCGTGCGGATCACCTGGTTGGTCGAGGGGTCCTTGACGTCGAAGGTCGCGCCGGTCTCCCCCTCGATCCACTCCCCGCCGATGAAGAGGCCGGTGGGGATGCTGTCGAGCAGCGCCTGCTCGTTCTGAGTGCTCATGGATTCTCTCTCTTTCAGACGGACGTGGGACGACGACGGCGGCTGGGCGGAGCGTCCATACCCAGCGTCTCACCGCGGAAGAAGGCGGGGCGGCGGATGGCGTTCCAGATCATCACGGCGATCCCGACGACGATGATGAGGATGCCGAGGATGAAGACGATCCCGATGCCGCCGATCTCCGACCCGGAGCCGTAGGCCGGGTCCATGGAGTCGATCAGCGTCGTGAAGAACAGGATCGCCAGGATGATGCCGCCCACCAGCGGGAACAGGAAGGTGAAGAAGACGTTCCGCGCCGAGTCGAACCACTGCTTGCGGAAATACCAGACGCAGGCGAACGCCGTGATCCCGTAGTAGAAGCAGATCATCATGCCGAGCGTGAGGATCGTGTCCCACAGGGTGTCCTCGCTGACCACGCGCATCACGGCGTAGAACGCGGAGGCCACGATGGCCGACACGATGGTGGCGTAGCCCGGGGTGAAGAACCGGGGGCTCACCTTCGCGAACGACTTCGGCAGCGCGCCGTAGTGACCCATCGCGAGCAGGGTGCGTGCCGGGCCGACGAACGTCGACTGCAGCGACGACGCCGAGCTCGTGAGCACCGCGAGCGACACGAGGAACGCGAGCGGCCCGAGGATCGGCCCGGAGAGGTGGAAGAACACGTTCTCCTGGATGTCGCCGTTGCCGAGGCCGAGCTCCCCCGTACCGACGCCCGCGAACATGATCATCGCGACGGCGAGGAGCAGGTAGAGCGAGACGATCGTGAGCACCGTGACGGTGGCCGCGCGGCCCGGGGTCTTCTCCGGGTCCTTCGTCTCCTCGTTCATGGTGAGGGTGACGTCCCAGCCCCAGAAGATGAAGATCGACAGCGACAGACCGGCGGCGACCGCGCTGAACGACGAGATCGCGAACGGGTTGAACCAGTTGAGGTCGAACGGCTGGTAGTCGAAGCCGTTGCCGCCCACGGCCTGCACGATCGCGGCGACCGCGAAGAACACGAGCACGAGGATCTGGAATCCGACCAGCCAGTACTGCAGCTTCTGCGTGGTCTGCATGTCGCGGTACGACACCCACGTCGCGCCGAGCATGAACAGCAGGCACACGCCGATGTTGATCCAGGTGACGCCGGCGAGATCGGCGATCTCGGCGTTGCCCGTGATCTGCGACAGCAGCAGGAACAGGAAGTCGACCGCGACCCCGGCGAGGTTGGACAGCACGAGGATCGTGGCGACCACGAGGCCCCATCCGGCCATCCAGCCCACCCACGGCCCGAACGCCCTGGCGGCCCAGGTGAAGGAAGTGCCGGAGTCGGGCATGCGGTTGTTGAGCTCGCGATAGCCGAAGGCCACGAGGAGCATCGGGATGAAGCCGACGAGGATGATCGCCGGGATCTGCGCGCCCACCTCGGACGCGGTGGGGCCGACGGCGGCCGTGAACGTGTAGGCGGGGGCGATGCACGAGATGCCGATCACGACGGCGCCGATCAGGCCGACGGTGCCGGCGCTCAGGCCCTTCGTCGAGATTCCGGTCGTGACGCCGGATGCGGGCTCCGTCGCCCGGTTGGTGCTGCTCATCAGCGGTCTCCTGCTTCGATGCGGGTGCGCGGGACGACGATCATGGGGACGGGCAGCTCGTGCAGCATCTTCGCCGCCGTGGAGCCCAGGAAGAGACGGCGTGGCTGCGCCAGCCGGCTGGAGCCGACGAGGACGACCTCGCCGGGGAGCCAGGAGAGCCCGGCCACGGCGTCCTCCACCGTCTCGCCCGGCGCCTCCTCGACGACGGCGCCGAGGCCGTCCGGCAGGCGCTCGGCCGCCACGGCCAGCACCTGGTGCGCGTGCTCGCTGCCGGCGAGGCGGATCGCGCCGGTGTCGAGTCCCGGCGGCACGTCGAACGGCACGAGCGACACCAGCCGGAGGCTCACCTCGGCCGCGCCGGCGAGGGCGACGGCCTGGTCGAGCACGCCCTCCGCGCCGGGACGCGTGCCGACGGCGACCGTGACGCGCGGAAGCACGTGGTCGTCCTGCTGCGCGAGCCCGGAGGGTGCGAGGGCCACCGGGATCGGCGAGGAGTGCAGCAGCTCCGATGCGACGCTGCCCAGGCGATGCCGGCCGAAGAGGCCGCCGCCGGCCGTGCCGATCACGATGACGCTGGCGGCGAACTCCTCACCGGCGGCGATGAGCCCCTCGGCGAACGACTCGGAGAAGCGCACATGGCCGCTGCGCACCAGCTCCTGCGGGAGACGCACGACCGCGTCCTGCAGCCAGCTCCGCGCCTGCTTCCGGATGACGTCCTCGTAGGCGCGCTCCGGTGGCACGGCGGCGCTCCGGGTGCCCTCGGTCGGCAGCACGATCACGAGGTGGAGGGTCGCACCGATGCTGCGCGCCAGACGTGCGCCCAGCGCCGCCGCGTCCGCCCCCGCATCCGTCGCCGTGTAGCCGACGACGACCGAGCCGGTCATCAGCCGATGCTCTCGGGAGCGCCGGCCTCGCGGCGGGCGTCGACGATGTTCGCCGCGACGAAGTGGCCCATGCGGATCGCCCCGTCGACGTGCTGGTAACCCGCTCCTGCCATGTCGCTGCAGGCGAAGTGGATCGGTCCGACGGGCGTGCGCAGGTCGGCGCCGTAGCGGTGCAGGCCGCCCAGGTCGAAGCTCGCGGCGTAGGCGCCACGCGTCCACTCCTCGCTGCCCCAGTCGCTCTCGTAGTACACGACCGGGTTCTTCGCCTCGGGACCGTAGTAGTGCGACAGCGACTCGAGGATGCGCTCCTTGCGCTCCTCGGCGGACAGCTCGAACACGCCGTCGGCGTTCGCATCGGACACGAAGCCGACCAGAGTGCCGCGCTCGTCGCCGTGGTTGCTGTTGTCGTAGGCCTCGTGCGAGAGCTCGTACGGGCTGAACGCCGTGCCGCTCAGGCCCTGCTCGCGCCAGAACGGGCGGTCGTAGACGGCGTGCACCTTGATGACGAAGCCCATCGAGAGGTGCTGGTGCAGCTGGTGCTGGCGACGCGGCAGCGGCGGGACGAAGGAGATGCGGTTGTAGAGGATGGGGGCGTGCGCGAGGATCGCGTACCGCGCCCGCACCGTGAGGTCGTCGGTGGTCGCCACGACCCCGTCATCCGACCACTCCAGGCTGCGGACGGGCTGGTTCAGCAGCACGTCCTCGCCCAGGCGCTCGGCGAGGCGCAGCGGCACCTGCTGGAGCCCTCCCACGACGCGCTTGTCGAGGATGAAGTCGGCGTCGACGAGGTTCGAGTACGAGCCGGCCGAGGCCGCCATGAGCAGCGACTGCAGCAGCGAGAAGGCGTGGGTCGGCTTGGTCAGCATCGCCGAGCCGGTGGCGAAAGCGAGGTTGCGCACGGCTTCGTCGTCGTCGGTCTGCGAGCGCAGCCAGGCGTCCCAGGAGATCGAGTCCCACTCGGCCGCGTTCGGGTGCTCCCACGGCTTGTCCGGGTCGATCTCGGCGACGAGGGCGTCGAGGATGCCGGTGATGCGCGCGATCACGGCCTCGGTCTCCGCCGACACCGGGAACATCTCGCCCGTGAAGCGGTGGGCCTGCCCGTCCGGGCCGACGTAGACGCTGTCGCCCTCGCGGTACCGGCTGTAGGTCTCGAGCCCCAGCTCCTCGATCGTGTCCTTGAGCGCGTCCTGGTCGGGCGAGACCCACTGGCCGCCGATCTCCAGCATGGCGCCGTCGATCACGTCGGTCCACAGGCGGCCACCCACGCGGTCGCGGGCCTCCAGCACGGCGACCGACAGCCCGGCCTTCCGCAGGTCGTTGGCCGCCGTGAGCCCTGCGGCTCCGGCGCCCACGATCAGCACGTCGCGGGTGATCTCAGCCATCTGCAACTCCTTCGTTGTCGGGGGATGCGGGGGATGAAGTACCGGTCGCGTCCCGAAATCCCCCGATCCGGGGACGCGACCGGACAGGGTGTCAGGCGCCGGCGAGCGCCTCGGCCACGACGTCGAGGCCCTCGTTCAGCAGCTCGTCGCCGATGGACAGCGGCGGGAGGAAGCGGATGACGTTGCCGTACGTGCCGCAGGTGAGGACGATGACGCCCTGGGCGATGCACGCCTTGGCCACAGCAGCCGTGAGCGCGGCGTCCGGAGCGTTGGTCTCCGGGTCGACGAACTCGGCGGCGACCATCGCACCGTGACCGCGGACGTCGCCGATGCGGGCGTCCTCGGCCTGGAGGGCGGTGAGGCGGTCGAGGAGGATCTCGCCGATCTCGCGGGCACGCTCGATGACGCCGTCGTTCTCGAACACGTCGATGGCCGCGAGCGCCGCGGCGCACGCGATGGGGTTGCCACCGTAGGTGCCGCCGAGGCCACCGGAGTGCGACGCGTCCATGATCTCGGCGCGGCCGGTCACGGCGGCGAGCGGCAGCCCGCCCGCGATGCCCTTGGCGGTGGTGATGAGGTCGGGCTCGATGCCGAAGATCTCGCTGGCGAACATGTGTCCGGTACGGGCGAACCCGGTCTGCACCTCGTCGGCGATGAAGACGACGCCGTTCGCGCGGCACCAGTCGACGATCGCGGGGAGGAAGCCGTCGGCGGGGACGATGAAGCCCCCCTCACCCTGGATCGGCTCGATGATGACGGCGGCGAGGTTGTCGGCGCCGATCTGCTTCTCGAGCTGGAGGATCACGCGGGCCGCGGCCTCGCCGCCCTCGAGCCCGTCGCGGAACGGGTACGACATCGGCGCGCGGTACACCTCGGGGGCGAACGGTCCGAAGCCGCTCTTGTACGGCATCGACTTCGCGGTCAGCGCCATGGTGAGGTTCGTGCGGCCGTGGTAGCCGTGGTCGAACGCGACGACGGCCTGACGACCGGTGTGCTTGCGGGCGATCTTGATCGCGTTCTCGACGGCCTCGGCGCCGGAGTTGAACAGGGCGCTCTTCTTGGCGAAGTCGCCGGGGGTGACGCGGTTGAGCGCCTCGGCGACGCCGACGTACGACTCGTACGGCGAGATCATGAAGCAGGTGTGCGTGAACTGCGCCGCCTGCGCGGCCACGGCGGCGGCGACCTTCGGGTGCGCGTTGCCGACCGTGGTCACGGCGATGCCGGAGCCGAGGTCGATGAGCGAGTTGCCGTCGGCGTCGACGACCACTCCTCCCCCGGCTGCGACGGCGGCGACCGGCACGGTGTGACCGACACCGGCGGCGACCGCGTCCGCTTTGCGGGCGAGGACCTCGGCCGACCGCGGGCCGGGGAGTTCCGTGACGAGGCGACGCTCCTGCGGGAGGTCGGGGCCGCCGAGGGGGACTGCGGGTGCTGCGGTGTCGAGGAGAGCCATGCCGCGAGCGTACGGCCGTCCGAGAGACGCCCGCATTCGCCGGGTCGTACAATCGGAGAATTGATTTCGCCGTCTCGTACAACCGGAGATCGTATGGCCCCCGCCGATCCCTCCACGCTGTCCGCCCTGCTGCGCCGCCGGGATCTCGACCTGCGACTCGTCTCCGCCGCAGCAGATCTGCCGGACGGCGCGCTCGACCGGCCGCTGCGCTGGGTGCACAGCTCCGACCTCGCGGACCCGACGCCCTTCCTCGCGGAAGACCTCGTGCTCCTCACCACCGGCACGCAGTTCGACGACGCGGAGGCCATCGCCCCCTACGTCGTCCGCCTCGCGGAGCGCGGTGTCCTCGGGCTCGGATTCGGCACCGACGTGCATCGCTCGGGAACACCGGAAGAGTTGATCGCGGCGTGCGCCGACCAGGGCATTCCGCTGTTCGAGGTGCCGTACCGCACGCCGTTCATCGCCGTGGCCCGCGCGCACTCCGAGGCGATCGCGGCGCAGGCCTACGCCCGGCGCACCTGGGCGCTGGACACCCAGCGCGCCCTCGCCCTCGCCGCCCTCCGGCCGCGCGGGCTCGAGGCGATCATCACCGAACTCGGCCGTCGACTCGGCGCCTGGGCGGGCATGTTCGACGCGGCGGGCGACCTGATCGTCGCCCACCCCCGCGACGCCCTCTCGGCGACTGTCCGGGAAGGGCTCGGGACCCGGGTCCAGGAGATCCTCGACCGTGGACTCGAGGCGGGGCAGTCCCTCACCCTCGATGCGCACACCTTCATGCTCTTCACGGTGGGGCGGGGCGGGCACCTGCGCGGCGTCCTCGCCGTGGCGGCGGACGCCCTCGACCAGGAGGCCAGGGCCGTCGTCACCTCGGTCATCGCGATGGCGGGACTGGCGCGGGAGCAGAGCGAGCAGCTCGCCCGCGGCCGACGCCGGCTGCACACGCAGCTGCTGCGCTCGCTCCTGGGCGACGACCCCGGCCTCGCGCGCCGTGTCCTCGGCAGCCTTCCGCCCGCCCCCGTGGTGGTGGCGGTGACCGGGGATGCCCCGGCCGAGCCTCTCCTCGACTGGTGGGAGCGCCGACGGGTCGAGCACGGGACGCCCGCCTTCCTCGCGGACTCCGAGGACGGCGTGGTCATCTGCGTGTCCGCGGCCGACGAGGCTCTTCTCGACGACGCGGCCTCGCGCTTCAGTGCCCGCGTCGGCGTCTCGGCCCCGGAGGGGTACGACGCCTTCTCCCGCGCGCACGCCCAGGCGCTCATCGCTCTCCGACAGCCGGGCACGAGCGGCGCCGTCCGGTACGCCGACACGGTCGGATCCAGCTTGCTCACGGCGCTGGCGACGGATGAGGCCCGGCTCGTCGCGGAGTCGCGGCTCGCTCCGCTCCGGGAACACGACGCCGCCCACGGCACCGCGCTCGAGCACGCGCTGCGGACCTGGCTCGACCACGACACGCGGGCCGAGCAGGCCGCGGCCGCCCTCGGCATCCACCGGCACACCCTCCGCTCCCGGGTCTCCCATGCCGGCGCCCTCCTCGGGGTCGACCTCACCACCTTCCCCGCCCGGGCCGAGGTGTGGGCCCTCCTGCAGACCGCCCGCGACTGACCCGGCCCCTTCCGTCCCCGCCTCCCCCCGCGTCACCTGCACGACCGCGCGACACCTGCGCGACGGATCGGCCCGCCAGGTCATGCCCGCGGACCGAGGTCGTGCAGCCGGAACCGCGGGCCCTCAGCCGTCGAGGTTGTCGGAGACCACTTCGAGAGCGTGTGCCCGAGCCTGGACGGCGGCGTCGCCGCGCGCGGAGGTGACCGCGGCCGCGAAGACCTCGGCGAACACGAGGAAGGCGACGCGGGAGGCGTGCTGCAGCTCTTCGCGGAAGCTCACCCCGGCCGGGGTGATGACGAGCGACAGGGAGGCCGCGTCGGTCAGCGCGGAGGACGCGAACGAGGTGAGTGCGATCACCGTCGCACCGCCGCGGGCGGCGGCGGTCGCGACACGCAGGCTCGCCTCATTGGCTCCGGACCCGCTGACGATGACGCACACGTCCTGCTCCGTGAGATGCCGGGCCGCGATCTGCTGGGCGATGGCGTCGGCGATGAACTCCGCCGGTCGCCCTGCCGCCGTGAGCCGCATCGCCAGATCGCTCGCGATCGGCGACGAGAGACCGTTCGCCAGGACCAGCACACGTCGCGCGGAAGCGGTCGCGGCGACTGCCGCGTCGACGGTCGCCGGGTCCAGGAGACTCGCCAGCACGGGGAGGGACGCCGCGACACGGTCGATCTCACCGCGCATCCGCCCCAGCACACCCGGCCCGTAGTCGACCGCAGCGTCACCGCTCCCCCCGCCGAGCTCGGCGGCCAGCGCGACCCGGAGCTGCGGGTAGCCGCGGTAGCCGAAGCCCTGGCACGCGCGGACGACGGTGGCGCGGCCGACACCCGCCCGGTCGGCGAGCTCCTGCGCTGTCCACTCCACGACGGCGTCGGCGGAGTCCAGGATGAGCTCGGCCACCCGCCGCTCCGCGGGCTGCAAGGTGTTGCGGACCGCGGCGATGCGCACGGTCGGCGGAGCACTAGGGGCGAACACGGGCTCGGGCTCCCTCCATGATCCGGCGGCGGATCGCGCCGGATACCGCGTCGATCAGCATCGTCACCGCGACAACCACGATGAGCAGGACACCCACCGTCGACCACTCACGGTACTGGGTGTAGGAGGTGAGCATGTCACCGATGCCGCCGACGCCGATGAGGCCGAGGACGGCCGACGAGCGCACGTTGATCTCGAAGCGGTAGAGCCAGAACGACCAGAACGCCGGTTCCGCCTGTGGCCACACTCCCCATCGCAGCACCTGGAGAGTGCTGCCGCCGGCCGCGTGTGCCGCCTCGATGGGGCCACGGGGCACGGCTTCGACGGCCTCATAGCCCCATTTGCCGAGGGTGCCGATGCCGTTGAGTGCGAGCGCCAGGGCTCCCGTGAAGGGCGTGAGCCCTGTCACCGAGAGGATCACGATCGCGATGATGATCTCCGGGACCGCGCGGATGAGCGAGAACAGCCCGCGAAGCAGATTGCGCAGCCAGACCGGTCCGAAGCCGCGAGCGGCCAGCAGGCTCAGGGGTGTCGCGAGGATGATGCCGAGCACCGTGCCGACCCAGGCCATCTCGATGCTCCGCCAGGTCTGCCACAGGGCCTCGGGGAGCTTCTCCCAGTTCGGGTCGCCGAACATGAGCACGGTGTAGCGGACGATCTCCGCCGGGAGATCGGCGAGGCGCGCCCAGGAGATGTCGATCGACCAGAAGGCCAGCACGATCACGGCGGTCACGAGGCCCCATCCGACGAGGAGCCAGGGGCGCCGAGGCCGGGCGGGGACGGCGGTGAGGGGCGCGGTCATACGAGCCTCCGCCGGACGGCGTCGGAGACCACGTCGATCACGATCACCACGATAAGGATCTCGAGGATGATGAGCGAGAGCTGGTCGTAGCGGTAGAACGTGCGGACGGCGTCGATGAGCAGCCCCATCCCGCCCGCCCCGACGAGTCCGAGCACGGTCGATGCGCGCACGTTGAGCTCGAAGACGTAGAGGGTCTGGTTCGCGAAGGCGGGCCAGGCGTCCGGAAGGGCGAGCGTCCGGTTGATCTGCATCTGCGTCGCGCCCACGGCCCGGCCGGCCTCGAGGGGCCCGCGGTCGTTCGTGTCGATGGCCTCGGAGACGAGCTTGACGATGATGCCGATGTTGAACAGGACCAGCGCCAGGATCCCGGGAAGGGCGCCGACGCCCACCATCGCCACGAGGATGGCGGCGTACAGCAGGTCGGGAACACTGCGCACGACGTTGAGGACCCCGCGCACGACCAGTCTCGCGCCCGTGTTCGGGTTCGTCGCCCGCGCCGCCCAGAAGCTCAGGGGCAAGGACACGGCGGCGCCCAGGGCGGTGGCGATGACCGCCATCTGCAAGGTCTCGATCAGCGGCGGGACCGTGCGCGGGAAGAACGACCAGTCGGGCACCAGCAGCTTCAGCACCTTGTCGGCACCGTTCTGCCAGTTGCGCGCGATCGCGTCGAGGTCGACTCCGATGCCGACACCGGGCAGACACATCACGACCGTCACGGCGACCACACCCGCCAGGACAGCGGCTCCCTTCCAGGCACCGGGTGGGCGCGCGGGCACGTCGAGCGGTGCCACCGCGGTGTCCTGGTCGATGACGGGGGTCACGCGTCCAGCCGATCGTCCGAGGTGAGCGACCGGCCGTAGATGCCCTCGAAGTCCGCGTCCGAGGCACCGGCGGCGGGGCCGTCGTAGACGATCTCGCCCGCGCGCATGCCGATCATCCGGGCGCCGTATTCACGGGCGAGGTCGAGCAGGTGGAGGTTGACGAGCACCGTGATGCCGAGATTGCGGTTGATGCGCCGCAGGTCGTTCATCACGCCGTGCGCCGTGGGCGGGTCGAGGCTCGCCACCGGCTCGTCCGCCAGGACGACGCGAGGCTCCTGCGCCAGAGCGCGGGCGATCGCGACGCGCTGCTGCTGGCCGCCGGAGAGATCGGAGGCCCGCGCGTGCAGCTTGGGCAGGATCCCGACCCGGTCGAGCGCGTGGTACGCGCGCTGCCGGTCAACCTCAGGATAGGCACCGAGGAGTGTGCGCCACAGCGGCGTGTGGGCGAGACGCCCGACGAGCACGTTGTGCAGCACGCTGGCGCGACCGGCGAGGTTGAAGCCCTGGAAGACCATGCCGATGTCCCCCCGGAGCCGGCGCAGCGTGCGCGGGGAGGCGCCGCTGACGCGATGCCCGCCGACGTCGAGGGTGCCGGACGTGACCGGCACCAGGCCGTTGATCGTGCGGATGAGAGTCGACTTCCCCGAGCCGGAGAGTCCGACGACGGCGACCATCTCGCCCGCGGCGATGTCCAGTGAGACGCGGTTCAACCCGATCGTGCCGTTCGGATAGCGCACCGTCACATCGTCGAGACGGATGTTCCACGGCGTGGACGCCGCGGCCGGAGCCGCGGCGTCCACCGGGTGATGCGGAGCGGACAATTTACTGCAGCCCCAGGGCCTCGGCGGCCCGGGCGACGACGTCAAGCGACGCGGGGTCGGCCGGTGCGAGCTTGGTGATCGAGTAGATGCTCTCCAGGATCGTCGAGCCCTCCTCCGTGTTCGAGAACTCCTCGAGCGCGGTCGTGATGCGCTCCTGCAGCTCCGGGGACAGGTCGGCAGACAGAGCGACGCCGTCGTTCGGGATCTCCTCGGTCATGGCGAAGACGACGACCTTCTCCCCCACGTCCGGGGTGTCCTTCTGCACGATCGTGCGGGCGTCCCAGAAGCTGAAGCCCACCTCCGCGTCGCCGTTGTAGACGGCCAGCACGGACGCGTCGTTCGCAGTCACCGGGATCTGCTCGATGTCCGCGTCCGTGTCCAGGCCCGCCTCCTGAAGCGCGAGGATCGGGTAGATGTAACCGGCGGGGGACCCCGGGCCGAGGACGGCGACCTTCGCGCCCTCCACCTTGTCGATGCTGTCGAGACCGGCGGGTCCGGTCATGGCGTCGGCGCCGTTGCAGAAGAGCATCCCGTCACGCGCGACCGGCTCGTCCTCGCAGTACTTGTCGGGGTTGTTCGTCATGAACTGCGCCGGGTAGGTGATGTTGCCGTTGCGCTCCGTCTGCAACACGACGGACGCGTCGTACATGTCGTTCGCCTGCCAGAGCTGCAGCGACGGCAGGAAGCCGATCTGCGCCTGCCCCGCGCCCATCGCCTCGACCGCGGCCTGGTAGTCCTTCGAGACGACACCGGTCACCTCGATCCCGAGCTCTTCCGTGAGGTAGTCGGTCAGCGGGGCGGCTGTCTCCACGAGGCCGTCCTGGTCCTGCGACGGGACGAGGGCGAGGACGAGGGAGTCCGGATCCTCGGCGGGGGCGGCGGACGGGTCGGACCCGGCAGCGGTGCCGGAGCACCCGGCGAGCGCGACGGTCAGCAGGGCACCGGCGGCGGCGAGACCGAGAACCGGGCGGCGGAAGGGGGAGGTACGCATGATCATCCTTCGGTGGTGAGGGTGTGTGAAGTGGACGGAACGGAGGAGTCGGTGGCCCGCAGCCAAGCCTCGAGCTGCGGTGCGAGAGTGGCGAAGTCGGCCGCGCGGAAGGTCGGGGTCGCTGCCGGGTCGGCGAAGCCCCCGATCAGCGCGGTGGCGTGGCCGCGGGCGCGTGCGGGAGCGAGATCGTTTCGCCACATGTCGCCGATGCTCAGGATGCGGGCATCGGGCGGCAGCGCATCGAGGACCTCCTCCATCCCGGCGGGCTTGCGGGCATCGGTCACGATGCGGTCGAACAGTCCCGCGAGCCCGAGGTGCTCCAGAGCCTCCGGAAGACGCACGGCGGGGGCGTTGGTCACCAGCACGCGCTCCGCTACGGGGCCGGCCGTCCGAAGGAACTCGACCAGGCCGCTCGGGACCGTGACCGGAGCCGCAGCCGTGGCGAGCTGGGCGCGGCTCGCCAGGTAGGCCGCGCTGAGCACGGCACCGTCGGCGCCGAAGCTGTCCGCCGCGCGGCGGACGACGTCGTACCCGTCGACGGCGTCGGGGCCCGCGACGGCGAGCGCGACGCGGACGTCGTCGACGAACCGCTCCGACGCGCCCAGCGCGGTGGCCACATGTCGGGCGTAGGCGAGGACAGGGCCGTCGCCGAGCGCGATCGTGCCGTCGAAGTCGAAGAGGAGGATGGTGGTCACGGGGTTCCTTCCGTGCGGACGCTCCGTCCAGCATGGGCAAACGACATGGACGGAACGCCCACAGCGCATGAACGCCGCGTGAACACTCCGTCCACGTCGTTCCCGTATGGTGAACGCCGTGTCCGAACTCGCTGCCCTCATGCACGCCGCCGACCGCGCCGCGACCAGCACCCCGGTCGCCGCGCAGAGCGCGATCGACGCGTTGCCCTGGCTCGATGCCTCACTCCGGGCTGATCGCGATGCGAGGCGCTTCGCCGCGTGGGGCCGGTCGACCGCCGTCGACGAGAACACCGGCACGGGCGTCATCGCGCCCGCCCTGTTCGACGAACTCCACCGGCGCGCGGGCCTGCCGGCGACCTGGCCGGTCGGTAACGCCGGGCTCCTGCACTGCTACGGCTACCTGCTCTCGCGGGAGCCCACCCCCTACGGCCTCAAGAGCGACCGCTGGCTGACCCCGGCGCTGGCTGTCGCCTGCGGACTCCCCGAGGACGCCTTCCTCCCCTGGCTCCCCGGTCCGACACTCCTGGCCCGAGCGACCGCCGCGGCCGCCGCCCTGTCCGCAGGCCTGCACGGATCCACGGTCGCCGTCGCCGGCCGCGAGAGTCGGGTCTTTCTGAGCGCGTCGGAGGGGCCGGCGGCCCTGGCCTACGCGGTCGCACCATCGCCGGGGCTCCCCCCGCTCCCGGTCACGCTCTTCCGCGTGACCGACGCGGCGGCGATCCTCACCGAATTCCCCACGCTGCCGCGACTCCGCTGGAACGCGGCGTAGTCAGCGCCTCGCGAACGTGCGCCGCTCCGCGGCGAGAAGCCGCCGCGAGGCCGCGACATCCGCGGCGGTCCGGGCGACGAGCTCCTCGACTCCATCGAAACGGAGCGTCGGCCGGAGCAGCGCGACGAGCTCGACCGACAGCAGCTGCCCGTAGAGGTCGCGGTCGATGTCGTGGAGGTGCACCTCGAGACGCCGCGCCCGGTCGCCGCAGAACGTCGGATTGACGCCGATGCTCGCCGTCGCCTCCCACCGCCGGTCGTCGCCGGGCAACAGCGCCCACGCCGCATAGATCCCATCGTCGGGCAGCAGCCGCTCGGACAGGGCGAGATTCGCGGTCGGGAAGCCGAGCAGCCGACCGCGACCGTCGCCGGGGACGACCAGACCGGAGAGCACCCGGGGCGCCGGTCCGCTCACACGTCTCCGGCGGGCGAGATGGCACGGTAACGGCTCTGGTGGAACACGAGCGGCTCGACGCCGTCGAAGAGCGTCACATCCTGGATCTCGTAGAGCGCGATCTCGTGGTCGCCACCGTCGAACGTGCTGTGCAGCCGGCACGTGAGCCAGAGCGCGGCGTCGTCGATCAGCACGGCCCCACCCTCCGAGCGATGCCACGCATGGCCGCCGAACCGGTCGCCTTCGCGCGCGGACAGGGAGCGGCTGAGCGGCTCATGGTGCGCCGCGAGGACACTCATCCCCAGTTCGGGGACGGCGCGCAACACGGGCCACGTCTTCGAGGTGCGCGCGGCGCTGACGGCGACGAGGGCGGGCTCCAGCGAGATCGAGGTGAAGGAGTTGACCGCCATACCGACGGCGCGGTCCTCGACGTGCGCGGCCAGCGCGACCACACCGGTCGGGTAGACGGAGAAGGCGCGACGGAGAGCGCGGTCCCGCGGCAGGGCGTCGGTCACGGCAGTGGTCATCACGAAGTCCTTTCGGTAGTCAACTTTGACTAGTTCGAATTATATGCATTTTTGACCATGCAAACAACCGGTTCCACGGCACTGAGCCGTTAGCATGAAGCGCATGTCGACCACCCGCCTCGTCGTCCTCGGTGCCGTCAAGCAGTTCCAACCGGTGCACGGCTACTTCCTGCGCCGCGAGCTCATGACCTGGCACGTCGACGAGTGGGCGCACATCCAGCCCGGTTCGATCTACAACGCCCTCCGCGCGCTCGAAGTCGACGGCTACGTGGCGGAGAGCGGCACCGAGACGGAGGGCAAGCGCCCCGCGCGCACCACCTACCGCATCACCCCGGCCGGCGAGGTGGAGCTGCAGCGCATGCTGCGCGAGAACCTCTGGAACGTCGCGGCCTTCGACACCCAGGCGATCATGACCGTGGCCTCGTTCATGTTCGTCCTCAGCCGGCAGGAGGTCATCGCCGGCCTCGAGCACCGCCTCATCAAGAGCGATGCCATCATCACGCAGAACGGCTTCGACGTGCAGGACACGCTGCGCTCGGAGACGACCCCGGAGTACGTCCGCGAGATCTTCGACCTCTCCACCGCCCGACTCACCGCCGAGAAGGAGTGGCTCCTGACGTTGCTGGAGCGGCTCCGTGCCGGGGCGTACACGTTCGCCGGCGAGACGGCGGAGACGACGGAGACGGAGCCCGCTCCCCCGCGCTGACCCCGGAAGGCGCACGCACGGCGCACGGCGGGACTCAGCGCCCGGCCACCAGAGCCTCCAGGGCCGCCACGGACAGCGCCGGAGTGGTCGCCCCACGGTGACGGGCGACGATCGCCCCCGCGGCACAGGCACGGACGAGAGCGTGCTCGATGTCGTGACCCTGGGCGAGCCCCGCAGCGAGGGCGCCGCAGAAGGCATCCCCGGCTCCCGTCGTGTCGACGGCGTCGATGCGGAAGGCCGGCACGTGCACGCCGGGGCGCCCTGGCCGATGCAGCGTCACACCGGCGGCCCCCTCCGTGAGCACGACCGCCCCGGCGCCGGCGCCGAGGAGCCGCTCGACGCCGCCGAGTTCCGCGCACTCCGTCTCGTTCACGACCAGCACGTCCACCTCCGGCAGCAGGTCGACGGCGGCGGGGTGCGCGGGGGCGGCGTTGAGGATCGTGAGGGTCCCGGAGGCATGTGCGGCGGCCAGGGCGGCGGCGACCGCGGCGAAGGGCACCTCGAGCTGAGTGAGCATCACGGCCGCCCCGACGGTCCCGGCCACGGCGTCTTCCGGAGTGAGCTCGCCGTTCGCCCCCGACGCCACGAGGATGCTGTTGTCGCCGTCGTCGAAGGCCAGCACGTGCGCGACCCCGGTCGGCGCGGACGCGGAGCGGCGGAGCGCGGCGTCCACTCCCGCCTCCGTCAGCGCCGCCTCCAGAACGGCGCCGGCCTCGTCCGCTCCGACGACGCCGCAGAACGTGGTCACGGCTCCCGCGCGGGCCGCGGCGACAGCCTGGTTCAGACCCTTGCCACCGGGGAAGCGGCCTCCGGCCCGGCCGAGCAGCGTCTCACCGACGCGGGGAGGACGCGACACCTCGACCACGAGGTCGAGGTTCGCGCTCCCCACGACGGCGACGCCGGCGAGGCTGTCAGACACGGGCCATCGTCCGCCGGAACGACGACCCGATGTGGGAGTCGGCGAGCGCGGGCGTCGGGGTGCCCATCAGCCGTTCCCGCAGCGACTCCGGCTCGGCTGCGGGGTCGGCGATCGCCCCGCGCTCCTTGAGGATCGGCAAGACGTGCTCGATGAAGTCGGCGGTCGAGGCCGGCGGGATCACCGGAGCGAAGAGGAAGCCGTCGAGGTCGGCGCCGTCGGCGAGCTCCATCATCCGGTCCGCCACCTGCTCCGGCGTGCCCACGATCGGGCGGGCGCCCACGCCGTGCGCGTGCCAGTCGCCCAGGACATCGCCCACCGTCTTGTCGGCGAAGCGCGCGACCTGCGTCTGCGAGAGTTCGGTGCGGAGCTCGGACATCGGCGTGCTCGGGTCGTACGACGACAGGTCGAGACCGGTGAACCAGGCGTAGGAGGCGACGGTGACCTCGGGATTCTGCGCATCGGCGACCTCCGCGTAGGTGCGGCGGGCCTCCTCCTCAGTGCTGCCGACGACCGCGGCGAACGCCGACATGATCTTCACCTCGTGCGCCGCACGGCCGTTCTTCACCGCCTCCTCGCGGATCGCCGAGGAATGCGTGCGGAGCTGCTCGACCGAGCCGCTCCCGACGAAGATCGCCTCGCCGTGCTTGCCGCCGAACTCGCGACCGGCGGGCGACGCCCCGGCCTGGAACAGCACCGGCGTGCCCTGCGGCGAGCGCTGCGTGTTGCCGTAGCCGTGCGAGCGGAAGTAGGGCCCGTCGTGCGCGATGCGGTGGACCTTGGCCGGGTCGGCGAAGCGGCCGGACTTGTCGCGCTCCAGCGCCCCTTCCTCCCAGGCCTCCTCCCACAGCTTGTAGACGACCTGCATGAAGTCGTCCGCCATCAGATAGCGCTCGTCGTGTCCCACCATCGGCACGCCGAAGCCCTGCACCGCGGTGTCGGCCGTGCCGGTGGTGACGACGTTCCAGCCGATCCGGCCCCCGGACAGGATGTCGAGAGTGGCCAGGCGTCGGGCGAAGGAGTACGGCGGCTCGAGCAGGGTCGATCCGGTGGCGACCAGGCCCAGGCGGGTGGTCTCCGGGATGAGGGCGGCGAGGATGATCGCCGGGTCGAGCCGCGGCAGATCCAGGCCCTCGACGGAGCAGATCTCCGGCCGCTCACCGGCGACGTCGGCCCAGCCCCACGCGTCGGCGAGGAAGAGGAAGTCGAAGCCCGCGTCCTCGACCAGGCGCGCGGTGTCGCGCCAGTAGTCGAGCTTGTCGAAGAGGTAGCGCCGATTGTCGGGGTGGCGCCAGGTCGCGGTGCCGGAGTCGTTCGCCTGGGCGTTCTCGAAGAGTCCGAGACGCAGGGTCTTCACGGGGTGCTGAGCGGTCATGGCGGATGCCTTCCTGGAGTGGGGGATGGAGTCGTTCGGAGTTTCCGGGCACGCCGGGGGAACCCGGGGGCGCAGGGGTCGCGCCCCCGGGACCGGGGTCTGCGGTCAGCCCTTCGCGGTGACCTCGCCGTCGCTCCACCACAGGACGCGCCGGCGCACGACCGCGAGGAGCACGATGAGGAGCACCCCGAGCAGGCAGAGCAGAGCGATGCTCGCCCAGGTCACGGGCAGGTTCGCCTGTGCGGCGGACGTGGTGACGAGGGAGCCGAGACCGGCCTGCTGACCGGCCGCGACGAACTCGGCCACGGCCGCGCCGACCACGGCGAGGGGCAGCGCGATCCGCAGACCCGCGAACACGTACGGCATGCTGCCGGGGAACCGCAGCTCGCGGAAGATCTCCCACCGCGAGGCGTACAGCGTCGTGAACACGTCGAGCGCCTTCTGGTCCACGTCGCGGAGGCCGGCGAGCGAGTTCACGAGCATCGGAAAGAACACCACGAGGCCGGTGACGATGAACTTCGGCACCATGCCGAACCCGAAGGCGACGACCAGCGCCGGGGCGATCGCGACGATCGGCGTCACCATCACGATGATGACCAGCGGCATGACGGCCCGCTCGATGATCTGGAACTCGGCCATCACGACGGCCAGCAGGAAGCCCGCCAGTATGGCGGCGGAGGCCCCGACGACGACCTCGAGCAGCGTCACGAGGAAGTTCGACCAGTACATGCCCGCGTCCTCGACGAGGCTGGCGCCGATGGCCTCCAGCGTCGGCAGGACGTACGGGTTGGTCCACGCCACGATCTGCCAGAGCAGAGCCGCGATCACGAACGTGATCAGGGTCGGTCCCCACGAGCCCCAGCGGAGCCAGCCGGGGATGCCGCGGCGGGGCTGCGCCTTCAGCCGCGCCGTGGCGAGGGTGGCGGTGGTGTCTCTCATCGTCAGCTCAGACATGGGCCTTCTCCGTCTGCGCGCGCAGCGCACCGCGCACGACTGCCTCCAGGTCGCGGAACTCGTCCGTCGCATACGCCTCCTCGGTCCGGGGCCGCGGAAGGTTCACATCGATCACCTCGGCGATGCGGCCGGGGTGGGCCGCCATCACCACGATCCGGTCGGAGAGCATGATCGCCTCCGGCACCGAGTGCGTCACGAACATCACGGCCTTGCGGTTCGACTGCCAGAAGTCCAGCAGGGCGATGCGCTGCAGGTCGCGGTTCATCTCGTCGAGGGCCGAGAACGGCTCGTCCATCAGCATGATCGCCGGGTCGAACACGAAGGCCCTGGCGATGGCGGCGCGCTGCTGCATACCGCCGGAGAGCTGCCCCGGGTACTTCTTCAGCGCATGGCCGAGCCCGAAGGTCGACAGCAGCTCGGCGGGGTCGCGGAGGGCGCGGTCGCCGTTGGCCCCGCGGTTGATCCGCACGGGGAGCTCGACGTTCTCGCGCACCGTCTTCCACGGCAGGAGCGCCGGGGACTGCGGGACGAGACCGATCTTCTTGTCGCGGGAGGCCGCCGTGACGCTCTCGCCGTCGATCGTGACGGTGCCGGAGTCGGCGTCGAGGAGTCCGGCGACCACCTTGAGCAGCGTGGACTTGCCGCACCCGCTGGGCCCGATCACCGACACGAATTCGCCCATGCCGATCGTGAGGCTCACATCGTCGAGCACCGTCACCTGGGCTCCGTCGACGCCGAAGGACTTCGAGACGTTCCTGACCTCGACGCCCGCGCCGTGTGCCGCGGTCATCACTTCTCCGCCCAGACGAGGGTGTCGCCGTCGTACAGGTCCGCCACGAGATCCGGGTCCATCATGTCGGCGATGGCGGGGAGGTCCTTGACGTCGCCGTACTCCTGCACGATCTCGTACTCGGGCTGCCACATGTCCTCGGTCTGCACGCCGGGGTTGCCGCCCGCGCTCTCGCGCACCCAGGCCGACTCGACCTCCCACGTACGGGCGAGCTGATCGCGCGGGAACGCCGCACCCTGGCCGTTCTCCTCCGCGAGGGCCGCCAGCATGTCGATGCATTCGTCCGCCTCGTCGAGGCAGAACTGCAGGGCCTTGAGGCTCGCGCGCATGAAGTCGGCGGCGACCTCACGGTGCTCGTCGAGGAAGCGCGAGTTCACCTCCATGACGTTGTACGTGCCCTCGACGCCCAGGTCGGAGGGCAGGAACTCGCTGAACGGGAGGTCCTGTGCCGTGAGGGTCTGCGGCTGGTTGGAGGCGTAGCCGACGATCGCGTCGACCTGCTCGCGCACGACGACGGTCGGGTCGTAGTTGGTCATCTTCACCATCTCGACCTTCGAGACGTCCACCCCGGCCTCATCGAGCATGGCCGAGGCGATGGGCGTGAGGTTGATGAAGTACCCCAGCGAGCCGCCTTCGAGGTCGGTGAGGTCGGCGAGCTTCTCGTTGCCGAAGATCGAGAACGGCGGGGTCGTGCCGTAGGTCGCTACCGCGGTGAGGTTCTTGCTGTTCGCCGCGGCGAGCATCACATCGGAGGCGGAGCCGAGAGCGGTGAACTGCGCCTGCCCGGAGGCGACGAGCTGCTGCCCGTTCGCACCGGACGCGTTGATCTCCACGTCGAGGCAGAGGTCGTCGAAGTAGCCCAGCTCCTTCGCCAGGAACACGTCGAGCTGCCCGGCGCTGGCGGAGTAGCCGTAGCCGGAGATGTAGGTGATGGTGCCGGCATCCTGGTTGCGCTGGCAGGCGTCGCTGCCGCCCGCGCTCGTGGGGGCGGTATCGCCGCCGGGCGCCGGCGAGGAGCATGCTCCGAGCGTCAGCGTGGCGGCGAGAACGCACGTCAGGGTGGCAGTGGTGCGGAATCGGGTTTCCGCAGAGGAAGTAGCCATGAGGGTCCCTTCTCGGCCGTTCGTCATTGATGGCTCGATGAAACTAACATAGTCAATCTTGACTAAGCAAGATCAAACTAACTCCATCCGCACGATCCGGTGACGGATGCACGACTCCCCCGGGCCTCGGCTCGTGCGCGCGCAACACGGTCGTGCATCCGTGGCCCGGGGAGAGAACGAGAAGGAACAGTGTCCAGGACGGGACGGGACGGGCGGATTCAGACCGGGGTCGAGCGGAGCGGCCAGGCGGGCCACCAGCCGTCGTCGAGCCCGCGCAGCAGGGCGGCCGTGCGCTCTCGCGCCTCCGCGGGCATCTCCGGAGCGGGGCCTGAGCTGCTCTCCCGCCGCTCGCCGTCCGGCGACCGGATCTCGGTGTACAGCCACGCGCGGCGGCCGACGGGATACTTCTCCCGGAAGCCACCGGCGGCGACCGACAGCAGGATCCGCTCCAGCTCGTCCGCCGCCGTCTCGGCGGTCTCGTCGCAGGCATCGCAGATGCACGACGGCACGATCGCGTGGAAGTGGGCGCCCGCCTCGACGCTGACGGAGGGAACGGTCGGCGTGATGACGACTCGCGCACCGCGCGCCGGTTCGAGCACGACGCGCTCCGTCCCGTCCTCCCCCGACTCTCGCCGCGCCTCGACCTCGTACTCGCGGGAGAGGTGCTCGACGAGCGCGTCGACCACGAGAAGCAGCGGTGCGAAGCGCTCCGGGTGGCTCTCCCGAGAGTACGACTCCTCCGGCGCGATGCCATCGGGCCAGCGGCGTCCGTAACGGATGACCTCGCCGCGGTCGTCGTGGAAGGTCAGGGGCGGGAGAGCGGGCCGGACATACGCGCGCGCCGGGACGACGACGACCGCGGGAGCGGAATCCTCCGCGGACAGCGCTCTCATCTCCTCGTCATCGATGTCGTCCTGCTCCCACGACGCGAGCATCTGCAGGAACGCATCCCGCTGGTCGGGCTGCTGCACCATCCCCTGCACGAGACCCGCGACCGGGATGGAGAGGGTGTTCGTCCCGATCTCCGGCTCGCTCGTCATCCGCCAGGTCGCGGCCGGGTGCACGACCGCGATGACGTTGCCGACGAAGCGCGCGGCGGCCGCCGCGAGGTCCGGGCGGTCGAGGATCTCCGGACGCGCTGCCACCACATCCCACGTCGCCGCGAGGTCGTCGGCCAGCAGCGCGGGGTCGATCCCGAGGCCCCGCAGGAAGTCTGCGAACGGCTCGAAACCGTCGACGAAGCGGACCGGCCGCGGGGCCTCCGCCGGCGGGGGCATCCACAGGATCGCGGCGGCACCCGCCTCGGGCATCGGGCCGAAGGGGCCGGGGAAGACGGCACTGCTCATCGACCGAGCGTACCGAGCGGGATCACCGGGGCGCGTGGGACTCCAGGAACTCGTACACATCGGTCGTGTCCACGCCGGGGAAGGCACCGGTGGGCAGCGTCGCCAGCAGCGTGCGCGGGGTCTTCACGTTGGGCCAGGAGTTCTCGCGCCACCGCTCCTCCAGCTCGGCGGGAGCCCGACGGCAGCACACCTCGACCGAGTGCTTCGACACACCGCGGTGCGGGGTGTCCCTGCCGACGAACCACTTCGTGTCATCGAACCGCACCCCGACGCTCACCGAGTGCAGACCCTCGCTCGATGCCTCCACACGGGCGGTGCACCAGTAGGTGCCGTTCCCGGTGTCGGTGTACTGGTAGTAGGGGTTGAAGCGGTCGTCCTCGTCGAACACCACCCGGGAGGTCCACCGGCGGCAGCACATCTGCCCCTCGATGGCGCCGAGCCGGTCGGTCGGGAAGTTCACGTCGTCATTTTCATACGCCTTGGTGATGGTGCCCGACTCATGCACCTTGAGGAAGTGCACGGGGATGTCGAGGTGCCGCGTCGCGAGGTTCGTGAACCGGTGCGCCGCCGTCTCATACGACACCGAGTACGCGTCACGGAGGTCTTCGATGGAGATCGCCCTCCGCTGCTTGGCATCCTGCAACGCGGGGACGACGTGCGCCTCCGGGATGAGCAGGGCACCGGTGAGGTAGTTCGTCTCCACCCGCTGCCGGAGGAACTCGGCGTAGCTGCGCGGCTCGGAGTGCCCCAGGATGCGGCTCGACAGCGCCTGCAGCACCGCGGTGCGTGCGTCTCCCTTCGCCGGGACGCTGCTCGACAGGTACAGCCGGCCGTTGGCGAGGTCGGCGACGCTGCGGGTCGTCTGCGGCAGGTCGGGGGCGTAGTGGAGGGTGAAGCCGAGATGGGCCGCGATCTCCGAGGCGGTGCGCTGGGTCAGCGGTCCCCCGGGATGGCCGACGGCCGCGAGGATCTCGGCCGCCTTCGCCTCCAGCTCGGCGAAGTGGTTGTCCTGCCGGCGCATCAGATGCCGCAGTTCGACGTTGGCGCGCCGGGCCTCCTCCGGGGTCGCGGCGCGCTCGTCCTTGAGTCGGTCGATCTCCCCCTGCAGCGCCAGCAGGGCCTTCAGCGCCTCCGTCGGCACACTCTTGGCGATGCGGAACGGCGCAATGCCCAGCGCCTGGAACGTCTGCCCCTTCATCGCGCGCTCCAGGGCGATCTCGATCGCGCTGCGCTCGTCGAGCGGCTCCCCCGTGAGCAGCGCGTCGATGGTCACCCCGAGCGCGCGGGCGATCGCCTGGAGCTGCGTGAGCTTGGGCTCGCGCTTGCCCGTCTCGATCATCGACATCTGGCTCGGCGCCCGCTCGACCGCGGCCGCGAGCTCTTCAAGCGTCAGGCCCCGCGCGGTGCGCAGCTGGCGGATGCGCCGCCCGACAGTGAGGGCGTCGGTCTCTTCCGTGGTGTCGTCCATGTCGGCTCCTCTCAGCCCACCGCCGTCCGCGTCGGTGCGGGATCGGGAACGCTCCTCGCGAGGCCGGGCCGGGGTCTTTCCTGATCCCGCGAGGCCGCGTGAGCGGTGCGTGCGGGCCGAGTCTGTCACGAAAACAGAAATTCAGGCAAACTTCTCCTCGATTCGGCACCGGACAGGCGCAGAACTTCACACAGAGTGGAGGCACGCCATCGGCACCGACGCCGATTCCCATCCGAGGAGACACCATGACGAACACCGCAGCGACCCCCACCCCGCGCCCCGCCGGCCTGCGCGCCGGCGATCAGGTCCAGACGGCGGCGGAGCTCCAGGAGATCTGGGACACCGACCCGCGCTGGGACGGTGTCGAGCGCACGTACTCCGCCGAAGACGTCGTCCGCATCCGCGGCTCGGTCCGCGAGGACGCCACCCTCGCCCACCGCGGTGCGGAGAACCTCTGGAACCTCCTGCACACGGAGGACTACATCCGGGCGCTCGGCGCCTACACCGGCGGCCAGGCCGTGCAGCAGGTGCGCGCCGGCCTGAAGGCCATCTACCTCTCCGGATGGCAGGTCGCCGCCGACGGCAACCTCGCCGGACAGACCTACCCCGACCAGTCGCTCTACCCGGCGAACTCGGTCCCGGCGGTCGTGCGTCGCATCAACAACGCCCTGCTCCGGCAGGACCAGCTCGAGCACGCCGAGGGCGAGATCACGCAGGACTGGCTCGCGCCGATCGTCGCCGACGCCGAGGCCGGCTTCGGCGGACCGCTGAACGCCTACGAACTCGCGCAGTCGCTCATCCAGTCCGGTGCCGCCGGCATCCACTGGGAGGACCAGCTCGCGAGCGAGAAGAAGTGCGGCCACCTCGGCGGCAAGGTGCTCGTGCCCACGCAGCAGCACATCCGCACGCTCAACGCGGCCCGTCTCGCGGCGGACGTCGCCGGCGTTCCGACCGTCATCATCGCCCGCACCGACGCCCTCGCCGCCGATCTGCTCACGAGCGACGTCGACGAGCGCGACCGGGAGTTCACCACCGGCGAGCGCACGTCCGAGGGCTTCTACCGGGTCCGCCCCGGCATCGAGTCGGTCATCAGCCGCGGCCTCGCCTTCGCCCCGTACGCCGACCTGCTCTGGGTCGAGACCGGAGAGCCGGACATCGAGCTGGCCCGGGAGTTCGCCACAGCAATCCACGCGCAGTTCCCCGGTAAGCTCCTGGCCTACAACTGCTCCCCGAGCTTCAACTGGAAGCGCCACCTGCCGGACGCCGAGATCGCGACGTTCCAGCAGGAGCTGGCAGACCTGGGCTACAAGTTCCAGTTCATCACCCTGGCCGGGTTCCACGCCCTGAACCACTCCATGTTCGACCTCGCCCGCGGTTACGCCGAGCGCGCCATGAGCGCCTACGTCGAGCTGCAGGAGGCGGAGTTCGCCGCCGAAGCCGACGGGTACACCGCCACCAAGCACCAGCGCGAGGCGGGCACCGGCTACTTCGACGTCATCTCCACCGCGCTCAACCCCGACAGCGCCACCCTCGCCCTCGCCGGCTCCACCGAGACCGCCCAGTTCCACTGATCCCCGTTTTCTCCCCCCACTTCCCCCGAGACCCCAGGTTCTCGTCGAGACCCCGCCCCGCACACGCCGGGAGCCCGGGGTCTCGACGACAACCCGGGGGCTCGGCATAAGGCAAAGGACACCATCATGACCACCGCACCGATGCAGACGACCCGACAGGGCCCCGCGATCGAGATCGCCGGGCCCATGCGCGACCGCTACGACGAGATCCTGACCCCGGAGGCGATCGCCTTCCTCACCGAACTCCACCACCGGTTCGCCTCCCGCCGCCACGACCGGCTGGCCGACCGGATGCGTCGCCGCTTCGAGATCGGCAACGGACACGACCCGCAGTTCCGAGAGGACACCGCGCACATCCGCCAGGACACCACCTGGCGGGTCGCCGGCGCCGGACCGGGGCTCGAGGACCGCCGCGTCGAGATCACCGGGCCCACCGATCCGAAGATGACCGTCAACGCCCTGAACTCCGGGGCGCGGGTGTGGCTCGCCGATCAGGAGGACGCCACGAGCCCCACCTGGAAGAACGTCATCGAGGGGCAGCTGTCCCTCCGCGACGCGATCCGCGACGAGCTCTCCTTCACCTCCCCCGAGGGCAAGGAGTACCGGGTCACCGCCGAGCGCACCCCCACGATCGTGATGCGCCCCCGTGGCTGGCATCTGCCGGAGAAACACCTCACCTTCATCGACCGCGCCGGCCGGCCCACGTCGGCATCCGGCTCCCTGGTCGACTTCGGTCTCTACTTCCTGCACAACGCGCAGGCGCTGATCGAGGCCGGCCGCGGACCGTACTTCTACATCGCCAAGCTCGAGTCCAGCGAAGAGGCGAAGCTGTGGGACGACGTCTTCTCCTTCAGCGAGGAGTACATCGGCATCCCGCACGGCACCATCCGCGCGACCGTGCTGATCGAGACCCTGCCGGCCGCGTTCGAGATGGATGAGATCCTGTACGAGCTGCGCGACCACTGCGCGGGCCTCAACGCCGGACGCTGGGACTACATCTTCTCCATCATCAAGAACTACCGCGGCCGCGGCGCCCGCTTCGTGCTCCCCGACCGCAGCGAGGTCACGATGACGGTGCCCTTCATGCGGGCGTACACCGAGCTCCTCGTGCAGACCTGCCACAAGCGCGGAGCCTTCGCGATCGGCGGCATGAGCGCGTTCATCCCGAACCGCCGCGACCCCGAGGTGACGGCGCGCGCGGTCGAGAAGGTGTCGGCTGACAAGAAGCGCGAGGCCGGCGACGGCTTCGACGGCACCTGGGTCGCCCACCCCGACCTGATCCCGACGGCGCAGGCCGAGTTCGACGCCGTGCTCGGCGACCGCCCGAACCAGGTCGACCGTCAGCGCGACGACGTGCACGTGGAGGCGCGCGACCTGCTCGACCTGCACATCGGTCGTCCGATCACCGCGCAGGGCGTGCGGGACAACGTGTCCGTCGCCATCCGCTACCTGGAGGCGTGGCTGCGCGGACTCGGCGCCGTGGCCATCGACAACCTCATGGAGGACGCCGCGACCGCGGAGATCAGCCGCTCGCAGGTGTGGCAGTGGATCCATCAGGACCGCACCACGCAGGACGGCACGGCCATCACGGTCGAGTACGTCGAGGGGCTGATCGCGGACGTGCTCAGCGAGGTCGACAGGCGCGAGGGCGACCGCTTCGACGACGCCGCCGAGATCTTCCGCGAGGTCGCGCTCCGCGAGGAGTTCCCCACCTTCCTCACCCTGGGCGCCTACAGCCGGTTCCTGGTCGACGAGGACTGACGACGCGAGGATGCCGCAGGCCGTGGGGTCTGCGGCATCCCCGCGTCGTGCCCGGCCCGCTCCCTCCCTGCCGGGCGTAGCCTGGAGCCATGAGCGACGTATGGAGCAGCATCGCCGAGGAGTTCCTGCACCTCTATCCGCGCGGACGACGACTGCTCGCGGTCGCTGGCGCGGATGCCGAGCGCTCCCGCGCAGCCGCGGACGACCTCGCGACAGCCTTGACCACGGCGGGCCAGACCGTCGAGCGTGCGCACACCGTTGACGGGGACGAAGCCGCCCTCCGCGCCGACGTGGTGGGCCCCTTCCGGGCCACGGACAGCGGAGCTGTGCTCCTCGTGTCCGGCCCGGGCCCGATCGTGGCTCCGAGTACGCGCGGGATGTGGAACTACGTCCTCTGGCAGCTCGCGGGAGACGAGCCCCCGCACACCGCGGCGAACGCCCTGGTCGACGTGACCGATCCGGCCCATCCCACCCGGCGTTTCGCCGACTACTGCGCAGTCCCCTCCTCGTTCGAGACCTGAGTCGCCGCCCGCCGACTCAGTGGAACGACGCGGCGACCGAGTTGCGGTGGTAATCGAACACGATGCTCGTGCGGGTCGACGCCACGCTGCTCTGCGCGGACAGGTGCTCGAGCACGAACTCGCGCATCTCCGAGGAGTCGGCGACGGCGATGTGCAGGAGGAAGTCGTCGTCACCGCCGAGGAAGAACACCTGGATCACCTGCGGCAGCGCGCGCACCCGATCGGCGAACTCGACGATGCTCTCCCGTCGGGCGGCCGGACGCAGGCTGACGCCGATGATCGCCTGGAGTCCGGCGCCGAGCTCGCGTTCGTCGACGCTCGCATGGAAGCCGGTGATGACCCCGCGCTCGATCAGCCCGCGCAGCCGCGCGTGCGCGGTCGACGGCGCGACTCCCAGTCGCCCGGCGAGCTCCGCGTTCGTCATCCTCCCGTCGGCGGTGAGGAGCTGCACGATCCGCGCGTCGATGGGGTCGAGGGCGGGCGCCCGAACGCTGTTCGGCTCGGACGACGCGGAGGCGGTGGTCATACGAAGCATTATTCAGGATTCGACCCGTCGCCGAAGACTCTTCACTGATTCTGTCCATCTCGCGACGTTTCTGCGATCCTTGTCTGCACCCTGCGCCCCGACACCTGGAGGATCGATGAAGATCGGCGTCCCGACCGAAGTCAAGAACAACGAGAACCGCGTCGCCCTCACCCCGGCCGGCGCCGATCGGCTCGTGCGGGAGGGACACCGCGTGCTCGTGCAGTCGGGTGCCGGCATCGGATCGAGCATCGACGACGACGCGTACCGCGCGGCTGGTGCGGAGATCGTGGACACCGCCGCCGACGCCTGGGGAGAGGCCGACCTGCTCATCAAGGTCAAGGAACCCGTCGCCGAGGAATACGGCTTCCTCCGACCCGACCTCACGCTCTTCACCTACCTCCACCTCGCGGCGGACCGTCCGCTGACCGAGGCCCTCGTCGCAGCCGGCACGACCGCCGTCGCCTACGAGACCGTGCAGCTGCCCGACCGCACGCTGCCCCTGCTCGTGCCGATGAGCGAGATCGCCGGTCGCCTGTCCGTCATCATGGGCTCCCACTCGCTGCTGCGCTCGCAGGGCGGCCGCGGCATGCTGCTGGGCGGCATCGCCGGCACTCCCCGGGCCAAGACCGTGGTCATCGGCGGTGGCGTCGCCGGAGAGCACGCGGCCGCGAACGCGCTCGGACTCGGATCGAAGGTCACCGTCGTCGACGTGGCGCTCCCCCGGCTGCGCGAGCTCGAGCACCGCTACGGCGGCGCTCTGGAGACCCGGGCATCGAGCCGCTACGACATCGCCGAGGAGCTGACGTCGGCGGATCTCGTCATCGGCTCGGTCCTCATCCCCGGTGCCGCGGCCCCCAAGCTGGTGACCGACGACATGGTCGCCGCCATGAAGCCGGGGTCCGTGCTCGTCGACATCGCGATCGACCAGGGCGGCTGCTTCGAGGGCTCCCGTCCGACCACGCACGACGACCCGACCTTCGCGGTGCACGACTCGATCTACTACTGCGTCGCGAACATGCCGGGAGCCGTTCCGACGACCGCGACCCGGGCGCTGACGAACGCCACTCTCCCCTACGTCTCGGCCATCGCCGCCAAGGGCTGGGAGCGGGCGGCCTCCGACGACGCTGCCCTCGCGAAGGGGCTCAACGTGCAGGGCGGGCGCATCACGCTGGACGCCGTCGCGCAGGCCCACGGCCTCTCCACCGACTGACCTGTCGAACCCGAAAGAACCTCGGATCTTGGCGGCATCCCACACCTCATCCGCCGCATCGACCCGAGTACGCTCGTAACCGTGACCGAACGCGCTCCTCTCTCCCGCAAGCTGTCCGCCATCGCCGAGTCCGCGACCCTCAAGGTCGACGCCAAGGCCAAGGCCCTCAAGGCCGAGGGCAAGCCCGTCATCTCGTATGCCGCGGGCGAGCCCGACTTCGCCACCCCCCAGTTCATCGTGGACGCGGCGGCTGAGGCGCTGGCCGACCCGGCGAGCTATCGCTACACCCCTGCTCCCGGCCTCCCGGCGCTGCGCGAGGCGATCGCCGCAAAGACGCTCCGCGACTCCGGACTCGAGGTCTCCCCCGCACAGGTCATCGTCACCAACGGCGGCAAGCAGTCGGTGTACCAGGCGTTCCAGGCGGTCGTGAACCCGGGCGACGAGGTGCTGCTCCCGGCCCCGTACTGGACGACCTACCCGGAGGCGATCCGTCTCGCCGACGGCACCCCGGTCGAGGTCTTCGCGGGCGCCGACCAGGAGTACAAGGTCACCGTCGAGCAGCTCGAGGCCGCCCGGACCGACCGCACCACCGTCCTCGTCTTCGTGTCGCCGTCGAACCCCACCGGTTCCGTGTACACGGCCGAGGAGACGAAGGCCATCGGCGAGTGGGCCGTGGAGCACGGCATCTGGATCATCAGCGACGAGATCTACCAGAACCTCACCTACCCTTCGACGGGCTCAGGGACCGCGGTGACGGCGACCTCGATCGTGGATGCCGTGCCGGAGGCCGCGAACCAGACGATCCTCGTCAACGGCGTGGCCAAGACCTATGCCATGACCGGCTGGCGCGTGGGCTGGATGGTGGGCCCGGCCGACGCCATCAAGATCGCCGGCAACCTGCAGTCGCACCTCACGAGCAACGTCAACAACGTCGCACAGAAGGCGGCGATCGCGGCGCTCAACGGTCCGCAGGACGAGGCCGAGAAGATGCGCGAGGCCTTCGACCGCCGCCGTCAGCTCATCGTGTCGGAGCTGTCGAAGATCGACGGACTGGTGGTGCCGAACCCGCTCGGCGCGTTCTACGTCTACCCCGATGTGCAGGGCCTGCTTGGTCGCACCTGGGGCGGCGTGACCCCGACGACGTCCCTCGAGCTCGCCGACCTCATCCTCGACCAGGCCGAGGTCGCCGTCGTCCCCGGAGAGGCGTTCGGTCCGTCCGGCTACATCCGCATGTCGTACGCGCTCGGCGACGACCAGCTCCTCGAGGGCGTGCAGCGCCTCCAGCGCCTGTTCTCCTCCTCTTCCTCCTGACCCCGAGACCCCGCTTTACCGCCGAGACCCCCTCGTACCTGCGCAGGTAGGAGGGGGTCTCGGCGTGAACCCGGGGTCTCGGGTCAGTCTTCGGGGTGGAAGCCGATCAGCCAGCGGATGCCGTAGCGGTCGACGAGCGTACCGTCGACATCTCCCCACGGGCGCTGCTGCAGCGGATCGATGACGCGGCCGCCGCCGGAAAGCTCGTCGTACCAGCGGGTCAGCGTTCCGGGGTCGGCTGTTCCGAGGAGCGAGAGGAACATCCCGCTCATCTGAACGGCGTCGTCGTCGGCTCCCGCGTCGGCCCCGGCGAGTTCGACCGGACCGCCGAGCTGCCCGTGCGCGACCGCGTCGCCCGGGCCGTCGTGGCGGCCGGCGCTCGCGTAGTCCATCAACTGGAGCTCACCGCCGAACACATCGCGGTAATAGCCGAGGGCTTCGGCGGCGTTGCCGGGGAACAGCAGGTACGGGATCAGTCCGCTCATCCCGCGAGCGTAGTCCGCGGCGGCTCCGGTCACCACCTGCCGAGAACGACGGACGGCCGCCACCCGGAGGTGACGGCCGTTCGTGCGAGCGCGGTCAGGAGACCGGGATCACCGCGTACAGCACCCAGGTCAGCACGAATCCGGAGACCCCGAGCACCGTCGTCAGAGGCGTCCACGTGCGCAGGCCGTCCTTGACCGAGAGACCGAGGTACCGCGTGACCACCCAGAAGCCGGAGTCGTTCACGTGGCTGAGGCCGAGGCCACCGTAGCCGATGGCGACCGCGAGCAGTGCGGTGTGCACGGTGTCGAGTCCCATCGCGGAGACCGAGGGCAGGAGGAGGCCCGCGGTCGTCGCGATCGCGACGGTGGCCGACCCCTGAGCCGCACGCATGATGAGCGAGATGAGGAAGGCCGCGAGCAGCAGGGGCATCCCGCTGGAGGCGAGCACCTCGGCGACCGCGCCGCCGATCCCGGTCTCGGTGAGGACGCGGCCGAACGCGCCACCGGCACCGGTGACGAGGATGATGACCGCAGCGGCCGGCAGCGCCGACTCCATGACCTCGCCGAGGTGCGCAGCCGACCAGCCGCGGCGCACGCCGAGCAGGTACATCGCGGCGGCGATCGCGACCATGAGCGCGAAGATCGGCTGGCCGACCATGCTGAGGAATCCGTTCCAGAACGTGCCCGCCTCGAACAGCGGCGCCACGGCGGTGCCGAGCATGATGAGCACGAGCGGCAGGAGGATGAGGCCGAGGACCGTGCCGGCGCCCGGCGCCTTCTCGCCCTCGCCGAGTCCGCCGGTGAGCGTCGACTTCTCCGTGCCGAAGTTGTCGTACATCTCCTTGGTGGCGGCGAGCATCGCGAACTCACGGGTGTTGATCCACTTCGCCACGAGGTAGGACAGGACCGCGAGCGGCACGGAGATCGCGAGCGCGAAGATCGTCACCCAGCCGATGTCGGCGCCGAGGATCGCGGACCCGCCGACGATGCCCGGGTGCGGGGGCACCGCGACGTGCACGGCGAGCATGATGCCGGCGACCGGGAGACCGAACTTGATCGGGTTGAGACCGGCCACCTTCGAGAAGGCGAACACGATGGGGATGAGGATGATGAAGCCGGCGTCGAAGAACACCGGGATCGCCAGGATGCCGGCGGCGATGACGAGCGCGATGCCGACGCGCTTCGGGCCCAGCCAGCCGGTGAAGCGCCCCGCGAGCGACTCGGCACCGCCGGACAGCTCGATGATCTTGCCGAGCATCGACCCGAGGGCGACGAGTACCGCGACCGAGCCGAGGGTGCCGCCGACACCGGCGATGATCGCCTGGATGACGCCGAGCTGCTCGGGGGTGTCGCCGTCGGCGGGGATCGTGGTCAGCGGCAGGCCTGCCGCGATGCCGACGATGATCGATACGAGGATGAGGGCGTAGAACGCTTGCATCTTGAACCGGATGATGAGCAGGAGCAGCAGGCCGAGGCCCGCCAGGCCGATCAGGATGAGGATCGGAAGAGGAAGCATCTCTGGATCTCTTCTTTCAGTGAGGGCGCGACGTCGCGCTCAGGACAGTCGTTCGGGTGCGACGACGCGGATGACGGCGGAGTCGTCCAGGGCGCCGAGGCCCTGCGCTTCGCCGAGGAGGAACAGCTGCTCGGCCGCGGCGGCGACCGGCGTGGACAGGTGCGCACGGCGCGCGGCGTCGCCGACGATGCCGAGGTCCTTGACGAAGATGTCGAGGCGGCTGAGCACCTCCGCGCCGTCCTCGTCGTACGCCTGCAGGGCGCGCGGGCCGCGGTTGCCGAGCATGAAGGAGTTGGCAGCCCCGGCGGTCAGCGCGTCGAGTGTGCGGGCGCGGTCCAGGCCGAGGGCGTCCGCGAGGGCGAGCGCTTCCGCGGCCGCGGCGATGTGCACGCCGCAGAGGAGCTGGTTGACGGTCTTCAGCGCCTGGCCGTCGCCGGGCTTGTCGCCGACGATGGACAGCGTGGAGGCGAGCTGGTCGAGCACCGGGCGCGCCGTCTCCAGAGCGCTCGGGGTGGCGCCGACGACGATGAGGAGGTCGCCCTCCCCCGCCCGGACCGGACCACCGGAGAGCGGGGCGTCCACGAGCTGCGCACCGTGCGCGGCGAGCTGGGTGGCGATCGCGTCGATGCCGTCCGTCCCCACCGTGCTGGTGAGGATCACGACCGCACCCTCGGCGAGGTGCGGGGCGAGCCCGTCCTCACCGAAGAGCAGCGCCTCGAGCTGCGCACCGGTCCGGACGGCGACGAGCACCGCGTCCGCACCGTCCACGGCGTCGGCTGCGGACGATGCCGGCGTCACGCCCGCCTCCGCCGCGAGAGCGATTCGTTCGGCGGCGATGTCGAAGCCGCGCACGGCGAAGCGCTCGGCGAGGCGGGTGGCCATCGGCAGCCCCATGGCGCCGAGTCCGATGACAGCGACGGTGGATGTCATGAGTGTCCTTCCGGGTTGTGTCCATCGTCGCCTGCGAGAGTGGCGACGACGGTGACGAGGGAGTCCGCGTCGCCGACGTTGCCGGCGAACACGACGTACGGGATGCCGACCGCGGGGCCGGTCTCCGGCTGCCACAGCGACACGAGGCCGGGCAGCATGGGGCCGAGCACGGTGGCCCGGCGGATCTCGAGCGCTTCACTGGCGACGTCGCTCGACGTGATGCCGCCCTTCGCGATGACGAAGCGGGGCGGCGCGATGGCGAGCACTCGACGCACGAGGTCGACCACTCCGCTGGAGATGCGGCGGGCGATCGCGAGGCTCTCGTCACCGTCGGCGCCGGTGACGAGTTCGCGGGTGGTGTGCACGATCACGGTACCCGTGGCGAGGGCGTCGGCGACCGCGTGCGCCTGCGTCTCGAGGTGGGTCTCGCGCTCGGGGCCGATGAGGGCGCGCACGTCGAGCTCGATCGTGCGGGTGTTCGGTCGAGCTGCCGTGAGGGCCTCGAGCTGGGCGGTGGTGAGCGGCACGTGGCTGCCGACGACCACGAGGCCGCCGCGGTCGTGCGCGAAGGGGATGTCCTCCGCGCGTACCGGATCGGCGATCTCCTGCCCGATGTGCGCGCGCACGTAGGGCGGGCCGACCCGGAGGAGCACGTCGCGGTCCCGCAGGCGGTGCAGCGCCAGAGCGACGACGCGCATATCGGATTCCTCGACCACGTCGACCGCGACGACCGTGCCGTCGGTCAGGGTTGCGAGGAAGCCGGCCACGGCGTCCACGCCCGCGCGGATGGTGCGGATGTCGAGGCCCGCGACCGCGGACGCCGGGATGCGGCCACCCGTCTTCTCGGCGACCCATTCGCGCAGGTCTGAGGACGCGTAGCCGAAGGTCGCGTCGGCCGCGAAGGGGGTCTCGCCCACCGGGGTCGCCTCGCCGTCGGTCACCCAGTAGTGCACGGAGTCGACCGTGATCCGGCCGGCGTCGGGGAAGGCGGGGACGAGCAGGGTCAGCGCGGGGGCGCGACCGGAGCGGGAGCCGATCTCCGCGGAGAGGACGTCGGTCTCGAGCGGGAAGTGCCCGCGCAGCGTCGAGTCGCCGCGCGAGACGAACGTGACGCGCCGCCCCTGGGCCTCGGCGGCGGCGAGAGCCACGTCGACGATCTCGCGGTTGCGGATGGCCGCGGCGTCTTCGTCGAGCGACCGGGTGTTCGTGAGCACGTATACCGCGGCGGCGCCGGTGGCGAGCGCCTCGTCCAGGTCGGCACGCTCCCACCGGGTGAGGACGGGGAGGTTCGCGACCGACTGCGTGCCGGTGGGGTCGTCGTCCAGGACGACCAGCACATCCGTGGGATCGACCTCTGCACGGACGTCGGCGGCGGTGACGGCGACAGGTGCAGGCAGGGGGGCCAGCAGGGCGTCGATGTGCACACGAACTCCTTCGTTCCGGGAGATGGTCCGTGGTGGGGGCCACGGACCAGGGGGATCTACATCGTTATCCGATATCAGATAACGACGAGCGTACCTCACGATCATCGCGGCTCCAAACCGACGGGGAGCGCGCGGATCAGCGACCGTGGACGAAGTGCAGCAGGTCGTCGCGGGTCTGGCGCATGTGACTGCGCATGGCCTGACGAGCGGCCGCGCCGGAGCCGGTTCGCATCGCCTCCAGCACCGCCGCATGCTCGGCCAGCGCGTGCTCGCGGATCTCCGGGATGGCGCTCGTCTCACTGCGGGTCGCCTGGAGCATCGTCGTGAGGGGACGCATCGAGGCGACGAGGATGCGGTTCTCCGCCGCGCGGATGATCACGTCGTGGAAGGCGAGGTCCGCCGCGACGAACGCATCCACGTCGGCCCGCTCGTGGGCCGCCTGCATCTCCTCGAGGAGTGCGGCCATCTCGGCGAGGTGCTCCTCGGTGCGCCGACCCGCCGCGAACTCCGCTGCTCCGGTCTCGAACATCATGCGCATCTCGAGCATCTCCAGCGACGAGCGCTCACGAGCGCCCGCGCTCTGGGCGTGCCGGACGACCGCGTCGAGGCCCGTCCACTCGTCGGTCGGCGCGATGCGGTGCCGGGTGCCCGGAACGGCGACGATCACGCCCTGCGCCTGCAGGAGACGGACACCCTCGCGCATCGTGAGACGGGAGACCCCGAACTGCTCCGCCAGCTCCCCCTCGGGAGGCAGCGGCTGCCCGGCCTCGAGCCGGCCCGCGATGATGGCGTCGAGCAGTCCGTCCACGACCGCCTGCGTCCGCGACACCCGCTCGACCTTCGTCACAGGTCGACGCCCACCAGCACGGGCTCCGGCTGCAGCACGAGGCCGAACTCGGCGTGCACGCGGTTCTGGATGAAACGGGCGAGCTCGGCGACCTCGGCCGCCGTGGCACCACCCCGGTTGGTGAGCGCCAGGGCGTGCTTGGTCGAGACGGACGCCCGCGAGCGGGGCAGCTTGAACCCCTTGCGGATGCCCGCCTGCTCGATGAGCCACGCGGCGCTCACCTTCACGTCGGGGGCCTCGGTCTTCGTCGGCGGCACGTGCCCGTCGTACGAGGCGAGGGGGATGACGGTGACCGCGTCGAGGTCGGGGGCCACCGGCCACCGCGGGCACTCCGGCGGGAGGGACCGGGCCTGAGCGGCCGTGACGATCGCGTTCTGGAAGAAGGAGCCGACGCCATGCGTGTCCGGGTCGTCCGCATCGAGCAGCATGCCCTTCGATGCGCGGGTGGCGAGGATGCGCTCGCGCACCCAGGTCAGCGGCACCGGGGTGTCGTCGGTCAGGCCGAGGGCGCGACGCAGCTGCTCCCCGCGCACCACGCGCTCGCGGGCGACCAGCAGATCGACCGTGACGGACAGGATCACGGCACGACGCTGCGGCTCGCTGCCGTGGTGATGCTTGAGCACCGAGGTGCGGAATCCGAGCCCGAGCTCCGTCGCCGGCACGGTGGAGATCTCGTCGGAGCCCTCATCGATCAGCTCGACCTCGACGAGGGTCTCCTGGATCTCCTGGCCGTAGGCGCCGATGTTCTGCACGGGTGACGCGCCGACCGTGCCGGGGATGCCGCTCATCGCCTCCAGCCCGGCGTACCCGCGCTCGACCGCGTACGACACCAGGTCGTCCCAGCTGTGTCCGGCCTGCACACGCAGACGGACGCGACCGGGATGCGGCGACGGAAGCTCCTCGACGCCCCGGGTCCGGACGCGGATGACGGTGCCCTCGAACGGCTCGTCGCCGACGAAGAGGTTCGAGCCCCCTCCGAGCACCAGCCAGGGGTCGCCCTCCGCCCAGGTCTCGCGGAGGACCGAGACGAGCTCCGCCGTCGTCGTCGCCTCGCGCATGTGCGCAGGCGCAGCGCCGGTGCGGAGCGTGGTGAGCTCGGCCAGGCGGATCGGCTCGACCTCGCTCATCGGACGGCGACGCGCAGCTGCGCCTTGACGAGCACGGTGGTGTCGCCGGTCGTGACCTTGAGGTCGATGCGCGCGGACTCCTCGTCCACGGCGCCGACCGTCGCGACGACGTGCACATCGGCGCCGGTCTCGGGGTCGACCACCACCGGCTTCGTGAAGCGCACGCCGTAATCGAGGATCCGGGTCTGCGGGTCGAGCGCGGCCACGACCACCGACGAGGCGATGCCCATGGTCAGCATGCCGTGCGCGAACACGCCGGGAAGGCCCACCGCGGCGGCGACGTCGTCGCGGTAGTGGATCGGGTTGAAGTCGCCGGAGGCTCCGGCGTAGCGGACGAGCGACTCCCTCGTCAGGTGCACGGTGCGCTCGGCGAGCACGTCTCCCACGGTGAACGCGCTCATGCGGTCTCCTCCTCGGCGCCGACGAGCAGGACGCTGGTGGCGGTCACCACGTGCGCGCCCGCTTCGTCGGTGATCTCGGCCTCGCTCGTGATCATGGCGTTCCCGCCCATCATGCGGATGCCGGTGACACGCAGCTGCGCCGTCAGCTCGTCTCCCGCGACGATCGGCCTGGTGTAGCGGAATCGCTGCTCCGCGTGGATCGTGCGCGCCAGCACGATGCCGGAGTCCGGCTCGGCCAGCAGCTGCTGGAGCGTGAGGTCCTGCAGGACCATCGCGAAGGTCGGCGGCGCGACGACGTCGGCGAAGCCGGCTGTACGGGCGGCCTCGACGTCGGTGTGCTGGGGGGCGTCGGCGAAGACGGCGCGCGCGAACTCGCGCACCTTCTCCCGCCCGACGAGGTAGGGGGCGGTCGGCGGGAACTCCCGGCCGACGAGTTCTTGGTTCACTGCCACCCGTCGATCCTACCGAGGCCCGCCGACGGCCCGCCGTGCGCGGGCCGTCCGAAACCCGGATGATATGCCACATCGCGGGGACCGGCGGGCCTCACCCCTGGGAGCGGACCACCATGTTCAACGTCATCCGACTCGGAACGACCTTCACCCGTGAGGTGTGAACGACCTCGCCGGCCCGGTCCAGCGCGCGCTTGCGGACGACGATGAGCGGATCGTGCTCCGGGCGGGCCAGCCACTCCGCGGTCTGGGCGGTGGTGAAGCCGACGTCGATCTCCCGGTACATCTCCGAGAACTCCACGCCGTACACGTCGCGAAGCACCTGATATGTGGAGGTGTCGTGGTCGATGTGCCGGTCGAAATCAGGGAAGCGCGTCAGTGAATACCGGCTGTCGTCGATGGAGAGGGGGATGCCGTCGAGAGCGAAGACGCGTACCAACCGGAAGACCGGGTCGCCGACCGGGACGCCGAGGCGCCGGGCGCGCTTCTCGTCGGCGGGGGTCGTCTCGGCGCGCATGATCCGTCGGGATTTGACCCCGTCCGCCACCACGGTGTCTGCGAAGCCACCCAGGGTCATGGCACCGATCACCTCGCGTCGCGGAGCGACGAAGGTCCCGCGGCCCTGCTGTCGGCGCACGATGCCGAGTCCTTCCAGATCGGCCACCGCCCGCCGCACGGTGATGCGGCTGACGCCGAAGCGCTCACACAACTCGGGTTCGGACGGAAGCCGTTCGCCTTCGGCATAGGTCCCGGCGTCGATCTCCCGCATCAGCAGGCTTCGCACCTGCTCGTGCAGCGGGGTCGAGCCGACGGCGGACGACAGCTGAGTCACGTCGGAGCCCTCCTCTACGTCGCCGGGTATCGTCGCAGCATCTGCGCGCGTGCGTCGTCCCCCGCATGCACAGGGTATCCGAACGCCCCGCGCAACGTGCAGGCGAGCGCTCCGCTGACGGCGGCCACATCGAGGCATCCGGCGAGATCGGCCCCACCCGCCCGTGCCGCGAGGAACCCGGTGAGGAAGGCGTCCCCGGCCCCGAGCGCATCGACGGCGTCGACCTCCCGGATACCGGTGCGCCGCACGGAAGTGGCGTCGAAGCCCACGGAGCCGCGGGCACCCCGCGTCACCACGGCCGATCCCATGCCGCAGGCCACGGCGAAGCGGCCGAGGTCGTCGATCTCGGAATCGCTGCGGTCCCCTCCCGAGAAGAACCCCACGTCGACGTGCGGAGCGGTCGCCCGGATCACGTCCGGCGACGCGTCGTCGGAATAGTCGTACGACACGCGGCTCCCCCGTTCCGCGATGGCCGGGAGCTCCGGCTCCAACGACGAATAGACCGAGGTGTGCACCCGGTCGAAGCCGGAGAGGTATTCATGATCGGCCTCGCTCAGCCGCAGCCTCAGCTCGGCCTGGACTCCCCCGCGATTCGAGGCGACGAAGCGCCGGTCGCCGTCCTCGTCCAGCGCGACGAAAGCCATGCCGTTCGCGCCGCGCACGCGTCTGACGCGGGCGCCGTCCACTCCGATCTCGTCGAGGACGCCCCGCACGTGTTCTGCGAAGCGGTCGTCCCCCATGATCCCGACGAATCCGGCGGTGCCGCCGAAGAAGAGCCTGCTGTACGCGGCGACGTTCAGTGCGTTACCCCCGGGATAGGCCAGGTCCTCATGCAGATAGCAGTCGAGCACGTTGTCCCCGACGCCGACGAGCGAGGGGGGCGGCACCGCGGCGAGTGCGTCCCTGAGCTGACCCGTATCCATCGTCATCCCTTCACACTCCCCGCCGCGACTCCGGCGACGAAGTACCGCTGCAGCGCGAGGAACACGACCACGATGGGCAGGGCCGCGATGGTCAATCCTGCCAGGAGCACACCCCACTCGGTGGAGAGCGAGTCGCGGAACGACATCAGTCCCGCGGGGATGGTGCGCAGCGCATCGGCGTCGATGTAGACGATCGCGAACAGGAACTCGTTCCAGGCGAAGTAACCGGTGAGGACGGCAGCGGTCGTCAGCACGGACGCGCTCAACGGCAGGTAGACGTGCCGGAAGACTCCGAACGAGCGGCAGCCGTCGATGGTCGCCGCGTCCTCGAGCTCACGGGGGATGCCGAGGAACACCGAACGGATCAGCAGGATCGCCATGGGCAGACGGAAGGCCACGTAAGGGAGGATCATCGCCCAGTACGTGTTCAGCAGCCCCATCGTGTCGAGAAGCCGGTAGAGCGGGATGAGGCTCACCTGGGGCGCCACCACCAGCCCGCCCATCGCCACGATCAGCACGATGTTCGCGACCCGGCTCGACAGCCTCACCATGCCGTAGGCGCACAGGGCCGCGATCGCGACGGTCGCGACGGTGGAGATGATCGTGACGATGACGGAGTTGACGAAGTAGTCGGAGATCCCGCGGTCCCAGGCGGCGGCGTAGTTCTGGACGAGCCAGACCGACGGCAGGCCCCACGGATCGGCGAAGATCTCGGACGAGGATTTGAAAGAGGAGATCACCATCCAGAGCAGGGGGTAGGCGATCACGACGGCGTAGACGGCCAGGATCACCTGGACCGGGGCACGGCGGACACGTTCCGCTGGACGAAGCCGGGTACTGCTCATGTCATTGCCTCCCGCTTCGGAACGAGACCATCTGCACGACGGACAGCACGAGGGTGATCACGAAGATCAGGCTCGCGATGGCTGAGGCGTAGCCCATCTCGTTCTGGAAGAAACCCTGGTTGTACATATAGGTCGCGAGGACCTGGGTGGTGTTTCCCGGACCGCCCTTGGTCAGGATGTAAGGCTCGTTGAACACCGTGAAAGCGCCGGAGACGGTGAGGATCATCGCGACGAAGATCATCTCCTTGGCCTGCGGGACGGTGATGCTGAAGAACTGGCGAACCCGTCCGGCGCCGTCCAGCGACGCGGCTTCGTAGTATTCCTCCGGGATCTGCTGCAGTGCGACGACGTAGAGCATGCAGACGTAGCCGATGCTCTGCCACTGGGAGACGCCGATGACCGCTCCCATCGCCGTGTCGACATCAGCCAGCCACGCCGTCTGCAGGCTGCCGAGTCCGATCGCCTCCAGCAGAGCGTTGAGGAGTCCGCCGCGGGCGTTGTACACGAACGTGAACAGCAGCGCGATCACGGTCATCGAGATCACGGCGGGAAGGAAGTACACGCTGCGCAGGAACGCGCCCATGCGCGGTCCGAGCAGCCGGGTCAGCCAGGCGGCGATCACGAGGGAGCCACCCACCTGGCAGACGATCGAGACGACCGCGTACAGGATGTTGTTGCCCAGGGCCGTCGCGATGATCGGATCGCCGAAGAGCCGCGCGAAGTTGTCGAGGCCGACGAAGCGCATCTCCCCGCTGCCGGCGCTGAAGGAGAAGAAGCCGAAGGCCGCATTGGCGACCAGCGGGTAGTACACGAACACCCCGATCAGGATGATCGCGGGAAGCACGTAGAGCAGGTTCGACCAGGCTCGGGAGCGTGTTCTCATCACGGTGTCTCTTCCGAAGGTGGGAGGGGCTGCCGGCCACGGGTGCCGGCAGCCCCGGTGCGGATCAGGAGGCGTCGCGCACGCGCTTCGCCGCTTCCTGCACGGCGGCCATGACCCCCTCGGGGGTCTGCTGGCCGCTGAGCATCAGCTGGGTCTCGGACAGATACGCCTGCACGATCTGCGGATCGTAGGCGTTGTCGAGCCAGGTCGTCATCGCCGAGGCGCCGACGATCCCCTGGGCGAGCTCCCGTGAGATCTCGGGCACATCCGCCTCTTCCACGGCCCCCTTGACCGGGCTCAGCTCGCCCGCTCGTTCCGCGTAGGCGATACCGCTCTGCTTGCTGAGCAGGAACTCGAGGAACCGCTGGGCCTCCTCGGGATGCTCCGTGGTCTTCGAGATCGCGAAGCCCTCCGGCGCTCCGGTCAGTTCCGCCGGATCACCCTTGCCACCCGTGACGGCGGGGAAGTTGAACGTGCCGTACTCGAACTGCGCGTCGCCGAAGTACCCCACCTCGGCGCTCTGCATGTACATGATCGGCGCCTCCCCCGCGATCCAGGCGTTGCGCGCGATCTCATGCCCGACGGCCGTGAGGTCGTCGTTCATGTACTCGGCGAGTTCCTGGAAGCGCTCCAGTGCCCGGACATATCCCTCGTCCGTGAACTCGCCGGTCGCCGGATCCTGATCCGCTGCGAACACCTCCGGATCGACGACACGCTGATTCAGCGTGCCGACGTAGTGCGCGATCGTCCAGTGCTCCTGCGCACCGTACTCGATCGGGGTCATACCGGCGTCCTGGATCGTCTCCAGGACGTCGATGAACTCGTCCCACGTCGCCGGCGCCTCGAGTCCCAGCTCCTCGAAGACGTCCCTGTTGTAGAAGAACAGCTTCGACTGCATCCCCACCGGCAGGCCGTAGGAGGTGCCGTCGACCTCGAAGGCCTCCAGCTGACTCGGGTAGAAGCTGTCCCGGAAGTCCGCGTCCTCCTCGAGCCACGGCCCGAGGTCGAGCAGAGCGTCATTGGAGACGAGCTCGTCCACGAACGAACCGCTCCAGGTGAACAGGACGTCAGGAGCATTGGCGGAGCCCGCGACGACCTTCACCTTGTCCTTGTAGGCGTCGTTGAGCACGCTCTCGACGGAGACCTTGATGTCGGGGTTCTCCTTCTCGAACTCCGCCACCATGTCGTTGTAGTACGAGTTCTTCGGCTCGTTGGGCCAGCGGTGGAAGAAGCTGATCTCCACCTGGCCGTCCGACGCCTCGCTCTCGCCTCCGGCGCACGAGGCCAGGGGTAGGACGAGGGCTGCGGCGGCCGCAGCCGCCAGGCCGATCCGGGCTGATGTTCGCATCGTTGCGATCCTTTCGTTCCTAGTACTCCATGCGCCACATGTAGCGGCGCACGCTGAGGGGGTGTCCTCGGTGGTCGGCGAGTGCATCCGCGTACGCGCGGAGCACGACGTTGAAGAGGAGGTGGGCGAAGACGCCGCGCACCTCCGGAGCGACGACGTCCAGGCCGAACTCCTGGGCGTCGAGGACGAGCACCCGATCCGAGTGCTTCGTGACGAAGTCCACCGCTCGCTGCTCGACGGCCCGCGTCTCGTCGAGTCCGAGGAGGGCGATGAACGGCACGTCCTCCTCGGTGATCTCGAAGGGGCCGTGGAAGTACTCGCCGGCATGGATGGCGGCGGAGTGCACCCACTGCATCTCCTGCAGCAGGCAGATGGCGAACGAGTAGGCGGAGCCGTAGTTGGAGCCTGCCGCCATCGTGTAGATCAGGGGCGCGCGACGGTGGCGGTACCCCCAGGCATCGGCGGCAGCGGAGTGCGCTTCGCGCGCTGCCGGCACGAGGGCCGGCAGCTGGGCGACGGCCTCGTCGACTGCGCCGGCGATGCCGGCCTGTTCGCGGTCGTCCAGGATGCCGGCCGCCAGGCGCAGCAGCAGCGCGGGACCGACGTGGGCCTCGCTCTTCCCCTCGCCGTGCTGATACGCCACCACGTGCTCCGATGCCTCGGCGAGCGGCGACGTCGGGTCGAACGTGAAGGCGACCGTGAGCGCACCGCGCTCGCGTGCGTGCTTCGCCGCGGCCACCGTCTCCGGCGTGGTTCCGGAGTGCGAGCAGAGCAGGACGAGGGTGTCGGCGTCGACGCGCGACGAGGCGCGGCTGGTGAACTCGGCCGCATTGAGCGCGGTCGCCTCGAGCGACACCGCCTTGGTGCCGAACAGGTACTCGATGGGCTGCATGACGGCAAAGGAGCCGCCGCAGGCGGTGAGCACGACGCGCGAGATGGTGTCCCGGGTCGCGATCGCCTGGCGGGCCGCAGCGAGCTGGTTCTCGATAGCGGCGGAGTCGACGAACAGAGCGGTGGCAGACAAGATGGTCCCTTCTGATGACCTTCGATCAAACATCATGACTCGTTATATAACGTCATGTGATGACTGACGATAGCGAGCACGAAGACGCCTGTAAAGAGGTACGGCGAAAATCGTTCGCCGGAGTCACCGAAAGAGCGGGCCTCGCGCGCTTCTTCCGGCGGCGCACACCGGGTGTCCGGCGGCCGCGGGATCAGCCGCGCCGGCGGCCGCGGACGGCCTTGAGGGCCATCTGCACGGCGATCACCATGAGATACGCGGCGAAGAGGAGGTTCCCGACGGTCGGGTCGACGATGGTCGCCAGCCACGCGCCGAGGGCCGTGGTGGTGCACGCCGAGACGCCGATGAGAAGTGCGGCCAGGAGGTCGACGTTGCGGTTGCGGAGGTTGCCGACTGTGCCGGAGAGAGCCGTCGGGATCATCATGAGCAGCGAGGTGCCCTTCGCGACGAGGTCGCTCGTCCCGAACGCGAGCATGAGCACCGGGACGACGATGACGCCGCCGCCGACGCCGATGAGGCCGGCCAGGACGCCGGTGCCGATTCCGACGACCACCAGGGCGATCCCGGTCAGCCAGGTGAGCTCGAAGACGGCGTCGCGCGACGGGATCACGAGGAAGAGGCTCACGATCACGACGACGAGGAAGCCGACGAAGCCCCAGCGGAGGGCGGTCTGCGAGATCCGCGGGAGCAGGCGGGTGCCGATCTGCGCGCCGACCACGGCCCCGGCGGCGAGGATCAGCGCCGGGATCCAGGCGACGGAGCCCGATGCGGCGTAGGAGATGACGCCGACGGTCGCCGTCGGGACGATCGCCGCCAGCGAGGTTCCGGCTGCCAGCCGCTGGTCGAACGCGAGCAGGAGCACCAGCAGCGGGACGATGACCGTGCCGCCGCCGACGCCGAAGAGACCGGAGAGGAGGCCCGCGAGGAGGCCGATGCCGATGAATGCCGCGTAGGCGCGAGGCCCGCGTTTCAGGACCGTCGCATCGTTCACCGGATCAGCCTACTCCCGGCCTCTCCCCCGCTCGAATCGTGCCGGGTCAGACCTCCGAGTCCGCTGTGACGGGCACCGCGATGGACTCCGTGAGCGCCTGCTCGTAGCGTCGCTGCCGGCGCCGCAGCCACAGCCCGCCGGCGATGAGCAGCGCGAGGATGACGTAGGCGACCGCGGAGAACGGCTGCGCGATGAGCGTCGTCAGGTCGCCCTGGCTGAGCTGCAGCGCACGACGGAGCTGCTCCTCCCCCATCGGCCCCAGGATCATGCCCACCACCAGCGGCGCCACCGGGAATCCGTACCGCCGCAGGAAGTAGCCCAGGACGCCGATGATGAGCAGGATGAGGATGTCCACGACCGCGAAGTTCAGCGCGTACGCCCCGAAGGCGGCGAACAGGAGGATGCCGGCGTACAGGTACGGCCGCGGGATCTGCAGGAGCTTCACCCACATGCCCACCAGGGGCAGATTCAGCACGAGCAGGATCACGTTGCCGATGTAGAGGCTCGCCACCAGCGCCCAGACGAGGTCCGCCTGTCCGGTGAACAGCTGCGGCCCGGGCTGCAGGCCGTAGGTCTGGAACGCGGTGAGGATGATCGCCGCCGTCGCCGTCGTCGGCAGGCCCAGCGTCAGCAGCGGCACGAGCACGCCCGCGGCAGCCGCGTTGTTCGCCGACTCCGGGCCCGCGACACCCTCGATGGCCCCGCGGCCGAACTCGTCCTTGCGGCGCGAGAGCTTGCGCTCGGCGGCGTAGGACAGGAAGGTCGCCACGTCGGCCCCGCCGGCCGGGATCGTGCCGATCGGGAAGCCGATGGCGGTGCCGCGGAGCCAGGGCTTCCACGACCGACGCCAGTCGTCCTTCGTCATCCAGCTGCGCCACCCACGGGAGACGGGGATCACGTCGATCGCGCCGTGACGCAGCCGGGCCGCGACGTAGAGCGTCTCGCCGACGGCGAAGAGCCCGACCGCCACGAGCACCACGTCGATGCCGTCCGCCAACGGGAGCAGGCCGAGCGTGTAGCGCTGCTGCCCCGAGAGCCAGTCGGTGCCGACCAGGCCGAGGAACAGACCGACGCCGAGCGACAGCAGGCCACGCGACACGGAGGACCCCATGAGCGCACCGACCGTGACGAAGGCCACGACGATGAGGGCGACGTAGTCGGCCGGCCCGAGGTTCACGGCGAACTGCGCGAGTACCGGGGCGAGCAGCGTCAGGCCGACGGTCGCCAGGGTGCCCGCGACGAACGACCCGAGCGCGGCGGTGGCGAGGGCTGCCGCACCGCGACCGAGCTTGGCCATCTTGTTGCCCTCGATCGCCGTCACGATCGACGACGACTCCCCCGGCGTGTTCAGGAGGATGCTCGTGGTCGACCCGCCGTACATTCCGCCGTAGTAGATCCCGGCGAAGGTGATCAGGGCGGCGGCCGGTTCCAGCGTGTAGGTGAGCGGCAGGAGCAGGGCGACGGTCATCGCCGGCCCGATGCCCGGGAGGACGCCCACGGCGGTGCCGATCAGCACGCCGAAGAAGGCGAAGACGAGGTATTGGGGCTGCAGCGCGGTCGCGAACCCCTCGAGGAGCAGACTCCAGCTGTCCATCAGAACATCCTTCCCAGCCAGCCGAGCGCCGGTCCCCACGGGAGCGACAGCCCGAGCAGACCGCCGAACACGACCTGCACGACCAGCGCGATGATCGCGCCGATGAGGAGCGCCATCCACCAGCGCCGCGCGCCGAGCGCCCAGGCGACGCCGCCGAACAGCAGGGCCGCGGCGGGTGCCCAGCCGAGCGGTTCGATGAGGAGCAGGTGCGCGACCACCAGCGCCACGATCTTCACGAGCGTCAGCCAGTCGGTCGGGAGGCTCTGATCGACGTCCTCTCCGTCCTCCGGCACACCGCGGTGTCCGCGGAAGATGCTCACGACGACGGCGAGCGACGAACCGAGCAGCAGCACGGAGACGAACAGCGGGAAGACCGTGGGCCCCACCTGGCCGCCTGCGGGCACATGGATGGTGAAGACCCCGGCGAACGCGAACACGCCGAGGGCCACCATGAGCAGGGCGAAGACGAGCTCCCCCCGCGGGAGGGACGCGACGAGGCGTGCGGACCGACGGGCGTCGGTCCGCACCTCCTCGCCGGGTCCGGAAGACCCGGTCGTCATCTCAGCCGACCAGCCCGATGTTCTGCAGCGTCGTGGTGACCTCGGCGATGTTGCCGTCCAGGAACTCGTCGAACTCCGCGCCCGTGAGGAACGCGTCCGCCCACCCCCGCGTCTCCAGCTCGTCCTTCCACGCGTCGGACGCCTCCAGCTCGGTGACGAGGCGCTCGAGCTCCGCGCGCTCGGCGTCGCTGATCCCGCCCGGGGCGATCACACCGCGCCAGTTGGTGAGCACGACGTCGTATCCGGAGTCGGTGATCGTGTCGACGTCCGGCAGCTGTGTGACCGGCTCCTCCGACGAGACGGCGAGGGCCTTCATGGTCCCGGCCTCGATGTGCTGCAGGAACTCGCCGACACCGGAGATGCCCGCCGAGACCTTGCCGCCGAGGATCAGCGACGTCGCCTCGCCGCCGCCCGAGTTGGGCGTGTAGTTCAGCTTCTCGGCGATCTCCGCGCCGTCGAGCCCTGCCTCCTCGAGCAGCAGCCCGGCGAGGATGTGATCGGCTCCTCCCGCGGAACCGCCGGTGATCGTGACCTCCTGGCCCTTGTCCACGACATCCTCGACGAGGTCTTCCAGAGTGTCGTACTCCGAGTCGGCGGGCACGACCACGACGAGCGGTTCATCCGTGAGCCGGGCGATCGGTGTCATGTCCTCGATGCGCACGGCGGAGGCGTTGGTCTCCACCGCTCCCACCATCACGAGGCCCATGACCATGAGCGTGGCCGGGTCCTTCTCGTTGGCGAGCTGTGCGAGGCCGACCGTGCCGCCCGCGCCGCCGACGTTGGTGACGGGCGCCGAGCCGACGATGTCCTCCTGCGTGAGCAGCTGCGACAGGGCCCGGCCCGTCTGGTCCCACCCTCCGCCCGGGTCGGCGGGGACGACGATGTTCACGTCGGTGATGGCGACCGCCTCATCGCCGCCGTCCGAGCCGGCGGCTCCGCCGTCGGTCGTCGAGCACGAGGTGAGGACGAGGGCGGTCGCGGCGACGGCCGCGGCGAGAGTCCCGATGCGGGCATGATTCATGGCGCTCCTCCTTGAGCGTTCGGATGCAATCCGTCCACTGTCGAGGCGCAGATGCGCACGCTCAACCTTCGGAAACCATTGGTCGCGTTCCGTAACTATTGGTCGCGAACACCTCTGCCGGCGGCTCGCGGCCCGGGAACCCAGCCGGGAGAATGGGACCGTGGCCTCGAAGATGACGCTCCGCGTGCAGCTGCTCGCGCTGCAGGCGCTGATCGTGTTCCTGGTGACCCTCGGCACCGGCATCGCCGCCGGAGCGTTCCAGGAGAACGCGCTCCGCGAGGCCTACAAGGACCGCATGCAGGCGGTCGCCCAGTCCGTCGCCGCGCTCCCCGTCGTCCTCGACGCCTTCGACGACGAGGATCCGGCCGCCGCCATCCAGCCGGTCGCCGAGGTCATCCGCGAGGCGTCCGACCTCGCCTACGTGGTGGTCGCCAACGACGAGGGCATCCGATACTCGCATCCGAACACCGACCGCATCGGGGAGCGGGTGTCCACCGACCCGTCGATCCCGCTGGGCGGGGAGATCTTCGTGGGCACGCAGACCGGCACGCTCGGGACGTCGTGGCGGGTGAAGGTGCCCATCCGCGACGAGGACGGCGCGGTGATCGGCACAGCCTCGGTCGGCATCCTGGAGTCGGAGCTGAACGAGGAGTTCACCAGCAACCTCGTGGGACTCATCTCCGCCATGCTCGCTGCGGCGGTGCTCGGGGTCTTCGGCGCCGCGTGGGTGACGTCGTTCATCCGTCGCCGCATCTACCGTCTCGAGCCGCACCAGATCGCGGCGCTCGTCAAGAACCAGGAGACGACCCTGCACGGGCTGAGCGAAGGCGTCGTGACGGTGGACGGGGCCGGGCGGATCACCCTGGTCAACGACGCGGCCGCACGATTCCTCGGTCGCGATGCCGCCGACCTCGACGGCGCTCCCGCGGACGAGGTCCTCGGCACCGAGCTCGCCACGGTGCTCCGCGAGGGCGAGGCCGCGGGACGCCCTGTGATCGTCGGCTCGCATGTGCTCGTCGCCCGGAGCACGGCGTCCGGAAACGGCTCCGCCGATGTGGGGGCGACGCTCCTGCTCCGCGACCACACCGAGCTGCACGACGTCGTTCGCCGGGTCGAGGCGGCCGACGCCATCATCGCCTTCCGGGAGCGCTACGGCCTCCCGAAGGGTCTGAGCGCGGAGACGCTGGAGCGGGTCTCTGCGGCCCTCGCGGCCCGGCCCGACGCCTCGGCGACCGAGATCGGCGACGACCTGGCCATCTCCCGCGTTAGTGCCCGCCGCTACCTGGAGCACCTCGCGGCGACCGGACAGGCGGTGCGCTCGCTGGACTACTCCACGAAGGGACGGCCGGGGGCACGCTACCGGATCACCGCCCCTCGATGAACGACGAAGCCCGCCACCCCGGAAGGGGCGGCGGGCTTCGTGGGGAGAGAGGTCCTTACTCGGACTTCTTCTCGACAGCGTCCTCGGCGGCGGCCTCAGCGGCCTCGCCCTCGGCCTGCGACTCGGCGCCGGCCTCGGCAGCCGTGTCGTCGGCAGGGGTCTCGTCCGCGGGAGCCTCGACGGTCTCCTCGGCGGGAGCCTCCTCGGCGGCGGGCTTCTCGTCCTTCGGAGCCGCGGCGGCCTTCTTGGTCGACTTCGCCTTCGGGGTGACGGGCTCGAGGACGAGCTCGATCACGGCCATGGGAGCGTTGTCGCCCTTGCGGTTGCCGACCTTGGTGATGCGCGTGTAGCCACCCTCGCGGTCCGCGACGAGCGGAGCGATCTCGTTGAACAGGACGTGCACGACTTCCTTGTCACCGATGACCGACAGCACGCGACGGCGGGCGTGCAGGTCGCCGCGCTTGGCGAAGGTGATGAGGCGCTCGGCGAGCGGACGCAGGCGCTTGGCCTTCGTCTCGGTCGTCTTGATCGACTTGTGGGTGTACAGCGCAGCGGCGAGGTTGGCAAGCAGCAGGCGCTCGTGGGCGGGGCCGCCTCCGAGGCGGGGACCCTTGGTGGGCTTGGGCATAATCGTCTAACTCCTGGTCAGAAAGGGTCGGGTATCAGAAGGACTCGTCTTCGCTGCCGCTGTAGAAGTGGGCGCCGTCGAAACCGGGCACCGAATCCTTGAGCGACAGACCGAGCGAGATGAGCTTGTCGCGCACCTCGTCGACCGACTTCTGGCCGAAATTGCGGATGTTCATGAGCTGCGTCTCCGACAGGGCGACGAGCTCAGAAACGGTGTTGATGCCCTCACGCTTCAGGCAGTTGTACGAGCGGACCGACAGGTCGAGGTCCTCGATCGGCATCGACAGCTCGCTGGAGTTCACAGCCTCCACCGGCGCCGGGCCGATCTCGATGCCCTCGGCTTCGACGTTCAGCTCGCGGGCGAGACCGAACAGCTCGGTGAGCGTCTTGGCAGCCGAGGCGACGGCGTCGCGCGGGCTGATCGCCGACTTGGTCTCGACGTCGAGGATGAGCTTGTCGAAGTCGGTGCGCTCACCGGCACGGGTGGCGTCGACGCGGTAGCTGACCTTGAGCACGGGCGAGTAGATCGAGTCGATCGGGATCTGACCGGCCTCGGCGTACTCGTTGCGGTTCTGCGTCGCGGAGACGTAGCCACGGCCGCGCTCGATGGTGAGCTCGAGCTCGAACTTGGCGGTGTCGTTGAGCGTCGCGATGACGAGCTCGGGGTTGTGCACCTCGACACCGGCCGGAGCCGAGATGTCGGCGGCGGTCACTTCACCGGCACCGGTCTTGCGGAGGTACGCGGTGATGGGCTCGTCGCGCTCGCTGGAGACGACCAGCTGCTTGATGTTGAGGATGATCTCGGTGACATCCTCCTTCACGCCGGGGATCGTGCTGAACTCGTGCAGCACACCGTCGATGCGGACGCTGGTGACAGCGGCACCGGGGATCGACGACAGCAGGCTGCGGCGCAGCGCGTTGCCGATCGTGTAGCCGAAGCCGGGCTCCAGAGGCTCGATGATGAACCGGCTCCGGTTCTCGACGATCTTTTCCTCGGTCAGTGTGGGACGCTGTGCAATAAGCACTCTGTGTTCCTTTCGATCACATGCCCGCTATATGACATGTGGTGGGGTGAGGTCTTGAGTTGTGGAAGTCGATGCCCCACGCGGGGCGCCGAGCCGCTCGACCCGAAGGACGAGCGGCTCGGCACACGCATCAGACGCGGCGGCGCTTCGGCGGACGGCAGCCGTTGTGCGCCTGCGGGGTGACGTCCTGGATCGAACCCACCTCGAGGCCGGCGGCCTGCAGCGAGCGGATCGCGGTCTCGCGGCCGGAGCCCGGACCCTTCACGAGGACGTCGACCTTCTTCACGCCGTGCTCCGCAGCCTGGCGGGCAGCGGACTCCGCTGCCATGCCGGCGGCGTACGGGGTCGACTTGCGGGAGCCCTTGAAGCCCACGCCACCCGACGAGGCCCAGGCGATGACGGCGCCGGACGGGTCGGTGATCGAAACGATGGTGTTGTTGAACGTCGACTTGATGTGGGCCTGGCCCAGCGCGATGTTCTTCTTTTCCTTGCGGCGCGGCTTGCGCGCGGCGGCCTTGGGTGCAGCCATGAAAGTGTTCTCCTAGTCCCTGGCCGCTGCTTAGCGGGCCTTCTTCTTGCCGGCGACGGTGCGCTTCGGGCCCTTGCGGGTACGGGCGTTGGTCTTGGTGCGCTGACCGCGGACCGGGAGACCACGACGGTGGCGGATGCCCTCGTAGGAGCCGATCTCGACCTTGCGGCGGATGTCTGCGGCGACCTCGCGGCGCAGGTCACCCTCCACCTTGTAGTTGCCTTCGATGTAGTCGCGGAGGGCGACGAGCTGGTCGTCGCTGAGGTCCTTCACGCGGATGCTCTCGTCGATGTCGGTCGCCTTGAGGATCTCAACCGAGCGGGTACGGCCGACGCCGTAGATGTAGGTAAGGGCGATCACCACGCGCTTGTCGCGCGGGATGTCAACGCCGGCAAGACGTGCCATGCGGTTCTCCTGGGTGTTGTGGAGGTGTGGAGCAGGATCGGTGCCCGGGCCTCCGCCCCGAGGTGTCAGCTCCGCGTCGTCCGACAGGCGGGAACCTGGGTTCCTGAGCCTGTCGAAGGATCGAAGCGTCTGATCCTGCCGTTTCGTATTGAGTTATGAGATTGCGAGAGCGGCGCTCACGCAGCGGGGGCGCTCAGCCCTGGCGCTGCTTGTGACGCGGGTTGCTCTTGCAGATCACCATGACGCGGCCGTGGCGGCGGATCACCTTGCAGTGGTCGCAGATCGGCTTGACGCTGGGGTTGACCTTCATGATGTTTCCTGTTCGCTGTCTTCACCGGGCAGGCGCGAAGCCTGGGGTGTTACTTCTCGACCGATCAGCGGTAGCGGTAGACGATGCGGCCGCGTGTCAGGTCGTAGGGGCTGAGCTCCACGACCACACGGTCCTCGGGGATGATGCGGATGTAGTTCTGCCGCATCTTTCCGGAGATCGTTGCCAGGACCTTGTGTCCGTTGCTGAGCTCAACGCGGAACATCGCGTTGGGGAGAGCCTCGGAGATCACGCCCTCGATCTCGATGACACCGTCTTTCTTAGCCATAGCCTCGCTGACGCTTCTGCAGATCGGTCGATCTGCGGTGGGTGGGTGGTGTGCGGTACCGGGCCGGATCGGACACGCCGAACGCATGGCACAAGGCACCAAAGATCTATGTTATCCGACGACGCCCCATCCGGCAACTTGGCCGGACGGGGCGTCGAGCGGATGGGCGGGTGTCAGCCGAGCAGGTCGGTGAACCGCTTCATGTCTTCCTGGTTCTGCAGGTCGAGGCGCTCTCCGTCGATCTCGACGGTCGGCGTGCCCTGGATGTCGTTGCTCTTCGCCTGTGCGGCGCCGAACTTGCGGTACGTCTCGTCCGTGATGCAGGACACGACGTCGTCGCCCGCGCCGACCTGCGTGGCGAACTCGGCGAGCTGTTCGTTCGTCAGGCCGGGGGTGTTCTCCGCCGGCTGGTTCTCGAACAGGACCTTGGCGTAGTCGAAGTACAGGTCGGAGTCCGACTCGGCGACGCAGAACGCCGCGCCGGCCGAACGGGAGGAGAACTCGGTGCCCTGCGAGAAGCGGTCGAGGATCGCGATGGGGTGCTGCTCGAGCGTGATCTCCCCGCTCTGGGCCTTCGCCTCGAGCGCCGCACCGAACTGGTCCTCGAAGGACTTGCAGACCGGGCACTGGAAGTCGAGGAACACCGACACGGTCGTGTCGCCGTCGCCCATGGAGACGGAGCCGGCCTCGGCGTCGAAGTTGTCGCTGGCGGACGGGGTGGCGCCGGGAGACGTCGCCTGGTTGTTGAGGAACACCACGAGTCCGCCGAGGGCCACCAGGACCACGACGACGGCGATGGAGACGCCGATCGCGAACCAGTTGGTGTTGCTCTTCGCCGCTGCCATTACTTTCCGATCTCTCGAGGCTCGACCCCGAACGGGGCGAGTCCGGCTCTTCCACCATCGGGCGCAGTGAGCACCCAGATGCCCCCATCATGCAGGGCGACGCTATGTTCCCAATGTGAGCCGTCGGTGCCGTCGACCGTCGTGACGGTCCAGTCGTCGTCCTCCACGAACGTCGCCTCACCCCCGGCGGTGACCATCGGCTCGATGGCGAGCACGAGTCCCGGCTTCACGTCTGCACCGCGGTCGGGCGTGCGGTAGTTGAAGACGCTGGGCGCCTCGTGCATCTTCCGACCGATGCCGTGACCGACGTACTCGCGGAGGATGCCGTAGGGCTCGCCGCTCACGGCGGACGGCCCCTGCGCCTCGATGTAGTCCTGGATCGCGGCGCCGATCTCGTCGATCGAGGACGCCGAGGCCATCGCGGCGATCCCCGCCCACATCGACCCCTCCGTCACACGCGAGAGCTCCTCACGGCGGGCCACGAGCTCAGGGTGTTCGGGATCCGGGACGACGACGGTGATCGCGCTGTCCCCGTTCCAGCCCTCGAACTGGGCTCCGCAGTCGACCGAGACGATGTCGCCGGGCTGGAGGACCCGCTCCCCCGGGATGCCGTGCACGACCTGCTCGTTGACCGAGACGCAGATCGTGTGGTGATACCCCTTGACGAGCTGGAAGTTCGACTCCGCACCCCGCTGCAGGATGGCGCGGTTCGCGGCGGCGTCGAGCTCGATCGTCTTCACCCCCGGCTTGATGAGGGCGCGGACGGCGTCCAGGGCCTCGGCGGTGATGAGGCCGGGTTCGACCATGGCTCGTAGCTGAGCCGGGGTCTTGTAGATCGAGCGGCGGAACATCTCAGGCGGCGGAGGCGGGGGAACGCAGCCCGCGAGCGGCCAGAGCGGCGGCGATGCGCTCCGTGATCTCCTCGAGCGAGCCCACACCGTCGATGCGGTCGACGATGCCCCGGCTGCTGTAGACCTCGATGATCGGCGCCGTCTCCTTCTCGTAGATGTCGAGTCGGTGCGCGATGGCCTCGTCGGTGTCGTCGGAACGCCCCTGCTCCGCAGCGCGAAGGGCGAGGCGGGCGATGCTCTCCTCCCGCGGGACGTCGAGGAGGATCACCGCGTCCAGCGCCTCGCCGCGTCCTTCGAGGAACGCATCGAGGTGCGCCACCTGCGCGGTGTTGCGGGGGTAGCCGTCGAGGAGGAAGCCGTTCTCCGCGTCCTCCTGGCTCAGCCGGTCGCGCACGATCTCGCTGGTCAGCTCGTCCGGCACCAGGTCGCCCTTGTCGAGGATCGCGGTGACCTGCTGGCCGAGCGGCGTCCCCTCCTTGATGTTCGCGCGGAAGATGTCGCCGGTCGAGACGACAGGGATGCCGTAGGACTCGGCGATGCGCACACCCTGGGTGCCCTTGCCGGAACCCTGGGGGCCGACGATGAGCAAACGGGCAGTGGGTCGGTGCCCTTCGACGGGCTCAGGGACCAGGTGGGGCACTGTCATCGGAGAAGTCCTTCGTAGTGTCGCTGCTGCAGCTGGGCGTCGATCTGCTTGACCGTCTCGAGACCCACGCCGACGATGATGAGGATCGACGCGCCACCGAACGGGAAGTTCTGGTTGGCACCGACCGTCGCGAGCGCGATGAGCGGGATCAGGGCGATCAGGCCCAGGTAGAGGGAACCGGGGAGCGTGATGCGGGTGAGCACGTAATCCAGGTACTCCGCGGTCGGACGGCCGGCCCGGATCCCGGGGATGAAGCCGCCGTACTTCTTCATGTTGTCGGCGACCTCGACCGGGTTGAACGTGATCGCGACGTAGAAGTAGGTGAACCCGATGATCAGCAGGAAGTATGCCGCCATGTAGATCGGGCTGTTGCCGGTGGTGAAGTTCGCGCTGACCCAGCTGACCCACGCGGGCGGGGTGGAGCCGTCCTGCGGGGTGTTGAACTGGGCGATGAGCGCGGGGATGTACAGCAGCGACGAGGCGAAGATGACGGGGATCACACCGGCCATGTTCACCTTGATCGGGATGTACGTGTTCGTGCCGCCGTAGGTGCGACGGCCCACCATGCGCTTCGCGTACTGCACGGGGATGCGCCGCTGCGACTGCTCGACGAACACCACGAGTCCCATCACGATGATGCCGACGAGCAGCACGAGGAGGAAGACCTCGAAGCCCCGGGTCTGCCAGATGATCGACATCGCGCCGGGGAACGTCGCGGCGATCGAGGTGAAGATCAGCAGCGACATGCCGTTGCCGATGCCGCGCTCGGTGACGAGCTCAGCGAACCACATGATCAGACCGGTACCGGCCGTCATCGCCATGATGATGAGCACCTGCGCCCACCAGACGTCGTTCGTGAGGAGCTGGGTGCACGCGCCGATGTCGGTCGTACCGAAGAGCTGGCCGGTGCGGGCCACGGTGACGAGCGTCGTGGACTGCAGGAGCGCGAGGGCGATCGTGAGGTACCGCGTGTACTGGGTCAGCTTGGCCTGCCCGGCCTGGCCTTCCTTGTGCAGCGCCTCGAAGTGCGGGATGACGACGCGCAGGAGCTGGGTGATGATCGTCGCGGTGATGTACGGCATGACGCCGAGCGCGAAGATCGACAGCTGCAGCAGCGCGCCTCCGGAGAAGAGGTTGACGAGTCCGAGCAGACCCTCGGTGCCGGCGTTGGCCGCGAGACACTGCTCGACGTTCGGGAAGTTGACGAACGGCGCGGGGACGTTCGAGCCGAGGCGGTAGATCGCGATGATCGCGAGAGTGAAACCGATCTTCCGACGCAGGTCGGGCGTGCGGAAGATCCGCGCGATGGCGCTAAACAAGAACGTTCCTCCTGAAAAGGTGGCCGAACCCCGAGGGGCGGCTGAAACACCAGGGTAACCCACTCCGAGGCCGGGGGAATGCGTGCGGTCGGCTTCTCCCCCGCCGAACCAGAAGAGGGGCCGGAGAATCTCCGACCCCTCTTCCGCAGTGGTTACTTGACGGATCCGCCCGCAGCCACGATCTTCTGCTCGGCAGAACCCGAGACCTTGTCGACCGCGACGGTGAGCTTCACGGCGATGTCGCCGTTGCCGAGAACCTTGACCTTCTCGTTCTTGCGAACCGCACCCTTGGCGACCAGGTCGCTGACGGTGACGTCGCCACCCTGGGGGTAGAGCTCCGCGAGCTTCTCCAGGTTCACGACCTGGTACTCGACGCGGAACGGGTTCTTGAAGCCGCGCAGCTTCGGCGTGCGCATGTGCAGCGGCATCTGGCCACCCTCGAAGCCGACGCGCACGGTGTTGCGGGCCTTGGTGCCCTTCGTGCCGCGACCGGCCGTCTTGCCCTTCGAGCCCTCACCGCGACCGACACGGGTCTTCGCGGTGTTGGACCCGGGGACGGGACGCAGGTGGTGGACCTTCAGCACACCGGGGCGGGACGCCGCGGCGTCCTTCTTCGGCGCAGCCTTCGCGGAGCCGTCAGCCTTGGCGTCGGCGGCACTGGTCTTGGCCGGTGCCTTCTTCGCGGCGGGCTTCTTGGCAGCGTCGGCCTTGGGAGCCGCCGCCTTCTTGGTGGCCTTCTCGGCCTCGACGGCCTCGTTCTTCTCAGCCATTAGTCGATCTCCTCAACCTTGACGAGGTGGGCGACGGTCTTGACGTAGCCGCGCGTCTGCGCGTCGTCGGGGCGGACGGTGGTGTCACCGATCCGCTTGAGACCGAGGCTGCGCAGCGTGTCGCGCTGGTTCTGCTTCTCGCTCACCTTGGACTTGATCTGCGTGACCTTGAGTCGCGCGGCCATCAGGCACCTACCTTCTGTGCGGCGATGGCCTCGGCCTCGGCGCGGACGAGCCGGGCCGGGGCGACCTGGTCGAACTCGAGACCACGGCGTGCGGCGACGGCGCGGGGCTCCTCGAGCTCCTTCAGGGCGGTGACCGTCGCGTGCACGATGTTGATCGTGTTCGACGAGCCGAGCGACTTGGACAGCACGTCGTGGATGCCGGCGCACTCGAGCACGGCGCGGACCGGACCACCGGCGATGACACCGGTACCGGCAGCGGCGGGGCGCAGGAGCACCACACCGGCGGCCGACTCACCCTGCACGGGGTGCGGGATGGTGCTGCCGACGCGCGGGACGCGGAAGAAGTTGCGCTTGGCCTCTTCGACACCCTTCGAGATCGCCAGGGGGACCTCACGGGCCTTGCCGTAGCCGACGCCCACCAGACCGTTGCCGTCACCGACGACCACGAGAGCGGTGAAGCTGAAGCGACGACCACCCTTCACGACCTTCGAGACGCGGTTGATGGTGACGACGCGCTCCAGGAACTGGTTGTCGCCGCGGTCGCGCGAGTTGCGGTCGCGGCCGCCCTGGTTACGGTCACGTCCGCCGCGGCGGCCGTCCCGCTGGTCGCGAGAGGGCTCAGCCTGCGTGGTGCCGGCGGCCGTCTCGGAAGTGGCAGCAGCCGCTTCGGTCACTTCGTTCTCCTTGTTGTCACTCACAGTGCCAGACCCCCTTCACGGGCGCCGTCGGCGATGGCGGCGACACGACCCGCGTAGCGGTTGCCGCCACGGTCGAACACTGCCTCGGAAACGCCTGCGGCCTTCGCGCGCTCGGCGAGGAGCTCGCCGACCTTGCGAGCCTTGGCGGTCTTGTCGCCATCCAGCGAACGCAGGTCGGTCTCGAGCGTCGAGGCCGAGGCGACCGTGTGGCCCTTGCTGTCGTCGACGAGCTGCACGAAGACGTGACGCGCCGAACGGTTGACGACGAGGCGCGGACGCACCTCGGTGCCCACGATCTTCTTGCGAAGACGGGCGTGACGACGCGCGCGGGCGTCAGACTTTGACTTGAGAGCCATGGTTACTTACCACTCTTTCCGGCCTTGCGACGCACGTTCTCGCCGGCGTAGCGCACACCCTTGCCCTTGTACGGTTCGGGCTTGCGGATCTTGCGGATGTTCGCAGCCGCCTCACCGACGGCCTGCTTGTCGATCCCGCTGACGGTGAGCTTGTTCGTGCCCTCGACCGTGAGCGTGATGCCGGCGGGCGGGTCGATCAGGACCGGGTGCGAGAAGCCGAGGGCGAACTCGACCGAGTTCCCCTTCTGCTGCACGCGGTAACCGGTGCCGACGACCTCGAGACCCTTGGTGTAGCCCTGGGTCACGCCGATGATGTTGTTGTTGATGAGCGTGCGGGTCAGGCCGTGGAGAGACCGGGACTCGCGCTCGTCGTCGGGGCGGGTGACGAGAACCTGGTTCTCCTCGACCGACACCTCGATGGGGCTGGCCACCGTGAGGGTGAGCTCACCCTTGGGGCCCTTCACCGCGACCTCACGGCCGTCGACCGAAACGGTCACGCCCGCGGGAACGTCGATGGGAAGTCGTCCAATACGCGACATTTCGGATTACCACACGTAGGCGAGAACTTCTCCGCCCACGCCCTTCTGCTCAGCCTGGCGGTCCGTGAGGAGACCGGAGGAGGTGGACAGGATGGCCACGCCGAGGCCGCCGAGGACCGTGGGGATCTCGGTCGACTTCGCGTACACGCGCAGGCCGGGCTTCGACACGCGCTTGATGCCCGCGATCGAGCGCTCGCGGTTCGGACCGTACTTCAGCGTCAGCGTGAGGTTCTTGCCCACGCGAGCGTCGGAGGTCTCCCAACCGGCGATGTAGCCCTCCTGCTGGAGGATCTCTGCGATGTGCGTCTTGAGCTTGCTCGACGGCAGCGTCACGGTGTCGTGGTGCGCCGAGTTCGCGTTGCGCAGACGGGTCAGCATGTCTGCGACCGGGTCTGTCATTGTCATTGTTGTCTACTTTCGATCATGAGGTTCCGGCTGCCGTTACACGACAGACGGCCTGCGATGAGCACGCAATCTTCAATTGTACGTGCACATCGACGGGCTCAGTGACACGGAGACCACTGAGCCCGTCGAAGGGTCACGCCTGGGCGTCGTCCGCGCGGAACGGGAAGCCGAGGTGACGCAGCAGCGCGCGTCCCTCGTCGTCCGTCTTCGCCGAGGTCACGACAGTGATGTCGAAACCACGGACGCGGTCGATCTTGTCCTGATCGATCTCGTGGAACACGCTCTGCTCCTGGAGACCGAAGGTGTAGTTGCCGTTGCCGTCGAACTGCTTGCCCGACAGACCGCGGAAGTCGCGGATGCGGGGCAGCGCGAGCGACACCAGGCGGTCCACGAACTCCCACGCACGGTCGCCACGGAGGGTGACGTGCGCGCCGATGGCCTGGCCCTCACGCAGCTTGAACTGCGCGATGGACTTGCGGGCCTTGGTGACGATCGGCTTCTGGCCGGTGATCTTGGTGAGGTCGTCGACCGCCCCATCGATCACCTTGCTGTCGCGAGCAGCCTCGCCGACACCGGTGTTCACGACGACCTTGACCAGGCCGGGGATCTGCATGACGTTCTCGTAGCCGAACTCGTCCTGCAGAGCCTTCTTGATCTCGGCGTTGTACTTCGCCTTCAGGCGGGGCTGGATCTTGCCAGCCACCGCAGCGTCGGTCGTTGCCATCAGAGGTCCTTACCGCTCTTCTTCGCGAAGCGCACGCGGACGGTGCGCTTCACGCCGTCCTTGGTCTGCTCCTCGACCCGGTGGCCGACCTTGGTCGGCTTCTTGGTCGAGGGGTCGACGAGTGCGACGTTCGAGATGTGGATGGGCGCCTCGACGGTCTCGAGGCCACCCGTCTTGGTGCCACGCTGCGTCTGACCGACGCGCGTGTGCTTGGTGACGTAGTTGACGCCTTCGACGACGACACGGTTCTGCCCGACGAGGACGTCGAGGACCTTGCCCTGCTTGCCGCGGTCGCCACCACGCTCGGGCTTGGCGCCCGAGATGACCTGAACCAGGTCGCCCTTCTTGATCTTCGCCATGATCAGATGACCTCCGGTGCCAGCGAGACGATCTTCATGAACTTCTTGTCGCGAAGCTCACGGCCGACCGGCCCGAAGATACGGGTGCCGCGGGGCTCCCCGTCGTTCTTCAGGATGACGGCGGCGTTCTCGTCGAACTTGATGTAGGAGCCGTCGGGACGACGGGTCTCCTTCTTGGTGCGGACGATGACCGCCTTGACGACGTCGCCCTTCTTGACGTTGCCACCGGGGATCGCGTCCTTGACGGTCGCGACGATGGTGTCGCCCAGACCGGCGTAGCGGCGGCGCGAGCCACCGAGGACGCGGATCGTGAGCAGCTCCTTGGCGCCGGTGTTGTCGGCGACCTTGAGGCGGGACTCCTGCTGAATCACTTGGCCTTCTCCAGAATCTCCACCAGACGCCAGCGCTTGGTGGCGCTCAGCGGGCGGGTCTCGTTGATCAGGACCAGGTCGCCGATGCCGGCGGAGTTCGCCTCATCGTGCGCCTTGACCTTCGACGTCCGGCGGATGACCTTGCCGTAAAGCGGGTGCTTCACGCGGTCCTCGACCTCGACGACGATCGTCTTGTCCATCTTGTCGCTGACGACATAGCCACGGCGGGCCTTGCGGTAGCCGCGGGCAGCGGAGTCGCGGACGTCGTGCTCGGACGACTCGTGTCCTGCGGCCTGCGTCTCCACAGTCGCTTCCTTCTTGGTGGCCATCACTCAGCCTCTTCCTTCGGGGCGTCCTCGGCGGCGTCCGCCTTCTTCGCCTTCGACTTGGTCGCCTTCTTCGCGGGAGCCTCGACCGGAGCGGGCGTCGCACGGATGCCCAGCTCGCGCTCGCGGATCACCGTGTAGAGGCGCGCGATGTCGCGCTTGACGGCGCGGATGCGGCCGTGGCTCTCCAGCTGGCCGGTGGCCGACTGGAAACGGAGGTTGAACAGCTCCTCCTTGGCCTTGCGCAGCTCCTCAACGAGGCGCTGGTCTTCGAACGTGTCGAGCTCTGCCGGAGCGAGCTCCTTGGTGCCGATCGCCATTACGCGTCGCCCTCCTCGCGCTTGATGATGCGTGCCTTGAGCGGCAGCTTGTGGATTGCACGGGTCAGTGCCTCGCGAGCGAGCTGCTCGTCGACACCCGCGACCTCGAAGAGGACGCGGCCCGGCTTGACGTTGGCGACCCACCACTCGGGGGAACCCTTACCGGAACCCATGCGGGTCTCGGCCGGCTTCTTCGTGAGCGGACGGTCCGGGTAGATGTTGATCCACACCTTGCCGCCACGCTTGATGTGACGGGTCATCGCGATACGAGCGGACTCGATCTGACGGTTCGTCACGTACGCGGGGGTGAGGGCCTGGATACCGTACTCGCCGAAGGAGACCTTCGTGCCGCCGGTGGCCTGACCCGAGCGCCCCGGGTGGTGCTGCTTGCGGTACTTGACCTTACGGGGGATGAGCATTATGCCGACGCTCCTTCTGCAACAGGTGCCTCGTTGCGCGGGGCACGGCGGCGGTCACCACGGTCGTCACGGCGCGACTTCGGCGCGTTGGCCTGCTCGCGCGCGAGCTCCTTGGCGGTGAGGTCGCCCTTGTAGATCCACACCTTCACGCCGATGCGGCCGAAGGTGGTCTTGGCCTCGTAGAAGCCGTAGTCGATGTTCGCGCGCAGCGTGTGCAGCGGCACACGACCCTCGCGGTAGAACTCCGACCGGCTCATCTCCGCGCCGCCGAGACGGCCCGAGACCTGGATGCGGATGCCCTTGGCGCCGGCGCGCTGCGCGCCCTGCAGACCCTTGCGCATCGCGCGGCGGAACGCCACACGAGCCGAGAGCTGCTCGGCGATGCCCTGGGCGACCAGCTGAGCGTCGGCCTCGGGGTTCTTGACCTCGAGGATGTTCAGCTGGATCTGCTTGCCCGTGAGCTTCTCGAGGTCGCCGCGGATGCGCTCGGCCTCTGCACCACGACGACCGATCACGATGCCCGGACGGGCGGTGTGGATGTCGACGCGGACGCGGTCACGGGTGCGCTCGATCTCGATGTTCGAGACGCCGGCACGGTCGAGCTGCGTCTGCAGCAGGCGACGGATCTTGATGTCCTCGGCCACGTAGTCGGCGTAACGCTGACCCGGCTTCGTCGAGTCGGAGAACCAGCGCGACACGTGGTCCGTGGTGATGCCGAGGCGGAAGCCGTACGGGTTGACCTTCTGTCCCATTACTTGCTCGCCTTCTTGTTGCTGTCGCCGGCCGCGGCAGGAGCCGCCTCCGGCGTCGAGAGCACGACCGTGATGTGGCTCGTGCGCTTCTTGATCTGGAAAGCGCGACCCTGTGCACGGGGCTGGAAACGCTTGAGCGTCGTGCCCTCGTCGACGTAGGCGTTAGCCACGTACAGGTCCTGCTCGTCGAGGTACTCGCCGTCACGATCCGCCTTGACCTGCGCGTTGGCCATGGCCGACGCGACAAGCTTGTAGATCGGCTCACTGGCGGACTGCTGAGCGAACTTCAGGATCGCCAGAGCCTCCTGGGCCTGCTTGCCCTTGATGAGCGCGACGACACGACGAGCCTTCTGAGGGGTCACGCGGATGTGTCGCACGCGTGCGATGGACTCCACCATTTCTCTCTCCTCTATCGCCACCGCGTCAGCGGCGGCGGCCCTTCTTGTCGTCCTTCTCGTGGCCGCGGAAGGTGCGGGTGGGCGCGAACTCGCCCAGCTTGTGACCGACCATGGTCTCGGAGACAAACACGGGGATGTGCTTGCGACCGTCGTGGACCGCGATCGTGTGACCCAGCATGGCCGGGATGATCATGGACCGGCGGGACCAGGTCTTGATGACGTTCTTCGTGCCGGCTTCGTTCTGCACGACCACCTTGCGAAGCAGGTGCTCGTCGACGAAGGGGCCCTTCTTGAGACTGCGAGGCATCTTCTCTTACTCCTACTTGCGCTTCTTGCCGGCGTTGCGACGACGCACGATGTACTTGTCGCTTTCCTTGTTGGCGTGGCGGGTGCGGCCCTCGGCCTGACCCCACGGGGAGACGGGGTGACGTCCACCGGACGTCTTGCCCTCACCACCACCGTGCGGGTGGTCGACCGGGTTCATCGCGACACCGCGGACGGTCGGGCGGACGCCCTTCCAGCGCATGCGGCCGGCCTTGCCCCAGTTGATGTTCGACTGCTCGGCGTTGCCGACCTCGCCGATGGTCGCGCGGCAGCGCGCATCGACGTTGCGGATCTCACCGGAGGGCAGACGCAGCTGGGCGTAGGGGCCGTCCTTGGCGACGAGGCGGACCGATGCACCGGCCGAGCGCGCCATCTTCGCGCCGCCGCCGGGGCGGAGCTCGATGGCGTGGATGACGGTACCCGTGGGGATGTTCTTCAGCGGGAGGTTGTTTCCCGGCTTGATGTCCGCCGCGGGGCCCGACTCGACGATGTCGCCCTGCTTCAGCTTCGCCGGCGCGAGGATGTAGCGCTTCTCGCCGTCGAAGTAGTGCAGCAGCGCGATGCGCGCGGTGCGGTTGGGGTCGTACTCGATGTGAGCGACCTTGGCGTTCACGCCGTCCTTGTCATTGCGACGGAAGTCGATGACGCGGTACTGGCGCTTGTGGCCACCACCGATGTGACGGGTCGTGATGCGGCCCTGGTTGTTGCGACCACCGGTCTTCGAGATCGGGCGCAGCAGCGACTTCTCCGGCGTCGATCGGGTGATCTCGGCGAAGTCAGCCACCGACGAGCCGCGACGGCCCGGGGTCGTGGGCTTGTACTTGCGAATAGCCATGATTGTCCTTTATCCCCCGGATCAGCCGATTGCCGTGAAGATGTCGATGGTGCCCGACTTCAGGCTCACGATGGCGCGCTTGGTGTCCTTGCGCTTACCGGTGCCGAAGCGGGTGCGACGGGCCTTGCCGACGCGGTTGATCGTGTTGACGGACGCGACCTTGACGCCGAAGATCTTCTCGATGGCGAGCTTGATCTCGGTCTTCGAAGCGCGCGGGTCGACGAGGAAGGTGTACTTGCCCTCGTCGATCAGGCCGTAGCTCTTCTCGGACACGACCGGCTTCAGGATGATGTCGCGCGGGTCCTTGTTCAGGGCCGTCTGGAGAACAGATGCCTGCTCGCTCATGCGGAGACCTCCTGGTTGGCGCCGGACTTGGAGGCGATGAAGCCCTCGAGCGCGGCCTGGGTGAAGACGATGTCGTCGGAGACGAGCACGTCGTAGGCGTTGAGCTGGTCGTACGACAGCAGGTGCACGTTGCCGAGGTTGCGCAGGCTCTTGAGCGCGAGTTCGTCGCCGCGCTCGATGACCACGAGGACGTTCTTCGACGTGGCGACCTGGGCGAGGAAGCCCGCAGCAGCCTTGGTCGACGGCGCGCCGTCGGTGCCGAACGTGTCGATCGCGTGCAGGCGGTCGCCGCGGAAGCGGTCGCTGAGCGCGCCCAGCAGGGCGGCCGCGATCATCTTCTTGGGGGTGCGCTGCGAGTAGTCGCGCGGCTTCGGGCCGTGCACGATGCCACCGCCGGTCATGTGCGGCGCGCGGATCGAGCCCTGACGGGCGTTACCCGTGCCCTTCTGCTTGAAGGGCTTGCGGCCGGCACCGGAGACCTCACCACGACGCTTGGTCGAGTGCGTGCCCTGGCGAGCCGCCGCGAGCTGCGCGACGACGACCTGGTGGATGAGCGGGATGTTCGTCTTGACGTCGAACAGAGCGGCGGGAAGCTCGACGGAGCCTGCCTTCTTGCCGTCTGCCTTGAGGACGTCGAGCGCGAGAGTGGAGTCAGCCATGATCAGGCACCCTTCACTGCGTTGCGGACGTAGACGATGCGGCCGCGAGCACCGGGGACGGCGCCCTTGACGAGCATGAGTCCCTTCTCGATGTCGATGGCGTGCACCGTGAGGTTGAGGACGGTCACGCGCTCGCCACCCATACGGCCGGCCATGCGCATGCCCTTGAAGACGCGGCTCGGGGTCGACGATGCGCCGATGGAGCCGGGCTTGCGGTGGTTGCGGTGTGCACCGTGCGATGCCGAGACGCCCTTGAAGTTGTGGCGCTTCATGACACCGGCGGTGCCCTTGCCCTTGCTCGTGCCGACGACGTCGACGAGCTGGCCGGCCTCGAACGTGCCGTCCACCGTGAGCTCCTGGCCCAGGGTGTAGTCGGCGGCGTCGGCCGTGCGGACCTCGGTCACGTGGCGACGCGGCGTGACGCCGGCAGCCTCGAAGTGAGCCGAGAGGGGCTTGTTCACCTTGCGGGGGTCGATCTGGCCGTACGCGATCTGCACGGCGTTGTAGCCGTCCTTCTCGGGGGTACGGATCTGGGTGACCACGTTCGGGGCGAGCTCGATGACGGTGACGGGAACGAGCTTGCCGTTCTCGTTCCAGACCTGGGTCATGCCGAGCTTGGTGCCGAGCATGCCCTTGGAAACCTTGGAGTTGATGTCAACCATGGCGGACCTCAGAGCTTGATCTCGATGTTGACGTCAGCCGGCAGGTCGAGACGCATCAGCGAGTCGACGGCCTTGGGCGTCGGGTCGACGATGTCGATCAGACGCTTGTGGGTGCGCATCTCGAAGTGCTCGCGGCTGTCCTTGTACTTGTGGGGCGACCGGATGACGCACACGACGTTCTTCTCGGTCGGAAGGGGCACGGGGCCGACGACGGTCGCGCCCGCACGGGTCACGGTGTCGACGATCTTGCGTGCGGACGTGTCGATGACCTCGTGGTCATACGACTTCAGGCGAATGCGGATCTTCTGTCCCGCCATTGTCTGCTCTCTCTCTTTCAGCGTCTTACCGTCCTGGACCGGGTGGCCCTGGGGCATTGGACGCACGTCGGCGCTGTTCGCGCCTCGGCACTCGTCTTCTCGGACTCCTCGACCTCGCGGCCCGGGAGCCTGTCGAAGAGGCTGCACCACTGTTCTGCTGTCAGCCGCCCACCCGAAGGTGAACGGATGCCCGACCCCCGCCGCGCACGGCAGTGCCCTCGATGATGAAGGTGTCGGGATTGTGTTCTGCTACCCGCGGCCTAGAACCCTGCAGCCTCCCGGAGGAGGCGCCGTCTATGCACTGCCCTGGCAGTGATCCGGCGCACGCACAGCGGCGACGGAATATCGAACCTGTCTATTCTGCCACGGCGGATTTCACTTCTGCAAACCCGGGCGTGTCGCGCTCACCGGACTCCCAGCGAACCTCGTCGCCGCGGGAGCTCAGCGCGCAGAGGAGCGCGGGGCGAGGCATCCCCATGCCTCGCCCCGCTTGGGGAGGGCGTCCGGTGCGAGGGGGCACACCGAACGCGAGGAATCCGGCGTGAAGGGACGCCGGACGCCTCGACCGAGGGCACGGCGGAAGACCCGCCGCGCAGGCGGGGAGACGCTCAGGCGCACGGAGTGCGCGCGTCGCACGATGATCCCCAAGATCGCTTTCCCCAGTGTGAACGCGGATGACCCGCGTGATTCGGGAGCCGAACCCCTTCGGCGCCCCGACCGCAAGATCCCCAGGCGGTCGAGACGATCCTACTCGATCCCTCGGAGAATCCGCCACATCCGAGGGCGCCGCGCTTATCCCCGACGCGGAAGAGCGGCGGTCCCGGGTGCGGGGACCGCCGCTCTTCGCGGAGACGTCCGGCTCTACTCGTTGCCGATGCTCTTGTCAGCGCTCTCGCGGATCTCGTCGATCTTGTCGGCGGCGCCGGGTGCGATCTTCTTCGCGAAGTCGGCGACGCCGTCGAGGACCTTGTCGCTGATGTCCTCGGCCTGCTCGCTCTTGACCGCTTCGGCGAGCTTGTCCTTGTTCTGCTCGTACAGGTCCTTGCCCTTGTTGACGGCGTCCTCGATACCCATGTGAATCCCCTTCGGAGGTGTGTGCATCCGGCGATCCCGCCGGACCACCTCATTGTGCAGGGCAGAGCCGAGCGACGGAACCCTCGATGCGGAAAACGACAGAGGGGCCGAGCCCGAAGGCTCGACCCCTCTGCGAGGAAGCGGATGCTTACTTGATGATCTTCGTCACCGTACCGGCGCCGACCGTACGACCACCCTCACGGATGGCGAAGCCGAGGCCCTCCTCCATGGCGATCGGCTGGATCAGCTCGACCGTCATGTCGGTGGTGTCGCCGGGCATGACCATCTCGGTGCCCTCGGGCAGCGAGATGACGCCGGTGACGTCCGTGGTGCGGAAGTAGAACTGCGGACGGTAGTTCGTGTAGAAGGGGTTGTGGCGGCCACCCTCGTCCTTGGACAGGATGTAGGCCGTGCCCTCGAAGTTGGTGTGCGGCGTGACCGAACCCGGCTTCACGATGACCTGACCGCGCTCCACGTCCTCGCGCTTGGTGCCGCGGAGGAGCAGACCACAGTTCTCGCCGGCCCATGCCTCGTCGAGCTGCTTGTGGAACATCTCGATACCGGTGACGGTCGTCTTCTGCGTCGGGCGCAGACCCACGATCTCGACCTCGGAGTTGATGGCCAGGGTGCCACGCTCGGCGCGACCCGTGACGACGGTGCCACGACCGGTGATCGTGAAGACGTCCTCGACGGGCATGAGGAACGGCTTGTCGCGGTCACGCTCCGGGTCCGGAACGCTGTCGTCGACAGCCTGCATGAGCTCGAGGATCGCGTCGACCCACTTCTCGTCGCCCTCGAGGGCCTTGAGAGCGGAGACACGGACGACGGGAGCGTTGTCGCCGTCGAAGCCCTGGCTCGAGAGCAGCTCGCGGACCTCGAGCTCGACGAGCTCCAGGATCTCCTCGTCGTCGACCGCGTCGGACTTGTTCAGCGCGACGAGCAGGTAGGGGACGCCGACCTGCTTGGCGAGCAGAACGTGCTCGCGCGTCTGCGCCATCGGGCCGTCGGTGGCCGCGACGACGAGGATCGCGCCGTCCATCTGCGCCGCACCCGTGATCATGTTCTTGACGTAGTCGGCGTGGCCGGGGGCGTCAACGTGTGCGTAGTGGCGCTTCGGGGTCTCGTACTCGATGTGCGAGATGTTGATCGTGATACCGCGCTGGCGCTCTTCCGGCGCCGAGTCGATGGAAGCGAAGTCGCGCTGCACGTTCGTGTCGGACGGGTACTTGTCGGCAAGCACCTTCGAGATCGCTGCGGAGAGCGTGGTCTTGCCGTGGTCGACGTGACCGATCGTTCCGATGTTGACGTGCGGCTTGGTCCGCTCGAACTTGGCCTTAGCCACTGGGTCCTCCTCAGGACGTCGTTGTAGAGGTGCCGGGCACTGGTTTGCGACCGGTTCTCTACGGGTTAGGTTCTCAGTTTAGTAGAGAGGGAATGTGAAGTTGTAGGTGACCTGGGAACCCCGGGTGCGTCGACAGGCTCAGCGACCCAGGGCTCCCAGAAGAATTACTCGCCCTTGGCCTTCTGGACGATCTCGTCGGCCACCGCGCGCGGGACCTCGGCGTAGCTGTCGAACTCCATGGAGTAGACGGCACGGCCCGAGGTCTTCGAGCGCAGGTCGCCGATGTAGCCGAACATCTCGGACAGCGGCACCGCGGCGCGCACGACCTTGACGCCGGCGGCGTCCTCCATCGACTGGATCTGGCCACGACGCGAGTTCAGGTCGCCGATGACGTCGCCCATGTACTCCTCCGGAGTACGGACCTCGACGGCCATCAGCGGCTCGAGCAGCACGGGGTTGGCACGGCGAGCGGCCTCCTTGAAGCCCATGGAGCCCGCGATCTTGAACGCCATCTCCGAGGAGTCGACGTCGTGCGCCGCGCCGTCGACGATGGTCGCCTTGACGCCCACCATCGGGTAGCCCGCGAGGACACCGACGTTCATGGCGTCCTGGAAACCGGCGTCGATCGAGCCGATGTACTCGCGCGGGATACGGCCACCGGTGACCGCGTTCACGAACTCGTACGTCTTCTCGCCGTCGAGCTCGAGCGGCTCGATGTTGAACTGGATCTTGGCGAACTGGCCCGATCCACCGGTCTGCTTCTTGTGCGTGTAGTCGTGCTTCTCGACGGCCTTGCGGATCGTCTCGCGGTACGCGACCTGCGGCTTGCCGACGTTCGCCTCGACGCGGAACTCGCGCTTCATGCGGTCCACGAGGATGTCGAGGTGCAGCTCGCCCATGCCCTTGATGGTCGTCTGACCAGTCTCGGGGTTGAGCTCCGTGCGGAAGGTCGGGTCCTCCTCAGCGAGCTTCTGGATCGCGAGACCCAGCTTCTCCTGGTCGGCCTTGGTCTTCGGCTCGATGGCGACCTCGATCACCGGCTCCGGGAACGTCATCGACTCGAGGACGACCGGCTGCGCGATGTCGGCGAGGGTGTCACCGGTGGTGGTGTCCTTCAGGCCGATGACGGCGTAGATGTTGCCGGCGGTCAGCTTGTCGACCGGGTTCTCCTTGTTGGCGTGCATCTGGAAGATCTTCCCGATGCGCTCCTTCTTGCCCTTGGTCGAGTTGATGACCTGGGCACCCGACTCGAGCTCGCCCGAGTAGACGCGCACGTACGTCAGACGACCGAAGAACGGGTGCACGGCGACCTTGAAGGCCAGGGCCGCGAACGGGTCCTTCGCGTCGGGGTGACGCTCGATGATCTTCTCCTCGTCCTTCGGGTCGTGCGCCTCGATGGCGGGCACGTCCAGCGGGGACGGGAGGTAGTCGACGACGGCGTCCAGCATCGGCTGCACACCGCGGTTCTTGAAGGCGGAGCCGCAGAGGACCGGGTAGATCTCGCTGGCGACAACCATCTTGCGGATGGCGCCCTTGATCTCCGCGACGGTGAGCTCCTCGCCGCCGAAGAACTTCTCGAGAAGCTCCTCGTCGGTCTCGGCGACCGTCTCCAGCAGCTGCTGGCGGTAGTCCTCGGCCTTGTCCTTGAGGTCGGCCGGGATCTCCTGCACCTCGTAGGAGGCGCCCATGGTCACGTCACCCTTGGCGTCGCCGGGCCAGACCAGAGCACGCATCTCGACGAGGTCGATGACGCCGACGAAGTCGTTCTCGGCACCGATCGGGAGCTGCAGCACCAGCGGCTTCGCGCCGAGGCGGTTGATGATCGTGTCGACCGTGAAGTAGAAGTCCGCGCCGAGCTTGTCCATCTTGTTGACGAAGCAGATGCGGGGGACGTTGTACTTGTCGGCCTGACGCCACACGGTCTCGGACTGGGGCTCGACGCCCTCCTTGCCGTCGAACACGGCGACCGCGCCGTCGAGGACGCGGAGCGAGCGCTCCACCTCGACCGTGAAGTCCACGTGACCGGGGGTGTCGATGATGTTGATCTGGTTCTTGTTCCAGAAGCAGGTCACGGCGGCAGACGTGATCGTGATGCCGCGCTCCTTCTCCTGCTCCATCCAGTCGGTGGTCGACGCGCCGTCGTGCGTCTCGCCGAGCTTGTGGTTGACGCCCGTGTAGAACAGGATGCGCTCGGTCGTCGTGGTCTTGCCGGCATCGATGTGCGCCATGATGCCGATGTTGCGGACCTTGCTCAGGTCCGTGAGCACGTCTTGTGCCACAGGAGTGTCCTTATCTATTGGAGCAGCAGGTGTACTGCGAAGAGGGGGTGCGACGGGCCCAGGAACGCGGAAGGGTCCCTGAGCCCGTCGAAGGGGTTACCAGCGGTAGTGAGCGAACGCGCGGTTCGACTCGGCCATCTTGTGGGTGTCCTCACGGCGCTTGACCGCGGCACCCAGGCCGTTCGACGCGTCCAGGATCTCGTTCTGGAGACGCTCGGTCATCGTCTTCTCACGACGACCCTTGGCGTAGCTCACGAGCCAGCGCAGCGCGAGGGTGTTCGCACGGTGCGGCTTGACCTCGACCGGAACCTGGTAGGTCGAGCCACCGACACGGCGGCTGCGGACCTCGAGCGTGGGGCGCACGTTGTCGAGCGCCTTCTTCAGGGTGGCGACGGCGTCCTGGCCGTTCTTCGCCTCGACGCCGCGGAGGGCGCCGTAGACGATCGACTCGGCCAGCGACTTCTTGCCGTCGACGAGGATCTTGTTCACCAGCGAGGTGACGATCGGTGCGCCGTAGACCGGGTCGTTGACGACGGGGCGCTTGGGGGCGGGACCCTTACGAGGCATCTAACTCAACCCTTCTTCGCGCCGTAGCGGGAACGAGCCTGCTTACGGTTCTTGACGGCCTGGGTGTCCAGGGCACCACGGACGATCTTGTAACGCACACCGGGGAGGTCCTTCACACGACCGCCGCGGACGAGCACCAGGGAGTGCTCCTGCAGGTTGTGGCCCTCACCGGGGATGTACGCGGTGACCTCGGTCCCGTTGCGGAGCTTCACACGAGCGACCTTGCGCATCGCCGAGTTCGGCTTCTTCGGGGTGGTGGTGTAGACGCGGGTGCAGACCCCGGCCTGCTGCGGGTTCGCCTTGAGCGCGGGTGCCTTGGTCTTCGTGACCTTGGGCGAGCGACCCTTGCGAACCAACTGCTGAATGGTTGGCACGTTCTCTCCTCATAGTGCTGCACGGTGACAGCGTGATGGGTTTCACATCATGACCCACCGGCACGCCGGAACCGACGAGCTTTTGGTGTGGTGGGTATGCCGTGGGGGCGGACCGGCGAGGTGCCGACGCCCAGCGCGCACGTCAGGACGTGCACACACCTGATCAAGTGTAATGCCGCGTAACCTGACGGTCAAATGACGGTCGCGCTCCGCGGCGCCGCCTGAAGTCAGGGGATGTCGGGGTCGAACGGCGAGTCCAGCGACTCCGTGAGCTCGGCCAGGAGCGCTTCGATCTGCGGCTCGACGTGCCGCGACACCGCCGCCTGGATCGTGATCCGGTGTCGGAGCAGGATCCCGCAGATCTCGCGCCCGACGAGGTTCGCGTATTCGTCCGCCAAGGCGACTTCCTGTCGCAGAGCGGTCTTCGCCTCGTCCGACAGCGGGGGCAGGGGCGGCAACTCGGCGGCCGAATCGTCGGCGAGACCGGCGATCGTGAAGAGGAAGGGGGCGCCCGGCACCGGCTCCGGATCCAGCGGCATGCCCTCGAACTCGGGATCGAGGTCCTCCGTCGGCCGGTAGCTGCGAGCCCGGTTGCGCGCGGCCTGCTGATCGAGTTCACGCTGCAGGGTCGGCAGGTTGCGCGCGGTGTACTCCGCGACCGCGTGGTCGACGATCGTCTTGATGCGCGTCGACAGGCCGTGCTGGACGCCATGCGGCGTGGTGCCCGCGATGCCTGCGGCGGCGAGGATGGGCGAGCCGAGGCAGCGCCGGCACGGCGCGGTGCGGCCGCGGTGCGTCGCCGGCTCCCAGCGCGGCACCCAGCGCAACCAGGCCTCGACGGCCTGGTCGACCTGCGTCTCCAATGAGCGCTCCACCCCACCAGCGTACGGCGCGTCGCCGCTCACCGTGCGGATTTGCGGGGTGTCACTCCTCCTCGTCGCGCTCCCACGGCCATCGCGGCTGCGCCGACCTCGTCCGGCGGAGGGCGATGCCGCCCCACGCCGCCACCGCCGCCGCGGCGAGGAGCACGATGCTCGCGCCACCGCGGACGAGGTCGCCGGCGACGGCCGTGGCCACGACCACATCGCTCGTCGCGACGAGCACGGCGATCCAGACGGTGATCAGGTGCACCAGCGCCGTGAGCAGGGCGATCACCGGAGCAGAGCCGAAGGAGGCATGCCCTCGTCGCACCGTCGCCCAGAGGACGAGCGCGAAGACCACCACGGCCGCGACCATGCCCGACACTCCGGGCACCTGGCCAAGACCCGGAACGCCGATGATGTCCCGGTCGGTGGCGACGCTCAGCGCACCGAGTCCGAAGACGGCGAGGGCGAAGAAGGCGATGGTGGCCATCACCGCCGCGAGGACAGCCGAAACCCCCGCGGACTCGGGCCCGCGGGGGTTCGGTGTGGTGGTGTTCGTGATTACCTCGACAGGGTGGGACCGGCCTCGAGGGTGCGCTCGTACTCGCGCTGCGCCTCCTCGTTCAGCTCGGTCTTGCGGGCACCGCTGCGGGCTACCCAGGCGCCGAACCAGATGGTGAGCTCGCGGGCGAAGACGAAGGCCGCGATGGCGAGCGGGGCCAACAGCTGCTCCCCCGCGACTTCGAGACCCTGCGACGCGGTGAGCTTCCAGAAGGGCGCCTCGAAGAGCTGACCCAGGATGTGCCCGGCGTAGGCGATGAGCCCGACAACGATGCCGAACACCACCCACAGGCCCCAGCGGCCGCGGTTGATGATGGCTCCGAGGAGCCAGAAGCCGAGGAAGAACACGACCACCGGGGTCCAGAACCCCCAGGTGAGCAGCGGGGCGACGAGCGCCTCGCCGATGTTCTCCCCGTTCACGTCGCCGGCGAGGGCGCCGAGGCCGAGCGTGGTGGCGAGGTAGAGCAGCGCGAAGGCGACGGTGGCGAGCAGGCCGATCGCGCCGGCGGTGCCCCGGTTACCGCGCTCGCGCGGCGGCTCCGGTGCCTGCACGAAGATCGGCTGCGGCTGCTGCGGTGCGGCGGCCGCGCCGTTCGTGAGCGGCTCGGACGGCACGATCCTGGTGTCGGTGTCGTCGGCGTGCGACGCGTAGGCTGCGCCGGCCATGGCCGACTCCTCGTGCGCGGGAGTGCTCGGCGTGGAGTACAGCGAGGTCTCCGGCGTCGCGTACAGCGAGGTCTCCGGGGTGGCATCGCGGCGGTCGGCGTCGCGGAGGCCCGCCTCACGGCCATCGGCGTCGAAGCGGTCGCCGTCGGTGCGCGAGGGCGCCGGGGCGGCGGAGCTGAAAGTACCGGGGTGGTCCCGCTCGGCGGCCTCGAACGCGGCGAGATCGGGGTCGACGGCGGGCTCCTGACGCGTCGCGGCCTGGTCGGCCGTAGGCTCGGAGGAGGCCGCGGTGGTGTCTGCGGCGCGGGAGTCATCCGCACGTGCGTCGTCGGCGTGGCCGGGGACATCTCCGCGGGCCGCCGCCGCGGCGTCGAGACCGGCGTTCGCGCTGCCGACGACGTCGTCGACGTCGTTCGACTTCTCGGGCTGACGAGCCTCGGGATCACTCATGGGGTGCGCCTCTCATCGGGGATGTGCAGTGCGAGATTACCGCCGCGGCTCCCGACGCTTCCTTAGGCGTGCCGACGTGTCGCCATACGCGTGCTTCCGCGGGTCTGCGCGATTCACGGGAAGGTGTTGCGGAGGGCGTCCCCGGCGAACTGCGCGAGGATCGGCACCATCGGCAATGACAGCCAGACGAGTCCGGCGACGATCCCTGCGCACACGATGCCGGCGAACCAGCTCATCCCGAGGTTTCGTCCCCCCACTCGCGCCATGGTCCCACCGTAGGCCCCAGCTCCCGCGCGGGTGCGGAGCAACGCCGCGTCGAGGTGGTGTCGCTCAGCGGGTGCCGCGGCCGCGCATCCGCCACAGCAGCCAGAGTCCCGAGATCGGTACCAACAGTCCGCCCAGCAGGAGGAGGAGGTGCCATTCGCCGAAAGCGGGGACGAGCGGGTTCACCACCTCCGACATCACGTCGCCGTCGCTCGAGCTGCCGGACGCCGACCCGGTGGAGAATCCGGTCATCGTCGAGGCGATCAGGAAGGACAGCCCGGTGGCGACGAAGGGCACCAGGATCGCGACGGCCTTCTCCCACGTGCGCCACAGCGGACTGAGGCTCACGAGCACCGCGCCCACGAACCAGCCGATGACCGGCACCACGATTCCGCCGAAGCTCAGGGTGAGCGCGGCCGCGATCGCGAAACCCCGCGTCGCGGTCGTCGGCGTGCGCGGAGCCGAGGGCGCGGGGGCGGGCGCGGGGAGCACGAGGGGCGGCGCCGTCGGCACCTCGTCCTCCGCCTCGCGGGCGATCCCCCTCGGATCTCCCAGGCGGTCGATCCGCTCCGCGGTCGCTGCCGCGTCGAGCCCGTCGAGCTCCTCCGCGATCCCGCCACGGATGTCGGAGGCGACACCGTGCGGAAGTCCGCGCATCGCCTCGTCGAGCCGGGCCAGATAGTCGTCACGCAGCTCGGCTGCGGTCTTCTCGGTCATGGTCATCCTTCCCCCACCATGCCCGTGACGGCACGGGCGAACGGCGCCCACTGCGCCCGGAAGCGCGCGAGCTGATCGATACCGGCATCCGTGAGCCGGTAGTACTTGCGCGCCGGACCGCTCTCGGACGGCCGGTCGAACGTCGTCACCCAGCCGTTGTCCCGCAAGCGCCCGAGCAGCGGGTAGAGCGTGCCGATGCTGGCGATCAGCCCGGCTCCGGTGAGTGCCTCCGACAGCTGCCAGCCGTACATGGGCTCACGCGAGAGCAAGCCGAGCACGCAGTACTCGACCACTCCCTTGCGCATCTGCGCCCCGACGTCAGCTGTCATGCCTCACAAGGTAGCATGTGACGCACGCTAGCACCGAACGGTGCGAGATCAGCCCTTGGTCGCCCCCGCGGTCAGACCGCCCACGATGTACTTCTGCAGGAAGAGGAAGAGCACCATCACCGGTATCGCCGCCATGACCGCACCGGCGGAGAAGGCCGACCAGTCGGCGTAGCGGGGGTTCGCCACCAGCTTGGTCAGACCGACGACGAGGGTCTGCTGATCCACGTCGACCAGCATGACGCTGGCGATCACGTACTCGTTCACCGTGCCGATGAAGGAGAGCAGACCGACGACCGCGAGGATCGGGGCGACCAGGCGCAGGATGATCGTGAAGAAGATCCGCGCGTGCCCCGCGCCGTCGATGCGGGCGGCCTCGTCGATCTCCTTCGGGATCGTGTTGAAGAACCCGTACATGAGGTAGGTATTCACGCCGAGCGCGCCGCCGAGGTACACCAGGATCAGCCCCGTATGCGTGTTCAGGCCGATCGCCGGGAACCAGTCCCCCAGCGTCGACATCAGCAGGAAGATCGCGACGACCGCGAGCAGCTGCGGGAACATCTGCACCACGACGATGGTGACCAGTCCCACGCGGCGCCCGGCGAAGCGCATGCGGGAGAACGCATATGCCGCACAGGCTCCGATGAAGACAGTGACCGCGCCCGTCACGACCGCGATGAGCAGGGTGTTCAGGAACCACGTTCCATACGGGTTCTGCGGGTCGCTGAGCATACGCACGTAGCTGTCGATCCCGATGGCCGAGAAGAGCTGGTTCGACCCGGTGAGCGTGCCCTGCGGGTTGAGCGACGCCGACACGACGTACAGGAGCGGGAAGAGGGCGAAGGCGCTCACCACGATGGCGACGAGGTGGCGCCATCCGGTGTCGGCGAACCAGGCGCCGAACGAGCGACGCGGCGGGGCGGTGCGGCGGGCTGTGGCGGTGCTGCGGACGGTGCTCATGTCAGTTCAGCTCCTCGAGGGCCTTGGTCTTGCGGAAGCTGATGATCGAGATCGTCGCGACCACGACGAAGATCAGGATCGTGAAGGCGGAGGCAAGCCCGTAATCGCGGGTCTGTCCGGTGAAGGCCACCTTGTAGACCATCGAGATCAGGATGTCGGTGTGGCCCACGGGGATCGACACATCGCTGAAGCGCGGGCCTCCCTTGGTGAGCATGTAGATCAGGTTGAAATTGTTGAAGTTGAACGCGAACGACGAGATCAGCAGCGGCGCGACGGTCACCAGCAGCAGCGGCAGCTTGATCCGGCGGAAGACCTGCCACGGGTTCGCGCCGTCCATCACGGCGGCCTCGTTGACGTCCTCCGGGATGCCCTGCAGCGCCCCCATGCAGACGAGGAACATGTAGGGGAAGCCGAGCCAGAGGTTCACCAGGAGCACGGACACCTTCGCCAGCACCGGGTCGGTGAGCCACGGGATGGCCGCGCCGCCGAACAGCACCTGGTTGATGAACCCGAAGCTCTCGTTCATCATCCCGGCCCAGACGAGCGCGGAGAGGAACGCGGGGAAGGCGTACGGGAGGATGAGGATGATGCGGTAGCCGTTGCGGAAGCGCATCCGGGTGTTGTTGAAGACCAGCGCGAGCAGCAGGCCGAGGAAGAAGGTCGTCGCGACGGACACCAGCGCGAAGACGAAGGTCCAGACGGTGACGGAGATGAGCGGGCCGCGGATGGACTCGTCGGTCACCGCGCGGACGAAGTTGTCGACGCCGACCGTCGTCTGCCAGCCGGGCAGCAGCTGCTCGCCGTCCTCGGCGGTGAACGCGCCGTCGCCGGTGTCGCTGTAGACGGTGCCGGTCGCGGTGTCCGTGATCGTGTCGGCATCGGCGTCGTACGCCAGCGTCGAGACGTAGAGGTAGCCGTTCTGCCCGTCGGGGGCGCGGAGGCTGCCCTCATTGGGATCGTCGCTGAACGGGACGGAGAGCTGCTCCAGCTCCTCCGACAGCGTGAAGACGGTGGCGAGCGGAAGCGTGGTCCACCCGTCGACGGCGACGGCCTTGCCGCCTTCGAACTGCGCGTCGACCTCGGCGAGGGGCTGCTCCGCGGTGCCGAGGAGGGCGTCGCCGTCCTCGGGATCTGTGACGAGGAGGCCGTAGGTTCCGAACTGCTCCACCACGGTGACGGGGTACGTCGGAGAGTCCTCGACGCGCTCCTGCGCGGAGGCGAGCAGCGATGAGATCGCCTGCTCCTTGCTCCCGTTGTGGCCGGTGCCGTAGTTCGTGAAGCCGATGTAGCCCGTGTAGAGGAGCGTGAAGACCTGGAACAGGACCAGGAAGATGATGCCGGGGGTGAGGTACTTCGCCGCGATGCGCTTGCGGGAGAAGTAGATGTAGTTGACGACGACCGTCACCGCGACGACGAGGCCGAGCACGAGCCACTCCCGCTGCACGAGCAGCACGAACACGGCGTAGACGGCGATCGCGTCCACGATGGCCAGCAACAGGATCTTGAGCAGCATCCACCCGATCGGTCGGGAGGCCGCCTCGGCGATCTTCGCCGCCTGGCGCTGCCGAGGCGTGGGGGGCGCGGTGCGCTCTTCGGTGTCTGTCATGTCGTCCTCGTCATGGTCCTGCCGGGGCGGGCTGGGCGGCCCGCCCCGGCAGGGTCGTCATCTGGTCGGCCGTTACTCGATCGCGGCGGTCACGTCGTCGACGAGCTTCTGCCACGTCGCCTGCGGGTCCTCGCCGTTGATGATGGCGGCCTCGGCCACACCCCAGAACTGCCAGACCGCACCCATGGCGGGGATCGCCGGCATGGGGACCGCGTCGGCACCGACGGCCTGGAAGCCGGCGATGATCGGGTCGGACGCCGCGGTGTCCGCGGCCGCTGTCAGGGCCGGGAGGACGTTGCCGGCCGTGAACAGCTCCAGCTGCACGTCCTCCGTGCCGAGGTAGTTGACGAGGAAGTCGTTCGCGGCGACCTTGTTCTTCGACTCGGCGCTCACGAAGAAGCCCTTGACGCCGGCGAACGGCGAGGCCGTCTCGCCCGTCGGGCTCGGGATCGGGTCGATCTCGACGTTGATGCCCGCATCGGTGGCCGCGCCCACGTTCCACGGACCGGTCAGCCAGAAGGCGGCGGTGCCGTCGAGGAACTGCTGCTTGGCGATCTCGCCGTCGATGTCGGTGTTCAGCGTGCCTGCGGCGCCCTGCGCACCCAGCCAGTCGGCGAAGGCGAAGCCGCCCTCGCTGCCGAGCTGCAGGTCGGTGGGGTCGTAGCTGCCGCTGTCGTCGGTGCCGAAGACCGGTGCATCGAACGCGGTCTGGAACGGGTACAGGTGGTACGGGTTGCCCTCGGCGCCCTGCTCTACGACGAACGTGCCCTTCGAGACCATGTCGTCGAAGCTCGTCGCGGGCTCGGGGACGAGGTCGGCGTTGCGCAGCACGGCGATGTTCTCGACGGCGTACGGAAGCATGTAGACGGTGCCCTCGTAGGTCGCCGCCTGGAGGGCGACGGGGAGGTAGTCCTCCGAGCTGTCGCCGAGCTCGATCGGCGCAACGACACCGTTGGTCGAGAGCTCGCCGAGCCAGTCGTGAGCGCCCATGACCACGTCGGGGCCCTTGCCGGTCGGGACCTGCTGGATGAAGTCGTCCTTCATGTCGTCGACGGACTTCCCCACCAGCTTGACCGTGACACCGGTCTTCTCCTGGTACGCGTCCGCCGCGCCCTGCAGTGCGTCGACCCGCTCGGCGTCGACCCAGACGGTCAGCGTGCCGCCGCTGTCTCCACCGGAGGAAGAGTCGTCGCCGCCGGAGCCGGTCGAGCAGCCGGCGAGCGTCAGAGCCGAAACGATGGCGATGGCGCCCGCGGCGACCATGCCCCTCTTGTTCACCTTCATTGGTGTGTGCCTCTCTCAGTGCTGAGCGCCTGCAAGACTGCAAGCGCTTACAGTATGCATCGTTTCGAGAAGCGATCACAATCCGCGAACGCGTTGATATGAACCCGTGATCGGCCCGACGCGAGGCACGCGTTATGAAAACGCTTCCATATCGGCCGGAGGTCAGACCTTTCGAGGCTCTGCGGCAGAGTCTGCGGGGTTCCGCATGGGGCTCATCTGCGAGAGCATCGCCGGATGGGATTCCACGTTCGACCGTCTGCTGCCGCCCTCGCCGTCGTCCTGTCCGCGGTCGCACTCAGCGGGTGCACGGGTGCGGGAGGCGCATACTCCGTGCTCGATCGCGAAGCCGAGGCGCGGGACGAGGTTCCTGCCGATCTGCCCGGCTACGCGTGGGACGACGTGGACCAGGCGACAGCCCGGTTCGTCGGAGAAGGCGACGGGACGTTCCTGTGGCTCGCTCGCGCTCGTGACGATGCCGCAGCGTGTCTCCTCGCCTACGTCGACGCTGACGCGTGGGTGATCGGGTGCGGTGGGAACGGGGCCCCTTTCTCGATCGGGGGCGTCACGGGCACGTTCACCGTGGTCCCCGACGGTGCGCCTGCTCCAGACGGGATGACTCGGGTGTCCGACAACGTCTACACGGCGACCGGGAGCTAGCGGGCCCCGGCCCGGGCGGGAGCCAGAGTGCCAGCGCGCGCCGGCCCCGAGCAGACTCCACGCGCCGGAGTGCGCGTGCCGGGCCAGCAGGAACTGCTCGCCCGCGCGGATGACGGCGGTGACGCCGGGCAGAAGGAGGAAGTCGTGCCCCACCCACGGGACTTTCCGCACACCCGCGGATACGGTCTACGTTCGGGGCATGGGTTACGAACTCCCTTTCGCCGCCTTGCCCGCCTCCCAGACCGATGTGACCTACGAGTACGGGCCGGACTCCGAGCTGCGCGCCGGCGTGGCCGCTGGCCGTGTCGAAGAGATCACCCATGAAAGCGTCGTCTTCCCGGGGACCACCCGGAAGATCTGGATCCACCGCGCAGCCGGCCATGACCCATCGCGTGCGAGCGCCGTCATGTTCTTCAACGACGGCTGGTGGTATCTCGACCCGGAGCTGAGCGTTCGCGCCGCGATCGTCTTGGACAATCTCGCAGCGGCCAAAGCGATACCCCAACTGATCGGAGTGTTCGTAGACCCAGGTGTCGTCGCCTCCGAAGGAGGGCCGATCAAGAACCGCAACGTCGAGTACGACGCGTTCGACGATCGCTACGCGACGATGCTGATCGACGAGATACTCCCACTCGTAGCGACACGCGCAGTGATCTCGACTGACCCCATGGCACGCGGAATATGCGGCGGAAGCAGCGGAGGCAATGCCGCGATGACCGCGGCGTGGACTCGGTCGGACGCCATCGGCCGGGTGATCGCGTTCAACCCGAGCTTCGCACAGATGCCGGGCGGGAACCCGTACCCGCACTTGCTCACCCAATTCGAGGCTCGCCCGACACGTGTCTTTCTCCACGCTGCTCATCGCGACCTCAACTGGAACTCGACGACAGACAACTGGTTCGCGGAGGGCCTTGAGACCGGCGCGGCGTTGGCCCGCGCGGGGTACGACTTCCGCCTGGTCGTCGGTGATGGCGGCCACAGCCCAAATCATGGCGGCGTTCTGCTCCCCGATGCCTTGCGATGGCTATGGGCCTGACCAGCGGGCCGACCCGTCATAGACTGGCCCAATGGCTGACAGTTCCTTTGACATCGTCTCGAAAGTGGATCGCCAGGAGGCCGAGAACGCCCTGAACCAGGCGCGCAAAGAGGTGGAGCAGCGCTACGACTTCAAGGGGACCGGCGCTTCGATCGCCTGGAGCGGCGAGCAGATCCTCATCACCGCGAACACGGAGGAGCGCGCGAACGCCGTCCTCGACGTTTTCCAGTCCAAGCTCATCAAGCGCGGCATCTCGCTGAAGAGCCTCGACTCGGGCGAGCCCTTCGCCAGCGGCAAGGAGTTCCGCATCCTGTCGAGCCTGAAGGACGGCATCTCGTCCGAGAACGCGAAGAAGATCGGCAAGATCATCCGCGATGAGGGCCCCAAGGGCGTGAAGAGCCAGATCCAGGGCGACGAGCTGCGCGTGCAGTCCAAGAGCCGCGACGACCTTCAGTCCGTGATCGCGCTCCTCAAGGGCAGCGACCTCGATATCGATCTGCAGTTCATCAACTACCGCTGACAACACTCGCGTCGGCGGTCGGGGCTCGGGAGTCATCCCGAGCCCCTTCTTTTCTCCGGTTAACGCATATCGAGATATCGGTGTTCTTCGTCGAGACTGGAAGCGGTCGTGACTCGTCACGACTCCGACGCCATCCCCGTCCGACACCCGATCGCCGCGGTGGATGCGCTTCGAGGATGCCACGCCGACTCAGGGGAGGGAGCGGCGCGGGCCCCCGAAGCTCGCGTCGGCTTGGGGTCTGCCGGCGTCGCACGTCGACCGGTCCCGGGTTCATGACAAGCCTCCCCGCCCGCTGCGCGCCCCCACGCGGATCGGCCCCCCGTGGAGGCATGACGGCAATCCTGCGACCGTCGCTCCCCTCACCGCCCGGGAGTGGACGCCGGTGGCAGACCAAGAACGACCGGGGGCTGGGCCATGGGGCAGATCGAGTCGAAGAGCATCGGAGAGAACAAGCAGCTGCTGGCGGATGAGGTGTTCCACCACATCGGGCGGCTGATCACGGAGGGAGAGTTCGCCGAGGGTGACCGGATCCGGGACGTCGACGTGGCGGACGAACTCCACGTCTCGCGGACGCCCGTGCGCGAAGCACTCCAGCGCCTGGAGCGCCTGGGACTGGTGACGATGTACCCGAGCCGGTACACGGAGGTGACGATGGTCACGCCGCAGGTCGTGGCCGAATCGCTGGAGTTCGCCGGCTATCAGGGCGGGATCACCGCCCGGATGGCGGTGCCGCGACTCAGCGCCGTCCACCGCGAGCGGGTCCTGGAGCTCATCGCGCGGATGCAGGACTCGCTCGCCGACGGCGCATCGACGGCACGGGCGCGATGGGCGGTCTTCGCCTACCTCGCCGACCACAGCGGCAACCGCCAGCACCGGATGCTCATCGACGATGTCGCCGTGGCCGTGACCCGGAACCTGCGCGGATGGGTCGTGCGTCCCGGCGATCGCGAACGCATGCGCGAGGTGTATGCCGACTTCGCCGAGGCGGTGCGCAGCGGCGACGGCGACGAGGCGGAGCGTCTCGCCCGCGCGATGTACTACGTGTGAGCGGCGCGCCAGCCGACGACCCAGCGGTGCAGGCGACGGTAGGCGTCCTCCCGGGCGTCGTGCCGGGACAGGAAGACGTCGTGCAGGGCGCCGTCGATCCGTTCGACCGTCACCGTGGAGCCCAGCCGCAGGGCTGCGCGGGCGATGTCGTCGACGACGAGAACGGAGTCGGCCGAGGTGAGCTCCTCCGACCAGCGGGTCGGCGGAACGAACCGCGCCGACAGCAGCACGCAGACCGGTGCCGCGATGTTCAGACCTGCCGCGACGGTCTTGTGCCCGGAGAGGATCGCGTTGAGCCACCCGGCGTAGACGGCCATCGTCTGCACCGGGCGCCACGCGGTGTTGACCTCCATCGGGTCGTCCGGGTCGGCCACCTCCTGCTGCGCCCGCGTGTAGTAGCCGAGGTCGATCTGCGGCGCGACGTCGAGCGGCCGGATCCGCGCCTGGAACTCCACCATCGGAGCGATGGCGGCCCGCACGGGGGCGAACTGGAACTCGAGCCAGGGACTGTTGAGGACGAGGGCGTCGGCCGCACCGGGATGCCGCGACGCCCATAGGCTCAGTGTCAGGCCCCCGGTCGAGTGTCCGAACAGGATCAGACGACGACCGCTCTCCTCGCCGCGTCCCATGGCGTCCAGGGCCGCGGCGATGTCCTCGTCGTAGGTGGACAGATCGGTGATGTAACCCGGGGTCTGCCCTTCCCGAAGACTGCGCCCGTACTTGCGCAGATCGAGCGCGAAGAAGCGGGCGCCGCGAGCCGTCCAGAACCGCGCCAACCGCTTCTGGAAGAAGTAGTCCGACCATCCGTGGACGTACAGCACGTCCACGCCCTCCAGCAGCGGGCGACGGCGCCGGGCACGCTCCCACCACGGGACGGGAGTCGGCAGAGCCCGCACGAGAGTGGCGACCACAGGACCCTGCTCGTCGCTGCCGAGGTCGAGGGTGAGCTGGGCGAACTCATCGCCGAGAACATCCGGAACCCACTCGGCCATGCGTCCTCCCCCTCGCGCCCAGGCTAGCCCACGGCGGTCATTGTCCGCCGGGACGGGCCACGGCGAAGTCGTCCGCGATGGTGGCCGCGATCGGCGCGAGGTCGTCGATTCCGGACCCGTCGAACGTCGTGAGACGCAGCCAGTCCGCGCCCACGCGGAGATCCAGCACCGGACGGCGGAGTTCGTCGACGCCGGTACGGGCGGCATCCGCTCCCTCGACCTCGATCTCCTCCTCGCCCTCGAGCTCGTCGAACGCCCACGCGCCACCGGGCAGCGTGGTGAGCATGATGTACCCCTGCGCGGCGTATTCGTCGTCCCCGGAGGCGTAGTAACAGATCCGCGCACCGTTGCGCTCCTGGTAGACCTCGGCCGGAATAGACCACCCGCCGAACGCGTCGACCACGTACACCTCGGCGTCGACCTGCTCCGCGAGCTCCGTCGCGGTGAGGAACCGCGTGCAGTCCACACCCTCCACCGGGCTCTCCGTCACATCCACCTCCCGCAGCGACGCCACGGCCGCGGCGCCGAGCGCGCGCAGGGCCTCCTCGAACGCCGCGGTGTCGTCCGGCCCCTTCTCCGGGTCCACGACGGTCGCCGACACGAGCACCTCGCCGTCGAGGAGCTGGAAGAAGCAGTACCCGCCGGCCTCGCAGCGGGATTCCTCACCGTAGTAGCCGCCGCGCGACTCCGCGCCCGCGACCGTTTCCTCGGCCCCGGGGAGGATCGTGACCTCCCAGTTGTGCTCCGCCGTTCCCGCCGAGCAGGCGATCCCGCCCGCCCGCTGGAACATGTGCTGCGCCGGACCGGGGTACCAGCTCGGCGACGACCACACGCCGAGCACCTCGGCCACCTCACCGCCGACATCGCCGCCGGCGGTCGACATCGCCGCCTCGACATCGGCGCAGTCCACGTCGAAAGCCGGGGTGGGCGCCTGCGCCGCCGCGTCCGTCGGGGCGGGCGTGATCGCGGCCGACGGCGTCCCGGTCGGCTTCACCTCGGGTTCGGGCGCACAGCCGGACAGCAGGAGCACGGCCACGGCGCCGAGGGCCAGGAGTGCACGAGGTCGCATGGCCTCAGCCTAGGGCTGCGGGGACCCGGCGCCGGGAGCACGCCCCGGCGCCGAGACGACTCACTCGCCGCGGGAGACGCGCACCATCTCGTCGCGCGGGACGACCTTCACACGCGCCCGCTCCTGGGGCGCGCCGAGGCCGATCTCGTGCTCGTCGAGGCGGTGCCAGCCGTCCAGATCGGTCCAGGCGACGCCGCGCTCGGCGAGCAGTGCCGGGATGGCCTCCTCGGACGGGTCCTCCGGGTGCCACCACGACCCCTGGTCGTTGATGAGGTGCCGGACGGTCTCCATGGCGTCGGACTTCGTGTGGCCGATGAGGCCGACCGGGCCGCGCTTGATCCAGCCGGTCGCGTACACGCCGGGCACGCGATCGTTGGAGTCCTTCGCGAGCACCTGGCCCTCGTGGTTCGGGATGACGCCGTGCTTCTTGTCGAAGGGGACACCGGGCAGCGGCGAGCCGAAGTAGCCGATCGCGCGGTACAGCGCCTGCACGGGCACCTCGCGCAGCTCCCCGGTGCCGACCGCACCGCCCTGGCCGTCCGGCTGGGTGCGCTCGTACACGAGGGCCGCGACACGGCCGTTCTCGTCGGTGCGGACCTCGACCGGGCGGGCCCAGAAATGCAGGTGCAGGCGGCGCGATGCTGTGCCGCCGGCATTGTTGACGGAGTCGCGCGTGCGCCACGACTGCAGGATGCGGTCGATGACCATGACCTGCTTGTTGCTCGCGACCGCGTCCTTCGAGGCCTCGTCGTAGTCGAAGTCCTCGTCGTAGACGACCATGTCGACGTCGCGCAGCTCCCCCAGTTCGCGGAGCTCCAGCGGCGTGAACTTCACCTGAGCCGGGCCGCGGCGGCCGAACACGTGCACGTCCGTGACGGCGCTCGCCTTGAGGCCCTCGTACACGTTCTCGGGGACCTCGGTGACGAGGAGGTCTTCGGCGTGCTTCGCGAGCATGCGGGAGACGTCGAGGGCGACGTTGCCGTTGCCGAGGACCGCCACCGACGCGGCGTCCAGCGGCCACTCGCGCGGCACGTCGGGGTGCCCGTCGAACCAGCTCACGTAGTCGGCGGCGCCGTAGGAGCCCACCGCGTCGATGCCGGGGATGTCCAGCGACGTGTCGCGGATCGCTCCGGTAGCGAAGATGACCGCGTTGTAGTGCTTCTTGAGGTCGTCGAGCGTGATGTCCTCACCGAAGCGGACGTTGCCGAAGAGACGGATGTCGCCGCGGTCGAGCACGTCGCGCAGGGCGGTGATGATGCCCTTGATGCGCGGGTGGTCGGGGGCGACGCCGTACCGGACGAGTCCGTAGGGGGCGGGGAGCTGCTCGAACAGGTCGATGGACACGTCGAACTTGCGCTCGGCCTTCAGCAGGATGTCCGCGGCGTAGATGCCCGCGGGGCCTGCACCGACGATGGCCAGTCTCAGCTTGGTCATGGAGGTCCTTTCGTGTGCCGTCGCGGCAGACACCCGGGCCTTCGGCCCGCGCGATGTCAGCTGGAGCGCTCGGCGAGGGTCTCGGCGAATCGGGTGAGCGCTTCGCGCACGGTGCCGCGCGGAAGGGCGGTGAGGGCGTCGATCGCCTCCTGCGTCCAGGCGTGGGCGAGCTCGAGTGTCTTCTGGGTGACGGCGTGGTCGCGGAGCTCGTCCAGCGGTCCGTCGAGGATGGCGGGGTCGGCGCCGTCGGCGATGAGGGCCACGCCGTCGTCGATGCGGGCGGCGAGATCGGCCGCGGCGGCGTCGTCCTCCGCCTTGAGCAGGAGGTACGGCATGGTCGGGACGCCGGCGCGGAGGTCGGTCCCCGGGACCTTGCCGGTCTCCTCGGGCTTGGCCGACAGGTCGATCACGTCGTCGAGCAGCTGGAAGGCGACACCGATCTTCTCGCCGTAGGCGCGCAGCGGCTCCTCGTACTCCGCGGGGGCGTTCGAGAAGATCACGCCGCCCTGGGTGGCCGCCGCGATCAGCGAACCGGTCTTGTCGGCGAGGACCTGGATGTAGAACGCGATCGGGTCGTCGTCCGGCTGCGGGCCGAGGGTCTCGTGCATCTGCCCGAGGACCAGGCGCTCGAACGTATCGGCCTGGAGTCGGATGGCCCGCTCACCCAGGCGGGACATGAGCTGGCTGGCCCGCGAGAAGAGGATGTCGCCGGTGAGGATGGCGATGTTGTTGCCCCACACCGTCTGCGCGGCGGGAACCCCCCGTCGGCGGTCGGCGCCGTCCATGACGTCATCGTGGTAGAGCGACCCGAGGTGCGTGATCTCCAGCGCCTTCGCGACGTCGATCACCTCTCGGGTGTTCCCGTCGCCGAGTTGGGCCGCGAGCAGCGTGAGCACGGGACGGATGCGCTTGCCACCGGCCTCGTAGAGGTAGCGGCTGGCGGCGTCGGCGAGCGGGTCGGCGACGCGGACGTCGTCCGCGAGCCCGGTCTCCACCAGCTCCAGTCCGTCCTCGATGGTGCGGGCGATGCGACGCGCGGCGGGACCGACGAAGACGCGATCGCTGAAGCCGAGACGGCTCGCGAGTCGCGAACCCGGGGCGCTGGGGCTCGAAGTCACGGTCCCAGCCTACCTGCGTCGGGTGCCGCCGTTCGCGCCGTGGTCACGCGGGCTTGCGAGCCCGGTGCAGGGCCACTATGCCGCAGGTGAGGTTGCGGTACGCGACGTCGCGCCAGCCCGCCTCCCTGATCCACTCGGACAGCCGCTTCTGGTCGGGCCAGTCGCGGATCGACTCGTTCAGATAGTCGTAGGCGTCGCCGTTCGTGCCGGCGACGCGGGCCACGCGCGGGAGCACCTGCGCGTTGTAGAACCGGTAGGCCCCGCGGAAGAGCTTCCCGGGCGGCGTGGAGAACTCGTTGATGACGAGGCGGCCGCCCGGCTTGGTCACCCGGTAGAGCTCGCGCAGCGCCTTCTTCGGGTCGTTGACGTTCCGCAGCGCGTAGGACATCGTCACCGCGTCGAACTCGTCGTCCGCGAACGGCAGGGCCGTGGCGTCCGCCTGCACGAAGGAGAGGTTCCGCATCGCTCCGTGGCGGCGCTGACCCTCGGCGAGCATGCCGGGCGAGAAGTCCGCCGCGACGACCTGCGCGCCGCTGCGGGCGAGGGAGGCGGAGGAAGACGCGGTCCCCGCGCCGAGGTCGAGGATGCGCTCCCCCGGCTTCGGGGCGACGGCGCGGGTGGTCGCGGCCCGCCACAGCGCGTCGTTGCCGAACGTCATCGCCGTGTTCGTGCGGTCGTACCCGGCAGCGACCTGGTCGAACATGCCGCTGACGCGGGCGGGGTCCTTGCCGAGATCGGCGCGGTTCTTGTCGTTCGCGGTCACGCGTCCAGTCTAGGCGCGAGCTCCAGCGCTTCCAGCCGGTCCAGCCACGGATCGGCCGTGGCGTCGTCGAACGGCGCCGTGCGCTCCCTGACCCGCGTCTCGAGGTCGAGCGCCAGCTCCTCCAGATGCCGCATGACGGTGGCCGGGTACCCGTAGCGGGCGCTGTGCTCCGCCCATTCGTCCCGGTCATCGACCCAGGTGCCGCGCTCGCCCTCCACGCGGACGACGTCGAGATCCATGTCGATGCCGATCGCGAGCAGGGGATCGTCCGACCACCGGACGTCCCACCCGAGATCGATGTAGACGCGCATGCCGCGGGGGTGGCGGCGATTGACGGTGAGCGCGAAGTCGGCGCTCGGCGGGACGAGGGTGACGTTGGGCGTGGCCGCATGGAACTCCGCCCCCGGACGGGCGCTGTGCCAGCCTGCGGGCTGCCCCACCCAGTCGCCCCACCGGTCGGCGCCGAGGTACACGCACTCGTGACGCCAGTGCGGCGACCCGTCCCACTTGCGCCACTGGAAGATCATCTCGGCACCGCCTGCGGGACGCGCATCGCTCATCCGCCCACCCTACGTCCGCGGGCTCCGCCGACGCCCCGCGGAATAGGCTGGAGTCGTGCAGCACACCCCCCTGGTCGTGGAGACCCGAGAGATCGACCCGGTCGAAGACCTCCTCTCCTTCGCGGACCCCGCCCGCCCGCTCGCCTGGTTCCGCCGCGGCGACGGGATCGTGGCGGTGGGCGAGCCGCTCGCCGAGCTCCGCCCGCCGGCCAAGGAGGGACGCACCCGCGCCGAATCCCTCGCGGCGCTCTGGCAGGGGCTCTCGGCGGAGGCCGCGGTCTCCGATCCGCTGCGACTCCCCGGGACCGGGCTCGTCGCGTTCGGGGCCTTCACCTTCGACGAGGACTCGCACGCCGACAGCGTGCTCGTGATCCCGTCGCGGATCCTCGGCCGCCACGGGGACCGCTTCTGGGAGACCCGCATCCGTCGCAGCGACGACGACCGTGCGCCGGGCGCCGTCGAGCCCGCAGAGTACGGACCGCACTGGGCCGGCACCGTGGGCCCGGGAGCGCAGAGCCCCCAGGGCTACCAGGACGCCGTGCGGGGAGCGCTCGCCCGCATCGCGGACGGCGAGCTCAGCAAGGTGGTCCTCGCCCGCGACCTCCAGGGCACCATCCCCGCGGGCTCCGACCTGCGGCGACTCGTCCGGGCACTGGCCACCGGGTACCCGGACACCTGGGTCTTCGCGGTCGACGGGCTCATCGGCGCGAGCCCGGAGACCCTCGTCACCGTGCAGGACCGGACGGTGACCGCCCGCGTGCTCGCCGGCACGATCGGACGCGGAGCGGATGCCGACGCGGACACCGCCGCGTCCGCGCACCTCGCCTCCAGCACCAAGGACCTCGACGAGCACCAGTACGCCGTGCAGAGCGTTCTCGCGTCGCTCCGCCCGTACACGAGGGCGCTGGCGGCGAGCGAGCAGCCCTTCCTCCTCAAGCTGCCCAACCTCTTCCATCTCGCGACCGACGTGGAAGGCGAGATGGAGAACGGCCGCTCGGCCCTCGACCTCGTGCGCGCCCTGCACCCGACCGCGGCCGTCGCGGGCACTCCGACACCGACGGCCATCGCCGCCATCCGGGAGCTCGAGCCGTTCGACCGCGGCCGCTACGCCGGGCCGGTCGGCTGGGTCGACGCGGACGGCAACGGCGAGTGGGCCATCGCCCTGCGGTGCGCACAGTTCACGACGGCCGAGGACGCGATCACGGTCACCGCCTACGCCGGGGCCGGGATCGTCGCCGGATCGGATCCGGAGAGCGAACTCCTCGAGACGCGGGTGAAGTTCCGTCCCCTCGTCGACGCGCTGGCCTGACGTCCGCCGCGGTCAGCTCGCGGCGAGGCGCTTCTTCTCGGCCTCGACATCGAAGTCGGCGACCGGCCACTGGGGATCGATGTCCTCGAGGGCGGCGAGCAGCAGCTCCTGCACGGCCAGCCGGGCGTACCATTTCGCGTTCGCCGGCACGACGTACCAGGGAGCGGCCTCCGTCGACGTGCGGTCGAAGACGGTCTGGTACGCCTCCATGTACTGCGGCCAGAGCATCCGCTCGTCGACATCGCCCGGGTTGTACTTCCAGTGCTTGTCCGGGCGTTCCAGACGCTCCATGAGCCGCGCCTTCTGCTCCTCCGGCGAGATGTGCAGCATGACCTTGACGATGCGGACGCCGGAGGCCGCGATGCGCTCCTCGAACGCGTTGATCGCGTCGTAGCGGCGTTCGATCTCCGCGGGATCGGCCAGCTGCCTCACCCGTCCGATGAGCACGTCCTCGTAGTGCGAGCGGTCGAACACCCCGATGAACCCGGGCTCCGGGAGCCGCTTCTCGACCCGCCACAGGAAGTCGTGCCGGCGTTCCTCCTCCGTCGGCGCCTTGAACGCCGCCAGCGCCACGCCCTGCGGATCGACACCGCCGACCACGTGCCGCACGATGCCGCCCTTGCCCGCGGAGTCCATCGCCTGCAGGACGAGCAGCACCGCATCCTGCGCCGTGCCCACCCGGCTCTCGGCGAACAGCCGCTCCTGCAGGTCGTTCAGCTGCTCGAGACCCGCTTCGAGGTCGGCCGTGCCGCGGGACTTGCCGTGGTCGTAGCCGGGCTTGCTCTCGGGGTCGACGTCGGCGAGGCGGAAGCCGGGCCGCACCCGCAGGTTCTGCGTCCAGGTGTGCGCGTTCATACGCACATGATGCCAGTCACCGCGGCAGCGGTACCTCGATGATCTGGCGACCGCCGCGCGGCGTCGTCAGCGCCTGGTCGAGAGCGGTTCGCGTGGTGACCCGCTGATACTCCCAGCCGTAGGCGAGCGCGAGGTGCTCCAGGCGGACACCGTGCGGGGTGTAGAACACACGATCCAGGTGCGCGGAGGGGGCGGTGCCCGCCACCTCCAGGCCGTCGAAGATCGTGCCGCCTCCGTCGTTGCCGACGATGACCTGGAGGCGCGGCTCCGTCTCGTCACTCGGGAACAGCAGCGCACCGACGTCGTGGAGGAACGCGAGGTCGCCGAGCAGCACCCGGGTCACACCCGGCGCCCCGGCGGCCTGGCTCGCGACCGCGACGCCCGTGGCGGTGGCGATCGTGCCGTCGATCCCGGCGAGTCCGCGGTTGGCGTGCACGGGGACCTTCTTGCCGCCGAGCACCTCGTCGGCGACGCGGACCAGGCGCGACGATCCGAACACGAGGCGGTCGTGCGGCCAGGTGGCCCGCCACACCGCATCCACGAGGCGCTCGCGGTCGAGCGGGCGGCGCACGGCGTCGAGTTCCGCGCGCACGGCGACGCGGCGGGCGGCGACGTCGGTGGAGGAGAGCCCTTCGGTGTCGGGCGCGTTCTCACTGAGATCCACGGCCTCGGCGGCGGCGGCCCGCATCCACGCTCCGAGCCACTCCCTGTCGGTCTCCCCCGGCGCGACCGCGACGGCCGCGACGGCGCGCGTGCGGTGGTTGAGGTTCAGCTCCTCGCCGCCCTTGCGGACCGCGACCACCTCCACGTCCGCGCGGGACAGCAGGCGCGCGGCCTCGCGGCTGAGCGTCGGGTGACCCAGCACGACCACCCGCTCGATGCGCCCGCCAAGGTCGTCGCGGGACAGCAGCCGGCGGTACCCGTGGACCACCTGGCGCCCGAATCGCGCGCCGCTGACGATCTCCGCGATGAGCGGCCAGCCGCCGACGTGGGCGACCTCCTCCGCCTCAGCGCCCGCATCGGCGCCCGCCAGGACGACCGTCCGGGGACCGCGCTCCAGCGGGAACGCCTCCGGCTCCGGAAGCCGCGGCGGCTCCCCCGGTGTCAGCGTGCGTGAGGGCATCGCGCCCGACAGCGGCTCGCGGGAGGGCAGGTTCAGGTGCACGGGGCCGGCCACGCCGGGAAGCCCGGACTCGGCATCCGCCGCTCCGAGCGCGAGGGCGACCACTCGCGCGGCGAGGCCGTCCCAGTCGCCGTCCCCGGGGACGGCGGCGTCGATCTGCGCCCGCACCCAGGGGTGGAAGAGCCCCTCCTGGACGGTGGCCTGATTCGCACCGACCCCCCGCAGCTCGGGAGGCCGATCCGCGGTGAGCAGCAGCAGCGGCACTCCCGAGTGGAAGGCCTCCATCGTGGCCGGGAGGAGGTTCGCGACGGCCGTGCCGCTGGTGCACACGACCGCGACGGGGACGCGGGTCTCCCTGGCGATGCCCAGGGCGGTGAATCCGGCGACCCGCTCGTCGATCCGCACGTGCACGCGGAGCGGGCCCTCGTCGGCGAAGGCCGCCGCGGCGAGCGCAAGAGCCTGCGAACGCGACCCCGGCGAGAGGACGACGTCACGCACGCCGTGGGACACGAGGTCGGCGAACAGGGAGGCCGCGGCCTCCATCGCCGGCGACGAGGTCACGGGCGCGGATCCGCGGCGGGCGGCTCGTCGGTCTCCTCGTCGAGCCGCGCGAGCTCCTCCTCGAGGCGACGGATCCGGGCGTCCTGCTCCGCTTTGCTGATGCTGCGGAGGAACGCGGGGTCGTCGTCCGGGGCGACGGTGCGCGGCACACCCTGGTCGTTCGCCCGGCGACGGCCGATGACGAACCAGAGGATCCCGCCGATGACGGGGATGAGGACGACGATGGCGACCCAGGCGGCCTTGGGCACGCCGCGGTGCCGCGTCGCCGGCTGCACGGCGCAGTCGACGATGCTGTACACCCAGAACACGGCGGCGAGGAAGCCGCCGATGATCAGTAGTCTCGCCACCCCTCCAGTCTAGGCACGTCGGGGCCGGTCGGGCCCGGAGACGGCAAAGGCCTCGTTGCTAGACTGCGCGGGACATGCCGCCCCTCGCCCCCGTCCCGACGCCGCGAGCGCGCGCCGAGCGGATCCTGCCGAGCCGGATCATGATCGCCGTCGGCCTCGCGCTCCTCCTCGTCGTCGGTGCCTGGTCGGCCTCCCACGGGTCGGTGGATCCGCATGCGACCCTGTGCCTCGCCCCCGGCGTCTCGCAGCCCGCCGACGCCACGGCAGCCGGAGTCCCGCTCGTCGATGGCCCCTCGGCCGATCTGGCTTCCGATGCGGCGGCGTGCGCAATGGCGGCCCTCTGCTGCGTCGCCCTCGTCCTGCTCCTCCGGCACCTGCGCACCCGCGGCGGCGTCCGTCTCCGCGGTCTCCTGCCCCGGGCGACCGCACGCCTCCGCGCCGGCCCTCGCCCGCTCCTCCCCGCGGTCTCGCTCGTCCAGCTCTCCATCTCCCGCACCTGATCCGACGCCGGCCCCGGCCGCGTCTGCGGCACCCCTCGTCGTATCCCCCGTGTTTGGAGACCCCATGAAGACCCCCGTCAAGGCGACCCTGATCGCCGTCGCCGTCGCCGTCGTGCTGCTCGTCGCCGGCATCGTCTACGCCCTCAGCCAGCAGCCCGCGAAGCCCGATCCCGAGGCCGGCGAGAAGCTGCCCACCGTCCGCACCGACTCCCACGTCCTCGATGAGGGCGGCCCCGACGCCGTCACGGTCGTCGAGTTCCTCGACTTCGAGTGCGAGGCCTGCGGCGCGTTCTACCCGATCGTGGAGGAGCTGCGCGAGACCCACGACGGCGACATCCGGTACGTCACCCGGTACTTCCCGCTGCCAGGGCACGTGAACTCGACGCAGGCCGCGCTGGCCGCCGAGGCCGCTGCACAGCAGGACCGCTACGAAGAGATGTTCCACCGTCTGTTCGAGACGCAGGCCCAGTGGGGCAAGCAGTCGACGGAGACGCCCGAGGTGTTCCGCGCGTTCGCCGAGGAGCTCGGGCTCGACATGGCCGCGTACGATGCCGCGGTCGCCGATCCGGCGACCCTCGCCCGCGTGCAGCAGGACAAGCGCGACGGTGAGCGGCTGGGGGTGAGCAGCACCCCGACTTTCTTCGTCGACGGCGAGAAGGTCGAACTCGTCGAGTGGAACGACCTGGAGGAGGCGATCGCGGCGGCCGTCGCCGAGTGACCCCGCCGGTGGGGTCGCCGTGCGGCGGCCCCACCTCTACGCTGAGCGCATGACCTCGGAGCGCCCCTCGTCGGCCCGTCTCCTGTTCGGGGCCCTGCGGACCACGCCGGCGACGCTGACGATGATCGGCCTGGTCCTGCTCACGGGCGTGATCTGGCAGGGGCTGTGGCGGCCGTTCGAGGACTCGGCGCTCTTCCCCGCCGTCGCCTACGGGCTGCCGAGCCTGGCCGAGGGCAAGTGGTGGACGCCGGTCACGGGGACGTTCTTCGTCAACGAACCCTGGGTGTACCTCTTCACCATCGCCGGGTTCTGGGGCATGGGCTACCTGGAGCACCGCCGCGGCACCCGGGTCGCCCTCGCCTACTTCACGGTCGGGCAGCTCTTCGCGATCTTCGCGACGGCTCTGTTCCTCCTCCTCGTATCGCAGCTTCCGTGGGCGTGGGCGCAGACTCAGGCGCAGGCCCTCGACGTCGGCGCATCCGGCGGGACCATGGCCTGCATCGCCGCCGCCGTCGGCCTGTTCCGTCCGCCCTGGCGGGTGCGCGCGTGGCTGGTGCTCCTCGGATTCGTGTTCGTCGCGATGATGTTCTGGGGAGAGCTGGCCGACCTCGAGCACCTGTTCGCGGTCCTGCTGATCCTCTTCGTGGACCGGAGTCTCCGCGTGCGGCGCACCACGGTCCGGGAGCAGCGACTGATCGCCGTGATGGCGGTGCTCACGCTCGTGGCCATCGAGATCATCACGGTCCTCGTGCCGACCGACGGCCCGTTCGGTCCCACCGATCCCGCTTCGGGCGGTTTCATCGACACGGCGATCGACGTCGCGGTGATCCTCTTCATCGCGAACGGCCTGCGGCGCGGTCGCCGCTGGGCGTGGGTCGTCGCCGTCATCCTCGGCCCGCTCAACGTGCTCGCCGCCACGCTCGTGCTGGTCCTCATCATCCTCACGAGCGAGGCACAGCTCGAGACGGTGATCGATGCGGAGACCGAACTCACGCTCGCCACCGGGATCCTCTGGGCGCTGGTGCTCACCTATCTGATCGCGGTACGCCGGGCTTTCCGTGCGCGCCGCTCGACGGCGCTCGGCCGGCAGCCTGTCCCGACGGGAGACGAACTCCGGCGCGAACTGCGGGCACATGGCGGGGGCACGCTCTCCTGGATGACGACATGGGAAGGCAACGGCTATGCCCGCGTGGACGGCGGGATCGTCGCGTACCAGCGCCGCAACGGCGTCGCCCTGGCCCTCGCCGATCCGATCGGCCCGGCGGAGTCCCGTGTGACGGCGGTGCGCGACTTCATCCGCACGGCCGAGGACGCCGGACTCGTGCCGTGCTTCTTCAGCGCGGACGAGGCGACGAGGGCGGCAGTCCCGGAGACGTGGCGCAGCCTCGTGGTGGCGGACGACACGATCGTCGACCTTCCCGGCCTCACCTTCACCGGCAAACGCTGGCAGCCGGTGCGCACATCGCTCAACCGGGCCGGGCGGGAGCAGATGACCTTCCGGCTCACCCACCTGGCGGCGGAGACCTGGGGCCTCCGTCAGCAGCTCCGTGGGATCTCCGAGGCGTGGGTCGGCGACAAGGACCTTCCGGAGATGCGGTTCACCCTGGGAACCCTGGAGGAGGCGGAGGACCCCGAGGTGCGGCTCGCCCTCGCGATCGCTCCGAACGGCGACGTCGACGGCTTCCTCTCGTGGTTGCCCGTGTACGGGGAGGGCGGGGTGGTCCGCGGCTGGACCCTCGACCTCATGCGGCGTCGCGAGGGCGGTTTCGGACCGGTGATGGAGTATCTGATCGGCGCCTCCGCGCAGCAGTTCTCGGAGGAGGGAGCCGAGTTCATGTCACTCTCCGGCGCTCCCCTCGCGCACGACTACCCGCCGGACGCCGGTGTGATCGCCGCGTTGAGCGACCGGCTCGCCGATGCGCTCGAGCCCGTGTACGGCTTCCGCTCGCTGCACCGCTTCAAGGAGAAGTTCCACCCCCGCTACGAGACCATGTACCTCCTCTTCCGCGACGAGAGCGACCTCACCCGCATCGGCGGAGCGCTCACCCGGGCCTTCCTCCCCGACGCCACGCTGCGGCAGTTCGCCGGGGCCGGGCTGGAGCTCGTCCGCGGCGAGCACTGATCCTCGCGCCCGGGCCCTATCGAAAAACCGCCGATGGGAGTACATTCCAGGCAGGACATCTGGTCATGCTGTCGCGAACGCGAGTGGAGTGGTGATGGACCCTCAGAACGTGTTGCCCTTCCCCCCGACCCCCTCGGCGAGCACCGCGGGCCCGACCATCGCAGAATCCACCTACACGCCACGCGTGAAACCCGATCGACTGCCCCCGGATGCCCCGAATGTGCTGATCATCCTGATCGACGATGCCGGTCCCGGCCTCCCTGACACGTATGGCGGCGAGGTGCGGACCGACACCCTCTCCCGGGTCCAGGGCGAGGGGGTAGGTTTCAACCGATTCCACACCACCGCGATGTGCTCGCCGACACGCGCATCGCTGCTCTCCGGCCGCAATCACCATCGGATCGGCAACGGACAGATCGCGGAGCTCGCCAACGACTGGGACGGGTACGCGGGCGAGATCCCGAAGAGCAGTGCACTGGGTGCAGAGGTGTTGAAGGACTACGGGTACGCCACCGCGGCGTTCGGCAAGTGGCACAACACACCGGCGGTCGAGACCGGCGCCTCAGGGCCGTTCCACAACTGGCCGACCAGCATCGGCTTCGAGTACTTCTACGGCTTCCTCGCGGGCGAGGCTTCCCAGTACGAGCCGAATCTCGTCCGCAACACGACGAGCGTCCGCCCGGGGAAGACCCCCGAGGACGGGTACCACCTCAGTGAGGACCTCGCGGACGACGCGATCCATTGGCTGCGCACGCACAAGGCTCTGCAGCCGGACAAGCCGTTCTTCCTGTACTGGGCGACCGGATGCCTGCATGGTCCGCACCACATCATGACGGAGTGGGCGGACAAGTACGCCGGCGCGTTCGATGACGGCTGGGACGCCTACCGCGAGCGCGTGTACGCCCGCGCCAAGGAGAAGGGTTGGATCCCGCAGGACGCCGAGCTGACCCCTCGTGACCCGCGTCTGCCCGCATGGGACGACATTCCCGAGGACGAGAAGCCCTTCCAGCGGCGGCTGATGGAGGTCGCGGCGGGATTCGCCGAGCACGCCGATGTGCAGGCGGGCCGCCTCGTCGATGAGCTGGAGCGGTTGGGGTACGACGAGAACACGCTCATCCTCTACATCTGGGGCGACAACGGCTCCTCCGGAGAGGGACAGAACGGCACGATCAGCGAACTGCTCGCGCAGAACGGCATCCCGTCCACCATCCCGCAGCACATCCAGGCGATGGAGGAGATGGGCGGACTCGATGTCCTGGGCACGGCGAAGGTCGACAACATGTACCACGCGGGCTGGGCATGGGCAGGCAGCACGCCTTACAAGGGGATGAAGCTGCTCGCGTCGCATCTCGGCGGCACCCGCAACCCGATGGCCGTGCGCTGGCCGGCGCGCATCACCGCCGACCCGACGCCTCGGACGCAGTTCGTGCACTGCACTGACGTCGTGCCGACCCTCTACGACCTGATCGGCATCGCACCGCCGGACGTGGTGAACGGCATCCCGCAGGATCCGATCGACGGCTCGAGCTTCGCCGCGGCCCTCACCGACCCCGCGGCACCGGAAACCCATCGCACGCAATACTTCGAGATCATGGGAAGCCGCGCGATCTACCACGACGGCTGGATGGCGTCCGCCTTCGGGCCGCGGGCCCCTTGGATCCCCGGTCTGCCGGAGGGCATCTTCGAGTGGTCCCCCGACCACGACACCTGGGAGCTGTACGACCTGGAGCACGACTGGTCGCAGGCGAGAGACCTCGCCGAGGAGAGGCCGGACAAGCTCGACGAGATGAAACGGCTCTTCGCTTCCGAGGCCGCGCGGAACAGCGTGTATCCGGTCGGCGGTGGGCTCTGGGTGCCGGTGTTCCATCCAGAACTGCGGATCTCCACGCCGTACCGCGAGTGGAACTTCGCGGGCGACATCACCCGCGTACCCGAGTTCATCGCTCCCGCACTGGGCACCCGCGCCAACCGCGTGACGATCACCACGACTCCCGGCGCCGCTCCCACAGGGGTCCTCTACAAGCTGGGCGGTGCGGGCGGAGGGCTGACGCTCTACGTCGACGACGGGCATCTCTGCTACGAGTACAACCTGTTCCTCATCCAGCGCACGAAGATGCGCTCGGAAAGGACTCTGCCCGCCCACGGGGTCACGATCTCCGTGGTCACGAGCTACATCGACCCCCGACCGGGTGGTCCTCTGTCCGTCACGATCGAGGTCGACGGCGAGGAGTGGGCCACAGGCACCGTACCCGTCAGCGTCCCGGTCCTGTTCACCGCGAACGACTGCCTCGATATCGGCGTCTCGCTCGGGGGCTGCGTCTCGTCGGACTACCTGGATCGGGCCCCATTCCCGTACTCGGGCACCATCGACGACGTTCACGTCGTCTACGCATCGTGAGCGATCCGGCGCCCGCGCGGGGACCGGCCGCCGCGGCCTGGAACGAGGCGAGGGTCCGCCGCCGGTTCGTCAGCCCTGAACTGGTCTCCGGCATCGTCCTGGTCAGCGTCGTCATCGCCATCGCGGACGAGGCCGGCGGCATCCTCGACGTGTTCGCGGTGACCGTCCTCAGCGTCCTGGTGTTCTGGGTCAGCGACGTCTTCGCGCACACGGTCGCCGCGCAGCGACGGCGGGCGGATGACGAGCCGGTCGACCTGCGGACCTCCCTGGCGACGGCGCTTCGGGAGTCACACGGCTATCTCCTCGCGGCCGTCGTCCCGGTGGCGTTCCTGCTGGTCGGCCTCCTCGGTCCCTACGACGGGAGAGGGGCGTACTGGATCGCACTCTGGGTGCAGGTCGCCGTCCTCGCCGTCGTGGGCTGGATCGCCTTCGGGGGACGCGGGATGCCCTGGCCGCAGCGCGTCGTGGGAAGCCTGGCCACCGCTGCTCTCGGGGTGCTCGCGGTCCTGCTGAAGATCCTCGTGCACTGACGGTCGCCCGCGGACGTCAGCAGTCGAACGGCTCGCGCCGGGCCTGCGCGTCGCCGGACTCAGGCCCGCGCCTCGGCCACCTGCCCGGCGACCTCCCCGGCGACGCCATCCCGAGTCTCCGCAGCCGGACGCTTCGCCGTGTTCGCGATGTGCGCCCGCGAGACGACGAGCGCGGCGACGACCATGATCCCGACGCCGAGCCCGTACGGCGCGGCATGGCTGACAGCGGTGTAGAGGGCGGCCGCGATCAACGGGGCGACGGTGCTCATCGCGGCGTTGAGGGACTGGGTGGCACCTCCGAGCCAGCCCTGTTCGTCGTCGCCCACGGCGTTGGACATCGCGCCGTCCATCGCGGCCTGGGCAGCGCCCTGACCGGCGGCGAGCATCAGCGCACCGACGATGAAGAGCCACGGCTGAGCGAGCAGCGAGGCCACGACTGCGAGCCCGGCGAGACCGATCGCCTGCGCGACGATGGCGCTGACGATCACGCCGCGCTCCCCCATCCGCGGGAGAAGGAAGCCCAGCAGCACCCCCTGGATGAGGATGTCGATGATGCCGACCCCCGCCGTGAGCAGGCCGATCTGCGTCGGCCCCCACTGGATGGCGTCGAGGGCGAGGACGCTGAAGTTGTTCACGAAGAACCCGAACGGTAGCGCGAGCAGCGCGAACGCGATCATCAGCCCGCGGAGCTCGGGGCGGCCGAAGGCGGTGCGGAACACGCCGAACGGCTGGACGTCGCGGAGGGCGATCCTGGCGATCCGGTTCTCCGGTCGCAGGCTCTCCGGCAGCAGGAAGATGCTGAGGATCGCTATCGTGAGGCCGACCGCCGCAGTGAGGAAGACGGGCAGACGGAGATCGATCGCGGCGAGCAGACCGCCGATGGCAGGACCGATCATGGTGCCGATGCCGGTCAGTGCGCCGAGGAAACCGAAGCGCTGCGCGCGCTTCTCGGGCGGCGTGATGTCGGCCAGGTAGGCGAACAGGGCAGGGAGGTCTCCGGCCGTCAGCCCCTGGATGACACGGGCGAGCACGAGCACCCAGATCGCCCCGCCCACGCCGAACAGCGCCATCGAGAAGGCTGCGCCGAACGCCGCGACGATGATGACGGGTCGTCGTCCGAACCGGTCGGAGAGCCGCCCGAGGAGCGGTGCGGCGAGGAAGGCGCACAGCCCGTTGACCGCTTCCAGCACCCCGACCCAGAGGGCGAGGTCGTGTTCGTGAGCGACGTACTGCAGCACGACGAACGGCAGCACGGGCAGGACGACGGTCATGCCGATGACCGTGAGCATCGTCAGGACGACGAGCATGACCCACGCGCGGCCGGCGTCGCGAACGGGAAAACGAGGTGAAGTCATACCGAAAGTGTAGTGATACCAGTTTTGGTGTCAATACACTTTCTGGTCCAGTGCACGATAGGGTGGCCGCATGACGACGCCCCCGCCCCTGGGTCGCCGCGAGCGCAAGAAGGCCGCGACCCGCAAGAACATCTCCGACGTGGCCACCCGGATGTTCCTGGAGCGCGGGTTCGACAACGTCAGCATCCGCGAGGTCGCGGACGCCGCCGATGTCTCCCCTACCACCGTGTTCGCCCACTTCCCGCAGAAGGAGGCGCTGGTCTTCGACGAGGACGACGAGCAGCGCGACCGCCTCGTCTCGGCCGTGCGCGGCCGGTCGACCGGTGTGACGATCAACAAGGCCATCCACGACTTCTATGCGGCCGAGATCGCCGCCAACCTCGATGAGCACGGCGACGACGTGGCCCGCATCTTCCTGCGCTTCCTCAACGAGACGCCGGCGCTCCGGGACTACGCGTCGAAGATGTGGCTGCGCCACGAGGACGCGCTCGCCGAGGCCATCGCCGACGAGCTCGACATCCCGGCCCCCACCCCCGAGGTCCGCGTGTACGCGCGGTTCGTCCTGCAGATGCAGATCCTCGTCACCGAGAGCGACGATCAGCAGAGCGTGCTCGACGCCGGCTCGACACTCCTCGAACACGGCTGGGCCCCTATCGAGGAGCAGCTCGCCGGCTCGCGGAGCGCACGAACGGGTCCGGACCTCAGTCCTCGCGGGGGCGCCGCCGCAGGCTCTTGACGTCGGTGCGGCGATGCTTCGCCGTCAGCCGACGCTCCTTCGACCCTCGACTCGGCTTCGTCGCCCGCCGCGTCGGCGCCGGCGGACGCACGGCCTCCGCGACGAGCGCAGCGAGCCGTTCTCTGGCCGCTTCCCGATTGCGCAGCTGCGCGCGGTGCTCGGACGCGGCGATCGTCAGCACACCGTCGACCAGGCGCCCGCGGAGCCGCTCCCGGAGCCGGTCGCGCTGCGTCGGCGACAGGGCCGCGGAGTTCGCCGCATCCCAGACCAGCTCCACCCGGGAGTCCGTGGTGTTCACGCCCTGACCGCCCGGCCCCGACGATCGCGAAAAACGCCACGACAGTTCGGCCTCCGGGATCGTCAGACCCGCGGAGACGCGGAGTCCGGGGCGAGGGGCGGAAGGCATGCCTCCATCATCGAGGATGAACGGCCGCGAGCGCCGAGTGGACGCGACGGCGGGAGTCGAACCCGCAACGCCTCCGGATATGAGCCGGGGCCCGGGACCGCCCGGATCGCCGCGATGGGGATGACGTTACCCGGCCGTGATCCTCCCCGCCAGGACCGTTGCCTGGGATAACACCATGAGTCGCCGGATGACGAGGACGGCTAGCGTCGCCGCCGCTCGTCGTCAACCGGTTCGACCACTCCCGACCCTCCCCGTACCGTCGCTCGCACCGATGACGTCCGAGCAGGAGGCCGACATGTCCGAATCTCAGCACAACGACAAGACCCCGACGCCGATGGCGGAGGCCGGGGATCCGCAGGCGCGGCTGGAGGCCGAGGCCCGCCGCGCGATCGTGACCGGGGCCGACTCCGGCATCGGCCGCGCGACCGCCGTGGCCCTCGCCGCGGCGGGCATCGACGTCGGCATCACGTGGCACAGCGACGAGGCCGGGGCCCAGGAGACCGCGGACGAGGTGCGCAGCCACGGCGCCCGGGCGGTGGTGACCCAGCTCGACGTCTCCGACATCCCCGCCTGCGGCGACGTGATCGACGGGCTGATCGCGGAACTCGGCGGTGTCGACGTGTTCGTCAACAACGCCGGCGCCGGGCTCCAGACCCCGTTCCTCGACGTGACGCTCGACGAGTGGAACCGGGTGCTCGACACCGACCTCACCGGAGCCTTCGTCTGCCTGCAGCGGGCGGCCCGGTCGATGGTCGCCGCAGGTCGGGGCGGACGACTGATCTCCGTCACCAGCGTGCACGAGCACCAGCCGATGGTGGGGGCGAGTGCGTATGACACGGCCAAGCACGGCCTCGGCGGGCTCATGAAGAACCTCGCGCTCGAGCTCGGCCGGTACGGGATCAGCGCCGTCAGCGTCGCCCCGGGTGAGATCGCGACCCCGATGACCGGGCAGACGGACACCGACCCGCACGCCGAGGACCGCCCCGGCATCCCGCTCGGACGCCCTGGCGATGCCCGCGAGGTCGCTGCGCTGATCGCCTTCCTCGCCTCGCCGGAGGCCGCCTACATCTCGGGGGCCTCGGTCGTGATCGACGGCGGCATGCTGCAGATGGGACCGCAGGCGGGCGCGGCGATCGAGAGCCACGACTGGCGCACGGTCTGAGCGCAGGTCAGCGGCGGATCGAGTCCCGGAACGGGTTCGGTTCCAGCGTGTAGTCCGTGGTCGGGTCCGCCCAGGTGTCCTGGGCGGACCGGTGGCGGCCCGAACGCAGGGCGGAGAGCGCATGCGTCGCAGGCACGCCTGCGGCGAGCGCGAGGCGGCCGGTGAGGGAGCGGTCCGCGCGGCCGAGCACGCTCGCGCGATGCCAGGCCTCGCGCAGCGCCCCGCCGCGGGCCGCGGGCACCCGTCGATGCGGCAGGGCCCCGGCCCGACGCAGCGCCACGAGCTCCTGCACCCGATCCCACCAGTCCGACTCCACCTCCGGGTGGAAGTAGTTGTCGCGGAGCCAGGACGGGTGCGGGTGGCGGAACCGGCCGGCGACGACCTCGCCCGCGCCGCCCAGCAGACCGCTGCCGATGAAGACCGTGTTGAGGAGACTCTTGTGCACCCCGAAGCGGTCGAGCGCGATCACGGGGACCCCGTGGGCCAGCGCCTCGACCGCCGCCGTCGAGCTCACCGTGACCAGACCGGCGGCGGACTCGAGCGCGGCCGCCATCGGCGCGTGCGAGAACACGAGGTTCGCCGGGCGGCCCGCCGTGAAGAGACGGGTGTACGGATCACGGTCGAGGTGGGTCTCGGCCTCCCCCGGCCGGGACCGCACCTTGACGACCACCCGGCGCGACGGATCGGCCTCCGCGGCGCGCACGAGAATGGCGGCGATCGCTGCGCGCTCCTCCGGCCGTCGGGGCACGAGGGCCTGCGCGGCGAAGACGACGTCCGTCGCCCCGGGCCGACGGACCGCCGCGGGTGTTCCGTCGACAGGACGTTCCGCCAGAGCGATGGCGCCCGCACCCCCGGAGAGCACTCCGGCCGCCGCGGACTCCCGGAGACGGCTGCCACTCCACCGCTCGCGACCCCGCGCGAAGGGCAGGGTCGCCAGAGCGAGCGGCGTCCGCACCCCGATGCGCTCGCCGAGCTCGGCGAAGGCACGGCGCTCGCGGTGCGAGTGCACGATCAGCAGGTCGGTGTGTCGCCGGTAGTCGAGCGCCCCGCGCTGGGCGGGGATCGCCATGCCGGGGAGCCCCGAGACGGTCACCGGACGATGCCCCAATGCATCGACGACTCGGCCCAGGAGGCGGACGAACGGTCCCCGCCCGGCGAGCAGCACCACGTCCGGGCGCTGGACTTCGAGCCATCCGGCCACGCGCTCGAAGTCGAGCCGGGTGACGTCGGCGGCGCCCAAGCCGGTGCCCGCCAGCGCCGCATCCTGCTGCGCGACGCTCACCGTCAGCGGCGTGCGCACCAGCAGGAGCTGCGACCGCAGGTCGGGCACGGCCCCCAGCAGCGATGCGGCCCACTTCACGAACGAGTCGGCGTCCGCGATGGCGACGACGCGCATCCCGGCGCCGGCGGTCATGCGGGCACGCGGCGGAGCTTCGCCATCGGCGCCCGCTCGCTGTCGAAGACGCGCTTGACGCCGTCGCCCACCGCGCTCTCGATGACGCGGATGTCGCGGACCAGGTGTTCCAGGCCCCCGGGCTCCAGGGATGCGGCGTGATCAGAACCCCACATCGTCCGATCCAGGGTGATGTGGCGCTCCACGGCGACGGCTCCCATCGCGACCGCGGCGAGGGAGATCTGCAGGCCGCGCTCGTGTCCCGAATAGCCGACCGGGATCCCCGGATAGCGGTCCCGCAGGGTCGCGATCACCCGAAGGTTCGCCTCCTCGGGCTCGAGCGGATAGGTCGAGGTCGCGTGCATGAGGACGACGCGGTCGGTGCCGAGCGTGTCCAGCGCGCGGTCGATCTGCTCCATGGTGGACATGCCCGTCGAGAGGATGACCGGCTTCCCGGTCTCGCGCAGCGCGACGAGCAGCTCGGTGTCGGTCAGACTCGCCGACGCGACCTTGTGCGCCACGACGTTGAGGTCTTCGAGGAAGGCGACGCTCGGCACGTCCCACGGCGAGGCGAACCAGTCCAGGCCCTGCATCGTCGCGTGGTCGCCGATCTCGACGTACTCGTCGCGGCCGAACTCCACTCGGCGCCGGTAGTCGAGGTAGCTCATGGTGCCCCACGGCGTCTCCCGCGGCACGTCGCGCATGTGCTCCGGGGTGGAGATCTCGGGCGTGCGCTTCTGGAACTTCACCGCGTCCGCGCCGGCTCGGGCCGCGACGTCGATGAGGCGCTTGGCGATGTCGACGTCGCCGTTGTGGTTGAGGCCGATCTCCGCGATGACGTAGGCGGGACGGCCGCCGCCGATCACGTGTGATCCGATGCTGACAGTCATGATTCCTCCGGTCGTCGAACGGTCAACCACCCCGTCCTTCCTGAGTACGGGCCGCGGGTGAACACCGATCGACCGGACGGTTACCGGGGGCGGTCAGCTCGACAACACCCGTTCGACGAGCTCCCGCACGGCCCCGTCCCCGCCTCGCCTCCCCAGCACGACGCGCGCCTCCGCACGGACGAGCGGGTGGGCGTTCGCGACGGCGACCGGCCAGCCCACGACCCGCATGGCGGGAAGGTCGTTGACGTCGTTGCCGAGGTAGGCGATGTCGGCGAGCGCCACATCCTGCGCCTGCGCCCACTGCCGCAGCGCGGCCTCCTTGTCGGCGATCCCGTGCAGGACGGGGACGCGGAGCTTGTCGGCTCGGGCTCGCACCACGGAGTTCACCTCGGTAGAGAGGATCAGCATCGGCACCCCCGCCCGCCGCAGGAGCGAGACGCCCATCCCGTCCTCCCGGCTGACCCGCACCCGCTCTCCGCCATCCGCGTCGATGATCGCCGTGTCGTCGGTATGCACGCCGTCGAAGTCGGTGACCACGGCGCGGACGGGGATCCGCACCGGGCTCTCATGCAGAACGGCAAGGGCCCGTGCGGCCTGAAGCTGCGCGGCATCGTCGATCTCGATCGCGGTCTCCTCGGACACGGGGGCGATCCCGATCCGCCCGAAGAAGCGGTGGCGGTGGGTGCGGAATCCGTCGACCCGGAACACGTAGAAGGCTCCGGTCTCCAGATAGTGCGGCTCTCGGTCCTGGCGGCGAGGGCGGTGGCCGGCCTCGTGGTTGATCGCCTCGGCCGTGCCGTCGGCTCCCCGGCGCCAGAGGAAACCGTAGGTCTCGACGGCGGAGAAGACGCTGTCGGACTCTCCCTGCTGCACCTCGGCGACGGCATCGGCCAGCGCGGCGCTCGGGAGGAAGGGCGACGTGGCCTGCAGGAACGCGACGACCTCGAACCGCTCACCCTCGCGCTCCAGCTCATCGAGCGCATGGAGGATCGCCGCCTCCGAGGTCGCGGTGTCTCCGGAGAGCTCGGCCGGTCGCCGGATCACCCGCGCGCCCGCCTCCTCGGCCGCCACGGCGATCTCGTCGTCGTCGGTCGAGACGATCACGAGGTCGAAGCACGCCGCCGCCCGCGCAGCGTGCACGGCTCTGGCGACGAGGGGGACACCTCCCACACGCTCGAGGTTCTTCCGCGGGATCTGCTTCGATCCGCCCCGCGCGGGGATGATCGCCACCGCCGTCTGCAGGCGCTCGTCCATGTCGTGTCTCCTCATCGTCCGCGGATCTCCCGCCAGGCACGGCCCACGCGGCGTCGGGCGCCGACAGCGGTCAGCCGCCATTCCTCTATCCGTCCCACCCCGCCGCGCGGAGCCAGCAGGCGGCGCACGCCCCGCGGCGCCGACCCCCCGGGGAGGGCGAGCGCGGTCAGCCGGTCCGGTGCGAAGTACCGCCGACGCTCCTCGCGGTCGAGGCCGTCGAGCAGCTCCTCCGCCCTGGCTCGAAGGTGCCCCGCGATCTCCGGTTGCATCGTGTAGCCCACCGCGTCCACGAGGAGCTGCAACCGATCCGGATCGGCATAGGGGGAGAGCGTCCGTGTGAGCGCATCGACGATCGTCAGGGGGATGCGGTTGCTGTTCTCCACCGGGGTCAGGGTGCGGAGCAGCTCCGTCGCGCCCGCGGCGCCGATCCTCCGCCCGAATAGGGTGCGGACCGTGGGCAGAGCCGTCGAGAAGGTCGCCACGACGGCGCGCGCGTCGAGGCGCTCCGCCAGGAGTTCGGCAGCCAGACGACCGCGGTCCTCCACGAACGCCAGACCGCGACTCTCCGCGTGCGCGCGCACGGCGCGGGCGAGCTGCGGCGGTGCTGCGGGATGGGGCTTGAAGACGATGCGCTCCGGGTGCTCTTCCGCCGCCCGGTCGACCAGACGCTGCTGGAGCGCGACCTCCTCCGTCGCGGTCATCAGACCGAGGGCAGCGAGGTACTGTCCCAGCACGAGCACGGTCGCCGGTCCTGCGGCGGTCGACCCTTGCGACGACTCTCCCGTCTCCTGCAGCGCTGTCGCGAAGGGCTCCGGAGGCACCGGGACCACCACCGCGTGCGGAGAGGCCACCAACGGACGGACGCCGGGCACCACGTCGGCGTACACGACCCGTTCGATCCGCGCCGTGACCGCGTGCGGCAGCCGTACCCGCATCGGCGCGTATGTCATGAGGCCGTCGCCGACGATGGTCACCCGCGCCTCGGGGAACACGGAGAGGAGAGTACGGGCCGGTGCGACCTGGGGGCTCTGCACGAACAGCTCGATCTCCCGCGGGTCGAGCCGCCACGCTCGCGCGAGGAGTCGCCCCAGCACGGGGAGGTCGGCGTCCGCGGGTTCCCAGGCGCTCGGATGCAGGGGTCCCAGCACGTCGGCCAACGGCTCGACACGATGGAACCGGCCGCGGAGGGAGTGCAGCGCGGGATCCGTGTCGATGCCGACGACCGTCTCCGGGACCCGCGACGAGGTGAACGGCACGAGCACCCGCTCCGGGGCGCGAGCGCCCGCGCCGGAGCCCGCGTCGAGCAGGCCCGCATCGATCGCGGCGGCCGCGGTCGCGAGTCCGTAGGCGCTGTGCAGGGCGAAGAGGCGGGTCATGTCGCGTGGCCTCCGCCGCGCAGGCTGCGCGCGAGCACCCGACGTCGCGGACCATCGAGCCGGGCGAGCACCGTGGCGACCTCCGCCGCCGGGAGGTCGTGCAGCAGCGCGCGGATCCGCCTCCGCATCTCGCGACGCACGGGTGGCGCCATGCGCCGCGAGCGCACCAGGTGATGCGCGCTGAGGGCGAGCGCGGTCCAGACGGCCTTCGGGAGGAAGCGGTCGGCATCGCGGTCCGTCCGGACGAGCTCGATCACCTCCGCCAGCGCGGGGGCGAAGTCGAGCTGGCGGCGATCGTGCACCTGCGTGAGCGACGTCTCGACGCCTCGGCGGTAGAGCAGCGCCGGGGCGTCCACCACGGCGAAAGAGGCCGCGTCCAGATGCAGGCGCCAGATCCACGGGCGGTCCTCGGCCGTGAAGAGGCCGGAGGGGAACGCGGCGAGCCCACGGTCGAGCACACGGCGGTGCAGGAGTCCCGCCCAGGCGAAGGGGTAGTCCACCATGCTCGGCTCATCGACCGGAAGGATCGCCTCCCGGGGTGGTAGGACCCGCTCCCTCCACGGATACGGAGCCCGGACGAGCGCACGCCGCATCCCGGTGACGGTGACATGATCCGTCCGGAGGAAGTCGCACCGGAGCTCTCGCAGGCGCGCGGCGAGGACCGCGAGGCGCTGCGGCTGCATCCAGTCGTCCCCGTCGACGAAGCAGAACGCCTCGCCCTCGACGTGGGCGAGCCCCTGGTTGCGTGCCGACGCCAGCCCGCGCGGCTCGGCGTTCCGCAGCACCTGGGCGTGCGGGAACCGCTCCGCATAGTGCGCCATGAGCGCGCCGGTCTCGTCGCGGGAGCCGTCGTCGATGGCCACGAGCTTCAGAGCGGCGGGATCGTCGAACTGCCGGGTGAGCGTCTCGAGGGTGGTGCCGATGTACGGGCCGGCGTCCTTCGCAGGCAGGATGACGGTGACGAGGGGCGTGCGCACGGAGCTCCCGGAGTGGGCGATGGGCTCGTCATCGTGGCAGGCGACGGTGGCCGGAGAGCGACCGTGCGGTGAACGTCCGGTGACGCGCGAGGTGAACGCTGAGGTGTGGCCCGCACCCGAACGAGCCACACCCCCAGTGCGTTGCACTGCCGGATGCGAACACCCGGTGAACCGTCACCGTGAGGCGACGGCCACCTCGCGGCGGTACTGGCCCCCACCAGCGAACCGCGAGGCGTCGTCGAGAGCGACTCCATGAAGATCAGCACTCAACACGTAACACGATACAACTGTCTGTTCGATCGCGCGAATCGACCTAGGTCAATCCGTGAAAATTCGCGCCGAGCCTCCGGATCGGCGACGATGGACGGATGCGGTGGCCCTGGAGCACGATGTGGCGCCCGATGTGGCGGCGCCAGCGCGTCGGAGGCATCGAGCTGCGCTGGCTCACGGCACGGTCGTGGACCCAGCGCTGGTACCCCCAGGGCATCGACGTCGGCGAGCGCCGCGGACGACGCGCTCTCGCGGTGAGCTGGTTCCGCCAGGACCCGTCGGGGCGCCACCTCGCCTCGCGCGTGACCCTCGTGGATCGGGAACGCGCCCGCCGCCTCGACATCGTGCTGGCCGTCGCCGACGACGACGGCGTCCTGCAGCCCGCACCGATCCATGCGGGAGGACTCGCCTGGTTCGGCGACCGCCTGTTCGCGGCGGCCACCGGGCAGGGCATCTGGGAGTTCGACCTCGGTGCCCTCCGGCGGGTGCACGGCACGGAGGCACAGCGGATCCGAGGAGGCACGAGCCGCCGCGATCGGCGTACGACGGTGGTGGCCGTGCGGACCCGTCGCCACCCGGTGACGCTACGGTGTTCCTTTCTCGGTCGCGTGTTCGACGAGCACGGGACGCCGCTCCCCCGCGTGCTCATCGGCGAGTACCGGGGTCAGGAGACGGGAGAGGTCGGCGAGTTCACTATCCCCCTCGGACCCGACGACGGCTTCGTCGAACACGAGCGCTTCACCCCCGGCATCCGGCACATGCAGGGGGCCGTGCGGTGGGGTGACCGCTACCTCGTCTCGCAGTCCGATCACCTCCGGCCCGGGGTGCTGTGGTCCGGCCGCCACGATGCGCTCACCCGGCACCCGATGGCTCTGCCCGTCGGCTGCGAGGATCTGGCCCTCGACCCCGACGACGAGCTGCTGTGGACGCTGGGTGAGCATCCGTGGCGGCGCGTGGTGCGGGGCATCCCCTTCGTCAGCCTCGGGCTCCGGGTTCCCGGCGGGGCCACGGGACCGCGAACGTAGACTGAGGGGGTGAAGAAGCCCGCCCCCCTCCTCGTCTACACCGTGCTGCGCCTGCTGGCGTTCCTCGTCCCGCTGGCCATCCTGTGGTTCTTCTTCCCGATCTTCCGCGAGTTCTGGTGGCTCGCCGCGATCTTCGCCGCCCTCATCGGCGCGAGCATCTCGATGCTCTTCCTGCGCACCCCGCTCTCGGACGCCTCCGCCCGCCTGCACGAGCGCCGGCAGGGCAAGGTCTCCGGACAGCAGGCCGACGCCGACGCCGAAGACGAGCTCGTCGACCGCTCCCCCGACGAGCGCCCCTGACGCTTTCCGCCTCGCGCACCCGCGCACAACTTCGGAGATCCGCCGCGGCACGCCGCCCGCGCGGTCATCAACGCGGCGTGTCGTCCACCGTCTCCGAAGTCGTGACCGGCCCTGTCCGCGTCTCCATTGTTGGACTCGGTCTCAAAACTCTCGGCTAAGCCATAGGTTCGACCGACATCTCGGCCCCCTGTGCAGTGGTCACCGGGGACGGGAGACGGGGAGCGGAGTCAGCCGGCGAAGGCCCAGAACAGGGCGCCGGCGTAGAGCAGCGAGGTGAGCGACGTCAACGCGAGAGCGATGACCAGTTCCCGCGGTTGACGGTAGGTCCAGACGATCACGATCGCGGGAAGCCCGGCCAGCAGCGCGAGCAGGGAGATCCAGGCGATCGGGAACAGCAGCGCGAGGAACACGGCGATGCCGAACGGCACGAGCACGAAGAGCGTGAAGAGGACCTGCGTGGCGCGGCGGCCGATGAGGACCGTCAGGGTGCGCTTGCCGACCTCGCGGTCCTGATCGATGTCGCGGAGGTTGTTGGCCAGCAGCACCGCGCAGGCGAACAGTCCGGCGGCGATCGCTCCCAGCCAGGCCTGCTGCGGGAGCATGAAGACCTGCACCCACGTGGTACCGAGGGTGGCCACGAGCCCGAAGAACACGAAGACGAAGACCTCGCCGAGGCCGTAGTACCCGTAGGGCCGCTTCCCGCCGGTGTAGAACCAGGCGGCGACGATGCAGGCCGCGCCGACCGCGAGCATCCACCACTGTTCGGTGCGGACGACGATCGCCACACCGACCACGGCGGCGAGCGCGAAGAAGACGAGGCCGATGACGAGCACCGTGCGCGGCTTCACGCGGCCGGAGGCCGTGAGCCGCGCCGGGCCCACCCGATGGGCGTCGGTGCCGCGGATGCCGTCGCTGTAGTCATTGGTGAAGTTCACGCCGATCTGCAGCAGGACCGCCACAGCGAGGCACGCGAGCGCGATCACCCAGTGGAACTCCGGACCCGTGCTGCGTGCGGCTCCCGTACCGATGACGACGGGGGCGATCGCGAGGGGCAGCGTGCGCAGACGCGCCGCACCGATCCAGTCGCCGATCGTCACGGGACCCGCTTCGACGACCGGCCGCTTGGCCGGGTTTCCGCTGGTGCGCGGCGGAGTGCGCCGACCGGACTTCTTCTTGCGCTGGGAGGATGCTGCCACCCACGGAATCCTAGTCGTCGCGGCGAGGCGGCGAGCTCAGCGGTGCGGGTTGCTGTCCTTGCCGTCGAGCCAGAGCTCGTCGGTCTTGTCGGCGTGCGCCCCGGACGTGCCGACGTGCTTGTCGCTGATCTTCGGCCCTTTCAGAATGACGTGGACCATGGCCTGCGCGTGGCCGTGACCGAGCCCGTACTCCTGCTTGAGCCAGTTGAGGACGACTGTGGACTTCGTGCTCTCGTCGAACCCCTGCTCGTGGGCGAGGGCGATGAACTGCCGCGGCGTGAGGCCGGTCTGGGTCTCGACCTTGTCGAGGTATGCCTGGAAGGACATGGTTCTCTCCACTCTCCGCCCCGTCGAGGAACGTCTGGATGATGATCCCACGTCGCCCGGTCTACTCGGCGGACGCGACGGGGATGATGGGCCGGTGCTCGTAGTAGGTCTGCAGGACCACGGTCGTGCGGGTGCTCACGTTCGCCGCGAGCCGGACGTCGCGGACGAGCTGTTCCAGGTCGCGCGGCGTCGGTACGCGGACGAACAGCATGTAGCTCGCGTCCCCGGCGATGGAGTGACACGCCTCGATCGCGTCGAGGTGCTCCAGGAGCTCGGGGGCGTTGTCGGGCTGGGCCGGATCGAGCGGCGTGATCTCGATGAAGGCGGACAGCGGAGTCCCCGCCTGCTCCGGGTCCAGGATCGCCCGGTAGCCGGTGATGACGCCGCGGGTCTCGAGTCGCCGCAACCGGGACTGCACCGCCGACACGGACAGCCCGACGGCCTCGGAGAGCTGGGACAGCGTCGCCCTCCCGTCACGGGAGATGGTCGCCAGGATCGCACGGTCGACAGAATCATCCATAGCTGTAAGATTATCGTCAGGATTCCGTTATCACCGGAATCTTTCCGTTTTTCACTGCGATCGGAGGTTCCGATGTCCCTCGTTTCCGCCAACAGTTCCGCTGTTCAGGCCATCGTCGGCGAACCCGAGGTCGTCGAGGATGCGTCGATCGTCGAGAACTCCGCCGCCTGGGCGCAGCTCAAGCAGGCGGCGATCGCCATCCGCGAGCTGCAGATCAAGGACGGCTCGATCCCTGGCGCTTCGACAAGCTCGGCGACCCTGGACCAGGCGACCGCGCTCGTCGGAAAGATCACCGCCGCGATCCGGGCCCTCGCCCCCGCCTTCCCCCACGACGCGGAGTACCTCTCCGCCTCCATCGCCGACTTCGAGCGCTGGGCGGCCGAGGGCTTCGGCGTGCCGGACTTCCTCGACTCGCTCGTGGCCTTCCAGCCGCAGCAGCATCGCGTCGACGGCATCCGCCACCTCGTGGTCTTCCCGATGTACACCCAGAACGGTTCGAGCGACCGCCTGGTCGAGGCGCTCATCGTCGAGACCATCTGGCCGGAGTTCATCGCCGCGCTCGAGGCCGGCGACTACGGCAACAAGCTCTTCGTCTCGCTTCGGCTCGTGGACTTCACGCCCGGCTACGACACGAACTCCGCCGTGCTCTTCCCGGAGACCGTCGCCATGCGCGAGATCCCGACGTTCACCTGGGGCGCGATCTTCCAGGACCGCGAGGCCGCCCGCTACCGCCGCGTGGTCCGTGCGGCCTCGGAGATCACCAACCTCGACCTCCCCGAGCGCGCGGCGGCGATGCTGGAGGACCAGGAGGTCGCCGAGAAGACCTTCGTGATGTGGGACATCATCCACGACCGCACCCACATGCGCGGAGACCTGCCCTTCGACCCGTTCATGATCAAGCAGCGGATGCCGTTCTTCCTCTACTCGCTGGAAGAGATGCGCTGCGACATGACGGCGTTCCGTGAGTCGGTGAAGATCGAGCGGGCGTTGGATGCCCGGGTCGCCGCGGGCGAAGAGCTCACGGAGACCGAGCAGGAGATGCACGAGTACGCGCACCTCGTGCAGTACGCCGTGATCTTCGACCGCATCTTCCGCTTCGCCATCACCGGCACGCGCGTGCGCAACTACGACGCGGTGGGCGGCCAGCTCCTGTTCGCGTGGCTGCACCAGCGCGGCGTGCTGCACTGGACCGACACGGCGCTCGCCTTCGACTGGGAGAACGTGCCGGACGCCGTCGTGGCGCTCGGTGACGCGATCGACGACCTGTACTGGCACTCGATCGACCGCCCCAAGGTCGCGCACTGGCTCGCCGCCTACGAGCTGGTCCGCAGCACGCTGACGCCGCACCCCGCGTCGCAGTGGGCCCGCGGACTGTCGGACGAGATCCTCGCCGGGGCACCGAAGGGCTACACGGACGCGGTCCTGGACGACGAGTTCCCGCTGTCGATGTTCTTCGAGACGCTCGACAAGAAGATGAAGCCGGTCATCGAGTCGACGGTCGGCATCCGCGGCACGGACGACTGATCCGCACCGCTCCGTTGTGACGCTGGGGCGCACCACCTCTGCGGCCGGAGACCCGGATCCCGGGTCCGGCCGCAGAGGCATCTCCGACCGAGAGGACACCGCATGACGACGCCGACGAGCCGGGAAGCGCAGGGCCGCGTGGTCGTGCTGGCGGGGGCCACGAGCGCAGCGGGACTGGCGGCGACGAGGGCCTTGCGCGATGCCGGCGCCCGGGTGGTCGCCACCGGCCGTACGTCCGAGCGACTACGCGCCCTGGCCGAGGCGGGCGCCGAGACGGCGGTCGCCGACGCGACCTCCCTCGCCGACATGACGGCGCTCGCCGGGCGGCTCGAGACGGTCGATGCGGTCGTGCCCCTCGTGGGCGGCTGGCGAGGTGGAGGCGGACTCGCCGGGCAGACCGACGAGGACTTCGCGGCGCTGCTCCCGGCGCTGGAAGCGGTGCGGGCGACGAGCCGGGCCTTCGACGGCCGTCTCCGCGCCTCGGCCGCCGGACGGTTCGCGATCGTGTCGTCCACCGCCGTCGCACGGCCCCTCGCCGGCGGAGCGAACTACGCAGCGGTCAAGGCGGCGAGCGAGGCCTGGACCCGTGCCGTCGCCCAGGGGTACGCCAAGATCGCCCGCGAAGCCGACGAACCGCTGCGCGCCGCTGCCGTCGTGTTCCGCGCCAAGGCGCTCGATCCCGATGCCCTCGCCGCGCGTCTCGTCGGGCTCTGGGACACCAGCGCCGCCGACCTCAACGACCGCGTGCTCGACCTGGGCTGAGTCCCGGTCCGCGCCGTCACCGGGACTCGGGCGGTATCCCGGGGACGATCGGCGGGGCGTCGCGATGCGTGTCCGGCCTGTCCTTCGCCCCTTCCGCGTCGTCGACGGCGGAATCCTGAGCCTGCGCCTCCTCCGGTGCCGGATCCGGGGCGGTGGCGTACAGCTCGGTGAGGGTGCGGTACGACCGGGTGAAGAAGGCCAGGCTCGCGGCGACCACCATGATCAGCCCCGCGAAGAGGCAGATCAGTGCGATGCCCCGCGCCTCGCCTTCGCCGAGGAGCCACCCCCACTGCCGCTGCCCCTGCGCGCTGTCCATGTACGGGATCACGAGGAACTCGGCGATCGGGGCGATGAGGAAGGCGGTGATCGGAGCCGCCGCCGCTTCCATCGCGGCCGCAGTACCGAACACCCGTCCCTGGCGCGCGAACGGCACGACCTTCTGGATCACGGTCTGCTCCGCGGCCTCGACGGGAGGCACGAGCGCCATGTACACCCACATGCCGAGGACGTACAGCGGCCACCACTCGCGCAGCATGAAGATCGCGCCGAGGAGCCCCATCGCGATCACGACGAGGAGCATCGTGCGGACGGGCTTCCTGCCGAGGCCGAACTTGGCCACCAGTCCCCCGCCGATGAGGAAACCTGTCGAGGCGAAGGCCAGGGCGAACCCCCACATCTGCGCGTCGAACAGCGTGAGTCCGTACGGATCCATGAGCGCCATGTAGACGCCGCCGATGAGGTTGTTGAAGGTCGAGAAGACGATGAGCGCGAACAGTCCGGGCGCCTGGCGGATCGCCTGGACGCTGCCGCGGAAGTCGACGGCGCTCTTCGCCTCCGGATCGACCTCGGGCTCCGCCTCCGGTATCCGGATGAACAGCAGGTGCGCGAACGTGAGGGCCATCGCCGCGATCGCGATTCCCAGCGTCCACCCCATGCCGAGGAAGCCGATCGACAGGCCGGAGAAGACGCTCGTGACGAGGAACGCGATCCCCTGCACGGTGCCGACGAGACCGTTGGCGTTGGCCCGTTTCTCCTCCGGCACCAGCAGCGTCACCGTCGTGGACAGCGCGATGTTGCGGAGCTGCTCGATCACCCCGCCGAACAGGATGACGCCGGAGAAGAGCCAGAACCACGGTCCACCGAGGTCGAGCAGGGAGGCCTCGGGCTGCCAGAGGTAGAGCACGCCCGCGACGAGGAACGCCGCCGCGGAGATGACGCTCGACAGCAGCATGACGCGGTGCTTGCGGTGCCGGTCGACGATGGTGCCGAACATCATCGCGAAGAACGCGACGAACAGCATGTACGCACCACCGATGATGCCCGTGGCCAGCACGGACCGGGTCTCGATGTAGACCCAGAACGTGAGGGCGAACCACAGGAAGCTCGTCGTGACGTTGGCGATCAACGTGTTGACGAGGACGTTCGCGAAAGCGGTCTTCGCCGCGCTGCGCTCCATGGGTTCGAGGGTAGAGCGGGCTTCCGACATCCGGTAGGGGAAGGCGATTAGGCTTGTCCGGTGAGCATCCCGCACGACCCCGCCATCCGGGGCTTCGCCAGTGACAACTACTCCGGCATCCACCCCGAGGTCCTGGCGGCCCTCGCGGCCGCGAACGGGGGCCACCAGGTGGCCTACGGCGAGGACGCCTACACCGCCCGCCTGCAGGAGGTGTTCCAGGCGCACTTCGGCGACACCGCCGCGGCGTACCCGGTGTTCAACGGCACCGGGGCGAACGTCACCGGCCTGCAGTCGATGCTGCCGCGCTGGGGTGCCGTGATCGCGGCCTCGACCGCCCATATCAACGTCGACGAAGGCGGAGCGCCCGAGAAGATCGGCGGCTTCAAGCTCCTCACAGTCCCCACCGACGACGGCAAGCTCACCCCCGACCTCATCGACCGCGAGGCCTGGGGCTGGGGCGACGAGCACCGCGCGCAGCCGCTGGTGGTCTCGATCACGCAGTCCACCGAGCTCGGCACGCTGTACACGGCGGAGGAGATCCGCACGATCGCCGATCACGTCCACGCGCGCGGCATGAAGCTCCACGTCGACGGCGCGCGCCTGTCGAACGCGGCCGCCGCCCTCGACCTCCCGCTGCGGGCGTTCACGACCGACGTCGGGGTGGACGTGCTGACCTTCGGCGGCACGAAGAACGGCGCGATGCTCGGCGAGGCCATCGTCGTGCTGAACCCGGAGGCCGCCGTCGGCCTCAACTACGCGCGCAAGTTCAACATGCAGCTCTCGTCGAAGATGCGGTTCGTCTCGGCGCAGCTCATCGCCCTGCTCGACGGCGACCTGTGGCTGCGCAACGCCCGGCACGCCAACGCCATGGCGGCCCGGCTCCGCGGGCGGATCGAGGACGGTCTCGCCGACGGGTCGATCGTCGGAGTGGAGTTCACGCAGCCGACGCAGGCGAACGGCGTGTTCGCGACTCTGCCGGAGGGCGTCGCCGATCAGCTCCGCGACGTGTTCCGCTTCTACGACTGGGACGCCGCGCGCCGCGAGGTGCGCTGGATGTGCGGCTTCGACACCGAGGAGTCCGACGTGGACGCCTTCGTCGACGCCCTCGCCCGCCTCACGCGCCCCTGACACCCCGGGTTCGCGTCGAGACCCCGGGGTGCTCGCGCGTCTACGCCGGGGTGTGGGCGCGAAACCGGGGTCTCGGCGGGAGAAGGTCGCCTAGCGCTTCGACTTGCGGTAGCCGGCCTTGACGGCGGCGCTCTCCGTGGAGAAGCACGCCTCCGGCTTCGTCTTCGCGTAGTACGCCCCGCTCCGCACGTGATAGATCATCGACTGCGCGTTGCCCTTGATGGGAGCCCACGCGGGGCAGTTCCAGGTCGAGATCGGCGTGGTGCGCCCCGGATAGACGACGGCGGCCGTCCGAGCCGATGTGCGCGCGGCGGAGATGTAGCCGCTCTTCGTGCCGGTGACCCGGACCGTGATCCTCGCCTTCACCATCGCCGGGGTGACGACGAGTGTCGAGCCGGTCGCACGGGAGATCGCCCGCCCGTTCATGTACCACTGGTAGCTCAGCCGGGTGCCGCTCGTCCAGGTGTACGGGACGGCCGTGAGGCGGGAGCCCACAATCGCGGATCCGGTGATCCGGGGCGTCGGTGCGGACAGGATCCCCTTCACCGCGGCCGTCGGCTTCGAGCGCCGTGATGCGGCGGCGTATCCGGCTTTGGTCCCGGAGACGACGACGGTCACCGTCTTCACGGCCGCCGACGACGGAAGCGTGAACGAGGCCGCGGTGGCTCGTGCGACAGCGGCACCGTTGATGTACCACTGATACGTCAGCCGTGTTCCCGCCGTCCAGGTTCCGGTCCTGACCTTGAGGTTCTGCCCGACGGTGGGCGTGCCGGTGATCGACGGTGTCGGGGCGACGAGCGGGCGGAGCACCGCGGCCGTCGCAGCCGAGGCGACCGTCGCCGACGCGAAGGCGGCCTTCTTCCCGGTCACCTGAACGGTGATGCGCGTCCCCGCGTGCGCCGTCGTCAGCGCGAGGGAGGAGGCCGTCGCCTTGGCGATCGCCTTTCCGTTCGCGTACCACTGGTAGCTGAGCGCGGCACCCGCGGTCCAGGCCCCCGGAAGCGCTCGAAGGGTCTGTCCGACGACCGGCGTACCGCTGATCGTGGGTACCGAGGTCTCCATGCGGTGCAGCGCCTCGAGTGCGGCATCGATCCCCGGCCGCGCCTCCCCTGCAGCCAGCACGAGCGGCCGCGCCTTCTCGAATCGAGGTGCGTCCTGCCACCACTCCGAGACCGCGCCCGCGACCGACGATACGAAGGCGACGCGATACTCGCCCGCCGGCAGCCCTCCGACCGCGAACGTACCGGCGTCCGTCACGACGTTGGCGGCGGCGACCGCGGCTCCGGCTCCGGCCGCCGGGTAGACGGCGACGACGACCCGCTGCCCGGTGATGTCCACGCCGGTCGGCGCGGTGACGCGCCCGGAGACGAGGGCGGAGCGCTCGAGCACCACGTCGCGCACGAACCCGTCGGGCCCCACAGACACGACCTCGCCGGCCTGCGGGCCCCCCTGATCGAAGACTGCGCGTCCCTCCGACACCACACCGAGGACGACGTCGCCCTGCGGGACGCGCAGAGAGTACGACCCGTCTGTCACACCGACGGCCGCGAGCGGGGAACCGGCATCCGCCCCGGGCGCATAGGCCGCGACGAAGGTCCGTCCCGTGCTCAGATCGATGCCGTCCGGGAACGTGACCTGTCCGAAGACGACGGCGGTGCCGTCCGGGTCCGTCTCACCGGGAGCGGCGGCGATCTCCGCGGCCGCTTCCACTGCCGTGGGAAGCGCTTCGGCGACCCCGGGGAAGGCCGGGTCGGACGCCGTCGCCGCGCCGGCGGGGGCCGCGACGAAGACGAGCCCGGAGGCGAGGAGCGCGGCGGCGACCGTGACGGCCAGCGCGCGGAGGGTGCGGAGAGGAGCGGCGAACGCCATGAGCATCCTTCGGGACGGACGCGGTCGACGACCGCGCGGATCAGGGCGTTCTGAACAGATCACCTTCGTCATGAATACCGCTCCCGCGCTCCGAGGACAAGCTCGGATTCCTGCGCCATTCGCCGAGACCCCGCGCCGCCGTCGAAACCCCGCGTTCCGCACGGGTCAAGCCCGGGGTCTCGACGCGAAGCCGGGGTCTCGGCGGGGAGGGCGCGAAGGGGTCAGCGGAGGAGGCCGAGGCTGGCGAGCGCGTGCCGGATGAGGGTGCCGCGGCCGCCCTCCATCTCGGCGGCGACGGCATCGGAGGCCGCGGCCTCCGGGGAGAACCACGTCACCTCCAGCGCGTCCTGACGCGGCTCGCACGTGCCGGTCACAGGCACCACGAAGGCGAGGGAGACGGCGTGCTGACGGTCGTCGTGGTACGCGCTCACTCCCGGGATCGGGAAGTACTCGGCCACCGTGAACGGCAGGGGCTGCGGCGGCAGGAGCGGAAACGCCATGGGTCCGAGGTCGTTCTCGACATGACGGAACAGCGCGTCGCGGATCGTCTCTCCGAAGCGCACGCGGCCCGACACGATCGTGCGCGTGATCTCGCCGAGCGGGGTGGAACGCAGCAGCACACCGATCTCGGTGACCTGGCCGGAGCCGTCCGTGCGCACGGGGATCGCCTCGACGTAGAGCATCGGAAGGTGGCGCCGCGCCTCCTCCAGCTCGACGTCGCTCAGCCAGCCGGGGTTCGCGTCCGGGCTCGGCGGGTTCGCGTCGCGGAACGAACCGAGGCCCTCGTCGTCGGGCTCCGGCTCCGGATCGGGTGTGCGCACCGCCATGCCTCCTTTCTACCAGCCGTCCTCGTCGATGGGGAGCACCGGCGCGAGCCCTGGCAGGATGACGGTGTGACCGAGAACCTGACGATCGACGCTGCCGCGACGCGCTGGTCGCCCCCTGACCCCGCCGGGCTCCCGCTGCTCGTCCTGCTGCACGGCTACGGCGCCGACGAGCACGACCTCTTCGGCCTCGTCCCGTATTTGCCCTCCGGCATCGCCGTGGCCTCGGTCGCCGCTCCGCTCGCCCCGCCGTGGCCGACCCCCGGTCGCTCCTGGTACCCGATCGAGGGGCTCGACGGACGCAGCTCCGCCGCCGTCACCCTCGCGGCCGAGGCGTTCCTGCGCTGGCTCGACGAGGCCGCGGCGGACGCGCCGTCGGTGGCGCTGCTCGGGTTCTCCCAGGGTGCCGCGGTATCCCTCCAAGCCCTGCGGCTCGCGCCCGAGCGGTTCGGTGCGGTCGTCGCACTGAGCGGGTACGCCGCCCCGGACGCCCTTCCCCAGGACGAGCATCTGGCGGAGGTCAGCCCTCCGGTGTTCTGGGGCCGCGGCACGCACGACGACGTCATCCCCGCACCGCTGATCGCCCACACGGCGCAATGGCTCCCCGCGCACACGACCCTCTCCGGTCGCGTCTACAGCGGCCTCACCCACAGCATCTCCGAGGAGGAGCTCGGCGACGTCCACCGCTTCCTCACGACCTGGGTCGCGGGGATCGACGCGGATCAGGCGGAGGGGCCTCGGCCGTCCTGAGTGTCGTCGCCGCAGTCCGGGTCGTCGACGGCGTCGGCGCCGTCCGACCCTTTCTCGACGCTGCCTCCCGATCCGCGGAAGGCCACGGACAGCGCGATGCCGATGGCGACGCCGAAGACGAGGCCGAGCGCCCAGTTCTGCAACGCGACGCCCATGGAGACACCGATGGCCATGCCGACCGCGAGACCGATGCCGAGGCCGGTCCTGGCGCGCATCTCCTCCGGGCTGGGGTTCCGATCGTCTGCCATGCCTCCACGGTAGAAGCTCGCGAGCGCCCCCGCATCCCCCGCGCGACGGACCCGCGACACGCCCGGGAGTTGCACGACGCGACACGCCCGGGTATCGTCGTGGCGTCCTGTCCGCCGTGTCTGGAAGTCCTTTGATCTGAATCGTCGCCTCCGCGCCCCTCTTCTCGCGCGCTGACCCGACGATCGCCGACTCCCCGGCAGACGCCCTCCTCCGCTTCCGTGACTCCACGGCCCGGCAGGGGCTCGGTGTCAGTGCACCCTCGCACTCGACAGGAGACACCCCATGTCACACCCCTCTTCCTCGCACGCCTCGGTCGTCCTCGACCGGCTCTCCTTCACCTGGCCGGACGGCACGGTCGCGCTCGACGGCGTCTCCGGAGCCTTCGGTGCCGGGCGCACGGGCCTCGTCGGCCGCAACGGCGCCGGCAAGTCCACCCTGCTCCGACTGATCGCCGGGGAACTCGAGCCCACTTCCGGATCCCTCAACACCTCGGGCGAGGTCGCCTTCCTCCCCCAGCAGCTCACGCTCGACGTGGACCGCCGGGTGTCCGACCTCCTCGGAGTGACGGCGGCCCTCGACGCCGTGCGCGCCATCACGGCGGGCGACGTCGACCCGGCGCACTTCGACGCGGTCGGCGACGACTGGGACATCGAGGCACGGGCGGAGGCTTCCCTCGCGGAGGCCGGGCTCGTCCCCGCGTTCCTCGACCGCACGGTCGGCGAATTGTCCGGCGGGGAGGCCGTGCTCGTCGCGATCGCCGGGATCCGGCTGCGGCGGGCACCCATCACGCTCCTCGACGAACCGACGAACAACCTCGATCGCGACGCCAGGGCCACCCTCGCCGCGATGGTGCAGTCGTGGAAGGGCACGCTCATCGTCGTGAGCCACGACCTCGCACTGCTCGAGCTCATGGACGACACCGCCGAGCTCTACGGACGGAACCTCTCTGTGTTCGGCGGGCCGTACTCCGAATGGCGCGCGTGGCTGGATGCGGAACAGGACGCGGCGAAGCAGGCCGAGGTCGCCGCCGCCCAGGTGCTCCGCAAGGAGAAGCGGCAGCGGATCGAAGCCGAGGTCAAGCTCGCTCACCGGGCCCGCACCGCCAAGAAGGCCGAGGTCGAGAAGCGCGTTCCGAAGATCATCGCGCACGGTCGGAAGATGGCCGCCGAGGTGTCCGCAGGGAAGCTGCGCACCGAGGTCGGCGCGAAGGAGGACGCGGCACGTGCGGCACACGATGCGGCGGGACGGCGGGTGCGGTCCGACGCGTCGATGAAGATCGAGCTTCCGGATCCCGACGTGTCGCGGAGCCGGCGGATCGCCGAGCTGAGCGGGCCCGAGCGGTCGTGGGTGATCCAGGGGCCGGAGCGCGTGGCCCTCGTCGGACGCAACGGCGCCGGCAAGACGACCCTGCTGGAGCGGCTGGTCGACGGGGCCGTGCACAACTCAGGAGAAGAGGCGCCGGAACGTCCGAATCCGACGCCGGAGGCGGAGATCGGGCGCGATCTCCTGAGTTGTGAACGGCAGGAGCTCCGGGCGGAGGCGCTCACTGACCGGATCGGCTACCTCCCGCAGCGCGTCGACGGTCTCGACGAGAGCCTCTCCGTCTTCGCGAACGTCGCCGCCGCGGCACCGCAGGTCCCGGAGAAGGAGCTCCGCAACCGGCTCGCACGGTTCCTCATCCGGGGCGGGACGGCCGACCGCCCGGTGTCCGCGCTGTCCGGCGGGGAGAGGTTCCGGGTCGCTCTGGCCCGGCTGCTCCTCACGGATCCGGCTCCGCACCTCGTCGTCCTCGACGAGCCGACGAACAACCTCGACCTCGACACGGTCGACCAGCTCGTCGAGGCACTGCGGGCCTACCGCGGCGCGGTGCTCGTGGTGAGTCACGACGACGCCTTCCTCGACCGGCTCGACCTCGACCTCACGCTCGAGATCGACGCGGACGGCGTGCTGCAGGAGGTCGTGTGACCTCGTCACCCGTTCCGTCTGCACGACCCATGTCCGCCCGCACGACCGGAACCACGGTTCGGTCGTGGGGGCGGTACCGGGTCGTGCGGGCGGGAGAGCCGGGTGTCAAGGTCCGAGCCGGATGTCGGTGGGGTCGGGAATGATGGAGGCATGAGCGACGTGCTCGACCGCTTCGCCCCGGCCACACAGGACTGGTTCCGGGGTGCCTTCACCGCACCCACACCGGCCCAGGCGGGCGCGTGGGAGGCGATCTCCGCCGGCAAGCATGCCCTCGTCGTGGCGCCGACAGGATCCGGCAAGACGCTGTCGGCGTTCCTCTGGGCCATCGACAGCGTGTTCCGCGAGCGCGCCGACGCGCCGGAGGAGCCGAAGAAGGACGGGTCCCGGACGCGGATCCTCTACATCTCCCCGCTCAAGGCCCTCGGCGTGGACGTGGAGCGCAACCTGCGTTCGCCGCTCATCGGCATCGGGCAGTCCGCCCGGCGGCTCGGCCTCACCGCCCCCGGCATCACGGTGGGCGTCCGCTCGGGCGACACGACATCGAGCGATCGGCGCAAGCTCGTGTCCGATCCGCCCGACATCCTCATCACCACGCCCGAGTCGCTGTACCTGATGCTCACGAGCAGGGCGGGCGAGACGCTGCGCGACGTGCACACCGTCATCATCGACGAGGTTCACGCCGTCGCCGCCACCAAGCGCGGCGCGCACCTCGCGGTGAGCCTGGAGCGCCTCGACGCCCTCCGTCGCTCCCACGGCGCGGAGACCGCAGCGCAGCGGATCGGCCTGTCCGCCACCGTGCGCCCCATCGACGAGGTGGCGCGCTTCCTCGGCGGCGGTGATCCGGTCGAGATCGTCGCCCCGCCGGCATCGAAGACCTTCGAGCTCGGCGTCGTCGTGCCGATGGACGACATGACCAACCCGCCGCCGCCACCCGGGGCCCCGCCGGAGGCGCCGGGCATCGACGCGGAGTACACCGAGGTCACCGGGTCGGTGTGGCCGCACGTCGAGGAGGCGATCGTCGACCGTATCCTCCAGAACAACTCGACCATCGTCTTCGCGAACTCCCGCCGCCTCGCCGAACGGCTGACCGGACGGCTGAACGAGATCTACGCGGAGCGGATCGGGGTCGCGCTTCCGGAGCCGACCGTGCCCGCTGCGATGATGGCGCAGGCCGGGACCACCGCGGGCGCCGATCCAGTGCTCGCCAAGGCCCACCACGGCTCGGTGTCGAAAGAGCAGCGTGCGCAGGTCGAGGAGGAGCTGAAGTCGGGCGTGCTCCGGTGCGTCGTCGCCACGAGCAGCTTGGAGCTCGGCATCGACATGGGTGCCGTCGACCTCGTGATCCAGGTGGAGGCGCCGCCGTCCGCGGCCTCCGGACTCCAGCGCGTGGGTCGCGCCGGGCATCAGGTCGGCGAGATCAGCCGCGCGGCCCTGTTCCCCAAGCACCGCGGCGACGTGCTGCACACCGCGATCGTGACGGAGCGGATGCTGGCGGGGAAGATCGAGGCGATCCAGGTGCCGCGGAATCCGCTCGACATCCTCGCCCAGCAGACCGTCGCGGCCAGCGCCCTCGGCGCCATCAGCGTCGAGGAGTGGTTCGAGACCGTCCGCCGTTCCGCCCCCTTCCAGTCACTCCCCCGTTCCGCCTACGAGGCCACGCTCGACCTGCTGGCCGGCCGTTTCCCCTCCGACGAGTTCGCCGAGCTGCGGCCGCGACTCGTCTGGGATCGCGATGCCGGCACGCTCACCGGCCGCCCGGGCGCACAGCGGATCGCGGTCACCAGCGGCGGCACCATCCCCGACCGCGGGCTCTTCGGCGTCTTCGTGGCGGGCGAGTCCACGGGCGCCCGAGTGGGCGAGCTCGACGAGGAGATGGTCTACGAGTCCCGCGTCGGCGACGTGTTCACCCTGGGGACCACGAGCTGGCGCATCGCCGAGATCACCCACGACCGGGTCAACGTCATCCCCGCCTACGGCCAGCCGGGAAAGGTCCCGTTCTGGCACGGCGACGGCATCGGGCGTCCGTTCGAGCTGGGCGAGGCACTGGGGGCGTTCTCCCGCGAGGTGTCCGCGGCGAAGCCGGAGAAGGCGGAGCAGCGCCTCATCGCCGCCGGACTCGACGAACAGGCGCGCGCGAACCTCCTCGCCCACCTCTCCGAGCAGCGGGAGGCCACGGGCACCCTGCCGACGGACCGCACGCTGACCGTCGAGCGCGGACACGACGAGGTCGGCGACTGGCGCGTCATCCTCCATTCCCCGTACGGCATGAAGGTGCATGCGCCGTGGGCGCTGGCGATCAACGCACGGGTGCGAGAGCGCCTCGGCGTCGAGGGCTCCGCGGTGGCGAGCGACGACGGCATCATCGTCCGCCTCCCCGACGCCGAGTCGGAACCGCCCGGCGCGGAGCTGTTCGTCTTCGATCCGGATGAGCTCGAACAGCTCGTCACGCAGGAGGTCGGCGGCTCGGCGCTCTTCGCTTCCCGGTTCCGCGAGTGCGCCGCGCGGGCCCTGCTCATGCCGCGCACGAACCCCAACCGCCGGACGCCGCTGTGGCAGCAGCGCCAGCGCTCGGCGCAACTCCTGGAGGTCGCACGCCGGCATCCCACCTTCCCCGTCATCCTGGAGACCCTGCGCGAGGTGCTGCAGGACGTCTACGATCTGCCGTCGCTGCGCAAGCTCGCGACGAGCATCGCCGACCGCCGCATCCGCCTCGTCGAGACGCAGCCGGGGCAGCCGTCGCCCTTCGCGCGCGACCTCCTCTTCGGCTACGTCGGGGCGTTCATGTACGAGGGCGACTCACCGCTCGCGGAACGCCGCGCCGCCGCTCTCTCCGTCGACCCGGCGCTGCTGGGCGAGCTGCTGGGCACGGTCGAGCTGCGCGAGCTCCTCGACCCCGACGTCATCGCCCAGTTCGAGCGCGAGGCCCAGCGGCTCGATCCGGAACGCCGGGCGCGCGGCCTGGAGGGCGTCGCCGACCTGCTCCGGCTGCTCGGCCCGCTCGATGCCGACGAGGTCGCCGCGCGCCTCGATCCCGACTCCACCGCCGGGGCGACCGCGGCGGCACTGCTCGACGACCTCGTGACCGCGCGGCGGGCCATCCCGGTCACGATCGCCGGGGTGTCCAGGGTCGCCGCGATCGAAGACGCAGGGCGCCTGCGAGATGCGCTCGGGGCCGCCCTGCCGACCGGCATCCCCGTCGCGTTCCTCGAGCCCCTGGCGGATCCCCTCGGCGACCTCGTGGCCCGTCATGCCCGCACCCACGGCCCCTTCACGACCACGGCCGTCGCCGAGCGGTTCGGCCTCGGCGCCGCCGTCGCCCGGCACACCCTGCAGCGCCTGGAGACGAACGGCCGCCTCACGAGCGGGTACTTCCTCCCCACCGCGGCCGGCAGCGGCGACGACCTCGAGTGGTGCGACACCGAGGTCCTGCGGCGGCTGCGGATGCGGTCGCTCGCGGCGATCCGCGGATCCGTCGAACCCGTCTCGCCCGAGGCGTACGCGCGATTCCTTCCGGACTGGCAGCATCTCGGTCGCCCCCTGGAGGGCATCGACGGCGTGCTCACGGTGATCGAGCAGTTCGCCGGCGTCCCGATCCCGGCCAGCGCCTGGGAGTCGCTCGTCCTGCCATCGCGGGTGCGCGACTACTCCCCGGCGATGCTCGACGAGCTCACGGCCGCGGGCGAGGTGATCTGGTCCGGACACGGCACGCTCCCCGGGCGTGACGGGTGGGTCTCGCTGCACCCCGCCGATCTCGCCCCGTTCACGCTGCCCGATCCGGACGCGGAGATCGCCGCGGAGTCGCTCGAAGCGCGCCTCCTCGCGGCCCTCGCGGCGGGCGGCGCCTACTTCGCGGCGCAGCTCAAGGAGATGACCGGCGCCGAGAACGAGCAGTCCGTGCTGGAGGCGCTGTGGTCTCTGACCTGGTCGGGGCATGTGACGAACGACACGTTCGCGCCGATCCGCTCGCTGCTGACCGGCGGCTCCCAGGCCCATAAGGTCAAGCGCCGTGCTCCGCGTGCGCGCACCTATCGCGGCATGTCCCTCACGCGCACGGCTCCTCGACCGACCTCGATCGGCGGACGCTGGTCGTTGCTCCCCGAGGTCGAGACCGACCCGGCGCGCCGCGCGACCGTCACCGCCGGCCTGCTCCTCGACCGGTATGGCGTCGTCACCCGCGGGGCCGTGCAGTCGGAGGGCGTGCCAGGCGGGTTCGCGCAGGCATACCGTGTGCTGGCCGGGTTCGAGGAGGCGGGGCACTGCCGCCGCGGCTACGTGATCGAGAAGCTCGGCGCCGCACAGTTCGCGGCATCGGCCACGGTCGACCGTCTGCGGACCTACGCCGGTCTCGCCGATCCGCCGCCGCGGAAGGCCGTCACCCTGGCGGCCACCGACCCCGCGAACCCCTACGGCGCGGCGCTCGGGTGGCCGAAGCTCGAGGGCGTCTCGCATCGCCCGGGGCGCAAGGCCGGCGGGCTCGTGGTGCTCGTCGACGGCGCGCTCGTTCTGTCGCTCGAGCGCGGCGGACGGACCGTGCTGTGCTTCACGGACGACGAGGAGGTGCTGCAGGCCGCCGCCGCCGACCTCGCGACGACAGCCAGGGACCGCCGCCTCGACACCCTGACCGTCGAGAAGGTGAACGGCGAGGGGGTGTACGGCACGATCCTCGGGCGGGCTCTGCAGGAGGCGGGCTTCGTGCAGACGCCGCGCGGCTTCACCCTCCGCAAGGCCGTCTGACCCGGCCTCACCACGACCACCACCGATCCACCCCTACCCTGGAGCCATGATTCGAGAGTTCGCCGCCGGCGTCCGCACCCTGTTCCGCGGGTTCGGCGTGTGGCGCACCCGTCCGGGGCTGATGGCGCTCGGACTCGTCCCCGCGATCATCGCGCTCGTCCTCCTCGCCGCCGTCCTCGTGCCGCTGATCCTGTCGATGCCCTCGCTGACAGCCTGGCTCACCCCGTTCGCCGACGGCTGGGTGGAGCCCTGGCGCGGCGTCCTGCGGACCGCGGTCGGCCTCGTCGTGGTCGCCGCCGCACTCGCTCTGGCCAGCTCCGTGTTCAGCGCTCTCACCCTCACGATCGGCGACCCGTTCTACCAGCGCATCTGGCACGCCGTCGAGAAGGACCTCGGCGACCCGCCTCCTGCGGATGGCGGCAGCTTCTGGACGACCGTCGGCGAGGGTCTCCGGCTCGTCGTGCTCGGCATCCTGATCGCGCTCCTCGTGCTCCTCATCGGCCTGGTGCCCGGCGTCGGCGGTGTCCTCGGAGCGGTCTCCGGTGTCGTCCTCACGGGCCGCCTGCTGGCGCGGGAGCTGACCGGTCGCGCCTTCGACGCCCGTGACCTCAGCCCCGCCGCCCGGGCCGCGCTGTTCTCCGGCAGTCGCGCCCGCGTGCTGGGCTTCGGCGTCGCGACCCAGCTGTGCTTCCTGATCCCCGGGGGTGCCGTCGCCGTGATGCCGGCCGCGGTCGCGGGGAGCACGATGCTGGCGCGAGACATGCAGGCACGCACCCCACTCGCCGCCGTCCAGCCGACGGCGAGTGCGGCCGTGCCGCACGACCGCACACCCGGGATCGCCTGATGCCCGAGGGCGATACCGTCTTCCGCACCGCACGCCGCCTGGACGAGGCCCTCGCCGGCGGGCAGGTCACGCGCTTCGACCTCCGCGTTCCGCGCTTCGCGACCCTCGATCTGACCGGCCAGCGGGTGCAGGGCGCCGTCCCCCGCGGGAAGCACCTGCTGCTGCGGATCGGCGAGAGCACGCTGCATTCGCATCTGCGCATGGACGGTGCGTGGTTCGTGTACCGGCCCGGTGAGAAGTGGCGGCATCCCGCGTTCAAGGTGCGGGCGATCGTCGGCACGGCCGAACGCGAGGCCGTGGGCGTGGACATCGCCGAAGTCGAGGTCGTCCCCACCCGCGACGAGGACGACCTCGTCGGCTACCTCGGCCCCGACCCGCTCGCGGCCGACTGGGACCCGATCGAGGCCGCACGGCGGCTCGGCACCGACACCCGGGCCATCCACGTCGCCCTGCTCGATCAGCGCAACGTCGCGGGGTTCGGCAACGAGTACGCGGCAGAACTCCTGTTCCTCCGGGGAATCCTGCCGACCACGCCGACTCCCGAGGTCGACGTGGCCGCCCTCCTCGACCTGGGCGTGCGGACCATCCGCGCGAACCGCGACCGCCGCAATCGCACCTTCACCGGCATCGACCGCCCGGGACAGTCCACGTGGGTCTACGGACGCGCCGGACGCCCCTGCCGACGCTGCGGAACGCTCATCCGTCGCGGGGAGCTGGGGGCGGATCCGACCCGTGAGCGGATCACGTTCTGGTGCCCTCGGTGCCAGCGCTGAGCGGTATCCATCCGCGGGAATGAATCTCCCCCTCTCGTGGTTGTTGATATATCCGGAGAACTCCGGAGCACGGGAGGAATCGTGGGCAAGAACTACGTCGACATCGAGAACGACCACGGAGCGACGCTGCGGTACCGCAAGCACGCCAACGGTCGCGGTCTCGTCGCGCATGGCGCCAAGGTGCATCCGAAGGCGCACATCGAGGCGGGGGCCTACATCGAACCGGGAGCACGCGTCGGAGCGGGGGCCATCGTCGCCCGCGGTGCGTGGGTGGACGAGGACGCCGTGATCGGCGAGGGCGCGTACATCGACGCCCACGCGCACGTCGGCCAGGGCGCGGCGGTCGGCGACCACGCGCACGTCGGGGTCCGCACCGACATCGGGGCCGGGGCCCGCATCGTGCGGGGCGCCCGCATCGGCGACGACGAAACGGTCGCGGCGGGGCTCACCGTCGCCACCGATCAGAAGGGTCTCTGGCTGGCGGCCTGACCGCTCTCAGAGCAGGCGCCGCTCCGACGCCCACGCGGTGAGCTCGTGGCGGGAGGAGAGCTGCAGCTTGCGCAGCACCGACGACACGTGCGTCTCGACGGTCTTGATCGAGATGAAGAGGGCGGTGGCGACCTCCTTGTACGCGTAGCCGCGGGCGATCAACCGCATCACCTCCTGCTCGCGCGAGGAGAGGCGGTCGAGTTCGTCGGTCGCGGTGGCGGTCTCGCCGGCCACGGCGCCGAACGCGTCGAGCACGAATCCCGCGAGCCGCGGCGAGAACACCGCGTCCCCCTCGGCGACGGCGTGCACGGCGGCGCTCACCTCGCCGCCTGACGAGCCCTTCGTGATGTAGCCACGCGCCCCGGCCCGGATGACCCGCACGACATCGGCCGCGGCATCGGAGACGCTGAGGGCCAGGAAGCGCGTGGTCGTCGGTCCCGTCCCTCGGATCACGGCTTCCCCGCCGGTCGCGTCGTCGCCCTCCCCGCCCGGAAGGTGCACATCGAGGAGCACCACGTCGGGCGCCGTCTCCGCGATCACGGCGATCGCCGTGGGCACGTCTGCGGCCTCCCCCACGACCTCCACGCTCGCATCGAGGTCGGCCCGCAGGCCTGAGCGGAAGATGGAGTGGTCGTCGACGATCACGACGCGGAGGCGGTCAGCCACGGGGCTCCTGTCGGCCGGCGCCCCGTTCCGGGGACGAGACGGTGGGCAGGCGCAGATGCACCTCGGTACCGGCGTCGTCGCTGCGCACCGAACCCGTGCCACCCGCGCGACGCAGGCGCCCGATGATCGACTCCCGCACGCCCAGACGGTCGCCCGGCACCTCGTCGAGCCGGAATCCGGGACCGCGGTCGCGGACGAACACGTCGACGCCGTCGACCCGACCCTCGATGTAGACGGAGATCTCGCCGCCGGCGTGCCGCGCGGCGTTCAGCATCGCCTCGCGCGCCGCGGCGGCCAGCTCGCCGCTCGCCCGCTCCGCCGACAGCCCGGCCGAGACCACATCGATCCGGACCGGGTGGTCGATCTCCAGCGCCGCTGCGTAGTCGCGCAGGTCGGTCGGCAGGTCGCTGTCCGCCGGGGCGTCCCCGTCGTAGAGCCACGCGCGCAGCTCCCGCTCCTGCGCCCGGGCCAGCCGTGCCGCCTCGCTCGATGCCCCGGCCCGGTTCTGGATGAGGGCGAGCGTCTGCAGCACCGAGTCGTGCAGGTGGGCGGCCATCACGCTGCGCTGCTCCTCCCGGATGCGGCGCACGCGCTCTCCGGCCAGCTCCCGCCAGCGCGGAATGAGGGCCGAAGCCACCACCGCGACCAGCCCGGTCAGCGGGAGCAGCACGAGCACGACGCCCGAGCGGGCGATCGGCCACGAGAGGAGCAGGAGGACCACGAGGCCGAGGATGAGCACCGCGAGGATGCGGACGGTGGTGGTGTGCCGGGGGCCGCGCGCCGTGTCTGTGCGATCGATGAGCGTCGCCCACAGCCCGGAGGCGGTCGCGCACAGCGTGGTCCCGCCGACCACCACGGCCGCCGTCCCCGGAGGGATCGAGCCGTTCAGCCAGTCGCTGCCCCCGCGCCACACCACGATGACGAGGGCGCCGACGGCCGCGGGGACCAGCAGGAGCCAGGCGACCGGGAGGCGACGCGTCGGCGCCGTCGTCCCCTCCGTCCACGGCATGAAGGTCCAGCACCAGGCGTACAGGAGCACGCCCGCACCCCCGCAGAGCGTCAGGGCGACGAACAGCGCCCGCACCAGGCCCACGTGCACTCCGAGGTGCCGCGCGAGCCCGGCGCTCACTCCGGTCACGAGAGCGTCGCGGTCGCGGGTCAGCGCCGGACGCACGGTCGCCGGCGCGGGGCCGGGGAGCGTGGAGACGGCGGAGGGCATACCGTCATCCAATCATCCTGTCCCCCGCTCGGGGTCCTCCCCAGCGCGGAATCAGGGTGCGCTCAGGGGATCCCCCCATGGCACCGCGGCGCCGGCGACCGCGAGGATCGACACATGACGATTCCGACCGCTCCGCCGCCGCCCGCCGACCACCAGGCGTCGGCACCGGATGCCCCGCGCCGACCGCGCGGCGCCGACCGCTTCCTGCTGTGGGTGGCCGGCCTCGGCGTCGTCCGCACCGACGGGTGGCTCGGCGGCGTGGCCGCGGGCATCGCGATCCGGCTGCGCATCGATCCGCTGATCGTGCGCGGAATCCTCGTCGTCGCCGCCCTCTTCGGTCTTCCGGCCCTGTTCCTTTATGCGCTCGCCTGGGCCGTACTACCCGACGTCGACGGCCGCGTGCATCTGCGTGATCTGCTGCAGCGCCGGTACGACCCCGTGCAACTCGGCATCCTCGCCCTCGCCGTGATCGGTCTCTTCCCGACGGCCCCGCTCACCGGGCGCCTGTTCGGCCTCGGCTACGACGGCTGGTCGGCACTGTCGACGTTCACCTGGGTGGTCGGGCTCGTGCTCGCCGCCGCCTTGCTCTTCCTCATCGTGCGTGCCGCGCGCCGCACTCCGGGCGCTTCCGCGCCGGATCTGCCGGGGGCTTCCGCAGATCCGGCGGCCCCGGCCGCGTCCGCCCCCCTCGCGGGTTCGGGTCCCGCCACGGGGGCGGACGCCACTCCTTCCCCGGCGGCGGACGCGCCTCCCCCGCTTCCGCTCGCCGACGCCGTCGGGCACGACGTCCTCGCCATCCCCGCGCCTCCGGCCCCCCTGCCACCGGGCACCCAGGACCCCGCCGCGCTGGAGGCCTGGCGCGCCCAGCACGCCGCCTGGAAGGAGCAGGATCAGGCGTGGCGCCGTCAGCAGCAGGATGCGGAGCGCGCCGCACGCGACCAGCTCCGCCGGGAGCGTCAGGCCGAAGCCGCCGTGTTCGCCGCCGAGGCCGCGGAGCGCCGACGCCTCCGCCGCGCATCGAATCCGCGCGCCGGCTTCCCGTTCGTCATGGCCGCGCTCGGACTCGCCATCGTGGTCGGCGCCGGGGTGGGACTCGCCGTCGGTGAAGCCCTCGGCGGCGCGCTGGGGCTGTTGTCCGGCGCACTGGTCCTCGCCCTGGCGATGATCACGGCCGGAGCCCTCCGTCGCCGCAGCGGCGCCCTGGCCTTCCTCACCGTGCTGACGCTGGCCGCGGGTCTTCTCACGGGCTTCCTGTCCACGATGCCCGGTCTCACCCTCGGGTACGCCTCGCTCACGAACAACCAGGAGGCGCACGTCCGACAGCCGTTCGGCGATCTGTACCTGCAGCTCCACCCGCACGACGGCGGCCCCCGCCCCATCGAGATCGAGAAGGGATCGGGGCGGACCGAGATCTTCGTCGACGCCGGCGTGCAGCTGCAGCTCCGCGGCACTGTCGGCGACGCCGTGGAGGTGAGCTGGCTCCGCGTCGATCCGGACGATCCGATGGTCATGGACACCGGCGTCATCTCGACCCGGCCACGGGGCGAGGAGAACGTCCTCACCGCGAACATCTCCGCCGAGGAGGGCAGCCCCTCCACGATCCAGCCCGTGACCATCGACCAGTCGAGCGGCGTCATCGTCGTGACCCTGCAGGAGCCCGAGGAGGGCCAGGAATGAGCACCGAGACCATCACCGCACCGCGGGTGCGCTGGGCATCCATCATCTGGGGCACGACCTTCGCCGCGATCGCCGCGGGGTCGCTGTGGTTCCTCACAGACCCGGATCGCCGTGCCGCGCTGGCCGACGGCGTGGGGACGATGACCCCGGCCACCCTGCTCACGATCGTGCTCCTCACCGCGGGAGCACTGTTCCTCGTGGGCGGTGTCGCCGGGCTGGTCCGCCGGACTCAGCGGAACTCCCCCGCCGAGGACTCGGAGGACCCCGAGTAGCCTGGATCCCATGGCGCACCAGGGACGACGACCCGCGAAAGGCTCCGGCAAGGGCTCACCCGCCCACCGGGGCCGTGCCGCGGGCGGCGGCTCACGCCAGGGGAAGCCGGCTCCGCGCCGCTCACCCCGCGCCGAGAAGGTCGTGTTCGACGCTCCGACCGCCGCACCCGAGGAGCCGCGGACGTTCCGCCTTGGCGCCGTGCCCGGAGCGACGCCGGGCAAGTGGATCGACACGTGGAAGCGGCGCCTGCCCCACGTGGCCCTCGAGCTCGTCGCGATCGAGGTCGCCGCGCAGCGAGAGGCGCTCGACGATCTCGACGCCGCCCTCGTGCGCCTCCCGCTGGACGACGACGCCCTGCACGTCATCCCGCTGTACGACGAGGTCCCCGTCGTCGTGGCCTCGACCGATTCGCACCTGCTCGCGGCGGACGAGCTGACGACCGCCGACCTCGACGGCGAGGTGCTGCACTCCCTGTCCGACGACGTGCTCGGGCCGGTGGAGGTGCCGGGCACCATCCCTGCACGCGTCGGACCCCTGTCGACCGCCGACGCGATCGCCACGGCGGCGACCGGTGTGGGCGTCGTCCTCGTCCCGATGTCACTGGCCCGACTGCACCACCGGAAGGACGCCGACTATCGGGTCCTCGCCGACGGCCCGGTGTCGACCGTGGCCCTCGCCTGGCCGCGCGACCGGACCACACCCGACGTCGAGACGTTCGTCGGGATCGTCCGAGGACGCACCGCGAACTCGTCCCGCTGAGCCGTCGGGCCGGGACGCTCCCCCTCGTTAGAATCGCCTGATGGCCTCGCTTCTCTACGTCTGCGTGCGACCCGAGACCGGGGCGGCGGATGCCGAGCACGCTTCGTTCCGGCGGGCCCTCGGGGTCGACGTGGTCGATCGTCTCGACCTGCTCCACGAGCCGCTGACCGCGGCCCACCTGGATCGATACCGCGGCGTCGTCATCGGCGGTTCGCCGTTCAACGTCACGGACGTCGAGAAGACCCCGGTGCAGCGACGCGTGGAGGCCGATCTGGAGACGCTCGCCCGCGCCGCACGGGAACAGCGGATCGCCGCCTTCTTCACGTGCTTCAGCATCGGGGTGCTCACCCGCCTCCTCGGCGGCGAGGTCGTGACGACCATGCCGGAGGCGGCGAGCGCGACCGTCATCGACACGACGCCGGAGGGCGCCGTCGATCCTGTGTTCGGCCCGTCCGGCCCCGCGCTCACCGTCTTCACCGCGCACAAGGAGAGCGCCGCCACGACTCCGCCGGGAGCCGTGCTGCTCGCCACCAACGCGGCCTGCCCCGTGCAGGCCTACCGGGTGGGCACCCACCTGTACGCCGCGCAGTTCCATCCCGAGCCGACGCCGCGCGACTTCGCCGACCGCATGACGTTCTACCGCACGACGGGGTACTTCGATCCGGCGCAATTCGACGCGGTGCAGCAGGAGGTCCTCGCGGCCTCGGTCACCGAGGGTGCCGCCCTGCTCCGCCGCTTCGCCGAGCTGTTCGGCTGAGCGATACCCGGCGCGTAGAGGTGGCGTCGACGGCAGAATGCAGGGATGAAGTCTGTATGGATCGTGTTCGACGACGAGGATGACGCTGGCATCTACGGCGTCTTCGACAACCGCGAAGACGCGGATGCCTATGCCGATGAGGTCAGTCACATGTCCTCGAATGGTATGAAGATTGCGGATTTTCCGGTGCCATGGCGCCTGACGGACAGGGCCACTCGCATAGAGATCTAACACCGCGCGATGGGTCGGAGCGCATGCGCTAACTCCGACCCGTAGGCAGAATGGCGGACGGACATGAGCTCAGACTGCTGCAACTCGAGTGTGGCGAGGCGGTAGAGGCGGGTGCAGTTTCGGTGACGAGCAGCAGGTGTCCGCGCGACCTCCTTTCGGGGAACCCATCACCGGCGCCAGGCAATGAACCGTGCTGAGATTGATCAGGCGACGGTCGACGCCGAGATGTTCGGCTGAGATCAGGTCGGCGCGTCGCCGCGGAGCAGCGGGATGCGCTCGCGCAGGTAGGCCTCCAGCGGCATGAACCCGCCCGCCTGGCTCCAGCGCACCGACGGCACGCCGTCGATGAGCGCGAGCGGACCGGAGGAGCCTCCGGCATCCACCGCGTCGACGTCGATCACGCTCCAGCCGACGTGCACGACATCCCCCTCATGGAAGCCGCCCCGGAGCGCGAGGGCCCGGCGCTCGGCCCGTGCCCGCGCCGACTCGGCGGTGTATCCCCGACGCCCCGGGTCCGCCGCGCGGAGCACCTCCGCCGTCGCCAGGGCATGCGTGTCGGTGAGCAGGATGACGCCGAGGTGCCAGGCCTCGCCGACACGGACGATCCGCCGCCCGCGCCAGCGCGAGTCCTTCTCCTCGCCGAGGCCCTCGCGGGGTGCGCCGGCGAGCTCCTGCACGGCCTGGGTCAGCAGGGCGGAGGCGGTGGTCACAGCTCCCCCAGCGTGGTCTGGTCGGCGAGGCGCGGGCCCGCGACCTGCGCACGATCGCCCCGCAGCGTCATCCCGATCAGCGGGTACAGGAGCACCGACAGCATGCCCGCCCCGACGAGCGCGGCCGCGGTCCCCGAGTCGAGCATGTCCTGGTCCACGCCGATCGCGGTGACCGCGACGATGATCGGCAGTCCGGTGGCCGCGAGCAGGCCGAGGGCGGCGCGGTCACGCCCGCTGGCGCCCGCCGGGGCGGACAGCTGGGCGGCCGATCCGCGGATCACCAGGAGGGCCAACAGGAACACCGGCACGAGCGACATCGCCGTGGGAGACGTCAGCAGCGCCTGCAGGTCGAAGGTCACGCCCGTGTAGAGGAAGAACACCGGCACGAGGAAGCCGAACGCGAGCCCCTCGATCTTGCTCTCGACCTCGGCCGCGTCCTTCTCGGGTGCCCGCGCCATGATGATGCGCCAGATGGCCCCCGCGACGAAGGCGCCGAGGAGCATGTCCAGGTCGAGCATGACGCTGAGGCCGACGAGGGCCGCGATGAGGAGGATCACGAAGCGCACCCCGAACTGGTCGGAGGTGTGGAGGGTCGCGCGCACGATGCCGTGCAGGCGCCCGTGCGGCACCCGGTGCGCGACGAGGACGGCGAGGCCCGCCAGCACGACGAAGGTCAGCAGCACCGCGGTGGCCAGGGGCGTCGTCCGGGTGCTGAGGAAGATCGAGATCGCGATCAGCGGCAGGAACTCCCCCACGGCGCCGATGGTGCTGATGGCACGGCCGAACGGGGTGTCCAGCTCCTTCGCATCACGCAGGATCGGCATCAGCGTGCCGAGGGCGGTCGAGCTCAACGCGATCCCGATGACGACCATGCCCTCGCCCGGGGCGAAGAAGAATCCGAGCCCGATGCCCAGCAGCACGCTGAGCAGCCAGCCCAGCGACGCCCGGGCCAGGGGCTTCCCGGCCACTTGGCGGAAGTCGATCTCGGAGCCGGCGACGAAGAACAGCACGGCCAGGCCGAAGTCGCTGAGCTTCTCCAGGAGGGGCCCTGGCTCCACCCAGCCGAGCACCGCAGGACCGACGAGGATCCCGAGGACGAGCTCGAACACGACGATCGGCACCCGGACGAGCGGACGGACGCCGCGTGCGAGAAGCGGTGCGGCCACCGCCAGCAGCGGGATCAGCACCAGTCCGACGTCGCTCGCATCCACGGTCTCAGGGTAGCGACGCCGCGGGCGATTCGCTCCCCGCCCGCGCGACACGGCAGAATCGATGCACACCCCGAGGAGCAGCCATGACCCAGCCCGATACCGCCCGACTGCTGATCGCCTGCGACGACCAGCCCGGCATCGTCGCCGCGGTCGCCGGCGTGCTCGCCCGGCACGGGGCGAACATCATCTCGCTCGACCAGCACTCGACCGACTCCGAGGGTGGCCGATTCTTCCAGCGGACGGTCATCCACCTCGACGGCCTGTCCGCCGCGCGCCCCGCCCTGGAGGCCGACATCGCGGCGGTCGCGGAGCGCTTCGGCATGGAGTGGTCGCTGCACGACGTCGCCCGGCGCAAGCGCGTGGCGATCTTCGTCTCGAAGTACGACCACTGCCTCATGGAGCTGCTCTGGCGCACGCAGCGGGGGCAGCTCGACATCGACATCACCATGGTCGTCTCGAACCACCCCGACCTCGCCGAGGCGGTCCGCTCCTTCGGAGTGCCGTTCGTGCACATCCCCTCGACGGACAAGCAGGCGATGGAGGAGCGTCAGCTCGACCTCCTCCGCGGCAACGTCGATCTCGTCGTGCTCGCCCGGTACATGCAGATCCTCAGCGACGACTTCATCACGCGCCTCGAGGCCCCGGTCATCAACATCCATCACTCGTTCCTGCCCGCCTTCATCGGCGCGAACCCCTACGCCAGGGCGAAGGAGCGCGGCGTGAAGCTGATCGGTGCCACGGCGCACTACGCCACAGCCGACCTCGACGAGGGGCCGATCATCGAGCAGGACGTCACGCGGGTCACGCACTCCGAGTCCGCGGCCGAGCTGCAGAGCCGGGGCGCCGACGTCGAGCGTCTGGTGCTCGCCCGTGCCGTGCAGTGGCATGCCGAGGACCGCGTGATCGTGCACGGCCGCTCGACCGTCATCCTGTAGCGCTCCGCCGCTCAGCGGTCGGCGTTCTCAACGGCCGGGGACTCCGGCGGCGAGCTCTGCGAAGACCTCGGCGGCGGTCGTCCCGCGCGCGAGCGGGGCGGCCTGCCCCATCCACAGCGACTGCAGCTCGCCGAGATTCTGCTCTCCTGCCGCCGCGCGGAAGCGTCCGGTGAGCCAGTTCTGCATCGGGAACGGAGCGATCGTGCCGCTGGCCTCGATCGCGCGGACTGCGCGGTTGCGGGCTCCGCGGGCGAGGCGTCCGCTCATCGCCTTCGTCAGCACGGTCTCGTCGGCGGCAGTGGTCCGGATGGCGTCGCGGTGCGCTGCGGTCGCGGCGGACTCGGCGGTCGCGAGGAACGCCGTCCCCACCTGCACGCCGGAGGCACCGAGGGCGAAGGCCGCCGCGACCCCACGGCGGTCGGCGATCCCGCCGGCGGCGATGACCGGCACGTCGACGGCGTCCACGACCTGGGGCACGAGCGCGATGGTGCCGACGAGCGACTCGGTCGCGGGGCGCAAGAACGACACGCGGTGCCCGGCCGCCTCGGCTCCGGACGCGACGACGGCATCGACACCGGCTTCGGCGAGCGCGACCGCTTCGGCGACCGTGGTGGCGGTGCCGACGACCCGGATGCCGCGGTCGCGGGCCTCGGCGACGACGGCGGGCGACGGCACCCCGAACACCACGCTCAGCACGGCGGGGGCGACCTCCCAGACCGCGTCGAGCTGCTCGTCGAGGTCGGGCATGTAGCGCTCGGGGCGTGCCGGCACCGGAACCCCGACGGCCTCGTAGAACGGCTCCAGCGCCTGCGCGAAGACCGTGTGCTGCGGGTTCGGCACGGCCTCGTCACCCAGGGGCAGCCAGATGTTCAGCGCGAAGGGGCGGTCGGTGGCGCGGTGCAGCTCGGCCCCGACCTCCCGGATCCGGTCCCCGTCGTAGCCGTAGAGACCGTAGGATCCGAGCCCGCCGGCCGCGCTCACCGCCGCCGTCAGCTCCACCGACGAGGTCCCCCCGAACGCCCCCAGCACGATCGGATTCTCCACTCCCAGAAGTTCTTCTGTCGCCATACCCCGACGGTACGCCTTCGAATCGCCTGAATGGCTCCATCGGCGGCCCGGATACAGCGATTCAGGCGATTCAAACGGGGTAAGCTCGCGGCATGAGCGAGTGGTTCGGGCAGATGCTCGGCTTCGTCGCGGCCGCGATCGGCCTTGTGACGATGCCGGATGCCGCCGCGCTCGGCCTCGCGATCGCGCTGCTCGCCGTCACCGTCCTCACGCTCGCACTCGCACTCGCACTGAGCGTGCGCCACCAGACCTCCGCCGATGCCCCGCACCCGCTGCGGGCGATCGATGTCGGAACGCTCCTCCCGCAGAGCGATCCGGATGCCGCCGGGCACCCTCGTCCGCGAGCGCCGGGAGTCGCGACCGCCGCGTAGTCCGTCCGACCGGGACCGCGCGGCCTTCGCCGACCCTTCCCGACCTCATCGAACGGACCTTCCCGTGGACATCTTCGCCTTCCCTCCCCTCGCCGCGCTCCTGGACGCCGCCTACGGTGCCTTGAACGGCCCCTCCACCCTTCTCGAACCCCTCGCCGGCCCCTCCGCCGCCGCCCTCGCCGTGGTCCTGGTGACCCTCCTCGTGCGCGCCCTCCTCATCCCTGTCGGCATCTCCCAGGCCCGAGCCGAGCAGACCAGAGCCCGCCTCGCCCCGAAGCTGCGCGCGCTGCAGCAGCGCCACCGGAAGAACCCGGAGCGCCTGCAGCAGGAGATGATGGCGCTTTACCGGGCCGAGAACACCTCGCCCTTCGCAGGGATGCTGCCCGTGCTGGCGCAGGCACCCGTCGTCGGGCTGTTGTACACCCTGTTCCTGCGACCGGAGATCGCCGGACACCCGAACGAGTTGCTCACCCACGACCTCTTCGGTGCCCCGCTCGGCACGAGCCTGGTGTCGGCCCTCTTCGGCGGCACCGCGACCCCGGCGACGTTCGCGGTCTTCGGCGTGCTGCTGGCCGTGATGATCGCCGTCGCCGAGGTCACCCGGCGGGTGTTCCGGCCGGTCCCCGTCGAAGGCGACGACTCCCCGCTCAGCTCCCCCGGCATGCTGCGGATGATGTCGGCGCTGCACTACCTCACCGCGGTGTTCGCGGCCTTCGTCCCCCTGGCCGCCGCGCTCTATCTCACGGTCACGGTGGTGTGGACCCTCGTGCAGCGGGTGATCCTGCGCCGCCGCTACCCGCTGCCGCAGCCTGCCGTCGTCCGGGCGTGAGAGCCGCTCGGCCGGAGGGGTCAGTCCGGAAGCGGGATCGGAGCGGTGAACGGTCCCGCGGCACCGTCGCCCCTCCGGTCGCGGCGCACGCCGAGAGTGGTCCCGACGCTCGCCGCGATCACGAGCGCCACCGCGAGCAGCCGCAGCGGTGTGGCGTCCTGTCCGAGGATGAGCCACCCGGCGAGGGTCGCGAATGCGGGCTCCAGGCTCAGCAGCACGCCGAACACCCGCTGCGGGAGCCGACGGAGCGCCGCGAGCTCGAAGCTGTACGGGATGACGGACGAGAGCACCGCGGTGACCGCCGCGAGCAGGAGGAGCTGCGGGTCCAGTGCCACGGTCGCCGCCGCGGGCACACCCACGGGGATGAGGAGCACGGCCGCGACGACGAGTCCCATCGCGAGCCCACTGCTGCCGGGGATGAGGGCGCCGACGCGCGCGCTCATCCGGATGTACATGACCCAGAATCCGGCCGCGATGAGGATGAAGACCACGCCGAGCGGGTCGAGGGGCTCGGCGCCGACGAGGCCGTCCACGCCGAGCAGCGCCATGCCGAGCAGGGCCACACCCACCCACACCGCATCCCGGAGACGACGGGTCAGCACGGCGGCGAGCACGAGCGGCCCGAGGAACTCGATCGCCACGGCCGGCCCCAGGGGGATGCGGTCGATGGCCGCGTAGAAGAAGCCGTTCATCGCCGCGAGCGACACCCCGAACAGCACCGCGGCGAGCCACTGCGACCGGGTCCAGGCGCGGGGCCGCGGTCGCACGATGACGACCAGCAGCAGCGCGGCGATCGCGACGCGGAGCGATGTCACGCCCCACGGCCCGAGGACGGGGAAGAGCTGCGCGGCGACGGCGGCGCCGAACGGCAGGGAGAGGCAGGATCCGATGACGAGGGCGACGCCCACGAGGGGTCCGGATGTCGCGGGTCTCTGCACCAGACAAGCTTAGGCGGCGGGGTCCTGCCTCCCCGCCGCCTGCGCCCTCCTCACGCGGATCAGAGCGGCTTGCCGCCCGTCACCGCGAGGACTGCTCCGGACACGTACGACGACTCCGCCGAGGCGAGGTACACGTAGGCTCCGGCGAGTTCCGCGGGCTGGCCGGCGCGCCCCAGCGGCGTGTCCTGCCCGAACGTCTCCAGGCGCTCCGGCCCCCATCCGGTCGCGGGGATTAGCGGCGTCCAGATCGGACCGGGCGCGACGGCGTTGACGCGCACGCCGCGCGGCCCTGCCTCCTCTGCGAGCGCCTTGACGAACGCGACCTGTGCTGCCTTCGTCATGGCGTAGTCGATGAGACCCGGTGACGGCTGCGCCGACTGCACCGACGAGGTCACGATGATGCTGGATCCGGGCTCGAGGTCAGGGAAGGCGGCACGTGCCGAGAAGACGAGACCGGCGAGGTTCGTGTCGAACACTCGACGCATCTTCTCGGTGTCGAGGTTCTCGAAGCCGTCGATGTCGTGCTGGTAGGCCGCGTTGAGGACGAGCACGTCGAGTCCGCCGAGTTCGCGGCGCGCGCGGTGCACGGCGTCGGTCGCGAAGGCCTCCTCGCGGACGTCGCCGGGGATGCTGACGCCGGTGCGACCGGCCTCGCGGACGAGCGCGAGCGTCTCCTCCGCATCCTCCTGCTCCTCGGGCATGTGCACGATGGCCACGTCTGCACCCTCGCGGGCGAAGGCGATCGCGACGGCACGCCCGATCCCCGAGTCGCCGCCGGTGATGAGGGCACGCCGCCCCTCGAGCCGCCCGTGGCCGACGTAGGACTGCTCGCCGTGGTCGGGCTCCGGGGTGGTCTTCTCGGTGAGGCCCGGCTGGTCCTGGCTCTGCGCCGGGAACCCGTCCTCGTGGTGCGCGTGTCGGGGGTCGGTGAGGCCGCCGTCGCGGGTGGTGTCGGTCATTTCCGCTCCTCCTGTCATGGGGCTGACGATCAGGTCGTGATCGAGCCTCGCGGCTTCGGAGGGCGGACGGCAGGGGGTTGACAGCCCCGGGCGGTCTCCGGGAAACCGGCCTCAGCCGGCGGAGGGGGCGTCGCCGTGCGGGGGCTCGGCGTTCTCGGCGGGCTCGGGAACCAGGTAGAGCCCGGTGGGAGCGTTGGCGGTGAAGGCGAGCGCCTCGATCCAGGCCCGGTTGACGGCGGGCTGCCGGCTGCCGAAGTACTTGAAGACGAGCGAGCTGCCCGGCTGGATCCAGACGGTGGTCCGGCCGCCGCCCACGCTGGCGTCCTCACGCCAGCTGAACGGGAACGGCTCGCCGCGGCGCAGCTTGGCCGTGATCACGAGCTGCAGGTGCGTGAGCGCCCGATCCTCGATCTCGGTCTTCACGCTGCCTTCGTAGATGAACTTGCCCATCGGGTGATGCTCCTCGGTCGGGTGGTCCTCAGCCCGGCGGACACTGCCGGGATCGGCCTATGGGTAGAGGGTAAGCCCTCGGACGGGGCGCGCGGCAAATCGGCCTCGAAGGGCGACGTGGGCGTCGAAGTCAAGGCCCTGCGCACGATCCGCGCGGGGGTTAGCCTCGAATCATCGACACCCGAGGAGGGCACCGCCATGACTGAACGCCACATCGACGACCGTCCCGAGGAGGGCTACACGCCCGGCACCACCCACGCCGAGCGCGGCGCGGGCAACCCGCGACTGCGCGTGCGGCGCGACGACGAGCGCACGGAGTTCGCGCTCGACATGGAGGAGGTGCGCATCGGTTCCGCCGCAGGGAACGAGCTGCGCCTCGCCGACACCGAGCCCGTGCACGCGACGGTCGTGCACGACGACCGTGACGAGTACGTGGTGACCCTGCACGCCGACGGCGAGATGAACTCCAACCCCGACGCGGACGCCACCCACCCCGGCGAGCGCACCGAGACGCTGCGCACCGGATCCCGCTTCACGGTGGGCCCGTGGGAGCTGGTGTTCGCCCGCGAGGAGTTCGCCGACCACGGCCGGCCCTTCGGCGGACGCCTCGGTGGCGAGTTCTCCGACCAGCCGCTGCAGGAGGCGCGTCCGGGCTACGACGCCGACGACGAGCGGCTCTCGCAGGCCGACGTCAACGACGAGCTCTCTCAATCGGACTCCAAGGCCGACTGATGGTGCGGGGTGCCGACGGGCTTGGACTCCGCTGACCCCCGCTGCCGGAGGTAGATCGCGAACGCGACCATCGTCCCGACCGCGAGGAACTCGGACTGCCAGTTCTGCAGCGTGCGGTCCCAGAAGTCCGAGCTGGTCACGTAGTCGGCCCAGGTGATCGCGGCGACGCCGTGCATCGCGTTCTCCTCGTTCATGACGACCGTGCCGGCGAGCGACTGCGCGAACCAGGACAGCACGAACACCGCCCCCATCACGATCAGCAGCGAGTTGCCGAACACGGCTGCTCGCCATCCGCCCGCCCGGGCCCACCGCGGCGAATCCGGGCGGGCGTGCGGGCCGACGAGCTGATCCGCATCGCTGCCCGGCCCCTCATCACCGGGCTTCTTCGACTCCGGCGACCCCTTCTGCACGAACCAGATCGTCGCAGCGATGAAGAGGAAGAACTGCAGGAACTCCGACTGCCAGTTCTCGGCGACGTCGACGGCGAAGTCGGACGACCAGAGGAAGTCCCCGAAGCCGATCGCCCCCTGCCCGTGGTCGAGGAGCTCCTCGTTGTTGCGGAGGTAGCCCGCGAGCGCCTGGCCCCCGAGCGCGAGCGCGAACAGCGCGAGGAAGAAGAGGCTGAGGGCGTGGTCCTTGATCCGCGAGCGCATCGTCATCGCCCTCCCAGCGGCAGGCCGATCATCACGGCGAGCCCGACGCCGATGATCCCCGCCCAGATCCAGAAGACCGCCCGCATTCCCGCGGTGTCACGCGCATCCTCCGCCATGTCCGCCTCCTTCGTCGGTGTGACCACGGTCCGACGATGGCGCGCAGGATGAGTGCCCTCCAGGGGCTTGACGCGGACACGGTTGTCAATCCCCTCCATCAGGGCTCCGCGGCACCCGTAGCCTGGCGGAACCGATGAGAGGAGCGCCCGATGACCGCACCGAACGAGACCCCCGACCTCGAACGCCTCGGCGAGCTCGCCCGCAGCCGAGGCCTGCGCGTGAGCGTGGCCGAGTCGCTCACGTCCGGACGCCTCGCGAACACGATCGGCGCCGGCGAGGGGGCCTCCGGCTGGTTCGCCGGCGGCATCGTCGCGTACTTCACGGAGGTGAAGGAGCGGGTGCTGGGGCTGACCCCGGGGACCGACCCCACCTCCGCGGCCTGCGCCGAGCAGCTCGCCACGGGAGCGCGGGAGCTCTTCGACGCCGACATCTGCGTCTCCACCACCGGCGTGGGCGGGCCGGGTCCGGAGGGCGGTCACCCCGCGGGCACGGTCTACCTGGGCTGGGCGACCGCCGACGACGCGGGGCACCGGAGGCTGGCGCTGACCGGCGATCCGGACGAGATCCTGTCGGCGAGCGTCGACGCCGCGGTGCGACTGCTCGCCTTCCACGCCGAGGGGCTGCACCCCGCAGGACCGCGGCGCTCCGGCTCGGACTGAGAGCTCAGCGCCCCGGCACGAGGCCGACCCGCAGCGGGGCTCCCGGCGCTGTCGCCTCGGTGAGGGCGGCGTCGATGTCGAGGAGCGATCGCACCGCCCCCACGGCCTCGCCGAACGGATACGCGCGCCCGCGCCCCGCGAGGAACGACGCCGCTGCCGCGAGATCGTCGGCACCGTAGTTGTGCACCCCCGCGACCGTGATGAGTCGGCGGACGAGATCCTCCGCGTCCAGCGGAACCGGGGCTGCGGGGAACACGCTGCCGACGAGGACCACCGTCCCGCCGACGGCGACGCCCGCGAGGGCCTCCCCGACGGCATGCCCTGAGGCCTCGATGACGACGTCGGGGTCGCGGTCGAGCGCGGTGGCCCCGAACCGGGAGGCGAAGGCGCGCCGGTCGTCGTCCGGATCGCGCACCTCGACGACGGCACCGTGCTCGGCAGCGATCGCGGCGGCACTGATCCCCACGAGACCCGCGCCGTGGATGCGCACCGCGGCGCCGTCGAGGTCGATGTCACGGGCGGCACGCGCCACTGCGGCCCACGCGGTCGCTGTCGCGCAGGCGGCAGGCGCCAGCACCGCAGCGGGCAGCGCCTCCGGCACGCGCACGATCGCGGTGCCCGCCCGCAGCTGCACGTGGCTGGCGAACGCCCCTGTCAGGTCGCCGTGGGCGCCGACGCGGTCATGGCCGTACTTGCCCAGGTCACGGCACTTCTGCGTGAGGCCGCGCCGACAACGGTCGCAGGTGCCGCATGACACCGTCACCGACCAGACCACACGGTCGCCGATCCGCAGCGGAGTGCCGTCCACCGCCTCCGCACCGTCATCGCCCATCGCGATGACGCGACCGACGCTCTCGTGCCCGAGGACGAGCGGCGCCGGCGCGGACCGGCGCCCCTGCACGGTGTGCACGTCCGACCCGCAGATCGTGGACATCTCCACGGCGACGAGCACGTCCTGATCGCCGAGCGCGACCCCCGGGACCGCGATCGTCTCGTGCGGGTGCCCTTCGCCGACCCAGACCATCGCGGTGGCCGCGGGGCGCAGCGCGACGTCCCTCCGGTGTCCGGGCGGGCGGATCAGCCGCGTTCCCATGACTCGACTCTCAGACGGAGGCGACGGCAGCGGGAAGGAGCTCTCGCTGGGCCAGAGCCCCCCGCAGCGCCGTGACGTCGGAGAGCACGGCGTGGGCGCCCGCTCCGCTCAGAGCCGCGCGATCGTGGGCGCCGGTGAGCACTCCCGCGACGAATCCGGCACCCGCGCGGCGGCCCGACTCGACGTCGCTCACGGTGTCGCCGGCGACGGCCACAGCCTGCACCGCGGACGCTCCCGTGCGCAGAAGGGCGGTGAGGACGAGGTCGGGCGCGGGGCGTCCGCGGCCGGCGTCGACCGGGGAGAGCGCGAGGTCGATGAGCCCTCCCCACCCGAGGCCGTCGAGGATCGCCTGTCGCGTGACCGGCGCGAACCCGGTGGTCAGTGCGACGGTGAGCCCGGCGTCCTTCAAGCCCTGGATCGCGTCCGCCGCCCCGGGGATCTCCGCGACGCCGTCTTCGGCGACGATCTCGGCGTACGCGGCCTCGAACGCCGCGGTGGCCTGCCGTGCCGCGACCGCATCGCCGTCGGCCAGGTGCAGGAAGACATCGAGCTTGGACTGTCCCATGGTCTTCCTGACATAGCCGAGGGCATCGTCCCAGGGCAGCCGTGCGGCGACGCCGGTGCGTTCGGCGGCGCGCTGGAACGCCTGCTCCACCACGCCGTCGTCCACGACGGTGGTGCCGGCCATGTCGAGGACGACGAGTTCGATGGGAGTGGTCATGGGGTTCCTTCCAGAGCAGGGGTGCCGCCGAGGGCGGCGGTGAGGTGCAGGTCGGCGAGCCCGAGGCCGCAGGTCATGCCGATGCCGGTGGTGGCGGCGAGCACGAGCGCACCGTCGTCTCCGCGGTCGACGAGGAACTCGCCGTGGGCTTTCGCGTACACGCCCTGCCACCGCTCGATGACCCGCGGTGCACCCCACTCGAACAGGGCCTCGGCCTCGCTGAGGAACGCGGTGAACGCGGCCTCGGGCTGGAACGGCGAGGGGGCGGCGGCGGTGGCATGCGAGTCGCCCAAGATGAGCGTGCCGTCGGGAAGCTGCGTGTACATCTGGTTGAGGTCGAGGGCCGCGAGGTCGGGGCGCTCGGCGTGCAGACGCTCGCGCAGGACTCGGGCCTCCGGTCCATCGGCGAACCGCCCGTACCGGATGAGGGACCAGCCGGTCAGCAGGGGCGCGGTCAGCGGTCGCGGGAACGAGACCGCCGCCCGCATCATGTCGAGCGCACAGCGCATCACGCCGTGGCGTTCGGCGACCTCGGGCAGGAGCTGATCGATGTCGTGGTTGACCGCCACCACGACGGCCCCGGCGTCGATCGCACCGCGCGTGGTCTCCACCCGCCCTGCGCCGAGCGCCGTCACCGCGGTGCGGAAGCGGAACTCGACGCCCCGGGCCGTCAGGTGCCGCACGATGGCCGTCGCCGCGGTCCGCGGGTCCGTCTGCAGGTCGGCCTCGATGAGGGCGCCGCCGACGAGGCCGTCCCGACGCAGCGGGGCACGGCGGAGGAGCTCATCGGCCTCCAGCATCCGGATGCCGCCGTCCTGCGCCGCCGCGGTCATCACGGCGAGCTCGTCCTCATGCCGGGCCGCGACGAGCGTGCCCGACTCGCGGATCCAGAAGCCCGCGTCCCTGCCGAGCTGCAGCCAGAGATCGCGCGAGGCATCCGCGTATCGCCGCGCCTCCCCGCCCTGCGCGCCGATGCAGAGGTGACCGAAGTTCCGGATCGTGGCGCCGGTCGGGGCCGCGCTGCGGTCGACCACGACGACGCGGAGCCCCCGGCGCACGGCCGCGTACGCGGCCCCGAGTCCGACGATGCCTGCACCGACGACGACGACGTCGGGGTTCTGCTTCGCCCCGTTCATCGGAACACCTTCCTCATCCACATCGCGAGCCCCTCGACGGCGAGCACGGTCACGAGGATCATCAGCACGATCGCGGTCACCGTCTCGTAGCGCGAGCCCTGGCTGGCGTTCAGCAGGTAGTAGCCGACCCCGCCGCCGCCGACGATGCCGAGGATCGTGGCTGCGCGGATGTTGGTGTCGAGCATGTAGAAGCTGTGCCCGATGAGCGCGCGGGTGCCCTGCGTCAGCGTGGCCGACGTGTACGTCTGCATCCGGGTGGCGCCCACCGCCCGCAGAGCGCGCTCGGGCCCGCGGTCGACCTCCTCGAAGGAGTCGGCGATGAGCTTGCCGAGCAGTCCGATCCCGCCGATCGCGAGAGCGATGACGCCGGCCTGCGCGCCGAGACCCGTGATGACGACGAGGACGATGGCGAGGATCAGCTCCGGGATGCCGCGGATGCCCACGAGGAGCAGACGGGCGGTGCCGCGCCCTGCGGCATGCGGGGCCACGTTGCGCGCGGCGAACGAGCCGAGCAGCAGCGACGGCAGGAGGGTGAGGACGGTGGCCGCGAGCGCGATCGCGACGGTCTCCCGCATGGCCTCCAGCATCGCGACCGTGTCGTAGCTGCCGAACGACGGCGGCCAGAACCGGGCGGCGACGTCGGGCAGCTTCGCCCAGAAGGTGAAGAGATCCGACCAGGTGATCTGGCTCACGACGACGCTGCCGACCACGACGAGGACCGCGACGATCCCGGCGGCCGTGTGACGCACCCGCTGGGCGGTCCACGGACGGCGCACCGCGGTCTGCGGGCTCTCCGCCCACGCGGGGCGATCGGCGGCGGAGGCGGACGACCGCCGGCGCATGCGCGGATGCACGATCCGGTCCATCCAGGACCGCGTCTGCTTCTGCTCGCCGAGCATCGCGCCGCGCACCGTGCTCGAGACGATCTCCATCACGATGCAGAGCACGAAGATCACGAGCGCGATCCCGAGGCCCTTGCCGTAGTTCAGCGACTTGAAGGCGTAGGACATCTCGAGCCCGAGGCCGGCGACGCCCACGTAGCCGAGCACGACGCTCCCGCGCAGATTGATGTCGTTGCGGTGCAGCACTGTGGCCACCCAGCTCGGCAGCACCTGCGGGAGGATGCCCGCCGTGAACTCCTGCAGCTTCGAGCCCCCCGCGGCGCGGATCGCGAGACGTGGCCCTTCGTCGATCTGCTCGATGGCGTCCGCGAACATCTTGGAGATCATGCCGATCGAGTGGATGCCGATGGCGAGGATGCCGGGCAGCGTGCCGAGCGAGAACATGAGCACGAACGCCATGGCCAGCACCACGTCCGGCAGCGCGCGGGTGAGGACGCCGATGAATCGGGCGGCCGCGCGCCAGCCCGCGCCCGGGGTGGTGTTGGCGGCGGCGAGGTAGGCGATGGGCACGGAGAGCACGGCCGCGAGCAGCGTGCCGACGAGCACGAGGCCGACGGTCAGCGCGATGAGCCAGGCGAGGTCGGCCGGCGCGGGGAAGGAGAGCCCGCCGACGCGGCCGAGGAAGTTCTCGGCGTTGCCCCAGCTCTGGACCATCGCCGGGATCGAGATCCCCACGTCGCGCACCGCGAGGATGCCGAGCACGACGAGGACGAGGAGAGTGAGTCCCGCTGCGATGCGCTCCGCGGACAGCGGCCGCTTCGGCGCCCGCTCCGCGACACTCCCGCCACCCCGGGTCGCTGAGCCGCCGCCCTGGGTCGCTGAGCCGCCGCCCTGGGTCGCTGAGCCGCCGCCCTGGGTCGCTGAGCCGCCGCCCTGGGTCGCTGAGCCGCCGCCCTGGGTCGCTGAGCCTGTCGAAGCGCCCCGTGTCGACGCCCCCACCGCCGTCATGACGCCCCCACCGCGGTCACGGCGTCGACGAGCTCCACCTGCACGGCACGGATCTCCGCCGTCGTCGTCGCGACGCGGCCGTAGATCTCCATCACCTCGGCTTTGGAGAGTCCGTCCGTCGGGGTGTCCAGGACGACCTCGCCGTGTCGGAGACCCACGATCCGGTCGGCCCAGCTGATCGCGAGGTCGACCTGGTGGAGGCTGCACACGACGGTGAGTCCTTCGTCGGCGGCGATCTCGCGGATGAGGGCCATCACCTGCTCGCTCGACTCCGGATCGAGCGAGGCGACGGGCTCGTCGGCGAGGAGGATCGCCGGCTTCTGCATGAGCGCCCGGGCGATCGCCACCCGCTGCTGCTGACCCCCGGACAGGGTGTCGCTGCGCTGATAGGCACGGTCGAGGAGGCCGACGCGATCGAGGTGCTCCAGCGCGGTCAGCTTCGTGGCGCGGGGGTAGCTCCACAGCCCGAGCCGCGGGCCGCGCATCCGCGACAGCGATCCGGTCAGCACGTTCTCCAGAACGGTCAGGGAGGGCACGAGCTCGAACTGCTGGAAGATGAAGCCCACGCTGCTGCGGAGTTCCCGCAGCGCCCGACCTTTCGTCGAGGGAACGGATGCGCCGAGCACCTCGACCGACCCGGAGCTGGGGAGCTCCAGGCCGTCGAGATGGCGCAGCAGCGTGGACTTGCCGGAACCGGAGAGCCCGAGCAGCACGACGATCTCTCCCCGCGCCACCTCGAGCGTGACGTCCTTCAGGGCGGTGGTGCTGCCGAAGGTCTTGGTGACGCCGGCGAGGCGGATGAGGGTGTCGGATGCCGCGGTCATGGCTTCTCCTGTCGTCAGGCGCGGGGCGTCAGCCCTGGCACTGCTCGGCTTCGGTCTCGGCGCAGATGTCGCGGATGAGGTCGTAGTACGCGTCGTCCACCGGCTTGGTGGCGAAGAACACGCTGCGGAACGCGTCGGAGTCCGCGCTGTCGATGCCCGCCGCGATGATGTCATCGATCGTGACCTCGCCGAGGGCGTCGACGAGCTGCTTCGCCACGTCATCCGGCAGGGACGAGGAGTACACGAGCGGAGCACCCGGGACCATGGTCTCGGCGATGACCTTCACCTTGTCGGACTTCTCGACCTCGGAGTCCTCGGCGAAACCGGCCTCGCACTCGACGCCCTCGCCGACCTTCTGCACGCTCACATCGTGCTTGCCCGCGAACACGGGGGTGATGTCGGACTTCGGGTCCACGCCCGCCTCGATGAGGTTGTACGACGGGAAGAGGTAGCCGGAGGTGGACGAGGGGTCCACGAAGCAGACCTTCTTGCCCGCGAAGTCCTCGAGGCTGGTGATGTCGCTGTCCGCCGGGACGATCGCCTGCGAGTAGTAGCCGGGCTCCTGGCCCTCCTCGGTGACGATGGACGAGATCGGGGTGAGCTTCGCGCCGTTGTTGGTCGCGGTGACGTAGGTGAATCCGGAGAACGAGGCGACGTCGACCTTCCCGGCGACGGCGGCCTCGATGAGCGCGGCGTAGTCGGTGGACTCGTGGTACTCGACGGTCTTGCCGGTGACCTCGGCGATGTAGTCCATGAGCGGCTGGTAGTTCGTCTCGGTGTCCACCGAGTCGGGGACGACGCCGAAGACGAGGGTGTTCTCGTCGACGGCGAATCCACCGGCCGACTGTGCGTCGCCGGGGGCGTCAGTGGCATCGGCCGATCCGGAGCAGGCGGCGAGGCCGAACGCGAGGATCGCAGCGCCGGCGAGGGCGGGGAGAGCGCGGAGCTTCATGAGGACCTTTCAGGGTGGGAGGAGTGATCCACGGACGACTCTCCCAGCAGCCTCGCTGAGATGTATACCTATCTCAGAAGAGTTCAGTCGGCGTTCACCCGCCATTCGCCTGGGTGAACACCTTCGCAACACACCGCCCTTCGTGCCACCGAACGAAGTAATGTACCTATGTGGCCGAAGCTGTGTACACCCAGATCGCCGACGACCTCCGTTCGCGGATCGCGGACGGCACGCTCCGCCCCGGCGATGACGTGCCCACGGAAGCCGAGCTCGCGGACCACTGGCGCACGTCGCGCGGTCCGATCCGCAACGCGCTGGCGGCCCTTCGCGCGGAAGGCCTCATCGAGACGACCCGCGGCCGGCCGGCGCGCGTGGTGGCGCGCAAGGCGAATCAGGCCGTGGACGTCTCCGTCCCGTTCACCCGATGGGCGCGCGACCTCGGCGTCACCCCTGGCGCGCAGACACAGGAGCTGAGTCTGCGGCGCGCGGGCGATCTCGGCCCGGCGCTGGGTGTCGGACGCGACGACACCATCGTGAGCGTGGTGCGCCTGCGGCTCCTCGACGGCCGTCCCACGATGCTGGAGCGCCTCGCGTACACCGAGGACGTCGGCCGTCGGCTGTTCGAGATCGACCTCGACGCGGTGTCGATCACCGAGTACCTCGCGTCGGTCGGGCATCCGATCGTCGCACTGCAGCACGTCATCGACGCCGTCGCCGCCGACGATCAGGACGCCGCGCTTCTCCGCGTGCCGCGAGGAACGCCCATCCTGCGGCTCACGCGCACGTCGCGGGACGCCGAGGGGCGCATCTTCGAGGCATCGGAGGACCGCTACCTCAGCGAGGTGGTGCGCTTCACCGTGGCGGCGTCCGGGATATCGACGGACGGACACTACATGAGAGCAGTGGGCGGCTGAGGCCGAAGACAGATTCGCGACCGCGGGCGCGGGAGTGTAAGAAGCCAGAAAGATCGCGCCCGCGATCGCAGCGCTGGGGACGCTTTATCTGGGGAGCCTTCAGGATATGTCGGCGCCGCGAAGCCTCTGAAGTGCCGAATGTCGAGACACTCGTAGACTTTCGTCTACGGCCTCGGGGGCGGAATCACGGGCGTCGTCTCAGGATACGCGGGGCTCAGACCACCGGCAACACGGCGGATACGAGCCAGTGTCCGTCGACCTCCCCGGCGCTGAAATCGCCGCTGGCGCCCATCACGCGTTCGGCCATCCGCCCCAGGCCGGTCCGACTGGAGGAGAGCTCCCGACGCGGCGTCGTGGGGAGCGGGCTGCGCAGTGAGAGGTGCGCCTTGTCGTCGTCCACCGCGAGACGGATCTCGACGGTTCCGGGGCCGGCATACTTCAGGACGTTCGTGGCCGACTCGCGCACGATGCGCGCGAGCACGATCTCGACCGCGCGGGGAATGCGCTCGTCGCCGGGGTCGCCGTCGAGGATGACGTCGTGCCCGGCCGCTTCGAATTCGGTCCGCGCTTCCTCGACCGCGGCAACGAGGTCACCGGTCGGCATGCCCGCAGCGCGTGGGCCGTCGTCGGCGAGGTCGATCACGAAACGGAGGTCTGTCATGGCCTTGCGGGCGGCGACGCGGATCGCCTCCCGGGAGCCATCGCTGGCGTCGGGGTCTTCGAGCATCTGCACGTGCAGCGACACCACGGTGAGGTGGTGCGCGATGCTGTCGTGGAGCTCGCCGGCGATCCATCGTCGCTCGGCGAGGACGGCTTCCCGTTCCTGCTCAGCCGCAGCCTCCAGCTCGTGCTCGAGGCGACGTCCGCGGTCGAAGGCCAGCCGGAGTCCGAGGCCGATGGCCCCGGCGACGGTGGCCGCGATCAGGTAGATGCCGACGTTGACCGGGACGTCCGAGTCGCCGTACGCCATGACGGACGCAGCGACGAGAAAGACTCCCGTGTAGGAGAGGACAAGAGGGGTCCACCCCAGGCGCATGACCAGCGCAGACGCCAGGGCGGCGGTGATGAGGACCTGCGATTCGGTCCCCGTGAAGAACGAGGCCACCAGAACGATGCCGATCGCACAGGTGGCGATCAGAGGCGACCAGAGGAACAGAGCGGTAGCGAGAGTCGAGGCGATGCTCACCGCGGAGGCGAGGGGATTCACGGTGGGGTCCGTGAAAAGAGTGAAGACGTCGATCGCAACCATCACGCTGATGATCGCGAGGATGACGATGCTCTCTACGCGTGTGAGGCGTTCGCCGCGTGCGAGTCGGAAAATATCAGGCACCGCCCGTTTTGACTGGTCTAAGGCCATGGTGCACTGTCTCCTATTCGCCAGCTATCCTAGCGAGTGAAACCGAAAAGCTTGCCAACCTGCTGCCAGAAAGTCATTACATTCACCTCCGTTCTAGTGCCGTTTGTCGATGTCTGTATTCATCTTCTCGGCGGCGCGCGGAGCGCACATCTGGCCTTCGTCCAGACCTCGATAGCCAAAGGTCTACATCCTCAGAGCGCCCGCTTCACGCCGTTAGGCTTCCTCCATGCAGGAAATCCGCGTCGTGATCGTCGATGACGATCCTCTGGTCCGCTCCGCGCTGTCGCACTTCGTGTCGCGCGCGCCCGAGATCACGGTCGTGGCGCAGGCGGAGGACGGCCTGGAGGCCCTCACGACGGTCGAGCGCGAGAAGCCGGACGTCGTGATGATGGACGTCCAGATGCCGGAGATGAACGGCATCGAGGCGACCGCGGCGATCGCCGAACGATGGCCGGACGTCCGCATCCTCGCCGTCACCACGCTCGACGGCAGCGACACCGTGCTGCCCATGCTGAGCGCGGGCGCCTCCGGCTACCTGCTGAAGGATTCCAGCGCGGAGGAGATCGTCACGGGTGTGCGGGAAGTGTTCGCCGGAGCGAGCTCGCTGTCGCCCCGCATCGCGTCGATGTTGATCCGCCATGTGCGCGCCTCCACTCCCACCGCAGTCGCGGAGACCCTCGAACCGCTCACCGAGCGCGAGGAGGAGGTACTCCAGTGCCTCGCGAAGGGCATGTCGAATGCCGAGATCGCGAAGGCGCTCATCGTCTCCGAGGGGACGGTGAAGGCCCACCTCGGCCGCATGATGTCGAAGTGGCACCTGCGCGACCGCGTGCAGATCCTCGTCACGGCCGCCCACGCCGGACTCGTCACCTTCCGCTGAGCCGCGCCCTCAGAGCGCGAGCAGCACGATCCCGACAAGGACGATCAGCGAGGCGCCGATCCGCCATCCCGGCCGGGACTCGCGCAGGACGAAGGCGCCGAACAGGCTCACGAGCACGACGCTGACCTCCCGCAGCGGTGCGACGAGGGCCACGGGAGCGATCTGGATGGCGGTCAGTACGAGGATGTAGGACAGCGGCGACAGGATGCCGAAGGCCAGGATGCGGCGCCACTGCGTGCGCCCCAGCGCCACGACCGCACCCCATCGTCCACGAACCGCCACGGAGTAGAACGGCACCTGCAGCAGCGTGGTGCCGACCATGAACGCCACGGGTGACAGCTCCCACTCGCGCACCGCGTGGGCGTCCCAGATCGTGTAGACCGCGATCGCCACGCCGGTGAGGGCGCCGAACAGCAGACCGGGGTCGATGCGGCGCCCGCTCCCTGCCGGCCGGCGGTCGACGAACCCGATCGCGACGACCCCGACGATCACCGCGGCGACGCCGACGAGCGCCAGGGCCGAGGGGCGTTCCCCGAGCAGGAGCACGGCGACGATCACGGAGAGGAAGGGACCGGTGCCGCGCGCCGTCGCGTAGACCGTCGACAGGCTGCCCTCCCGGTAGCCGCGCTGCAGCACGGCCATGTAGGCGACGTGCAGGACCGCGGAGACGGAGACTCCGAGCGCGAACGAGCCGAGGTCGGCCGCACCGAGTCCGCCCGTGAACGGCACGGCCCCGATCCAGACGACCGTGCTGGCGACGGCACCCCACCACAGGAACGGCGAGCCGGCGCGGCTGATGCCGTGCGCGATGACGTTCCAGGACGCGTGGGCGATCGCGGCGGCGAGGACGAGGACGAGAGCGACGGCGGACACGGCAGACCCTTCCCTCCGCCGCGGGCGCGACGAATCGGGTCCTCCGGGCTTTTGTCCTGTCAGATGACGACCCTCCTGCGGAGGAGGACCGTGGCGCCGCTCGGACCAGACGGGTGCAGACCCCGGAACCCTAGGCGCTATCGCCACCACCCTATCCCCGACCGGGAAGGCCGCGAGACGGGGTTCGTGACGGGGCGCGACTACGCTCGAAGGACACCCCGCGCAGGAAGGTCACGCCATGCCCGTCACCCCGGACGCCCTCGCCCACGCCGAGGACCTCGCCGACTTCGTCGCCGCCTCCCCGTCGAGCTATCACGCAGCCGCCGAGACGGCCCGCCGTCTGGAGGAGGCCGGATTCACACGGTTGCAGGAGGAGGACGCCTGGCCCGCGCAGCCCGGAGGCCGGTACCTCGTGGTCCGCGACGGCGCGACGATCGCGTGGGTGGTGCCGGAGGGGGCGACCGCCACGACGCCCGTGCAGGTGTTCGGGGCGCACACCGACTCCCCCGGCTTCAAGCTTAAGCCACAGCCGACCACCGGAGCCCGCGGCTGGCTGCAGGCCGCCGTCGAGGTGTACGGCGGTCCGCTGCTGAACTCCTGGCTCGACCGGGAGCTGCGCCTCGCCGGCCGGCTCGCCCTCGCCGACGGTCGGGTCGTCCTCGCCGACACCGGAGCCCTGCTGCGCCTCCCCCAGCTCGCCATCCACCTCGATCGGGGGGTCAACAACGGCCTCGCGCTCGACAAGCAGACCGAGACGCAGCCGGTGTGGGGTCTCGGCGACCCGACCGAGGCCGACGTGCTGGCCGAGCTCGCGGCATCCGCCGCCGTGGACCCCGCAGAGATCCGCGGCTACGACGTCGTCGTCGCCGATGCCGCGCGGGGCGCGGTGTTCGGCAAGGACGACGCGTTCTTCGCCTCCGGCCGGCTCGACGACCTCGCCTCCGTGCACGCGGGCGTGGTGGCCCTCGCGGCCCATGAACCCGAGGCGGGAGCCCCCGTCGCGATCCTCGCCGCGTTCGACCACGAAGAGCTCGGCTCCGAGTCGCGCTCCGGCGCCGCGGGCCCCTTCCTCGAGGATGTGCTGGAGCGGCTCTACGCAGGGCTCGGGGCCGACGGCTCCGCCCGCCGCCAGGCGTACGCGTCGTCATGGTGCCTGTCCAGCGACGTCGGGCACTCCGTGCACCCGAACTACGTCGGCCGACACGACCCCGTCGTTCAGCCCGTGCTCGGCTCCGGGCCCATCCTCAAGCTCAACGCCAACCAGCGCTACGCGACCGATGCGATCGGCGCCGCGTCCTGGCGGAACTGGTGCGATCGGGCCGGGGTGGTGACGCAGGAGTTCGTCTCGAACAACAGCGTGCCGTGCGGCTCGACCATCGGACCGATCACCGCGACACGGCTCGGCATCCGCACGGTCGACGTGGGGATCCCCATCCTCTCGATGCACTCCGCGCGCGAGCTCGCCGGGGTCTCGGACCTGCACGACCTGACGCGCGTGGCCGGGGCTTTCTTCGCCGGCTGAGCCGCGCGCCCGGCGCGGTGCCCTGATCCACGTCACGAGTGCGCTCGCGGAGTGCCAGGATGTGAGGATGACCGACATCAGGCCGGCTCTCATCGAGCGCGCAGGCATCGAGATCATCCCCGAGTCCGAGCGGACCGCCATGCCCCGCGACCTGTTCTGGCCGTGGTTCGCGGCGAACGTCTCGGTGTTCGGAATGTCCTACGGCTCGTTCGTGCTCGACTTCGGCATCTCCTTCTGGCAGGCGACTTTGGTCTCAGTCGTCGGCATCGTCGTGTCATTCCTGCTGTGCGGACTCATCGCGATCGCGGGCAAGCGAGGGTCGGCGCCGACGATGGTGCTCTCCCGGGCCGCGTTCGGCGTCCAGGGGCAGAAGGTCCCCGGGATCGTATCCTGGCTCACGTCGATCGGCTGGGAGACCTTCCTCGCGATCATGGCGGTACTGGCGACGGCGACGGTCATCACGCAGCTCGGCGGCGACGGGGACAGCCTCTGGCTGAAGATCCTCGCGACCGTGATCGTCGCGGCACTCATCGTCGCCGCCTCGGTGCTCGGCTACCACACGATCATGCGGCTCCAGTCGGTGCTGACCTGGATCACGGGCGTCGTGACGGTGGTGTACATCATCCTCGCGGCGCCGAGTATCGACCTCGCTGCGGTGATGGCCCGTCCCGACGGCGGCATCGGCCAGGTCGTCGGCGCGCTCGTGATGGTGATGACCGGGTTCGGACTGGGGTGGATCAACATCGCCGCGGACTGGTCGCGCTACCAGAAGCGCACCGCGTCCGACGGGGCGATCGTCGCCTGGAACACGATCGGCGGCTCGGTGGCACCGGTCATCCTCGTCGTCTTCGGTCTGCTCCTCGCGGGATCGGACGCCGAGCTCATGGACGCGATCGCCGCGGACCCGATCGGCGCGCTGGCGAGCATCCTGCCGGTGTGGGTCCTCGTGCCGTTCCTGTTCACGGCCCTGCTCGCGCTCGTCTCCGGCGCGGTGCTCGGCATCTACTCCTCCGGCCTGACCCTGCTCAGCCTCGGCATCCGCATCCCGCGGCCGTCGGCGGCGGCGATCGACGGCGCGATCCTCACGGCGGGCACCATCTTCGTGGTGTTCTTCGCGACCGACTTCCTCGGCCCGTTCCAGAGCTTCCTCATCACCCTCGGCGTGCCGCTGGCCTCCTGGGCCGGCATCCTCATCGCCGACATCCTGCGCCGTCGCAAGGACTATGACGACGAGGCCCTCTTCGACAGCCGCGGACGCTACGGTGCCTGGGACTGGACGTCGATCGGCACCATGGTCGTCGCGAGCGTGATCGGCTGGGGTCTCGTCCTCAACGGCTTCGCGGACGCCGCGCCGTGGAACAACTGGCAGGGGTACCTCCTGTTCCTCGTCGGCGGGACGGACGGGGACTGGGCGTACGCGAACCTCGGGGTGTTCGTGGCGCTGGTGCTGTCGTTCCTCGTGACCTGGTTCGCCCGGGCGGGGAAGATCCGGCGGCAGGAGTCGTGAGCCCTTCGACAGGCTCAGGAACCCAGGAGCCGACAGGCTCAGGGCCCCCGGAGGCGGCAGACTCAGGGACCGAGAGCTGGCTCGTGGTGGTCGATCCGCAGGTGATCTTCGCGTCGCCCGACTCCGCCTGGGGCTCGCCGTTCTTCGCTGAGGCGATGGCGAACATCCGTCGGCTCGCGGAGGCCTTCGGCGAGCGCGTGCTCGTGACCCGCTGGCTTCCGACGGCCGACCGCTCCACCTCCTGGGGCGAGTACTTCGCGGCGTGGCCGTTCGCCGACCGGTCCGCCGACGACCCGCTCTATGCACTGGTCCCCGAGGCGGAAGGCCTGTCTCCTCATCCGACCGTCGACCTGCCCACGTTCGGCAAGTGGGGCCCGGAGCTCGAGGCGATCGTCGGGCACGGTGGCCGTATCGTGCTGGCGGGGGTGTCGACGGACTGCTGCGTCGTGTCCACCGCTCTCGCCGCCGCCGATGCCGGAGCACGGGTGACGCTCGCCGCCGACGCCTGCGCCGGCTCCACGGCCGAGAACCACGCCGCCGCCGTGCAGGTCATGAGGCTGTATCCCCCGCAGATCACCGTGACCGACACCGCCACCCTCCTCTCCCGCTGACCCTCTCCCCCTCCCCGCCCGTGCGGGACGGAAATCGCACCTCCGCGCGCCCCATCCGGCCCGTTTTCGATCCCGGCACGAGGTGCAGTCCGGCCGCGGGACGGATTCCACTCCTTGAGAGGGTCCATCGGGAACGGTTTCGATCCCGCGCGGAGTGTCCGTCGCGGGACGCGAAACGCACCTCCGCCGCGCGACTGCGGTGCGGTATCGATCCGGCACTGGGGTGTGGCGTTCGGGCGGGACGCGAAGCGCGCCTCGGCAGCCACGGGGAGGAGCGTTCTTGAGCTCGGCAGGGGCGGCGGGTCAGGCGTGGGCGCGGACCGCGGCGGCGATGTCGGCGGGAGTTCCGCGCCAGGGAGCACCATGACCGGGAAGGACCCACGCGGCGTCAAGTGCCGCGAGGCGGTCGAGCGAGGCCAGGGCTTCCGTGGGCTCGTCGGTGAACGGGGCGGGTTGCGCGCCCTCCTCCCCCGTGAGCACATGCCGCGTGGTCAGGGCATCGCCGACGAATACCGCGCCGACCGCCGGGACATGCACCGCGATGCTCCCCGGCGAGTGCCCCGGAAGCCCCACGACGACCGGAGCCCCGGGGAGGTCGAGCACATCACCGTCCGCGACCTCGGAGACCTCGGTGACGTGGCGCGTGCGGAGGGCGCTCTTGCGGAGACCGTAGGCGAGGAAGCCGAGCATCGGACCGGGCCGTGCAGGGCCCATCGGAGTCTTCGGCTTCTCCCCTGTACGCACGCGGTGAGCATCGGCGCCGTGGATGTAGACCGGAACGCCGGCCTCGCGGCGCAGCCGTTCCGCGAAACCGATGTGGTCGCTGTCGCCGTGGGTCAGCACGAGTCCGCGGATGTCGGACAGCGGTCGGCCGATCACGGCGAGCTCTCGCTGAAGGTCGTTCCAGTGCCCGGGCAACCCGGCGTCGACGAGGGTGATGCCCTCGGGCAGGTCGATGAGATACGAGGCGACGATGTCGTTGCCGAGGCGGTGGAGGTGGGGAGCGAGCTTCATGATGATCCTCTCGGGCGGTTGCGCTGGCTACGTTACGTAGCTATCATGGCTACTGTCAATAGCCATCGAGGAGGATCCATGCCCACCCCCGAACGCACATCGATCGATGCCATCGTCGCGGCCGGCCAGGAGATCCTCGAGGCCGACGGCCCTGCGGGACTCACGATGCAGGCGGTCGCGGAGCGCGTGGGCGTGCGTGCCCCCTCCCTCTACAAGCGCGTGCGGGATCGTGAGGCCTTGCGTGTCGCGGTCGCCACGGCCTCCGTCGATGCCCTCGCAACCCAGCTCGAGGCGGCGGGCGACGACCTCTCCGCCCTCGCCCGGACCTATCGCACCTTCGCCCACGCGCACCCGGAGGGCTTCCGCCTCATGTTCAACGCCGCGGTCTCCCACGAGACCCTGGAACGCTCCGCCGCCCCCGTCATCCGCGCCTGCACCACCGCGGTCGGCGAGGCGGACGCCCTCGACGCCGCACGCCTCTTCACCGCCTGGGCCACAGGATTCCTGCAGATGGAGCTGTCCGGGGCGTTCCGACTCGGCGGCGACGTCGACCGCGCATTCGACTACGGCCTCCGGCGCCTCATCGCGAGCCTCGCCGATTGACGACGCTGGTCATTCCCTGTCCACGACGGCGGATACTGGCACACTGAGGCCGTGGAAGACTCCCGCAGCACCGCCGGTACCGTGGCCGCGAAGACCGGCCGGTCGCCCTGGCGTCGCACGAAGATCGCCGTGGGCGTCCTCGCCGCGGTCGCCGCCGTCGTCGCGATCATCGGGGCGCTCACGCCGTGGCCATCCGCGATGATCATCCGCTCGGTGTTCACGAAGGGCGGCGACGAGACCGCGGCGGAGATGACGAAGCACGTCCCGGACACGCCTCTCGACGAACGGAAGGACATCGCCTACGGGGATGCCGGCGCGGACACGACGATGGACGTCTTCCGCCCCGCCTCCGCCGACAGCGCGCTGCCGACTGTCGTGTGGATCCACGGAGGTGCCTGGATCTCGGGCTCGAAGGAGGACGTCGATCCCTACCTCCGCATCCTCGCCGCGGAGGGCTACACGACCATCGGCGTGAACTACACCCGCGGACCCGAGGGCGTGTACCCGCTCGCCGTCCACCAGCTCGACGAGGCCCTCGCCTACATCGACGCGCACGCGGCGGAACTCGGCGTCGACCCGCGTCGCATCGTGCTGGCGGGGGACTCCGCGGGCGCTCAGCTCGCCAGCCAGATGGCCACGCTCATCACGAATCCGGACTACGCCGAGATCCTCGGCATCCGCCCGTCGATCCGCGCCGACCAGCTCGTCGCGACCGTGCTGAACTGCGGCGTCTACGACCTCGCCGCACTGGCCGAGCTCGACGGAGTCCCGGGGTGGGGCTTCAAGTCGGCGATGTGGGCGTACTCCGGGACGAAGACCTGGGCGGAGGACTCGACCGGCGCCACGATGTCGACCGTGGACTGGGTCACCTCCGACTTCCCCGCGACGTACATCTCGGGCGGCAATGGCGACGGGCTCACCTGGCTCCAGTCGATCCCGATGGCGAAGCGGCTGCAGGAGCTCGGCGTCGATGTGACGCCGGTGTTCTGGCCCGCGCCGCACGAGCCCGCCCTCCCGCACGAGTACCAGTTCCACCTCGATCTGCCCGAGGCTCGGAAGGCCCTGGCGGACACCATCGCCTTCCTCGACGCGCACACCCGCTGACCCGGCCCCTTTCGTCCGGCGGGGCTGCCACGGTCGCACGATCCCGACACGACGGCACGACTCGTTCGGCCGGACGTCTGTTCATCCGTTCCCCGGTCGTGCAGGCGGACCTCGGCACGGGTGGAAACGGACCCGGGCACAGGTGCACGACCCGGGGACGGGTGCACGACCCGGGCACGGGTGCACGACCGAATCCGGGAGAAACCCGTGCCCCTGGCGCCGGGTCGTGCAGGCGGGGCGGGATCTCGACATAACATGTCTGTGACGATCGGCACGGAAGTGATATGTTCGCGGGATGCACACGGAGAACGAACGCGCACTCGAATCGGGGATCGTCACGGATCTCTCCGGGCGTATGACCTACGGCTCGTACCTCGCGCTCGACCAGCTCCTCACGGCACAGCATCCGGTGAGCGACCCGCAGCACCACGACGAGATGCTGTTCATCATCCAGCACCAGACGACGGAACTCTGGCTGAAGCAGCTGCTGCATGAGCTCAGCTCGGCGCGGGAGCTGCTCGCGGCGGACGACCTGCGCGAAGCCCTCAAGCGCATCGCCAGGGTCAAGCGGATCCAGGACGTGATGACGCAGCAGTGGTCGGTGCTCGCGACGCTGACCCCGACGGAGTACGCCCAGTTCCGCGGCGCCCTCGGCAACTCGTCCGGCTTCCAGTCGGTGCAGTACCGGGCCGTCGAGTTCGCGCTGGGCAACAAGAACGAGAAGATGCTGAGCGTCTTCCGCGACCACCCGGCGAACCTCGCGCTCCTCACGGCCGAGTGGGAGAAGCCCACGCTGTACGACGAGTTCCTCCGCTACGCCTCTCGCCGCGGCCTCCCGATCCCCCGCGAGATCCTGGACCGCGACGTGCGGGAGCCCTACCGCGAGACCCCGGACCTCGTACCTGCCATCCGTGCGATCTACCAGGACCCGCGCACCCACTGGGACCTCTACGAGGCCTGCGAGGACCTCGTCGATCTCGAGGACAACTTCCAGTTCTGGCGCTTCCGTCACCTCAAGACCGTGTCCCGCACCATCGGGATGAAGGTCGGCACCGGCGGGTCGAGCGGCGTCGGCTTCCTGCAGCGCGCCCTCGACCTGACCTTCTTCCCCGAGCTCTACACCGTCCGCACCGAGATCGGTTCCTGATGCTCACGGCGACGTTCTTCGACGGCGAGCGCTGGCGGGACGGCGTCGTCGGACTCGGCGAGGACGGGCGCCCCCGGCTCCGTGAGGAGACACCCGCGCCGGGGGGCCCGGTCCTCTCCGGCCGCATCGTCGGGGGCTTCACGGACCACCACGTGCACCTGCAGCTCGTCGACCACGCCCTCCTGGCCTCGTCCCGCCTCGGACGAGTGGTCGACCTCGGCGGCGATCCGTCCACGGTGGCGCGGATCGCCGTTCACAACTCAGGAGTTTCGACCGGCGGAGGCGCTTCCGAGGCGGTTCCGGGTGTGCCTGGGCCGGATTCTCCTGACTTGCGAACCGTCGAATTCGCCGGCGCGTTCCTCACACCTCCCGGTGGATACCCCTCGGACCGCGCCTGGGCGCCGGCGGGTTCGGTGCGGGAGATCGCCGACCCCGCGGCAGCGGCGACCGCGGTCGAGGAGATGGCAGCGGCCGGTGTCTCCTGCGTCAAGGTCGCGAGCAACAGCGCCGCCGGCCCGGTCTTCTCCGACGCCCTCTTCCGCACGATCGCCGACCTCGCCGCAGCCCGAGGCCTCCCGGTGATCGCCCATGCGGAGGGCTCCGGCGAAGCGCAGCGCGTCGTCCGCCTCGGAGCGACGCAGCTGGCCCACTCCCCGTTCTCCGAGCGCCTGGACGACGAGGAGATCGCGGAGCAGGCCGCCCGCATTTCCTGGATCAGCACCCTCGCCATCCACGACTCCCACGCGCGGGCCATCGCGATCGACAATGTCGCCCGCTTCCACGCCGCCGGCGGCACCGTCCGCTACGGCACCGACATGGGCAACGGCCCGACCCCCGTCGACCTGAACCCGGCTGAGGTCGCCGCCCTCCGCACCGCCGGCCTCGACGACGACGCCCTCCTCCTCGCCCTCGCGCCCGTCGACCCGCTCGATCCCCGCTCTCTCCTCCTCCTGCTGCCACCCGGATCCGCCGATCCTCTGGCCGCCCGCCCCCTCACCCCCGCCGACCTGAAGGTGTGACATGACCGACCGCTCCGCCGACACCGCCCTCCTCGATGCCGCCCGCGCCCTGGACGCGTCCGACCCCCTCGCGGCCCACCTCGACGCCTTCGTCGAGGCCCCGGGCGTCACGGCCTACCTCGACGGCAACTCGCTCGGCCGCCCGCTGCGCGACGTGCCGGAGAAGCTCGCCGCGTTCGTGCGCGAGGACTGGGGCACCCGTCTCATCCGCTCCTGGGACGAGCAGTGGATGGCGCTGCCGATGGAGCTCGGCGACCGCATCGGTGCCGTCGCCCTCGGGGCGGGTCCGGGACAGACGGTCGTCTCCGACTCCACGAGCGTCCTCATCTACAAGCTCATGCGGGGCGCCCTTCGACAGGCTCAGGGACCCACGGGCGCGGCTCAGGGACCCACGGGCGAGGCTCAGGGACCCACGGGCGCGGCTCAGGGACCCACGGGCGAGGCTCAGGGACCCACGGGCGCGGCTCAGGGACCCACGGGGCGGACGGAGCTCGTGATCGAGGAGGGGAACTTCCCCACCGACCGGTTCCTCGCCGAAGGCGTCGCAGCGGAGATGGGGGCCACGCTGCGCTGGATCACGCCCGATCCGGTGCACGGCGTCACGATCGACGACGTCGCGGCCGTGGTCTCGGAGCGGACGGCGCTCGTCTCGCTCAGCCACGTCGACTACCGCTCTGGCGCCCTCGCCGACATGCCGGGCATCACCGCCGTCGTCCACGAGGCCGGGGCACTGATGATGTGGGACCTCTGCCACTCGGCGGGTGTCGTGCCGATGCAGCTCGACGACTGGGGCGTCGACATGGCGGTCGGCTGCACGTACAAGTACCTCAACGGCGGCCCGGGGTCGCCCGCGTTCGCCTACCTCCGCCACGACCTGCAGGGCGTGCTGCGGCAGCCGATCCAGGGCTGGTGGAGCGCCGCCGACATCTTCGCCATGGGCCCCGAGTACGTCCCGGCGGACGGCATCCGTCAGCTCCTCAGCGGCACGCCGCCGGTGACCTCGATGCTCGCGATGCAGGGCATGATCGACCTCATCGAACAGTCGGGGATCGACGGCGTGCGCGCGAAGTCGGAGTCGCTCACCGCGCTCGCGGTCCGGGCGTACGACGAGCTGCTCGCGCCCCTGGACGTCCGCCTGCTCAGCCCTCGCGACCCCGCGCTGCGCGGCGGACACATCACGATCGGCCACCCGGACTTCCGGGAGGTCACCCGGAGGCTCTGGGCCGACGGCGTCATCCCCGACTTCCGCTTCCCGGACGGGATCCGGCTCGGGCTGTCGCCGCTGAGCACGTCGCACGCCGAGACCGTCGCCGGGGTGCTCGCGGTGAGGGACGCACTGGAGTCCGGTGTCTCCTGACCCCGCGGCACCGGTGGTGCTCGATGACATCGACGCCCGCCCCGGCAGCACCGCCTCGCTCCTGCGCACCCTGATCGGCCTGTATCTGCGCCCGCTCGGCGGCTGGATCTCGGCTGCCGATCTCGTGGCGCTGGCCGGCGACCTCGGAATCCCGGCGGCTCCCGCCCGGACGGGCATCGCCCGTCTCAAGCAGAAGGGTCTGCTCCTCCCCGAGCGCCGCGACGCGATCGGCTACCGCCTCAGCCCTGCGGCGGTGCCGATGCTGGAGCGGGGCGACCGCCGGATCTTCCGGATGCGGGAGATGACCGACGACGATCCGTGGTGTCTCGTGTCGTTCTCGATCCCGGAGAGCGCACGCAGCGTGCGCCATCAGCTGCGGCGCCGACTGCACTGGATCGGCGCCGGCGTCGTCTCCCCCGCCCTGTGGATCTGCCCCGGACATCTCCGGGAGGAGGCGGAGCAGATCCTCGACGAGCTGGATGCCCGCCGCTGGGCGACCCTGTTCGACGCGTCGGCCCCGGCCCCGGCGGGGACCCTGGCCGAGGCCGCCGCGGCGTGGTGGGACCTGGACGGGCTGCGCGCCGAGCACGAGGCCTTCCAGACGTCGCTCGCGGCCCTGCCCGACGCGCCGTTCCCGGCCTACGTGCACCTCATCGACCAGTGGCGGGTGCTGCCCTACACGGATCCCGGGCTGCCCCCGGCGATGCTGCCGGCCGACTGGCCGGGCGGACGCAGCTTCGAGGCGTTCGCCCGGCTGTCGGCGGCGTGGGAGGCACCCGCCCTCGCCCACGTGCGCGCCGTGACGGCCTAGAGGGTCGGACCGGCGACCTCGCGGACGAACCCGGTCACGTGCTCCTGCAGCCGCAGGATCCGCATCTCGCGCGCGAGCTCGCGGTCGTACCCCGGATAGGCCAGCGGCGGGAGCCTGCGCACCGCGACATTGCACCCGAACTCCGCGCATGCGAGCACGCCGACGGTGTCGCCCTTGCGACCGGCGGCCCCGGCGCGGCGGGCGACGTACAGCTGCACGTCGTTGCGGAGCGTCACGTCCTCGCACCAGGAGCACTGCGCGCGGGCGAGCACGCGCTGCTCGGCGCGCTGCAGCACGACACCGACCGGCTCGTCGTCGATCCACGTGACGACATAGGAGCGACGAGGCAGCTTCGGGTCGACCCAGCCGAGGTAGTCGAGCCGGTCGAAGTCCGTCTCGGCGAAGCCGGGCGGCAGGGTGATGTCGGAGATCTCCTTGCGGGAGGCGTTGCAAAAGGAGGCGCGCAGAGCGCGCTCGTCGATGGGACGCATGGGGGAAGAGCTTTCGGTGTGATCGCCGGAACGGCGAGACGGATCGGAGGATCACCCGGACGGTGCCGGGGTACGACGCAGCACCGGGGACGGGATTCCGCCTCCGGCCGGTCCTCAGCCTCTGCCTGCGGCGCTGAACGCGCCTGCAGCTCCGCTCCGCGCCCCGAGGGCGCTCATCGACGACAGCACCTGGCGAGCCTACACCCGTTTGTTTCGTCGCGTGTCGGGGGCGCTGCGGGATCCCGACCCGGTCGACGTACTCTGGCCGGACGCCGATCCGAAGGAGTCCCCGTGTCCACGCCGCTGCACCGCCGTCCGCCCCTCGAGGTGCGTGAGCGTGCGACGTGCATGTGCGGGAACGGCGGCCGCTGCTCGTCGTCGGCACCCGGCCATGCCCTGCACCTGATCCAGGAGCGCCTCGCGGCGGCGACTCCGGCAGGGTGGGCGGACGCGTTCGTGATCGCGGCGGATCCGGTCGCCGGAGACCTCGTCGTCCGCACGCTCGACGGCACCACGCACACGCTGTGGAACGGCTCCGGCGCCGCGCTGGAGGCCGCGATCGGCAGCCCGGTCGCCCTCCACCTCGACTACGCCGTCCTCGCCGTCGGGCGCACCCGCTTCAACGTCGCCGTCGTGTGACGATGCCCTGATCCCCTCGGGTCAGGCGCTCGCCATCATCATGTCGCGGACCGCCATGCAAGCGTTCATGCAGGCCTGACACGCCTGAGCGCAGAGCCGGCAGACGTCGCTGTGATCGGCGTGCTGCATGCACTCGTCCATGCACATCTGGCACATCGCGATGCAGGCGTCCAGCATCGCCATCATCGTGGCCGGCGTCATCCCCTGCATGCGGAGCATCGACCGCATCATCGTGTGACACATGTCCGCGCAGTTCATGCAGGCCGGAGCGCAGTCCATCTCCTGGGTCGCGCACACGGTGCAGGCCTGCTCGCAGGCGGCGCAGGCATCCATGCAGGCCTGCAGCACCGACATGTCCATCATCGCCATGTCCGGCATCGACTCCATGTTCTTGGACATGGCACCCATCATCATCGCGTCCATCGCACACCGCTCCCTTCGTCGAGGACGACGGGCAGGACACCCGCCTGGCGCCAGGCTAACCCCTGCGCGGACGGGAGTCGATGGTCGCGGGACGCTGACACGCCGCTGCGCGAATGTCAATCCCGTGGACGGTGCGGAGGGCCGGTGGGAGGCTCGAAGAGCAATCGATCCGTCAAGGAGAGGAGCCTCTTATGAGTGGCGCAGATGACATGAAGAACTCCGCCGAGAAGCTGGGTGGCAAGGCCAAGGAAGGCTTCGGCAAGCTGACCGACAACGAGAAGCTCGAGGCCGAAGGCCAGGCGGATCAGGTGAAGGCCGACGCGAAGCAGGCCGGGGAGAACGTCAAGGACGCCGCGGGCAAGGCCGGCGACAGCGTCAAGGACGCGTTCAACCGCTGATCCCCCACCCGCTGAACCCATGAAGAGGGGGAGGCTCGCCGATGGCGAGCCTCCCCCTCCGCACTCGGGTCAGACCTTGCGGCTCCCGGTGATCGCTCGGATCAGCCAGGCGATCACGGCGATGGCCAGGAGCACCAGACCGACCCACAGCAGGAACTGGAGCGACTGCACCAGTCCTCCGGTGATCGCGAGGATCACGGCGATGACGATGACGATGATCAGGAGGATGTTCATCGGTCTTTCCCTTCTCTGGGGGCGCGGGCGCCCGACTGCGGTGACACCACGCTAGACCCGAACCACACCCTCCCTGGAGGGGGTTGACTTCGACCCTCCCGATGCGCGAAGGAGCAGAGCAATGCCAGGACGACGCAACAATTCCCTGAAGGATCCGGAACTGTACGAGGAACTCCGCGACGACGGCGCCTCGAAGGAGAAGGCCGCCCGTATCTCGAACGCTGCCGCACGCGACGGCCGCAGCTCGGTCGGTCGGCGCGGCGGGGAGCACGGGGACTACGAGGACTGGACCGTCCCCGAGCTGCGGAAGCGCGCGAAGGAACTGGGCCTCACGGGCTACAGCGGCAAGCGCAAGGCCGAGCTCATCTCCGAACTGCGAAACCACTGACCCGGATGACGCGCTTCGGGATCGAGGAGGAGTTCCTCCTGCTCGATGAGGATTCGCTCGTCCCCGTCGCCCTCAGCGGTGACATCCTGGAGCGCATCGGCGGCGAGGTCGCCGCCGGACGCGTGACCACCGAGTACCTGGCCTCGCAGCTCGAGGCCCTCACCGATCCGGTGCGGACCGGAGCCGAGGCCCTGCAGCAACTGACGACGCTGCGGGCTGCCATCGGCGCGGAGGCCCGCGCGCGGCGCGCGATCGCGGCGCCGACCGGCTCGCCGTTCACCACTCTCCGCTCTCCCCGGCTCTCGCCGTCGGCGCACTACGACGACGTCGCCCGGCGCCTGGCGCACCTCACCCGCGAACACGAGGTGAACGGGCTGCACGTGCACGTCGAGGTCCCGGACGAGGAGGAGCGGGTCCGTGCGCTGAATCGACTCCGCGCGTGGCTGCCCCTGCTGCTCGCCCTCAGTACGAACAGTCCGTTCGGCAACGGCATCGACACCGGCTTCGCGAGCTGGCGGAGCATGCTCATCCGCCGGCTCCCCTCGTCGTGGTGCCCGCCCCGGTTCGCCGATGTCGACGACTACCGCACGCGCGTGGACCAGCTCCTCGATCTCGGGACCATCGGGGAGGCGACCTCCCTCTCCTGGGCGGTGCGCCTGTCCGAGCGCTACCCGACGGTCGAGGCGCGCGTCGCGGACACGCAGCTCACCGCGGAGGACGCCGTTCTCTCCGCGCTGCTGACCCGCGGCATCGCCCTGTCGTCCGCGCAGCGGATCGTCGCCGACGAGACGGAGACGATCGACGCGTCGATCTGGATGGCGTCGAGAGCGGGGATGACGGCCCGCATCCTGGATCCGCTCACGGGCGAGGTCGCCCCGGCCTGGACCGTGGCCGAGCACCTGCTCCACGACATCGGCCCGGTGCTGGACGAGCAGGGCGATGCGGACACCGTGCGAGCGGGACTCGCCCGGATGCGGGCGGACGGCACCGGCGCGGCGCGGCAGCGCGCGGCGCACGGACGGGACGGCCTCCCCGCACTCCGACGGCTGCTGGCGGAAGGTACCGGGACATCGGCTGACTGACCGGCCCCTCGCGTCCGACCCCGGGAGTAGGGTCGGCCTGTGTCATCCTTCGCCCCGCTCCAGCGGCTCGTCATCGCGATCGCCGTGCTGGCCTCGTTCGTCACGTTCCTCGACGGAACGGTGGTGAACGTCGCGCTTCCCGCCATCAGTGAAGAGCTGGGCGGCGGGATCACCACGCAGCAGTGGGTGGTCGACGCGTACCTCATCACCCTCAGCGCGCTGATCCTGCTCGCCGGGTCCCTGTCCGACGCCTACGGCCGGGTCCTGGTGATGCGGATCGGGCTCATCGCCTTCGGCATCGCGTCGGTCGCGGTCGCCGCAGCGATCGATCCGCTCATGCTCATCGTGGCCCGCGGAGCGCAGGGAGCGGCCGGCGCCCTCCTCGTCCCGAGCTCCCTCGCCCTCATCACCGCGACCATGCGCGGCGATCTGCAGGCGAGGGCCATCGGCGTCTGGACCGCCTTCACCACGGCGGCCCAACTGGTCGGCCCCCTCCTCGGCGGGCTCTTCGTCGACTTCCTCTCCTGGCGCTTCGTGTTCCTCATCAACGTCCTCCCCATCGGAGTGACGCTGCTGCTGCTCGCCCGCCTGCACCTGCCGGAGCACCCTCGGGGCGTCCGGGTGGACTGGTGGAGTGGAGCACTGTGCGCGCTGGGCCTGGGCGCCATCGTGTTCGCCCTCATCGAGCAGCCGAACCTCGGGTGGGCCTCCCCCGCGATCTGGATCCCCGCCGTGGTCGGGGCCGCGCTCTTCGCCGTCTTCCTGTGGCGGCAGGGCCGCTCGGCCACGCCGCTCATGCCGCTCTGGCTGTTCCGGGTGCGCGACTTCGGGTGGGGCAACCTCGCCACGCTCTTCGTCTACGCCGCGCTCTCTCTCAACGGCTTCGTCGTCGGCGTCTACCTCCAGCAGGGGGCGGGACTCAGCGCGACGGCGGCGGGACTCGCGAGCCTGCCGATGACGATCCTGATGATCCTGCTGAGCTCCCGCGCCGGCGGGTGGGCGGGGCGCTGGGGCCCGCGCATCTTCATGACAGTGGGGCCGCTGATCATGGCCGTCGGAGCGCTGATGCTGCTGACCGTGAACACCGCCTTCGACTACTGGGCGCAGGTGCTCCCGGCCATGATCGTGATGGGGCTGGGCCTGTCGCTCACCGTCGCCCCACTGACGGCCGCGATCCTCGGGGCCATCGACGAGAACCACTCCGGCATCGCCTCCGCCGTGAACAACGCCGTCTCCCGCGTCGCGGGGCTGCTGGTCGTCGCGATGCTGTCGACCATCGTCGGCGGCTCCCTCGACCTCGACGGGTTCCACAACGCCGCCTGGGTCACCGCGGCGCTCCTCGTGCTCGGCGGCGTCGTGTCCTGGATCGGGATCCGCCGGAACCCCTCGGAGGCGGCGGCGCCGCCGGTCGACGCCCCCGCGCAGCCGACGCCTCAGCCGCGATGACCGCGCCGCGCTCTCGACGCGGTCGAAGAACGGCACGCGTGTCCCTGGCGCTGGCGGCGTGCGTCGCGATGGGGATCCTCGCTCTCGCCGGCTGCGCCGCCCCGACCGCCCTCCCTGCGGAGGGAACGGGGTCATCGGCCGGCGTCGTGCTTCCTCCGGCCGGAGCCCTTCCGGACTACCAGCTCGGCGGCGCGTACGATCCGGCCGAGGGCGTGGGCATCGTCGGGCGAGACCGCAGCGCGGAGCCGGTCGCGGGACTCTACTCCGTCTGCTACGTCAACGGATTCCAGACCCAGCCGGGCGAGCTCGCCGAGTGGCCCGACGACCTTCTCCTGCATGACGGTGACGATGTGGTCTTCGACCCGGAGTGGCCCGACGAGGCCCTTCTGGATACCGGCAGCGCAGCGCAGCGGTCCCGCATCGCGGAGATCGTGATCCCCTGGATCGAGGGCTGCGCGGACTCCGGCTTCCAGGCGGTCGAGTTCGACAACCTCGACTCCTTCTCACGCTCGCTCGGCCTCCTGACTCTGGACCACAACCTCGCGCTCGCAGAGCTCCTCGTCGACGCGGCGCACGGCGTCGGGCTCGCCGCCGGACAGAAGAACGCGGCCGAGCATGCGGAGGCCCTGAAGGAGCGCGCGGGCTTCGACTTCGCCGTGACGGAGGAGTGCGCCGCGTACGCCGAGTGCGGCGCATACACCGCGGTCTACGGGCCGCACGTGATCGACATCGAGTACACCGACCAGCTCCCGCGGTCGTTCGCGGAGCTGTGCGCCGACCCGGACGCCCCGGCATCCCTGGTGCTCCGCGATCGCGACCTCGTCACGCCGGACGACGAGGAGTACGTCTTCGCCGGGTGCCCCTGACGATCGACGGAGGCGCTTGCCTGCCGAGCGCCTCGGCGTCAAGTCCCTGGTGGCCCCCGTTCGCGCGGACGAGGATATCGGTGATCGACTCGATGGGAGCCCCTCCTCATGACCGTTTCCACCCTCGACCCCGATACCGCCGTCGCCTTCTCGCCGCGCGGTCCTCTGTCGGGCGCCGTCCTCGACGTCCTCACCGGTCGCGGCGAGGACGCCGCCGCCCTGCCCGACCTCGCCACCACAGCCGTCGCTGAGAGCAGCGATGTGGTCCGGGACGACGACATCCAGCTCGCCCTCTTCGTCCTCTATGCGTCCTCGTACGGCTCGCTGCCACAGCTCGATGCGGCGCTGGAGTGGGAGGCCGGGGTGGTCACCGCGCGCCGGATCCTCGAGGACGCCTTCGAGGCCGCACTGCGCGAGACCGTGCCCGTGCCCGAGCTTCCGGAGCCGACAGTCGACGCCGTGGGGCGCGCCCTGTTCGCCCTCGCCGCTGCGGACACGGGCCCCAGCCTGTCGCGGCACATCGCCAGGAAGGCCACCCGCGAGCAGGCCGAGGAGTCGCTGATCCTCCGTTCCGTGTACACGCTGCGGGAGGCCGATCCGCACTCCTGGGCGATCCCACGGCTGACCGGCCGCCCCAAGGCAGCGCTGGTGGAGATCCAGTCGGACGAGTACGGCGGCGGCCGACCGCAGCGGGTGCACGCGGAGCTCTACGCCCGCGCCCTTCGCGCCGCCGGACTCGACGACACATACGGCGCCTACGTCGACGACGCCCCCGCGATCACGCTCGCCTCGCACAACATGATGAGCCTGTTCGGCCTCAACCGCCGCCTCGTGGGCGCAATCGTGGGTCACCTCGCCGCCTACGAGATGACCTCGTCGATCCCGTGCCGCTTCTACGCCGACGGCCTGCACCGGCTGGGGTTCGCCGACGATGTCGCCGCATACTTCGAGGAGCACGTGGAGGCCGACGCGGTGCACGAGCAGATCGCCGCCCGTGACCTCGCGGGCAGCCTCGCCGAGGACCGTCCGGAGCTGCTCGCAGACATCCTGTTCGGCGCGGCCGCGTGCCTCACGGTCGACGGCTGGGCGGGTGCGCACACCCTCGACGCGTGGACCGAGGGCCGCTCGGCGCTGCGGGAGAGGACGACGGCATGACCGCCCGGGACGAGCCGGTCACCGTCACGGCGTACCCGGACGGCCCCCTCCTGGTGCGCGGAGAGATCGAGTTGCACGCGAGCGACGGCACGGTGATCGACCCGCGTCGACGCACGGTGGCCCTGTGCCGCTGCGGGCTCTCCGCGCTCAAGCCCTTCTGCGACGGCACACACAAGGCGGCCGGTTTCCGCACCGAGGACTGAGCGGGCGTCAGCCCTCCGGCCAGTAGTGACTATCCGGGACGGCGCGCGCACCGAAGATCGCCTGCCCGACCCGCACGCACGTCGCGCCCTCCTCGACGGCGATCTCGTAATCCCCGGACATACCCATCGACAGGGCGCCGTCGCCGATGAGTTCGGGGTTCTCCTCACGTGCTCTGTCACGGAGGGTCCGCAGCATCGCGAAGCATTCCCGCACCCGGGCATCGTCCGGTGTGAGCAGCGCCAGCGTCATCAGGCCGCGCACGCGGAGAGCACCGTACGAGGGCAACGCCTTCAGGAAGTCGAGAAGCTCCTCCGGCGGCATCCCGAACTTCGAGTCCTCGGCCGAGGTGTTCACCTGCACGTACACGTCGAGGCTGCGCCCCGCGGCCTGCAGGCGCCGGTCGAGAGCCTCGGCGACCCGCAGCCGGTCGAGCGCCTGGAACTCGGCGGCGAAGGAGGCGACATCCCTGGCCTTGTTCGTCTGCAGGTGGCCGATGACCACCCAGTCCACATCGAGGTCGGCAGTCTCCCGGTGCTTGCGCACGGCTTCCTGCACCTTGTTCTCGCCGAGTCGGCACAGCCCGGCGTCGATGGCCACCCGCACCCGATCGGTCGGCACCGTCTTGCTCACCGGGAGCAGGTGCACCTCACCGGGGTCGCGTCCTGCGCGCTCCGCGGCGGCGTCGATGCGGGCGCGGACGTCGGCGACGTTGGCGCGGAAGTCCGCGGCGGTGAAGGCCGTCGGGTAGCGCTCGGCGCTCTCCCCCACACGCTCGATCTTTGACATAGGTCAAAATCTAACATAGCTTCGACACCACGTCGCGTACCCGCCGACACCCCCTTCACGAAGGAGCCCGCCCATGTCCGCACCCGGCCTGTTCTCGGACACCGCCCTGTCGACCCCGCGCCTGCGCACCGAGGTGCCAGGGCCGCAGAGCCGGGCGCTGCACGAGCGCCGGCAACGGGTCGTCCCGCGCGGCGTCGGCAGCGTGCTCCCCGTCTACATCGAGCACGCCGACGGCCCCTGGGTCACCGACGTCGACGGCAACCGCTTCCTCGACCTCGGCAGCGGGATCGGCGTGACGACCATCGGCCACACCAATCTCGCAGCCGTCACCGCCGCGGCGGAGCAGCTCGACCGGGTCACGCACACGCTCTTCACCGTCACCCCCTACGAGGGCTACGTGCGCCTCGCCGAACTGCTCGCGGAAAAGGTCCCCGGCACCCACGAGACCCGCACGGCCTTCGCGAACTCCGGCGCCGAAGCCGTCGAGAACGCGGTCAAGATCGCCCGGAGGCACACGGGACGGCGCGCCGTCGCCGCCCTGGACCACGCGTTCCACGGGCGCACCAACCTCGCACTCGCGATGAACCACAAGGCGGCGCCGTACGGCACCGGGTTCGGTCCGTTCGCGCCCGATGTCCACCGCGTCCCCAACTCGTACCCCTACCGCGACGGCCTCGACGGCGAGGAAGCCGCCGCGCGCACGATCGCCCATCTCGAACAGCGGATCGGCGTCCACGACCTCGCGGCCGTCATCGCCGAGCCCATCCAGGGCGAGGGCGGCTTCGTCGTCCCGGCCGAGGGCTACCTCCCCGCCCTGCAGGAGTGGTGCATGGAGAACGGCGTGGTGTTCATCGCCGATGAGATCCAGACGGGCCTCGGGCGCACCGGGACGTGGTTCGCGAGCACGCACTTCGACCTCGTGCCGGACCTCGTGCTCACGGCGAAGGGCATCGCCGGCGGGCTGCCCCTGGCCGGGGTGACCGGCCGCGCCGAGATCATGGACGCGCCCGACCCTGGCGGCCTCGGCGGCACATTCGGCGGCAACCCGGTCTCGATCGCCGCCGCCCTCGCAGTGTTCGACGAGCTCGAGCACGGGACCTTCTTCGCCGACGCCCGTCGGATAGGCGCCCACCTGTCCGCCCGACTCGAGGGTCTGCGCACTCGCCATGCGGTCATCGGCGACGTCCGCGGGATCGGCGCCATGCAGGCCTTCGAGCTGAGCACCCCCGGGACGACGCGACCGTTGGCCGGGGCCGCCTCCATGATCGCGGAGTTCGCCGCCCAGCGCGGCATCCTGCTGCTCACCGCCGGCAGCGACGGCAACGTGATCCGCTTCCTCCCCACTCTGACCACGACCGACGAGCAGCTCGACGTCGCCGTGGACGTGATCGACGAGGCCCTCAGCGCGCTCCGCTGAGCACGCGGAGGCACAGCGCCTCCCCGCTCCACCGCACGTGGGCGAGGTCGTGCACGACCAGGTCGGGGTCGGCCGCCCCGGAGCCTGCGCCCACCCCGACCACGAGGCCGGCACCGGCCGCTCGCGCCGCGCTGACCCCCGGCGCCGAGTCCTCGAAGACCACGCACTCCCCCGGGTCCCGCCCGAGGAACCGTGCGGCGCGGAGGTACGGGTCGGGCGCCGGCTTGCCTCTGTCCACGTCTTCGGAGGCGACGAGCACCGCGGGCGCCGGGATGCCCGCTCCACCCATCCGGGCGGCCGCGACAGCTCGGTTGCTGCTCGTCGCGACCGCCCACACCTCGGGGGGCAGCGCCGCGAGCAGGGCAGCGGCGCCGGGGATCCCGGTCGTCGCCGGGGCGACGGCGAGCTCCCGAGCGAGGAGGTCGGCCGTCGCCTCGGCCGCCCGTTCCGGCCCCACGATCGCCGCGACCACCTCACTCGGCCGCATGCCATGAGGCGCGTCCCGCAGGAAGTCGAATCCCGGGGCGTGCCTGAGCGCCCAGGCGTCCCACGCGATCGCCGCCGAGGGGACGGAATCCACCAGCACGCCGTCGCAGTCGAACAGGACCCCCGCGGCGCGCACGATCACCTCGGCACCTCGAACCTCGTGTGCTAGTTTTGGCATAGGTCAAATCTATCCGAGGAGAGTGCATGTCCGCGTCTCGCACGCCCCGGACGGCGATCGCCGTCCGCCACGTCCCCTTCGAAGACCTCGGGATCCTCGCCCCGCTGCTGGCGGCGCGCGGCTACGAGACCACACTGCTCGACGCCGGCATCGACGCGATCGACCCGGACGCCGTCGCTGGCACGGACCTGCTCCTCGTCCTCGGCGGACCGATCGGCGTGTACGACGAGGATCGGTATCCCTTCCTGCACTCCTCGAAGGCGGCTCTCGCGACCCGGCTCGCCACGGGCGGCGCCACGCTCGGCGTCTGTCTCGGCGCCCAGCTCCTGGCCGAGGCTCTGGGCGCAGAGGTACGCCCGACCGGGGCCGTCGAGATCGGCTACGGCCCGCTCGCACTCACCCCCGAGGGCCGGGAATCCGTCCTCGCCCCTCTCGACGGCGAGCCCGTGCTGCACTGGCACGGCGACGAGTTCGCGATCCCCGCCGGGGCGCACTCCCTGGCGCACACGCCCGGCTTCCCCCATCAGGCCTTCGCCGTCGCGCGCACGCTCGGACTCCAGTTCCACCTGGAAGCCGACCACCGCGCCATCGAGCGCTGGCTCATCGGTCACGCGCACGAGCTCCATCACAACGGCATCGACCCGCGGACGATCCGGGAGCAGGCGCAGCGGCACGGCCCGCGGCTCGAGGCCCTCGCCATCCGTGTGCTGAGCGACTGGCTCGACGAGGTCGAGGCGTAGCAGGCGGGCAGGGGAAGAGGCCGGACCCCCAGCGAATCCGGCCTCTGCTCCCCTCGACCTCAGGCGGCGCGACGCAGCGGCACCGTCGGGAAGTCGATCGGCACGTCGAGCGCGATGTTCACGTAGTTCGTGAAGAGGTTCAGCGCGACCTGGCCGATGGTCTCGACGATCTGCTCGTCGCTCCAGCCGTGCGCGCGGAGAGCGTCGACGTCGGCCGAGGTCACCTGACCCCGCTCCTCGACGAGCTTGAGCGCGAAGGCCAGCAGAGCGGCCGTACGAGGGTCGTCGGAGTTGCCGGCCTGGGCCTCGGCGAGCGCTTCGGTCGTGAGGCCCGCCTTCTTGCCGAGCGCGGTGTGCGCCGCGAGGCAGTAGCCGCAGGAGTTGCGGTTCGCGACCGCGACCGCGATCTGCTCACCGAGGGCCGCGCCGAGCGTGCCCCCACCGTAGGCGCCGAAAGCGCTCCACATGCTGGTGAGCGCGGCGGGCGAGTTCGCGACCGCGCGGAACATGGCGGGGACGGCGCCGAAGGCGGAGCCGATCTGCTCGAGCTGCTCCTTGACGGGGCCGGTGGCGGTCTCACGGTCGACGAGAGGGACGTTGGGCATGGGTTGCTCCTTTGTGTTTCGGGACGGGCCGGATTCGGCTTCCCTTTCAGTCTTGCTCGCCGCGCAGTACGATACGCATCATTTGATCTTGCGTTCGTGACATATCGTCCAGAAGAATGGAAGCATGCCACCGCTCGACCGCCTCACCCCGCTGCTCGACCGCTTCCGGGTGCGCAGCCGCCTGTTCCACACCGGACCCCTGTGCGGGACCACGGTCTTCGCCGCGAGTGCGGGCCACGGCTTCCTCCACGTGCTGCGTCGCGGCGAGATGGAGGTGACGCACCAGCGCCCGGACGGCGGCATCGAGCGCGAGACGATCACCCGCCCGAGCCTGCTGTTCTTCCCCCGCCCCGTCGACCACACCTTCCTCAACGCCCCGACCGATGAATCCGACTTCGCCTGCGCGACGATCGACTTCGACGGCGGAGCCACGCACCCGCTCGTCCGCACCCTCCCCTCGGTGATCGTCCTGCCGCTCGACGAGGTGTCCACCCTCGCCCCCGCGCTGGACCTCCTGTTCGCCGAGGTCGACAACGTGCGCTGCGGTCGTCCGCTGCTGGCAGACCGGATGTTCGAGGTCGTGCTCATCCAGCTCCTGCGCTGGATGCTCGACCACTCCGGCGATCTCACCCTCCCGCCGGGGCTGCTGCTCGGCCTTGCGGACGAACGCCTCGCACCCGCCCTCGTGGCGATGCATGAGGCCCCCGGCGAGCCGTGGACGCTCGACACACTCGCGCGGACCGCCGCGATGTCGCGCAGCGCCTTCGCGGCGCGCTTCAAGGAGGTCGTGGGCCGAGCGCCGGGCGACTACCTCACCGAGTGGCGTCTCACGATCGCCCAGGAACAGCTCCGTGCGGGGATGTCCGTGAGCGCTGTGGCCGCCGACCTCGGCTATGCGAGCGCCTCCGCCTTCTCCCGCGCGTTCGCCCAGCGGCTCGGTCGCTCTCCGCGGGCCTGGCTCGGCCTCGCCGCCTGAACTCAGCCGCCGGCTGACATCACGGCAGCGACCCCGGTCACGATCCGGTCGAGGTCGCCGGCCGTGAGCGAAGGGTGCACGGGGAGGGAGAGCACCTCCTGCGCCGCCCGTTCGGTCTCCGGAAGCTCGTCGGCCGGCGCGAAGCGCGCCAGCGAGGGCAGCCGGTGGTTCGGGATCGGGTAGTAGACGCCGGAGCCCACCCCGTGTTCGTCGCGGAGTGCGTCGCGCACCCGGTCGCGCTCCCCCGCGGCGACCCGCACCGTGTACTGGTGGTAGACGTGCTCGGCGCCCTCCGCGACCGCAGGCACGGTGAGCCCGTCGATGCCGGCGAGCGCGGCGTCGAGGAATGCGGCGTTCTCCTGTCGCCGCCGGGTCCAGGCGGCGACCCGCCCGAGCTGCACCCGACCGACCGCGGCGTGCACCTCGCTCATCCGGTTGTTGTAGCCGACGACCTCGTTCGCGTACTGGGTCTCCATACCCTGGTTGCGCAGCAGTCGGACCCGGCGCGCGACCTGCTCATCGACGCACGAGACCATGCCGCCCTCGATCGCCGTCATGTTCTTCGTCGGGTAGAGGCTGAACATGCCGAACCTGCCGATGGTCCCGGCCGGCCGGCCTCGCCAGGCGGCACCGTGGGCCTGCGCAGCGTCCTCGTAGATGTCCAGGCCATGGTCCCCGGCGACCTCCTCGATGTCGTCCACGAGGAACGGATGCCCGTACAGGTGCACCGGCATGATGCCTTTCGTGCGGGCGGTGACGGCGGCACGGACCCGCGCCGGATCCAGCGTGAAGTGCCTCGGCTCGATGTCGACGAACACCGGCGTCGCGCCGGCCAGGACCACGGAGTTCGCCACCGCCGCGAAGGTGAAGGACGGCACGATCACCTCGTCGCCCGGGCCGACACCGGAGGCGAGCAGGCCCAGGAGCTGGCCGCTCGTCCCCGAGTTCACCGCGACGGTGGTGCGGCCCTCCACGAACTGCGTCGCGAACTCGCGCTCGAACGCCGCCACCTCGGGGCCCTGGGCGAGCATGCCGCTGCGGAGCACGCGTTCGACGGCTGCCACCTCGTCGTCGCCGATGAGCGGCGCGGCGGCCGGGATGAAGTCCTTCTGCATGGGTATGTCCTTCGTCGGGAACGGCTCGGCGCGAGCCGGATCGGAGGTGGAGGCAGGAATCGAACTTGCGTGCACGGTCTTGCGGACCGCGACCTGGCCACTCGGTCACTCCACCGGGTCAGATGTCCTCCCGCCCCCGGCGGCGAGTACCCCTGCAGGAAGCGGCCGAAGCGCTGCACCGCATCGATCAGCGTGTCGGTCCCGGGCAGGAAGGCGAGGCGCACGTGATCGGTGTCGGCGCCGTTGAAGGCGCGGCCGTGCACCAGCAGGATGTGCTCCGCGTCGAGGAAGTCGAGCACCAGACGCTCGTCGTCACGGATGCCGAACACCTCAGGGTCGAGGCGCGGGAAGAGGTAGAGCCCGCCACCCGCCTCCTGCACATCGACGCCGGGGATGGCTCGGAGCGCAGCCGTGGCGGCATCGCGCTGCACCGTCAGCCGCCCGTCCGCCGCGACGAGCGCGTCGAGCGATGTGTCATGTTCCAGGGCCGCCGTGATCGCGTGCTGTGCCGGCACGGACGCGCACATCCGCATCGAGGCGAGCAGCCGCAGACCGGAGAGGAAGGGGTCATCGGCAGCGAACCCGGTCGTCAACGCCCAGGCGGCCCTGTAGCCGGCGACGCGGTGGGTCTTCGACAGGCCGGCGAAGGTGACGCAGGGCACGTCGGGGGCGACCTGCGCCGTGGAGACGTGCGTGAATCCGGGGTAGACGACGCGGTCGTAGATCTCGTCCGACAGCAGCAGCAGACCATGGCGACGGGCGAGCTCCGCCACGCCCTCCAGGGTCTCCCGCGGGTAGACCGCGCCGGTGGGGTTGTTCGGGTTGATGATGACGATGGCCACGGTCCGTGGGCCGATCGCCGCCGCCATGGCCTCGAGATCCGGGAGCCACCCGGCCTCCTCCGCGCAGCGGTAGTGCACGGGCTCACCCCCGGCGAGGACCGTCGATGCGGTCCACAGCGGATAGTCGGGACTCGGGATGAGGACCTCGTCGCCCGGCTCCAGCAGCGCCTGCAACGTGAGACCCACCAGCTCGGACACGCCGTTGCCGACGGTCACCGCCTCGATCCCGAGGGACGGGAACCCGGCCCGGCGCGAGTAGTGCACGCGGATCGCCTCCCTCGTCTCCGGAAGGCCCGGTGATTCCGAGTACCCATGGGCGTGCGGAAGAGCCTCGCGCAGGGCCTCCACGATGACCGGCGGCGCCTCGAAACCGAACGGGGCCGGGTTGCCGATGTTCAGGCGGAGGATCTGCTCGCCGCGGGCTTCCAACTCGGCCGCACGCTCGGCCACCGGACCCCGCAGGTCGTAGAGCACGCCGTCCAGGCGCGATGATCGGCCGATCCGGAACGGGGCCCTGGCCGTCATTCGTCCCCCTCGGCCTCGGCCGGACCGGAAGCGGCGGCGATGTCGTCGGCCAGTCGTCGCAGGTCGGCGTCGTCGAGGTCGTGCACCGTCAGACGCAGATGGTGGCCGCCGGTCGAGCCGTCCTCCAGCGCGAACTCGGACCCCGGTCGAACGAGCCATCCGCGGTGCGCGAGCCGCTCGGCGACGACCGCGGCCTCCTCGCGGACATCGACCCACGCATTCAGACCGCTCTCCGCGGTGACGGCCGATCCACGGGCGGAGACGAGCGCGGCGAAGGACCTGTTGCGCGCGGCGTATCGGGCCCCCGCCTCCGCGATGAGCCGGTGCACGTCTTCGTCACGGAGCATGGTCGCGGCGAGCTGCTGCATGACGTGGCTCACCCACATCGTGCCGGGGCTGAGCCGGAGGGCGAGGCGCTCGGCGGTGACGGGGTCGGACGCGGTGAGGGCCAGCCGCATGTCGGGTCCGAGGAACTTGGACACCGACCGCACGAGAGCCCACCGTTCGTGGCCCGGTCCGATGACGGTGGCGTACGGAGTCGGGGCGAGCAGCGAGAAGTGGTCGTCCTCGATCACCAGGACGTGGGGGTGCGGAGCGAGCACCTCGCGCAGCGCCGCGGCACGCGCGGGACTGATGCTGACCCCGGTGGGGTTGTGCGCGCGGGGCGTGCAGACGATCGCGCGCACACCGCTCTCCAGAGCGTCACGCACGCCCTCCACGGTCATGCCCTCGTCGTCGACGGGTATCGCGACGGGCGTGTACCCCGCCAGACGCGCGGTCTGGATGCTCGAGAGGAAGCACGGATCCTCGAGACCCACCCGGTCGCCGTGCACGAGCGTCTGAGCGAGCAGGCGCTCCACCGCGTCGACCGCCCCGGCGGTGACCGAAAGACGGAAGGGGCGAGGCTGGTCCTCCGCGATCCATCGGGTCGCCCACTCGGCGAGACCGGCATCGATCACCGACTCGCCGTAGAGGACGGGGCTCGGGTGCACGGCTGCGAGAGCGGCGGCGAGGTCGGGAAGGAGGGCCGCCTGAGGGTTGCCGTTGGCGATGTCGCGGAGCGGGGTTCCGGGCGTGAAGCCCTCATCCGGCGTGGCGGCGGGTCCGAGCACGGTCGTCCCTGTGCGCCCGCCGGTGGTCGCGATACGGGCGGTGACGAGTGCGCGGTAGGCGGCGAGCACAGTGTTGCGATTGACGCCGAGCCGCTCGGCCAGCGTGCGGACCGGCGGCAAGCGGTCCCCGGCGACGAGCGTCCCCCGTTCGACGAGGTCGCGCACGCTCTCCGAGATCTCTGCGGCGGTGACGCCGCTGATCCCGTCGGTCTCGTCGTCTCTGCTGTCCGCCGCTGCCATGACTCGACGGTAGGGGAGATTTTGACCTATGTCAAAATCTCCCCGAGGATCAGGGGCGGTCGTCGACTTCCACGCCGTCCTCGATCTCCTCCGGCTCCAGGTCGGTCACGTCGACCTCGGGCGCGTCGCCCTCCCCGTTGTTCGCGGTCGGGGGCTCGCCGTGGAATCCGGTCGTCTCGTCCTGTCGCGGATCGGTCATGATGCCTCCTCGGTTGATGGGACTCCATGATCGGTCCGCCGCGCTGCCGGAGCGAGCACCTTGACAACGCCGCCTCCGGTGGCCCGGCTCCCGATGCACGCAGGCGGAGCCCAGGTACACCGGTTACCGTTCAGGAGCGGTCGGTCCCCACGGATCGCCTCCCGCATCCCGCACGATCACCGCGATCCCCCGACAGAGGACACGATGACCCCCGGCACTCTCCCCCTCGCCGCTTCCGCCCCCGGCTACGACGGATTCATCGGCTGGGTGCTCAGCCTGATCGAGACCCTGGGCGAGGTCGGCGTCGGCCTCGCCGTGCTCATCGAGACGTTCGTCCCGCCGATCCCCTCGGAGGCGATCCTCCCGGCGGCGGGATTCCTCGCCTACGACGGGCGGATGAATGCCTGGGGCGCCTGGGCCGCGGCCACCATCGGCGGACTCGTCGGTGCATGGATCTGGTATGCGCTCGGCGCGGCCGTGGGCCGGGACCGCACACGGCGCATCGTCGGACGCATCCCCCTTCTCGACCACGACGACTTCGACAAGGCCGAGGCGTTCTTCGCGCGCTGGGGCGGCGGTGCCGTGCTGTTCGGTCGCTGCGTGCCCCTCGTGCGCTCGTTCATCTCGATCCCGGCCGGCATCGAGCGCATGGCGCTGTGGAAGTTCACGCTGTACACGCTGGTCGGCTCGGCGGTCTGGAACGGCATCTGGATCGGCCTGGGCTTCGCCTTCGGCCCCGCCATCCGGCCGATCCTCGAGCAGTGGAGCGGCGTGATCTCCGATGTGGTCGTCGGCGTGCTCATCCTGCTGCTTCTGGTGTTCATCGCGCTGCGCATCCGCCGCCGCATGCGCGAGGCCGCGGCACGGCGGGCAGAGGACAACGGGCAGGCCTGAGGCCCCTCCCCCGCGCGGCTTCGTGTCACGAGGTGTCAGCCGGCGGCGTCGGCCGCGACGATGTCGCCGAGCTTCCAGGACCGATCGAAGTACGGCTGCAGCGGCCCGTAGAAACGGAAGTAGCTGAACCAGTGCCGCCCCGGAATCGTCTGCACCCAGTTCGAGCGCCCCTCCGTCGGCGGTTCCGGGCCGAACCACAGATCGACGGAGCCGTCCTCGTTGTATCGGAGGTCCTCATCGCGCGACCCGCGGTCGCCGCGCTGCTGCTCGTTGTCGATGAGGCAGCGGGTGTCGGCGTCGTACACCGTCGCAGACCAGAACAGCTTCGCCGGCACGTCCGCCGGCACGTGCAGGCGATAGGTGCGGGCACCGTCGAGCCACTCTCCGTCGGCATCGGTGTAGGCACCGAGGTAGGCCTGCCCGACACCGGGAGTGGTGCTCTTCATCGCCTCCGAGAAGCTGACAGCCTCGTAGAACCATGAGGCCCTCTCGAGGAGCTCGTCATAGCCGTCGCCCCGCTGCGCGGAGTTGTCCAGGACGATCGCCTGCTCCCACACACGGTCGGGCCAGTAGCTCCCCTGCGCGAAGCGCTTCGCGAACGTGTTCGCCTGCGCCATCAGCTCACCCGCTTCGGCGCCGCGCTCCAGGATGCGGGTGAGACGGTCGTCCGGCGCGAAGGGCTCCCCGACGCGGATGCCGAGCTGCCGCAGCATCGCGAGATAGAAGCGATCGCGTTCGTCGACGACCTCCGACTGGTAGATGCGGTGCAGAAGACGCCAGTAGTCCATGCCGCGCGGCTGATCGCCGCTCCACGGCCGACCGTCCGGAGAGATGATGCGCGTCGGTGCGGGGTCCTCCCGATCGCGGTACGGGTAGATCCGTACGGCGCGCACGAGGGCATCGGCGCGCTCCGGATCAGGGTCGAGCGTGCGGAAGCCGAACATGATGTTGACCCCGGAGGACTGCAGGATCCGGAACTCGGCCGTGATGTCTGCGGGGACGGTCGCCCCGGGCGCGACGATCACGTACTTGCCGCCGCGCCCCTGGTCCGGCCCCATCTCCCCCATCGCCCCGACCTCCCGCTGCCAGAAGTCGGAGACGCCGCCGGCCGTGTGCCCCGGGGGCAGGTCGATGACCAGCGGTCCGGTCTCGGCGAGGTCGAAGAAGTTCAGGATGTACGGCGTCGTGGCATTCGCCGTGATGAGGCCGAGGCGGTCGCGATACGTCAGGTATCGGACGAGATCACTGCTCGTCGCACCGAAGACCTCCTCGTGCTGCGACTTCCACTGCGCGTAGGAGACGAGCGGAAGAGCCCAGAGGTAGGCCTGGCACGCGAACTGGAAGTCCAGCTCGTCGAAGATCGCGGGGATCGACTCCCGCGCCGGCAGCTCGCCGTCCTTCCGTACCCCGTCGATTCCGCTCGCTCCGGTCATATCCGTCCCCCTCTGTCAGCGCGCTCCCGCACCGCGCGAATCGGCTCCGCCTGAACCCCGACAGTAGTGGGGCGGACGAGCACGCGGAAGAGGTGCGATGTCGGCGGGGCGGGGCACGATGGTGGCATGACGGACGGCTACGACCCCGCGTTCCTCGGCATCCCGCTGCCGCTGCCCGTGCCCCCGATGCCGGTGCGCGCGCTCCCTGCGCCCCGGTTCACGGTGCTGCTCGATCCGGAACGGCGCCTCGCCGCGGTGACGGCCGTGACCATCGACGGCGCCCGCCTGCGGGATCTCCCGCGCACGGGTGAGTGGCGCCTCGACCCCCGGGTGCCCGCGGAGGAACAGGCGGGGCCCGCCGTCTACGCCCGGAACGACCTCGACCGCGGACACCTCGTCCGTCGCCGCGACCCGGGCTGGGGGGAGCTCGACGAGGCCCGCGCCGCCGCGGAAGCCACCTTCACCTACCCCAACGCGGCCCCGCAGGCGGCCGCCTTCAACCAGTCGAAGGACCTCTGGCTCGGGCTGGAGGACCACGTGCTGGCGTATGCGGAGGCGACGGCGCAGCGCCTATCGGCGTTCACGGCCCCGGTGCTCGCGGACGCCGACCCGCCGTACCGCGGCATCCGCGTGCCCCTGCGGTACTGGAAGATCGTGGCGTGGCGCTCCGAGGACCGACTCGCGGCCGCCGCATTCATCCTCGACCAGACCGAGCTCGTGGACACGCGGGAGGGTGCCTTCGCCGTCGCGAGCCTCGGCGCCTTCCGCACGTTCCAGGTACCGGTCACCGAGGTGACAGCCCTCACCGGGGTCGACCTCGGCCCCCTTCCCGACGCCGATGTGCTCCCCCGGCGCGGACTCCGCGAGACGGCATGGCGCCCGCTGCACACCGCCGACGACATCGTCCTGTGACAGCGGGCACCCCGCATCACTCGCCGGCGCGCACGCCCTCGAGCGACGGGTAGTCGATGTACCCCTCGGCAGTCGAGCCGTAGAACAGCTCGGGGCGGGGCTCGTTCAGCTCGGCCCCGGTCCGCCACCGCTCCACGAGGTCGGGATTGGCGATGACGGGACGCCCGGCCGCGACCGCGTCGGCCCAGTCCTCCGCGACCAGTTCCTCGGCCGCGGCTCGGGTGGTCTCGACGCCGAAGCCGGTGTTGACGATGAACGGAGCGCCCGCCGCTCGGCGGATGGCCTGCACGAGTTCTCCGGCCGGCTCGGGGTGCAGCACATCGACGAAGGCCAGCCCCAGAGGTGCGAGTCCTTCGGCCAGCGCGGTGTAGGTCGCGAGCACGTCGGCGGGGTCGTCCTCGATGACGCCCTGGATGCCGTGGGCCGGTGAGAGGCGGATTCCGGTGCGGTCGGCACCCACGGCTGCTGCGACCGCCGAGGTCACCTCGACCGCGAAGCGCGCACGGTTCTCCGGCGAGCCGCCGTACCGGTCGTCGCGGACGTTGGACACCGGGGACAGGAACTCGTGGACGAGGTAGCCGTTGGCACCGTGCACCTCGACGCCGTCGAAGCCGGCCGCGATCGCGTTACGCGCGGCCTGGACGAACTGCTCGACGACCACGGGGATCTCGTCCAGGGTGAGGGCATGCGCGACGGGCAGATCGGCCTTGCCCTTGAGGGTCCGCGTCTGCCCGGGGGCCGCCAGAGCACTCGGCGCGACGACGCGGGGCTCGCCGGAGATGTCCGGGTGGCCTACACGGCCGCCGTGCATGAGCTGCATGACGATGGTGCCGCCCTCGGCGTGCACGGCGTCGGCCACGCGGCGCCATCCCTCGATCTGCGCGGGGGTCACGATGCCCGGCTGCCCGGGATACGACTTGCCTTCGAGGACCGGCCAGACCCCCTCCGAGATGATGAGTCCCTGCCCGGCCCGCTGGCGGTAGTACTCCTCGATGATCGCGGTCGGCACGCCCTCCGCGTCCGCACGGGTGCGGGTGAGCGGCGCCATGACGACGCGGTTGGACAGGTGCAGCGAGCCGAAGTCGGCGGAGTCGTAGAGAGTCACAGTGGGGCCAAGGCGTCCGACCGCCACTGTATTCCCGTGAATCGATGACGTATTCCGGTGTATCAACCGCCCAGATCGGCGACGAGGTTCGCGAAGTGGTCGAGGTCGGCGGCCGTCCAGCCGCGCAGGCGCTCGCCGATGCGCCCCTCATACCGGGAGCGGGCGAGAGCCACGCGCTCCTCGGCCAGCGGGGTCGCCACCAGCACCCGGGCGCGACCGTCCTCGGGATCGGGGATGCTCTCGACGAGCCCGAGCTGCTCGAGCTGACGCACCTGCCGGCTCACCGCGGACTTGTCCGTCTGCAGGCGCTCGATGAGTGCTCCCGCCGAGGTCGCCCGTCCGGCGAGGATCGAGGTCAGCACCTGGTAGCCCAGCGGCTGGAGATCCGGATGCACGGTGACCGCGGCCTCGCGCCACCCGACGCGGATGCGGGCGAACAGCCGGCCGAGCTCGTGCTCGACGCGGGCGACCGCCTGGTCGAGGTCGTCGATCGGAGCGCCGTCGGCGGGTTCGTCGGACGGGGCGCTCATATCGCCAGTGTACGGCGAAGCCCCGCGACCGGATGCGGTCGCGGGGCTGTGCTCAGACCTCGGCGAGGAGCCGGAACACCTTGGATGCGGCGTCGATCTCCGCGGGCGTGAGCTCATCGATGACAGCGCGGAGTCGGCTGCCGTACTCCCGGCGGACATCGGTGAGCGCGGTGCACGCGGCCGGTGTCGCGGTGAGCACCCGGAGCCGGCCGTCGCGCTCATCCGGCACCGAGGCGATCAGCCCGAGCTCCTCCAGCATCCGCACCTGGCGGCTGACGACGGACTTGTCCATCTCGAAGCGCTCGGCGAGCTCGTGCGCGCTGGCCGAGCCCGCCCGGTCGATGAAGGTGAGCAGCTTGTACCCCGCCACCTGCAGCTCCGGGTGGACCCGGGACGCCGATTCCTTCCACAGCGACCGGGTCCGCGCGAAGATGAGGTTGAGATGCGCCTGGAGGTCGCTGAGGGCGGTATCGACGTCGGGGGTGCCGACCGCCTCGGACGCGCTCATGTCAGCGCTCCTGCTTCCGATCGTCGCGCTCGAGCACGCTCACGGACCCCGTGGTGGTCGCCGGTTCGGCCTGCCCGGTGCGAATGGTCCCGGTCGAGAGGTTCGCGCCGACCTCGGCCTCGGAGACCTCGATGACGGACTCCTCGGCCTGCTCGCGCAGCTGCTCCGCGGCGTTCTTGGTGGACAGCGGCTTGTTCTTGATGAACGCGATCGCGATGATCGCGATGACCGCCAGCGGGATGGCGAGGATGAACGCGTCCGCGATGCCGTGCCCGTAGGCGCTCTCGACGATCGTGCGGATCGTGTCGGGCAGCTCGCCCACCTTCGGCACGTCGCCGGAACCCAGGCGCTCCAGGGCGCTGATCTCGTCGGGCGTGGTCGGGACGAAGCCCTTCAGACCGTCCTTCATGAAGTCGGCGACGCTCGTGGAGAGCAGCGACCCCATGACGGTCACACCGATGGTGCCGGCGATCGTACGGAAGAAGTTGACGTTCGACGAGGCCGCGCCCAGCTGCTGCGGAGCCGTGTCGTTCTGCACGATCAGGGTCAGGTTCTGCATGACCATGCCGAGCCCGGCACCGAGGACGAACATGTAGACAGCGACCAGCGGGAACGGGGTGTCGTAGCGCAGCGTCGCCATCAGGCTCACGCCGATCGTGGCGAGGATCGAGCCGGTGACCATCCAGCTCTTCCACTTGCCGAAGCGGCTGACGAGCTGGCCGATGATGATCGACGCGCCCATCTGACCGATGATCATCGGGATGGTCATCAGGCCCGACTCGGTGGGCGTCGCGCCCCGGGCCAGCTGGAAGTACTGCGCGAGGAAGACCGAGGTCGCGAACATCGAGACGCCGATCGCGATCGAGGCGATGACCGACAGCGTGAAGGTGCGGTTGCGGAACAGCGTCATCGGGACGATCGGCTCCTTGACGAAGAACTCGACCACGATGAAGGCGGCGATCGCGACGACCGCGGTCACGATGAGCGCGATGCTCGTCCCGGAGTCCCAGTCGAACTGGTTGCCACCCATGGACACCCAGATGAGGAGCGTCGAGACGCCGACGGCGAGCAGGACGATGCCGAAGTAGTCGATCGAGACCTTCGTGCCGCGCTGCGGCTTGGGCAGGTGCAGCGTGAACTGCAGCAGCACGAGGGCGAGGATCGCGAACGGGACGCCGACGAAGAAGTTGGAGCGCCAGCCCCACACGTCGGTGAGGAGTCCGCCCAGCAGCGGTCCGCCGATCGTGCCGAGGGCCATGATGCCGCCGACGACGCCCATGTACTTGCCGCGCTCACGCGGCGAGATGATGAGGGCCACCGCGATCATGACGAGCGACATGAGACCGCCGACGCCGATGCCCTGCACGACGCGGACAGCGATGAGCATGTTCGTATCGGTCGAGAATCCGGCGATCACGGTGCCGACCGTGAAGAGGATGAGCGAGATCTGGACCAGCACCTTGCGGTCGACCAGGTCGGCGAGCTTGCCCCAAATCGGGGTGGAGACGGCGGTGGCGAGAAGGCTCGCGGTGATGACCCAGGTGTACTGCGACTGCGTGCCACCGAGGTCGGCGATGATGACCGGCATCGAAGTCGAGACGACCGTGCCGGAGAGCACGGCGACGAACATGCCGACGATGAGGCCGGAGATCGCGGTGAAGACCTCGCGGGCCGAGCGCGTGGTCTCGGAAGAGGATGAGGTGTGTGTCACGGGGGAATGCTCCTGCATAGAAAGTTGATCGAGATCAACCATACGCCGATAGTTGCGGTTTCGCAACTATCGGCGGCTACCGCACTCGAAGGCCGGGGTCAAGGACGTCGCCGGGGTGGGCGGGACGGGCGACCCTGACCGCATGACCTCCGGAGCCATGCCCCGCCCCGACCGGCGCCTGCTGCTGTCGGGCTTCCTGTTCGGCTGCGGGATCGCCGCCTCGATGATCGACCTCTTCGTCTTCCACCTGGTGCTGCACTGGCACCACTTCTACGATCTGTCGACCTCTGACGTGGCCCTCGTCTCGGACGGGTTCTTCCATGCGTTCGGCTGGTTCATCACGATCCTCGGCGCCTTCCTCCTCGCCGACGTCCGCCGTCGTGGCCCCGTGCGATGGACGCGCTGGACGGGCGCGGTGATCACTGGGGTCGGGTTCTTCCAGCTCTTCGACGGCGTGGTCGATCACAAGCTCCTCGGGATCCACCAGATCCGCTACGGCGTCGACCTCGTGCTCTACGACACCGTCTGGATCGTGTCGGCCGTCCTGTTGCTCGCTGCAGGGATCCTCGTGGTGTGGCGGACCCGCCCGGACCCGGCGCGGTGACGGCCATGCGCGAGGGTCACGACGGACACCACGGACCGCCCGAGACGCCGGGCATCGACACCGACGCCGTCGGAGGCGGGATCGATCTGCTCGCGCCGGTCGCGCTCGTCGCCCTCGTCGCCGCGGCCGTTCTGTATCTCGTCGGGTTGCGGCGGACCCGGAACCGCAGCCCCTGGCCCCGGCCGCGGACGGCCGCCTGGATGACGGGCCTGCTCTGCGCCGGAGTCGGCATGGTCGGACCGTTCGCCGCCCTGGCCCACAGCAGCTTCCCGGTGCACATGGCCGGACACATGCTCGTGGGGATGCTGGCGCCACTCCTCCTCGTGCTCGGGCGGCCGGTCACGCTGGCCCTGCGCGCCCTCCCCGTCCCGCGGGCGCGCACTCTGTCCCGAGTGCTGCGCAGCGGCCCGATCCGGGTGCTCACGCATCCGGTGGTCGCCGGCGCCCTCAATGTCGGCGGCCTCTGGCTCCTCTACGCCACACCGCTGTTCCCCCTGATGCACGCCTCACCATGGCTGCATGCCGCCGTGCATCTTCACGTGCTGCTGACCGGATACCTGTTCACGGCGAGCATCGTGGGGCTCGATCCGGATCCGCACCGCGCGTCGGTCACCGTGCGGGCCGGGGTCCTCATCGTCTTCGTCGCCGCGCACTCGATCCTCGCCAAGTGGCTGTGGACCCACCCGCCCGCCGGCGTCGACGTCGGGGACGCCCGGATCGGCGCGGAGCTGATGTTCTACGCCGGTGACGCGGTGGACGTGCTGCTCATCGTGCTGCTGCTCCGACAGTGGTTCGTGGCGACCCGACCGCGGGATTCGGCTCAGCCGCAGAACGAGGAGAGCCCGTCGTGGAGGCGTTCGATCGCCTCGACGGTCTCCGGAGCCTGAAGGTCGGTCATGCCGCCGAGCTGATCGGCGCCGGAGCGGATGAGGTCGCCGAGCTGTCCGTCCATGCCGTCGGCGACGCGGTCGAGCGTGGCGACGAGGTCGTCGCGGGCGGCGTCGAGCTGCTCCGCGGACACGTCGCCCTGCGCGAGCAGCGCCTGGTACTGGGCGTATGCGTCATCGATCGTCGCGCAAGTCTCCGCGACCGGGACTCCGAACGCGTCTCCGGCAGCCTGAGTGACCTGGGCGCACCCGGCCAGAAGACCGGCGGCGAGCAGCAGGGGGACGATGGCGATTCGGCGCATGACCCGAGGGTAGCCGCGCCGCCTGGGGCGCGGCTGACCCTCGGGCGGTGCGGCGGTCAGCCGCCGGACGGGTTCTCGAGGGGCTTGCCCTCGTCGTCCGTCGTCTCGCGCTCGAGCACGTCGTCGGTGCTCTCGCCGCTGTCGTCGGGAGCGCCGCCGGAGGCCGTGTCGGCTTCCTCGTCGGCGCCGGGAGTGCCCTGCGTGTTCTGGGGGTCGCTCATGCTCTCCTCCTCTGTTCGTTCCGACGACCGTATGCGCGCCGGCCCCGGTGACGCAGGGGGTTGACCGGGGACACGGCGACGGCCACACTGCCGATGCGCCGGGGCGTCATCCCTGCGTCCAGAGCCGTTCGATCGGTACCGTCCGTCCGAGAATGCGCTCGGCCGCGCGATGCCCGGAGAACACGGCCGCCGGCACGGTCGCCGGGTCGTCGGTCCAGGTGGCTTCGCCCGCCAGGTGCAGCACGCCGCCGACCGGGGTGGCGAGGTCGTCGTGATCCGCGGTGGTCGACCCGACCGTCATGTACGCGTACGACCCGTGCGCGAACGGATCGTCCTGCCAGGCCGTACGATGCAGGCCGATCGGATCCGGGATCCCGTCCCCGTACAGCCGGCGGAGCTGGACCATGATCGAGGCCTGCACCTGGTCGTCGCTCCAGTCCCTCGTCGCCACGGCCGCGGGCCCTGCGGCGAAGGTGAGCAGGAGCGGCTCGTCGTGCAGCGCCGTGAGGTCGTACCAGGAGTGCCACCACCGTGCCTCGGGCCCCTGCTGCCGGAACGCGTAGACCCCGTCTTGCCAGAACCGGGTGGGGAACCGCAGGAAGACCTTCTCGAAGGCGTTCATGCGCAGCCGTCCCAATGCCTCGGCGTTGATGGGCGGCAGCGGAGGGACGATCTCCATGGTCCCGGACTGCAGCACGCCGACCGGGACCGTGACGACCGTCGTGTCGCCGGAGAAGTCCCCGCGCGAGGTCCGCGCCCAGACGCCGTCCTCGCTCCAGTCGACGCGGGTGACGATGTGCTCCAGCCGGACGTCCAGCCCTTCGGCGAGGCGCTCCGGGAGCACCCCGTACCCGTCCGGGAACACGACCTCGTCGCCCTCGATCGCGTCGTCGTCGAGGCCATGCGCGGCGAGGTCCTCGATCCACGCCCCGTACTGCTCCTCGGCGCGATGCTCCAGGTATTCACGCACTCGCTGTGCGCGGTCCGCGCTCCACTGCCGGCGTGAGAGCACCTGGTCCGTGACGTCGCGGTAGGAGGCCTCGGGGCCGGAGGCGGCGATGACAGCCGGCAGCGCCTCGTCCACCGCGTGGACATCCGCGGCGAAGGCGCGCGCCTCCTCCGCCGAGAGCGGGCGACCGTCGGGACCGTGATACGCGATCGGCCGGCTGTCCACCTGGAACCCGCCGACGGTGAACTCCACGGTCCGCATGCCGAAGGCCTCGGCGGCGGCAGCCACCGGACTGCCGTCGACACCGTGGATCCACGAGGCGCCGAGATCGACGATGCCGTCGGTCCGGTCCGTATGCACCCGGCCGCCGACCCGGTCGCGCGCTTCGAGCACCACGACCGTCCGCCCCTCGCCCTGCAGCAGCCGCGCAGCGGTCAAGCCCGCCATGCCCGCGCCCACGATCACCGTGTCGACCTGCTCCATGCGCCCCTCCTCGCAGCCCCGCCGCACGGAGCCGTGCCCCGACGATAGCCCAGGCGGGCGGGCATCGACAGGGTGGCGGGGCCTCTGCGTCAGGCGGCGTGCTGGATGACCCCGAGCAGGGTCCCGTCAGGGTCGAAGAACTTCAGGAAGAGAGCGAAGCCGCCGTCGTCGAAGCTCACGACATCGACGCCCTCTGCCGCGAACCGCTCCGCGAGGGCGTGGATCTCGGTCGTGCGCAGGAAGAAGATCGGCCGCTCCTCCCCCGCCACCGTCAGCTTCATCGGCGCGTGCCCCGGCGCTTCCCAGAGCATGAGGTCCGGGCCACCCTCGGCCCGGAGCATGGCGCTCGTGCCGTAGTCGGTGAGGACGCGGAAGCCGAGCAGGCGCTGGTACCACGCGATGGACGCGGCCAGATCGGCGACGGGCAGCTGGATGTGGTCGAGTCCGGTGAGGACGGATGCCATGTGGGAAACCCTCCGTGGTCGTGTCCGTTCACCGTAGCGCCACCCACCGACCACACCGCCGACCGGATGACAACCCCCTGGGCGCTGCAGGCGGAACAGCGCACCCTGGGTCCATGAGCCACCACCCCGATGACATCAAGCAGCCCCTGGACCACCTCCCCCCGGCGGATGAGCGGGACAAGGCCGTCGAGATCGACGAGCCGCACTATCCGACGTCCGGCGCACCCGCCGACAGCCCGGACGTGACGCCGGAGACGGCGGCAGAGCCGGACAAGCCGAACCGCCACGGCGTGGACAAGCTTCCGCCCACGTCGCGCTGACCCGTTCCGCCCGTTCCTCAACTATTGTTGAGGTCTACGGAAGGGCGGCGGATGGAACCCGACGATCTCCTCCCGATCGGAGAGGTCACCCGACGCACGGGCGTCGCCCCCTCCGCGCTGCACTTCTACGAGCAGCTCGGTCTCATCGCCTCGACGCGCACGCCCGGCAACCAGCGGCGATATCGCCGACACATGCTGCGCCGGATCTCCATCATCGTCGTGGCCAAGCGCATCGGCATCCCGCTCAGCGAGGTGCAGGAGCTCTTCCAGACCCTGCCCGTGGACGCGCCGCCCTCGCACGGCGACTGGCGCCGCGTGGCCAAACGCTGGCGCGCCGAGCTCGAGGAGCGGCGGACGCAGCTCGAGCATCTGCAGCGCGAGCTCGCGGGCTGCATCGGTTGCGGCTGCCTGTCCCTCAAGGCCTGCCGCCTGCTGAACCCCGAGGACGCCTTGGGCGAGAACGGTCCCGGCCCTCGCCGCATCTGAGACCGGGGACCTCCGCCGCGACCGCTGGACGAAGGTGGGGTGTTGCGAATCCGGGATAGGTGAGACCGTAGAGATATCCCCACCAGCGATCAGCGTGGTTGCGCCTCTTGGCAACGGGTTCCTGTGGTGATGGAACGAAGGATCCATCCAATGGGCAAGTTCATCTACGAGGGCGGTCCGAAGGTCGAGATCGAGGACCGCGCTCTCACACATATCCAGCTCGTCATGATGACGAAGCTCCGGCGCGGAGAGCCGATGCCGTTCTCGTGGAAGGAAGACGCCTCCGTCGGCGGCGGCCGGACGACAGTCTGGGTGCACGCGAACGCGAACATCGTGTTCAAGTTCTTCGGCAGCAGGCCCCCGGCCATCAACCGGCGGTGGGTGGACGCTCTGGCGTACACCGCGAACACGACGAACGGCCTGTACCTGGTGCCGGAGCCGATCGAGACGAGCAGTGCCTCCCGGCAGCTCGCGGACCTCACCGTCTGACACCGGCTCCGCCGACGCGGAGGTCGCAGGCCCGAGGACTCAGTCCTCGAGGTCGGCGTCCTCCGCTTCCGCTTTCTCCGCCTCCTCCTGGGCCTTCTCCGCCTCCTTCTCTGCGCGCTCCTGAGCCTTCTCGGCCTTCTTCTGCGCGTCCTCCTCGGCCTTCCGCTGCTCCTCGGCGGCCTTCTGCGTGGCCTTCTCCGCGGCCTCCTGAGCCTTCTCCGCCTTCTTGTCGGCCGGCACGCCGGGCGCGGGTTCCGGTGCCGCGGGCGGAGCCTCGGCCGGTGTCGACGGCTCTTCCCCGTCTTCCGGGACGGTCACGGGCACCACGACTGCCGGCGTGGGCGATGAACGAGGGCTCGGCTCGGTGTCGACAGGCGTCACCGCGGGATTCGGGTTGAGTGCCCCCGCCGCCCAGAGCGTTCCGGCGACGGTGAGCGCCACCGCGACCGCGACCGCGCCGGTCAGGAGCCCGCGGCGCCGCCGGACGCGCTGCGTGCGAGGGGCCCGGGCGCGGAGCATCGCCCCCTCGGCAGACGGACGAACGGGAAGCACGCGGGTCTGCGTCGGGGGCGCGGAGGGGCCGGTCGGTGTCCGATCCGCGAATGCTGCGGCGGCGATGGGGGCCGGCACCGGCGGGCGGGGCGGCAGCGAAGGATCCTGTGCGAGCGCGGACACCGCCGCGAAGACGCCGGCGGCGCTCGGCCGGTCCTCGGGATCCGTGGCGGTCATCCGCTGGAGCAGCGCGGACCACGCCGGACCCACGGATTCCGGGATCGTGGGCGGCTCGATCAGGCGGGCCAGGGTGGCCCCGATCCCCTCCGCCTCGGCGAACGCGCGCTCTCCGGTGAGCGCTTCGCGCAGGACCAGCCCCAGTGCGTAGATGTCGGCGGCGGGCGCCGGCGCCGCGCCGTTCAACTGCTCCGGCGCCAGGTACGCCGCGGTCCCGATCACCGTCCCCGGAGACGTCAGCCGCGCCGCGTCCACGAGCACCGAGATCCCGAAGTCGGCGAGCTTCGCGCCCGATCGGCTCCCGGCGAGAGAGCGACCCGTGAGCAGGACGTTGGAGGGCTTGATGTCGCGGTGCACGATGCCCGCGCCGTGCACGACGTGCAGAGCCTCCGCCAGGTCGGCAGCCAGCGCCGCCACCTCGTCCGAAGGAAGCGGCCCCTGGGCGATCCGCGCCGCGAGGGTCGGCCCGTCGATGAACTCCATGACCAGGTACTCGGCCCGCCCGGGATGCAGCTGCGCGTCGTACAGCGTGACCAGCGCGGGATGGTTGAGTGAGGCGAGGACGGTCATCTCGCCACGAGCGCGCTCGGACGCGGCCCCCTCCTCCGTCTCCGCACGCAGCATCTTGATGGCCACTGTGCGCCCGAGCAGCGAGTCCTCGGCGCGGTACACCCGCGCCATCCCGCCCTGCCCGACGCACTCCCGGAGGTGGTAGCGACCATCGAGCAGCGCCTCCGTGGGAAGCGAGTCATCCGTCATCGTCGAGTCCTCCTGCCACGGCGTCGGGAGCGCCACGGCGAGGCCACTCTAAGAGCGTGGCCGGAGGTCGTCTCGGGCCTTGACAGCGGGGCGGTCGATCGGGAGGTCCTCGCCCGCGGGAGAATGGGACATATGCCCGCGCGTTCCCCTCAGCGACTGCTCCACTCCGTCCGCCGGCTGCTGCACACCGATCCGTCCACCGTCGCCCACACCGAGGCGATGCCCGTGATCGACGAGCACACCGTCCCGCGGGTCCTCGATCTCGCGACGCGCATCGGGGAGTCGATGTTCGCGGTCGGCGCCTCCGCCCACGAGGTCACGCTCGCGATCACCCGCGTGTGCGAGGCCTATGGACTCAAGGGCGTGCAGGTCGACGTGACCTACAACTCGATCACGGTCTCCTTCCACCTCAGCGGGGAGGTGTGGCCGGAGACCCTCGTCCGCGTGGTCCGCGTCGCCGCCCCGGACCACGCCAAGCTGCAGCGCGTGCAGGCGCTCGTGGCCGACATCGACGGCGGCCTGGACCTGGAATCCGCGCGCACCGCCTTCCGCGTCATCCGCCGCGTGCCCTTCCGCTATCAGCAGCCCGTGGTGATCGTCGCACGGACGCTCCTCGCGGTCGGGGTGAGCATCATGCTCGGGGCCTCTCCGCTCATCGTGGGTCTCACGTTCGTCGCGGCCCTGGGGGCGGCGCTCACCCAGGCGGGCCTCGCCCGACTGCGGGTGCCGCTGTTCTTCAGCCAGATCGCCGGGGGCCTCGTCACCACGGTCGTCGCGGTGGCGGTCTCGGCGCTCGGCAGCGCGGGGATCGAACCGTTCGTCGGCATCCGTCCGTCGATCATCGTCGCCTCGGGCATCGTGCTCATGCTCGCCGGGCTCACCGTGGTGGGCGCGGCGCAGGACGCCATCGACGGCTTCGCACTCACCGCCGGCGGGCGCATCCTCGACCTGACGATGCAGACGCTCGGCGTGGTGATCGGCATCCTCGTCGGGCTGGAGCTCGGTGGCGTGCTGGGCTTCACGATGGAGCTCCCGGACGACCCGGCGCCGTTCGGACCCCTGCTCAACCAGTTCGCGGGGGCCATCATCATCGCGGTCGCGGTGGCCGTGTTCAACGGCGCCGGGATCCGCATCATCCTCGTCAGCGCCCTGCTCAGCGCCGTCACCCTCGCCGGGTACGCGGGCACCGTCGCGCTCCAGCTGCACCCGGCCGCGGCGAGCGCGGTCGGAGCATTGCTGGCGAGCTTCATCGGCATGCTCATCGCACACAACCTGCACGTGCCCTCGGTCGCGGTGACGACGGCGGCGATCGTCCCGCTCGTCCCCGGCGTCGCGGTCTTCCAGGGCCTGCTCGAGGTCGTGCACGCGGCGGGCACCTCCACCGGGATGCTGACCGTGGGCGGATCGCTCATCGACGCCGCCGTGATCGGCATCGCCCTCGCCTCCGGCGCCTCCCTCGGGCTCTACCTCGGAACGCCGGTGCGGGCGACTCTCGCCGGGGTGGCGAAGACCAGGGCGCGCGTGCGCCGCTGACCCGACGGCGTCATCCCGTCGAGGAGTCGGCGGCGAGGTCGAGCACCCACTCGTTGACCGTGAGCTCGGCCCCGCGGAAGTCCTCCGTGATCGTTCCCCGGCGAGTGAACCCGCCGCGACGACACACGGCGTTCGACGCGGGGTTGTCGACCGCGGGGAACGCGAGCAGGAGCCGCCCGTCCCCCACTCGACCACGGAGCACGTCGACGAGCAGAGCGAGAGCGCGGGCGGCCACCCGCCGGCCCTGCGCGGCAGGCAGCACGAACCAGCCGGTCTCCCACGCGGGCTCGTCCTGCCATGTGATCCGCCACGCGCCGATCGAGCCGAGAGGCTGCCCCTCGTCGTCGATGATCGCGAACATCAGGGCCTCGCCGTCTGCGACGAGACGCAGGTACCTCTCGTGACGCGCCTGCACCTCCGCCGCGCTCTCCGGCCCGTTGAGGTGCACCGTCATCTCCGGGGTGTTCGCCGCCCGCAGGAGAGGGAGATCGTCGGCCGACCAGGGCCGGAGGCTCAGTGTGTCCACGCGCGCAGCCTTGCACGCCCCACCGACACCGGAGACGACGATGCGCCCGCCGCGGGCGGATCCACGGCGGGCGCATCAGTGGGCGGTCAGTGGCCGCCGAGGTCCCTGACCAGCTCGGCCTCGTCCTCCTTGGACAGCGAGGTCTGCACGACGGTGCCGTTGTACGGGGCGAGCGCCTCGGCGAACTTGTCCTCCGTGAGCTTGAGGGCGTAGATGACGACGGCCGACTTGCCGGCCGTCACGGTGGCCTTGACCCGGTCGCGGAACTCGGCGTCGATGCCGGTCTTGTCGAGACCGGAGAACAGGGCCCCGAGCAGGCCGCCGAACACCAGGCCGGCGACCGGGATGAAGAACAGGATGCCGATCAGCGCGCCGAACAGGGCACCAGACGCGACGCCCAGGCCGATCCTGCTCCCGGCGCCCGGGTACTCCACCTTCGTCTTGCCTTCCCCGTCGACCTTCACGAGCGCGAGGCCCGCGAGCTCGACGACGAGGTCGTCCTGCAGGGCCTGGACGCGGTTGTAGGCGCCCTCCGCGTCGCTCTCGGTGTCATAGGAGATGACGATCAGTTCAGCCATGGTTTCCTGCTTTCGGTTGCGGTCGGAGATGCTCTCCACGCGCGCAGAGGCACCGGTCTTCGCCACCGACCCTAGGCGCGCCCCTGGGGACACGACAGAGCGGCGAGCGATGTTCACCCTGGTGACTCCGCGCGGCGATGTCCGTGGCCTGGCCTACGGTCGCTGTCGTGCCCGAGTCCGTGCAGCAGTGGTGGGCGAGACGGCAGTTCTCGCGCGGACTCGACGTGCCTTACGCGGTCGGGACGTACCGGGCGGCGTGGGCGGCTTACCCCGAGCTCATCCGGCAGTACCACCCGGAGCTCAACCACGGCATCGTGCTCTCGCAGATCCCGCTGGCCGCCGATGTCCTGCTCTGCTGGGAGTGCGCCGTCGGGCACCTGTTCGCGGCGACGCCGACCGAGCAGCGCGAGCGTCCGGGGCGGGTCCGACGGCGCTCGTCCTGGTGTCCGGAGTGCGCGGCGCTGGCGCGGCCGCAGCCGGTGATCCTCGGAGAGGCACGTGCGCTCCCCGCCCGTCCGAAGAAGCCGGCACCGGCGCTCTGCACCAAGACTCCTGCGCTGCCGACGGGAACCGCGTTCCTGAGCGCATGCGCTCCGAAGCCGGCCTCGGCGGCGGAGGGGAAGCTCCGGCAGGCACTGGCCGAACGGCTGGTGTTCCCCGACGAGCTCAACGCGATCAAGGTCGGGCGGCCCTTCTTCCGGCATACGGAGGTGTGGCCCGACATCCTGCTCCCCGAGCTGCGCATCGCGGTCGAGTACGACACGGTCGGCCGGCACGGGCTGGAGCACGTCGGCAAGCGGGAGGAGACGGACCGCCGGAAGGACCGCGCGGTCCGCAGCGCCGGATGGGAGGTCGTCCGGCTGCGCATGGGGAAGCTGGAGCCCCTGGGCCCGTTCGACCTTCCTCTCGCCTCCGTGGGCACCGCCGGGATCACCCGGCTCATCGACCGGCTCCGCGACATCCGCGGCGCCCTGATGGTCGACGCCTATCTGCGCTGAACCGCTTATCCCCTGCTCGAGGATCGACGCAACCCCCGTGCCGGAGGGTGCCGACGACGACAAGATGTCCTCATGAAACTCGTCTCCTACGCCGGCCAGCAGCTCCTCACCTCTGACGACGTCGCCGAGACGCTCCTCACCCTCGCGGCCGCGATCGCCAGCGAGGGCGAGTCCGAAGCGGTGGAGATCCCGATCCTCCTGGACGGGGAGAAGGACTGGGCCGATCTGCTCGTGGGTGTCGGCAACGATGTGCTCGTGAGCCCCCACCACACCGCGGACCCCGAACCCGACTTCGCGACGGAGGTCGACGAGCTGCGCGCGCATCGCCACTTCCCGAAGACCACGGGCGATTCGTCATCGCGCGGAGACATCGACATCCCCGCACTCTCCGACTTCGACATGGGGCACGGTCTCTGACCGCACCGCCGTGCGCGCGTCCCGGCGACGCGGATCTGCCTGCCGCACCCCGTCGAGGAGGGCGATCCCGTGGTCGGCCGCCGCGATCAGCCCGGCGTCGTGCGTGACGCAGATCACGGTCGTTCCGCACTCGGCCTCCTCGCGCAGCACGGCCCGGATCCGCTGGACCGATTCCGCATCCAGAGCGGTCGTCGGCTCGTCCAGCAGGAGGACCGCCCCGCCTGCCGCCAGCCCCTGAGCCAGCAGCACCCGCTGCTGCTGGCCACCGGAGAGCTCCGCGAACGGACGACGCCTGAGAGCCTGCACGGCCGTGCGTTCCATCGCCGCCTCGACCGCGTGGCGCGCACGCTGATCCCGCCGCCGGAAGGCGCCGAGGCGCCCCCACGTACCCACCTCCACGACATCTCGCGCCGTGAGCGGCAGGCCGGGAGGCACCACGGCGCGCTGCGGCACGAAGGCGATCCGGCCCGTCACGCTCCGCTGCCCTCGCGTCGGTGAACGCACGCCGGCGACGACCTCGAGAAGGGTCGACTTCCCGGCGCCGTTCGGGCCGGAGACGGCGACGACCTCTCCGACTCCGATCGACAGGGTGAGGTCGCGCAGCGCATCGCGCTCCCCGAACCGCACGGAGACACCGTCCAGGCACACGGAGGGGTCGGTGGTCGATGAGAGCGTCGTCATATCTCCAGTTTATGAATTTGATAATCATTCTCAACTACGCATAGGCTCGCGTTCCGTGACCTCCTCGTTCTCCGCCCTCCTCACCCCGTTCACGCTCGAGTTCTTCCAGCGCGGGCTCCTCGGCGGCGCGCTCGTCGCGGTCCTCTGCGGGGTCGTCGGCACCTGGGTCGTCGTCCGAGGGATGGCGTTCCTCGGTGAGGCACTGGCCCACGGGATGCTGCCCGGTGTCGCGCTGGCGACAGTGCTCGGGGCTCCCGTCCTCGTGGGCGGAGCGCTCAGCGCCGTCGCGATGAGCATCGGCATCGGCGCCCTGCAACGACGCGCCCGGCTCTCCTACGACACGAGCATCGGTCTGCTGTTCGTCGCGATGCTGGCTCTGGGCGTCATCATCATCTCCCACTCGGGGAGCTTCGCCACGGACGCGACGGCCATCCTGTTCGGCGACATCCTCGCCATCACCCGCGCCGATCTCCTCCTGCTCGCCGCAGCCGCGGCACTGGGAGTGATCGCCGCCACCCTCTGCCACCGACCGTTCGTCGCGCTGGCCCTCGACACCCGGATCGCGACGGTGCTCGGGCTCCGTCCGCGGTGGGCCCAGGCGGCCCTGGTCGGGCTGGTGACCCTCGCGGTCGTGGCGTCGTACCAGGCGGTCGGCTCGCTGCTCGTCGTCGGTCTGCTCCTCGCTCCGGCGGTCGCCGCCGCACAGTGGACGTCGCGGCTGCCCACGCGCATGGTCCTGGCCTCCGCGTTCGGGGTCGCCGCCGTCCTCGTCGGGCTCCTCGCGTCCTGGTACGCGGCCACCGCGGCCGGAGCGTCCGTCGCCGCCGCCGCGATCGCGCTCGCCGGCCTCTCCTGGGCGGTGCGGGCCGCCGTGCGCACACGGCATCCGTTCGCCGACCGGGCCGCCCATCCCGACCCTGCTCCCGCCTCCTGACCCGTCTCCGAAAGGTTCTCGTGCGCTCCCGCCTCCTGCCCCTCATCACTCTCGCCGCCCTCTCCCTCGCCCTCACCTCCTGCGCCGGTCCCGCGGCGCAGAGCCCGGCCGCGCCCTCGACTCCCGCGGACGGGCACGGCGCGATCGCCGGAGCGGAAGAGGTCGCCGAACCGCAGCTCGGCCTCACGACCGTCGACGACGCGGGTCGGGTGACCCACCTCGACCTCCTGGATGAGAGCGTCACCGACATCGGTGCGGTCGCCGCCCCCGAGGGCATGGCCACCGACGGCCGGTACCTCTTCGCGGACACCGGCGACGGCGTCGAGGTCGTCGACAGCGGCGTCTGGACGTGGGACCACGTCGACCATTTCCACTACTACCGGGCGGAGCCCGCGCTGCTCGGCACGGTCGAGGGCGACGGCACGGCAACGGTCGCGACGACGAACAGCTCGACCACCGGCGGCACGGGGATCTCCTTCTCCGGATCCGGTGACGCGGTCCTCCTCGACACGGAGGCCCTGTCGAAGGGGGAGATCCGTGAGCTGTTCCGCATCGAGCGCACTCCCCACGAGGGTCTGGTGGTACCGGTCGGGTCGTTCGCCCTCGTGACCGAGGACGATGGTGAGGCGGGCGGATCCGTCGTCGGCCACACGGCACACGGCGAGCGCACCGGGCTCCGGGAGAGCTGCGTCGCGCCGAGCGGCACGATCACGACCAGGGTCGGAGCGGTGATCGGCTGCGCCGACGGCGCCCTGCTGGCTCAGGTCGAGGACGGCGCCGTCGTCGTCGACCGCATCCCGTACCCGGAGGACGCGCCGGCCGGAGCCGTGACGTCCTTCCACAACCGTGAGGGGCGCCCCACGGTCGCCGGCCTCGCCGGGCCCACCGACATCCGCATCCTCGACACCCGGGCCCGGGCCTGGACCCTCCTCACCGCTCCGGCCCCACTCGTGCAGGTGACAGCCGTCGGCGATGAGGACGACACCCTGCTCGCCCTCGCGGAGGACGGCCGTGTGCTCGTGCTCAGCGCGCTCGACGGGGCGGTGCGAGCGGAGACGGCGCCGCTGGTGGCGGAGTCGGCGGCGGGGGGAGCCACCCCGGTCCTCATCGCCGACCAGCACCGTGCCTACCTCAGCGGCCCGGCGGAGCACCGGCTGTTCGAGATCGACTACGCCGACGGCGCCCGCGTCGCGAGGACCTTCGACACGACCGACGCCCCGGCCTTCGTCGCCGAGACGGGGCGCTGACATGCGCCTCCTCCGCGTTCTCACCGCCACGGCGCTCGCCGCGTGCGCCGCTGCCACCCTGACCTCCTGCGCCACCCCTGTGGACACGCGACCGGTGGTCGTCGTCTCGACGAACATCCTGGGCGACGTGGTCGGCGAGATCGTCGGCGGTCAGGCTCGCATCGTCACCCTCATGAAGCCGAACGCGGACCCGCACTCGTTCGAGATCTCGGCGCATGAGGCCGCCACGCTCCGGGACGCCGACCTCCTCGTCTCCAACGGGCTCGGGCTCGAGGAGGGCCTGCAGCAGCATCTCGACGCGGCCGTCGCCGCGGAGGTGCCGTCCTTCGTCGCCGGCGACGCGATCGAGGTGCTGGACTACCGCGACGGCGACGCCGCGGGAATGCCCGATGCGCACTTCTGGACCGACCCCGCGCGCATGATCGACGTCGTCGATGCCCTGGAGCCCGCCCTGGCCGCGCTCGACGGGATCGACGCCGACACCCTCGCCGCGGACGTCACCGACTACCGCGAGGAGCTCACGACGCTCGACGCCGAGATGACCGCCGCATTCGCCCGGATCCCGGACGAACGCCGCGCGCTCGTGACCAACCATCACGTCTTCGGCTACCTCGCCGACCGCTTCGATTTCGAGGTCGTCGGCGCCGTGATCCCGGGCGGAACCACACTCGCGGCCCCCTCGGCCTCCGACCTCGCCGACCTCGTGGGCGCCGTGGAGGACACGGGCGTGCCCGCCGTCTTCGCGGAGTCCTCCTCCCCCGACCGCCTCGTCCAGGCGCTCGCCGAGGAGGCCGACGTCCACGTCGAGGTGATCGAGCTGTTCACCGAGTCGCTCACCGCGGAAGACGGCGGCGCCCCGGGCTACCTGACCATGATGCGCGTCAACACCGAGCGCATCGCCTCCGGTCTCACCCGTTGAGACCACCCTCACAAGAAAGAAGCACCGCATGAAGACACTCCCCCTGCGCCGGGCGCTGGCCGGGGCCGTCGCCCTCGGCGCCGCCGTGACGCTCGCCGCCTGCTCGACCAGCCCCGGGTCCGGCTCCGCCGGAAGCGATGCCCCGGAGTCGGACCCCGGCCCCCGGGTGGCCATCTCGTACGAGGGCGGCATCCTCGTCCTCGACGGGGAGACCCTCGACACCGTCGCCGACTTCGATTCGGAGCCGTTCACCCGCCTGAACCCGGCGGGCGACGGTCGCCACGTCATGGTGACGATGAGCGAGGGCTTCCAGGTACTCGACACCGGAGCCGGGTCGACCGATGACGCGGCGCTGACCGACACGGTGTTCGCGGCCGACACCCCCGGCCACGTGGTCCGTCACGGTGGCAAGACCATCCTCTACGCCGACGGCACGAGCGACACCACGATCTTCGACACCGCCGCCCTCGGCGACGACGGCCTCCCGGAAGTGGAGACCATCGACGGCGTCGAGGCGCACCACGGCGTCTCGGTGCTGCTGGAGGACGGCACGTTCCTCACCACGGTGGGCGATGCGGACGGTCGCAGCGGCATCGTGGTGCGCGATGCGGAGGGCACGGAGATCGCGGCGTCCGATCAGTGCCCCGGCGTCCACGGCGAAGGCACGGCGTCCGACGAGGTCGTCGTCTTCGGCTGCGAGGACGGCGCGCTCGTCTACAAGGACGGCGAGATCACCAAGCTCGCCGCCCCGGACCAGCCGTACGGCCGCATGGGCAACGCCTACGTGAGCGAGACGAGCCCGATCGTAGTGGGCGACTACAAGAACGATCCCGACGCCGAGGGGTACCTGCTCGACGCCGTCACGCTCATCGACACCGCGGCGATGACGTCCGAGGTCGTGTCCCTGCCGGAGGGAGCGGAGTACACCTTCCGCGACGTCGTGCGGGGGCCGGACGACCTGGCCTACATCCTCGGCGCCGACGGTGCCATCCATGTGCTCGACCCCGTGACCGGGGAGATCACCGACTCCTACCCCGTCATCGAGGCGTGGGAAGGGCCGGCCGAGTGGCAGGACCCGCACCCCGCCATCGTCGTCGCCGGTGACATCGCCTACGTGACCGAGCCCGCCGCGGACAGCGTGCACGCGGTGAACCTCACCACGGGCGAGGTGCTCGCGAGCACCGAGCTGGAGGTCACCCCGAACGAGATCGCGCCGGCGGCCGGCTGAGCCTCGGCGCTGCGGGTCCGTCCCGTTCCGGGGCGGACCCGCAGCATCGTGTCCCGTGCACGTTCCCGGCACGACCAGACGCGGAACCCTCAGGGCAGCAGGGTGAATCCCGACTCGTAGCTCGTGGCGCCGAGCGCGGCGAGGACGATCTGGAGGAACCCCATCGCCTCGAGCTCCCGAGCACGGGACAACGGACCGACGTCGACGGCGCGGAGCCCCGCATCCTCGATCAGCGACGCGACGGCGATCTTCGCCTCCGCGTAGTCACCGGCGAAGAGGACCGTCGTCCGCGTGGTGCCGTTGGTGCCGGTGACCAGGGTGTCGCCGAGGTTGACGTTGAACGCCTTGACGACCGCTGCCCCCTCGGGGAGCATCCGCGCGAGTTCCGCGGCACTCGACGAATCGGACGGGACGGTCAGTTCGTCGTAGGTCGTGAAGTCGATGGGGTTGCTGATATCGATCACGACCTTGTCGCGCAGGCGCTCGCGATAGTGGTCGAGGATGCTCGGATACGCCGCAGAGGGGACTGCGAGCACCACCAGGTCACCCGTGAGGTCGTCGCCGAGCGCGGCATACGTGACGTCGGGGCGGTCGCCGGAGGAACTGGCGGTGCTCCGACGGACGATCTGGATACCCGCGCCGGCGCGCGCGGCGACGTCCGCGATCGCCGCGCTCATCCTCCCGCTGCCGATGATGCTGATCGAGGTCATGCGTACTGCTCCTTCCGGAAGCGGGCCAGCGCCCTCTCGGCGACCTTCCTCGCGTCGTAGTCGAAGACCGCGCTCCGGCGGAAGTCGCGCCCGACGCGCAGGTCGGTGTCGCGCTTCCGCCGGTCCGCGAACTCGTGCTGCGCGTCGAACATCCACCCCGCCCGCCGTGAGCCGTGCTGCAGGATCGCGGTCCGCTGCATGCGGACCGAGGTGTAGCGCCGGAACGCCTCCGGGATGTCGGCGACCGTGTCGGCGGCCTTCAGGAACACGGCGAGCGCCATGCTGTCCTCGATCGCCTGGTTCACGCCCTGGCCCTGGTGCGGCAGCATCGTGTGTGCGGCGTCGCCGAGCAGGGTCACCGCTCCGTGGGACCAGTTGCGGAGCGGCTCGTGGTCGAAGAGCCCCCACCAGAACGTCTTCTCGATCGCTCCCAGGAAGCGCTGGAGCCGGGTGTCCCACATCTCGCCGGCGAACTCGGCACGGAGCTCGCTCACGTCGGCGGGGCCCGACCAGGGGCCGTGGAGCGGGCGGTCGCTGGGCACCCCGGCGACGAAGTTGAACAGGGTGCGCTGTTGCAGCGGGTAGCACATGAAGTGCCGCTGATCCCCCATCCACACCTGGCTGATCCGCGGCCAGTCCGCGGGCAGGTGGGAGGCGTCGACGACGCCCCGGTAGACGATGTAGCCGGAGTACACGGGCTCCGGATCGGGCACGATGCTGCGGCGCACCACGGAGTGGATGCCGTCCGCCCCGATGACCGCGTCGAAGAGGTCGGTCACCCCGTTCTCGAAGGTGACGCGGACGCCGGACTCCTCCGTGCGCAGGGAGGCCAGGCGGTGCCCGAGGCGGATGCTCTCCCCGTCGACCTCGCGCGCCAGGACCTCGATGAGATCCGGGCGGTACATCCCGATGTTCCGGTACTGCTTCGCGGAGTCCTCCCACGCCGCGTCGGTGACGAGCGCCCCACTCGCATCCAGGTAGACGCCGTGCCCGTCGGGGGTCGCCCCGGCCCGTCGCACCTGGTCGAGCACACCGAGGGCGTCCAGCACGCGCTGCGCGTTCGGGGCGACGGTCACGCCTGCTCCCACCTCGCCGAGCGCCGTCGCCTGCTCGAACACGGTGACCTGGACACCGGCGATCCGGGTGAGGGCGATCGCGGCCGTGAGCCCGCCCATCCCCCCGCCGATCACGGCGATCCTCGTCCTGCTGTCTACCATTGCCTCTCCTTCATCGAATGACGCACGAACAGGCGTCCTCTCACTTCGCGGCCAGCGCGGGCGCAGCCGGGCGCGACCGGAACATCGTGGCTCCCGTGGCCTGCTCGGCCTCGTGGTCCGGTCCCAGCGGAATCCCCGATCGATCCCGCAGACACAGCGTCGCGATGCCGCCGAGGAGCGAGGCCACCAGGAGGTAGGCCGACACGGCCACGGTCGTACCGGTCCTGTCGAGCAGCAACTGGGCGATCATCGGTGCGAACGCACCACCCAGCACCGCGCCGATCGCGTAGGTGATCGAGACGCCCGAGAAGCGGATCGAGGCGGGGAAGATCTCCGAGTACCAGGCGGCCAGCGGTCCGTAGGTGAGGCCCAGTCCGGTCGAGATGAGGACGAGCGCGGTGTACAGCCCCGGCAGACCTCCGTGGTCGACGAGCCAGAACACGGGGAAGACGACGAGAGCCTGCAGGGCGAAACCGATCAGGAAGGTGCTCCGCCGCCCGATCACGTCGGAGAGGTACCCGGCGAGGAGCGTCGAGAAGAACCAGACGACGGCGGCCACCGACGCGGCGACGAGCACCGCCGTGGTGTCGAGGCTCTGCACGTTGATCGCATAGCTGTTGAGGAAGCCACCCGTCGTCATGTACCCGAGCGTGCCGTTGCCCGCGAACACGAGGGCGGCCAGGAGCACCAGATACCAGTGGCGCCGGAACAGGGTCACGATCGGCGCCTGGGACTGCCGTCCGCGGCGTGCGATCTCCGCGAAGACGGGGCTCTCCGACACGGAGCGCCGGATGACGAACCCGACGGCGATGAGCACGACGCTCACCAGGAACGGCACGCGCCAGCCCCACTCCAGGTACGCGGCACCCGGGGTGATGACGCCGGTCATGAGGGCCGTCACTCCGGAGGCGAGGAGGAAGCCGAGGGGCACCCCGAGCTGGGGCCACGACCCCGCGCGCCCTCGACGGTCGGCCGGGGCATGCTCGACGGCCATCAGCACCGCGCCTCCCCACTCACCGCCGGCCGAGAGACCCTGGAGGATCCGGAGCAGCAGGAGGAGGATCGGCGCGGCGATCCCGATCTGGGCGTACGTCGGCAACAGACCGATGAGGGTGGTGGCCGCTCCCATCAGCACGAGGGTGAGGACGAGCATCGTGCGCCGCCCCAGGACGTCGCCGAAGTGCCCGGCCAGGAAGGCGCCGAGCGGACGGAAGAGGAAGGAGATGCCGACCGTGGCGAAGGAGAGCAGCAGGCCGATCTCCTTGCCGGCGGGTTGGAAGAAGAGCTGTGCGAAGACGAGCCCGGCGCTCGTCGCGTAGATGAAGAAGTCGTACCACTCGATGGTCGTGCCGATGATCGTCGCGAAGGCGATGCGGCGCTGCGAGCTGGCGTTGCCTGATGCGGAAGAGGAGGTCATGGTCGTCCCTAACGTCGTTGTCCCCCTCGCGAGCGAGGGGATCGGGATGTGTCCCTCTCATCGTGAGGGCGGGGGACTCTGTACGTAAATCGCACTTCTTCGTGGTTATAGTTCAGGTGAGCGGAAGAAGAATCGAGGGGGGCCGTCATGTCCGACGTGAGCATGAGGCAGCTCGAGCTGTTCGCCGCCCTGCCCAACTTCCCGACCCTCAGCGCCGCGGCAGCTCATCTGCACATCTCGGAATCGGCGCTGTCCCAGGCGGTGACGAGCCTGGAGCGGGCGGTCGGCGCCCAGCTCTGCGTGCGACGGAAGGCACGCGGCCTCACTCTGACGCCGACCGGTCAGCAGTTCGCCAAGCAGGCCCGTCGGATCGTCGCGGATGCTCAGGAGCTCGTCCTCGACGCGCGCCGCGGCACCGAGCTGCGCGGCCCGGTCACGCTCGGGTGCTACGCCAGCTTCGCGACCAGCGTGGTTCCGGAGCTGCTCGAAGGCTTCCCGAAGCGCCATCCGGGCGTGCAGCTCGAGATCATGATCGGCACGAACGAGGAACTCCTCGCGGCACTCGACGCGGGAGACCTCGATGTGGCGCTCGTGTACAACGTGTCCCTGCCCGCCGGATACCGTCGTCGGCGGATCTATGCCACCGAGCTCGAGGTCCACCTGCCGCCCGCGCACCCGCTGGCCGATGCGGCGACCCTGGACCTGCCGGACCTCGCCGACGAGCCCTACATCCAGTACGACGCCAGCCCGGGGACGCGCAACGTCATCGATGCCTTCACCGCGCGCGGACTCGAGCCCCGGATCGAGGCCCGCGTCAGCCAGCTCGCCCTCGTCGAAGCCCTCGTGGGCCGAGGCCTGGGCTACGGCCTCCTCATGTCCCGCCCCAACACCCTACCCGTGAGCAGCGAGGGACGCCCGGTCGTGATCCGCCCCCTGGACCCCCCGGTGACGGTCTCCCACGTCGTGGGGATCTGGCCGGCGGACATGACCCTGACGTCGCGTGCCGATGCCCTCCTCGACTTCGCGGTGGAGAAGCTCGGCGACTACGGACGCGCGGACGTGCGGACACCTGTTCCCTGATCCGTTCCTCGCCGTCGGCGACGGCGGGTCGCGATCAGCACGGCCCCGAGGAGCACGAGCAGACCACCGGCGCCTGCCATCACGACCGTCGCCGGCGCGAGCCCTGTCGTGGCCAGGTCGGAGGCCGCCCCGCCTTCCGACCCGGTCGCCGGGCCGGGGCCTCCGTCCGTTCCGGGATCCGGGTTCTCCGGTTCCGGTTCGGGTTCGGGCTCGGGCTCGGGCCCCGGGTCGTAGACGTTCGTGACCGTGCACACGGTGTCCATCCCGGCCGTGACCTCGACGACGTCGCCCTCCAGCGCTCCCCCGGTGCACGCCCAGCCGTCGCTGCGGTAGTCCGCTGTGGGCGCCCCCGCGACCGCCCGCTCCGAGAGCCGGAACGCACCGGCGCCGAGCGGAGCGAGGGTCACTGCGGTCTCTCCGGACGCCCCCTCGATGCGCGGACGCGGGAACTGCCCGCCGCCGATGGCGCGCAGGGTCCAGTCCGTGGCGTCGGCGGGCCCGGTCGGCGCCCCGGGGCCGACCCCGACGATGGCCTTCCGAAGCGTCAGGGTTCCGCCGACGAACGTGTTGGTCGCGGTGCAGATCGCGTCCTCCCCGAACCCCAGCGTCGCCGTGGTCCCGTCCCAGGCGGTGCCCGTGCAGGACCACTCGCCCTCGTAGCCGCTCGGGCCGTCCTCGGAGAAGATGTAGTCGCCCGGCGGAAGCTGCATGTCGGTGACGAACTCCGAGCCGCTGGGACCGGAGAGAGCCGCATTGCCCGGACCGCGGGCCTTCAGCTCGAAGTCCGCAGGCACGGCTCGGCCGCGCTCGCCGTTCACCACCTGCTTGACCAGCGTGAGGCTGGGCGTGATCGATGCGTTGGTGAGGATGCACACCACGTCCTTGGACGGAGGAACCTGGACGACATCCCCGGACACGGACCCGCCCGAGCAGTTCCACCCGAGAGGGTCGTAGCCGGAAGGGCCTCCCGTCTCGCCGAGGGTCCACGCGCCGGGGGCGACCGCCGCCTGCGTGACAGCCGGGGAGTTGGCGGGCCCCGACACCGTGGCGGCGCCGTCGGTCGCGGTCAGCGTCCAGGCCGAGGGCAGGGCCGGCGTGCCGAAGGCGGAGGCGACCTGCTTGCGCAGCGTCAGGGTCGACTCGGTCCATCGATTCGTGACGGTGCAGATCACACTCTCCAACGGCACGACCTCCACGGTGTCGCCCGTGCCGACCGGAGTGCCCTCGTCATCGACGCACGACCAGCCCTCGCTCGTATAGGAGCCCGCCTCCGGAGCGGTACTGGCCTCCGACAGGGTGAAGGTCCCCGGTGCCACCGCCGCGAAGCTGACCTTGCCCGAGCCGGAGGCGCCGCTGATGACGGTGTCGGCCGATCTCGCGGTGAGCTCCCAGTCCTGCGCGGTGAGCGGGCCGCCGCCCGCGTTCACGACGTTCTTCACCAGGGTGAGCTGGCCGACCTCGAGGGTGTTCGTGACCGTGCATGTCACGTCCGCTCCGGCGCCGACCGTCACGGTGTCGGTCGCCAGGGCGCCGCCCGTGCACGACCACGGGCCGGCCGCATACCCGGCGGGGCCATCCGCCTCGGCGAGCGCGTAGTCGCCGACCGGCACCGGGACGCGGGAGACGGCAGCGGATCCGGAGGCACCGGTGACCGTTTCCGGTCCTGCAGCCGTCAGGGTCCAGTCGGACGGCGGTTGGTCGCTGCCCACCACGTTCTTGACGAGGGTGAGCCAGCCGCCCGCGAAGGTGTTGGTGATGCGGCAGGTGATGTCGGAGCTTTCGCGCACGAAGAGGAGGCCGCCGTCGATGCCGCCGTCGCTCGTGGCGTCGACGCAGGTCCACGCGCCTCCGCTGTATCCGGCAGGGCCGCTCTCGGCGAGCGTGTAGGCGCCGGGGTCGATGGAAGCGTGGTCGACGGCGTCCGAGCCGGAGGGACCGGAGATCCGCTCGGGTCCGCTCGCGCTCAGCACGAAGTCCGACGGGGCGGCCAACGGGTATCCGGTGGCTGCCGGGTCGACGACCTCCTTGACGAGCGTCAGGTGGGGCAGATCCCCGGTGTTCGTGATCTGACAGGTCACCGCACCGCCGAGCGTCATCTCGAACTGGTTTCCGGTCACGGGGACCTCGGTGACCTCTCCGGTCGTCAGATCCCGCCGCTCGCACGTCCACGGCCCCGGCACGTAGCTCCCCGGTCCGCCGAACTCGCTCAACGTGTAGACGCCGATCCGGGCGGGCTGGTTCTGCACTTCGGCCGAGCCTCCCACCCCCTCGATGGTCGACGGTCCCTGGGCCCGCAGCGTCCACTCCGACGGGGCCGCGCCGCCGCCCTGCACGTTCTTGACGAGCGTGAGTCTGCCCTGGATGGCGTTGTTCTGCACCGTGCACGTCATCGACTGGTTCGCGGTGATCGTGATCGTGCGTTCCGGCTCCGTCGTCGTGTCGCCGTCGCAGTTCCAGGCGAAGAAGGCGTAACCGGCCACGCCGCCGGTCTCGAAGATGCGGTAGGTGCCCGGCGGGACGAGGCGCGACTGCATGCCGTTGAGGCCGTCGCCGGTGAAGGTCTCCCCCGTGGCCACGTTGACGGCGTGCATCGTCCACAGGGTCCGATCCCCCAGACTGGCCCCCGTGTCGAGGTTCTCGATCGCCTTGAAGAGCGAGAGCCGGGCAGTGGGCTCGGCGGCGACGGCGGGGAGTGCGCCGCCGAAACCGACCACGGCGGCCAGCAGCACGCCCAGAACGCCGAATCGGACTCTTCTCATGATCGAACGGCCCCCGCCTCGGGTGCGGATCCCACCCGTCACCTCACCGTAGGGGCGAGGACCTCGGCAGGGCAAGGGTCGCCGGCGGATCGGGAGGGGTGGGCTACGGTCGCCTCATGGCCGAGCCGTTCTTCACCATCGGGCACTCCACCCGCACGATCGATGAGTTCCTCGCGTTGGTGCAGGAGAGCCGTGTGGAGAGCGTCGTGGACGTGCGCCGCCTCCCCGGTTCGAAGCGGCATCCGCAGTTCGACCAGGACGCACTCGCGTCCTCCCTCCGCACCGCCGGGATCGCCTACCACCGTGCAGAGGGGCTGACGGGTCGCCGCCCCGTGAGCAGGGACGTTCCCTTCGAGACCAACGCGTGGTGGCAGAACCGCAGCTTCCACAACTACGCCGATCACGCCCTCTCCGCGGATTTCGGGCAGGCCCTGGACGAGCTCCGCGCCGAGGGCCGCGAGCGGCGCGTCACGGTGATGTGCTCGGAGAGCGTGTGGTGGCGGTGCCATCGACGGATCATCGCCGACCACCTCCTCGCGCGGGACGAAGTCGTCCGCCACATCCTCGGTCCCGGGCACGTCGATCCGGCCGAGCTCAGCGCCGGCGCGGTCGTCCGCGCGGACGGGACGGTCACCTACCCGGCCGCATGACCGCACGCCGGCACAGCATCCCCCTCGTCTCGTCTTCGCGCAACCCCCGTGCCGGAACACCTCTTCTCCTCATAGGACTGGATCGCGGGAGCAGTGCTCGCGCCGACGCCGAGGAGGAGCCATGTCGAAGGCAGCCACAGGACGAAGCGGATCCGCGTCCGCTCCATCGCCAGAGCACGACGAGAAGCCGGACAGCCCGACCGATCTGCAGAAGCGGTCGTGGAAGTACGTCCTGGTCAAGAGCGTCCGGGAGTTCTCCGCCGATCAGTGCATGGACGGCGCCGCGGCCCTCACGTACTACGCGGTGCTCTCGATCTTCCCCGCCATGATCGCCGTCTTCTCGCTGCTCGGCGTGTTCGGCCAGGGCGGGGCCGCCGCCGACGCCGTGCTCGGCATCATCGGCGACGTGGCACCGCCGGAGACCGCGGACGCTCTCCGCGGTCCCATCGAGCAGATCTCCCAGGCTCCCGGCGCCGGCATCGCGCTCGTGACCGGGATCCTCCTCGCGCTGTGGTCGGCCTCGGGCTATGTCGGGGCGTTCAGCCGGGTGATGAACCGCATCTACGAGATCGAGGAGGGGCGGCCGTTCTGGAAGCTGCGCCCCATGCAGCTGCTCGTCACGCTCATCACCGTCGTCTCGCTGACCATCGTCGCCATCGTGCTCGTGCTCTCCGGAGATGTGGTGTCGGCGCTGGGCGACGCGATCGGCGCCGGCGAGGGCGTGCAGCTCGCGTGGAGCATCGCCAAGTGGCCGCTGCTGCTGTTCGTCGTCGTCTTCCTCGTCGCGATGCTCTACTACGCGACCCCGAACGCCAAGCAGCCCAGGTTCCGGTGGATCAGCATGGGTGCCCTCGTGGCGATCGTCGTGCTGGCCGTCGCCACCCTCGGCTTCGTGCTCTACGTCACCACCTTCTCCAACTACGAGCGCACCTACGGATCGATGGCGGGCGTCATCGTGTTCCTGCTGTGGCTGTGGATCGCGAACCTCGCCCTGCTGTTCGGCGCGGAGTTCGACGCGGAGCTGGAACGCGGCCGCCAGCTTCAGGCCGGGATCGCCGCCGAGCGCGACATCCAGCTCCCCGCACGCGACACCCGTCAGAGCGACAAGCGGGCGGAGAAGGAGCGGAAGGACATCGAGGAGGGACGGCGCATCCGCGTCGAGAACGACGATGACGGGTCGGAGCCGGAAGACCGGACGAACAGAGGACGATGACCCGGTCGGGCTATGGTGAGAGCCATGCCCTTCGCGTCGCCTGTGCGGCGCGTTTTTCCTACCCCAGAGGAGCGAACGAAGCGATGTGCAGGCCTGGTCGTCGCGCGCCGATGCGCAGGATGAGCACCGGAAGACCACTTCTCCGCGAGATCGGGATCATCGGAGGGTGGCTCGCGATCGCGGCAGCGCTCGCCGGCTGCACGGCGATCCCGGCCGATGTCGACGGCACCCTCGACAGGACCCGCGACGGCCAGATCCGGGTCGGGATCACGCACAACCCGCCGTGGACGGACACGACCGATCCGTCGGACCCGGCCGGGGTCGAAGTGCGCCTCGTGGAGGAGTTCGCCGAGACGCTGGACGCGACCGTCGTCTGGACCGCCGACAGCGAGGCGAACCTGGCCGAGCGGTTGCACGACCATGCCCTCGACCTGGCCGTCGGCGGGTTCACCGACGACACCCCTTGGGTCGAGAAGGCGGCGATGACCGTCCCGTTCGACGACGCGATGACCGCGGGCGAGACGAAGAAGCACGTGATGCTCACCGTTCTGGGGGAGAACCGGTTCCTCACCACCCTGGAGACCTTCCTGCTCGAACGAGGAGCCGCGCGATGAGGGCTCATCCCGACCTTCCGCCCGCGCAGCAGGACACCCTGCGTCGAGCGATCCGCTACGAGTGGTTCACGCTCGCGTTCCTCGCAGTGGCGATCACCGGCGTCTACCTGGTCATGGGCAGCTCGCAGGCGATGAAGGCCGCGTGGATCGAGGACCTGCTCTCCCTCGCCCCGCCGATCGCCTTCCTCGTCGCCGTCCGCATCATCGCGAAGCCGCCGACCGTCAAATACCCGTACGGGTTCTTCCGCTCCGTCGGTGTGGCCCACCTCGTCGCCGGCGTCGCCCTCTTCGCGATGGGCGCGTTCCTCCTGGTCGATTCCGTCATCGGGCTGGTGAGCGGCGACCGGCCTCCGATCGGGTCGGTCCAGGTGTTCGGCCATGTGATCTGGTCGGGCTGGCTGATGATGGGCATGATGGCGCTGACCATTCCGCTGCCGATCTACTTCGGTCGTGTGAAGATGCGCCTGGCTAAAGATCTGCACAACAAGGTCCTCTATGCCGATGCGGACATGAACAAGGCCGACTGGATGACCGCGGCCGGCTCGATCGTCGGGGTCGGCGGGATCGGGCTCGGGCTGTGGTGGGCGGACGCCGCCGCGGCGACCTTCATCGCGGGGAGCATCCTCTGGGACGGGTGGCGCAACACCCGAGCCGCGATCACCGACCTCATGGACACCAGGGCGACGACCTTCGACGACGAGAAGCCGCACCCCGACTCCCACGCCGTGCTGGACCACCTCCGCACCCTGCCCTGGGTCCGCGACGTCGCGGTGCGGACGAGGGATCAAGGCCAGTTCTTCCACGTCGAAGCGTTCATCGTGCCCGTCGACGATGCCCTGCCCTCCCTGGCCGACCTCGACCGCGCGCGCCGGGAGTGCCACGAGCTGGACTGGAAGCTCGTCGACGTCGTCCTCGTGCTCGTGCCCGAACTCGCCGACCATCTGACGCGGCGGGAGGACGAGGATGAGGCATCGTCAGCGCAGGTTCGCCCGTCGCCGCACCCGTAGCAGGGCACCCGCGAGCAGGAGACCGAGCCCGGCCACCGTCAGCGCGCCCGTCATCGGCGTCGGCCCGGAGGCGGCGAGCCCTTCGCCCTCACCGCCGCCCTCGCCGCCTTCCTCGCCGCCGCCGTTACTCGGCGACTCGACGGGGTCGTAGGTGTTCGTCACGGTCACCGCCACCGGGGTGGTCGCAGCGGCGTCCACCGTCACGGTCGCCGGTTCGATGGTCTGCGCGGCGAGCGTGACCGCGTCGTTGGCGCCGTCCGCGGACTCGCTGACCGTGCAGGTCGCGCCATCCGGCAGCCCGGAGAAGACGACGGGGTCGGCGGCCGTCGCTCCGGCGGGGATCGTGGCGGAGACGACGACGCCGGGTGCCGGGGCGGGCGTGCAGGCCAGGTCGATCGTGATGGCGCCCTGAAGTCCCGCGCCGTCACCGGTGATGATCTTCTGCACGGTGATCTCGCCGGAGGCGTAGGGCGTCGCCCGGACCCCGGCGCGGACCGGGAGCGTCGTCGTCTGCGCGAGGACCAGCTTCTGCGCTGCGGGTCTGTCCGAGGACTCCGGGTCGTAGAGATAGACCGTGCCCTGCGTCAGGGGCACCTGCGCCGTGATCCGGAAGCCGTTCACGGGTGCCGCGGGTCCGGTCCAGCGCGCCCAGAGCTGCGCACCGGACGCGACGGCGGTGCCGACGGGAACGGGCTGGGTTCCGGCCTGATCGAGGAAGACCTCGACGCCCGCGGCGGCGTCGAGCGTGCCGCTGGCGGTGCCCGAGACGGTGAACGGTCCCACGATCGAGCCGTCTTCCGGGATCGTCGTCGTGCCGGGCTCGATGCCGAGCGTCGGCACCGACGGCTCCGGGAGACCTCCGCTGTCCAGCGCATCCTGGACGACAGCGGCCGTGGCGTTCCGGATGGTCGCGGCGGTGCCGGTGGCCAGGACGAATCCGTCACTGAAGTACCAGATCGCGCTCTGCACGGCCGCCACCTGCTGGGCGAGGGTGAGCCCGGAGATCGGGTTGCTCGTGTCGAACGGGAAGTAGTTGGTGAGGATGTAGTTGATGTAGTCGAGGTTGGGCACGTTGGACTCGTCCCACTCGCCGATGTTGTAGCCCGCCCCGACGCCGGTCTCGGTACTGAAATCGATGCAGTACGCCGAAGCCGTCGCCCCCGAGACCGGATCGGCGATGGTGATCAGCTGGGGGCTCACGGCCTCCACGGAGGCCCCGGTCGCCGGATAGGGGCCGGGCGTGGGCCCCAGCGTCGTCAGCTCGCCGGTCACGTTCGTCGGGTACTGCGAGCCGGTGATGGTGACCTGCGTGAAGAAGCCGGCCCGCGGAAGCACCGGATCGGGATCCCACAGAGCCGATGCCGGGGTGGCTCCGAAGAGCACCATCGCCGCAGCGATGGCCGTCGCCAGAAGAGCCCCTGCCGTGCGCGTACGCGATCGCGTCGTCTCGGTGTGCATGGTGTCCCTCGATCTCGCCGATGATCCGAGTGACGGGTTCCCCGACCTGCGACAGCCCGCCGTTGGTCACCGACGATAGGCACAAGCTCCTCCGGCGAAAAGGGGGTGAGCGATGTTCACCCGGGTGAGTCCGGGTGACCTGTCGCGCAAGCGAGCGCCTCCTCGCGCAGCGGAGCGCCCGCCGGGGGAGGGAGTTGGGTGGCAGGCGCTCCGTCGGCCGCAGCGCGACCGGCAAGGCCCCCCGAGTCGATCGGTGCAGCACGTTCAGGATGAACCATGCGTACGGACCGCGCAACGGGTGTCCGTCACGACAGATCCCTGACGATCCATCTCCTCCTACCCCGACGACGACCGCATCGTAGCCCGTCCGCGGGGACCGACGCCAAGGGGTCGAACCGCGGGGAGTGCGCGATCACCATGGCCGCATGAGCGCTTACCTGTCCCGAGGCCTGGGCCTCGTCCTTCGAGGGGTCATGGCCCTGATCCTCCTCGTCCGGCACCCCAGGCCGATCCACGCGCACGGCGCCATCTTCGACGGGCGGCTGACCCTGCGGCCGAACCCGGGATCCGGCATCCGAGGGATCGATGACCCTCCGGCCGCCGAGGTGCCGGTCGTCGTGCGGGTCTCGCGCTCGGTCGGTACGCCCTCGTGGGCGCCGGACGTCTATGGGCTCGGCATCCGCTGGGTGCACGGCGCCGAGGAGGTCGACCTTCAGCTGGCTTCGACGGGCATCGGCGTCCCCGGGCGGTTCCTGCTCCTCCCCCGTCTCACGCCGACCCGCGCGACGTTCAGCAGCGTCGTGCCGTACCGGACGCCGCGCGGTCCGGTCATGCTCGGCGCGCGAACCGTTCCACCCCGTCCCCTCCCCGGCGCCGTGACGGAGCTCCGCAAGGCGGTGGACGATCAGCCGTGGCAGCTCCGGCTGTACTTCGCCTCGCCCGGCGGACTCTGGCATCCCTTCGCCGAGGTGCGGCTCGACTCCGCCCGGGATGCGGACGACGCGAGCCTGCGTTTCGACATCGACCGGCGGCCCCTTCCGGGCGCCGAGACATACCCGTCGGTGCGGGCCCTTCGCGGGCCCTCGTATCGCCTCACGCAGGGGTGAGCCGCAGGAACACGGTCAGTCCAGGCGCGCAGACAGCTCCGCCGTGATCCGCGAGACCTGGGTCCACGCCTCCGCCAATCGCCCGACCTCCTCGTCGAGCCCGGACCGCATGGACGGCGAGGCGCCGTGTGCGCGAGCGAGCTGCAGGTTGGCGCGGAGGTTCAGGGAGGCACCCGAGAGGCCGGCCTCCAGGGCCTCCGTCGCGACGGCGAGGTCCACGGCGAGGTGCGGGTTGCCGTGCGACGCGAGAGTGCGCGCCTCGGCGACCAGGGTGATGCCGATGCGGCCGAGGCGCGCGACGGACGCAGCAGCGTCGAGGGCGGCGTTCCGCACCCTCTCCTCCCGTGCCGGGTCCTCCGGTGCCAGCGCGAGCGCGGCACCGAAGCCCGCCGACACCACGCCGTCCGCCTCGACGGCCTGCAGAAGCTCCGCGCGCACGGGGTCGAGGCGGCCTGTGCTCTCGGCGACGGCAGGATCCTCGCGAGTGTATCCGGCGACCATGCCCATCAGTGCCGCGGCCAGGCCGAGCATGACCCCCGACGCCGCACCTCCGCCAGGCGAACCGGTGGGCTGACTTAGCGCGTCGAGCCAGGCGTCCATCGGGCGGGACGTCGGGATGTCTGCAGAATCCGTCATGCCGGTCAGACTATCCGTGGGAAGGATGCAGTATGACGGCGGATCAGCGAGCGGTCCTCCGTGATCGGGCGCCGCGTCTCACACGACTCCGGATGCATGCGTCTCTACGATGGACTCGTGCAGCTCGTCGACACCCTCTCCGTCGTCGGCGAGGTGCTGTCCTGGATCGGCCTCGGTATCGGCGTGCCGCTCCTCATCGTGGCCCTGCTGATCCAGCTCGTCGAGGGGCAGTGGGTCCCCGTCGAGATCGCCGTGATCGATCGGGACGGCCGCCCCACCGCTCGCTGGTTCGCGGGCGGCGACTTCCACGAGAGATCGCTGCGCCGCAGCGAGCCCACGGCTACCACCGATGGATGGCTCGACGGGTTCCACAGCTCGAACGACCCGGCCCGCATCCGGATCGGTGAGCCGCCGCATCTGCGCCGGGTCCTGCGGACTGTCGGGGTGGTCTTCGCCGCGGTCGGTGCCGTCGGCCTGATCGTGTCCTTCCTCCCGCTGGTCCTCTGACGTCGCGCGCGGAAGCCTCACGCCGTCGACGGTCGCTGCGAGGATGACCGGCGGAACGATTCCAGCGCGGTGCGATACGTGGCGGCTTCGTTCCGTACCGCATCGGTGACCAGGAGGGCGCGAGGACCGATCTGCCGGACGTACACCCCGCGGCACGGCAGCGTGACCACCTTCCCGAGGCCGCGCCGCCAGGCGTCGGCGAGCGTTGCCACGTCCCGGTGTTCAGGGCTGTCCGCAAGTATCGTGCGGTTCGTCGCGAGGTGCGCGTCGGAGCCACGCCGCTCCCATTCGCGGTAGGCCGCGTCGCCGAAGACATCGTCTCCGAACTCATCCCGCGCCGTGGGGCCGACGAGCTGGCCGAGCAGCGTCTCCCGCTCATCCGGACCCATCGTCGGATCGAGGGCGCGGTCGAACAACGTCCGATCCGGCTCCGTCGCGGCGTGCGCGACAGCCTTGTCCCAGATCCGGGGCCAGACCTCCGCCCAGTGATCACGGGTCTGCGCGTCCACGGGCCGCTCCGCCTCCGCTGGCCGGTCGACCAGGAGCGGCGGGAGCGCGTCGTCGACGGGGACCAGCCCGTGCGCCTCCCGGACCCAGAGCAGTTCGAGCAGGGCGTGAGGGCGATCGTCGACGGTGATGATCATGTCGTGCGGCCACGGGTCCCCCGGCATCGGGGTCATCGATCGCATGCGCCCTCCGATCCCCTCGTCGACTGACCGCCGCCGCGGAGCACCGGGCCGACGACCCCTCACAACGCGCCGACGTCCTCGTCATGTTCGGTGTTCATCGGCCCCCTCCCCCGGCTCGCCCCTCATCTTCGCATCCTCCGATCGCGAGGAGCCGTGGTCACCGAGAACGACGCTTTCGTCGCGCGATCAGGCTGTGGCTAGGATCGCCCCGTGAGCCAGATCATCCCGTCACCTCGTCGCCGAGCCTTCGGATGTGGGGTCGCGGCCACCGTCGTGGCGCTCGTCGGGATCCTGCCGACCGCGATCGTCTTCGTCCTGGCGGGGACGGCGGACCCGAACTACGGATGGCTGTTGTTCCTCACGCTGCCGCTCGCGGTCCTCTTCGGTGGCACCGCCCTCATCCTCGGCGTCATCGGGCTCGTCTTCGCCCGTGCCGACCGCGTCGGCTACGCGTGGCCGGTCGCGGGAACCGTGCTGGGGGCCGTGTCGGTCCTTCCCGCCGCCGCGTTCCTCATGGGTGGCTGAGCCGCCGCGAGCCGGGTGTCAACCAGCCCCAACAACCCTCGCCCTCACTGCTTCCTGAAAGAGAGCCCTCGTGCGCCGGAACCCGCCCGCCAACAGACTGATGCTCGCGATGGCTGTGGCCCTGGCGGCGTTCTTCGTCTGGGGGACACTCGTGCGTCCCCTGGTCGAGGGCGAGCCGCCTGTGGCGACATCGCTGGTATTCGCGACGGGGGTACTGCTCGCGGGTCTGATCATCTGGATCGTGCTCGGACGCATCCAACGACTGCAGCGCACCCAGCGGCGAGCACTGCGGGAGCGCGAGCCGCAGGCGCGAGCCTTCGGCTCCTACGCGCTCAACGGTGTTGCAGCCTACCTGTCACGTGCGATCCCCCTCCTCGCACTCGGCCCCGCCCCCCGCGGCCTGTTGACGGCGAGCCCCACGGGCGTCATCGACCCTTCGGGGTTCCGGGTGGTCCGCGGCGGGGACCGTCTCCTCACCGCATACAGCGTGCCGCGGGATCGGATCCAGGGCGTGACGAGAGGTGCCATCCAGGAGGGCGCCTTCCTCTACCCGACCCTCGAGATCGTGGTCTCGCAGGGAGCGGGACAGGCCACGATCCCGGTCCCGGTGACCAGGGACGACGCGCCGCTTCGCCGGGAGTCACCGGACGGCATGGACCGTTTGATCTCTGACGCGGCACGCATCTGGGGCGTTCCGGTGCTCGGCGACGGCGCCTGACGCGAGCGACTCCGCGACCGGAATCGACGCGCGAGCGCGGGCCGGTAGAGTACGGGAAACAGGGGGGAACATTTTGTCTGACGAGTCCATGGCGCAACGGCGCGACTACAACCCCGGACCGCGAGTGGGGATCACCTTCTCCACCTTCGACTTGCTGCACGCAGGGCACATCATGATGCTCGCCGAGGCGAAGCGGCAGTGCGACTACCTCATCGTCGGCCTGCAGATGGATCCGACCCTGGACCGCCCGGAGAAGAACGCGCCGACGCAGACGGTCGTGGAGCGCTACATCCAGCTTCGCGGCTGTCAGCACGTGGATGAGATCGTGCCGTACTCGACGGAGCAGGACCTCGAGGACATCCTTCGGTCCTTCAAGCTCGATGTGCGCATCGTCGGGGATGAGTACCGCGATCGGGACTTCACCGGCCGCGCGTACTGCGAGGAGAGTGGCATCGAGCTCTACTTCAACAGCCGAGACCATCGGTTCTCCAGCTCGGGCCTCCGGAGGATCGTCGCGGAGAAGGAAGCGGAGCGCGCCGCGGGTCACTGACCCGCGTTCTGCCTGTGGCGACCTCCGGTCATCGAACTCCGCGAAGAACAGGTGACGGATGCGCACATCGACAGCGTGGGGGTTGATCGCAGCGATGACCGCGGTCTCGCTCGTCGCCCTCGGCGTCGTCATGACCTACCGCTTCGCGACTCCGCTCGTCGATCCTGCCCCGCCGACGCCGGACTACGGGGTCCAAGCGCTCGTCGCCGGCGTGACGATGGCGGCAGTGGTGGTGGGTGGCCTCGGCGCGGGCGTGTACGCGACGAAACGCCAGGTCGCCCGAGGTCGCGTCGTCGGTTGGACGGCCGCCGCGATGCTCGCGGGCACCGTCCTGGGAGCGGTTCTGGCCTTCGTCCTGAGCGCACGCTGAGGTTCGGGCTCCCGCGATCTCTGCCGGAACACGAAGGATGCCCCTGCGTCTTATCTCACGCCCGCCTCACGAGATCACGGTGCCTGAACCCGCACGTCGCGAGCGACCCCATCAAGCTGCGCCGCCGCGTCGAGGAACCGCCGAACAGTGCGTCGCCCCGAACCTGGTGCGGCGCCACACGGCGTGGCGCCGCACCACGGACTCAGAAGTCCCAGTCGTCGTCTTCCGTGGCCTCGGCCTTGCCGATGCCGTAGCCCAGGTTCATCCAAGGTGAGCGAAGAGGACATCGACCTCGTGAAGATCCTCGCGGTCGCTGTTCGACCACTCACGACGGTCGAAGTCGTCGTCCGGGTCGGGCTCCCATACTTCATTCAACCGCTCCCGGACTCTCTCTTGCACGTCCACAAATTCGACCGGGAAAGACTCGAGTACGCTCTGCAAAGCGTGGAGCAATTCAAAATCCGAATCGTACCCGTCCCTGTCGGGATCATCGAGGGCCCATTCGATGCTCTCGACAAGCATGGCTTCGAGATGTGACTCCACCCCAGACTCGCATTCGCGCTCAAACTCGTGAGCCGCTGAGATGTCGTGCATCCCAATCTCATCATCGACCCATACTCGGCGAACTTCCGTGGCGAGAATCTCCGCCTCACTCGCAGTCAGCAACGGCTCAAGCGCCCAGTACGCCCGAATACGCGCGTCAACATCTGACTCCTCACGCATGAAATCATGCGTGAGCTTCAGTATGTCGGTTGTCGCGCTAACCCGACCCCTGTGAGCATGATCATCCAGAACGCCCATGCCCATGGCAACGAGCCGTAGACCGTCTAGTCCTCGAGACCGCCTCAGAATCGGCACGAAGAACTCATCGACTGCTCCCAAAAGAGCCACCCGGCTTGGAACCTCAAGATCCTGCCACGGCCTGGAGGCGCGGATTCCCTTGCCACTCAGCATTGCGAAGAGGACTGCGATCGATGAAGGTTCTGCTGATTGCAGGTGCGCCCTGAAAGCTCGAAGATCTGAAAAGAGTCGCGATAGTAGAAAGTCTCTGATGCTTGGGTTTTTTGCCGAGAACTCATATTCTCCGAACGCGTCTCGGTCAACATCAATAAAAATACCCTCGAGGACGTCTACGTCAGAGTCAGTTACCACCGTAGATTCACCCCACGCCGATAAAACCGATTGCGCAGTCGCACTTGCACTTGCACTTGCCTTGGAAGTATCCGTCAACCCGACACAGATCGCTAACGCCAGCGCTCTCTGGGCACTGGAGAGCTCCACCTCGTACACACTGTTCCACAAGGCAGAGGGCGAGTTCAGCGAACTCAACATGAACTCCGCAAACCCTGCGCCCTTCGACCCACCCCCAAGTGCTTGAGCAGCGGACACAATCGACTCGATCAGACGAGGATTGTAGTTGGGGTGCCTAATCACTCGGAGATAGGCGCGATTGCGGATAATACTTCGCCTAGCGGCCTGCCCTAGCCCGGAGTAGTAAATATGATTGAACAGGATATGTCCGCGTTGGAACGCGTTGTACGTACTGACATCTACAACAACGTTTGAATCGAGAACGCGGGCAGTTCGCAACTTACTATAGGTGCTTTGAGCTGCAGTCAGGATGTACTGACGCGTGGTCAGAATCATCTTGTGTGATTTCGAATCGCGTAGTCGCTGCGCTAGTAAGTCGAGGAAGTGATCCTCACCCTTCGACAGCTTCTCCATAAGGCTTGTTTGACCGAGAAAGTCGTCGTACAGAAACAGCTGCTTCGCACCGGGCTGCCACACGTTCTCTATCTCCGAGGCATTCCGAACGTCGAAGACCTCGTAGCCGTCCGCAGCATATGTCAGAGCTACCGATTCTGCGAGTGTAGTCTTCCCCACCCCGGGAGGACCGGTGATGATCGACATCCCGTACTTCCCTAGCGATTCGTGCACGAACTGAGTCGCGTCACTCGTAACGAATAGTCTCGCCCGCCTTGCGGCGCGCTCGAGAAAATATCGTTGCCGCTCGTATACTGCATGATGCAAAACAGTCTTTAGCACCGCCAGGCTCGAAACGTATAGCTTCACGTGCAGGCGCTCAACCTCACCGTGACGATCGAGAAGGTTCTCGAGATCCTCACATGCAAGAATGTGCTCTTGCCGCAGCTTCTGTTTCCCAAATATTGCGGCGATTGTAGCTTTCGCTCCCGGGCTCGCGCGCGCTGTTGTCGCTAGCCAGTACTCGCCAAGGTCGCTTGAAGCCACCTTTCTAGCTTCACGCTCCAGCTTCGACTTAAGCTGAAGGAGCGTTCGTCCCGGCGAGTGCTTACACTGGACGGTACGCAGTGCGCCAGCGCGCAGAAGCCGGACGTCGACCCCACCATCCGGCCCAGGAGAGAACGACTCGAGCCTCTCCTTCCATTCGGCTTGAAGAAGGTCCCTAACTAGACGCTCAAAGTCGTATGAAGAGAGCGATTCATATGCGCGCAATTCCGCACCCGCGGTTCCTCAGAAGTCCCAGTCGTCGTCTTCCGTGGCCTCGGCCTTGCCGATGACGTAGGACGAGCCCGACCCACTGAAGAAGTCGTGGTTCTCGTCCGCGTTCGGGGAGAGCGCCGACAGGATCGCCGGGTTCACGTTGGTGACGCTGGAGGGGAACATCGCCTCGTAGCCCAGGTTCATGAGGGCCTTGTTGGCGTTGTAGTGCAGGAACTTCTTGACGTCCTCGGTCAGGCCGACGCCGTCGTAGAGGTCCTGCGTGTACTGCACCTCGTTGTCGTAGAGCTCGTAGAGCAGGGAGAACGTGTAGTCCTTGAGCTCGTCCTTGCGCGCCTGGTCGGCCGTCTCGAGTCCGCGCTGGAACTTGTAGCCGATGTAGTACCCGTGCACGGCCTCGTCGCGGATGATGAGGCGGATGAGGTCGGCCGTGTTCGTCAGCTTCGCCTTCGAGGACCAGTAGATCGGCAGGTAGAAGCCCGAGTAGAACAGGAACGACTCCAGCAGCGTGGAGGCGACCTTGCGCTTGAGGGGGTCGTCTCCCTGGTAGTAGTCCATGATGATCTGCGCCTTCTTCTGAAGGTTCGCATTCTCCGTGGACCAGCGGAACGCCTCGTCGATCTCCTTCGTCGACGCGAGCGTCGAGAAGATCGAGGAGTAGCTCTTCGCGTGCACCGACTCCATGAACGCGATGTTCGTGTAGACGGCCTCCTCGTGAGGCGTGATCGCGTCGGGGATCAGCGACACCGCGCCGACGGTGCCCTGGATCGTGTCGAGGAGCGTGAGCCCGGTGAACACCCGCATGGTGAGCAGCTGCTCGTCGGGGGTGAGCGTGTTCCACGACTGCACGTCGTTCGACAGCGGCACCTTCTCCGGCAGCCAGAAATTGTTCACCAGACGGTTCCAGACCTCGAGGTCCTTGTCGTCCTGGATGCGGTTCCAGTTGATCGCCTGCACGCTGGAGACCAGCTTGAGCGGGGAGTGAGGAGTCATTCTTGTCCTAGTTCCTGGGTCACTGAGCCTGTCGAAGTGTCAGAGCATGCACGAGACGCACTCGGTCATGTCGGTGCCCTCGAGCGCCAGCTGACGCAGACGGATGTAGTAGATCGTCTTGATGCCCTTGCGCCATGCGTAGATCTGGGCCTTGTTGATGTCGCGCGTGGTGGCGGTGTCCTTGAAGAACAGCGTCAGCGACAGACCCTGGTCGACGTGCTGCGTGGCCGCGGCGTACGTGTCGATGACCTTCTCGTAGCCGATCTCGTACGCGTCCTGGTAGTACTCCAGGTTGTCGTTCGTCATGAACGCCGCCGGGTAGTAGACGCGACCGAGCTTGCCTTCCTTGCGGATCTCGATCTTCGAGGCGATCGGGTGGATCGAGGAGGTCGAGTTGTTGATGTAGGAGATCGAGCCCGTCGGTGGCACGGCCTGCAGGTTCTGGTTGTAGATGCCGTGCTCCTGGATCGACGCCTTGAGCTGGACCCAGTCCTCCTGCGTCGGGATGTGCTTGCCCGCGAAGAGCTCCTTGACCTTCTCGGTCTCCGGCACCCACGCCCGGTCGATGTACTTGTCGAAGAACTCGCCGGACGCGTAGGTGGAGTCGGCGAACCCGTCGAACGTCGTGCCGCGCTCGATCGCGAGCTGGTTCGAGGCGCGCAGCGCGTGGAACAGCACGGTGTAGAAGTAGATGTTCGTGAAGTCGACACCCTCCTCCGAGCCGTAGAACACGTGCTCGCGGGCGAGGTAGCCGTGCAGGTTCATCTGGCCGAGGCCGATCGCGTGCGACCGGTCGTTGCCGTCCTCGATCGAACGGACCGAGCCGATGTGGCTCTGGTCGCTGACCGCGGTGAGCGCGCGGATCGCGGTCTCGACCGTCTGGCCGAGGTCGTCGGCGTCCATCGACAGCGCGATGTTCATCGAGCCGAGGTTGCAGGAGATGTCCTTGCCGATCTCCTTGTACGACAGGTCGTCGTTGTAGGTGGTCGGCGTGTTCACCTGCAGGATCTCGCTGCAGAGGTTGGACATGTTGATGCGCCCCTTGATGGGGTTGGCCTTGTTGACCGTGTCCTCGAACATGACGTACGGGTAGCCGGACTCGAACTGGATCTCGGCGACGGTCTGGAAGAACTCGCGCGCGTTGATCTTGGTCTTCTTGATGCGCGGGTCGTCGACCATCTCGCGGTACTTCTCGGTGACCGAGATGTCGCCGAACGGAACGCCGTAGACCTTCTCCACGTCGTACGGCGAGAACAGGTACATGTCCTCGTCGTTCTTGGCGAGCTCGAACGTGATGTCCGGCACCACGACGCCGAGCGACAGCGTCTTGATGCGGATCTTCTCGTCGGCGTTCTCGCGCTTGGTGTCGAGGAAGCGCATGATGTCGGGGTGGTGGGCGTTGAGGTACACCGCACCCGCACCCTGACGCGCGCCGAGCTGGTTGGCGTAGCTGAAGCTGTCTTCGAGGAGCTTCATGACGGGGATGATGCCCGAGGACTGGTTCTCGATCTGCTTGATCGGGGCACCCGACTCGCGGATGTTCGACAGCAGCAGGGCCACGCCGCCGCCGCGCTTGGAGAGCTGCAGCGCGGAGTTGATGCCGCGGGCGATCGACTCCATGTTGTCCTCGATGCGCAGCAGGAAGCAGCTGACGAGCTCGCCGCGCTGCGCCTTGCCCGCGTTGAGGAAGGTCGGGGTGGCCGGCTGGAAGCGACCGGAGATGATCTCTTCGACGAGGTTCACGGCGAGCTTCTCGTCGCCGTCCGCGAGGGCGAGCGCGGTCATCACGACGCGGTCCTCGAAGCGCTCGAGGTAGCGCTTGCCGTCGAACGTCTTCAGCGTGTAGCTCGTGTAGTACTTGAACGCGCCGAGGAACGTCTCGAAGCGGAACTTCTTCGAGTAGGCGAGGTCGTTGAGCTTCTGCACGAAGTCGAACGAGTACTTCTCGATGACGGCGCCCTCGTAGTACTCCTTCTCCACGAGGTAGTCCAGGCGCTCCTTGAGCGAGTGGAAGAACACCGTGTTCTGGTTCACGTGCTGCAGGAAGTACTCCCGCGCGGCGCGCTTGTCGGCGTCGAACTGGATCTTCCCGTTCGCGTCGTACAGGTTCAGCATCGCGTTGAGGGCGTGGTAGTCCAGACCCTCGTATGCGGGGTTCACCTTGAATGCCACTGTCTCGGTCACTGAAGATTCCACCGTCGTTCCAATCCGTCGCTCACGCGATCCACGTCGTCCTGTGTGCCGAAGATCTCGAGCCGATACAAGTGAGGCACGTGGCACTTGCGGCTGATGATGTCGCCGGCGAGGCAGAACGCGTCGCCGAAGTTGGTGTTGCCCGCGGAGATGACCCCGCGGATGTGACGCCGGTTGCGCTCGTCGTTGAGGAACCGGATCACCTGCTTGGGCACGGCCCCCTTCTCGACCCCGCGCCCGGCACCTCCGCCGTAGGTGGGGGTGACCAGGACGAAGGGCTCGTCGACGACGAGGTCCTCTTCGTTCCGGTGGAGGGGGATGCGTCGGGCGGGAAGCCCGAGCTTCTCGATGAAGCGCGCGGTGTTACCCGACACGCTCGAGAAGTAGACCAGGAGCGGCGCAGCGGTCGCGACGGCGCTCATAGCTCTCTCCTTGGGTTCCTGAGCCTGTCGAAGGGCCGGGTCGGTGAGCCTGTCGGACTACGCCAGGCGGGACGCGAGCTCGTCGATCTTGTCGGGACGGAAGCCCGACCAGTGGTCCTCGTCGGTGACGACGACGGGAGCCTGCATGTAGCCGAGCGCCTTGACCTGCTCCAGCGCCGTCGGGTCCTCCGACAGGTCGTGGATCTCGTACTCGATGCCCTTGGCATCCAGGGCACGGTAGGTCGCGTTGCACTGGACGCAGGAAGGCTTGGTGTACACCGTGATCGACATCTGAACCCCTCAAATCTCTGGTTTCTCCGGCAGACCTCCGCCGGGATCTCAATACTACATATAGGGACGGACATTCGGTGCGACCACAAGGGGTAGTAGTTACATCCGTGTAGTTTTTCCACCGCTCTCTACAGATACAACACAGGTTGTCCACCGTTTCTTCCACAGGCGGACCCCCTCTCCCGGGGTCGGCGACCCGCGGGAAATCGCGGCTGGGAGGAGCCTGGGAGAGATCCATCCACAGGAGGCACCCTACGAGGGGCATCCGACATCCCCAGGCCTGTGGAATTCGTCGTCCGGCGTGTCCACGGCGTGTCGCGGCGTGTCCATCGCCGGCCCATCGCACCGACGTCCCCGCCGCCCGGTACCGTTGTCGGGTGGCGGGCTATCGGGATCTTCTTCGCACGCCGGGAGTGGGCCGCATGATCGCCGCCCAGCTCACCGCGCGCTTCCCCAACGGGATGATGTCCTTGGCGATCCTGCTGCACGTCGAGCAGCAGACCGGATCGTACGGATCGGCGGGCCTCGTGCTCGCCGCGACCAGTGTCGGCCAAGCGGTCGCCGGCCCCATCACCAGCCGGTGGATGGGAGCCTGGGGCATGCGGCGGGTGCTGACCCTCACCCTGTCCGTCTGCGTCATCGCGGTACTCGGCCTGGGACTGCTGCCCCTCTCGGTCCCGGGATACATGGCCCTGGGCATGATCGCCGGCCTCTCGACGCCGCCGGTGCAGGCGGCCGTCCGCACCATCTACCCCAAGCTCGTGAACGCCGGTCAGCTCACCCCGCTGTTCTCCCTCGACGCGTCCCTGCAGGAGATCATCTGGGTGCTGGCGCCGGTCGTCATCACCCTCGTCTCCACCCAGGTCGGCACCATGGAGGGCCTGCTCCTGGTGGCGATCGTCCTCGTCGCCGGCGGTGCGTGGTTCATCCTCTCCCCCGAGGTCGGCCGCGTGCGCATCCCGCGCAGCCGCAACGCGCTGGGCACGGTCGTGCTCAAGCCGCCCGTGCTCCTCGCGACCGTCATCGGATTCCTGCTCATCGGCGCCTGCTCCGCGGTCGAGGTCGGCGTGGTCGCGACGTTCGAGCACGGCAGCCTCGCGGCGGGTCTCGTCCTCGCGGTCTTCTCCGCCGGCAGCCTGGCCGGCGGCCTCGCCTTCGGCCACATCCCGATCGGCCCCTGGGCGATGGCGCGCCGCCTGCTCATCGTCACGGTGGGCCTCGCCCTCACGATGGTCATGCTCAACGTCTACTGGCTGGGCGGCACGCTCATCCTCGCCGGCATCGGCATCGCCCCCGCCCTCGCGGTGCTGTTCGCCATCACCACGGCCAGCGTGAAGTTCAGCGAGACCGCCGAGGCCTTCGGCTGGGCGGGCACCGGGCAGCTCATCGGCGCCGCGGCCGGATCGGCGGTCGCCGGCTTCCTCGTCGACGTCGGCGACTGGCGCGGTGCGTACCTGGCCGCCACCATCTTCGCGGCGGTCGGACTGCTCGTCTCCATCGTGTTCGTGCGGTCCTTCCCCGATCTGCGTCACCGCGACGCCAGCCCCCATCCCGACACCGAGCCCCTGGCGGTCACCCCCTCATGAGCCCCTCCGTCCCGTCCTCCTCCCCCGCGATCGTGTGCGTCGGCGAGTCGATGGCCCTGATCACGCCGACCGGCGCCGACCTCACGACCGCCGACACCGCGTCGATCACCCACGCGGGTGCGGAGGCGAACGTCGCCGTCGGCGTCGCGGCCGCCGGCCACCGGGCCGTCTGGGCCTCCCGTTTCGGCGACGATCCTCTCGGCCGCCGCCTCTCCACGGAGCTGGAGCAGCGTCGCGTCGAGCTGTGGACCGAGCTCGACGCGGAGGCGCCGACCGGAGTGATGTTCAAGGATCCCGGTGTGGAGTCCTCGGCGGTCTACTACTACCGTCGCGGCTCCGCGGCCTCGCGCATGGCACCCGGGTTCCTGTCCCCCGCGCAGCTCGCCGGCGTCCGTATCGTGCACACCACGGGCATCACCCCGGCGCTGTCTGCGACCTGCCTGGCGATGGTCGACCAGCTCTTCGCGGACGCGCGCACCGCCGGAGCCGTCGTCTCCTTCGATGTGAACGACCGCCGGGCGCTGTGGAGCCCCGAGGAGGCGGCCGCGACCCTCACGCGCCTGGCCGACGCCGCCGACATCGCCTTCGTCGGCCGCGACGAGGCCGAGCGCATCTGGGGCACCGCGACGGCCGCGGAGATCCGCGCGCACCTTCCGCACTGCGGTCTGCTCGTCGTCAAGGACGGCGACGTCGGCGCCACGGCCTTCGCCGGTGACGCGGACCCGGTCTTCGTGCCCGCTCCGACCGTGGACGTGGTGGAGCCCGTCGGTGCGGGGGACGCCTTCGCCTCCGGGTTCCTGGCCGCGACGCTCGACGGCGCCGACCTCGAGACCCGCCTGGCCGCAGGACACGAGGCCGCAGCGCGAGTGCTCCGCATCGCGGCCGACCTGCCGCCGCTGGAGCCGGCGCGCTGACTCCGCCCGCCGCGTCCTGGCGCGGTCGTAGGCTGGTGCCATGCCCGCTCCCGTCACCCTTCCCCGCCTGAGCTGGGGCGATCCCGCGGCGGGGCGACGCGCCCTTCTCGTGCACGGTCTCGGCTCGTCCGGCGCACTCATGTGGCGGCTCGGCGATGCTCTCGCGGCGGCCGGTTGGCACGCGACGGCGGTGGACCTGCGCGGCCACGGTGACGCCCCGCGGGCCCTCGACTACTCCGTCGCGGCGTATGCCGCGGATCTCGTCGCGACGCGGCCTGCCGGGTCGAGCGCCTGGGACGCCGTCGTCGGGCACTCGCTCGGCGGGGCGGCCGGTACGGTGGCCGCCGCCGACGACACGGGCTGGACGCACCGCCTGGTCCTCATCGACCCCGCGATCCACATCGTCCAGCGGGATGCGGCCATCGTCCGCCACAGCCAGGAACGCGCCTTCGCCGACAACCGCCTCGACGCCGTGCGGCAGGAGCATCCGCACTGGCACCCGCAGGACCAGGAGCTCAAGGTCGACGCCGTCCGGCGGGCGAGTGCGTGGGCGGTCGAGCAGACCAGCGCCCAGAATCAGCCGTGGGACGTCCGCGGACATGCGGCCCGCCTGACCGTGCCCACGCACGTGATCGGCGGCGACCCCGCCGTCTACAGCATCTTCGCCGGAGCTCTCGCTGACGAGGTGCTCGCGAGCAACCCCCGCATCTCCCTGTCGGTCGTGGCCGGCGCCGGCCACTCGGTGCATCGCGACCGCCCGGAGGAATCGATCCGACAGCTCCTGGAGGCTCTGGCATGAACGACTTCGACCCGTCGGCGTATCTCCCCGACGACCTGCTCGACCGCATCCGCGAACGCGCGCCGATCCACGACCGGGAGAACACCTTCCCCCAGGCCGACCTCGACGAGCTCCGCGCAGCCGGCTACCTGTCCATCCTCGTGCCCCGGGAGCGCGGCGGCGCGGGACTCGGCCTGGAGCAGGCGGCCGTCCTCCAGCAGCGGCTCGCCGGCGCCGCGCCCGCAACGGCCCTGGCGATCAACATGCACCTGGTCTGGACCGGCGTGGCCAAGGTCTTCTCGGATCGCGGGGTCCCCGGTCTCGAGTTCGTGCAGGACGGCGCCGTGGCCGGAGAGGTCTTCGCGTTCGGCATCAGCGAGGGCGGCAACGACCTCGTGCTGTTCGGGAGCGACACGGCGGCGGCCCCGGACGGCGACGGCGGTTACGCCTTCACCGGCACCAAGATCTTCACCTCGCTCGCCCCCGTGTGGACGAAGCTCGGGCTGCACGGCCTCGACACCACGAGCCCGGACGCGCCGAAGCTCGTGTTCGCCTTCGTCGACCGCACGTCCGCGGTCACCACTGCGGATGACTGGGACACCCTCGGCATGCGCGGCACACAGAGCCGGACCACGCGGCTCGACGGCGCCGTCGCGGATGCGGCGCACGTGGTGCGGCGCATCGACCCGGGACCCAGCCCGGACCCGATCGTCTTCGGCATCTTCTCCGTCTTCGAGATCCTCCTCGCCTCCGTCTACACCGGCATCGCGCGCCGGGCCCTCGAGCTGGCCGTGGCGGCGGCGCACCGACGTCGCTCGAAGAAGAGCGGCACCGCGTACAGCCAGGATCCGGACATCCGCTGGCGTATCGCCGACATGGCCCTCGCCTACGACGCGCTCCCGCCGCAGATCGCCGCCCTCGCCCGCGACGTGGATGAGCGCGCGGACCGCGGCGCCGGCTGGTTCCCCGCGCTCTCGGGAGTCAAGCACCGGGCGGTGACGATGGCCAAGCAGGTGGTCGACGAGGCGATGCTGGTGGCCGGTGGCGGCTCGTACTTCTCCGGCAACGAGCTCTCCCGGCTGTACCGCGACGTCCTCGCCGGGGCGTTCCACCCCTCCGACCCCGAGTCGGCGCACGCCACAGCGGCGAGCGCCTGGCTCGGCCCGATCGAGGCCTGATCGGCGCACGCGGACCCCGTTGTCCGCGATCGTCCGCAGTGCCAGGATCGCACCATGGCACCGTCGAAGAAGGACCACACCCTCGACGCGATCTCCAAGACCATCGTCGAGATGCTGCAGGAGGACGGCCGCCGCTCGTACTCCGAGATCGGCCGCATCGTGGGGCTGAGCGAGGCCGCCGTCCGCCAGCGGGTGCAGCGCCTCACCGAGTCGGGCATCATGCAGATCGTCGCGGTGACGGATCCGATGCAGCTCGGCTTCCACCGGCAGGCGATGGTGGGCGTCAAGGTCGCCGGCGACGCGCGGGGCGTGGCCGAGGCGATCGCCGACATCGACGAGGTCGACTACGTCGTGATCACGGTCGGATCGTTCGATGTGCTCGTCGAGGCGGTGTGCGAGGACGACGACCATCTGCTGGCGCTCGTCAACGACCGCATCCGTCCGATCCAGGGCGTGGTGTCGACGGAGACCTTCATCTACGCGAAGCTCCAGAAGCAGCAGTTCGCCTGGGGCACACGCTGACCGTCCCGCTCAGAGCGGCGGCGCCGTATCACGACGGCGGGCGAGCAGGGCGAGGTGCAGGGCGGCGAGGGTCTCCCCGTCGTCCAGATCCGCGCCCAGCAGGTCGCCGATGAGCGCGAGGCGCTGATAGAACACCGAGCGGGAGAGGTGGCTCGCGGCCGCCGCGGCGGAGCGGTTGCCCGGGTGCGCCACGAGAGCGGCGAGCACGGCGAGCAGATCGCCTCGGCGATCCCTGTCGTGACGCACGAGCGGATCCAGCATCTGCTCGCTGTGCGCCTGGAGTCGCCGATCGTCGCGCAGGGCGGACACGAGGCGCTCGAGCGGCCGGTCGGCGACGCGGCGGACCGGCGGCACGTCACCCCCGGACGGCCGCGCGGCGAGGTCGAGCGCGGCACGGGTCGAGGCCAGGAGTCCGAGCACGCCTTCGGCGCTCGGACCGAGGATCGCGGGCGCACCGCCGGAGAGGTGGCGGACGGCCGCATCGGACAGGGCGCCGACGCCGGTCGCGACGAGCAGCACCACGTCGGCGCCGCGCCGCGAGCCCACCGCAGCCAGACCGGCCGCACGCGCACGGGCGATCAGCCGGTCCGATGCCTCGTCGGTGCGGAACACGAGCCCGGTGCCGGTGGTGCCCGCGAGATCCAGCCCGAGCCGCCGGAGCCGGACCTCGACATCCTCCTCACGGGCGAAGCGCGCGCCGAGGAGATCCTCGATGAGGCTGCGGTGCGCGAGCACGGTCCACGCGCCTTCCCCGTCGGCGAGGCAACCGAAGGCGAGGGCGGTCGCCCCCAGCTCCAAGACGGTGGCGCGACCGGCGGGATGCGGTGGACCGTCCGCCGCGATGAGCCAGCCCCAGCGCACACCGCGCGCCTGCACCGGCACACGGTCACCGCCATCCGGGCCGGGCGGACGGAGAGCCTGGCCGACCGGAACGCGGAGAGCTTCGACGGCGACGACCTCTCCTGCCAGGTTCTCGAGGTGGACGGGGACGTCGAGCGCACGGGCGACCTCCGACACGATGAGGTCGGCCGGTGCGCCACGGAGGCTGAGGGCGGTGAAGAGATCATGCAGACGCTGCCGTTCGCGGAGCGCCGCGGTCTGCGCTTCGATCAGCGCCCGGTGCACGGCCTCGGTCACCGCGACGAACTTCACCTCCACCGCGAGCGCGACGAGGGCGAGACCGGCGGCGGCGCAGGCCTCGATGACCGCGTCCGGGACGCGGGACATCCGCGGGCCGAGTTCGATCACGATGCCCGAGACCCCGATCGCCGCCAGCTCCGCCACGAGCACGCGCAGTGCTGCGGTGCCGGTCGGCCAGGCGGCGCCGGTCGTGAGCAGCAGCTCGCCGCCGTCGAGCAGGCGGGCGACGTCGGCGCTGTCCGAGACGTGGACCCACCGCACCCCGGCCTCGAGTGCCGGGCCGCCGACAAGGACGGTCGGCGCTCCCTCCTGGACCGCGGGAAGAGCGAGGACGTCCCCGACGAGCAGCGCCGACGAGCGCCGATCCGGACGGTCTGTCCGACCGAAGAAGAACTCCTGACGCTCTGCCACTCTGCACGGGCTCCGTTCTCTGTGAGCATGGGCCGAGCCCCAGCGTAGCGACCCTCGGTCAGAGTGTGCGATACGCGACCCACTGCGAAGGAGCACCTGTGGACACCGTCCGTCATCTCATCAACGGCACCGAGACGGCCGCTGCGGCGCGCCGCGGCCCCGTCTTCGACCCGGCCACAGGAGCCGTCACGAAGGAGGTCGCCTTCGCCTCGGCCGCCGAGGTCGACGCCGCCGTCGCCGCCGCGGCTGCGGCACTCCCGGCGTGGCGGGAGACGAGCCTCATCAAACGCGCCGACGTGTTCTTCCGGCTCCGCCAGCTCCTCACGGAGCGCACGGACGAGCTGGCGGCGATCGTCACGTCCGAGCACGGCAAGGTCCTGTCCGACGCGGCCGGCGAGGTGTCCCGGGGCATCGAGAACGTCGAGTTCGCGGCCGGCCTCGTACATCTGCTCAAGGGCGAGCGCAGCGAGCAGGTCGCCCGCGGGGTCGACGTGCACTCCGTCAAGCAGCCGGTCGGGGTGGTCGCCGCCATCACCCCGTTCAACTTCCCGGTCATGGTGCCGCTGTGGATGGTCGCCTCGGCCATCGCCTGCGGCAACACCGTCGTCCTCAAGCCCAGTGAGAAGGATCCGTCCGCCGCGGTGTGGCTCGCACGGCTGTTCCACGAGGCGGGCCTGCCGGACGGCGTCCTCAACGTCGTGCACGGCGACCGGGAGGCCGTCGACGCGCTTCTCGAGTCCCCGCGGGTGCAGGCGGTGAGCTTCGTCGGATCGACGCCCATCGCCCGGGCGATCTACCAGCGGGCGTCTGCCGCCGGGAAGCGCGTCCAAGCGCTCGGTGGCGCGAAGAACCACATGGTCGTGATGCCCGACGCCGACATCGACGCGGCCGCCGACGCCGCCGTCTCCGCGGCCTACGGCTCCGCGGGCGAACGCTGCATGGCGGTGTCCGTGCTCGTGGCGGTGGGCGACATCGCCGACGACCTCGTCGCCGCGATCGCCCGCCGCATCGACGGCCTCTCGATCGGCCCCGGCACGGACCCGGCGAGCGCGATGGGCCCGCTCATCACCGCGGAGCACCGTGATCGCGTCGCCTCGTATGTCGCGGGAGCCCCCGGAGAGGGCGCCAGGGTCGTCGTCGACGGCACGAGCGCGGAGTTCGACGGCGACGGCTTCTTCCTCGGCGTGAGCCTGATCGACGAGGTCACCCCTGGCATGCGCGTCTATGACGACGAGATCTTCGGCCCGGTCCTGTCCGTCGTGCGCGTGGGCTCCTACGCGGAGGCCGTCGCGTTGGTCAACGCGAACGCCTACGGCAACGGCACGGCGATCTTCACGCGCGACGGCGGGACGGCACGGCAGTACGAGTTCGACATCGAGGTCGGCATGGTCGGCGTCAACGTCCCGATCCCGGTGCCCGTCGGCGCGTACTCCTTCGGAGGGTGGAAGGACTCCCTCTTCGGCGACGCGCACATCTACGGCCCGGAGTCCGTGCACTTCTACACGCGGTCGAAGGTCGTGACGACGCGGTGGCCCGACCACACCCCGTCGCAGATCGACCTCGGCTTCCCGAGCAACCACTGACGAGGAGCGATCACGATGACGACCTTCACCGACCGCCACGGAGTCTCCTCTCCCCTCCCCGCCCCCGACGCCGAAGCGCAGGTGCGCGCCGACGACCGCGCCCACGTCTTCCACTCCTGGAGCGCCCAGGCGCTGATCGACCCGTTGCCGGTCGCCGCCGGCCAGGGCTCGACGTTCTGGGACTACGAGGGCACCGCCTACCTCGACTTCTCCAGCCAGCTCGTGAACCTCAACCTCGGCCATCAGCACCCGGACCTCGTCGCTGCGATCCAGCGGCAGGCCGGGCGGCTCGCGACCATCCAGCCGTCGATGGCCAATGATGTGCGGGGTGAGCTCGCGCGCCTCATCGCCGAGGTCGCCCCGGACGGCTTCGAGAAGGTGTTCTTCACGAACGGCGGCGCGGAGGCGAATGAGTACGCGGTGCGCATGGCCCGGCAGGCCACGGGCCGCCGGAAGGTGCTGTCGATGTACCGCAGCTACCACGGCTCCACCGCCACCGCGATCTCCCTCACCGGCGACCCCCGTCGCTGGGCGAACGACGTCACGGACACCGGCGCCGTGCGGTTCTTCGGCCCGTACCTGTACCGCTCCCCGTTCCACAGCGAGACGCCGGAGCAGGAGACGGAGCGCGCCCTCGCGCATCTGGAGCAGACCATCCAGCTCGAGGGCCCGCAGACGATCGCCGCGATCATCGTCGAGACAGTGGTCGGCACCAACGGCGTGCTGCTTCCGCCGCCCGGCTATCTGCCCGGGGTGCGCGCGCTGTGCGACCGCTACGGGATCGTCTTCATCGCCGACGAGGTGATGGTGGGGTTCGGCCGGCTCGGCGAATGGTTCGGCATCGACGCCTTCGAGGGGCGCCCCGACCTGATCACCTTCGCGAAGGGGGTGAACTCGGGCTACGTCCCGCTCGGCGGCGTCGTGATCTCGGACCGCATCGCCGCAGCCTTCGACACCGTTCCGTTCGCGGGCGGGCTCACGTACTCCGGACACCCTCTCGCCTGCGCGGCCGGTGTCGCCACGTTCGAGGTGTACCGCCGCGACGGCATCCTGGAACGGGTACGCGACCTCGGTGAGCGGATCGTCGGCCCGACGCTGCGCGCGTGGGCATCGTCGCATCCGAGCGTGGGTGAGGTACGCGGCCGCGGCCTGTTCTGGGCGGTGGAGCTCGTGCGGGACCAGCAGACCAGGGAGCCGCTGGTGCCGTTCAACGCGACCGGTACCGATGCCGCGCCGATGACCGCGTTCGCAGCCGCCGCGAAGCGGGCAGGAGTCTGGCCCTTCACGCACTTCCACCGCGTGCACATCGCCCCGCCGCTGGTGATCGAGGAGGCGGAGCTGGTGCGGGGACTGGCCGGGATCGAGGAGGCGCTGACGGTCGCCGACGATATCGCCGCCGGCTGAGCGGCCGGCGGCGCCCGCCTACTTGCGGTCGAAGTCGAACGCCTTGAGGAGCTCGCCGACGGCCTTGTCGCGCTCCTCGCCGCCGTCCTCGAACATGTGGGTGACGTGCGTGCGCAGGTGGTTCTCCAACAGCAGACGGTTGAGCGACTCGAGGGAGCGCTGGATCGCGCGGGACTGCGTGATGATGTCCATGCAGTACTCCTCGTTCTCGATCATCCGCGCGACACCGCGCATCTGACCCTCGAGGATGCTGGTGCGGTGCAGAGCGCGCTTCTTGATGTCTTCGATCACGTATCGAGGCTACTCGCCCCGTGAAAGGATGACGTCATGCCGCGAACACCCACGACGCTGCTCTCCGTCGCCGACCAGGAGCGTCGGCGCGCGCTGCGGCGGATGAAGGCCGTCGCGCTCGGCGCCCTCATCTTCATGGCCCTCGCCTTCATCGTCGCGTTCGCGTTCCAGGAGCGGGTCGGTGGGCTCGCCTACGTGCGAGCCGCGGCGGAGGGCGGGATGGTCGGCGCGCTGGCGGACTGGTTCGCGGTCACGGCGCTGTTCCGCCGTCCGCTCGGCCTGCCCATCCCGCACACCGCGATCATCCCGAACCGCAAGGACGAGATCGGCCGCACGCTGGGCGAGTTCGTGGAGACGAACTTCCTCGCTGCCGACGTCGTGCGCACCAAGCTGACCAGCACCGCGATCGCCCTCCGCGCCGGCGAGTGGCTCCGCGAGACCCCGCATGCCGAGCGGGTCGCTGCCGAGGGCGCGACGGTCGCGACGGCGGTGCTGAACGCGCTGAGCGACGACGACGTGCGCGACCTCCTCGCCGACCTCGCCCGCGAGCACCTCGTCGCACCGGAGTGGGGGCCGCCCGCCGGAGCGTGGCTGGAGAAGATCGTCGACGCGGAAGCGCACCACGGCGCCGTCGACCTCGCGGTGGACAGCATCGGGCGGTGGCTCGACGCGAACGCCGCGTCCTTCGCCGGACTCGTCTCCCGACGACTCCCCGGGTGGATGCCGAAGATCGCGCACCGCCTGATCGACGACACGGTGTACAACGAGGCGGTCAAGTTCGTCCGCGCCGTGCAGGCCGATCCGCGGCATCCGGCCCGCCTCGCGATCGACGGGTACCTGTCCCGCCTCGCTGACGCTCTGCAGAACGACCCCGCGACGCGCGAGAAGCTGGAGAACGCCAAGGCCGCGCTCTTCGACAGCCCGCGCGTCGGCGCCCTGGCGGCGGAGGCCTGGAACACCGCCAAGAACGGACTCCTCACCTCCCTCGCCGACCCGGAGAGCGGGCTGCGGCGTCGCGCCGTGCAGGCCCTGCAGGAGGTCGGCGAGCGGCTCACGACCGACGCCGCCCTGCAGCGCCGGGTCGACACGTGGGTCTCGGACGCGGCCGTCTTCCTCGTCGACCGGTACCGGCACGACATCGCCTCGATCATCACCGACACCGTGGAGCGCTGGGATCCCGCCGAGACCACCGAGAAGATCGAGCTCATGGTCGGCCGCGACCTGCAGTACATCCGTCTGAACGGCACCGTCGTCGGCGCCCTCGCCGGCCTTGCGATCTTCACCGTCGCCCACGCCCTGATCCCGGGAGTCTGACATGGCGCTGTCCCACGATCCGTCCTGGCCGCGCGCCGGGGCCTGGCCCGCGTTCGAGGACACGGCCGATGCGGTGCTCCTCGGCGTCCCGACCTGGCGCACCTCGCTGTCCCCGACCGGAGCCCACGCGACGCCGGCCGCGATCCGCGAGGCGCTCCCCCGCTACGGCACGACGGTCCTCGGCCCGCCGACGATCGACCTGGACGAGGTGCTCCGCATCGCGGATGCCGGGGACGTGCCGGAGCCGGACGGCGACACCGGAGAGGCACGGACGATCGAGCGGGTCCGGGAGCTGGCGCGAGCGTCCGACCTCGTCATCGCTCTCGGCGGCGACAACTCCCTCACCTACCCTGTCGCCCTCGGTGCGGAGGCCACGGGCCTGATCACGTTCGACGCCCACTTCGACCTGCGCGACGGCGTCTCCAACGGCACGCCGGTGCGACGACTCGTCGAAGACGCCCCGGCGGCGTCCGGCCTCCCCACCGCCCGCATCGACCCCACCCGGATCGTGCAGATCGGCCTCGCCGATTTCGCGAACTCCGCCGCCTACGCGCGCCGGGCGGCGGACTGGGGCATCCGGGTCGTCACGCTCGACGACGTGCGCCGTCGCGGGATCGCCGACGTCGTGGCCGAGGCGGTCGAGATCGCGGGGGCGGGCGTCGAGCCCCGCGTGCACCTCGACATCGACGTGGACGTGTGCGACCGCGCGGTCGCCCCGGGGTGCCCGGCCAGCGTCCCCGGAGGCCTGGCGGCGTGGGAGCTGCGCGCCCTCACGCGCGGTGTCGCCACCGACCCGCGGGTCCGGAGCGCCGACATCGCCGAGGTCGATGCGACAGCGGATGCCGAGGACGGTCGCACCGTGCGACTCGCGGCCCTCTGCGTGCTCGAGCTGCTCGCCGGCCTCGCCGCGCGCTGAGCAGAGGAGCGGCCCGGGCGACGCGCCGGATCAGCGCACGACGAGCTCGGGCGTGATGAGCGCGTGCGCCGAGCCGGACTCGACCCGACGCGGCGCGACGACGTCCCCCGTCGGCCCCATCAATAGATGGAGGATCGCCTCCGCCACATCCTCCGGTCGCTGCTCGACGCTGGAGAATCCCAAGGCTTCGGCGGTGGGCGTGTTGTCGAACCCGATGACCGGGACGGTCTTCCCGGCGTCGGCGAGGCCGAGCAGGGCCCCCACGGCGAGAGAGTCGCTGGCGCAGACGATGGCGTCCGCCCGGATGCCGTCTTCCAGCGCCTGGGTGATCGCCCGACGCGCCTCGGGAACCGAGTCCTCGGCGACGACCCTGGCGCCGTGCGCCCCCGCCTCCGCGACGGCCTCGCGCCACCCGCGTTCTCGATCGTCCCCCGTGCCTGACCCCGACGGCCAGCCCAGGAAGGTCACCGCGCTCCCGTGCTCGAGCGCATACGTCGTCGCCGCCCTGGTGCCCGCCGCGCCGTCCACGTCGACCCAGAGATGCATCGGATCGGAGATGTCGTCGTCCGCCCACGGCCGTCCGAAGGAGATGAACGGCAGACCGAGCGCGTCCAGCCGCGTGACGCGGGGATCGTCGCGCACGGTGCCGGTGAGGATCGCCGCATCGATCTCGGATCCGTCCCACAGTTCGGCGAGCCGGCCGAGTTCCTCCTCCGGGGTCCGTGCCGCGTACACGAGCATGCGCATGCCGCGATCACTCGACCGCTCCGTGATGGCGTGCACGAACCGATCCAGCACCACCCCCGAGATCCCGCCCAGGTACGGGTCGAGCCGGATGCCGATCGTCGAGCTCCGACGCAGGCGCAGCCGGCGGGCCGCCGCGTGCCGACGGTAGCCGAGCTCGTCGATGGAGGCGAGCACGCGCTCCCGGGTGGCCGGCCGGACGATGTCCGGGGTGTTCAGGACGTTCGACACCGTTTGGCGGGAGACGCCGGCGTGTGCCGCCACATCCTCCACCGTGGGGGCCTTGGCCATCGCACTCCTCGATCCCGGCGGCTTGACACGTCCGCACTGCCGCACCTAGCGTATTCCATGCAGAGTTTGATCGTTCAAATTCCTGCCCGCCGGCCCTCATCAAAGGAGAGAGAGACATGACACGGCAGACCACACGCGCCTGGCTCGGCGCCGGAGCGGTCCTGATCACCACCACCCTCGTGCTCACCGGGTGCGGCTCCGGGTTCTCAGGCGAGGAGCAGAGCGAGGGCGACACGGACCTCACCTCCTCCGACGACGGCCTCACGATCCTCATCGGCTCGTCGGGCGACGCCGAGACCGCCGCAGTGCAGTCGGCGCTCGACGCCTGGTCCGAGGAGTCCGGCACCGAGGTCGACCTCCAGGTGGCGAGCGACCTGGCGCAGGAGCTCTCCCAGGGCTTCGCCGCCGGGAACCCCGCCGACCTCTTCTACCTCGCACCGGAGCAGATGGCCGGGTACGCCTCGAACGGCTCCCTCCAGGCGTACGGCGACGAGCTCTCGAACAAGGACGACTTCTACCCCTCCCTCGTCGAGAACTTCACCCTCGACGGCACGTTCTACTGTGCGCCCAAGGACTTCTCCACGCTCGCGCTCGTGATCAACACACGCATGTGGGCGGAGGCGGGACTCACCGATGCCGACCTCCCGAAGAGCTGGGACGACCTCGCGGCCGTCGCGCAGAAGCTCACCACCGCCGACCACGTGGGTCTGGCCTTCGGAGCCGAGTACCAGCGCGTCGGCACGTTCATGGCGCAGGCCGGCGGCGGGCTCGTGAAGGACGGCACGGCGATCGCGGACGACCCCGCGAACGTCGAGGCGCTGGAGTACGTGCAGACCCACCTCGTCGACGGCACCTTCGCCTACGCGAAGGACGTCGGGGCCGGCTGGGGCGGCGAGGCACTCGGGAAGGAGCTGGCCGCGATGGTGATCGAAGGCAACTGGATCACCGGTGCGATGGCGAACGACTTCGGCTCCGTGGACTACACCGTCGCCGAGCTTCCCGAAGGACCGGGCGGCCAGGGCACCCTGCAGTTCACGAACTGCTGGGGCATGGCTGCCGACAGCCCCAACCAGCAGGCGGCCCTCGACCTCGTCGAGTACCTCACCAGTGCTGACAGCCAGCTCGCCTTCTCGAAGGCGTTCGGCCCGATGCCGTCGATCACCTCCGCCGCCGACCAGTGGACCGCGGACAACCCGGACCTCGCGCCCTTCCTCGCGGGAGCGGACTACGCGCAGTTCCCGCCCAACCAGGACGGCGCTGCGGACGTGATCGCCGACTTCAACGCGCAGCTCGAGTCGCTGAAGACGGGAGACCCCGCACAGATCCTCGACACCGTGCAGTCGAACCTCGAAGCGATCGTCGAGTAGCGATGGCGGGACAGGCCCTGTCTCGCCGCGGGGGAGCCTCCGGACTCCGCCGCGGCGAGGCCGCAGCCGGGTGGCTCTTCACGGCGCCGGTCATCCTCATCCTCGGCGTCTTCTTGCTGGTCCCCGTGCTCATGGCCCTCTGGGTCAGCATGTCGGACTGGGCGGGGCGCGGCAGCCCCCTCTCGCCGTCGGTCTCGTTCGTGGGCACCGAGAACTACTCGGCCGTGCTGGCCGACGGCGGCCTCGCGACCAAGGACTTCGGGACCGCACTGCGCAATAACTCCTGGTACGTGCTGCTCGTCGTGCCCCTGCAGACGGCCATCGCCCTGTTCCTCGCCGTCCTGGTGAACAGAGCGGTGCTGCGCGGCCGCGGGTTCTTCCGGACCGCGTACTACTTCCCCTCCGTCACGAGCTCGGTGGCGATCACGGTGCTCTGGCTCTTCCTGTTCTCCGCGAGCGGAGCGGTCAACAGCGTGCTCGCCTGGTTCGGCCTGAACGGTCCGAACTGGTTCAACGACCCCCGCGGCATCCTGCATCTCGCGCTCAGCGGCATCGGCATCGACACCGGACCCGCCGCGCTCGCCGGCGGCGGGATGCTGGGCATCTCCTGGTGGGAGTGGCTCGCCGGTCCGTCGATCGCCATGAGCGCCTACATCCTGATGGCCATCTTCACGACCTCCGGCACCTTCATGCTGCTCTTCCTCGCCGGTCTGCAGAATCTCGGCGCGGACGTCGACGAGGCGGCCATGATGGACGGGGCGAACGGGTGGCAGCGGTTCTGGCGGGTGACCCTGCCGCAGCTGCGGCCGACGCTGTTCACGGTGCTCACCCTCGGGCTCATCGGCTGCTGGCAGGTGTTCGATCAGATCTACACCGGCACCCGTGGCGCCCCCAGCAAGACGACCCTCACCCCGGCGTACCTGTCGTACAAGACGGCGTTCACGGACCAGGAGTGGGGTCAGGGCGCGGCGATCGCCTTCATCCTCTTCGTCATCATCGTGATCTTCACACTGCTGCAGCGCTGGGTGCTGCGCGACCGGCCGGTATCGCGGCGCCGCATCCGCGCGTACGAGGTCGGGCGCGAGGGAGGGACGTCATGAGGCTCTCGCGCACGCAGCTGACCTGGCAGATCGTGCTGTACACCGTGCTGATCGTGCTCGCCGTCATCTACATCTACCCGTTCCTGATCCAGGTGTTCACGAGTTTCAAGACGGACGAGGACGCCGCGAGCTCCGGCGTGAACCTGCTCCCGGAGTCGTGGACGTTCGCCGCCTATGAACGGCTCTTCGCCAACTCCGACTTCCCCTCGTGGTTCGTCAACAGCGCCATCGTGACGATCTTCGTCACCGCGGGGCGGGTGTTCTTCAACTCCCTCGCCGGATACGCGCTCGCGCGTCTGCGCTTCCGCGGTCGAGGAGTCGTGTTCGCGGCCCTCGTCGCCGTGATGTCGGTGCCGACCGTCGTCCTGCTCATCCCGAAGTTCCTCGTCATCAACCAGCTCGGCATATTCAACTCCTACGCCGGCATGATCCTGCCTCTGCTGGTCGACGCCGCCGGCGTCTTCATCATGAAGAACTTCTTCGAGTCGATCCCCGCCTCGGTCGAGGAGCAGGCACGGATCGACGGAGCCGGTGCGTTCCGGACCTTCTGGTCGGTCGTGCTCCCGATGGCGACGCCCGCCCTCATCACGATCGTCATCCTGTCGTTCCAGGGGTCGTGGAACGAGCTCAGCCACTTCATCGTGTCCACGAACGACCCCGCGCTGACGACCCTCACGAAGGGTGTCGCCTCGCTCGCCAGCGGGCAGCTCAGCCAGGGCACCCAGTACCCGCTCAAGCTCGCCGCGGCGCTCATCATGACGATCCCCGTCGCCGTGATGTTCTTCATCTTCCAGCGCCGCATCATGAATTCCACCGAAGGAGCCGTCAAGGAATGACCGACCGCCCCCACCTCCAGCCGCTGCTCGACGACGCCGTGGTGGTGCTCGACGCCCCCACCCAGGTCTGGTCCGACCGCGACGGCGACGTGGGCGGCGCCCCGATCCACGGGGTCTACCACGGCGACGTCCGTCACATCGCCACGATCGGACTCGAGGTGCGGGACACCGCCCTGGAAGCCATCGCCTGCTCGGCGCCGGTCCCGCAGCGTGCGCTGTTCACCGGCCTGCTGCGCGGACTCGACGATGCCGCCGCCGATCCGAAGGTGCGCCTCGACCGGGATCGCACCGTCGAGGCGGGAAGACTGACCGAGACCCTGCGGGTGTCCTCGCACCTCATGCACGAGGTGACGGCCGAGCTCACGGTGCGCATCCGCCCGGATTTCACCCCCCTGCAGCTCGTCAAAGCGGGGGTGGCCCGGAGCGAGGAGTGGTCGTGGGACGGCGAGCGCTGCCGCGCAGGGCAGGCGTCGTTCACGCTGCACGCTGTGGACGCCGCCGTGTCGATCGACGGTCGGGAGATGCTGCTCGCCTGGCGGGTGACCGTCCCTCCGCGCGGCGAGGTCGAGGTGACGTGGTCGGTCGACCTCGACGATCCGACCCTGGTCGTGACGTCGTCGCCACGGACAGCCGGCGTCCGGCCCGTCCCCACCGGAGCGGACCCTCGCGCCGCGCGCTGGCTGGAGCGCGCCTGCGCCGACCTCGATGCCCTGCGACTGGCCCTGCCGGATCAGCCGGACGAGGCGTTCTACGCCGCGGGCGCCCCCTGGTTCTTCACCCTGTTCGGACGGGACTCGATCTGGGCGGCCCGTCTCGCCCTCGCCGCCGACCGCGACATCGCCGCCTCCACCCTGCGGGTGCTCGCGCGTCTCCAGGGCACGGTGCACGACCCCGGCACCGCGGAGGCCCCGGGCAAGATCGCGCACGAGCTCCGCAGCGCGGAGCTCTCCCTCCCCGGCGAGGGGGTGCTGCTGCCTCCGCTCTACTACGGCACGGTCGACGCGACACCGCTGTGGATCTGCCTCCTCGCCGACGCGCGCGCGGCCGGCCTGACGATCACGGAGCTGAAGGACCTGGAGCCCGCGTTGCGCGCCGCAGTGACGTGGATGATCGAGCACGGCGACGCCTCCGGCAGCGGCTTCATCGACTATGCGGATGAGTCGGGCCACGGCTTGGCGAATCAGGGCTGGAAGGACTCCGGCGACTCGATCCAGTGGCGCGACGGCCGTCTCGCGGAAGGTCCGATCGCGCTCAGCGAGGTGCAGGGATACGCCTACGAGGCCGCAGTGCGCGGAGCAGCGCTCCTCGACGAGCTGGGTGCAGCCGGCGGTGACGACCTGCGTTCGTGGGCGGCGGACCTGCGGCGACGCTTCCGGGAGGCCTACTGGGTCACCACGCCGGAGGGGCGGTACCCCGCCATCGCCCTCGACGCCCACGGCGCCGCGGTCGACACGCTCACCAGCAACATCGGCCATCTCATCGGCACCGGGCTGCTCGATCCGGACGAGGAGCGCGCCTGCGCGGAACTGCTCGTCGGCGAGACGATGTCGAGCGGTTACGGCGTCCGCACGATGTCCACGGAGGCCTCGGGATACTGGCCGCTGAGCTACCACGGCGGCAGCGTGTGGACCCACGACACCGCGATCGCCGTGCACGGGATGCTCCGCGCCGGCCTCACCGATCATGCCGGACGCATCGCCGCCCAGCTGCTCGATCTCGCCGAGGGCTTCGACTACCGCGTGCCGGAGCTGCACTCGGGCGAGCCCCGCGTCGACGGCGGCCGACCGGTCCCCTACCCGGCCGCCTGCCGTCCGCAGGCATGGTCCGCCGCTGCCGCCGTGGTCTGCGCCGAAGCCCTGCGGTGAGGGGCGGGACGGTCAGACGACGGCCGTCCCGTCCTTCCAGACGCGCTGCACCAGCGGCACCCCCGGCCGGTACGCGAGGTGCACGCGAGAGGGGGCGTCGAGCAGCACGAGGTCGGCGCGCGCACCGGGGGCGATCCGGCCGATGTCGTCGCGCCGGAGCGCGCGCGCCCCGCCGGCCGTGGCGGCCCAGACCGCCTCCGCCGTGGTCATACCCATGTCGCGCACGGCGATGGCGATGCAGAAGGCCATCGACGACGTGAAGCTCGACCCCGGGTTGGTGTCGCACGCGAGCGCCACGGTCACCCCCGCGTCCAGGAGTCCGCGGGCGTCCGGATAGGGCTGACGCGTGGAGAACTCCACACCGGGGAGCAGCGTGAGCACCGTGTCCGACGCGGCGAGCGCGGCGACGTCCGCGTCGGTGAGGTAGGTACCGTGATCCACGGAGGCGGCCCCGAGCTCGACCGCCATCCGCACGCCATCGCCCGGGCCGAGCTGGCTCGCATGCACGCGAGGAGCGATACCCCGGGCGATGCCCGCCTCCAGGATCCGCCGCGACTGCGTCACCGTGAAGGCGCCGGTCTCGCAGAACACGTCGATCCACCGGGAGTGCGGGGCGCAGGCGTCGAGCATCGGCCCCACGACGAGGTCGACGTAGGCATCGGGATCGTCAGCGTACTCGACCGGCACCACGTGCGCCCCGAGGAAGGTGACCTCCGGCGTCACCTCGGCGGCGAGGCGCACGAGGCGCTCCTCCTCCGCGACGGCGAGACCGTAGCCGCTCTTGATCTCGACCGTGGTGGTGCCCTGCGTCCGCAGCTCCTCGATGAAGCCACGCAGCCGGCTCCGCAGCTCGTCGTCGCTCGCCGCCCGGGTCGCCTGCACCGTCGAGCGGATGCCGCCCGCCGCGTACCGCTGCCCCGCCATGCGCGCCTCGAACTCCGCCGCGCGATCGCCTCCGAAGACGAGGTGACTGTGGCTGTCGACGAATCCGGGGATCACGGCCCTCCCCCGGGCGTCGACGACCTCGTCGGCCGCGGGGGCCCCCGCGGACGGACCGACCCACGCGATCCGCTCGCCGTCGACCAGCACGGCGGCGTCTCTGAGCGTGCCGCTCGGATCGCCCTCGGCGGCGACATTGGTCGTCAGCTCCCCGATCCCGGTGATGAGGGTGGTCGTCACAGCATCGGCACCTTCAGTCCGCGGTCGCGCGCGACCTCCCTGGCGTGTTCGTAACCGGCGTCCGCATGCCGCATGACGCCGGTTCCCGGGTCGTTGGTCAGCACGCGCGCGAGTTTCTCCGCGGCGAGTGCCGAACCGTCCGCCACCGTCACCTGCCCGGCATGGATCGAGCGGCCGATCCCCACCCCGCCGCCGTGGTGCAGCGACACCCATGAGGCCCCGGAGGCGGTGTTGAGGAGGGCGTTGAGCAGCGGCCAGTCGGCGATCGCGTCGGAGCCGTCCTTCATGGCCTCGGTCTCCCGGTACGGGGACGCGACGGACCCGGAGTCCAGATGATCGCGGCCGATGACGATCGGTGCGGAGAGCTCTCCCGACGCGACCATCTCGTTGAACTTCAGCCCGGCGAGGTGCCGCTCCTGGTAGCCGAGCCAGCAGATGCGCGCCGGCAGCCCCTCGAAGTGGACGGCCGACCCCGCCTTGTCGAGCCAGCGGTGCAGCGCGGCGTCCTCGGGGAAGAGCTCGGCGATCGCACGGTCCGTCTTGAAGATGTCCTCCGGGTCTCCGGAGAGCGCCACCCAGCGGAACGGTCCTCGCCCTTCCTCGAACTGCGGGCGGATGTAGGCGGGGACGAAGCCCGGGAACGCGAACGCCCGGTCGAAGCCCCCGAGCTGCGCCTCCGCGCGGATCGAGTTGCCGTAGTCGAAGACCGCCGCCCCCGCGTCCTGGAAGCCGACCATCGCGGCGACGTGGGCGGCCATGGACTCCCTCGACCGCCGGGTGAACTCCTCCGGATCGCGCGCGGCCTCCGCCTTCCAGCGGGACACGTCGATGCCGATCGGCAGGTAGGCGAGCGGGTCATGGGCGCTGGTCTGGTCGGTCACGACGTCGATCGGCACGCCCCGGCGCAGGAGCTCGGGGAAGATCTCCGCGGCATTGCCCACGACGCCGACCGAGAGGGCGTGACCGGCGTCCTTCGCCGCCACGACCCGCGCCACCGCCGCGTCGAGGTCGGTGGTGTACTCGTCGAGGTACCGGTGCTCGACGCGGCGGGCCAGCCGCGTCTCGTCGACGTCCACGATCAGGACCGCGCCCTCGTTGAGGGTCACCGCGAGAGGCTGCGCGCCGCCCATCCCGCCCGCACCGGCGGTCAGCGTCAGCGTCCCCCGCAGGGAATCCCGCCCGAGCGAGCGAGCGACCGCGGCGAACGTCTCGTACGTCCCCTGCAGGATGCCCTGCGTGCCGATGTAGATCCAGGAGCCGGCGGTCATCTGGCCGTACATCGTCAGCCCGAGCTCCTCCAGGCGGCGGAACTCCGGCCAAGTCGCCCAGTCACCGACGAGGTTCGAGTTGGCGATGAGCACGCGCGGTGCCCACTCATGGGTGCGGAACACCCCTACCGGCTTCCCGGACTGGACCAGGAGCGTCTCATCCGGCTCCAACTCGTCGAGCGTGCGGACGATCGCCTCGTACGCCGCCCAGTTGCGCGCCGCCTTGCCCGTCCCGCCGTAGACGACGAGATCCTCCGGGTGCTCGGCGACCTCGGGATCGAGGTTGTTCATGAGCATGCGCTTGGCCGCTTCCGCGCCCCAGCTCTTCGCGGTGCGCTCGGCACCTCGGGCTGCGCGTACCGTACGCGCTGCGGTGTCCTCAGTCATGCATGTGCTCCTTTGCGACACGGGCGACGGCGCCCGACTGGACGAGGGCGGTCACAGCCTCCATCTCGGGCGAGAGGTGGCGGTCAGGTCCGGGGCCTGCGGCGACGGTGCGCACGAGGTCGCGCACGGCTCCCGTCGCCGGGCCCGCCTGCAGCGGCGCGCGCAGGTCGAGCGCACGGGCCGCGGTGAGGATCTCGATCGCGAGGACCCGCGAGAGGCCGTCGACCGCGCGCCGCAGCTTCCGCGCCGCGGCCCAGCCCATCGAGACGTGGTCCTCCTGCATCGCCGAGGACGGGATGGAGTCCACCGAGGCCGAAACCGCGAGGCGCTTGAGCTCCGAGACGATGCCGGCCGCCGCATACTGCGCGATCATCAGACCGGAGTCGACGCCGACCTCCGCCGCCAGGAACGGCGGGAGCCCGTGGCTGCGGGCCGGGTCCAGCGCCCGGTCGGTGCGGCGCTCGGACACGGAGGCGACGTCGGCGATGGAGATCGCCAGGAAGTCGAGGACGGCGGCGACCGGCGCCCCGTGGAAGTTGCCGTTGGACTCGATGCGCCCATCGAAGGTGATGATGGGGTTGTCGATCACGCTGGAGAGCTCGCGTTCCGCGATCATCGCGGCGTGCCCGAGCGTGTCACGTGCGGCGCCGTGCACCTGCGGCGAGCAGCGCAGCGAGTACGCGTCCTGGACACGGCCGTCTTCCGGGCCCTTGTGGCTCGCGACCATCGGCGAGCCGGCGAGCAGCGCCCGGAGGTGGCCGGCGGAGACCGCCTGGCCCGCCTGCGGACGCAGCGCCATGAGGTCGGCGGCGAACACGGCGTCGGTGCCGAGCTGCGACTCGACCGACATCGCCGCCGCCACGTCCGCCGTGAGCAGCAGCGTCTCGAGGTCGTGGAGCGCGAGCACCAGGGTACCGAGCATGCCGTCCGTGCCGTTGATGAGGGCCAGCCCCTCCTTCTCGACGAGGGTAAGCGGAGCGAGGCCGGCCGCGGCGAGGGCGTCGGCCGCGTCGACGAGACGCCCGGCGGCGTCGCGCACTTCGCCCTCCCCCATCGCCGCGAGGGCGATGTGGGCGAGCGGGGCGAGATCTCCGGAGCACCCCAGTGACCCGTACTCGCGGACCACGGGGACGATGCCCGCGTTGAGCAGCGCGGCGTAGGTCTCGACCACGACAGGACGCACGCCCGTGCGCCCCGAGGCGAGCGTCTGGAGGCGCAGCAGCTGGAGCCCGCGGACCACCTCCCGCTCGACCTCGGCGCCGGTCCCCGCGGCATGGGAGCGGATGAGGCTCGCCTGCAACTGCAGTCGCCGCTCAGGAGCGATGAAAGTCGTCGCCAGCGCGCCGAAGCCGGTGGACACCCCGTAGTGCGGGTGCGGGTCCGCGGCGAGGCCGTCGATCACACGGCGGCTCTCGGCGACCCTCGCCAGCGCGGCGGGATCCACCCGGACGGGCACGTCATGCCGGACCACGCGGACGACCTCCGCCGGGGAGAGAGGGGCGGCGCCGACGATGACAGGGGCAGGATCGCTCATGTCTCGATTCCACACCCGCCGGGTCGACGCGCACGCGGCTTCGTGGCAACCTGTGTCTGTGATCCCAGACATCCCCGAGACCGATGAAGCCCAGGTGCCTGCCGCGGCGCAGACCCTGCGCATCCTCAGCTACCTGGCGGGTCGGCCGGCACCGGTCGCGGCGTCCGCGATCGCCCGCGAGCTGATGCTTCCGCGATCGACGGTCTATCACCTGCTGCGCACGCTCGCCGCCCATGGCTTCGTCCTGCACCTCCGTGAGGAGCGTCGATGGGGACTCGGCACGTCGGCCTTCGAGCTGGCAGGGGGCTATGCGCGGCAGCAACCGTTGGCACGGCTCGGCCGTCCGCTCATCGCCGCACTCTCCGACCATCTCGGGGAAAGCGCACACCTCGCGGTGATGAGCGGCGGCGATGTGCTCTACATCGTCGAGGAACGGGCGCCGCGACGCCCGGCACTGGTGACCGACGTGGGCGTGCGCCTCCCGGCGCATCTGACCGCAACGGGACGCGCGATGCTCGCCGCGCTCCCCCGCGAACAGGTGCGGGCGCTGTATCCGGATGCTTCCGCATTCTCCGACCGCACAGGGCGCGGTCCTCGCAGGCCCGGCGAACTGCGCGAACTCCTCCGCGAAGTCCGCGTCCGCGAGTATGCGACCGAGGACGGTGAGGTCGCGGACGGACTGCGCTCCGTGGGCGCAGTGGTGCGGGACGCTGCGGGATGGCCGGTCGCCGCCGTGGCGGTCACCTGGGCCGACGACGACGGCAGGGAATCTGCGCTGGCGAAAGCGGTACGCGAGACCGCGGCGACGCTCGAGGCACGCCTGGCGCGCTGAGTCCGTCCTGCGGGCCGCGGAGCGATCGTGTTAACGCAAGAAGGCCACCCAGCATTGGGTGGCCTTCTTGTCTAAAAGGAGTCCGGCGGTGTCCTACTCTCCCACAGGGTCCCCCCTGCAGTACCATCGGCGCTGTGAGGCTTAGCTTCCGGGTTCGGAATGTGACCGGGCGTTTCCCTCACGCTATGGCCGCCGAAACACTATTGATGTTTCAATCAAACCTAAAGCAATGATGAATCATTGTTGAAGGTAGTTCTCGACCGTACATCGAGAACCACTCAGTGGACGCAAGCACCAACAAACGGTGTGTTATCAAGTCATCGGCTTATTAGTACCAGTCAGCTGCACACGTTACCGTGCTTCCACATCTGGCCTATCAACCCAGTAGTCTGGCTGGGAGCCTCTCACCCGAAGGTATGGAAGTCTCATCTTGAGGCCGGCTTCCCGCTTAGATGCTTTCAGCGGTTATCCATCCCGAACGTAGCTAATCAGCGGTGCTCCTGGCGGAACAACTGACACACCAGAGGTTCGTCCAACCCGGTCCTCTCGTACTAGGGTCAGATCCTCTCAAACTTCCTACGCGCGCAGCGGATAGGGACCGAACTGTCTCACGACGTTCTAAACCCAGCTCGCGTACCGCTTTAATGGGCGAACAGCCCAACCCTTGGGACCTACTCCAGCCCCAGGATGCGACGAGCCGACATCGAGGTGCCAAACCATGCCGTCGATATGGACTCTTGGGCAAGATCAGCCTGTTATCCCCGAGGTACCTTTTATCCGTTGAGCGACAGCGCTTCCACAAGCCACTGCCGGATCACTAGTCCCGACTTTCGTCCCTGCTCGACCTGTCAGTCTCACAGTCAAGCTCCCTTGTGCACTTACACTCGCCACCTGATTGCCAACCAGGTTGAGGGAACCTTTGGGCGCCTCCGTTACTTTTTGGGAGGCAACCGCCCCAGTTAAACTACCCACCAGGCACTGTCCCTGAACCGGATTACGGTTCGAAGTTAGATATCCAGAGTGACCAGAGTGGTATTTCAACAATGACTCCACGGTAACTGGCGTCACCGCTTCAAAGTCTCCCACCTATCCTACACAAGCCACACCGAACACCAATACCAAGCTGTAGTAAAGGTCACGGGGTCTTTCCGTCCTGCTGCGCGTAACGAGCATCTTTACTCGTAATGCAATTTCGCCGAGTTCGCGGTTGAGACAGTTGGGAAGTCGTTACGCCATTCGTGCAGGTCGGAACTTACCCGACAAGGAATTTCGCTACCTTAGGATGGTTATAGTTACCACCGCCGTTTACTGGGGCTTAAATTCTCAGCTTCGCCTTGCGGCTAACCGGTCCTCTTAACCTTCCAGCACCGGGCAGGCGTCAGTCCGTATACATCGTCTTGCGACTTGGCACGGACCTGTGTTTTTAGTAAACAGTCGCTACCCACTAGTCTCTGCGGCCTCCAAACGCTTTCGGAGCACGTCCTAATACGTCGAAGGCCCCCCTTCTCCCGAAGTTACGGGGGCATTTTGCCGAGTTCCTTAACCACGATTCTCTCGATCTCCTTGGTATTCTCTACCTGACCACCTGAGTCGGTTTGGGGTACGGGCGGCTAGAACCTCGCGTCGATGCTTTTCTCGGCAGCATAGGATCATCCACTTTTTATCCGCATCGTGTCTCAGCCTGTATGAGTCGCGGATTTGCCTACGACTCGGCCTACGCACTTGCACCAGGACAACCATCGCCTGGCTTGGACTACCTTCCTGCGTCACACCTGTTAATACGCTAACCGCACCAGCATGGGGTCACGTGCTCCCCTCCACGGTGTCACCCGAAGGTGACGATGTGAAGGCTCGGACGTTTAGCACCACTGGATTAGCTTGGGCGGTTCTTCGCCGGTACGGGAATATCAACCCGTTGTCCATCGACTACGCCTGTCGGCCTCGCCTTAGGTCCCGACTTACCCAGGGAAGATTAGCTTGACCCTGGAACCCTTGGTCTTTCGGAGGACGTGTTTCTCACACGTCATTCGCTACTCATGCCTGCATTCTCACTCGTGTAGCCTCCACGGCTGGTTTCCACCGCCGCTTCGCTGGCCACACGACGCTCTCCTACCCATCAACACGGCTGGACCACGAAGGCCTACCAATAATGTCAATGCCACAACTTCGGTGGCGTGCTTGAGCCCCGTTACATTGTCGGCGCGGAATCACTTGACCAGTGAGCTATTACGCACTCTTTCAAGGGTGGCTGCTTCTAAGCCAACCTCCTGGTTGTCAGAGCAACTCCACATCCTTTCCCACTTAGCACGCGCTTTGGGACCTTAGTTGGTGGTCTGGGTTGTTTCCCTCTCGACTATGAAGCTTATCCCCCACAGTCTCACTGCTGCGCTCTCACTTACCGGCATTCGGAGTTTGGCTGACGTCAGTAACCTTGTAGGGCCCATCGGCCATCCAGTAGCTCTACCTCCGGCAAGAAACACGCAACGCTGCACCTAAATGCATTTCGGAGAGAACCAGCTATCACGAAGTTTGATTGGCCTTTCACCCCTATCCACAGCTCATCCCCTCAGTTTTCAACCTAAGTGGGTTCGGTCCTCCACGACGTCTTACCGTCGCTTCAACCTGGCCATGGATAGATCACTTCGCTTCGGGTCTAGGACATGCGACTGAATCGCCCTATTCAGACTCGCTTTCGCTACGGCTACCCCACACGGGTTAACCTCGCCACATATCGCTAACTCGCAGGCTCATTCTTCAAAAGGCACGCTGTCACACCTACCAGGGGTGCTCCAACGGTTTGTAAGCAAACGGTTTCAGGTACTATTTCACTCCCCTCCCGGGGTACTTTTCACCTTTCCCTCACGGTACTTGTCCGCTATCGGTCATCTGGGAGTATTTAGGCTTATCAGGTGGTCCTGACAGATTCACACGGGATTTCACGGGCCCCGTGCTACTTGGGATACTCTCCACGCCAGAACACGCATTTCGACTACGGGGTTGGCACCCTCTATGACCGGCCTTTCAAGACCGTTCGTCTATACGCTTCTGTAACGTCGCCAGCTCGGCAGAACTGACTGGTGAGTCCCACAACCCCGAATATGCAACTCCTGCCGGATATCACACACACTCGGTTTAGCCTGATCCGGTTTCGCTCGCCACTACTAACGGAATCGCGGTTGCTTTCTCTTCCTGTGGGTACTGAGATGTTTCACTTCCCCACGTTCCCTCTACCCGCCCTATATATTCAGGCGGGAGTCACTAGGTCGGCACGCCGCCCAGCGGGGTTTCCCCATTCGGACACCCTCGGATCAAAACTTGCTTATCAGTTCCCCGAGGCTTATCGCAGATTGCTACGTCCTTCTTCGGCTCCAGATGCCAAGGCATCCACCGTTTGCTCTTAAAGACTTGAAATCACATGAGTTTGAATCAAAAACTCGACCCCATCCGAAGATGGAATCAGAAATTGACTAATGATCTTTAAGATCATCTTGTGCAACCAGCTCGAAAGCCGGCTGCAAGATGCTCGCGTCCACTGTGTAGTTCTCAAAGTACGGGCGGAACCCCCATCCACCTGCCCCCACAGGGACAAACAGAAAGAGGTCCAGAGGTTCAGACCAGACCCCGAAGGATCCGCATCCGGTCCCTCAGGACCCAACAGCGTGCAGGCACCGGTCCCCTCACCCAGAACCTTCCAACCACCGAAGCGGCGTACTAGTCCCGAGATCAGATCTCGATGCCATGTCAAATGTTCCACCCATGAGCTCCCAGCGAAGAACGTATGCCTTCGATCTGGGTTCTGGACGCCGAAGCGTCAGATGCTCCTTAGAAAGGAGGTGATCCAGCCGCACCTTCCGGTACGGCTACCTTGTTACGACTTAGTCCTAATTACCGATCCCACCTTCGACGGCTCCCTCCACAAGGGTTAGGCCACCGGCTTCAGGTGTTACCGACTTTCATGACTTGACGGGCGGTGTGTACAAGACCCGGGAACGTATTCACCGCAGCGTTGCTGATCTGCGATTACTAGCGACTCCGACTTCATGAGGTCGAGTTGCAGACCTCAATCCGAACTGGGACCGGCTTTTTGGGATTCGCTCCACCTCACGGTATTGCAGCCCTTTGTACCGGCCATTGTAGCATGCGTGAAGCCCAAGACATAAGGGGCATGATGATTTGACGTCATCCCCACCTTCCTCCGAGTTGACCCCGGCAGTATCCCATGAGTTCCCACCATTACGTGCTGGCAACATAGAACGAGGGTTGCGCTCGTTGCGGGACTTAACCCAACATCTCACGACACGAGCTGACGACAACCATGCACCACCTGTTTACGAGTGTCCAAAGAGTTGACCATTTCTGGCCCGTTCTCGTATATGTCAAGCCTTGGTAAGGTTCTTCGCGTTGCATCGAATTAATCCGCATGCTCCGCCGCTTGTGCGGGTCCCCGTCAATTCCTTTGAGTTTTAGCCTTGCGGCCGTACTCCCCAGGCGGGGAACTTAATGCGTTAGCTGCGTCACGGAATCCGTGGAATGGACCCCACAACTAGTTCCCAACGTTTACGGGGTGGACTACCAGGGTATCTAAGCCTGTTTGCTCCCCACCCTTTCGCTCCTCAGCGTCAGTTACGGCCCAGAGATCTGCCTTCGCCATCGGTGTTCCTCCTGATATCTGCGCATTCCACCGCTACACCAGGAATTCCAATCTCCCCTACCGCACTCTAGTCTGCCCGTACCCACTGCAGGCCCGAGGTTGAGCCTCGGGATTTCACAGCAGACGCGACAAACCGCCTACGAGCTCTTTACGCCCAATAATTCCGGATAACGCTTGCGCCCTACGTATTACCGCGGCTGCTGGCACGTAGTTAGCCGGCGCTTTTTCTGCAGGTACCGTCACTTTCGCTTCTTCCCTGCTAAAAGAGGTTTACAACCCGAAGGCCGTCATCCCTCACGCGGCGTTGCTGCATCAGGCTTTCGCCCATTGTGCAATATTCCCCACTGCTGCCTCCCGTAGGAGTCTGGGCCGTGTCTCAGTCCCAGTGTGGCCGGTCACCCTCTCAGGCCGGCTACCCGTCGACGCCTTGGTGAGCCATTACCTCACCAACAAGCTGATAGGCCGCGAGCCCATCCCCAACCGAAAAATCTTTCCAAACGCAGACCATGCGGTCACGTCACATATCCAGTATTAGACGCCGTTTCCAGCGCTTATCCCAGAGTCAGGGGCAGGTTGCTCACGTGTTACTCACCCGTTCGCCACTGATCCCACAGAGCAAGCTCCGTGTTCACCGTTCGACTTGCATGTGTTAAGCACGCCGCCAGCGTTCATCCTGAGCCAGGATCAAACTCTCCGTAAAAAGAAATTGCATACGAACCGGGGAAAAACCGGAACGCAGCGAGTTTGATGCTGACCAAAGAGATAAATCATTGCTGACTATCCGTTGCCAACCCCACAAGGAGGTTGGTCTTTGATCCAAAGGAATTCTCACCCAGCCAAAGCTAGACGAGGATAATTTGGCATTTGACAAGTGCACGCTGTTGAGTTCTCAAGGATCGGATGCTCCCACGACCCAGCCATCACGACCAGGCCCGCAGGGCAACTTCTCTATCTTACCGATCTCGTTTCCGTTGTCAAGTCCGAGTTTCTTCGGCCAGACCGTGGGAACGGATCAGCATCCTTCATCCTGTTCACTCAGTGAGTGTGTGGGATTCGGGAGGTGTTAGCTGCTTGACGGGAGCCGGTCCGAGGACCTCCGCTCAACCGTTTGGGGCGAACAGGTAATAACTTACGTGGGTTCCAGGCATCGGGCAAATCACCGCCGATTCCCGGGCGTGTCGCCTCCTCCCGCTCCGTCCGACACCCTCTCGGCCGATGCGATCACCGACGGACCGGACGCCTCCTCGGGCTGCAGGTCGCCGATGCGCTTCGGCGTCGCGACGACGGCCAGGAGCGACACGAGGCAGGCGGCGATGACGAACAGCACCACGAGCCAGAGCCCTCCCCCGGCGGCCACGACGAGCGCGGTGGCGATGAGCGGAGTCGGGCCGGCGACCAGCGCGCCATTGAGCTCCCGGGCCGTCGCGACGCCGGTGAAGCGGTACCGGGTCGGGAAGAGGTTCGTGAGGAAGGTCCCGGTGGACGCCGCGGTCGCACCCACGGCGATGACGCCGAGCGCCGTCATCCCGAGAGCAGCCAGCACCGGGTCGCCGGACTGCAGGGAGAGGAAGACCGGGTATGTGAGGACGATCCCGGCGACCGAGCCGAACATCACCACGCGCTTGGCCCCGAAGCGATCGACCGCGACGCCGCCGAGGACCGGAGCGAAGGCGGTGAGCAGTGAGGACACCAGGACCGCGATCAGCGCCTCGACCCGGGGCATCCCGACCGTCAGCGTGAGGTAGCTCAGCGCGAAGGCGCTCAGCACGTAGTTGGTCACGTTGTGCCCGCAGACGCTGAAGAAGCCGATGACGAGCTCGCGGGGGCTGCGGCGGAACAGCTCCGCCAAGGGCACCTTCGTCGCGGACTGCTCCGCGTTCGTCACCGCGTCCCGGTACTCGGGCGTCTCCTCGAGGCGACGACGGATCCAGAGCGCCAGGACGAACAGGACGGCGGAGACCAGGAACGGAATGCGCCAGGCCCCGCCGAGGAGCACGTCGCCGGGCAGCATCGAGGCGAAGGTGAAGGCCAGAGTCGCGAGGAACGCTCCACCAGGGGCGCCTGAGGTGACCAGTCCGATGACCCGCCCTCGGCGGCGCTCTGGCGCGTACTCGGCGACGAGCGTGAGCGCACCGGCGAGTTCCGCACCGGCGCCGAAGCCCTGGATGAAGCGGAACAGGATCAGCAGGATCGGCGCCGCCACCCCGATCGCCTCGGCAGTCGGGAGGAGCCCGATGCCCACGGTCGCGATCCCCATGAGCACGATGGTCAGGATCATCGCGGGCTTCCGGCCGACCCGGTCGCCGAGGTGGGAGATGATGAGGCCGCCGAGCGGCCGCACCACGAACCCGACGGCGAAGGTCGCGAAGGCGAGCATCGAGGCGGAGGCGGGGATGACGTCCGGGAAGAAGAGCGGGCCGATCACGAGGCCGGCGGCGGCGCCGTAGAGCGCGTAGTCGTACCACTCGATGAGCGTGCCGAAATAGGCTGCGGCGATCGCCCGCCTCGCCTGCGGGGTCATGGTGCGCTGCTGTTCGTTGGCCATGGGGTGTCCTTTCGTCATTGAAAAGTGCTGGCGTGGTCGTGGTTATCCGGTCGGTGCGAGGACCGTGGTCCCCCGGCCGCGTACTTCAGCGGTCGTGCGCACGCCGAGAAGCTGCATCGTCGACAGGGTCTCGTTCGCCACGAGGTCGAGTGCTCGCTCCACCCCGATCCGTCCGCCTGCCATGAGGCCGTACATGTACCCCCGGCCGAGGAAGACGAAGTCGGCTCCGCACGCGATCGCGGCCACGACGTCGAGGCCGCTACGGATGCCGGAGTCGAGGAGGATCGGGATGTCGTCGCCGACGGCGGCGCGCACCGCACCGACGACCTCGATGGGCGCGATCGCACGGTCGAGTTGGCGACCGCCGTGGTTGGAGACCCAGATGGCGTCCGCTCCGGCGTCGATGAAGCGCTCGGCGTCGATGGCGGAGAGCACGCCCTTCACGACGATCGGCCCGTCCCAGTTCCCCCGCAGCCAGCGCACGTCGTCCAAGGACAGCGCGGGATCGAACATGCTGCTGACCACGTCGGTGACGCTTCCGGATCGCGGCCCGAAGTTCGCCATGGCCGGTGCATCGTGTGCCAGCAGATCGAGCGACCACGCGGGATGCAGCGCCGACTGCACGGCGGTGCGCAGCGTCAGACGCGGCGGCATCGAGAGTCGGTTGCGGTCGTCGCGGTAGCGCTGCCCGGGCACCCGGGTGTCGACGGTCAGCACGAGGGTGTCGAAACCCGCCGCAGCAGCCCGCTCGATGAGGGCGAGCGACGCGGCACGATCCCGCCGCAGGTAGAGCTGGAACCATCGGCGCGCAGCGGGCGCCGCGTCGGCGACGTCCTCGATGCTCCGCGTGCCCATAGTGGAGAGCACGAACGGCACATCGCGGTTCGCAGCCGCGCGGACCCCGTCGGTCTCGCCGGCCGCGCGCATGAGGGCGGTGAGGCCGATGGGGGCGATGCCGATCGGCATCGCATGCTCGCGTCCCAGCAGGCGGGTGGTGAGCGACGCTCCGGCTGCGCTCTCCGTGACGGAGGGCACGAACCTCCGGCGGGCGAAGGCCGACTCGTTGTCTCGGGCGGCTTGCTCGGTCACCGCGGCACCCTCGACGTAGTCGAAGACGAATCCGGGCACGCGACGCTTCGCGAGCCGGCGGAGGTCGCCGAGGCTACGTGCCTCCGCCACGCGCTTCGCCTCGGTGGGAAGCGCCGGCGGAGCGAAGCTCAGCAGCTCGGTGAAGGTGCGGATGCGGCGTCGCAAAAGTCCTGGTTCCTCTCGGCAGCCCCGGGCCGGTCGAAGAGCCGACCGCGGTGTCGGCACCACCATAGCCACCAAATATCTCGGGCACAATAGCGATATGCGTCAGATATATCTGACACGACCAGAGGGTCGCTCCTTCGCGACGAGCGCGGGTCAGGCTTCGAGGAATGCCTGGAGGACGAACTCCCGCAGCTCCACGAGGTGGCCGCGCATGGCCTCCTCGGCAGCCTGCGGATCGCCGGTGCGGATCGCCTCCAGCACCTGCTGGTGTCCGTTGTTCTCGACGTCCGAGTGGATTCGCGCATCGATCGCCGGGATCAGGTGATGACTCCGTGTCGTCTCGTCGAACAGGCCGCTCATGAGCGTCTTGGCCCGAGCGTTGCGCGCCGCGCCGAGGATGCACTCGTGGAAAGCGCGCGCCGCATCGGTCAGCTCCGCCGTGCCGGAGCCGCTGCGCTGCGCGTCCAGGATCGAGCTGAGCTCCTCGATGAAAGCCTCGTTGCCGTAGCGCGTCGCACCCGCCGCCATCGGCGGTTCGATGATCAGGCGCAGATCGAGCACCTCGCGCACCTCGTTGATGCCCAGCGGGCGGACGACGTATCCGCGCCGGGGAAGGGCGACGACGAGCCCCTCGACGACGAGGATCTGCAGGGCCTCGCGCACGGGCGTCTTCGACACCCCGAAGCGCGCGGCCAGCTCCGGTTCGATGACGACCTCGCCCGGGGCGAGCCGGGTGCGGACGATGTCGTCCCTGAGCGCCACATACACCTTCTGCGTGCGCGACAGCACGCGATCCCCCTCGCCGAGGGCCGCGGCACGGCGCCGGCTGTCGACGGCATGCGTGTGCAGGGTCGAGCCGGATTCGCTGGGCGTCGCGTCCATGTCCTCAGCCTAGGGGCACGGAATCGAACCCCCGCCGCTGCCGAGCGGTCTCGTCGCAGCGGTCGGTCCGGCCCAGCGCTTCAACGAAAGAACCTCGCCCTGCGAGATGCGGGGCGAGGCTCTTGCGTTCTGTTCCTGTGGACCTAAGGGGATTCGAACCCCTGACCTCCTCGATGCGAACGAGGCGCGCTACCAACTGCGCCATAGGCCCGTGAACGACATCTACGTTATCACGCTCGGGATAGCCGACAGGACGAAGGCCCCGCATCCCCGTCGTGTGAACGGGATTCGGGGCCTTCGTGGTGGCGGTGACGGTGGGATTTGAACCCACGGTAGGGGGTTACCCTACACAACTTTTCGAGAGTTGCACCTTCGGCCGCTCGGACACGTCACCGCGGATCAGTTTACGACACCGGGGCCGAGCGCGCGAATCGGCGGGTCACCAGGCGGTGGCGACCTCGGCGTGGGTGCGGAGGATGCCCTCCGTGGAGCCGGCGGGGGCGCGGCCGATGCCGCACTCCGTGGCGACGCCGAACTCCGGGGCGAACGAGACGGCGGCGGCGATCCGGCGACGCGCACCCTCCGCGCCGTCCTCCCGGTGCACGAGTCCGAGGTAGAGCTCCTCGACCGGGGTGAGCTCGGCGAGCGGAGCGAAGTAGGCCTCGTCGTCGTGACCGATCGGCACGGGAAGGTGCAGCCAGGTGAGCGGACGGTGGGCCGCGGCGATGACGGCGTTGGCGTAGCGGACGAGCGCGCCGGCGTCGGTCGGCTCGAAGAAGTGCTTCTCCCCCGCGTCGCCGTAACAGAGGTGCACGCCCACCTCGACGTCGTCCGGGACGGCGTCGACGAGGGCGGCCAGACGCGAGACGAGTCCGTCGAACGGGTCACCGGGCCACCACGCCTCCATGACGGCGCCGTAGCCGGAGGCCCCCTCGATGATGCCCATCTCGCTCGCGACGTCCCACTGCACGGCGAGGTCCCCGTGCGGGATCGCGGCGAGGGTCTCGTCGAGCTCGCGGAGTATCGCGGCGGTGTACACGGGCTCGATCGCGGCCCGGTCGTCGCCGTGGAAGAAGGAGGAGATGACGGCGAGCGGGGTGGGCAGCGACACCTGGAACCGGGTGCCCGCCGCGACTGCTCCCTCCTCACGCAGCCGGGCGAAGAGCCCGTACGACTCGATCGCCGCGGAGGCGTACCCGAGCGGAGGCAGTGCGATCGTCGCCGGGTCCACGCCCTCGGCGATGCGGAGGCCGCGGGCGTCGATGCCCGCGGGGAACGGGATGGGCTCTTCGCCGATCCGCTCGATGCCGTCCGCCTGGCCGATGACGTCGGGCTGGAATATGATCCAGTGGAACCGCTTGCCGACCTCGCCGTCCGGGATGCGGCGCAACCGGTCGCCCAGCAGCTCCGCAGCGGTACGCATTGTGGTCTCAGCGTCGTCGAAGTTCACACTGCCCACGAGAAGGGCACCCTGGGGCTGCGTCATGCCCTCAGAATATCCCTCGCCGACCCACCCCCTTCCGGCCGGGCCACCCCTCTGCGTGCGGCCGGAAGGGGGTGGGACACACGCAAGGGGGTGGGTCGGCGAGGGGAGGTCGGGATTAGGATTGCCTAAGAACCCGCCGCCTCCGGGGGCAGAACGACGGGAAGGATGCAAGCAGCATGGGATTCATCACGTCTGCGGCGCTCGCCGAGACCGGATACGTGGTCCTCGACGACGAGACCACCCCGGTGGACCCGTCCGAGTGGCGTGACCTCGAGTACGTCGGCTGGCGCTCCTCCGGCATCACCCGCTTCGCACCCCTGACGAGCTACGCCGGCGACATCGACTGCAACGGCTTCTGGAACCACACACCCCCGCGCACCGACAAGGACGGCGTCTGGATCCCGGCGCAGGTCACGATCGCCCCGACCCTGCAGCGCCGTGCCCTGGCCCCGGGCGCCGGCGTCGGTCGCTGCCGGGTCATCGAGCTCCAGCCCAACGACTACGCCGACGCGATCTACAACCTGCACCAGGACGACAACAACCGCCTCAATGAGCCGGGCACGGGCTGGGTGGTCCGCGGGTATTACAACCTCACCGACGACACCGACTCGATGCTCATCCTCCGCTCCGACCGGTTCGACCCGGCCACCGAGGTCCGGCTGCCGCTGCGCGCCGGTTCGCGGATCATCGTCGACACGCAGCGCTTCTGGCACGCCGTGTGGCACCGCGGCACGGGCCCGCGGTACGCGCTCATCACCTCCTGGACCAGTGGCCCCGAGCTCGACGCGTACATCGCCGCCCACCACGGTGACCCGCATCCGGCGACGGTCGACCTCGACCCGCGTCTCATCGACGAGGCCCAGGTCGAGATGCACCGAAGGATCGAGGAGCGCCGTCGCGCGTTCGAGGCGCAGGGCATCGTGATGGAGCCGCCCGCCGACATGAACCTCGTCGGCTGAGGCTCAGACCGTCCGGCCGCCCTCGATCCGCACGACCCGGTCGACCGTCCCCGCGGGCGGCGCCACGTGCGAGATAAGCAGCACCGACTGCTCCCCCGTCGCCTGCAGCAGATCGCGCAGCAAAGCGTCCGAGGCCTCGGGGTCGACGCCCGCCGTCGGCTCGTCCAGCACGAGCACCGGGAAGCCGCGGAGCAGCGCGCGAGCCAGGGCGATCCGCTGCGCCTGACCGCCGGACACCAGCGCACCGCGGTCGCCCACCCGGGCGTCGAGACCCCCGCGCTCGCGGACCCACGCCGCGAGGCCCACACGGTCGAGCACGGCGAGGAGCTCGTCATCGGTGGCGGTGTCCCTCGCGAAGAGCAGGTTCTGCCGCACGTCCTCGTCGAACAGCTGCGGCTGCTGCTCGCATAGACCGACGATGCGCCGCAGTGCCGGTCCGGACAGGGCTGCCGCGTCGAGGTCGCCGATCCGGTACTCGCCGTCCACCCGGAGGAAGCCGACCAGTGCGGCCGCCAGCGAGCTCTTGCCCGCCCCGCTCGCTCCGGAGACGAGCACCCGCTCCCCGGGTGCGAGGTCGAGGTCCACGCCGGTCAACGCCGCCGCGCCTCCGGGCCAGTGCGCCGTGGCACCGCGCAGGACGAGGGCGGGCACACCCGCGACCTCGGCATCCTGCCCCGCGTCGGGCCGCAGCTCCGGCGGCATCCGTTCGGGCAGCACGTCCACGATGCGCTCCGCACTCGCGCGCACGCTCCGCCACGAGGCCGCGGCGATCGGCACGGCGCCGAACACCTCGAACACGGCCATCGGCACGAGCACCGCGACCGCAAGCCACGGGGCGTCGATGACTCCCGTGGCGAGGCCCGGGGCCGCCACGGCGAGCGCCCACACGGATGCGGCCCCGGCCATCAGCGACACCACTCCGGCCGCGACGGCCTGCGCGAGCGACGCCCGACTGACCACGCGACGCAGCGCGGCGTCCGCGACGCGGATCCGCTCCCGCGCCTGCGCCTCCGCACCGAACGCGAGGAGCACGTCGAGACTCCCGAAGTAGTCGACGAGGGCCGCGGACACCTCGGCCCGACGCGCCGACACCGCGGCCTCCGCGCGGGAGCCGAAGATCCAGCCGAGCCCGACCGCCGCGAACGCGGCGACGAGGAGGCAGACCGCGAGGGTCAGCGCGGCGGGTGGCGAGACGAAGGCGAGGAAGCCCACCGCTCCGAGGGCGACGACGCCCGAGACGGCAAGCGGCTGCACGACCCGGAGCGGGAGGTTCTGCAGGTTCTCCACGTCGTCGACGAGCGCCGCGAGCACCTGCCCGCGGTCGGTCGCGCCGAGCCCCGCCGGCGAGAGCGGGATGAGGCGGCGCACCATGTCGGAGCGGGTCGTGGCGAGCTGCCGGAGCGCGGCGTCGTGACCGCTCAGCCGCTCCAGGTACCGCGTGACAGCCCGGGTCACGGCGAAGAACCGCACCCCGACGACCGCGATGGACAGCGGCACGAGGGAGTCGACGATCGACGCGCTCACGATCAGCCAGCCGCTCACCGCGAGAAGGCTCACTGCGGCGGCCGCCGACAGCACCCCCCAGATCAGCCCGGGGAGGAAGCGGCGGAACGGCGGCTGCGCGAGCCGGAGCATGTCCCGGACCCGCTCGCTGCGCGTCGTCTCGGTCATGCGCTCACCCCCAGCGCCACGATCCGGTCGGCGATGTCCCTGGCCGAGCGGCGGTGCGAGACGAGGAGGATGGTCGCGCCGGCATCCGCCCGTGCGCGCAGCGACCGCCACAGCCGCTCCTCGGTGTCGGCGTCGAGGGCGCTGGAGGGCTCATCGAGCGCGAGCATCCGCTCCGGGGCACCGTCGTGGCGATACAGCGCCCTGGCCACCGCGACGCGCTGCGCCTGCCCTCCCGAGAGTCCCGCTCCCTGCACGCCCAGCACGCGGTCGGCCTCGATCCCCTCCGCGCACGCGGCGTCGAGGGCCCGGCGCACGCGGGCGAGGTCGGGAGCCGCATCGCCCAGAGCCACGTTCTCCGCGACGGTGCCGCGCATCAGCCCCGGCGCCTGGCCGGCCCAGGCGAGCCATTCCGACGGCGCGAGCTCGACGACGTCCCGTCCGTCCCAGGTCGCGGTCCCCGTGTAGTCCACCGCTCCGCGGAGGGCGGCGAGCAGACTCGACTTCCCGGAGCCGCTCGGTCCCTCGATCAGGGTCACCGTCCCCGGCTCCGCGACGAACGACACCGGCGGCAGGTCCCTCACCCGGAGCCCCTCGACCACGAGTCCGTGTGCCACCTGCACGACTCCGGCACGGCTGCCGGACGAGTCCACGGGGTTCGGTCGTGCATCCGTGTCCGGATCGTGCCTGCGCACCCCGCCGCGGTCCCGGTCGCGCGCCGCATCGAGCACATCGAACACGTCTTCCGTGGCCGCGACGCCCTCGGCCGCGGCGTGGAACTGCACGCCGACCTGACGGATGGGGAGGAAGGCCTCCGGGGCGAGCAGCAGCACGAAGAGCCCGACCTCCAGGCTCAGGTCTCCTGACAGCAGCCGGAAGCCGACCGCGACCGCGATGAGCGCGACCGCGAGCGACGACAGCAGCTCCATCGCGAACCCCGAGAGGAACGAGAACCGGAGCACCTTCATGGTCTCGCGGCGGTACTCGTCGGCGGTCGCCTCGATGCGGTCGGCCGCCCGACGGTCCCGGCCGAACAGCCGCAGCGTCGACAGGCCCTGCACCGTGTCGGCGAAGCGGGCGGCGAGGTGCTGCAGCGTCTGCCACTGCTTCTTCTGCACCGTGCGGGTCGCGATGCCGATGAGGATGAGGAACAGCGGAATGAGCGGCAGGGTGATGACGGCGGTGAGCCCGCTCGGCCAGTCCTGCCACCACATGACCGCGACGAGCACGGGCGTCGCGATGACGGTGAGCACGAGCTGCGGGATGTACCGCGCGAAGTACGCGTCCAGGGCTTCCAGGCCGTGACCGGCGGTGACGGCGATCTGCGTCTGGTTCCGCTGAGCGAGCCAGCCCGGCCCGAGTCGCCCGACCGCTGCGACGAGCGCCGCGCGCAGCTGCATCCCGGTGCGGGCCGCGGCCTGCGTGCCCGCCGCATCGGACGCGGCGATGAGCAGGCCCCGCAGCAGCGCCGTCGCCAGCAGCCAGAGCAGGGTCGCGGTGACGTCGCGACCCGCGATGGCGCCGACCACCGCCTCGGTGAGCAGCCACGCGAAGGCGATCGTCACCGCGGTCTGGAAGACGCCGATCGCGGCCGACGCCAGGAGGAACCCCCGGGCGGCGGCCGCGTATCGGAGCAGCCTCGGATCGACGGGTTTCACGCGTGCGCCGGAGCCCCCTCGATCGACCGGCGGGTGACGCGCTTACGGAACACCCAGTAGGTCCAGGTCTGGTACGCGATGACCAGCGGGAGGGCGATCAGCGCGGTCCAGCTCATGATCTGCAGCGTATACGGAGTGCTGGACGCGTTGGCGATCGTGAGGCTGAACGCCGGGTCGATCGTCGAGGGCATCACGAACGGGAAGAGGGCGGAGAACAGCATGACGACGGCGAACATGACCGTGAGCATGCCGGCGAAGAACGCCCACCCGTCGCGGCGGACGAGCGAGAAGCCGACCGCCGCGATCAGGCTGACCGCCGCGAGCGCACCGGCTCCGATGACCAGCCACAGCAGCGGCGCCTCGCGGCCCATCGCGATCGCGACCGTCCAGACCACCGTCGCGGCTGCGACGAGGATCGTCGGGATGGCGGCCTTCTTCGCGAGCTTCCGGGCATCCTCGTGCACCTGGCCGTCCGTCTTCAGCGCGACGAACAGCACGCCGTGCAGGAAGAAGAGCAGCAGGGTCGTGACGCCGACCAGCAGCGCATACGGGTTCAGCAGCGAGAAGAAGCCGCCGACGTAGATGTGGTTCTCGTCGATCGCGACGCCCTGCACGATGTTGCCGAAAGCGACGCCCCAGAGCAGTGCCGGGACGACCGAGCCGATGACGATCATCCGGTCGAAGCCCTGCTTCCACTTCCGGCTCTCCCGCTGGTGGCGGTACTCGAACGAGACGCCGCGGAGGATGAGCGCGAGCAGGATGAGCAGCAGCGGCAGGTAGAACCCGCTGAACAGGGTGGCGTACCACTCGGGGAACGAGGCGAACAGCGAGGCCCCGGCCACGATGACCCACGTCTCGTTGAGGTCCCACACGGGACCGATCGTGTTGATGACCTGCCGGCGGGAGACGTCGTCCTTGCCGAGGAACGGCAGCGACATGCCCACACCGAAGTCGAACCCGTCGAGGACGAAGTAGCCGACGAACAGGAAGGCGACCACCCAGAACCAGATCGTTGCGAGATCCATGATGCTCGTTCCTCTCAGTACACGACCGACGGCAGCTGAGCCGTCTCCTCATGGGGCTGTTCGTCGGTGTCCGGCCCCTTCTGGGCGGCCTTGACGATCAGCTTGACCTCGACGACGGCCAGCGCGGCGTAGATCGCGGTGAAGGCGATCAGCGAGATCAGGACCTCGAGTCCGCTCACCCCCGGCGAGACGCCGTCGCGGGTGGACATCAGACCGAACACGATCCACGGCTGTCGGCCCATCTCGGTGAACACCCAGCCCATGATGTTGGCGGCGAGCGCGAGCGGGAACGACCAGATCGCGACCTTCCACATCCACGGTGCGACCGGCTTCGTGGCCTTCTTGCGCGTGACCCAGAGGCCGGCGACGGCGACGAGGGCGGCGGCCATGCCGAGGCCGATCATCCAGCGGAACGACCAGTACGTGATCCACAGGACGGGGGCGAAGTCGGTGAGGCCGGTGCTCGCGTAGGTCTGGGCGTACTCGGCGTTCAGGTCGTTGATGCCGTGCACGCAAGCGTCGAGCGTGTGGGTCGACAGCAGCGACAGCAGGTACGGCACCCGGATCGAGAACAGCTCGGAGCTGCCGTCCGGCGTGCCCAGCGTGAAGATGCTGAAGGAGGCGTCGGCGCCGCAGACCGTGTTGAACGTCGCCTCGGCTGCGGCCATCTTCATCGGCTGCGCGGCGTACATCGCCAGGCCCAGCTGGTCACCGGTGAGCACGACGCCCGCCGTGGAGAAGATCATCGCCCAGAGGCCGAACTTCAGCGAGACGCGCATGGTGTCGAAGTGCTGCCCGCGGGCCAGGTGCCAGGCGGACACCGAGATGACGACACCGGCGGCGAACATGAGCGCGCCGAAGATGGTGTGCGGGAACGCGGCGAGGGCGACGGGGTTGGTCAGCAGCGCCCAGAAGTCGGTGAGCTCGGCGCGGTTGGTCACCTCGTTGTACGTGTAGCCGACCGGGTTCTGCATGAACGCGTTGGCGGCGATGATGAAGTACGCCGACAGGATGCTGCCGATCGAGACGCACCAGATGGTGGCGAGGTGGATCTTCTGCGGGAGCTTGTCCCAGCCGAAGATCCAGAGGCCGATGAAGGTCGCCTCGAAGAAGAACGCCAGCAGGCCCTCGAAGGCGAGCGGGGCGCCGAAGACGTCACCGACGAAGCGGGAGTAGTCCGACCAGTTCATCCCGAACTGGAACTCCTGCACGATGCCGGTGACGACCCCCATCGCGAAGTTGATGAGGAAGATCTTGCCGAAGAAGCGGGTGAGGTGCAGGTACTGGACCTTGGCCGTGCGCACCCACGCCGTCTGGAAGATGGCTGCGACGAGCGCCATGCCGATCGTCAGCGGGACGAAGAGGTAGTGGTAGACGGTCGTCAGCCCGAACTGCCATCGGGCCAGGGCGAGCGGATCAAGCCATTCCATGAGCGACTCCCGTTCTGTTCGACGCCTGCGCGGCGGTGTCGCGCAGCTGCACGGTGCATTCGGAGGGCAGCGCGGCCTCGCGCACGCACTCGGCTTCGAGCGGACCCCCCGCTTCTGCCAGGATGCCCTGCATCAGGCCGAGATGCACCTGGCACAGCATCGGGCGGTCCTCCGGCCGGCCGGCCGCGTGCGGGCACGGGCTCAGGTCGACGGTCAGCCCGCGGTCATCCACGACCGGCTCGAAACCGCTCTCCTCCAGGTGCTCGACGAGGGCGTCGAGCTGGTAGGTGGCGTCCCTCCCGAGGGCGCTTCCGGTGCCGGGAAGGACGCTGCGGAGGAGGTCGCCGCGACGGGCGGCGGCCTTGGCCTTGTTCCGCGCGACCGGGCTGGAGGCGTCGGGGGCGCCGGTGGCGGCACGGTACAGCGTTCGAGGACGGCCCCGGGTGGTGCGGTGCTCCACGGTCGGGATCACGTAGCCGCCCTCGATGAGCCGCTGGAGGTGCTCGCGCACCGTGTTCGGGTGGAGGCCGGTGGCCTCGCACAGGTCGCCGATCGCGAGTTCTCCGGAGGCACCGGAGTGCCCGGCCTCGAAGAGGAGGTGCAGGATGCGCACCCGGGAGTAGCTGGAGATCGGCCCGCAGACGGACCCGCCGTTGGACATGTCTCAATTATCGGCCGGGACCGGTGGCCGTCGGGGGAACCGGGCCGTGAATAATCGCCTGGTCGATAGGGATGTCTGATCCCGCCGATAGCCTGGGGGCATGGCCACCCGGAAACCCGCTCCCCCCGCGTACGTCTGCACCGAGTGCGGGTGGACGACGGCCAAGTGGGTCGGCCGCTGCGGGGAGTGCCAGCAGTGGGGCACGGTCCAGGAGCAGGCCGCGCAGACCGGGATCCTCCGTCGCGTGAACGCGCTCGCCCCGACCGCCGATCGCGCCGCACGACCGATCACGCAGATCACGACCCAGGACGCCCCGCGGCGCACGAGCGGCGTCGGCGAGTTCGACCGTGTGCTCGGCGGCGGCATCGTGCCGGGAGCCGCGATCCTCCTCAGCGGCGAGCCCGGCGTGGGCAAGTCGACCCTGCTGCTCGAGGTCGCCGCGCAAGCGGCGCGGAGCGGGCGACGGGTGCTGTACGCGAGCGCGGAGGAGTCGCCGGCCCAGGTGCGGCTGCGGGCGGAGCGGACGGGCGCGCTGCACGACGAGCTCTACCTCGCGAGCGAGACCGACCTCGCCACCATCCTCGGACACATCGACGAGGTGCAGCCGCAGCTCGTCATCGTCGACTCCGTGCAGACCGTGTCGTCGTCCCTCACCGACGGCGCGGCCGGTCAGCCCAGCCAGGTGCGGGAGGTCGCCGCGACCCTGATCCGGGTGGCGAAGGAGCGCGACCTGCCGATCATCATCGTCGGGCACGTGACCAAGGACGGCCAGGTCGCGGGGCCCCGGGTGCTGGAGCACCTCGTCGACGTCGTGTGCCACTTCGAGGGCGACCGGCAGACCTCGCTGCGCTTCATCCGGGCGCTGAAGAACCGCTTCGGCCCCACCGACGAGGTCGGCTGCTTCGAGATGACCGGAGACGGCATCGCCGAGGTCCCCGACCCGTCCGGTCTGTTCCTGTCGCAGGGCGCCTCCGAACCCGGGACCTGTGTGGCCATCTCCCTCGAGGGCCGTCGCGCTCTCCCGGTCGAGGTGCAGGCGCTCACCGTGCCGAGCAACGCCCCGAACCCCCGCCGCATCGTGCACGGCCTCGACTCCTCGCGGGTGGCCATGGTGCTGGCCATCCTCGAGCGCCGGGCGGGCGTGCCCACCGGCAGCCTCGACGTGTACGTGTCCACGGTCGGCGGCGTGCGGTTCACGGAGCCCGCGGCCGACCTCGCCATCGCGATCGCCGTCGCCGGATCCATCCAGATGATCTCGGTCCCGCGTACGGTCGCCGCCGTCGGCGAGCTCAGTCTCGCGGGTGAGGTGCGGCCGGTGACGCAGGCGGCGCAGCGGCGGTCCGAAGCCGCGCGACTCGGCTACGAGCAGGTCGTGGACGACCGTTCGAAGACGCTGCGTGCCGCGCTGGGAGACGTCAGGGCACGGAACAGCACCCGTCGGCCCGACCGGGACATCCCGCCGTTCTGAGCCGGAGCGCGGCTGAGGTCAGGCGTCGAGGGCCTTGAGCAGTTCCACCGGGTCGGCCTGCATCGGGTGCGGTCCTGCGATGTCGAGGAACACGGTCGTGATCGGGTGCGCGGAGAGGAACGCCCGCAGCCAGGTCGCGTCGTAGATGCCCACGCCGGGCGGCAGGTTCGCCGGCTTGTTCTTCGCGTCGCTGAACAGCAGGAGGGCGAGGTCACCCGAGTTCGGGTCGCGGTAGGTCCAGACCTCGCCGCTGTCGAGCGGGTTGTCGCGGGCGCCCGGCTTGATGAGCGGGACGACGGTGGTGCCGTGCCGCAGGGCGAGCGCGACTGCGGCGACGTCCTGCTTCTCGAGCGCGAGCGCGAGCGCTTCGGACCGGAAGTCCTCGGGGGCGGGCTTCTTCTTCGCGCTCTTCCCGGACTTCGCCTTCTTCGCTGCCATGCATCCAGCTTAGGCATCGGGGCGACGCGGCGGCGCCGGGGAAAGATTGGGGCCCTCTCGAGTCCTCCATTGGGGACTGGGGTACTCGAGAGGGCCCTCGGACTCTCGAGCGGCGGTGTCGAAGCGCTGGGGACGCTGTGATTCGACGCCACTGGGGATGGCATGTTGCCGCATATCGGGAGAGTCACCTCTATGGTATCCCAAAGAGTGAGCCCTGTCAGCACAAGTGCCGGTCACGCCCTCAGAACAAGAGGATCTGGGTGGTCGTGGCGCTGGGGAAACCGCCGATCGAGACGCCCACGTGATACGAGGCCCCACCGCCGGGAGCCCGTTGCCGGTTCTCCTGCGCGCAGGTCTCGACGCTGGAGCGCGTGCGATCCCAGACGACCGGCTCCTTGCTCACCACGGTGGATCCCGCGGTGAGTGTGGCGATCATGCTGCTGGGGTTCTCCTGGCAGTCGGTCGACCGCCACCACACGTCCGAGCCGCTGGAGACCGTGAAGACCTGGGTCGTGGAGCCGACGTCGATCGTGCAGTCCCTGGTGCCCTTGTTGGTCAGCGAGATGGAGAGCTTCGGCGAAGCACCGTCGGCGTATGACTCGGCATCCGTCACGGCCTTCACCTCGACGTCCTTCGCCTCGCACGCGACGACGGCCGGAGTGGCGTCCGCAGAGGGCGAGGGTGAGGGCGACGGCGAGGCTGACCCGGACGGCGTCGGACCGGCGGTGGCGGAGGAGGTCGGCGCGGGTGCGGTCCCCTGCCCGTCGGCGGCCGCCCACGGTCGTGCGACGAGGAGCCAGACGGAGGCTCCGACGAGCGCGAGGACGAGGAGCAGTCCCAACAGCACCGCCAACCGCCGACGACGATAGACGGCGGCGGAGTGACGGGGCATGCCTCCAGGTTAAGCGATCCCCCTCCACGAGCCTGGGAGGCGCGAGCGGTCGTCCGGGGCTCAGAGCACCTTGAGCATCCGGGTGTTGCCGAGCGTGTTCGGCTTCACGTGCGCGAGATCGAGGAACTCCTCGACGCCGGCGTCGCCGCTGCGCAGGAGCTGCGAGTACACGTCCGGATCGACGACCTGCTCCCCGATGGGGGTGAAGCCGCGACGGCCGAAGAAATCGACCTCGAACGTGAGGCAGAACAGGCGCGTGAGCCCGAGCGCCCGCGCGTTCTCCTCGAGCTGCTCGACGATCGCCCGACCGACGCCGTGATGGAGCCAGTCGTCGCGGACGAGCAGGGTGCGCACCTCGCCGAGGTCCTCCCAGATCACGTGCAGCGCGCCGCAGCCGATCAGCTCGCCGTCGGCCTCGGCGACGACGAACTCCTGCACGGCGCCGTAGAGCACGGCGAGGTCCTTGCCGAGCAGGATGCGCTGCTCCACCATCGGCTGGAGCAGGTTCCGGATGCTGACGATGTCGGCGCTGCGGGCCGGCCGGACGATGTACGCGCTCACCCGACCAGCCTAGGACCCGCTCCTCCCGTCGGCTCTCAGACGGGGCACAGCTTCGGAGATCCCGACCGACACCCCGCCGCCCAGAGGCTGCGCCCCCGCGTGTCGTCTGCCATCTCCGAAGTTGTGGCCAGGAGGGCGGCGGAGCGGGGACGACGAAGGGGCGGATGCTGTCGCATCCGCCCCTTCGGGTGACCGGGTCGAGGATCAGTCGTTGCCGGTGATCGCCAGGTCGGGCGTGCCGGAGATCGCGCCGCCGCCGGTGTTGACACCGACCGCGACCTTCTCGCCGCGCGGGCCGTGCTCGAACAGGAACTCCCCGTCCTTCGCGTCGACCTTCACGTGGTCGCCCGAGTCGAGCTCGCCGTGCAGGATCTTCTCCGACAGACGGTCCTCGATCTCGTGCTGCATCGCGCGACGCAGCGGACGAGCACCCAGAGCCGGGTCGAAGCCGATCTCGATCAGGCGCTCCTTGGCCGACTGCGACAGCTCGATCGTCATGTCGCGGTCGAGCAGACGCTCGCCGAGGCGCTTCGTGAACAGGTCCACGATCTGCACCAGCTCGCTCTTGCTCAGCTGCGGGAAGACGATGATGTCGTCGACGCGGTTGAGGAACTCGGGCTTGAAGTGCCGCTTGAGCTCCTCGTTGACCTTGCCCTTCATCCGCTCGTAGCTCGTGGCGTTGTTGCCCTCGATCTGGAAGCCCACGGGGCCTCCGGCGATGTCACGCGCACCGAGGTTGGTGGTCATGATGATGACCGTGTTCTTGAAGTCCACGATCCGACCCTGGCCGTCGGTGAGGCGACCCTCTTCCAGGATCTGCAGCAGCGAGTTGAAGATGTCCGGGTGGGCCTTCTCGATCTCATCGAAGAGGACCACGCTGAACGGCTTGCGCCGCACCTTCTCCGTGAGCTGACCGCCCTCTTCGAAGCCGACGAACCCGGGAGGGGCACCGAACAGCCGCGAGACGGTGTGCTTCTCGCCGAACTCGCTCATGTCGAGCGAGATGAGCGCGGCCTCGTCGTCGAAGAGGAACTCCGCGAGCGCCTTGGCCAGCTCGGTCTTTCCGACGCCCGTGGGGCCGGCGAAGATGAACGAGCCGGAGGGACGCTTCGGGTCCTTGAGGCCGGCACGCTGACGACGGATGGTCTTGGAGAGGGCCGCGATGGCCTCCTCCTGACCGATGACGCGCTGGTGCAGCGCCTTCTCCATGAAGACGAGTCGGCTGGACTCCTCCTCCGTCAGCTTGAACACGGGGATGCCGGTCGCCTGGGCGAGCACCTCGGCGATCAGGCCCTCGTCGACGACCGCCTGGGTCGCGACGTCGCCCGCACGCCACTGCTTCTCGAGACGCAGACGCTCGGCGAGGAGGCTCTTCTCCTCATCGCGCAGGGAGGCGGCCTTCTCGAAGTCCTGCTCCTCGGAGGCGATCTCCTTCTGCTCGCGCACGGCGGCGATCTTCTCGTCGAACTCACGCAGCTCGGGCGGGCTCGACAGGATCGACAGACGCAGACGTGCGCCGGCCTCGTCGATCAGGTCGATGGCCTTGTCCGGAAGGAAGCGGTCGGAGACGTAGCGGTCGGCGAGGTTCGCCGCAGCCACGATCGCGCCGTCGGTGATCTGCACCTTGTGGTGCGCCTCGTACCGGTCGCGCAGCCCCTTGAGGATGTTGATCGCGTGCGGCAGCGTCGGCTCGTTCACCTGCACCGGCTGGAAGCGGCGCTCGAGCGCGGCGTCCTTCTCGAAGTGCTTGCGGTACTCGTCGAGCGTGGTGGCGCCGATGGTCTGGAGCTCACCGCGCGCGAGCAGCGGCTTGAGGATGCTGGCCGCGTCGATCGCGCCCTCGGCGGCGCCCGCACCCACGAGGGTGTGGATCTCGTCGATGAAGACGATGATGTCGCCGCGCGTGCGGATCTCCTTGGTGACCTTCTTCAGCCGCTCCTCGAAGTCACCGCGGTAGCGGGACCCGGCGATGAGCGAGCCGAGGTCGAGCGAGTAGAGCTGCTTGTCCTTCAGCGTCTCGGGCACATCGCCCTTGACGATCGCCTGGGCGAGGCCCTCGACGACGGCGGTCTTGCCGACGCCGGGCTCGCCGATCAGGACGGGGTTGTTCTTGGAGCGGCGGGAGAGGATCTGCATGACCCGCTCCGCCTCCTTCTCGCGCCCGATGACCGGGTCGAGCTTGTTGTCGCGCGCGGCCTGCGTGAGGTTGCGACCGAACTGGTCGAGCACCTGCGAGCCGCCCTGCGCACCCGACGGGGTGTCGTTGGACTGCGCGCCGACGGACGCGGGCTCGCGGCCCGGAGCGCCGGAGAGCAGCTGGATCACCTGCTGCCGCACCTTGTTGAGGTCGGCGCCCAGCTTGACGAGCACCTGAGCGGCCACGCCCTCACCCTCGCGGATGAGGCCGAGGAGGATGTGCTCGGTGCCGATGTAGTTGTGACCGAGCTGCAGGGCCTCGCGGAGGCTCAGCTCGAGCACCTTCTTGGCGCGCGGCGTGAACGGGATGTGGCCGGTCGGCTGCTGCTGACCCTGGCCGATGATGTCCTGAACCTGCTCGCGCACGGCGTCGAGGGAGATGCCGAGCGACTCCAGCGCCTTGGCTGCGACGCCCTCGCCCTCGTGGATGAGGCCGAGCAGGATGTGCTCGGTGCCGATGTAGTTGTGGTTGAGCATCTTCGCCTCTTCTTGGGCGAGGACGACCACTCGACGGGCTCGGTCCGTGAATCTCTCGAACATGTTGACTCCTTATTCGCACGGGGCGAAGACGCATGAAGCGCTTGTACATCGAGAGTAACGACCAGAAATGGCGGGTATGCCCGTGTTCGCCGTGGGCATAGCGAGGCCTTGACGGGTTTATCGACAGTCGTTATGTTAACGAAAGTCGATAAACACCGACCCACAGGAGGAGCACATGCTCGCCACGGAAAGACACCCTTCGCTCGCCGACGGCATCGCGCTCGGGCTCATCGCCACCGGTGCCGTCAGCGTCGGGATCGGCGCCATCGTCGCGGTCGCCCAGGCCGCCGACGCCCTGTTCTCCCCGTCGCCCACGGTCGTGATGCCGGTGCACGACGTCGACCTCTCCACCCTCGACGGGGTGGCCGGGATCGAGGGCGCCGCCGTCGACTCCGCCCTCGTCACCCTCACCGCGCCACCCACGGGCGCCCGCTGGCTGCTGCTGCTGGAGACGGCGCTGCCCGCGCTCGCCACCGTGGCCCTGTGCGCGGTGGTGTGGTGGCTGGGCGTCTCCCTCATCCGCTCCCGCCCGTTCCGCGCCTCCCTCGGGTGGATGTTCGCCGTCGCCGCCTGTCTGCTGATGGCGGGCACGCTGTTCGGCCAGCTCGCCGGCGGCATCGGCCGGGCCGAGATCGTGAAGGACCTCGCCGCGACCGACCCCGCGGTCGAGGACGTCCTGTGGACGCTGCTCATGGAGTTCGATCTCGCACCCGTCGGGTGGGCGTTCGCGCTGGCTCTCGTGGCCGGCGTCTTCACCATCGGCCGCCGCCTGCAGCGCGACACGGAGGGACTGGTCTGATGGCAGCCACCACCACCCGCTCCGAGCGGGCCGATGCGATCACCGTCATCCTCTATGCGGCGGCGGCCCTCGTGACCGTCGGCATCGCGACGGTGCTCCGCGTGGGCAGCACCTTCCGCGACGACGGGATCGCGTGGACGCTCCCCATCGACGAGCAGCCGATCTCGGCGACCACCGATTCCGGGCAGATCTCGATCGAGGGCATCGCGCAGGAGGCGATGGTCTTCGCGACGGGGGTGAACAGCGTGTCCCTCGCCGCCATCGTCGCCGCCATCGCGCTGTGGGCCCTGGCCGCCGTCGCCGTGATCGGCGCGGTCACGCTCGTCGCCTGGAACTTCCTCCGCGGACGGTTCTTCGTGCCGGGCAATGCGCGCGCCTTCGACGTGATCGGCTGGACACTGGTGCTCGCACCGATGGCGATCGTGATGCTCGAGACGATGGGACGCAACGGCGTGACCGCGGCCCTCGGCCTCGGCGATGGGGAACCCGTGCACCCCATCGAGTTCTGGAGCATCGCGCCGATCTTCGCCACCGGGGTCACCGTCGGCCTCATCGCCGTCGCGTTCCGTCGCGGCATCCGGCTGCAACAGGAGAAGGTCGTGCTGGAGAAGGAGACGGAGGGACTGGTCTGATGATCTCGTTCGGTTCGGAGGCCGTCTGGCCGTCTCTGCTCAACATCGGGATCGCGCTCGCGGTCTGCGCGGCCGTCGTCGCCCTCGTGGTCTGGAACAGTCGTCGCCGTGGCAGTCGCACGGTCGCCCTCGACGCGGCGCTCACGCTGTCCGGGTGGTGGATCACGCTGTCCGTCCTCGGGGCGGTGTCGTTCATCATCAAGGCGTTCGCGGTGGACTGGGCGGAGCTGCACGGTGCGACGACGGTCTTCCTCGACTGGCCCTCGAGCCTCCCGTGCTCGGAGTACGGCGACAGCACGACGACCATGCTCACCTGCGGCGGCACGGAGCTGTCGGACTTCACGGTGGGCAACGCCTCGCTCGGGCTGCGCCTCCTCGCTGCGGCCGCACAGCTCAGCACCCTCGCCCTGACCACGATCCCCGCCGTGGTCCTCGCGCTCATCTGCTTCCACACCCTCCGCGGCCGCGCGTTCTCCCGCACCGTGACCCGCGCCCTCGTCGGGGGTGCGATCGCGTTCGGGGTGCTGGGCGTTCTCTCGGACCTCCTCAACGGCATCGCCGCCACCACCGGACTGCGGGAGGCCCTGCCGGCGGACAGCACCTGGTATCCGCAGACCTACTGGCTCACCGTGACACCGCTGCCGTTCGCCGCGGCACTCGGCCTCCTCGCGCTCGCCGCGGTGTTCCGTCAGGGCATGCGCGTGGAGCAGGAGCGGGCCGCCCTGGAGCGCGAGACGGAGGGGCTGGTGTGAGCCCGGCGGAGAGCGACGACGAGTTCACGGGCATCCACTGCCGTCTGGATGAGCTGCTGGTCGCCCGCGGGATGACGCTGACGGAACTGAGCGCCGCCGTGGGCGTCAGCATCGTGAACCTGTCCGTGCTGAAGAACGACCGCGCCCGCGCGATCCGCTACTCCACGTTGCGGGCCATCTGCGAGGCGCTCGACTGCGAGGTCGGCGACCTCCTCGTCCTCGCCGATCGCTGACTCCCGTCGACCCGCCCCCTTGAGCGCGCCCCGGCCTCTTGCGGACGCACGCAGGGGGCCGAGACGCACGAAGAGGGGTGGGTCGACGGAAGGGCGAGCACGGTCATACAGTGGATTGCAAGCCCCTTCTATGAGTCGGCTGTGAGTGGATACGGTCGTCCCATGATCAGCACCCGCACCCCCTCGCGTCGCGGCCTCCGCCTCCTGGCGATCCTCCCGGCCGCTGCCCTCGCCTTCTCCCTCGCCGCCTGCGCCGGAGAGAGCCGCCCCTCGGTCGACGATGTCGCCGACGGCATCCAGAAGGTCTTCGAGGGCACCCCGCAGGAAGAGGCCATGACCGACGATGCCGCCACCTGCCTGGCCGAGGCCCTGGTCGACTCCGACCTCAGTGATGAGACGCTCGGCTACATCGCCGACGGGGAGGACAAGCAGCGGGACGAGGCAGACAAGGCCCTGACGACCCAGATCATCCAGGACAACCTCCAAGACTGCGTCACGCCCTGAGGGCGGGATCGCAGCGAGGGATGACGGCCTCGGGAGGGCGGCCGTCATCCTTCGTCATATCCGCCCAGGGAATTCTCAGGCTCTCCTAGCGTTGAGCCTCATGGCGTTCACCCGGCGCGCCGCGATTCTGGAGTCCCCACCTCAATGAGCACCACCGCACGCGCCCAGAAGGCGCCAGACACCCGCGGGCCGGTCCGGAAGCTGCTGACCTCGTTCGGCTTCCAGATCATCGCCGCCCTCGTCCTCGGCATCGCCGCCGGTCTGATCGGCCGCCAGCTCGGCGCCACGGCCGAGAACCCGACCGCCCTGTCGGGCACCCTCGACACGATCGGCAGCTCCTATGTGACGCTGCTCCGCGCGGCCGTCGTCCCGCTGATCTTCACCGCGATCGTCGCCAGCATCTCGAACCTCCGTCGCGTGCAGAACGCCGCCCGCCTCGCCGGCCAGACGATCCTGTGGTTCGCGATCACCGCTTTCATCGCGGTCATCATCGGCATCGTCCTCGGCCTCGTGATCCAGCCGGGCAGCCACGCCGGCGACGGCCTGGAGCCCGGCGAGCCGTACACGGTCGGCACCTGGTGGAACTTCCTGCTCGGTCTCATCCCGCAGAACTTCCTCGGCCTGACCGTCAGCACCTCCCCCGGCGCCACCGAGGGTGCGTTCACCTCGAGCGTCGGCTTCAACATCCTCCAGGTGATCGTGGTCGCGGCCGTCGTCGGCATCGCGGCGCTCAAGGCCGGCAAGAAGGCCGAGCCGTTCCTCGTCTTCACCGAGTCGCTGCTCAAGGTCATCCAGCGCGTGCTGTGGTGGATCATCCGCATCGCGCCCCTCGGCACGTTCGGCCTCATCGGCTCCGCCGTCATCAAGTACGGCTGGGAGAAGCTCGCGTCGCTCGGCTGGTTCGCGGGCGCGGTCTACATCGGCCTCGCGCTCGTGCTGTTCGTCGTGTACCCGATCCTGGTGCGCACGCACGGCCTGTCCATCAAGCAGTACTTCTCGGGTGTGTGGCCCGCAGTGCAGCTCGCTTTCGTGAGCCGCTCCTCGATCGGCACGCTCCCCCTCACGGAGCGCGTGACCGAGCGCAACCTCGGCGTCCCCCGCTCCTACGCCTCGTTCGCGGTGCCGCTGGGCGCGACGACGAAGATGGACGGCTGCGCCGCGATCTACCCGGCCATCGCCGCGATCTTCGTGGCGCAGTTCTTCGGCATCGAGCTGAACTTCGTGCAGTACCTGCTGATCGTGATCGTCTCGGTCGTCGGTTCCGCCGCCACCGCCGGCACCACGGGCGCGGTCGTCATGCTCACGCTGACGCTGTCCACCCTGGGACTGCCGCTCGAGGGCGTCGGTCTGCTGCTCGCGATCGACCCGATCCTCGACATGGGCCGTACGGCCGTGAATGTCGCGGGTCAGGCACTCGTCCCCGCGATCGTCGCGAAGCGCGAGGGCATCCTCGACGAGGAGCTCTACAACGCACCGCGCGAGGGCCTGCCCTTCGCCGACGACTCCGGCGACGACGCCCCCGAGGCCGACGCCGCTTCCACCCCGGAGCCCGCCGGCGCGCGCTGACCCGGTCTCCTCACGAGCGCCCCACTTCCTTCCGGAGGTGGGGCGCTCTTGTCTCCCTTCACCCCCGTCGACCCACCCCTTTGCGTGCGTCCCGGCCCGTTGCGGGCGGTCGCAGAGGGGTGGGTCGACCGGAAGGGGGTGGGTCGAGGGGAAGGAGGGGTCAGCTGCGGCTCAGGGGGCGGGTCGCGCCGCGGGTGTCGAGCGCGAGCTCCTCGGCGTCCATCGCGGCCAGCAGCTCCCGCATGACCTCCTCGTCGAGCTCCCCGGCATCGCGCTCCGCGACGAGGATCTCCCGTCGCACCTGCAGCCATCCCTTGGTCAGCGCGACGAGGTCGTCGTAGGACGGGCGGGCCACGGTGTCCTCGACCTGCTGCGCGTCGTCGGTGTCCTTCTCCACCCGGGTCATGCGCTTCGTGAACGCGTCGAACATGCCGAGGTCGACCTCGCCGTGCTTCTGCTCCCACTCCCGACGCTTCTCGGCGAGATAGGCCTTGCCCGCCTCGCGGCTCTTGGCCTTGACCGTCTCCAGCGCCGCGACGTCCTCCTCGTGCTCCTCATCCCCGGCGATCTCCAAGCGCCGGATGAGCAGCGGCAGCGTGAGCCCCTGCAGCAGGAGCGTGCCGACGGTGACGATGAAGGCGACCACGACGATGGCGTGCGCGGCCTCGGTGTCGAGGCCGGCCAGGTCGGCGGCGGCCACCGCGATCGCCAGGGTCACCACGCCGCGCATGCCCGCCCAGGAGATGACCGCGTTGTCCTTCCACGTGAGCCGCAGACCCGCCATGCGCTCCCGCACGATCTGCGTCCGCAGCTCGTCCGTGCTCTGGTCGCGCCACCGCCGGGACCGCCGACGACGCTCGTCGAACTCCCCGGACGCGATGCCACGGTCCATGCGTGCGAGCCGGCGGCGGTCCTGGAAGTTCGACCACGCGCTGATCGGGTAGATGTAGAGCGGCCGGACGACGAGCACCACGAGCAGCACGGCGCCGGAGAGCAGGAGGATGTGCCCCACCGACTCGCTGCCGAGGTCGTTGAGCACCCGCGGGAACTGGAGGCCGATGTAGGCGAACACGAAGCTCTCCAGCAGCAGGTCGGCCGACAGCCACAGCGGCGCCTCCTGCTGCCGGGTCGTGTAGTCGGTGCGCGGGGCGTTGAAGCCGACGAAGAGGCCCATGGCCACGACCGCGAGCACGCCGGAGCCGAGCAGATGCTCCGCGATGTTGTACGCGCCGAACGGGGCCAGAAGACCGAAGGTGCCGATCACGACCGGGTCGCCGATGCGCATCCGGAGCTGATGCAGCACGATCCCGAAGACGAGCCCGATCCCCACCCCTACGCCGACCGCGAGGAGGAACTGCCCGACGCCGCTCCCGATCGACACGGTCGCCCCGGCGAGGATCGCGGCGAACACCCGGTAGAGCGTGAGCGAGGTCGCGTCGTTGATGAGGCTCTCCCCCGACAGCACCGTCATGATGCGGCGGGGCAGACCGAGACGACGACCGATCGCCGCCGCCGACACCGCGTCCGGCGGAGCGACGATGGCCCCGAGCAGCAGCGCGCCCGGCAGCGTGAGCGACGGCAGGATCCACCAGGCCACGAGTCCGACGGCGAACGCGGTGAGCAGCACCAGCCAGATCCCGAGACGGCGGATCTGCGGGAGGCTGCGCTTGAACCCGACAAACGACACGTCGAGGGCGGCGGAGTACAGCAACGGCGGCAGCACGAGGCCGAGCAGCAGGTGCCCGTCGATCTCCAGCTCCGGCACGAACGGCAGGAACGAGGCGGCCAGCGCGACGACGGTCACGAGCAGCGGTGCGGGCCACCCGCGCCACCGCGCGACGGCGGCCACGGCGACGGCTCCGACGAGGACGTAGAAGATCCCGGCTTCCATGCGGAAAGCGTAGCGGCGTCGTCCGCGCTCCCCGGTCCGCGGAGCATGGGCGGGGTGTCAGTCGCGGACGGGGCGCTCCCGTCCCGGCCCGTCCGCATCGAGGGCTTCGCGGAGGCCCGCGTTCTCGTCCTGCAGGTCGAGGACCCGCGCGATCCCGGCGATGTTGATGCCGTCCCCGCGGAGTTCGGCCGCGCGACGCAGGCGGGTGATGTCGTCGTCGCTGTACCGACGCGTGCCGCCGTCACTGCGAGCGGGCGCGAGAAGCCCCTTGCTCTCGAAGAGTCGGATCGTCGCCTCCGGCAGGTCGACGAGCTGGGCGGCGACGGCGATGCCGTAGAGCGGGGTGCGCGAGTCGCGTGCGGTCATCCGGGTGTCCTCAGGTCGGGGTTGCGAAGAATCCTGCAAGTGTTCTATAACAAATCTATACCTGACGTGCAGATAATCTGCACACCACCTCAGCCCTTGCAGGGCCGCACGAAAGGAGAAACCTCATGGCACTGACCTTCGATCCCTTCAGCCAGCTCGACCGCTTCGCCGCGAGCGTCTTGGACTCCGTGCGCGCGCCCCGGTCGATGCCGGTGGACCTGTACCGCGACGGGGACCGCTACATCCTGCACGCCGACCTCCCCGGCGCCGACCCGGGCTCCATCGACGTCGACCTCGACGGCGGTCAGCTCACGATCCGCGCCCAGCGCACGGCCGACACCCGTGAGGGCGTGCGCTGGCTCGCCCGCGAGCGCGGGGCCGGGTCGTTCCTGCGCCAGTTCTCGCTCGGCGACGGTGTGGACCTCGACAACATCAGCGCCTCGTATGAGAGCGGTGTCCTGTCGGTCGTCATCCCCGTCAGCGAGCGGGCGAAGCCGCGCAAGATCGTCGTCGAGTCCGGCGAACAGCGCCAGGCGATCGACGCCTGATCATCCTGGGGGCGGTGCACTCGCACCGCCCCCGCTCTTCTCCTCTTCTCACGGAAAGGACGAATCATGGCACTCTCCCCGACCCTCGACCGTTTCCTCGCCGACATGGAGTACCCGGCGACCCGCGACGATCTCCTGCGCGAAGCGGCGCGGGACGGACTGCCGGCGGAAGATCGCGCGGTGCTGCGCGACCTGCCCGAACAGAGCTACAGCGCCGCCTGGCTCATCCGCTACCGCCTCGCCCGCACCGCTCTCGCCGACGCGCTCACCCCCGCCTCGCGACTCGCCGCCTAGGGAATGCCGGAGCGGCCGCCGAGGTTGCATCCGGAGATGAACGACGTCGCCCTCTCCGTCCTCGACCTCGTGCCGGTCCGCTCCGGCCAGACCAGCGCCGAGGCCATCTCCGCCTCCCTCTCCCTCGCCGCGACCGCCGATCGGCTCGGCTACCGCCGGTACTGGTTCGCCGAGCACCACAACATGCCCGCGGTCGCCTCGACCACGCCGCCGGTCCTCATCGCGGCCGCCGCCACGCGCACCTCCCGCATCCGACTCGGCTCCGGCGGCGTCATGCTCCCGAACCACGCGCCCCTGATCGTGGCCGAGCAGTTCGCCGCCCTGGAGGCCATCGCGCCCGGACGTATCGACCTGGGCCTCGGCCGCGCGCCCGGCAGCGACCCCGTGATCACCCAGCTCCTCCGGGGATCCGGGACCACCGGCGACGTGGAGCAGTTCCCCCGGCACGTGCAGGACATCGCGGCGCTCTTCACCGCCGACGGCGCCACCGTGCGCTTCACCTCCGGCGGCGAGTACACCGTGCGGGCGACCCCCGCCGCGACAGGAGTGCCCGAGGTGTGGCTGCTGGGGTCGAGCGACTACTCCGCACAGCTCGCCGCCTCCCTCGGCCTGCCGTACGTGTTCGCGAACCACTTCTCCGGACAGGGCCTGGAACGCGCCCTCGACCTCTACCGCACGAACTACCGTCCGAGCGAGGAGCATCCGGAGCCGCGGACCTTCCTCACCGTGAACGCCGTCGCGGCACCGACCGCGGAGGAGGCGGAGGCCCGCGCGCTCCCGCAGTTGCGGATGATGGCGCGACTCCGGCTCAACCAGCCGCTCGTCGCGCTGGAGACCGTCGAACAGGCCCTCTCCGCAGAGCATGACGCCGCGACGGACCAGGTGGTCGAGGCCGCGCGGTCACGGTGGTTCGTCGGCACCGGGGAGTCCGTCGCCGCGGAGGTCCGCTCCTTCGCGACGACCTACGGGGTGGACGAGGTCATGCTCTCCCCCGTCGCCGGAGCCTACGACGCGGAGCCGAAGGACTCGGCTGCGGGGCGCGCCCAGACGCTGGAGCTCGTCGCGGGGGCGTGAGTCGCGTCTCGCGTCGCGGGCGCGTGAGTCGCGTCGCGGGCGCGTGAGTCGCGTCGCGGGATCGTGAGTCGCGTCGCGGGCGCGTGAGTCGCGTCGCGGGATCGATAACGGTCCCCGGCGCGGTCCGGCCGGCACTCTTTTGATCCCGGGTCCGGCCCCTTCCGAGGTGCGGGATCGATAACGGTCCCCCGCCTGCCCTGCGCGGCGCCTTTCTGATCCCGCACCCTTGACACCCGCCGCCCCCTCGCTCACGCCATGTGCGCCGCGCGCCTCAGCACGCGGGACCAGAAACGTGCCTCGGACCGCCATCGGAGGGGCATCTCTGATCCCGCTCGACGGGGACGTCTCCGCCACAGGTCCGTGTAGGTTCGGGTTTTCCACAGGAGCCGGACGGAGCGAGAGGAGACCGTCGGAGGGCGGGCACCCCACGGACAGCATGGACGCATGCGACACCGGATCCCTCTTCCACCTGACCTCGGCCCTCACTTCGCCGTGCGCGACGCCGCCGCCATCGGGGTCGGTCGGAAGAGGTACTCCAGCAGAGACCTCTCGCGGCCGTTCGCCGGCGTGCGGTCGACGGTGGAGCCCGCCACCTTCGACGATCGAGTCGCCTCCTACCTGCCGCGCCTCCGCCAGGGACAGGCCTTCGCCGGCCGTACGGCCCTGCGGCTGTGGGGCCTTCCCACACCCGTCCGCTGGTCACCCGGCGAGCCCCTCGATGTCGCTGTGCCCACCGGGACATCACCGCCCCGGACGGCCGGTGTCCGGGGGCGTCGTATCGCGCCCGGACGGGCAGATGCGTGGCACATCAACGGAGTGCCGACGGTCGACCCGGTCAGCACACTGTTCCTGTGTGCACGGGAGTTCGCGTCGACGCCGATGGTCGTCGCGCTCGATGCCCTGCTAACGGCGTCCGATGTCTATCCGGGCCTGAGGACGGGCCGGCCTGTGGCAACCGCGGACAGCATCGAACGGCACTTGGTGCGATGGGGACGCTTCCCCGGGTGCGGCCGCATCCGAGAGGCGCTGCCGCTCGCGCGCCCGGGTGTCGAGTCCCCGAAGGAGACGGAGACCCGCCTGCTGCTCGTGAGCCTCGGACTGCCGGAGCCCGCCGTCCAGCACGTCGTCTCCCCGGGCGGACGCTTCCTCGCCAGGGTCGACCTCGCTTATCCGGAATACCGCATCGCCATCGAATACGAAGGCGACGGCCACCGGACGGACCGCGATCAGTGGCGGGCCGATATCCGGCGCCAACGCGACCTCGAAGACCACGGGTGGCTCGTGATCCGGATGACCGAGCTCGATCTTCGCGATGGCGGAACGGTTCTCGCCGCGCGCGTCCGTCGTGCGCTCGACGTTCGACGCCACCTCTGGGGTTGAGGTCCGTGTCACGGGCCGAACGGGAAGGCTTCTCCCCGGGAAGGGGCTGGCCCCGGGCCGCACTGAGGCGTAGCCTCGGCCGCAGAGAGAGGGGTTCGACGATGAGCACCAAGACACTCGCACTGTGGGTCGCCTACGGGACGAACGGTGTGGTGGGGAGCATCCGCCACGATGAGGACGGCTATGTGGTGACCATGGCGGGAGCGGACGCGGCGGCCGGAACCTATCCCAGCCTCGCCTCTGCGAAGGGCGCGCTGCATTCCCGCATGCTGCCCGGCAGCGCCTGGCCGCGGTTCCAGGAGCACTGAGCACCCCACTCCACGCGTGCGGGATCGAAAAGGCGCCTCCTGCGACGGGGACAGGCGCGAATCTGACCCCGCAGTGATCGCTACCGCGGGAGCGAGGCGGTATCTCGGCGTGGGTGTGTCCGGACGCTGCCCCGCATGGCCACGAGTACGGGGATCAGACGCGCTCGTCCCGCACAGCCTCAGGTGCCGGGATCAAAAGGGTTCCTCGCCGCGCCCGGAGACGCGCATTCTCGAACCCACGTGGATGATGCGGCGCGATGCGGGATGGAGAACGTGCGCGAGTCGGGTCGGGGACGTGCGTTTTCGATCCCGCACCCGGCATCCCTGCGGGACTCCAGGACTCCGGGACCCCAGGACTGCAGGACTGCGGGACGGAATCCGCGCGTTGACCGCGTCGGGGAGGCGCGAGATGGATCCCGCATGCGCACGGCACACGGGGGCGCGCGACGCACGGGCCGCGGCGAGACTCAGGCCTCGGGTTCGCCGGAGAGGATGCCGCGAAGCCAGTCGCGGGCCTCGATGAAGACCTCGTCCGAGTAGCGGTCGGGGTACTGCACGATCTGCCGATCGGCGCGGGGATAGGACCCGAGGAACACCACGCGGGGGCTGAAGCGGCGGATCCCGAGCAGGGCGTCTGCCATCCGCTCGTGCTCGATGTGACCGTCCGCGTCGATCACGAACCGGTACCGGCCGAGCTCGTCGCCGATCGGCCGGGACTCGATGAGCGAGAGGTTGATGCCGCGCGTCGAGAACTGCTCCAGCATCTCGAGGAGCGAACCAGGGTGGTCGTGCGGGAGCTCCACGATCAACGAAGTCTTGTCGGCACCGGTCGGCGCGGGCGAACGCGTGGTCCGCGTGACGAGGACGAACCGGGTCACGGCCGCCGCGTTGTCGCCGATGCCCTCGGCGAGGACGTCCACGTCATAGTGCTGCACGATGCCCGGGGCGGCGATCGCGGCCTGCGCGGGCGAGCTGCCGTCGAGGACGCCGATGGCCGAGGCGACGTTGCTCGCCGCCGGCACGTGCGAGTGGGTCGGGAGGTGTTCGCCGAGCCAGCCGTGGCACTGCGCGTAGGCGACAGGGTGCGCGGCGATGACCTCGACCTGGTCGAGAGTGGTGCCGCGCGGTGCGACGAGGACGAAGTTCACCCGCACGAGGTACTCGCCGATGATCCGGAGTCCCGGCAGAGTCGCCAGCGCATCCTGCGTGGTGGACACACCGCCCTCGATGGAGTTCTCGATCGCGATCATGGCCGCGTCGCTGCGTCCTTCGAGCACATCCGCGAGCGCCTCACCCACGTTGTGCACCGGCCGCCAGTCCTGCCCCCTGGCCTCGGCCACCTGGTCGAGCGCCGCCTCCGTGAAGGTTCCGGCTGGTCCGAGATAGCTGTAGGTGCGGCGTGCAGTCACGGCGTTCAGCCTATCCCTCGGTGACTCATCGCGATCCCGCATGTCAAGCCGGATGCGAGCATCCGCCGCACGGGGCAGACTGAGTGCATGAGCAGCCGTGCCGGCCTCCCCGCGGAGGAAAGTGACCTGATCGACGTCGACGAGCTGATCGCCGCCTACTACGACCGCGTGCCGAACCCGGACGTCCCGAGCGAACGGGTCGTGTTCGGCACCAGCGGCCACCGCGGCTCGTCGCTCACCAAGAGCTTCAACGAGAACCACATCCTCGCCACGACCCAGGCGATCGTCGACTACCGTGCGGCGCAGGGCATCACCGGCCCCCTCTTCCTGGGGCGCGACACCCACGCCCTCTCCCTCCCCGCAGAGCGGAGCGCCATCGAGGTCCTGCTCGCGAATGGAGTGGACGTGCGCGTCGACGCCCGGGACTCCTGGGTGCCGACCCCGGCGCTGAGTCATGCGATCCTCACGTACAACCGCGACCGCGCCGCGGACGACCCGGGGCGTGCGGACGGTATCGTCGTGACCCCCTCGCACAACCCGCCCCGCGACGGCGGCTTCAAGTACAACCCGCCCCACGGCGGTCCCGCCGACACGGATGCGACCGGCTGGATCGCCGACCGCGCCAACCAGCTCATCGCGGGCGGCCTGGCCGAGGTGCGCCGCGAGCGCTTCGCCGACGTGGACTGGGACGCCATCACCGGATACGACTTCCGCGACGCCTACGTGCGCGACCTCCCGTCGATCATCGACATCGAGGCTATCCGCCGCGCCGGCGTGCGTATCGGCGCGGACCCGCTGGGCGGCGCCTCGGTGGAGTACTGGTCGCTGATCGCCGAGATGCACGACATCGACCTCACGGTCGTCAATCCCGAGGTCGACCCCACGTGGCGCTTCATGACCCTCGACTGGGACGAGAAGATCCGGATGGACCCGTCGTCTCCGTCGGCCATGGCGTCGCTCGTGGCGAAGAAGGGCGACTACGACATCCTCACCGGGAACGACGCGGACGCGGACCGGCACGGCATCGTTACCCCCGACGCCGGGCTCATGAACCCGAACCACTTCCTCGCCGTCGCCATCGACTACCTCTTCTCGCACCGGGAGCACTGGCCGCGCGAGGCAGCGGTCGGCAAGACGCTCGTGTCGTCGATGATCATCGACCGCGTGGCCGAGTCGCTCGGGCGGCGTCTGCTGGAGGTCCCGGTCGGCTTCAAGTGGTTCGTGCCCGGGCTGCTCGACGGTTCCGTGGCGTTCGGCGGCGAGGAGTCGGCGGGGGCCTCGTTCCTGCGGCACGACGGCTCCGTGTGGTCGACCGACAAGGACGGTATCCTCCTCTGCCTGCTCGCGGCGGAGATCCTCGCGGTGACCGGCAAGACCCCGTCGCAGCGCTACGCGGAACTCGAGGACGCCTTCGGTTCGTCCGCCTATCAGCGCGTCGACGCCCCGGCCACCCCTGAGCAGAAGGCGACGCTGGGCAAGCTGACTCCGGAATCGGTGACGGCGACCACCCTCGCCGGCGAGGACATCGTCGCGAAGCTCTCGCACGCTCCCGGCAACGGTGCGGCGATCGGCGGCCTGAAGGTGCAGACCCCGCACGCGTGGTTCGCCGCGCGGCCGTCCGGCACCGAGGACGTCTACAAGCTCTACGCCGAGAGCCTGCGCGGCCCGGAGCACCTCGCCGAGGTGCAGGCCGAAGCCCGCGCCGTGGTGTCCGCCGCCCTCGGCGACTGACTCCGCCCCCGCGGGATCCGCGGGTGCCGCGGGTGCCGCGGGATCGAAACCGCTCCCCTCGGCCACCGCCGAGGGGAGTTTTCGATCCCGCACCCCGGTGGACACCTCGTGCGGGATCGAGAGTGCGCCTGGCACGCGCCGGAGAGGGACGTAATCGATCCCGCGACCCGGGTCGAGCGAATCCACCGAGTGCGCGCGTACGTCCCAAGGCCGTGGCGATGAGTCCTTCCGTTGTCGCAGGTCGGCCGCCCGTCTCCCGCCCACCGCTCCCGGTCGCGGGATCCAAAACGTCCCTCCGGGAGACCGCGGAGGAGCGGTTTCGATCCCGGCCCGCCGGCCACCCCTGTCGCGGGATCGAAAACGTCCCCGCGAGAGACCGCGGAGGAGCGGTTTCGATCCCGTCCCGCCGGCCATCCCTGTCGCGGGATCGAAAACGTCCCTGGGGGCCTTCGCGGAGGGGCGGTTTCGATCCCGGGCGGGGCGGGACGGGGTGGGGTGGGGCCGGACGGGGCGGGACGGGACGGGGTCAGTCGGCGTCGGTGGAGGAGCCGAGGAGTTCGCGGACGCGGCTGGACACGCGGTGGAACTCCTCCGTCTCCAGCACGTCGGCGTAGCCGCGGCGGGCCGGGAGGTCGACGCGGTGCTCCTCCAGGATCCGTCCGGGGCGCGGACCCATCACGATGACGCGGCTGGCGAGGTAGACGGCCTCCGCGACCGAGTGGGTCACGAGCAGCACGGTCGTGCCGGTGGCGCTCCAGATCCGGTTGAGCTCGACGTTCATGCGCTCGCGCGTGAGGGCGTCGAGGGCACCGAACGGCTCGTCCATGAGCAGCACCCGCGGCTCGTGCAGCAGCGCCCGACACAGCGACACCCGCTGCTGCATGCCGCCGGAGAGCTCGTGCGGCAGCGACTTCTCGAAGCCGGTGAGGCCGGTCATCTCGATGAGCTCGTCGGCACGGGCCTGGGCCTTGCGCATGTCCATCCCGCGCATCTCGGCCTGCAGGAGGATGTTGCCGCGGACGCTGCGCCATTCCAGGAGCGCCGCCCGCTGGAACACGTAGCCGATGTCCTGCCGCGGACCCCGGACCTCGTCGCCGCGCAGGCGGATGCTGCCCCGGCTCGGCGCGGTGAGTCCGGCGACGGCCTTCAGGAGGGTCGACTTGCCGCAGCCCGAGGGCCCGGCGATGGAGAGGAACTCCCCCTCCTCGACGCGCAGGTCGACGCCCTCGAGGGCCGTGACCTGGCGCCGCTTGGAGGCGAAGGTGATCGCGAGATCCGAGACCTCGAGCGCCGGAGCTGTGCTCGTGGCCGCGGGTCCGCGTTCCTGCTGAACGTGAGTGTCCATGACGATCGGTCTCACTTCCCGGGGGTGAAGGCGTCGTCGAAGTAGGTCTCCACATCGCCGTCGCCCGAGATGAGCCCGGCCTCGGACAGCACCTCCAACGTGGACTCCCAGTCCTCGGTGGAGTTCGCGCCGGGAGCCTGACCCTCGGTGGCGTCGGTGTGGAGCAGCTCGATGGTCTCCTCCCACTGGTGCAGCAGGACCTCCTGCGACGGCATCTGCGGGTCCTTGCCCTCCATCGCGGCCACCGCGGCCTCGGGGTCCTCCTGCGCGGCCTCGAAAGCCTCCGAGGTCGCGGCGACGAGGGCCTCGACGAGCTCCGGGTCGTTCTCGATGGTGTCGGTCGGCGCGATGAGGCCGTTGCTGAAGAAGTTCAGGCCGGCGTCGGAGTAGCGCAGGTACTCGACGTCCTTGCCGCTCTTGTCGGCGATGGTCGGACCCTGGTCGTGTGCGAAGCCGATGAGACCGTCGACCTTCCCGGACAGCATGGCGGCGATCTTCCCCGCGGCGTCGAGGTTCTGCTGCGTCACATCGCCCTCCTCCAGGCCCACGGCCTCGAGGTACATCGGGAAGGTCGTGGTCGGGGCGTCGCCCGCAGAGACCGCGATGGTCTTGCCCTTGAGGTCTTCGGGGCTGGAGATGCCGGAGTCGGCGAAGACCTGCACGGCCGACGGCGTGGTCTGCAGGAAGACGCCGACGCTCTTGATGCCGACGCCCTTGTCGATGTTCGCGAGGACGGCGGGGGTGTCCGCCCAGCCGAAGTCGACCTGCCCCTGCCCGACGGCCTGCGCGGTCTTCGTCGAGCCCTGGCCGGCCTTGATCGTGAGGTCGATGCCGTGCTCCTCGAAGATGCCCTGGTCGACGCCGTAGTAGAACGCCGCGTGCTCGCCGTACGGGTACCAGTTGAGCATGAGGGTGACGGGCGTGAGCTCCCCGCCGTCACCGTCGCCGGAGCTCGCCGGGGTCGTCGATCCTCCGCAGCCGGAGAGGGCGAGCACCGCGGCGGACGCGAGGGCGATCGAGCTGAGGATGGTGCCTGACTTCTTCATCAGTGCCTTCTTTCGTGGGGGCGAGGGGGGTCAGAGTCGGACGGTGGCCGCGGCGACGTCGCGCTTGGAGGCGTGCCACGGGATGAGGAAGCGTTCGGCGATCTGGATGATGCCGAAGAGGATGACGCCGAGCAGCGACATGATGATGAGCGCGGCGAAGAGCATGGCGGTGTCGAGGTTGCCGTTGGCCTGCAGGATCACGTAGCCGAGGCCCTCGTTCGCGCCGACGAACTCGCCGACGACGGCACCGGTGACCGCGAGCGTCGCGGCGACCTTGAGACCGGAGAGGAGCTCGGGCAGCGCCGCGGGCAGCCGCACCTTGAGGAAGGTCTTGAAGCGGCTCGCTCCCATGGTCGACGCGAGCTGGAGGATCTCCGGGTCGACGGTGCGCAGGCCCGCGAGGCCCGAGATGACGACCGGGAAGAACGCCATGAGCACGGCCACGAGGATCTTCGGCTCCGCGCCGAACCCGAGCCAGACCACGAACAGCGGAGCGATCGCGATCTTCGGGATGACCTGGGCGAAGAGGATGACCGGGTAGAGCGTCTGCTCCAGACCCCGCGAGTACACCATGAGCACGGCGACGAGGACGCCGACGACGACCGCGATGACGAACCCGATCACGGTCTCGTAGGTGGTGACCCAGGTGTTCTGCGCGAGGTAGGCGGCGTTGTCGGTGAAGGCCGCCCAGGTGTCGGCGGGCGACGGGATGATGAACGCGGGCACCCACCCGAGGCTCGTGGAGACCCACCAGAGGGCGAGCACCGCGAGCACGAAGACGAGCGGGTGCCAGTGACGGCTCCACCAGCGGACGATGCCCGGAGGCTCGGGGCGGTCGGCGGCGATCGCCAGGGTCATGGTCGCGGAGGGGGCAGACGACATGGGGTCCTCGACATCTTCGTGAAGGATTCGGGAAAGCGCATTCCCGTTCGGTGTTGCGAGTCTATGCCGACCGTTCTGCCGTGTCAACGCACCGTGTCGCGCCCGCGCGGATCTCGCGCGTCGGCGCGGCCTCCGGGTCGGTCACCGCGACCGGGCCAGCTCCGCGCCCGCGACGCGAAGCCAGCGCGCGGGGTCGGCCACGGCGGCGGCGGACGACCCCGCCAACGCGGTCAGCGACACGGCCCGCGTGAACAGACCGGCGTCGGCATCGTCCGCGATCCGACCCGCGGCGAGCAGAGGACGCGCCCCCGCCTCGACGGCGAGCGCGGCGAGGAAGGACGGCACCTTCCCGTCACCCGACTGTCCGTCGTACGACCCCTCGCCGGTGATCACGGCCTCGGCGCCACGGACGGCCCCGGCCAGATCGACGAGCGCGGCCACCTCGGCCGCCCCCGGGGCGAGCATCCCGCCCCAGCGCACGAGCGCCGCCCCCGTACCGCCGGCGGCACCCGTGCCGGGGAGCTGCGGGTCGACGGGAAGGAGGGCGGCGAGACGGGCGAGCGCGTCGTCGACCCGGGCGATGTCGCCGGGCTCCGTGAGCCCCTTCTGCGGACCGAACACCGCCGCCGCGCCGCGAGACCCGGTGAGCGGATTGGTGACATCGGTCAGCACGCGGACATCCGGCGCGGTGCGCAGCGCGCCGAGATCCGCCGTGGCGATGTCCGCCAGACCCCGGGCTCCCCTCGCGACCGGCCGGCCGTCCCCGTCGAGGAAGCGCGCGCCGAGGGCGGTGAGCATGCCGGTGCCGCCGTCGGTCGAGGCGCTGGAGCCGATGCCGAGGATCAGTCGCGAGACGCCGTGATCGAGGGCGGCGGCGATCGCCTGCCCGAAGCCGGTCGTATCGGCATCCCAGGGCCGCAGACCGTCGAGGAGCTCGATGCCCGAGGTCGAGGCGATGTCGACGACGCCCGTGCCGCCGGGAGCATCGGTCGTGCTCGGCAGGAGCAGCCAGGACGTCTCGACGGGAGCGCCCGCCGGGCCGTCGACGGTGACCGGCATGCGCTGTGCATCCGGTACGGTCGTCGCGAACGCCGCGACGGTCCCCTCCCCGCCGTCGGCCATCGGGCGGAGGACGATGTCCGCCGCCGGCTCGACCTCCCGCCAGCCGTCGGCGAGCGCTGCCGCGGCCTCCGCCGCCGTGATCGTGCCCTTGAAACTGTCCGGAGCGATGACGACGCGGGTCATGCCCGGAGCCCCGGGGTGCTCGCGCGCACGACCACCTCGAGCGGGAGCGTCGGCTGCTGCCAGTCCTCGTCGACGATCGCCCGGAAGGCCTGATACCCGGCATCGCTCAGCGGCACGCAGACCGTGGTGAGCGCCGGGGTCACATCGCGGCTCGAGGGCACGTCGTCGAAACCGCAGACGGCGATGTCCGCGCCGACCTCCCGGCCCGCCGCGCGGATGGCCGCCATCGCCCCGATGGCCACCACGTCGCTGATGCCGAACACGACGGTACCCTCGGGGACTCCGGCTGCCAGGGCCTCGGCCATCGCCGTCGCCCCCGACTCGCGGCGGAAGTCTCCGCGGACGGTCTGCGCGACCTCGCCGCCGCCCTCCGCGAATCCGGCGCGGAAGCCCGCCAGCCGGTCGTCCGAGGTGCGCACGCCCTCCGCCGCCCCGACGAGCACTGCCGAGCGATACCCGAGTTCCGCCATCCGACGGCCGAGCGCGGCGGCCCCGGCCCGGTTGTCGATCTCCACCCGGCGGTCGCCGTCGCCGTCCGCGCCGAAGGCGACGACACGGCCCCCGAGGCGGGTGAACTCGGCGAGCTCGCGGGCGGTCTCCGCCTGCCCCTCCTCCTGCGTGCGCGAGGCGGCGAGGATGAGCCCCTGCGGTCGTTGTCCGCGCAGCGCACGGACGATCCGCGCCTCCCGCGCCGGGTCGCGCTCGGTGATGGCCACGGTCACGACGAGACCCTGCTCGTCGGCACCCCGCGCGACGCCCGATGCGATGAGTCCGAAGTAGGGGTCGGCGATGTCCGCGACGAGGAGCGCGATCACCGGCGAGCGTCCGCGGGCGGTCGCCTGCGCGGAGACGTTGGCGGTGTAGCCGAGGGCCTCGGCGGCGGCCTCCACGCGTTCCCGGAAGGGCGCCGCGACCTTGCGCTCGGAACCGTTCAGCACGCGAGAGGCGGTCGCCAGCGAGACCCCGGCCTCGAGCGCGACGTCATGCAGCGTGGGCGCCGGTCCCCGGGCGTGACGGGGGCGACGCGCGGCCGGCGGCTCTGCCGGTGTGGCGGACGGGGTCATGCTCCGAGCCTACCGACGAGGACGGATCCGCTTCGAGGGACGCTCACGGCCGCCGTCCGAGGAAACCGAGCAGGGCGGCGGCCTCACCGGCGAGGAGCTCGGGGGCGTCGTCGGGCACGAACTCCAACAGGGCGTCACGCGGCGGGTGCGGGGTGGCGGCCGCTTCCGCGAAGAACCGTGTCCAGAGCGCGGACCTCGAGCGCAGCGGGTGCCGTTCGGTGCGCGGCCACCAGGAGAAGACATGAGCGGCGGAGACATGGGGGCTGAGCCGACGGAACTCCTCGAGCACCGCGGGGACGGCGGCGCCGACCGTGGGCTGCCAGTACGTCGACAGCATCGGGTGGTCGACCTCGTGCAGGAGCGCGAGGGTGGCCGGGGCGGTGTCGGCGAGCGTGCCGCCGTGGAACTCCAGGGCGAGCCCGATGCCGCGGGCAGCCGCCTCGACCGCCGCCGCGCGGAGCCGCGTCACGACGCGGGCACGCTCCTGCGCGGACACCTCCGCGGAGCCGTGACTCCCTGCCCACACCCGCACGCGGTCGGCTCCGAGGGCCGCGGCGCTGTCGAGGACCGCGGTCAGCGACTCCTCCGATCCGGCTCGGAAGTACGACCCGTAGGACGCGACGGCGAGCCCGGCATCCGTGGTCATCCGCGCGACCTCCGCCGCGCGGCCGACCTCCCCCGGTGGCACATGCACGTCCCCGCCCCACTCGATCACCTCGAGACCTGCGGCGGCCGCGAGCGCGACGATCCTCTCCGGCGGCAGGGCACGGAACGTCACCGAGCACAGCCCTGCACGGATCCCCGTCATCCCGTCATCCTCTCAGTCCTCCCGATCTCCCCGACACCGGCCGGCCCGTCCATTCCCCGGGCTCCTCGGTCGGACGTCCCGGCCCCTTCCGTTCCCCGTCCTCGAGTCCCACCTGCACGACCCCGTCCCGCCTGCACGACCGAAACCTAGGTCTGATCGTGCCCACGGACCCGGGTCGTGCAGGTGTCCCTCGTCGACCGACACACGACGACCGACACACGACGACGGGACTGGGACGATGGGACTGGGTCGGATACACGACCCGGGCACGTCGGGACGACCGACACCCGGGGACGGGCCGTGCATCCGGGAACGGCCCGTGCATCCGGGAACGGGTCGTGCATCCGGGACCACGCCGGGACCAAGGAGGGGCCGGAGACGAGGGACCGGGACCAAGGAGGGACCGGGGATGGGCGTCACCGGGGCTCACAGGTGGGGGGCGACCGCCGTCGCGAAGGCCTCGGCCGTGCGCCGGACCACACGGGCCGGGTCGTCGGCCCAGACGTCGGCATGGAAGATCTCCACCTCGATGTCGCGGTCGTAGCCGGTGTCCTGCACCGCCCGCGTGAGGGTGCCGAAGTCGATCACTCCGTCCCCCGGATAGTGCCGGGAGAGCAGGGGGTCTGCGGCGAGGGGGGTCTTCCAGTCGCACACCTGGTACGTGGCGATGCGCCCCTCCCGTCCGGCCCTGGCGATCTGGTCGAGCACCTGCGGATCCCACCAGATGTGGAACGTGTCGACCGCGGCACCGACCACGGAAGGGTCGAAGTCCGCGGCGATGTCGAGCGCCTGACCGAGGGTGGAGACCACGGCACGGTCGGAGGCGTACATCGGATGCAGCGGCTCGATCGCAAGGGTGACCCCGGCGGCGCGAGCGTCGTCCGCGAGGGCGCCGATGGCGTCGCGGACACGCTCACGCGCCCCGACGAGGTCACGCGACCCCTCGGGCAGACCGCCGGCGACGAGGACGAGCACCGCGGTCGAGCCCTCCGCACCGGCCGCCGCGAGGGTGGCCGCCTCCTCGATCGCCCGGCGGTTGTCGTCGAGCGCGGCGTCACGCTCCGGACCGGGCGGAAGCGTGAAGAAGCCCCCGCGGCAGTGCGTCGTGAAGCGCAGGCCGGAGTCGGTCAGCATGCGGGCGGCGACATCGAGTCCCACCGCCTGCACGGGCTCCCGCCACAGGCCGATGGCCTCGACCCCCGCCGCCGCCGTGACGCGCAGGGCCGTGGCGAGGTCCGCGTGCTTCACGGTGGCCTGGTTGATCGAGAGCCGCGGATGCGGCACGGTCCCGACGCCGGGTGTCCGGGACTCGCGCTCCGCCGCCAGGCTCCGGGGGGCGGTCATGCGTCCACCCCGTTCAGCCGGAGCAGGCCGTGCCATCGCTCCCGGGCGAGCTCCGGCCGCTCCAGGGCGAGCGCCCCGTTCGCCAGCTCGACGATGCGGCTGAGGTGCGGCAGGCTCCGTGCGGAATGCAGCCCCCCGACCATCTGGAACGCGGGCTGATGGCCGTTGAGCCAGGACAGGAAGGCGACCCCGGTCTTGTAGTAGTAAGTCGGTGCCGCGAACACCTGCCGACTCAGCTCCTCCGTCGGGCCGAGGAGGTCGAGGTACCGCTCCGGGTCGTTCGCGTCGAGGGCCTGGATCGCGGCGGAGGCCACCGGGGCGAGCGCGGCGAACGCGCCGAGCAGCGCATCCGAGTGACCGCGCGACGCGGACCCCTCGGGCGCGGCAGCCCCGGTCAGGCTGTCCCCGCCGATGAGGCCGACGTAGTGGAAGTCGTCGCCGGTGAACATGCGCACGCCCTCCGGCAGCCGCTCGCGTACCCACACCTCGGAGTCCGCGTCGAGCAGGCTCATCTTCACCCCGGCGACAGCGGCGCGGTTCTCGCCGATGATGTCGAGCAGCACCCCGGCGGCCTCCTGCCACGCGGGACCACCGCTCCCGGCGGGCGACGAGGGCGCGAAGTAGCCCGCGAGCTCCGGGTCGAACGCGGTGCCGAGCCAGTGCAGCACGACGGGGACCGACGCGCGAGAGAGCACCTCGCGGTAGACGCGGCGATAGTCGTCGGCGGTCTCCGCGACCCGAGCCAGGTGCCGCGAGGCCATGACCACCGGCCCCGCCCCCTGCTCCTCGGCGAAGTGCAGCTGCTCGAGATAGGCGGCGATCACCTGATCGAGCGAGATGCGCTCCTCGTCGACATGATCGGTGTTGACCCCGACCACGACCGTGCCGCCCTCCTCGCGGGCGACCTCGGCGCTGCGGGCGATGAGCTCGCGCACCGCCGCCGCATCCAGCCCCATGTTGCGCTGCGCGGTGTCCATCGCGTCGGCGACGCCGAGACCCCACGAGTACACGTTGCGGCGGAAGGCGAGGGTCGCGTCCCAGTCGATGTCGGCCGGCTGTCCCGGGGTGTTGTCCGCGTGGACCTTCGGGACGACGTGCGCGGCGGCGTAGGCCACCCGGCTGCGAAGCGGGCCCTCCGGCCGCGTGACACCGGCGACCTCGCGGAGCTCCGTGTCGGCGGTGCGGCCGTCGGCGGCGAGCAGGCGGAGGGTGGTCATGCCTCGTCCAGGGTCAGGGGCTCGAGCACGATCTTGCGTCCCTCGGCGCTGGACGCGAGTCCGGCCTCGGCGAACTGGACCCCGCGCGCGCCGGCCAGCAGGTCGAACGGGTAGTCCGTCCCGAGGGCGAACGAGGTGAGGTACTCCTCCCACTGCTGCCGGAAGCCGTTCCGGAACACGTCGTTCGTCGGCACCTGCTGCCAGTCGGCGTCGTAGTCGTGGCTGTCCTCCAGGTCGGGGTTCCACACGGGCTTGGGCGTGGCGTTGCGGGGCTGGATCTTCGCACCGAACAGTCCGACGACCGCGGAGCCGTGCGTGCCGTCGACCTGGAACTCCACGAGCTCGTCGCGGTTCACCCGCACGGTCCACGAGGAGTTGATCTCGGCGATCGCCCCGCCGTCGAGCTCGAAGATGCCGTACGCGGCGTCCTCGGCCGTGGCCGTGTAGTGCTCGCCCTTCTCGTCCCAGCGGTCGGCGATGTGCACCGCGGCCTGCGCGTAGACGCTCTTGACCTCGCCGAACAGGTTCTCCAGCACGTAGTTCCAGTGCGGGAACATGTCGGTGATGATGCCGCCGCCGTCCTCGGTGCGGTAGTTCCAGCTCGGACGCTGCGCGGGCTGCCAGTCGCCCTCGAACACCCAGTAGCCGAACTCGCCCCGGACGGAGAGGATGCGGCCGAAGAAGCCCGAGTCGATGAGACGCTTGAGCTTCTGCAGCCCCGGGAGGTAGAGCTTGTCGTGGACGACGCCGGTCTTCACACCGGCGTCGCGGGCGAGGCGGGCGAGCTCCAGAGCCTCGTCGAGCGACTCGGCCGTGGGCTTCTCGGTGTAGATCGCCTTGCCGGCGGCGATGGCCTTCCGGATCGCGGATGCCCGGGCCTTCGTGACGAGGAAGTCGGCGTAGATCTCCCACTGCGGGTCGGCGAGGGCCGCGTCCAGATCGGTCGTCCAGTCCTCGATGCCGTGCTTCGCCGCCAGTTCGGCCAGCTTGGCCTCGCTGCGTCCGACGAGGATCGGCCGCACGGTCACGCGGCTGCCGTCGGGGAGCTCGATCCCGCCGTCGTCACGGATCGCGAGGATCGACCGCACCAGGTGCTGCCGGTATCCCATGCGCCCGGAGACGCCGTTCATGATGATCCCGATCTCGCGGGTGGGGGCCTGTGCCATCTCGGTCCGTTCCTCTCGGTGGAAGCTGTCGGCGCTGACAGGAGAATGTTGGTAAGCGCTTTCCGAGATCATGGCATGAGACGCTCGACCTCGCAACCGCGCCTAACGCGGAGGGGCCGTGCTCGCCCGCACGTGCAGCGCCGGGGCGACCTCCACGCGCTCGGCGGGCCGGGTGGTCCCCTCGCGCAGCCGATCCCGGAGAAGCTCCACCGCGCGGCGTCCGACGTGCTGCTTGGGCGGCCGCAGCGCGGTGAGCGGAGGGGAGCCGTGCTCCGCGACCTCGTCGTCGTAGGCGATCAGGGAGAGGTCGTCGGGCAGCCGCCAGCCCGCATCCTGCAGATGTTGCTGGAGCAGGAGCGCCTGCGGGTCCGAGTGCACGAGCAGCGCGGTCGTGCCCGTGTCACGGATCTCGGCGAGCACCGAGGACACGACGTCCGCCTGCGCGGGCCCCTCCATCCGGTCCAGCGCCGCATCGCGATCCACGCCCACCGCGAGACCGAGCTCAGCGACCGCCCGCGACCAGCCCTGCCGGAGCCCGGCGGAGGTCGGCGACTGCGGCGACGTGAGCACCCCCACCCGCCGGTGCCCGAGTGCGGCGAGGTGCCCGGCGGCGAGCGCACCCCCGAACGCGTGGTCCGTCGCCACGGTCTGCATCCGGGTGAGGGCGAGCGCGGGCGGGGTCCGGCGCTCGACCAGCACGACGGGAACCGGGAGCGTGTCCAGCCACGAGAGCAGCGCGTGTCCGTCGGCCCCTTGCGTCTCGGGGGCCACGATGAGGCCGTGCACGGTTCCGGATTCCAGGAGCGCCGCGATCTGGCGACGCTGGTCCTGCGCGGCGTAACTGGCCCCGCGGAGCACGAGCTGCACCCCGGTCTCCACCCCGGCGCTCCGGGCGCCGACGACGACCTGCGGCCAGTAGTAGCTCAGCGACGGCACCACCATGCCGATGCGGAACTGCGGCCCGGGAAGGGCAGCGCGGGCGACGGTCGTGTCCAGCGCGCTCCGCAGCACTGCTCCCCCGTGCACCCTGGTCAGCAGTCCGCGGTCCGCCAGCGCGGTGACGTCGCGACGGATGGTGAGCTCGGCCACCCCGAAGTCACGGGCGAGCTCGGCGACGCGCACGGCGCCGGTACGGCGCAGCTCGTCCAGGATGCGCTCGCGGCGGGAGAGGCCGAAACGCGGGGTGGGACGCTCTTCGGTCACACGATCCTCCCGACGTGCCGCACATCTTCGAGGGTGATGCGGGGGATCAGCATCCGGCTGCCTTCCGTGTACGAGTGTGTTCGATCTGGATGGTTCCTGTTCGATCACGTTGCCTGGGCTCGAACGCACAGTCTTCACTGGAACGGCACGCTTCGGCAAGCGCATACCCGAGACCCGCGGAGACTCATGGCCCACCGACCGTTCACCATCGCCGCCCTCTCCACGGAGGCGTGGGACCTCGTGTTCGACGACGCTCGGCGCGCCCGTCTGCGGACGCTCGTGGCCCCCGGCGCCCCGCTGCACACGCCCGCGCTCGACGCGGCCGCCGCTGCCGACCGCGTGTCAGGGATCGAGGTGCTGGTGACGGGCTGGGGCGCCCCCCTCCTGGACGCGGCCCTGCTCGACCGGCTCCCCCGACTCCGCGCGGTGTTCCATGCGGCGGGGAGCGTGCGCGGCGTCGTGTCCGACGCCTTCTGGGAGCGCGACATCCTGCTCACGTCCGCCGCCGAGGCCAACGCGGCCCCCGTCGCCGAGTACACACTCGCGATGATCCTGCTCTCCGGCAAACGCGCCCTCCTCCCGCTCCGCGGGGACGACGCACAGCGCGACCTGCGCATCGGGCCCCGCGTCACCGGCCGCATCGGCAACCTCGACCGCACGGTGGGCATCGTCGGGTTCTCCCGCATCGGGCGCCGCGTCGTCGACCTGCTGCGGCCCTTCCCCGGACTGCAGGTGCTCGTCGCCGACCCGTACGCGGACGCCGAAGAGGTGGCCGCGGCGGGCGCCCGGCTCGTCCCACTCCACGCCCTGCTCCCCGCCGTCGACCTGCTCTCCCTGCACGCACCGGCGCTGCCCGCGACGCGGGGGATGATCGGCCGCGCGCAGCTCGCGGCCCTGCGCGACGGCGCCACCGTGCTCAACACCGCGCGCGGTGCCCTCCTCGATCACGACGCGCTGCTCGCGGAGTGCGCCTCCGATCGCCTCGACGCGATCCTCGACGTCACCGATCCGGAGCCGCTTCCGCCCGACCACCCGCTGCTGCACCTGCCGAACGTCGCGGTCACCCCGCACCTCGCCGGCTCGCTCGGCACCGAGGCGCACCGGCTGGCCGACGCCGCCCTCGACGAGCTCGAGGCGTGGGTGGTCGGCCGTCCGCCTCGACACCCCGTGCACCGCGCCGACCTCGCGCACAGCGCATGACGATCCTCGCGCTGCCTCCGGAAGACCGGGCGCTCTCCCCGCACACGGGATGGACGCGCGCGCACCTGATGACGGTGGCCGATGCCATCCTCGACGGGGCCGCCCGTCATGCGAGCCCGGCGGGCGCGGGCATCCGGTACCCCGGCGCCCCTGGCGGCTTCGGCGCCGCGGTCGACGCGCTCGAGGGCTTCAGCCGCACGTTCCTGCTGGCCGCGTTCCGCATCGCCGGCGACCCACGCGGCACAGAGTCGCTGGCCGAGCGGTATGCCAGAGGGCTGGCGGCAGGTGTCGATCCGGCCGGTGCCGAACGGTGGCCGCGCCCCGACGAGGTCGACCAGGCGAAAGTCGAGGCCGCGGCGCTCGCCCTGGGTCTGCACCTCACCCGCGACACGGTGTGGGCGCGCCTGGACGACAGCGCCCGGACCCGCACCGTGGACTACCTGGCGGCCGTCGTCGGTGGGAGCCATCCGCCGAACAACTGGGCCTGGTTCCGGGTGCTCGTCGAGCAGTTCCTGGAGAGCGTCGGCGGGCCGTCCTCCGACGCGGACCGCGCAGCCGACTTCGCGCTGCTCGACGGCTTCGAGCGGGACGGCGGATGGAGCGCGGACGGCGCCGCCCGATCGTTCGACCACTACGCCGGCTGGGCGCTGTCGTTCTACCCGCTGCTCTGGGCGGACATGGTCGGCGACGAGCCGCGCCACGCGGATCGCATCGCCCGGTATCGCCGGCGGCTGGACGCGTTCCTCGACGACGCGCTGCACCTCGTCGGCGCCGACGGAGGACCACTCATCCAGGGCCGCAGCCTCACCTACCGTTTCGCGACGGCCGCCGCGGCCGGGGTCGCGGCGTTCTCCGGCACCTCGCGGCACGACCCCGGCCTCCTGCGCCGGGCGGTGAGCGGTCAGGTCCGGCACTTCACCGACCGCGGTGCGCCGGATGCGACCGGAGTGCTGCCACTCGGCTGGCACGGCGCCTGGCGTCCGCTCGCCCAGGACTACTCCGGCCCCGGCTCTCCGTACTGGGCGGCGAAGGGTCTCCTGCCGCTCGCCCTGCCCGCGGCGCATCCGTTCTGGACGGCCGTCGAACAGCCCCTGCCGATCGATCGGGGTCCGTTCACCCGCGTCCTCATCGCCCCGGGGTGGCTCGCGACGGGTACCGCGGACGGCATCGTGCGTGTGGTCAACCACGGCACCGACCACCGGATGCCGGGTGCCCACCAGCCGGATGCGCCGTTGTACGCGAAGCTCGGGTACTCGACCGCGACAGCGCCCGTGCTCGCCGGCCCCGGAGTCCGTGATCCGCTCGACGGCACGGTCGCCGTGGTGCGTGGCGGCCGAGCGAGCCATCGCTCCGGCTTCGCGACCGGAGCGCTGCGGAAGGTCGACGACGCCGTGCTCGGCGGCTCCTCCGGCCTCGTGCACTGGCACGACGGCTTCCGCGCGGAGTTCGATGTCGGCGGAGGCGGCGCGGCCGCCGAGACCACGGTCGGCCCCATGGTCGACGTGGTGTCGGCGCTCCGCGGACCGTGGGAGGTGCGGCTCGTGCGGGTCCGGGCGGGCGCGGGGACGGACGGGGTGATCCGCGACGGCGACGTCCTCCGCATCGGCGGCTGGGCGCTGTCCTCCCCGACGGTCGTCGAGACCGGCCCCGCGGTCGTCACCGCCGCCCTCGCCCTCGGCGGCGAGACGCAGAGCCGGGTCATCGGACTCCTCGGAGTCGACGGTGCGACCGCGGGGGTCCGACGGGAACGGGACGCGACCCCGCTCGGCCCGGAGACCGCCACCCCGTGGCTCTCGGCGGCGGTGCGGCCGGACGTCTGGATGGCCGTCGGCGTGCTTCTCGGGAGTTCCCCCGGCGTGCCGCAGCTCGACCTGCAGGCAGGCGACGCGGCGGTGTCCTGGCCGGACGGTGCCACGACACGCTTCCGCCCCGAGGAGTTCCTTCCGCGGGGGTGAGCGTCAGGGGCGTGCCGTACTCGCGCGCTCGACGAGCCGAGTCGGCACCACCACGGGCGCGGCGGGATCGGTCGCCGCCGCGTCGCCCTCCACGGCGGCGATGAGCGCTGTGACCGCCCGCTGCGCGAGCGCCGGGAAGTCCTGGCGGATCGTCGTGAGCGGCGGGAGGAAGTTCGCCGCTTCCGGGATGTCGTCGAAGCCGACCACGCTGACATCGCCGGGGACCGTGCGTCCGGATTCCGCCACCGCGCGCAGCAGCCCGAGCGCCATCTGGTCGTTGGCGCAGAACACCGCCCTCGCCTGGGCCAGGGCCGCCCCCGCGGCGAAGCCGGACTCCGCGCTCCAGTCCCCGCGCACGACCGCCGGAGGCGTGAGACCGGCAGCCGTCAGAGCCTCGCGCCACCCGCGCTCGCGCTCGGCTGCGGCGAACGAGTCCGCCGGTCCCGCGAGGTGGTGGACGGTCTCGTGCCCCGCGGCGAGCAGGTGGCGCGTGGCAGCCTCTGCTCCCGCGGCGTGATCGCTGTGCACCACGATCGCTCCGGCTCCTGCGGGAGCGTCCACGACGACAAGACGCAGCTCCGGCGGCAGAGTGGCGGCAGGGACCAGCGCCGAAGCCTCGTTCAGCACGAGGGCACCGTCGACACCCTGGTCGGCGAGCCGGGCGAACGCCGGGTCCACGCCGTCCGCAGCCGTGACGACCGTGAGCGCATAGCCGCGTTCCGCCGCCGCCTCGGCCGCGGCCTGCAGCATCCGGGAGTTGCCGACCGTGGCCAGGGTGGTCACGACGAGACCGAGGGTGTGGCTGCGACCGGTGCGCAGCGCCCGCGCGGCCCGATGCGGCCGGTACCCCAGTTCGGTCATCGCGGCCTCGACCCGCGCCCGCGTCTGCGGGTCCACGCGCGGACTGCCGTTGACGACGCGGGAGACGGTCTGTCCGGAGACACCGGCTCGCGCCGCCACAGTCGCCATGGACACGCGGGCGGACACCGACGCCGACAGCTTCCGGGCCACGGGATCCTCCGTTCACAACTCCGTCATGTTGACGTTAGCACGCAGCGGCACCTACCATGTTGACGTGAACACGCCCGAATCTCCTGAGTTGCGCACGGAGCGTCTCGGCGCCGGGGTCGTCAAGCGCCCGACCACCCTCGCCGACGGCCGTGAGCTCATCTACTACGACGACCCGGAGACGACCCTCGGCGCGGAACGGTCGGTCGACGCCCGCACCCTCGCCCCTCGACCCGACACCGCGACCATGCGGCTCGACGTTCTCACGGGCGACTGGATCACCGTCGCCGCCAACCGCCAGAACCGCGTGATGATGCCGGGAGCCGACGCCGACCCGCTCGCGCCGCAGACGCCGGCGAATCCGTCCGAGGTGCCGTCCCGGTACGACGTGGCCGTGTTCGAGAACCGCTCCCCCGCATTCGGCCCCGCTCTCGCCGAGCCCGTCGGCACCGCCCCCGGGGCGACGAACCCCCCGCGCGGCCTCGACGACCTCACCGCCCTGGGACTCGGGCGCACCCGCACCGCCGTCGGCCGCTGCGAGGTCGTGTGCTTCAGCCCCGAGCACTCCGGCTCCTTCGGCACCCAGACCGCGACCCGCGCCCGCACCGTGATCGAGGCCTGGGCCGACCGCACCGCCGCTCTGTCCTCCCTGCCCGGGATCCAGCAGGTCTTCCCGTTCGAGAACCGCGGCGAGGCGATCGGCGTGACCCTCCCCCACCCGCACGGGCAGATCTACGCGTACCCCTACGTGACCCCGCGCACCGCCCGGGTGCTGGAATCCGTCGACCGCACCGCACCCGACCTCTTCGCCCGCATCCTCGCCGAGGAGCAGGCGTCCGAGCGGGTGGTGTTCCGCGGCGAGCACTGGACCGCGTTCGTGCCCTTCGCGGCGCGGTGGCCGCTCGAGGTGCACCTCATGCCGCATCGGCACGTGCCCGACCTCGCCGAGACCACGGCGGAGGAGCGCGACGAGCTCGCCCCGCTCTACCTCCGTCTCCTCCGCGGCGTCGACGCGCTCTACGACAGCCCCACCCCGTACATCGCCGCGTGGCACCAGGCTCCGGTCCACGTCGGCCGCGAGAGCGTGCGCCTGCACCTGCAGCTCACGAGCCCCCGCCGCGCCGCCGACAAGCTCAAGTTCCTCGCGGGCTCCGAGGCCGCGATGTGGGCCTGGGCCGCCGAGGTCGCCCCCGAGCAGGGGGCCGCCCGACTCCGCGAGGCCCTCGCTCGCGCCGACCAGGAAGCCTCCGCATGACCTCCGCACACGACGCCGCCGTCGACCTCTTCGCCGCCCTCGCCGGGCGCACGCCGGACGGCGTCTGGTCCGCCCCGGGGCGCGTGAACCTCATCGGCGAGCACACCGACTACAACGACGGCTTCGTGCTGCCGTTCGCGATCCCGCAGCGCACGGTCGCCGCCGTCCGCCACCGTGCCGACCGACGGCTCCGCGTCGCCTCGACCTTCGCGGACGAGCCGGTCGAGATCGCTCTCGACGACCTCGACCGCCTCTTCCCCACCCCGCCCGGCACGGCGCCCGCGGTGCCGGAGTGGGCGGCGTACCCGCTCGGCGTCGCCTGGGCCCTCCGTGCGGCCGCCCCCGCGACCGCGGCCTCCGGCCTGGACATCGCGATCGCCTCCGACGTCCCGGTCGGGGCCGGGCTCTCGTCGTCCGCCGCGATCGAGGGCGCGACGGCCACGGCACTGAACGAGCTCTGGGACGCCGGCCTCGACGCGGTCGCCCTCGCCCGGATCGGACGCACGGCGGAGAACGAGGCCGTCGGCGCGCCCACCGGCATCATGGACCAGATGGCCTCGATGCTCGGGGAGCCCGACGCCGCGATCTTCCTCGACTGCCGCTCTCTCGCCGCCGACGTCGTGCCGCTGGGCATGGCCGACGCCGGCCTCGCGGTGCTCGTGATGGACACCCGCGTCACGCACGCGCACTCCACCGGCGGCTACCGGGAACGCCGCGCCGCATGCGAACGCGGAGCCGCGATCCTCGGAGTGCCCGCGCTGCGCGACGTCGCCGTGGCCGACCTCGCCCGCGCCGAGAGCCTGATGGACGACATGACCTTCCGCCGCGTGCGCCACATCGTCACGGAGAACCAGCGCGTGCAGGACACGGTGGCGACGCTGCGCACCGCGGGCGCACGCGGCATCGGCGACCTCCTCGTCGCGTCCCACGCGTCGATGCGCGACGACTTCGAGATCTCGACGCCGGAGCTCGACGCCGCGGTGGAGACCGCCCTCACCTCGGGGGCGGTGGGTGCGCGCATGACCGGCGGCGGCTTCGGCGGCGCCGCGATCGCCCTCGTCGACCGCGGTGCCGTGCCTCACCTCGCCGACGCGGTGCGGGGGCGGTTCGCCGCCGAGGGCTTCGTCGCCCCGCACCTGTTCGAGGTCAGCCCGTCCGCAGGTCCGCGCCGCGACGCCTGACACAATGAAGGGTCGAGCCGCCACCGCCGCGGCAGGAGAGGAACGCATGTCCTGGATCGTCACCGGCGGCGCCGGCTACATCGGTGCCCACGTCGTCCGCGCTCTCGCAGAGGCCGGTCTCTCCCCCGTCGTCCTGGACGACCTCTCCAGCGGCGTCGCCTCCTTCGTGCCGGAGGGCGTGCCCTTCGTGCAGGGCAGCATCCTCGACCGCGCCCTCGTCGAGGAGACCCTGCGCACGCACGAGGCGGAGGGCGTGATCCACGTCGCGGGCTACAAGTACGCCGGCGTCTCGGTCCAGCGCCCGCTGCACACCTACGCCCAGAACGTCGAGGGGACGCGGATCATCCTCGAGGCGATGGCGGCGGCGGGCGTCGCGAACATCGTCTTCTCCTCTTCGGCGGCCGTGTTCGGCACCCCGGACGTCTCCCTCGTCGTCGAGGACACCGCCAAGAGGCCCGCGAGCCCCTACGGCGAGTCGAAGCTCATCGGCGAATGGCTGCTCCGCGACCAGGCGATCGCCACCGCCGACTCCGACCGCCCGCTGCGTCACACCTCGCTGCGGTACTTCAACGTCGTCGGCTCGGCCGACCCGACGGTCTACGACGTCAGCCCGCACAACCTCTTCCCCATCGTCTTCGAGGCGCTGATCGAGGGCCGCACCCCGAAGATCTTCGGCGACGACTACGACACCCCTGACGGCACGAACGTGCGCGATTACGTGCACGTCGGCGACATCGCCGCCGCCCACGTCGCCGCAGCGCAGCGCCTGGCCTCCGGCGCACCGATCGAGCCCGCGTACAACCTCGGCTCCGGCGACGGCCTCAGCGTGAAGCAGATCATGGATGCGGTCGCCCGCGTCACCGGCATCGACTTCACCCCCGAGGTCGGCCCTCGCCGCCCCGGCGACCCGGATCGGATCGTGGCGACCGGCGAACTCGCGGCGCGCGACCTCGACTGGACCATGCGCTACACCGTCGACGAGATGGTGCGCACGGGCTGGGAGGCCCGCCGCGCCGCCGGCTGACCTCAGAGGTCGCGCGTGCGGATGGGGTAGAGCCAGAAGCACAGCCATCCGACCGCGGTGAAGCCCAGGGGGATGACCGCCAGCATCAGCCGGATGCCGCCGTCGACGGCCTCCAGCTGCGCGTCGCCGAGCCCGGCGTCGAAGCCCGTCGCGGTCAGCACAGCCGCGGCGACGATCGCCTGGAGGACCACGGAGCCGCGCACGACGAACCCGTTCACGCCGAAGTACGCACCCTCGCGACGGTGGCCCGTGCGATGCGCGTCGTCGTCGATGATCTGGGCGAGCACGACCTCGAGGAGCTGCAGCAGCCCGCCGACGCCGACGCCGACCGCCACCCCGACGAGAGCCGCCGCCCCCACCGACGTCGGGACCAGGTAGCCGAGCACCGCGACCCCGAACACCGCGACGCTCCACAGCAGCGCCGTGCGCGGGGAGGTGCGCCGGACCACCGCGCTCCACAGCACGATCGACGGGATGGCCGTGAGGAAGATGGCGCCGAGCAGGAGGCTGCCCTCGCCCTCGGCCGCCCCCAGCGAGTAGCGGACGTAGAACGGGACGGCGGCGAGGATCACGGCGATCGAGGTCTGCACGCAGAGCGAGCCCAGCACGTACGGCACGAAGGCGCGGTTGCGGAACGTGTAGACGAGCTGGTCCCGCCAGCGCATGGCCTCGGAGGCGGCCTCGGGCACCCGGCGCTCGATCATCCCGCCGAGGAACGACCACACGAGCAGCACGAGACAGACGCCGGACAGCACGAGGGCCATCCCGGGCCAGCCGATCGCGTCGTAGAGCGCGGGGGCTCCTGCCGTGCCGAGCACCATGCCGAGGATCGCGAAGATCTGCCGCGGCACGTTCCCGCGGGCGCGCTCCTCCGTGGTGCGGAAGATCTCCGGGAACAGCGCCGAGATGTTCAGCACCACCACGACGAAGGCGATGTCGTAGACCGCGACGACCACGAGGAACCACACGATGAGCCCGGCCGCCGGGAGCGCGGGCGGCATCCAGACGAGGGCGAACGCGACGACGAGCGGCACGATGCCGAGCCCGATCCACGGGATGCGGCGGCCCCACGGCGTGCGGATCCGGTCGGAGAGCGCCCCGACGACAGGGTTGAGCGCCGCGTTGAGGATGCCGTGGGCGATCATCGCCGCCGCCACCCACCCCGCGGGGACGGCGAGGTGCGAGACGTAGAAGTACACGACGAACGCCGAGAACGTCTGCGTCATCAGCTGCGTCGGGAACCCGGAGGCTCCGAAGGCGATGGTCTGGGAGCGGGTGGGAGCGGCGTCGAGACGGCGGTCGCGCAGCCGTTCGCCGAGCGCCGTCACCGGGCGTCTCCCCGCTGCAGCTCCCGCAGCGCGCGCCAGCCGACGCGGACCAGACCCTCCTCGACGATCGTCTGCTGCACGAGCGGGTCGTCGAGCAGCCGCAGCTCGTAGCCGCGTTTGGCCGCCGCGAAGTCCACCGCGGCGCGCAGCTCCTCGCCGTCGGCCATCGGATGCAGGTAGATCTCGGTGACACCGGGCGGGACGGCGCGCAGCACCGCGAGGAACCCGTCTCGGACCTGCTCGTACGACTCCTCATCGGCGGTGCCCTCGCCGCGCAGCTCGAACGGGTGCGTCCAGAGCCGATCGACGATCTCCACGCCGAAGGCATCCGCCACCGCCGCCGCCTCGGTGAGCTTCGCCTGCAGCATCGGATCGGCGTCCGCTCCCTCCATCTCGCGGGGCAGGCGGAAGGGGAGGCCGTGCCGGGCGGCGAGGTCGAAGACGGCGCGCAGGAAGTCCCGGCCGGTCAGCAGCCCGTAGACGGAGCCCATGTGGTTGTCGAGGTGGGTCACGTCGACGCCGGCATCGAGCGCCGCCTGCAACTGCGCGGCTATCTCGGCGGCGACATCCTCCTCCGACGCGTGCTGCTCCACGGTCGCGACGTCGGCGGGGAAGAAGCCGTCGGCGTCGACGAGGGTCGACGAGCCCGCGGTGAGCGGACGCCACCGGTATCGGCGCCACTCGCTCGTGAGGACGAGGTGCACGCCCACGTCGAGGTCCGGGTGCGCGGCGGCGAAGGCGAGTGCTTCCGGGGACCAGGCGCAGGGCACCATCACCGTCGCCGAGTCGATCCGCTCGCGGAGGAGGAGTCCGGAGATCGCCGCGTTCGCGGCATGGCACATCCCGAAGTCGTCGGCGTTGAGGATGACCGCCCTGGCACCGGACGGCAGCCCGAGTCGGTCGGCGAGAGCGGAGGAGGCGGTCATGGCGTGTCCTGTCGGGCGGTCAGCGGCCGGTGGCGGGTGCGCGGGAGGGTGTGAGGATCCGGGTGAAGACGTCGGCGCGGAGCGCGGAGGCCGCCTCACCCACAGCTCCGACGAGCGGCGCCTCCGGACCGAACGCCGAGGCGAGGAAACGGAGCGGCAGCTGCGCGGCGAACTCGTCCGCGACCCGCTCGATCGCATCCAGGAGCGCCGGGTGCACCGCCTCCCCGCCGAGGATGAAGGCCTCGGGATCGAGCACGAGGGCGACGCTGCCCGCCGCGAGGAAGAGCCGTCGTCCGATCTCCGCGACGAGGGCCTGCGCCGCCTCGTCTCCGCGTTGCGCCGCCTCCAGGTGGGCGAGGAAAGGCGCGTCGACATCCAGTCCGAGCCCGAGGGCGAGGTCGCGCACCACCGCGGCGCCCGCGACCGGGGCGCCGATGGGCACCGGCGTCTGCGGGAGGTACATCACCTCGCCCGCCACTCCCGAGAACCCGCGATGCAGCGCCCCGTCGATCACGATGCCGGCGCCGAGGTCGTCGTCGAGCAGCAGCAGCGCGAAACTCGCGAGGTCGATGCCGACGCCGGTGGTCGACTCGGCGAGCGCGGCGAGGTTGACGTCGTTCTCGACGCGGACCGGGCAGTCGAGGGCTGCCGCGAGAGCCGAGCGGAAGGCGCCGCCGTCCGGTCCCTGGTCGTCGCGGATCGCACCGTCCGACGCGACGATGCCGGGCACTCCGACGACGGCGAGGTGGAGCGCGCCCTTCACGGATCGGCGGCAGGCCGCGACGAGGGCGGCGATGTGCGCGACCCGGTCCTCGCCCGCGGGGAAGGCGCCGTGCCGTTCGGCTCTGATGGTGCCGGTCGCGTCGACGAGGACGACGTGGGCGGCGTGATGGTCCACGTGCACGGCCGCCGCGACCCCGAGGGCGGGGTGCAGAGCGACCCGGCCCGCCGCCGGTCCGCGGGTGTCGCGGTCGACCCCGGCCGCAGTGACGGCTCCCGCGGCGTCGAGCATCCGCAGTACCTGGGTCACGGCCGTGCGGGAGAGGCCGGTCGCCGCCATGAGCTCGGCCCTGGTCTGCGGTCCGCTCCGGGCGAGGCGCTCGAGGATCGCGCGGCCGTTGAGCGTGCGGAGCAGGGTCTGCGGTCCTGCGAGGGGTCGTGACATGCGGCGGAACCTCTGGGGGGTCGATTCTCGTGCGGAGTCGGTGCCCGCCAGCCTGTCACATCGCGTCGCACCCGTCGACCCGTCCTTCCCGGCTGCGTCGCCTGCACGACCCGGGCACGGCCGCACGACAGAACCCGGGATTCCTCCCCACAGACGCACCCGTGTCGTGCAGGTGTGACCGGGGAACCCGGAAGGACGTCGGCGGGCCCGCATAGGGTGGAGGGATGACGCCCCTGGTGATCCGAGACGCCGTCGCCGACGATGCCGAGGCCGTGGCCGGAGTGCACGTGCGGTCGTGGCAGGCGGCCTACGAGGGCCTCATCGACCAGGAGGTGCTGGACGGGCTGTCCGTCTCGGAACGGGCCGACGGGTGGCGCCGCATCTTCGCCGATCCGTTGCCCACGAGCCTCGGAACCCTGGTCGCGGAGCGCGACGGCACCGTCGTCGGCTGGGCGTCGTTCGGCTCTGGTCGCGACCCCGACGGCTTGGACGATGCCGAGCTGTACGGCATCTACGCCGACCCGACCGCGTGGTCGACGGGGGCGGGGCATGCCCTCCTCGACGCCGCCGAGCAGCGCATGATCGATGCCGGCCACACCCGCGCCTACCTCTGGGTCCTCGACGGCAACGACCGCGCCGACGGCTTCTACGCCCGGCACGGGTGGGAGCTCGACGGGGCCACGAAGATCGATCAGCGCCCGCAGTTCACGCTCCGGGAGCACCGCCGCGTCAAGCTCCTCGCCCTGCGCTGAACGACCGCCGCGTCAGTCGAGCGCGCTCATCACGTGCTTGATCCGGGTGTAGTCGTCGAAGCCGTACTGCGACAGGTCCTTCCCGTATCCGGAGTGCTTGAACCCGCCGTGCGGCATGTCCGACACGAACGGGATGTGGGTGTTGATCCAGACGCAGCCGAAGTCCAAGTCGCGGGAGAAGCGCATGGCCCTGGTGTGCTCCCGCGTCCACACCGAGGCGGCGAGCGCGTACGGCACGTCGTTCGCCATCGTGAGCGCCTCCTCCTCGGTATCGAAGGGCTGCACGGTGAGCACGGGTCCGAAGATCTCGCCCTGCACGACCTCGTCGTCCTGCTGCACGCCGGTCACGATGGTCGCCTCCCAGAAGTAACCGCGGTCGCCCTGCCGCCTCCCACCGGTGGCGATGGTCGCGTGCGCCGCAAGCCGGTCGATGAAGCCCTGCACCTGAGCGAGTTGGGCCGCGCTGCTCAGCGGTCCGTACAGCACGCCCTCTTCGTCCGGCACCCCGGTCCGCGCGTGCGTGCGGGTCCGCTCCACCAGTGCGGCGACGAGCTCGTCGTGCATCGACGCGTGCACGAGCACCCGGGTCGCCGCGGTGCAGTCCTGACCCGCGTTGAAGAAGGCCCCGGTGACGATGCCCTCGACCGCCTTCTCGATCGACGCGTCCGGGAAGACGATCGCGGGCGCCTTGCCGCCGAGCTCCAGGTGCACGCGCTTGACGTCGTCGGCCGCGGAGCGGGCCACGGCCATCCCCGCGCGCACCGAGCCGGTGATCGCCACCATCTGCGGTGTCGGATGCTCGACGAGGGCCGCTCCGGTCTCGCGGTCGCCGAGCACGACGTTGAGGGTGCCCGCGGGGGTGTGCGCGGCGACGATCTCCGCGAGCAGCAGCGTGGTGAGCGGCGTGGACTCGGCCGGCTTCAGCACGACGGTGTTGCCGGCGGCGAGCGCGGGAGCGATCTTCCACACCGCCATGTTCAGGGGGTAGTTCCACGGCGTCACCTGCCCGATCACGCCGATCGGCTCCCGGCGCACGAAGGAGGTGTGCCCGGGGAGGTACTCCGCGGCGGCTCGACCCTCGAGGCTCCGCGCGGCCCCGGCGAAGAACCGCAGCTGGTCCACCGACTGCAGGATCTCGTCGGCGACGAGCGTCGCCCGCGGCTTGCCGGTGTCCTTCGACTCGAGGTCGGCGAACTCCTCGGCCCGCGCGGCCATGTCCTCGGCGATGCGGAACAGGGCGAGTTGGCGCGCAGACGGCGGGGTGTCCCGCCAGGTCGGGAACGCCGCCGCGGCCGCGGCATACGCGGCATCCACGTCGGTGCGGTCGGAGATCGGGATCTCGCCGTAGGCTTCCTCCGTCACCGGATCGATGAGCGGCAGGCGCCCGCTCCCCGATGCGGTGACGGCGCGACCGCCGATGAAGTTCTGCAGGGGCACGGTCATCGTCGACGGTGAGGACATAGCGCCATGGTAGCCATCCGAGCGCGGAATCTGTAGCTTTTCGTCCACAGATCGACGGAATCAGTTGCGCAGGGCGGGTCAGAATGTCACGATCGGTACATGAGTCCGAAGACGCCTCCCCCCGCCCTCGACGACATCTCGAAGCGCATCGTCGAGCTGCTGCAGGAGGACGGGCGGCGTCCCTATGCGGAGATCGCCCGCGAAGTCGGGCTCAGCGAGGCCGCGGCCCGCCAGCGCGTGCAGCGCCTGACCGAATCGGGCCTGATCCAGATCGTCGCCGTGACCGACCCGCTGCAGCTCGGCTTCCACCGCATGTCGATGATCGGGATCCGGGTGTCCGGCGACCCCCGCGCGATCGCGGAGGAGCTCACGGCGATCCCCGAGCTGGCGTACGTCGTCGTCACCCTCGGGACGTTCGACATCCTCGTCGAGGCGGTGTGCGAGGACGACGACCATCTGCTCGACCTCATCGCCACCCGCATCCGCACCATCCCCGGCATCATCCAGACGGAGAGCCTGCTCTACGCCGGCCTCTACAAAGACCTCTACAACTGGGGAACGCGCTGACGCGCTCCCCTCGCATCGGAGTGAACATGGGCACCACGGTCTTCGAACGCCGTCGTCCTTCGCAGTCCGTCGTCGACGACGCCCTGCGCGACACGGCCCTGTCGGTCTTCTGGCTCGACGACGTCGAGCGGCCCGCGCATCCGCCGCTGCGCGGCACCGTGCACACGGACCTCGTGGTCGTCGGCGGCGGCTACACCGGGCTCTGGACGGCCGTGCGCGCGAAGGAGCGGGATCCGGAGCGGAAGGTGGTCCTCCTGGAGGCATCCCGAGTGGCCTGGGCGGCATCCGGGCGCAACGGCGGCTTCTGCGAGTCCAGCCTCACGCACGGCCACGAGAACGGCGTGAACCGCTGGCCCGAGGAGATCGACCGCCTCGAGGAGCTGGGCCACGAGAACCTCGACGGCATCGCCGAGACCGTGCGGCGGTACGACATGGATGCCGAGTTCGAGCGGACGGGCCAGCTCGCGGTCGCCGTGGAGCCGCATCAGGTCGAGTGGCTGCGCGAGGAGGAGGGCTTCCTCGACCGCGAGGCGGTGCAGGCGGAAGTGCATTCCCCCACGTTCCTCGCCGGCGCGTGGGACCGGGAAGGCAGCGCTCTCGTGCACCCCGCGAAATTGGGCCTGGAGCTCGCACGGGTGGCCGTCGAGCTCGGCGTGGAGATCCACGAGCACAGCCTCGTCCGGCGGATCGAGGGCGCGGACTCCGGTCCGGTGACCCTCGTCACGGAGCACGGCCGGGTGACCGCCGACGAGGTGGCGCTCGCGACGAACGTGTTCCCCTCGCTCCTGAAGCGCAACCGCCTCATGACGGTCCCGGTGTACGACTACGTGCTGATGACGGAGCCGCTGTCGGCGGAGCAGCTCGCGTCCATCGGCTGGCGCAACCGCCAGGGGCTCGCCGACAGCGCCAACCAGTTCCACTACTACCGGCTCACCGCGGACGACCGGATCCTGTTCGGCGGCTACGACGCGGTGTACCACTTCGGCGGCAAGGTGCGCCCCGCCTACGAGGACCGGATGGAGAGCCACCGGCGCCTGGCCTCGCACTTCTTCACCACCTTCCCGCAGCTCGCTGGCCTCCGCTTCACGCACCGCTGGGCCGGCGCCATCGACTCCTCCAGCCGATTCTGCGCATTCTTCGGCACCGCCCGCGGCGGTCGGGTCGCCTACGCCACGGGGTTCACCGGCCTCGGGGTCGGCGCCGCCCGGTTCGCGGCCGATGTCATGCTCGACAAGCTCGACGGCGAGGAGACCGAACGCACGCAGCTGCGGATGGTGCGCGAGAAGCCGATCCCGTTCCCGCCGGAGCCCGCCGCGTCCGTCGGCATCAACCTCGTCCGCGCCGCGATGGACAGGGCCGACCACAACGAGGGGCGCCGCAACCTGTTCCTGAAGACGCTCGACGCCCTCGGCATGGGCTTCGACTCGTGACCACGCTCACCCCAGGAGCCGTCGTCGACGCGGGGAACCTCGCGCTGACGCACGCCCCGCTGCCCGACGAGGACGTCCGCGACGGCGCGCCGACCACGGCCTACACGGTGCTCGACGATGCCGGCGGGATCGAGATCGGCGTCTGGGAGATGACGCCGGGCACGGCGGTGGACGTCGAGGAGGACGAGGTGTTCGTCGTGCTCTCCGGTCGCGCGACCGTGGCGTTCACCGCACCCGCGCTCCCGCCCGTGGGACTCGGCCCAGGGTCCGTGATGCGGCTCACGGCCGGCATGCGGACGGTCTGGACCGTGAGCGCGACCCTGCGGAAGGTCTCGATCGGGATCTGACGGCTCGTGCCGAGCGCGTCCCACTCAGGCCCGGCGGACCTCCGCGTGCGGGATGCGTGCGGCCATGACCCGCACCGCTTCCGGGTTGTCGTCCACGAGCACCGCCTCCCGACCGAGTGCGGAGGCCACCGCTCCGGTCGTGCCGCTGCCGGCGAAGAGGTCGAGCACCCGATCGCCCGGTCGGCTGGACGCGGTCACGATGCGCCGGAGGATGCCCTCGGGCTTCTGCGTCGGATAGCCCGTCTTCTCCCGTCCGGTCGTCGGGACGATCGTGTGCCACCAGACGTCGGTCGGGAGCTTGCCTCGTGCCGCCTTCTCCGCGGTCACCAGCCCCGGAGCCATGTACGGCTCCCGGTCGACGTCGTCGGAGTTGAACACGTACGTCCGCGGGTTCTTCACGTACACCAGGATCGTGTCGTGCTTGGTGGGCCACCGCCGCCGGGATTTCGCGCCGTAGTCGTACGCCCAGATGAGCTCGTTGAGGAAGCAGTCCCGGCCGAACACCGCGTCGAGCATGACCTTCGCGTAGTGCGCCTCGCGGTAGTCGAGGTGCAGGTACAGGGTGCCGTCGTCGGCGAGCAGCCGCCAGGCCTCCTCCAGCCGCGGCATGAGGAAGGCGCCGTAGTCGTCGAAGCTGTCGTCGTACGCGCGCAGCATGCCGCGCACCCGCTCGTACCGATGTCCGTGGAAGCCGTGCCGCACCTCCGGCCCGCCGACCGCGTGTTCAGAACTCAGGAGATCCGACGCGGTTTCGGCCGGTTGGGAGCTGCCCCCGTCCGGATCCGCCGATTCTTCCGGAGTTGTGAACGTGCGGCGGGCGGTGACCACCTGCCGCTCCCGCACTCTTCCGGTGTTGAACGGCGGGTCGAGGTAGACGAGCGTGAAGGACCCGGACGGCAGGGTCGCCGCGACGGCGAGGTTGTCCCCCTCGATCACCGACACCCGCCCCGGGACCTGGACCCCTGGGCCGTCCTCCTGGGTCCCTGAGCCTGTCGAAGGGCCTGAGCCTGTCGAAGGGCGTGAGCCTGTCGAAGGGCTTGAGCCTGTCGAAGGGCTCACGGAACGCGATGCAGCCACGCGTCGGTCGAGAACTTCGACTCCACCAGAGCCTCGGCATCGGCGTACTCGTCCGGCGTGATGCCGCCGTCCTCGGCGGAGGTGAGCGAGCGGAACGTGTCCTTGAAACGCTCGATGATCTCGGCACGTTCCAATCCGGTCTGGCTCCGCAGCGGGTCGACGCGCTTGGCGGCCGAGGTCGTGCCCTTGTCGCTGAGCTTCTCGCGGCCGATCCGCAGCACCTCGGTCATCATCTGGCCGTCGATGTCGTAGGAGAGGGTGGCGTGGTGCAGCACACCTCCGTTCGCGAGGCGCTTCTGCGCGGCGCCGCCGATCTTGCCGGTCGGGCTCGCGATGTCGTTGAGCGGCTGGTAGACGGCTTCGATGCCGAGCGAACGGAGCGCCTGCAGCACCCAGTCGTCGAGGAACGCGTAGGAGTCGGCGAAGGTCATGCCCGCGACGAGCGAGGCCGGCACGTAGAGCGAGTAGGTGATGATCTGCCCCGCGGCCATGAGCATCGCTCCGCCTCCGGAGATCCGGCGGACGACGTCGAAGCCGTGCTTCGCAGCGCCCTCGGGGTCGACCTCATTGCGATACGACTGGAAAGACCCGATGACGACGGCCGACTCGTCCCACTCCCAGATGCGCAGCGTCGGACGCCGACGCCCCTCGCCGACGCGGGAGGTGAGCACCTCGTCAAGGGCGAGGTTCATGCGCGGCGAGACCGCCTTCTCGTGGACGATCTCCCAGTCGAAGTCGCCCCAGCCGGGCGCCGTGACGAGCGCGCGGCGGACGGCGGTGCCGACCGCCTCGGGGGTGAAGCCGAGCAGCTGGGCCCCCTCGGGGAGGGCGCCGCGGACGGCCGCGGCGATGGCCGTGGCGTCGGACTCGACGGGGAGACCCTCGACAGCGGCGTTGATGTCGTCGAGCGCGGAGTCCGGTTCGAGGAAGAAGTCCCCGGCGAGCCGGAACCGCGCGATCCGGTCGTTCTCGACCTCGAGGTCGACGACGACGAGCTTGCCCCCAGGAACCTTGTATTCACCGTGCACGGATCCAGCTTAAGGCGCGCACTGCCCCCGTGGTCAGCCGCCGAGCACGACCACGCGCTCCCCTGCCCTGATCGGCGTGGAGTAGCGGTTGCCGGGCGTCGGCAGGGGGCAGACGAACTGGTCGGAGAAGGCGCACGGCGGCAGGTAGGCGCGGTTGAAGTCGATCACGGCGGAGCCGTCGGCGGCGGGTTCGTCGACGGGGAGGAACCGGAACCGATACGTCTCCAGCCCGTTCGTCCCGTCCGCGAAGACCGCGCTCAGCGCTCCGCTCCCACTGCGGGTGACGGTGAGCTCGTGCGGGGCCCCGGCGAGTTCGAACCGCAGGCGTCCGGCGATCGCGGTCTCGCGCTCCTCACCGTCGACCGAGGTGACGACGATCCGCTCGTCTGGCGCGGGTTCGAACGTCGCGGGGAGCCGCCAGCGCTCGTCCGGGGCGTAGGCGTCGATCGCCGTGAACCACTCCCGCTGCGGACGGGCCGGATTCCAGACGCGGAGGGCCAGCAGCCCGTTGCGATCGAATACCCGCAACTCCCGCCGCCCGAGGCGCAGGGTCTGGGCGCCGCGGAGGGTGACGACCGACCCCGACGGTCCGAGTTCGCTGCCGCGGATGCCGCCGTCGCCGGTGAGGGCCCAGAGTCCGGGGACGCCGTCGACCGCTGCGGGTTCGGTGATGAGCCAGTTCGTCGACTCCAGCGCGGACGGCCCGTACTCCGACCCCGCATAGCGTTCACGCGCCGCATGCCACTCATGCCAGTCCGTCAGGAAGCTCATCGCCGCGGGCCCTCCCCCTCGCTCGTGCGGATGTGCCCCGAATCTAGGACTGCCCCCACCTCCCGTGGCCTCCCTCCGTCACACGCCTTCACCGCGCGTCATCCCGCGTCACACTCCCCCGCGGTCCCCGCGCACCTCCCGCGGGATCAAACCCGTCCCTCGTCGCACCTTTCCCCGCCCGTTCCTGATCCCGCCACCCGTGCGCAGCCGCCGCGCACATCCCGCGGGATCAAAACCGTCCCCCAGCGCACCCTCCCCCGCCCGCTACTGATCCCGCCACCCGTGCGCAGCCCCCGCGCACATCCCGCGGGATCGAAATCGTCCCCCAGCGTGCCCTCCCCCGCCCGTTCCTGATCCCGCCACCCGTGCGCAGCCCCCGCGCACATCCCGCGGGATCGAAATCGTCCCCCATCGCACCCTCCCCCGCCCGTTTCTGATCCCGCCACCCGGGGTCGTCCGCGGCGCGACGGAAGCCGAAGATCCTCCGCGCCTCCGCGCCCCCTATTCGCGGGGCGCGGGTGATTCCCCACTGCCACCGGCGCGCGAATCACCGTGCGTGTTCGAAAAGGCTCCCCCGAGGTCCGTCCCGGGCACGAAAGTGATCCCGCGGCAGTGGCGGGAGGCACAACATTGATCCCGCGGGATGTCCGGAGGCTCGAAGGTGATCTCGCGGGCGGTGACGGGAGGCGCGGCGTTGATCCCGACAGGTCATCGTGGACGCGGACTCACCGGCGCACCCACGCACAGTGCGTGTTCGAAAACGTTCCGCTGGGGCCTGTGCCACGCGCGAAAATGATCCCGCGGGGCCGGGGGAAGGGGCGAAAGTGATCCCGGACCGTAAAGGGACCGGGACGGACCGGGACGGAACGGGACTGAACAGGCCGGGGAAGGGCCGGACTGGGATCGGACCCGAACCCGGGACGGGAGTCAGCGGGCGGGGATGTGGGCGTCGAGCCAGGCGAGGACGTCGGCGCGCACCTCGTCCTGCTGCAGCTCCTGGAAGATCTCGTGCCGGGCGTCGGGGTAGACGAGGGTCGTGACGTCGGTGAGTCCGGAGCGGCGCCGGTACTGGTCGGCGAGCTTGTGGACGCTGCGGGGACCGCCGACCGGATCGTCACGGCCGACGAGGAGGAGCATCGGGAGGTCGCGCGCGAGGTGCGTCGCCGGACGCCCGTACAGTCGCGCCGCGTCGAGCAGACCGAAGAGCTTGAGCAGAGGCACCCCCGTCGTGAGCGGGTCCTCCTCGAAGGCCTTCCACACCGCGGGGTCGCGGCTCAGCCACTCGTACCCGGTCGCGTCGTCCGCGGCCCACGCGGCGTTCAGCGGCGCCGGGTTCAGGGAGCGGGGCGTGCGCAGCGCCGAACCCGACAAGATCACCGCATCGAAGGCCTCGGCGTGCTCGTTCACCAGCATCTGCGCGAGGAACGACCCCCACGAGTGCCCGAGGAGCACGAGCGGAAGGTCCGGGTTCTCGTCGCGGATGATGCCGGTCAGCTGCCAGATCGCATCCTTGGCCGCCCGGAGACCCCCGGGGCCGAGCCGTCCGAGCCGGGCCGGATCGCCGTGCTGGCGCATGCCGGTGCGCCCGTGCCCACGGTGGTCGTCCGCGTAGACGGTGAACCCGGCTCCGGTGAGCGCGGCGATCAGCGCCGGATACCGTCCTGCGTGCTCGCCCACCCCGTGCAGGAGCTGGACGACACCGCGGGGCGTGCCCTCCGCGGGGTGGACGTCGTAGACGATGGCGATGCCGTGGCTGTCGGTGTACTCGCGGGTCTCGGTCATGAGTCGGCCCTACCGGTCGGTTCCCGCGAGAGCGTCCCGGATCGCGAAGGCGATGTCGCGGTCCGTCACCTCGTAGCCGCCGACCCCGTCGGAGGCGGAGCCCATGCGCACGCCGCCGTCCTCGGTCACCGCCCGCTTCGCGGAGAAGTGGAGGGCGTCGACGCCGGCCGCGGCGAGCACCGGAGCGCTCGCGACGTCGACGCCGCTGCCGGCCATGACCTCGATCTGCCCCTCGGCTGCGGCGACGAGCGCGCGCAGCGTGTCGATACCATCGATCGCGGCCGAAGCTCCTCCGGACGTGAGCACGCGCCGGAGCCCGAGCTCCCTCGCGGCCCGCAGGGTCGCCACCGGGTCGGCGGTCACATCGATCGCGCGGTGCAGCGTCGCCGGAGCTCCCCCGGCCGCATCCCGCAGCCGCGCCATGGCATCGAGGTCGAGCCGCCCCTCGGCGTCCAGCGCGCCGATCACCACGCCCGCCGCGCCTGCGTCGACCGCGTGCCGCACGTCGCGTTCGGCGACAGCCAGCTCGTCGGCGCTGTAGTGGAAGCCGCCGGCGCGCGGACGGATGAGGACGTGCACCTCGGGGCCGTTCGCCCCCGCGGCTTCGAGCGCGAGTTCCAGGGTGGCCGGCGACGGGGTGAGCCCCCCCAGGGCGAGTGCCGTGGCGAGCTCGACGCGGGCGGCGCCGACCTCGGCGGCGATGCGCACTCCGGCGGGGTCCTGGACGGCGATTTCGAGAGCGATCGTTGGGGTCACCCCTCCATTGTGCCCGCTGGCCTCGGCTCCTCCCGCCCCCGCGACGGAAATATTAGATAGACTAACTAAGTATGTCTGCGTCCGATGATTCCCTGCACCTCACCGCCACAGACCTCCGCATGGCCACGTTCCGGCTCGCCCGCCGACTGCGCTGCGCCCGCGCCGCCGACATGATGAGCGACACGCAGCTCGCCGTTCTCGCCGAGCTGCGCATGAACGGCCGGCGCACGATCTCCACCCTCGCCGAGCGCGAGCGCGTGACCGCCCCCTCGATGACGAGCATCGTGAACGGCCTGGAGGAGCAGGGCTTCGTCGCCCGCACCCCGGACGAGGACGACCGCCGCCGCGTGCAGGTGGACATCACCGCCGCCGGCGTCGAGGTCGTCGTCGAGACCATCCGCCGCCGCGACGTGCTGCTGGCCGACATGCTCCGCGAGGTCGACTACACCGAGGAGGAACTGACGACGCTGCGAGAAGCGAGCGCCCTGATGCGGAGGGTGGTGGAGCGATGAGCGCCATGTTCCGTTCCTTCGCGAACATCAACTACCGGATCTGGTTCGCCGGCGCCCTCGTGTCGAACGTCGGCGGATGGATGCAGGCCACAGCCCAGGACTGGGTCGTGCTGACCGAGCTCACCGACAACGACGCGACCGCGATGGGCGTCACCATGGCACTGCAGTTCGGCCCACCGCTGGTGCTGGTGAGCCTGACCGGCTGGGTCGCTGATCGCTTCGATCGGCGGAAGATCCTGCTGACCACGCAGACCGCGCTGCTCGGCCTCGCGATCGCGGTCGGATCCCTGCTGCTGGCCGGCGTCATGACCCTGCCGATGATGCTCGCGTTCGCCCTCGGTTTCGGCATCGTCAACGCGTTCGACGCACCCGCCCGGCAGGCCTTCGTGTCGGACATGGTGTCCGCCACGGAGACCTCCAACGCCGTGGCCCTCAACTCCGCCTCCTTCAACCTCGCCCGTATGATCGGCCCCGCGGTCGGCGGTCTGCTCATCGTCGCGATCGGCTCCGGTTGGGTGTTCATCGTCAACGCCGCGACCTTCCTCGCCATGATCGTCGCGCTGATGCTCATGCGCACGCACCTGCTGGCACCACGGCCGAAGAACCGCAGCCGCGGCGGCCTCGCGGAGGGCTTCCGGTACGTCTGGGCGCGCAGCGACCTCAAGGTCGTGTTCGTGACGGTGTTCCTCATCGGCGCGTTCGGCATGAACTTCCCGATCTTCGCCTCGACCATGGCGCTGGAGTTCGGAGCCGGCGCCGACGGGTACGGGGTGCTGAGCTCGGTGCTCGCTATCGGCTCCCTGATCGGCGCCCTCCTCGCCGCACGGCGGGACCGTGCGAGGGTGCGCGTGGTGATCCTCGCGGCGGGCGGCTTCGGGATCGCGGCCTTCGTCTCGGCCGCGATGCCCACCTACCTCTCCTACGCGGTCACGCTCACGTTCACCGGCTTCATGATCGTGACGCTGCTGACCACGGCCAACGGCTACGTGCAGATCACGACGGATCCGGCGCTCCGCGGCCGCGTCCTCGCCCTCTACATGGCCGTGATCATGGGGTCGACCCCGGTCGGCGCACCGATCGCGGGCTGGGTGGCGGACACGTTCGGTCCCCGCGCCGCCATCATGCTCGGCGGGACGGCCGGCTTCATCGCGTGCGCGATCGGGGTGACGTGGGTGCTGATGTCGGGGAGGCTGCGCCGCGAGGAGAGCAGCCGCTTCCGCTTGACCCTCGACGAGACGCGCCCGCTGCGCGTCGTGCAGCCGGTCGAGCCGGTGGACTACACGGAGAAGGCCGCGGCGACGACGCCCATCCGGCTTCCTCGACGCGACGACGAGTGAGCTGCGGGCGCGTTTGTCAACGCCTTCCTCATCACGGCCCGGCGGTCGTAGCGTCGTGTCATGGACGAGAACATGAGCACCCCGCACCCGCAGGATCCGGCCGAAGGCGCTCCCGGCGTCGACGTCCCTGACGAGAACTCCGGCCAGGGCGACGGCACCGGCGGCGCGATCCAGGGCGACAGCTCCCGCGGCGAGTCGACCGGCGGCGCCATCCAGGGCAGTTCCGGCCCCGGCCACGACGCGCCGCTGGGCGGCGACGAGAACACCGAGGACGAGCTCGCGGCCGACAACGCCGCCGAGGAGGACACCCTCCGCACGCTCGACCCCGACTCCCCGCCGGCCTGAGCCGTCGACCCACCCCTTTCGAGACGAGCCACCCCCTTGCGAACGTTCGCAAGGGGGTGGGTCGTGCAGAAGGGGGTGGGTCGGCCGCGGTCAGGCGTCGAGCACCACCTTGAGCTGCTCGACGGCCCAGTCGAGCTCGGTCGCCCGGATGACGAGCGGGGGCGCGATGCGGATGGTCTGCCCGTGCGTGTCCTTCACGAGCACACCCCGGTCGAGCAGCTTCTCCGCGATCTCTCGGCCCGAACCGATCGCGGGGTCGATGTCGACGCCCGCCCACAGCCCGGCGATGCGCACGCCCGTGACACCGTGGCCGATCAGCGGCTGCAGCGCCTGCTCCAGGTGTGCGCCGAGTGCCCGCGCACGCTCCTGGAACTCGCCCGTCTGCAGCATCTCCACCACGCGCAGACCGACGGCCGCCGCGAGCGGGTTGCCGCCGAACGTGGAGCCGTGCTCACCGGGACGGATCACGCCCAGCACATCGGTGTTCCCCACCACGGCCGAGACCGGGAGGATGCCACCGCCGAGCGCCTTGCCCAGCAGGTACAGGTCCGGCACGACACCCTCGCGGTCGCACGCGAACGTCTCGCCGACACGTCCGAGCCCGGCCTGGATCTCGTCGGCGATGAACAGCACGTTCTTCTCGTCGCAGATCTCACGGATGCGGCGGAGGTACCCCTCCGGCGGGATCACCACACCGGCCTCGCCCTGGATCGGCTCCACGAGCACGCCCGCCGTGTCCTCGGTGATCGCCGCGGCGATCGCCTCCGCGTCGCCGAACGGCACGCGGTCGAAGCCGGGCGTGTAGGGACCGAAGTCGTCGTGCGCGGTCTCGTCGTCGCTGAAGCTCACGATCGTCGTCGTACGGCCGTGGAAGTTGCCCTTCGCCACGACGATCCGCGCCTTCCCCTCGGGGATGCCCTTCACGCGGTAGCCCCACGCCCTGGCGACCTTGATGCCGGTCTCCACCGCCTCGGCGCCCGTGTTCATCGGCAGGACGAGCTCCTTGCCGCAGAGCTCGGCGAGCGCGGCCGCGAAGGGCTCCAGCATGTCGCTCTGGAACGCCCGGCTGACGAGCGTGACCCGACCGAGCTGCTCGGTCAGGGCCGCGACGAGCGCGGGGTGACGGTGCCCGAAGTTGACCGCGGAATAGGCCGCGAGCAGGTCGAGGTAGCGCTTGCCCTCGACATCGGTCACCCACGCTCCCTCGCCGCGCGCGATCATCACCGGCAGCGGGTGGTAGTTGTGCGCGACGTGCGGCTCCGCGACCGCGGTGGGTCCCTGCGCCTGTCGAAGGGTCGAAGCGCCCGCCGTCTGCTCGATCGTCACTTCGCACCCCGCAGCTCGAGCGTGCAGCACTTGATCCCGCCGCCACCGAGGAGGAGCTCGGACAGGTCGACGGTGATCGGGTTGTAGCCGCGCTCCCGGAGCTGCTGCTCGAAGCCCTTCGCCCGCGGCGAGATGATGACGTTGTAGCCGTCGCTCGAGGAGTTCAGGCCGAACACCGCGCCGTCCTCGTCCGACACGAGGATCGCGTCGGGGAAGCGCTTCTCCAGCTCGGCACGGCTGGCGTCGTCGAAGGCCCCGGGGAGGTAGGCGATGTTCGCCCGCTCCGGACCGCCGTTCTCCACGCCCTGCACGGGGTCGAGCACCGCGATCGCGGTGTCCAGGTGGTAGAAGCGGGGGTCGGTGAGGTTGAGCGACACGACCTCGCGGCCGAAGACCTCGCCGACCTCGCGGTGGCTGTCGCCGGTGGAGCGGAAGCCCGTGCCCGCGAGGATCACGTCGCCGACGAGCAGGAAGTCGCCCTCGCCCTCGTTGACCTCCTCCGGCATGACGGTGTCGTAGCCGGCGGCGCGGAACCAGTCGGCGAAGGCCGGAGCCTCCCCCTGCCGCTCCACGAACCGGAACTCCGGCACGTAGGCGCGCCCGTCGATGAGGAAGCCGCCGTTGGCCGTGTAGACCATGTCCGGGTATCCGGGGAGCGGATCGATGAGCTCGACCTCGTGGCCGAGCTCGACATACAGGTCGTAGAGCTTCTGCCACTGGGCGACGGCGTTGGCTGTGTCGGTCGGCCGCGACGGCTCCATCCACGGATTGATGGAGTAGTTCACCGTGAAGTGCTCGGGACGGCACATCAGGTAGTGGCGGCGGTGCGCGGTGCGCGTGGGGGCGGTGGTGACGGCGGTCTCCGGCGTCGACATGGATGCTCCTCGTGTGAACGGGCGCGGCGGACGCTGTCCAGGGGCCCGGCGGTCCTTCGACCCCCTGCTCGGAAGAGGCGGAGGGGAAGATGCGACTCGGGCACGCCGGTGACCATTGTGCCACCGGACCCTGGGCGCCACCAGCATCCGTCCCGTGTCGTCGTCAGCCCTCGCGCTGCGTCACCACGACCTTGCCGACCGTGTGCCCGGCCTCGACGTGCGCGAGCGCCGACACGGCCTCGGCGAACGGGTAGGTGCGCTCGATCACGGGGACCAGGTGCCCTTCCTCCACGAGCTCGAGCAGCTTCGCGAGGATCTCCGGGTGCGAGGTCGCCGCGAGGGACACCACCCGGGGTCCGCGGACCGAGAGCACGGCGGCGCGGATCATCCGCGGCACCGGACCGAGTACGCGTCCGCCGTCGCCCGTCACCAGCACCACGCGACCACCCGTGCGGACGAGACGCTGCAGCTCGCGGATCGGCACACCTCCCGCGAGGTCGATGACGGCGTCGAACCGGGCGGAGGGCAGGTGCGTGAGCGGAGACGTGCGGTGGTCGAGCGTGCGCACGGCTCCGAGGCGCTCCAGCAGCAGGGCGTTCCGTGGACGGCACGTCGCCCAGACCTCGGCCCCACGGAGCGCCGCGAGCTGCACGGCGAAGGTCCCCACGCCGCCGGACGCCCCTATCACGAGGACCCGCTGCGCACGGTGCCGCAGCCCCACCCCGGCCGCATCGAGCGCCTGCCACGCGGTGCCTCCGGCGATCGGCAGGCACGCAGCCGCCTCGGGCGTGACATCCGGGGGCACGGGCACGACGCGGTCGGCCGCGATGCGGGCGCGGGAGGCGAGGCCGCCTCCACCCTGCAGCTCTCCCACCACGAGTTCACCGAGTTCGGCGTTCACGACGTCGGCGCCGACCGCCACGACGGTGCCCGCGACGTCGAGCCCCCGGACCGGGTGCTTCGGGCGCGTGAGGCCGAAGAAAGGCCGGACCAGCAGCGGATCGCCGAGGAGCAGCCGCACGTCGCCGGCGTTGATGGCGGTGGCCTGCACGCGCAGCACGACCTCTCCCCGGTGGGGCTGCGGCACGGGCAGGCGGGTCAGCGAAGTCCCGGCGGCCGGGCCGTACGTCTCGCGGGTCCAGGCGGGCATCGTCTCGGTCATGCGGCACCTCCGGGGTCGGTGGGATACGCGAACAGGTCGTCGATCCCGACGCCGAAGGCCCGGGCGATCTGGAACGCGAGCTCGAGCGTCGGCGAGTACTTCTGCTGTTCGATCGCGATGAGCGTCTGCCTCGTGACCCCGATCGTGCGGGCGAGCTCGGCCTGCGTGAGTCCGGCACGCTCGCGGTGGGCGCGGATGCTGTTGGAGACGAGGGTGGGCTTGACCATCAGACCAGGCCCCGACGGTACGCGATCGCCCGGGCGACACCGCCGACGACGGCCGCCACGAGGAACCCCGCGAACATGGTGTTCGCGATCCAGAACGCGTCGGCACCGAGACCGCACAGGACGATGACCCCGAGGCCGGCGATGGCGACGAAGGCCTGCTCCACGCGCGCCCCCATCCGGCCGATGTCCCGGTCGCGGATGTCGGAGCGGCCGACGCCGTCCGGATCGGACATCCCGGCGATGATGCCCCAGAGGATGCTGAGCACGATCGTCCCGACGATGCCCCCGCCGATCGTCCACAGCATCAGCGGGAACCAGTCCGTCGCGGTGAGCGGTCCGCCACCGGCCTGCTGCATGAGCAGCAGCACGTAGACGACCGCGACGATCGGACTGACGATGAGCCCGGCCCAGACGTTGCGCTCCTCGTAGACCATGCGCTTCTCCTCGTGTCAAAGATTCTTGACACGAGAGTACGTCCGCATCGCACCTGTGTCAAGAATCTTTTACACCCGCATTCCGTCCCGCGCAGTCTCTTCCGGGATCACAATCGCACCCCCGAGCCGCCGCTCCCGCCCGTTTCCGATCCCGCATGTCCTGCGCATCCCGAAGCGGGATCGAAAACGCACCTGCCGGGGGCCGGGAAGGCACCTTTTCGAGCCCGCACCGCACTGGCACCGGCACCCGCACCCGCGCCGAAACGGGCGGGGGTCAGATGACGGAGGCGCTCCAGGGGTCGGGGTTTCCGTAGCGGTGGGCGGTGATCGAGACGGACTGCTCGTGCACGAACGGGAGGAGCTCGATGCGGGCCGCCGCCGTCACCTCCGCGTCGTACACCGCGAGGTCCGGGTCACCGCCGGTGGCCACCGCCAGCGCGGAGCGCAGCGCCGCCACCGACTCCCGTCCACCCACGAGCCGCACACGCCCATGCCGCGGAAGCACCGGAACACCCGCATCTCCCGCGGCCCCCGACTCCTCGGCCACCTGCATCCGCTGGAGCCACTCGTCCTCCGTCTCCAGGAACACCACGGCGTCGAGGTCACCCAGAGCATGCCGCACGCCCGCCGGAAGCCCGACCGGAGTGGACACCACGAAACCCGCCCCCGCGCGCACTCCCGCGATCACGACCCGCAGCAGGTCGTGCAGGGCGGCGTCCTCGGTGGCGCGGATCTCCACGGGTACGGGCCGATACCGGAAGAGGTTGCGCTCGATCTCCAGCCGCGAGACGTCCCGCACCCGGCCGAACTCCCGGTCCCAGGCCAACGCGTCCGACAGAGCGGATCGCCGAAGCCACTCGAACGACTCGAACGGGAGGGAGGGCTGCGCCGCCTCGATGAGCCCCGTGATCCGGGAGTCGAGCCCCCGCAGATGGAGGGTGCTCGACGCCGGGGCCCCGTGCTGGGCGCGCCACGACCCGAGTCCGATGAGGTGGTTCGGCCCGCCGGGCTTGGCGCCGGCGCCGACGGAGGAGCGCTTCCACCCGCCGAACGGCTGCCGCTGTACGATCGCTCCGGTCGTGCCGCGATTGACGTAGAGGTTCCCGGCCTGCACGCGGTCGAGCCAGAAGGCCAGGTCGTCGGGATCCTGGGTGTGGAGCCCCGCCGTGAGACCGTAAGCGACCGCGTTCTGCAGGTCGACGGCCTTCGCGAGGGTCGGGGCGTGCATGATCCCGAGGACCGGTCCGAAGAACTCCTCGGTGTGGAAGCGAGAGCCGGACTGCACGCCGACCCGCACGCCGGGGCGCCAGAGCCGTCCGCTGCCGTCGTCGGCGGGGTCGAGGGCGGGTTCGATGAGCCACCGCTCGTCGCCCTCCAGCTCGGAGAGGGCCCAGGCGAGCTTGCCCTCGGGCTTCTCGATGACGGGGCCCACCTCGGCGAGCGGATCCGAGGGCCAGCCGACCCGCAGCGAGCGGACCGCGTCGGCGAGCTGACGCGCGAAGCGCTGCGAGCGCCCCACCGGCCCGACGAGGATCCCGAGCGACGCCGCGGAGCATTTCTGCCCCGCGTGCCCGAACGCGCTCTTCACGAGGTCGGCCACGGCGAGGTCGAGGTCGGCCGAGGGCGTGATGATCATCGCGTTCTTGCCGCTGGTCTCCGCGAGCAGAGGCAGGTCGGGGCGCCAGGAGCGGAACAGCGCCGCGGTCTCCCACGAGCCGGTGAGGATCACCCGGTCCACGGCCTCGTCCGTGATGAGGGCACGGCCGAGGTCGCCTTCCTCGATGTCGACGAGAGCGAGGGCTTCGCGGGGCACGCCGCCCTCCCACAGCGCCGCCACGAGCACCGCCGCGCACCTGCGTGCCTGCGGGGCGGGCTTGAGGACGACGCCGGACCCCGCGGCGAGCGCCGCCAGAACGCCACCGGCAGGGATCGCGAGGGGGAAGTTCCACGGCGGAGCGACGACGGTCACCCGGGCGGGGACGAACACGGCGCCGGAGATCGCATCGAGCTCGCGGCACGTCGCGGCGTAGTACCGGGCGAAGTCGACGGCCTCGCTCACCTCGACGTCAGCCTCGGCGAAGACCTTGCCGGTCTCCGCGGCCGCGACCTCGATCAGCTCCCCGCGGCGGGACTCGAGAGCGGCCGCCGCGCGCAGCAGCACCTCCGCCCGCTCGGCCGCGGGACGTGATCCCCACGCTGCCGCCGCGCCCTGCACGCCGCGCACGATGCGGCCGAGGTCATCGGCGTCATCGACGCGCGCCGCGTCCAGGACATCCCTCCCGACCGTCGAGTCCGCGAGCCTCGCACGGATCCCCGCCGCCCACTCACGATTGGCGGGGAGGGCGAGGTCGGTATCGGCCGTGTTCACGAAGCCCGGGGCGCCCCCGGTGTCCTCCCCGCGCTCGCGCGCGGCGTACACGGCGGTCTCGAGGTAGGCGCCGGTGTCGGTGTCGTCGGAGCCGCGCACGATGCCGAGCACCGCCTTCGTGAGGTCGGCCTCCGCCGCCGGACCGACCGGGGCGGGTCGCACGGACTCGTGCACGGGCGCGAGGCGGTCCTGGGTGCGCCGCGGGCCGAGGCCGAGGGCCGGGTCCCCCGCCCGGTCCAGGGCGTCGAGGAAGCGCTCGGCCTCCCGCGCGAAGAGGGACTCGTCGTCGTGCAGGTGGAACGCCGCGGAGAGGAAGTTCTCGGACGACGCGTTCTCCTCCAGCCGCCGCACGAGGTAGCTGATGGCCACATCGAACTCGGCGGGCGCGACGACCGGCACGTACAGCAGCACCGGACCCACTTCGCGGGACACCGCCTGCACCTGCCCCTGAGCCATGCCGAGCAGCATCTCGAACTCGACCGCGTCGCGGACCCCGCGCTCCCCGGCGAGCAGCCACGCATGGGCGATGCCGAAGAGGTTGTGGCCGGCCACCCCGATCCGCACCGAGGTCGTGTGCTCGGGCTGCAGCGCCCAGTCCAGGCAGCGCAGGTAGTTGGCGTCGGTGTCGAGCTTCGTGTCGTAGGGCGCGGGCGTCCATCCGTGCAGGGTCGCCTCGACGTGCTCCATCGCGAGGTTCGCGCCCTTCACGAGGCGCACCTTGATGCGGGCCCCGCCGTGGATCACGCGATCCTGTGCCCAGGCGGTGAGCTCCTGCAACGCCGGCAGCGCGTCGGGCAGGTAGGCCTGCAGCACGATCCCGGCCTCGAGTCCGGTGAGCCGAGGGTCCTCCAGGATCCGCGTGAAGACGGCGATCGTGAGGTCGAGGTCGCGATACTCCTCCATGTCGAGGTTGATGAAGGTGCCGTCTTCCGCAGCCGTCACGTAGAGAGGGAGCAGCCGGTCGATGACCCGCTCGACGACCTCGTCGAAGCCCCACATCGAGATGCGGCTGACGATGGCGGAGACCTTGACCGACACGTAGTCGACATCCGGACGCCGGATGAGCTCGTGGATGCCGTCGAGCCGCCGCTGCGCCTCTGCCTCCCCGAGCACCGCCTCCCCGAGGAGGTTGAGGTTCAGTCGCGACCCCGACTCCCGCAGCTTCTCGATCGCGGGTCCGAGCTTCGCGGGCCGGGCGTCCACCACCAGGTGCCCCACCATCTCGCGTAGCGCCCGCCGCGCGATCGGCACGACCGGCGTCGGCAGCACCGGGGCGACCCCGCCGCCGAGCCGCACGGCGGAGCGCAGGTACCACGGCAGGAACTCCGGCACGATGGGCGCGATGCGGCGCAGCTGGGCGGCCGCAGCGGTCAGGCTCTCCGGCCGCATCACGCCGTCGACGAAACCGAGGGTGAACGGCAGGCCGTTGGCGTCGCGGAGGACGCCCGCGAGACGCTCGGCGGCGGGGTCGACGTCGGCCGCAGCCGCCTCGATCACCCAACGGCGCGCGAGTTCGACGGCCTGATCGGCGAGGGATGCGGATGCCCCCGCCTCCGCGGAGGATGACGACGACTCTGCCATGTGACCACCCTAGGTCTCCGGTCGCGGAATCCCGGGGTGCCCGACCGGGCGGGCCGCAGCCGGGTCAGTTCCAGATGCTGGGGGCGGGCGTGCGCACGGGAGGCAGGGCGGACGCGGCGGCCCAGTCATGCACCCACGCGTCGATCTCCGGCACCCCGTCGGGCTTGCCCACCGCGGCGAACAGCTCCTCGTTGCTGACCGTGCCGCCGGACCGGCGCAGCACGCGGGCCCGCACGATGGCCCTGGCGTAGACCTCGCCGGCGACCACGGCCCGGTGCTCCAGGAACAGCGCCTTCTCGTCGTGCCCGATGAAGCGCGACTGCACCTCGAACCGCTGCCAGAGCTGGAGCGACTTGCGGAAGGTGATGGTCTCGCTGGAGACCACCGCGTACCAGCCCTGCTCCTTCATCACGTCGAACAGCCCCGTGCGGATGAGGTGGTCCCAGCGGCCGAGGTCGAACAGCGACAGGTACCGGCCGTTGTTCATGTGGCGGAGGATGTCGAGGTCCGTGGGCAGGGTGGTGACGGTGACGGTGCCGACGGCGGTCGGGTCGAGGGTCTTCCCCTGCCGTACGCGACGACGCGCACCGAGGATCACGAGGAGGGTCCGCCAGATCACATTCACGAGCACTGATCGTAGCCATCCGCGCACGACGGTCGAACTTCGTTGTCCGATTCCTCCATGCGGTCGAAGGGCCTCCCACGGGCCGTCATCCCGATTTCCGATTTCCACGGACCCGCCGTAGAGTCACCGCATGAGCGCCGAAGCCCAGCCCGAAGTCATCGTCCGTCCGGTCCGTGATGTGGATGCGGAAGCCCTCGGTCGCGTGCATGCGCAGTGCTGGCACGAGACCTACGATCACCTCATCAGCAAGGCGGCGCTGGAGAAGGTCTCGCCCCGCCGTATGGCCGAACTGTGGACGCACTGGGCCTCGCAGGGTCCCGACTTCAAGATGAACGCGGCGCTCGTCGACGGCGAGATCGTCGGCTTCGTCGGCTCGGGTCCGGCCCGCGACAAGGACGCCCCGGCGTTCCGCGAGCTGTACTTCATCTACCTGCTCGACGCGTACCACTCGACCGGCATCGGGCAGAAGCTGTTCGATGCGGCCGTCGAGAAGGACGAGCCGCTCTACCTCTGGGTCGCCGAGGACAACCCTCGCGCGCACCGCTTCTACACGCGCAACGGGTTCCACCTCGACGGCGCCGCGCACACCGAGCCGTTCCTGGGCGAGACGCTCACCGAGGTCCGCTTCGTGCGCCCCTGACCCTCGTCCTCACCGAAAGGGCCGCCCCGCGGGGCGGCCCTTTCGTCTGCGCTCAGAGGCGTTCGATGATCGTGACGTTCGCGACGCCGCCGCCCTCGCACATCGTCTGCAGGCCGTACCGTCCGCCGGTGCGCTCGAGCTCGTTCAGCAGGGTCGCGAGGATGCGGGTGCCCGTCGCGCCGATCGGATGCCCCAGTGCGATGCCGCCGCCGTTGACGTTGACCTTCTCGTGCGGCGCACCGGTCTCGCGCATCCAGGCGAGCACGACCGAGGCGAACGCCTCGTTGACCTCGAACAGGTCGATGTCCTCGATCCGGAGTCCCGTACGCTCCAACGCGTGCCGGGTCGCCGGGATCGGTGCCGTGAGCATGAGCACGGGGTCGTCGCCGCGGACGGAGACGTGGTGGATGCGGGCCCGCGGCGTGAGGCCGTGCTCCTGCACCGCCCGCGCGCTGGCGATGAGCACGGCACTCGACGCATCGCTGATCTGCGACGCGACGGCGGCGGTGATCCGCCCGTCGGGCGCGAGCGGCGGCAGGCCGGCCATGCGTTCGAGGGTGGTGTCCCGGCGCACGCCCTCGTCGTGGTCGAGCCCGGCGAGCGGCGCGATCTCCGCCGCGAACCGCCCGTCGTCCTGGGCCTGGGCCGCCCGGCGGTGGCTCTCCAGCGCGTACCGCTCCATCTCCTCCCGTGAGATGTCCCACCGCTCGGCGATGAGCTCCGCTCCGCGGAACTGCGAGATCTCCTGGTCGCCGTAGCGCTCCTGCCATCCGGGCGACTCGGCGTACGGCGTCGTGAAACCGTACTCCCGGCCGACGGTCGCGGCGGCGGTGAGCGGGATCCGCGACATGTTCTGCAGCCCGCCGGCGATCACGAGGTCGCTGGTGCCACTGAGCACCGCCTGCGCGGCGAAGTGCACGGCCTGCTGACTCGATCCGCATTGCCGATCGATCGTGACGCCCGGCACGTGTTCCGGGAAGCCGGCGACGAGCGACGCGGTGCGCGCGACGTTCCCGGCCTGCCCGCCGATCGCATCGATGGCTCCGAGGATCACGTCGTCCACGGCGCCGGGGTCGATGCCGGTCCGGTCGACGAGGGCCCGCAGACTGTGCGCGCCGAGGTCGGCGGGGTGGATCTCCGCGAGAGCGCCGCCACGGCGTCCGACCGGCGAACGGACCGCGTCGACGATGTAGGCCTCTGCCATGAGTGCTCCCTCCTCAGCGCCGGGACCCCGACGTCACACCTTCCAGAGTGCCTCATCGCACGCTCGGGGAACACCAGCGACCCCTCCCGTGTGCAACAATCTGCGTATGCATGCAGATAAGCAATGTTCCCTCACGCCGGACAGCAGCTACGTCGAACTCGCCGTCGAGGTGTTCGCGATGCTCGCCGACGCGACGCGCATCCGCATCATCTTGGCCCTGCGCGATCAGGAGCTCTCGGTCAACCACCTCGCCGACATCGTCGACAAGCCGGCACCCGCCGTGTCGCAGCACCTCGCCAAGCTTCGGCTCGCTCGGATCGTCGTGGCGAGGCAGGAGGGCACCCGGGTGTTCTACCGTCTCGCGAACGAGCACGCCCGGCAGCTCGTGGCCGACGCCATCTATCAGGCGGAGCACTCGCTGAGCACCGACCCCGCGCACCATCGGGGCGCACACCCCGCTCCGGAGCAGACGCGGTAGTGCTCCGGGTCCTGCGGAACACCGTCTACGCCCGCCTGTTCGCCGCGCAGGTCGTCGCGCTCCTGGGCACCGGGCTCCTCACGGTGGCTCTCGGGCTGCTCGCCTTCGACATCGCCGGCGACGCGGCCGGATCGGTGCTCGGCACCGCGCTGACGATCAAGATGGTCGCCTATGTCGGCGTCGCCCCGCTGATCGCCGCCCTGGTCGATCGTCTCCCCCGCAAGGCGGTCCTCGTCACCGCGGACATCGTGCGCTTCGCGATCGCGCTGGCGCTCCCCTCCGTCGGCGAGACCTGGCAGATCTACGTGCTCGTGTTCGTGCTGCAGTCCGCCTCCGCGACCTTCACGCCCGCGTTCCAGTCGCTGATCCCCGCGGTTCTGCCCGAGCCCAGGGACTACACGCGCGCCCTGTCGCTGTCGCGACTCGCGTACGACCTCGAGGCGCTGCTCAGCCCCCTGATCGCGGGGGCGCTGCTCGTCGTGGTCACGTTCCACGATCTGTTCGCGGGCACGGCGATCGGATTCGCCCTCTCCGCGCTCCTGGTGGTGAGCACTCGCGTGCCCGGCACCGGCGACGAATCCGCCACCTCCTCCTTCTGGCAGCGCCTACCGGCCGGAGCCGCCGTGTTCGCACGGACTCCCAGCCTGCGCTTCCTGCTGCTCACGAACATGGTGGTCGCCGCCGGCACCGCGATCGTGCTGGTCGATTCCGTCGTGTACGCGCGCGCCGTGTTCGACCTCGATGACGCCGCCCTCGCCATCGCTCTCGCCTGTTACGGCATCGGATCGCTCGTGACGGCGCTGAGCATCCCCTGGCTGGTGGACCGCGCAGGGGTGATCCGCACCATGTCCATCGGGGTCGCCGTGATCGTGGCGGGGCTCCTCGCAGCAGTCGTCGTCACGGCCGTGGCCACGGCGAGCGGCGCGGGATGGGAGGCGCTCCTGGGCACCTGGGTGCTGCTGGGCATCGGCACCTCACTCGTGAACACGCCGTCATCCCGACTGCTTGCCGACGCGTCGACTCCGGCGAACCGCACGCTCGTCTACACCGCGCAGTTCGCGCTCTCCCACGCGTGCTTCCTGGTCACCTATCCGGTCGCGGGATGGCTCGGCGCACTCAGCCTGACCGGAGCAGCCGGGACGCTCTTCGGAATCGCCTTCGCCGCGGCGACCGCGGCGCTCCTGTTCTCCCGACGCCGGCTGCGCACGGCGGCCTGAGCGTCGATCAGCCGGAATACACGAGCCGGAAGCGCTCGCACAGCACCGGCATGTCCGGTGCGAAGCCGCGAGGATTCTCCGAATGCGCCCGCCAATAGCGCTCGTGCACCGTGCGCCAGTGGGCGAGCGTGCGATCACCCTCGCCTTCGGCGAAGGCGTGCTCCTCGTCGACCTCGTCGAACGGCACGGTCGCCAGCGCCGTGGTCTCGATGACGGCGCGTGGCGCTCCGGTCCCGTCGAGGATGATGCTCAGCTCACCCTCGACCGGGAGCGGGTCGCCGGTCGCGTCGTAGTCCCAGAGCGACGACGCGGTGCCGACCTTGATCCCGTCGAGGACCAGCGCGAGCAGTTCGTCGGCGTGTGCGGGCGTGGCGCCGAACGCCCACGCCTCGGGCCGGTCGGTCGGGAGCTCCGGGCAGGCCTCCCTCGCCGCACGCCAGAATCTGTCGATGTCGGTACCAGGGCTCACCTCACCAGGCTAGCCCGGAGGATCAGCGCCCCGAGACCTTGCCGAACGCCTTCGCGATCGGGGCGAGCACGAGCGGACGCGCAGCGACCCAGGCGACCGCGATCACGACGAGCGAGGCGATGAACACCCAGAATCCCGTCCACGTCGCGGCATCCTGCGCCGCGAACATGTGGTTGAGGTTCCGCAGGAAGCCGGTCAGCATCACGAGGGCGACGTGCGCGATGATGAACGCCACGAAGTAGAGCATCACCGGGAAGTGCAGGGCACGCGCCCACTCCACCGGGTACGCCTTCGACAGGCGCTCCGCCCTCTTGGGCCAGAGCCCCGACATGCGGAACCCGGTGACCGCGGCGAGCGGCGCCGCGAGGAAGACGGTGACGAAGTAGGCGAGCTGCTGCAGGCTGTTGTAGTTGTTCCAGCCGTTCTCGTGCGGCCAGTCGAACGAGATGTACTGGAGGGCCGCCGACAGCGCGTTCGGGAACACCTCCCAGCTCGTCGGCACGATCCGCACCCAGTGCCCGGTGACGAACAGCAGGACGACGAAGATCACGCCGTTGACCAACCACAGGATGTCGAGCGCCTGGTGGAACCAGAGGTTCAGGCTGATCTTGCCCTTCGGGTTGTTCCGCGGGGACCAGAACACGCTCGGCCGCTTCTCGGTGCGCACCTGCAGCCCCGAGCGGATGATCAGCACGATCAGGAACATGTTGAAGAAGTGCGCCCAGTTGACCCACGGCGCGAAGCCGGGCTCGACCGGGATCGGTGGCTCGTACTCGCCAGGGAAGGCCGCCAGGAAGTCCTGCATGAACGGGAGGCTCAGCAGCGTGCGGACGAGGGCCACGGCCGCGGCCGCGAGCACGCCGAGGGCGGCGGCGCCGAACAGCGTCGCGATCGCCTGGGTCCAGGTCGGGCGCCGGCGAGCGGTCGCGGCCGCCGAGGCGGCGGCCGGGAGATGCCGCGGTGCTCGACCGTTCCAGACCGTACGGGTCCAGGGCAGCGGCGCGCTGATGTCGGCGCCGGTGGCGAGCGCGGTCCCCGGGACAGCGGCGGGCTCGGAGACGAGGGTCGCGGACGGCGCCGCCGTCTCCGGGATCGCGGAGACATCCGCCGCCACGGCCGGGGACGGAGCGGAGGTCGGACGGGCGGGCACGGTCCCCGCGGGGGGCCAGGGCTCGCCACCCGGGACTCGGGGCAGTCCGCGGCGGACGCTCTCGCCTGCGGCGGGCGTCTCGGGAGCGGGCGCCGCAGCAGGAGTCCGGGCCGGCGCGGCGGACGACGCGGCGGCAGCGGGCGCGGCAGGAGGCGCAACGGGCGCGGCGGACGCCGCGGTGGAAGGTGCGGTCTCGCCCGGCACCACGGCGGGTGCGGACGACGCCGCGGGCGCGGCCCCGACCGTAGACGGCGGCCAGGGCTCACCGCCCGGAACGCGCGGGAGACCCCGGCGGAGCGCCCGACGCGGCGCGGCGTCCGGCTGCGCAGCCTGGACGCCGGTGGCGTCCGGCGTGACCGCGGTGGGGTCGTCCTCCCCGCCCTCCGGCGTCGCAGAGACCGGCGTCGCCACCGGCGCCTCGACGGCGACGGCCGCATCGACGGTCTCGACCGTCGCATCGGCGGGCGGCCACGGCTCGCCGCCCGGCACCCGCGGAAGCCCGCGGCGCAGCACCCGCGTCGCCATGACTACTTCTTCCGCGCCTCGAGCGCGGCGATCACCTGCGGGACGATCGCGAACACGTCGCCGACGATGCCGAAGTCGGCGACGTCGAAGATGGGCGCCTCCGGGTCCTTGTTGATCGCCACGATGTTCTTCGACGTCTGCATGCCGGCGCGGTGCTGGATCGCGCCGGAGATCCCGAGCGCGACGTAGAGCTGCGGCGACACCGAGACCCCGGTCTGCCCGACCTGGTGGGACTGCGGGATGTAGCCCGCGTCGACCGCGGCGCGCGAGGCACCGACGGCCGCGCCGAGAGCGTCGGCGAGCTCCTCGACGAGCACGAACTTCTCCTTCGACGCGAGGCCGCGGCCACCGGAGACGACGCGGGTCGCTCCGCGCAGCTCGGGACGAGACGAGGTGGCCTCGACGGTCTCGACGGGGCCCGCCGTCGCGGCGACCGCTCCGGACGGGGTGACCGCGAGCTGCTCGACCTGCGGGGAGGCGACCGCCTCGGCCCTGGCCTCCACCGCGCCCTGCCGCACCGTGACGACGAGCGTGCCGTGCGTCGCGGCCGCATCGACGAGGTACGCCCCGCCGTAGACCGAGTGGTGGGCGACGATGCCCTCGTCGTCGCGGGAGACCCCGACGGCATCCACGGCGAGAGCGCTCTTCGATCGCACCGCGAACCGGCCGGCGACATCGCGCCCGGAGATCGAGTTCGAGATGAGGATGGCCTCGGGCTGCGCCTGCACGGCGGCGGCCTGCAGCGCGTCGACGATCGGGACCGTGAGCGCCGACGGGTCGCCCTCGGCCGTGAGCACGACCGCGGCTCCGGCCGCCGCGGCCGTGGCGACCGCGGACTCGGAACCGCCGACGATCAGCGCCACCGGGGTGCCGATGCCCGCCGCCGCGCCGAGGAGTCCGGCCGCGCTGCTGACGAGCTCGCCGGACGGGTCGACGTCGAGGAGCACGAGGATCGGGTTCTCGGGGTACGCCATGTCACACCAGCCTGTTCTGCACGAGGAACTCGACGAGCTTCTCGGCGGCATCGCCCTCGTCGGTGATCTTGACACCGGCCGCCCGCGGAGGCTTCTCGGAGACGGCGGTCATGATGGTGCGCGGAGCCGCCGCGGGGTCGGCCGACACGTCGAGGTCGGCGAGGGACAGCACCTCCAGCGGCTTCTTCTTCGCCGCCATGATCCCCTTGAAGTTCGGGAACCGGGCGTCAGGGAGCGCCTCGGTGATGGAGATCACGGCGGGCAGCGGCGCGGTCACCTGCTGGTTCCCCGCGTCCGCGCCCCGCGTGCCGGAGATGCCGTCGGCCGTGATCTCGACCGCGGAGAGGGCAGTGGCCTGCGCCCAGCCGAGGTGCTCGGCGAGCATCGCGGGCAGGACGCCACCGGCGCCGTCGGTGGACAGGTTGCCGGTGATGACGAGGTCGGGGGCGCCACGGCGGATCGCGGCGGCGAGGACCTCGGCGGTGAGTCCCAGGTCGGCGCCGACGAGCTGCTCGTCGACGATGTGGATCGCGGAGGCGGCGCCGATCGCGAGGGCCCGTCGCACCGACGCGGTCGCGCTCTCCGGCGCCATCGTGAGGGCCACGACCTCGGTGCCCTCGTTCTTGTCGGCGTAGGAGAGAGCGACCTCGAGGGCCCGTTCCGTGATCTCGTCGAGGACCACATCCCCGGCGCCGCGATCGGCGAGGCCGGTCTCCAGATTCAACGTGCGATCACCATAGGTGTCCGGCACCTCTTTGACCAGGACGAAGATCTTCATCGAATGCTCCTCACGACACGCTGAGTCTATCCGCCCGCTCTTCTATGTAGCCAAAGGCAGAGGGATCCGCAGGCTGCACCCGACATTTCGGTCACGAATGTATACATAGTCGACAGTTGCCGTCCTCGGCTCGCCGCTGGCGACCGGGGGCGCCCTCCCCCGGTACCGTAGAGACGTGGTCCGACCCCGCCCGCTTCCCGTCGACCCGCTCGCCGAGGCGAAGCGGCAGTGGATCGCGCACGGCTGGACCGAGGCCGCAGACGGCATGACGGTCGTCACGTCGGTGATGCGGGCACAGCAGCTCCTCCTCGCCCGCGTCGACGCGGCCCTCAAACCCTTCGCGCTGAGCTTCGCGCGGTACGAGGTGCTCCGGCTGCTCGCCTTCAGCCGGGCCGGACGACTGCCGCTGTCGAGCGTCGTCGCGCGCCTGCAGGTCCACGCCACCACCATCACCAGCACCGCCGAGCGGCTCGTGCGCGACGGCCTCGTGATCCGAGAACCGCACCCCCACGACGGACGCGCCGCGATGCTCGCCCTGACCGACGCCGGGCGCGACCTCGTCGAGCGCGCCACGACCGCCCTGAACGCCGACGTCTTCGCCGATCCCGGCATGAGCGAGGCCGATGCCGCGGAGCTCGTCGCCATCGTCGCCCGCCTGCGCCGTGACGCCGGCGACTTCATCGATCCGCGCCCCCTCCCCGAACCGCTCTGATGCCCCGGTTCGTGCTCGACACCGTGATCGCGGCGCCCCGCCCGGTCGTCTTCGCCGCGGCACTGGACCCCGAACTGCATCTGCAGTCCATGGCGCGCTACAGCGAGACCATGATCGAGGAGCCTGCGGGCGGCGCGTTCACCGAGGGTTCCACGGTCACCTGGCGCGCGCGGCACTTCGGCATCCCGTTCCGCCTGCGCTCCGTGGTGTTCGACATCGACGCGCCGCATCGGTTCACGGACCGTCAGATCGCCGGACCGTTCCGCGAGCTCCGGCACGAGCATGTGTTCGAGGAGCACCCGCGTGGCACCCTCATGCGGGACACCGTCGTGTTCCGGTCGCCTTTCGGGCCCCTCGGCCGCCTCGTCGACGCCCTGGTCCTGGGGCGGTACATGGAGCGGCTGATCGCGGAGCGCAACACCGCCCTCGTCGCCGCGATCGAGGACGGCGGGCGTACTCTTCCTGCATGAGCGAACTGCGCGTGCACACCGTCCTCACCGGTCGCGGTCCCGCCGCGGCGATCCTCCTCACCGACGAACAGGTGGCCTCCTTCGGCGCGGGCAAGACCTTCCCGGTCGCGGTCACGATCGGCGGCCGCACCGCCCGCCTGCGCCTGGCCCGGATGGGAGGCGAGAACATGATCGGTCTCAGCAAGGCCGCCCGCGCAGACCTCGGGGTGGAGATCGACCAGGAGGTGGACGCCGTGATCCGGCTCGACACCGCAGAGCGGACGGTCGAGGTGCCGGCCGCCCTGGCCGCCGCCCTCGACGTCGACCCCGCGGTGCGCGCCGCCTTCGACGCGCTTTCCCCCTCGGCCCGCAAGGAGCACGCCAGGGCGGTCGCCGACGCCAAGCAGGACGCGACGCGCGAGCGCCGGATCGCGAAGATCGTGGAGTCCCTGCGCGACTGACCCGTTCACAACTCAGGAGAATTGCGGCCGACCGGGCCCCGACACCGCAGAACGCCGGCTCCGCGACTCGACCTCCTGAGTTGTGAACCGCGATCAGCTGTTCTGGAAGTCCGGCGTGCGCTTCTCGCGGAAGGCCGCCATGCCCTCCTTCTGGTCGTGCGTGTCGAACAGCGCCGCGAACGCCTGCTTCTCGTGGGCGAGGCCGGCGGACAGCGTCGTCTCCATCGCCGCATCGAGCGCGGCCTTGGCGGCGTAGACCGACGGCAGCGACTTCGACGCGATCGTCTCCGCCAACGTCGTCGCCTCGGCCAGGAGTTCCGCCGCCGGGACGACGCGGGACACGAGTCCGGAGCGCTCCGCTTCCTCGGCCCCCATGAAGCGGCCGGACAGCACGAGCTCCGCGGCCTTGTAGTACCCGACCGCGCGGATGAGCCGCTGCGTGCCGCCCATGCCGGGGATCACCCCGAGGTTGATCTCCGGCTGTCCGAACTTCGCGGTGTCCGCGGCGAGGATGATGTCGCACATCATCGCCAGCTCGCAGCCGCCGCCGAGCGCGAATCCGGAGACCGCCGCGATGACCGGGGTGCGCACGGCAGCGAAGTCGTGCCAGACGCCGAAGTGGTCGGTCTCGAGCATCTCCGCCGCAGACATGCCCTCCATCTCCTTGATGTCGGCACCGGCCGCGAAGGCCTTCTCGGAGCCGGTCAGGACGATCGCCCCGATCCCGTCATCCGCATCGAAGGCCTGCGCGGCCGCGGTGACCTCCTCGGCGAGCCGGCTGTTCAGCGCGTTGAGCGCCTCCGGACGGTGGAGGGTGATCCACCCCACGCGTCCGCGCTGCTCCACCAGGATCGTCTCGTACTCGGTCATCGCTGCCGCCTTCCTGTCGTTTGTCATCCACCCTCCCCTTCGAATCGCCCGATGTGCTGCATTTCGGCCGGATTCGGCGCCAATCGCGCGATTCGAAAGCCGGGGTCAGCCGCGGATGTCGGTGATGATGCCGGAGAAGTCGCGGGCGGCGCCGTCGCCGGCGGCGTAGGCGGCGTACAGCTCCTGCGCCAGACGACCCATCCGGGCATCCGTCGAGGTCTGCTCGATGGCCTGCAGCGCGAGACCGAGGTCCTTCGCCATGAGTGCCCCCGCGAACCCCGGCTGGTAGTCCCGGTTCGCGGGGCTCGTGGGCACCGGTCCGGGCACGGGACAGTTCGTGGTGAGCGCCCAGCACTGCCCGGACGCCTGGGACACCACGTCGAACAGGGCCTGATGCTCGAGTCCGAGCCGCTCGCCCAGCACGAACGCCTCGGCCACGGCGATCTGCGACACCGCGAGCACCATGTTGTTGCAGACCTTCGCCGCCTGTCCGAGTCCCGGTCCGCCGCAGTGCACGATGCGCTTCCCCATGATCTCCAGCAGCGGAAGCGCCCCCGCGAAGTCGTCGTCGGAGCCCCCGACCATGAACGCCAGGGTTCCGGCCTCCGCCCCGACCACACCTCCGGAGACCGGGGCGTCGATGTGCCGATGGCCCGCGGCGAGCGCGAGCGCATGAGCGGCCCGCGCCTCGTCCACCGCGATGGTCGACGACTCGATGAACAGCGTTCCGGGGCGCGCGGCCGCCAGCAGCTCCGTGCGGTAGGCCTCGATGACGTGCTTCCCCGCCGGGAACATCGTCACCACGACCTCCGCGTCCGTCACCGCCTCCGCGCCGCTCGCCGCCACGGGGATCCCGGCCGTCCCGGCCGCCTCGATCGCCGCGGGCACGAGGTCGAAGCCGTGCACCTCGTGTCCGGCGGCGACGAGGTTCTTCGCCATCGGCAGGCCCATGTGGCCGAGGCCGAGGAAGGCCACGCGGGTCATGAGGCGCTCCGCATCGACGTCGACCCCGCGGGTCGCAGCATCTCCCGCCCCACGATGAGGCGCATGATCTCGTTCGTCCCCTCGAGGATCTGATGCACGCGGAGGTCGCGGACGATCTTCTCGATGCCGTAGTCCTGCAGGTAGCCGTAGCCGCCGTGCAGCTGGAGGGCGCGGTTGGCCACCTCGAAGCCGGCGTCGGTCGCGAAGCGCTTGGCCATCGCGCAGCGCATCGTCGCGTCCGGCGCCTTCTCGTCCACTGCCTGCGCGCCGTCGCGCATCATCAGCCTCGCCGCCTGCAGGTCGGTGCGCATGTCGGCGATCGCGAAGAGGATCGACTGCTTCTCCGCCAGCGGCTCCCCGAACGCGACGCGCTCGTGCACGTACTGCACGGCCTTGTCGAGCGCTGCCTGCGCACCGCCGATCGAGCACGCCGCGATGTTGAGGCGTCCGCCGTTGAGCGCCGACATCGCGATCGCGAAGCCGCGGCCCTCGTCGCCGAGCATCGCGGACGCCGGCACCCGCACGCCGTCCATGATCACGGGACGGGTGGGCTGCGCGTGCCACCCCATCTTCTTCTCCGGGGCGCCGAAGCTCAGGTTCTCCGCGTCGCCGGGGACGAGGAAGGCGCTGATGCCCCGGGCTCCCGGCTCGCCGGTCCGCGCCATGACGACGTATACCGCGGCCTCACCGGCTCCGGAGATGAACTGCTTCACCCCGGTCAGCACGTACTCGTCGCCCTCGCGGACGGCGCTGGTCGCGATGTTCGCCGCGTCGGATCCGGCTCCCGGCTCCGTGAGGCAGTAGCCGCCGAACTCCTGCATGGCGGTCAGCGACGGTAGCCAGCGCGACCGCTGCTCGTCGTCGCCGTAGGTGTCGATCATCCACACCACCATGTTGTGGATGGAGATGTAGGCGGCCACGGCAGGGTCGGCCTTGGCGAGCTCCTCGAAGATGGCGACGGTGTCGACGCGGGTGAGCCCCGTGCCGCCGAACTCCTCGCTCACATAGATCCCGCCGAGGCCGAGCTCGCCACCGCGCTGGAGCGACTCGCGCGGGAACAGGTGCTTCTCGTCGCGTTCGGCGGCGAACGGAGCGAGCTCCGCGTCGGCGAACTCCCGCACGGCGTCGAGGATCGCCTCGCGCTCCTCGTCGGTGGTGGTGACAGTGGTCATGGTCATCGCGTGTCCTTAGTGCATGGTGGGGATCACGAAGCTCGCGCCCTCGCGGATCCCCGACGGCCAGCGGCTCGTCACGGTCTTGGTCTTCGTGTAGAAGCGGAAGGCGTCTGCGCCGTGCTGGTTGAGGTCGCCGAAGCCGCTGCGCTTCCAGCCGCCGAACGTGTAGTAGGCGATCGGCACCGGGATGGGCACGTTCACGCCCACCATCCCGACCTCCACCCGAGCGGCGAAGTCGCGGGCGGCATCGCCGTCGCGCGTGAAGATGGCGACGCCGTTGCCGTATTCGTGCTCGGAGGCCATGCGCAGCGCCTCCTCGTAGTCGGCGGCGCGGGCGATCACGAGCACCGGGCCGAAGATCTCCTCACGGTAGATCGCCATGTCGGTGGTCACGTGGTCGAACAGGGTCGGTCCGAGGTAGAAGCCCTCCTCGTGCCCGGGGACCGTGAAACCGCGGCCGTCGGCGAGCAGTGTCGCCCCCTCATCGATCCCCTGCTGGATGTACCCCTCGACCCGCTCGACGGCTGCCCGCGTGACCAGGGGGCCGTAGTCGACGTCCGGCGCGAGGGACGGCCCGACGCGCAGCTGGGCGACGCGTTCGGTGAGCTTGGCGGCGAGCGCATCCGCGGTCTCCTCGCCGACCGGGACCGCGACGGAGATGGCCATGCACCGCTCCCCCGCGGAGCCGTAGCCGGCGCCGATGAGGGCGTCGACGGCCTGGTCGAGGTCGGCGTCGGGCATCACGATCATGTGGTTCTTCGCGCCGCCGAAGCACTGCGCCCGCTTGCCGTGAGCGGCCGCGGTGGCGTAGATGTACTCAGCGATGGGCGTGGAGCCCACGAAGCCGACCGCGCGGATCCGGTCGTCGGTGAGCAGCGTGTCCACCGCCTCCTTGTCTCCGTGCACGACGTTGAGGACACCGGCGGGCAGGCCCGCCTCGAGGAACAGCTCGGCGAGACGCACGGGCACCGAGGGGTCGCGCTCGCTCGGCTTGAGCACCACGGCGTTGCCGGCGGCGAGGGCGGGGCCGGCCTTCCACAGCGGGATCATGGCGGGGAAGTTGAAGGGCGTGATCGCCGCGACGACTCCGAGCGGCTGCCGCATCGAGTACACGTCGATGCCGGCCCCGGCACCGGTGGAGTACTCGCCCTTGAGCAGGTGCGGGGCCCCGGCGGAGAACTCGATGACCTCGAGACCCCGCTGGATGTCACCCTTGGCGTCGTCGACGGTCTTGCCGTGCTCGCTCGCGAGGAGTTCGGCGAGCGAGGTCATCTCCTGCTGCACGAGGTCGAGGAACCGCAGGAGGACGCGGGCGCGCTTCTGCGGGTTGGTCGCCGCCCACGCGGCCTGGGCCTGCTCGGCGTTCCCGATGACGCGGCGCACCTCCTCCGCGGATGCGAGCGGCACCCGGGCCTGCACGGCGCCGGTGCTCGGATCGAAGACGTCGGCGAAGCGGCCGTCTTCCGGGGTGACATGCGTTCCGCCCACGAAGTGCGGGATAGTACGGGTCATTGTGCGACATCCCTCCGTGCCCTCTTTGGCACATCGGCGAGTTTACTCCGACGACCGTGAAAATACGAGGACGTCCTTGTATCTCTTGTCGTCGGGCAGACGAGTGGCCGCACGGCGCCGTTCGCCCCTCGTTCACCCGCTGGCCACCTGGGCCGATTACAACTGCAGATGCACGGCACAGACTCAGACCGGATCGGGTAGTCGCGTCTCCCGTGCACACGGTGAGCACTCTCGCTCCCGAGACCCCCGCCGAATCGGGTCGGCGGGGGTCTTCTTCTTCCCTTCGAACCCAGCCCGACAGCAGCGGTGGGAGCGTGGGGGCATGGGACGACGACACGAGCTTCCGGCCCGCTTCGGGGTGGACTTCGCGGTACGGACGGCGCGGCTGCACGGCGTGAGCCGCGGTCGATTGCGCGGATCCGACCGGACACTTCTTCAGCCACGAGACCGCGGCCTCGATCTGGGGAGGCCCGCTACCACTCGCCTTCGACGACCGCGGGGGCGTCGCGACGGCGGACGACCTCGCCCTCCACGTCAGCGCGTCCGGCGGGATCCCGTTCCCTCGCGCCCGCGGCGTGACCGGACACCGCACGCTGTCCAGCCTCACCTCGATCCGTTATCGGGACGGCCTCCGGGTGACCGCCCCCGCCGCGACCTGGGTCCCCCTCGACACGCTGCCGCTCGCGGACCTGGTGGCGCTCGGCGACTACTTCTGCCGACGCTGGAGGCCGGGGGTCGGGCGGCCGGATGTCGCGTGGCAGCCCTGGGCGACGATCGATGAGCTGCGGGAGATGCTGGCGGCATCCGGCCCGGATCTGGAGCCAATCGCGCGACTCGAAGGAGAACTAGAATCGACCAGGCGCCGCGACCCTGGCGCCGTCGCCCCGCGTCCGCACCCCGACGCCGCTCACCCCGAGGACCGCACCATGTCCGCATCCGCCCCTGTGTCCGAACCCGTCACCGTCTCCATCCGCCGCGAGGTCGACCCGGAGCGCATCGCCGAGGCGACCGCGTGGGTGCAGACCGGGGTGAACCTCGCGACGAAGTACCCGGGCTTCCTCGGCTCCGGCTGGGTCCGTGCCGGCGAGGACTCCCAGGTCTGGCACATGCTCTACCGCTTCGCGAGCGAGGACGCGCTCACCGCGTGGGAGCAGTCCGGGGAACGCGCGTGGTGGCTGTCGATGGGCCAGGGCTTCGTCCGCAGCGAGAGGTCCAAGCGCCGCTCGGGCATCGAGGGCTGGTTCGACGAGCCGTCCACCGGCTCCATCCCCGTCGTCGACCCGGACGGCACGACGAGCACCGTGACCGTCGCCCCGGCGCCGCCGCGGTGGAAGCAGGCCGTCTCGATCTGGCTCGGCTTCTTCCCCGTGAACCTCGCGTTCACCTACGCCATGAGCCCGGTGCCGGGATGGGACGTCGTTCCGCTTTGGCTCCGCGTGCTCATCACCACCCTCGTGCTCACGCCGATCATGACGTACTGGGTTCTGCCGTTCGTCACGCGCTCCCTGCGGAACTGGCTCGCCCGCTAGCGGAACCGCCTTCTCAGGAGCCGGACTCCGACCCCGGGGTGACGCCCTTCTTCGCCGGTTCCACGAGTGACAGCGGATCGGCGATGTCCTCCAGTGACTTCCCGGCCGCACTGACGCCGAACACACCACACACGACGCCGCCGAACATCATGATCGCCGCACCGAGCACGTACCCCCAGAACAGCGGACCGCGGTCGCCCGACTCCGCGCTCGCGCCGATCAGCGCGCCGTAGAGCACCGGAGCGACCGCGCCGACGAGCTGCCCGATGGAGAACACGTAGGAGATCACCTGGCTGCGCAGTTCGAGCGGGAAGATCTCGCTCACGGTCAGGTACGCGGCCGATGCTCCGGCCGAGGCGAAGAAGAACGACGCGCACCAGAACGCCGTGTGCGTGCCCGCGTTCAGCACACCCGCGTTGAAGAGGAAGGCGCTGACGAGCAGGATCAGACCCGCGAGCACATAGGTGCCGAACAGCATCCGCCGACGGCCCCACGTGTCGAAGAAGTGGCCGAGGATGAGGGCGCCCGCGAGGTTGCCGACCGCGAAGACGATGAAGTACTGCGATGCGGACGCCGGCGGGGTGTCGTAGAAGTTCTCCAGCACGAGCGCGTAGGTGAAGAAGATCGCGTTGTAGAGGAAGGACTGCGTCACCATCATCGTGATGCCGACGAGGGTGCGCCGCGGGTACTTCTTGAACAGCACCTTCGCTATCACGAGGAGCGGGACGCTGCCGTACTCCTTGACCGTGATGGCCTTGCTCTCGTCCACGGGCTCGATCGACTTGCCCTCCTTGCGGATGCGCTCCTCGATCTCGTCGACGTTGCGCTCGGCCTCCTCCTCGCGGCCGTGCGTCATCTGCCAGCGGGGGCTCTCCGGGATGTGCCGCCGCAGCCAGATGATGAGGATGCCGAGGATCGGACCGACGAAGAAGCTCAGCCGCCAGCCGATGTCGGCGGGGAGGAGGTCGGTGTTGAGGAAGAACATGTTGGCCACGGCGCCGAGCGCCGCACCGCCCCAGTAGGTGCCGTTGATGGCGATGTCGACGCGGCCGCGGTACTTCGCGGGGATGATCTCGTCGATGGCCGAGTTGATGGCCGCGTACTCGCCGCCGATGCCCGCGCCGGCGACGAAGCGCCAGATGTAGAAGAACCAGGGGGCGAACGCGAGACCGGCGACGGCCGATCCGACGAGGTACACCCCGAGCGAGAGCAGGAAGAGGTTCTTGCGGCCGAGGCGGTCGGCGAGGCGGCCGAACACGAGGGCGCCGAACACCTGGCCGAGCAGGTAGCAGGTGCCGGCGAGGCCGACCTCGGCGGGACCCATCCCCAGCGTCTGCGCGTAGCCGTTGGCCGCGACGATCTGCACCTCGAGGCCGTCGAGGATCCAGGAGAACCCGAGTCCGACGACGATCATCCAGTGGAAGCGCGACCAGGGGAGCCGGTCCATGCGCGCGGGGACGAGCGACCGGACCTCCTTGACGGTGACGTCGGACGCGGACATGGGGCCTCCTTCTCGCGGGACATGCTTTCGTCCCGGATCCGGTTTACTCCTCCCCGAAATCCGCCGCATCCGCTTGACCCGGGGGCCGTCGGCACGCTACTGCTCCGAATCGCGCGAATGGCTCCATCCCGCGGTGAGATGGAGCCATTCAGGCGATTCGAACGGAGGGGTCAGCCGGCCACGTGCCGCTCGTCGGGGCCGTCGTAGTGGGACAGCGGACGGATCAGGGCGTTCGCGCCGGCCTGCTCGATGACGTGGGCCGTCCATCCCGTCACCCGCGCCGCGACGAACAGCGGCGTGAAGGTGAGCGTGTCGAAGCCGATGAGGCTGTACGCGGGGCCGGACGGGTAGTCGAGGTTCGGGTGGATGCCCTTGCGCTCGACGAACTGCGACTCCAGCGCGTCGTACAGCTCGGCGACGTCCTCCCGGCCGTAGTGCGCGACGAGGGTGTCGAGCGCGGCCTTCATGGTCGGCACCCGTGAGTCGCCGTTCTTGTAGACGCGGTGTCCGAAGCCCATGATCTTGCGCTTCTCCGCGAGAGCCTTGTCGAGCCAGGGCTCGACGGCGTCCGCCGATCCGATCTCCTTGAAGATGTGCAGCACGGCCTCGTTCGCCCCGCCGTGCAGCGGGCCCTTGAGCGCACCGATGGCCCCGACCACAGCCGAGTAGATGTCGCTGAGGGTCGAGGTGATGACCCGGGCGGTGAAGGTCGAGGCGTTGAAGGAGTGCTCGGCGTAGAGGATCATCGACCGGTTGAAGGCGTCGACCACGACGTCGTCGGCCTCTTCCCCGAAGGTCATCCAGAGGAAGTTCGCCGAGTAGTCGAGGTCGTCGCGCGGAGGGATGAGCTCCTGGCCACGACGGCGACGCTGACCGTAGGCGACGATGGCCGGCAGCGCCGCGAACAGGCGGATGCTGCGCGCCAGGTTCTGCTTGGGGCTGCCACCGGCGTCGAGCACCGAGCCGCCGGCCTCGGGGTCCGATGCGCCGATCAGGCTGACCGCGGTGCGCACCTCGTCCATCGGATGCGCCTCGAGCGGCACGAGATCGATCGCGGCCTTGACGTTGTCGGCCAGGGCGCGGTGCTTGCGCTCCTCCAGCCGGAACGCGGCGAGCTCGTCGCCCGTCGGCAGCTCCCCGTTCCACAGCAGGTACGCCACCGCCTCGAAGGACTGCGTCTCGGCGAGCTCCTGCACGGGATAGCCGCGGTAGAGCAGGCTGTTCGTCTCGGGGTTGACCTTCGAGATCGCGGTCGTGTCGACGACGACGCCCGCGAGGCCCTTCTTGATGTCCGGCTCGGTCATGGTCACTCCTTCGTAACGGTGAAGTTGAAGACGCCGGAGTCGAAACGGTTGTACGACTCGTAGTCGATCAGCTCGTAGAGGTCGGCGCGGTGCTGCATCTCGCCGAGCTTCGAGGTCAGGTGCCCCTCGTCGTTCAGCGTATCCAGTGCGCGGCCCGCGGCCCCCATCGAGATGCGCAGCAGCGACACCGGCCAGATGACCATCCGCACCCCGGCATCGCGGAGACTGTCGACGGAGAACAGCTCGCTCTTGCCGAACTCGGTCATGTTCGCCAGGATCGGCACGTCCAGCGCCTCGGCCATGGCCTCGAACTCGCCGATCGTGCGCATCGCCTCGGGGAAGATCGCATCGGCTCCCGCGTCGACGAGCGCCTGGGCCCGGTCGATCGCGGCGTCCAGCCCCTCGATCGCCCGGATGTCGGTGCGCGCCATGATCAGGAAGTTCTCGTCACGGCGGGCGTCGGCGGCTGCGCGGATGCGCTTGATCGCAGTGTCCTCGTCGACCACGGCCTTGCCGTCGAGATGTCCGCAGCGTTTCGGGTTGATCTGGTCCTCGATGTGCGTTCCCGCGAGGCCGGCGTCCTCGAGCTCCTGGATCGTGCGGGCGACGTTCATCGGCTCGCCGAAGCCGGTGTCGGCGTCGACGATCGCGGGGAGGTCGGTCATCCGGGCGATCTGCTTCGCCCGCCCGGCGACCTCGGTGAGCGTGGTGAGGCCGATGTCGGGCAGGCCGAGGTCGGCGGAGAGCACGGCGCCCGAGATGTAGACACCCTCGAACCCCTTCTGCTCGATCAGTCGGGCGCTCAGGGGGTTGAACGCGCCGGGGAAGCGCAGCAGCTCCCCGGAGGCGAGCCGTTCCCGGAACAGGCGCCGCTTCTCGGCCGGCGTCGTGGTGGAGTACAGCATCAGTTGCTCCCCTTCGATCGGTGTTCACAACTCAGGAGACCGGCGGGGGAAAGTGCCGTGTAGGCGGTCAGCCGACGCGTTCCGCGCCGATTCTCCTGAGTTATGAACGGCGTGGGCATCAGAACAGACCGGCGGGCGCCGCGGCGTCGTCGAGCAGACCCGGCTTCGCGACGATCGAGAGCTCGGCGACCTCGGCGGCCGTGAGCTCGGGCAGGCGCTGCACGAGCTCCAGGAACCGCTCGATCTCAGCGGCCTCGAGCACGGGCTCCGCGAGCAGGCGGAACTTGGCGATGTAGTTCTCCCGTGCGAACGGTCGGGCACCGAGCGGGTGGGCGTCGGCGACGGCGATCTCGTCCACCACGGTCGAGCCGTCGGTGAGGCGGACCTCGACGCGGCCGCCGAAAGCCTTCTCGTCCGGGTCCTCCGAGTGGTAGCGGCGCGTCCACTCCGCGTCCTCGGCCGTGGTGATCTTGTTCCACAGGGCGACCGTGTCGGCCCGGCCGGCGCGCTCCGGCGTGTAGGAGTCGACGTGGTGCCAGCCGCCGTCCTGCAGCGCCACCGCGAAGATGTACGGGATCGAGTGGTCGAGCGTCTCGCGGGAGGCCGTCGGGTCGTACTTCTGCGGGTCGTTCGCACCCGAGCCGATCACGTAGTGCGTGTGGTGGCTGGTGTGCAGCACGATCGAGGCGATGTTCGCGGGGTCGCGGAGCGCCGGGTTCGCCGTGCCGAGCTTGCGGGCAAGGTCGATCCACGCCTGCGCCTGATACTCCGCGGAGTGCTCCTTCGTGTACGAGTCGAGGATCGCGCGCTTGGGTTCGCCCGCAGCGGGCAGCGGCACCTCGTAGGCGGCGTCCTTGCCGTCGAGCATCCAGGCGATCACGCCGTCCTCACCTTCGTAGATCGGCGCGGGGCTGGTCTGTCCGCGCATCGCCCGGTCGACCGCCTCGACGGCCATCTTCCCGGCGAAGGCCGGGGCGTGCGCCTTCCACGTGGAGATCTCGCCCTTGCGGCTCTGCCGGGTGGCGGTCGTGGTGTGCAGCGCCTGGCCGACCGCCTGGTAGATCGTGTCGACGTCGAGGCCGAGGAGGGTGCCGATGCCGGCGGCGGCGGACGGGCCGAGGTGCGCGACGTGGTCGATCTTGTGCTTGTGCAGGCAGATCGCGCGCACCAGGTCCATCTGGATCTCGTAGCCGGTGGCGATGCCGCGCACGAGCGCGCTGCCGTCCTTGCCGGTGTGCTGCGCGACCGCGAGGATCGGCGGGATGTTGTCGCCCGGGTGCGAGTACTCCGCGGCGAGGAACGTGTCGTGGTAGTCGAGCTCGCGCACGGCCACGCCGTTCGCCCAGGCCGCCCACTCCGGGCTGGTGCGGCGGTCGAGCGGTGTTCCGAAGAGGTTGGCGCCGGCACCACCGGTGGACACGGGGTGGCTGAACGCCTGCGCGCGGGCTGCGACGATCGGCGCACGGGTGAGGGAGGCCGCGGCGACGGACGCGTTGTCGATGATGCGGTTGATGATCATGTCGACGACGGGCTGCTCGACCTCGACCTGGTCGACCGCGACCTCGGCGATCTTCCAGGCGAGCTGGTCCTCGCGGACGAGGTTCTCGGAGCTGGCGTGCACGCGGACGTGGTGGGTGACGGTCATGAGTGTCCTTCGCTGTCGGGGAGGGAGTCGAGGATGCCGGTGAGCGCGTTGTGCAGGTGCACGTGCGTGGCATGGGCGGCGAGGTCGCCGTCGCGGGCGGCGAGCGCCTCGGCGATCGTGCGGTGCTCGGCCGCGGAGGCGGCGAGCCGCGCGGGCTTGTCACGGGCCATGCGCCGCACGCGCACGAGGTGGGTGCGGACGGTGCGCAGCGCCGCGGCGATGTAGTCGTTGGCGACGGCGTCGTCGAGGGCCGCATCGAACCGCGCGATCAGCGCGTAGTAGGCGTCGCGGCCCTCCGCCCTGGTGAGGTCCACGTGCGCGAACTCCGCGGCGAGCGCGGCGAACCGGTCGGCGTCGCCCCGGACGGCCGCGAGGCGGGCGGAGGTCTCCTCCAGCGCGCGGCGGATCTCGAACAGGGACCGGATGTCGTCGGCGTCGAGGTCGGCGACCACGGTGACGCGGGGCGACTGCTGCACGACCAGGCCGTCGGCGGCCAGACGACGCAGCGCCTCCCGCAGCGGCGTCCGGCTCACGCCGAGGCGCTCGGCCTGCTCCACCTCGCCGAGCACGAAACCGGCCGGCAGCTCCCCGGACTGGATGCCGTCCAGGAGCGCCGCATAGGCGCGATCACCCATGGACGTGCGCTCGACCGGGAGAACCATATCGCCAGTGTATACATAAATGGCCCCCAGCAGGCCACCTATCTTGTTCAGGCGGTGCATTCGTATACATAGTCTCCGCCCAGCCGTTCCCCCATCCGGGCACAGCTTCGGAGATCGCCGCGGACACGCCGCACGGCGGGGCCGGGGGGCGGCGTGTCGGCCCTGGAGTCCGAAGTCGTGCCCGCGGGACGCCGCTCAGGCGGCGGGGCGGGGCTCGCCGAGCTTCACCACGACCACACCGGCGAGCACGAGCACGCCACCGACGGCCTGCAGCGGACCGGGGAGCTGGCCGAGCAGAAGCCAGCCGAAGAGGAGGGCGGCCACGACCTCGGCGAGCGCGACGAACGAGGCGAGCCGCGAGCCGAGCATCCGTGTCGAGACGATGCCGAGCACGTACGCGAGGGCCGTCGCGATCACGCCGATCGCGAGGACCGGCACGAACCACGGCACCGCGCCGAAGCGGTAGCCGACGTCGGAGGTCGTCCACGCGAAGGGCAGCACCCCGACGAGCGCGGCGAGACTCAGGCCGACGGCGCCGAGCAGCAACCCGCTCCCCGCGAGCGCGATCGGCGGTATGCCGGTGTCGGCCCGGGCGGACAGCACGAAGTAGCTCGCGGCCCCCACCATCGCACCGAGCGCCCAGAGGACACCGACGACATTCACCTGCGCCCCGGTGACGATGTCGAGCATGAGGACGAGCCCGACGAAGGCGATGCCGGCACCGAGGACGCTGGGCCGCGTGGGACGCTCTCCCCGACGCAGCCAGAGCCAGACGAGCACCGCGACCGGGGCGGTGTACTCGATGAGCAGAGCGATCCCGACGTCCATCACCGCGACAGCCTGGAAGTAGCAGAGCTGGGTGGCTGCGACGGCGAGCAGGCCATAGGCGGCGACCATCCCCGCGTTCTGCCGGAGCGCACGCCACCGTCCCCGCAGCGCGAGAAGAGTGGGGACGAGCAGCACGAGCGCCGCGACCCACACCCGCACGGTGACGGCGGCACCCGGCGTCCACCCCGCATCGATGAGTCCGCGCGCCCAGGCCCCGGAGGACCCGAACGCGAAAGCGGCGGCGATCGCGAGCGGGAGCCCGAGCCGCACGCCGGCCCGGGTCCGGACGGCGTCATCAGCCACAGCGCTCATGGGAGATGACGCTACGCCGACGGGAGTAAGCTGTCAACATGGTCTTCACCGATGACACCGAGGACGCACTCCGAGCGGCGGTCTGGCTCGCGAATTCGGCGGAAGAGCCGGACACCCTCGTGGATATCGACGACGAGAAGACCTTCCTCCAGGTGTTCCCGTACACGGGACGGGTCGACAGGGACGCGGTGGAGCTCGACGACCTCCGCGCTCTGCGCCCGCGGCTCCGTGCCATGCTGCTGGCTCCGCGCGACGAGATGGCCGCGCACGTGAACGCCGCTCTCGCGGAGGTGCGTCTGACCCCGCGGCTCGTCCGTCACGACGAGCTGGACTGGCACCTGCACGGCCTCGCCGATGAGCGCCCGCTGGCCGAACGCGTGCTCGTGGAGACGGCGATGGCTCTGATCGACGTCATCCGCACGGACGAAGGCTCTCGCCTCACCGTCTGCGCGGACGAGGCCTGCCAGGCGATCGCGCTCGACCTCTCCCGCAACCGCTCCAAACGGTACTGCTCCACGAGCTGCGCCAACCGCAACGCCGTGGCGGCCTATCGCGCCCGGCGCGCCGCCGGCTGACCCCGTCGCCCGCCACGCACGGAGGCCGCCCTCTCCGAGCGGCATCTGATGCTGCCCGCTCTTCACAAACGATTATCGATTAGTGTAATGTCGCGAGCGGCCCTCCCTCATGCATCAGGAAAGGATCAACGATGATCAAGGCCCGAGTCCTCCCCCTCGCCGGCATCGCGGCGGTATCCGCCCTCGCCATCGCCGGCTGCTCGACCACCCCCGGTGACGACGGCGGCGATGCCGGCGGCGACGTCACCGTCCGCATGCTCGTGAACGTCACCCCGAACCTGACCGAGGAGTTCTGGAACGACCTCGTCGCCCCGTTCGAGGACGCCAACCCGAACATCGACGTCGTCATCCAGAACCCGGGTGCCGAGGGGGTCGAAGCCGCCGTGCCGCGTCTGCTGGCCGCCGGTGACGCTCCCGACGTCGTGCAGTCCATCGCCCCGACGACCAAGCTCGCTCCCGAGCTCGTCGACCTCTCGCAGTACGAATGGGCGTCGTCCGGTCCGCTCGCCGACCAGTACTCGATCGACGGCAAGAACTACATGGCCGGCATCGGCGTGCAGCTGCAGAGCCTCTTCTTCTACAACAAGACCGCCTTCGAGGAGGCCGGGATCACGGAGCTGCCGACGACCGTCGACGAGCTCACGGACGCCCTCGGGAAACTCAAGGACGCAGGGTGGACCCCCGTCCAGACCGGCGGCGACTGGATGACCAGCCACACGCTGCAGGCGCTCGGACTGCCGACCATCATCGCCGACGACCCGGAGTGGTTCCAGGACATCTCGGCGGGCGACGTCACGTTCAGCGAGACCTACGGCGACGCGGTCGAGACCTACGCGGACTGGGTGTCCGAGGGGTACATCCCCGGCGACGCCCTGGGCATCAAGTACCCGGATGCCGAGCAGGCCTTCCTCTCCGGCAAGACCGCGGTGTACTCGATGGGCAGCTGGTTCGCCGGCACCCAGGCGAAGGCGACGGACTCGGCCGACATCGGCGTCTTCCGCGCCCCCGCGATGAGCGCCGACGAGCAGCCCGCGATGGGTGCCAACATCGCCAGCCCCTACTCGATCCTCAAGGCGAGCAAGAACCAGGATGCCGCGGCGAAGCTCATCGAGTTCCTCACCACCGACCAGACCGCGGTGAGCGACCAGCTCGCTGTCGACGGCAACTTCCGCGACGGCTACGAGTACGACATGACGCCGCTCGGCGAGGAGCTGCTGCAGATCGTCGCCGACACCCCCGCCGAGGCCTACACGCCCACCGGCGGTGGCTACGGCGAGCGCACCCTCCCCGACGGTTACGCGGGCGAGATCAACACCCAGACCCAGGCCCTCCTCGGCGGCGCGCCCGCCGACCAGGTGCTGCAGGCCATGGACGACTGGTTCGCCGCGAACGCCGGCTGACCCTCGAGGAGCCGGGGACACATCGTCCCCGGCTCCTCCCCGGCGCTGCTCCAGCGCCCTCCCCGCTTACGCGCCACCGAGAACGAGAGTGCCGCCATGACTCCGCCCACCACGACCGCGCCGCCTCCGGCCGCCGCCGCCACCCCGACAGGACCATCGACGCCGATGAGCTCGCCCCCCGCCCCGCGCCGCCGCACGGCGCTGCAGCAGTGGCGGAACCGGATCCCCGGCATCCTCATGGGAGGCCCGGCCGTCGCCGTGTTCCTGGCGATGTTCGTCATCCCGATGATCCTCGCGGCGGTGCTCAGCTTCACCGACTGGAACGGGTACAGCCTCAACTTCACCTTCGTCGGCTGGGACAACTACATCAAGGCGTTCCGCAGCCCGCGCTCGACGCAGGCCGCGATCTTCACGGGCATCATCGCGGTGGTGGGCACGATCCTCTGCAACGCCATCGGCCTCGCGATCGCCGCCCTCATCTCCGGGCCCGGCCGCTCGAACACGATCCTGCGCACGATCTTCTTCTACCCGTACGTGATCAGCGCCCTCATCATCGGCTTCCTCTGGTCGGCGATGCTCTCCCCCACCGGCGCCGTCAACGGTCTGCTCAGCACGCTCGGCCTCCCGGCGATGCCGTTCCTCACGGACCCGACCTTCGCCAAGGCGAGCGTGATCTTCACGATCGTGTGGTCGCACTTCGGCTTCAACATGATCCTGTTCCTCGCCGGCATCAAGTCCGTCCCCGCGGAGTACTACGAGGCGGCGACCGTGGACGGCGCCTCGCGGTGGCAGCAGTTCCGGTCCATCACGCTGCCTCTCATCGCGCCGGTCTTCACCGTGAACCTCGTGCTCACCCTCGTCGGGCTCCTCAAGGCGTACGACGTGGTGCTGTCGCTCACCGACGGCGGGCCTGCCGGCTCGACGCAGACCATCGTGTACCAGATCCTCAAGGACTCCTTCGCGAACTCGGCCCTCGGCTTCGGCGCCGCGCAGTCCATGATCCTCCTCATCGTCACCGCGGTCGTCGGCCTCGCCGTCACCCTGGTGCGACGCCGCGCCGAGCAGAAGGCGACCGACTGATGAAGCAGACCCGCAACCGCCCGGCCCTCGCCGTCAGCGCGATCCGGTGGATCGTCCTCGGCGTCGTCGCGATCACGATGCTGATCCCGATGTACACGATGCTGATCAACGCGTTCAAACCGCAGGCCGACATCATCGAGAACCCGCTGCTGATCACGCCGCAGATGTTCACGTTCGACTACCTGTGGGCCGCGATCACGAGCAGCAAGTTCAACGTGATCGCCGCGTACGGCATCACGCTGCTGTTCGTCGTGCTCGTGAACCTGTGCTGCATCGCCCTCGCCGCGCCCGTCGCCTACGTCATCGCCCGCGGGCGGTCGAAGTGGCACCTGGGACTGCTGCTCCTCTTCGTCTCCGGGCTCTTCATCCCCGGTCAGGTGACGCTGATCCCCGTCGTCTTCGTGCTGCGGGTGCTCGGGCTCATCAACACGATCCCCGGGTTCATCCTCTTCGAGACGGCGGCGACCCTGCCGGTGACGATCTTCCTGTTCACGGCCTACCTCCGCAGCGTGCCGCGTGACATCGACGAGGCGGCGTCACTGGACGGCGCCGGGCCCATCCGCGCGTTCTGGGCGTGCATCTTCCCGATCATGAAGCCCGTCGTCGCGACGGTCGTGGTGCTCAACTCGATCGGCGTGTGGAACGACTTCGTGAGTCCGCAGATCATCCTCGGGCCGAGCTCCGGGATCTACACGGTCACCACCGGCGTCTACGCGGCGGTCGGACAGTTCTCGACCGACTACACCCAGGTGTTCCCGACCCTCCTGCTTGCCGTGCTGCCCGCGATGGTGTTCTTCATCGTGATGCAGCGCCACATCATCGGCGGCCTGGTCGCCGGAGCGACGAAGGGATGACCGTGCCGGAGACTCCTCTCACCCGTCCGCTGCGTGCGATCCCGGCCTGGGCCGTGCTGCAGCGCCGGCTCTTCGCCGAGGTCGAGGAGGCCCGCCGCCTCTTCCGCGACCGCTACACGCTGCCGGACGGCCGCCTCCGCGGCGTCGCCGAGTTCATCGACCGCGACGGCGTGGACGACCTGTACGAGCCCTTCTTCAACTGGCCCGCGTTCTACCTGCTCGGTGGCTCCGACGAGGTGCTCGCCGACGCCAAGCGGCACTGGGAGGGCGTGACCGTGCAGCTCGCCGAGGCGGGCATGCTCACCGAGGAGTACGACAACGGCTACGACTGGTTCCATCAGGGCGAGTCGCTGCTGTTCCTCGCCGGCATCTGCGCCGCCGACCCGGCCGACTCCGCGTTCGCCGCGCGCGCCGCCCGGTTCGCGGCCCTCTTCACCGACCCCGCACAGGGCAACTACGACGCCGAGCGCAACATGATCCGCTCGCCGCACAACGGCGCTCTGGGTGCGCGCGAGGGTCTCGACGAGAAGATCGTGCCGTACACGGCCGACCGGGACGAGATGCGCCCTTACGGTCTGCCGCTGCACGGCCTGGACGGCATCGTCTCCTGGGACGACCTCGCCGACCCCGCCCACGCCCAGCGGATGGCGGAGGAGATGCAGCGCCGCGCGGCGGGCGACATCGCCGTGAACCTCGCCGCGACCTCCCTCGCCGCGAACCGTTGGCTCTACGACGGTGACGAGGAGGCGGCCGCGTGGATCCGCCGGTACGTCGACGGCTGGCGCGCGCGGGCGGACGGCGGGCTGCTCCCCGACAACGTCGGCCCGGACGGCACCGTCGGCTCCCTCCACGACGGCCGCTGGTGGGGCGGGCACTACGGCTGGGCCTGGCCGCACGGGCTGCACTCGGTCGGCATGAGCGCCCTGATCGGTGCCCTCAACCACGCGCTCGTCACAGGCGACGACGCCGCCCTCGACCTCGTGCGCACGATGCTCGACACCGTGCTCGCCGAGGCGCGCACGGGCAGCGTCGCGGAGTCCACCTACAGCCTGCGCGGCGGATGGATGGCCCGGCTCGGTGCCGCCGCCACCGAGCCGGGACTGCTCGTCCCGTACCGTCACGGCGCGGACGGCTGGTTCGACTACGGTCCGCTGCAACTCGACCTCCCCCTGTGGCTCTGGTGGTGGTCGCGACGGGCGTCTGACCGGGAGCGGCTGGAGACGGCGATCGCCGGTCTCCCCGACTCCACCGACCTCGTCGCGCCGTTCCGCGACAAGGAGGAGGCGGGCCACGAGGCCGGCTGGTTCGCGTATCTCTCCGGCGACCTTCCGGACTACCCGGTGCGGGCATTGGAGATGGCGCTCGGCCAGGTGGCGCGCCGTGCCGCGATGATGCTCGCCGACGACCGCGACCCCGACGCCGCGCACCTGCACTTCTGGCAGCGCGTGAACCCCGTCGTGACCGAGGTGCTGACCCAGCTCGTCAGCGGGGCTCCACAGGTGCTCTACAACGGCGGACTCGGTTTCACGGCTCTGCGCTACGAGGATGTGGACCGCGCGCGACCCGGGCTCCCGGAGGACGTCGCCGCGCTCGTGCACCGCCTCGACGACCACGGCATCGGCGTGCAGCTCGTGAACGCCTCCGCCGTGCACACCCGCACCGTGCGGCTGCGCGGCGGGCGCTTCGGGCTCGACCGGATCGTCCAGGTGACCGCCACCGGGGAGGAGCCCGGCTTCTGGCCCGGCGCCTCGGGCACCTACACGGCCCCGGACGCCCCGCTCGTCACCACGACGTTCGACGTGGACGACGACCTCGTGGTGACCTTGCCCCCGGCGCACAGCGCCGACCTCGACCTGACCATCGCGCGTGCGACCGGCTCGCCGCGCCACCTGTTCCCTGAAGGAGACGCATGAGCGCCGATCTGATCCGACCCGACTTCGCCCTGCCCGTGCGGGGTGGGGCCTACGAGCGGCCCTCGCGCGAGGTGGTCGACTCCTTCGACGCGATCTCCTCCGCCACCGCGTGCGCCAAGCTGCACGGGCTCGGGATCCGCCGCAGCTACATCGACGGGCCGGAGCCGCTGAGCCTCGGTCAGCGCGTGGTCGGCTCGGCGCTGACGCTGCAGTTCATGCCGCAGCGCGAGGACATGGCCTCCGGCGACGGTCAGGAGTACGCCGAGCGGCACACCGCCCTGTGGCACGTGCTCGAGGCCGTGCAGCCCGGCGACGTGCTGGTGATCCAGGCCTACGGCAGCCGCTTCTCCGGGTGCATCGGCGACATCCTGGCGCGTTACTTCGCACGCAAGGGCGGGGCGGGGATCGTCGTGGACGGCCGCATCCGCGACGCCGGCCGCATCCGCGAGCTCGGCATCCCGGTGTGGTCGACGGGCACGACCCCGCACTACGCCTCGCAGTCGGAGCTCGTGCCGTGGGCGTACGACGTGCCGGTCGCGGTGGGCGGTGCGCTGTGCATGCCGGGCGACCTCGTGGTCGCCGACGACGACGGCCCCGTCGTGGTGCCGCAGGCGATGGCGCCGCAGGTCGTGGACGACGCGCGCGATCATGAGGAGTGGGAGGTGTTCAGCCGCCGCCGCCTCGACGAGGGCGCGCGCCTGAGCGACTACTACCCGCTGACCCCCGACAGCCGCGAGGAGTACGAGGCATGGCGTTCCGTCCAGAGCTCCGTCCGCTGAACCCCGACGTCGCCGCGCGCGACGACGTCGGACTCGGTTGCGCGCCGATCGGCAACCTCTTCGCCCCCGTGGCGGACGCCGACGCGGTGGCCACCGTGCATGCGGCGCTCGCCCGGGACGTGCGGTTCTTCGACACCGCGCCCCTGTACGGGTCGGGTGAGAGCGAACGGAAGCTCGGCCTCGCCCTCCGCGACGTCCCGCGCGACGACTACGTGATCGCGACGAAGGTCGGCCGGGTGCTCGTCGATGCGGACGGCCGGCCGGTCTCGGGAGCCGCGAGCGGGCACGACTCCGTCGTCGATCTCAGCAGGGACGGCGTGCGGAGGAGCCTCGACGGCAGCCTCGCCCGGCTGGGCGCCGATCGCGTGGACGTGCTCCACCTGCACGACCCCCTGGACGTGGAGGCGGCGTTCGCGACAGCACTCCCGGCGCTCGTCGAGCTGCGCGACGAAGGGGTGGTGCGCGCGATCAGTGTGGGCCTCGGCCGCCTCGACCCCCTGGAGCGCTACGTCGCCGAGGCGCCGCTCGACGTGGTGATGGAGGCCGGACGACTCACTCTGCTCGACCGCACCGCCCTGGACCGGCTGCTGCCGACCGCGGCGGCCCGTGGCATCGGGGTGCTCGCGGCCGCGGTGTTCAACTCCGGCATCCTCGTCGACCCGGTCGGCTCGCCGTTCTTCGAGTACAAGCCCGCACCCCCGGAGCTCCGGGAGCGGGCGCTGCGGTTGCAGGCCGTGTCCGCGACGTACGGCGTGCGGCTCGCCGACGCCGCGGTGCAGTTCCCGCTGCGGCACGGTGCGGACGCCGTGGTCGTCGGGGCTCGGACGCCCGCGGAGGTGGACGCGTTCGTGGACGGCCTCGATGCCGAGCTGCCCGCCGCGCTGTGGGACGCCCTCGACGCGGAGGCCGCGTGACCGCGCGGCGCAGGATCTGACGTGCGGATCGTCGACGCCCACGTGCACGTCTGGGATGCGGATGCCTTGCCGATCCCCTGGTTCCGCGACGACCTCGGCCTTCCCCGCCACGCCGCGGCCACAGACCTCGGGCGGGAGCTGACGGACGCCGGCGTCTCCTCCGCCATCGCCGTGCAAGCAGCGGACTCGGTGGCCGAGGCGGAATGGCTGACGGCGACGGCCGCCCGGGACCCGTACCTGCGGCGCGTGGTGCTGCAGTACACCCCCGCGCCGGGACGGGCCGCCGGCGCCACCGCAGTCGCGTTCTCTCCCGCCGTGGTCGGCGTGCGCGCCGCGGTGCCGCAGTACGCCGCTGACCTGTCCGATGTGGACGGCCTCGACGCCCTCGCCGACCACCTGGGCGCGACCGCCCGCACCCTCGAACTGCTCATCCGCCCGGAGCAGCTTCCCGCCGCGGCCGCCCTCTCCCGACGGCACCCCGGCACCGCGATCGTCCTCTGCCACCTCGGCCTCGGAGCACGGACGGCCGATGCCGCATGGCTCTCCGCCCTCGCCGAGGCCGCGTCGGCTCCGGGAGTGTCGGCGAAGGTCTCCGGGCTCGACCTCGCGGCGCGCGGGGCGGACGAGTCGCAGGAACTGCTGCGCTCCGCATTCACCCTCTTCGGCGCGGACCGGCTGATGTTCGGCAGCGACTGGCCGATGTCCACGCGGACCACAACCTACGCGGAGGTGCTCGCCGCGACCCGGCGGGCCCTTCCTCCCCTGTCCCCTTCCGAAGCTCGAGCATTCTGGTCCGGCACCGCCGACCGCCTCTCCCCCTTCACGGCCTAGCCCCCCGTCGCAGATCCTCACCGCGTCGCAGGGACTCTGGTCACCCGTGCGACCTCGGTGCGAAACTGCGACCCCGCGCAGGGACTCCACACCCCGGGACCCTTCCGCACCCCCGTCGCAGGGGCTCCGGCCAGCCGTGCGACCCCGGTGCGAAACTGCGAGCTCGCGCGGGGGTCAGTCGAGGAGGGTGCCGGCGGCGTGGGCGCGGAACAGGGAGGACGCGGCCTCTTCGTCACCGGCGTCCAGCGTGTCGAGCAGGCCCTTGTGCCAGTCCGCGACCTCGTGCCAGTCCCCCGTGAAGGTGGGGTCGCCGAGCACGTGCATGACGCGCAGGCTCGGCTCCAGGAGGTCCCACATGCGGGGGAGGTACACGTTGCCGCTGGCCTCGATCACCGCACGGTGGAAGGTGAAGTCGAGCTCGCGGAACCGGGCGAGGTCCTCCGCCTCGGCCGCCTCGTGCATCTGTGCGATGAGGCCGACGAGCTCGGCCCGGCGAGCCGGGTCGAGCGCTCCGCAGGCCAGCCGTCCGGCCAGCCCCTCCAGCTCGACGCGGGCGACCTTGGCCTGCGCCGCCTCCTCCGCGGAGTAGCTCGCGACGAAGTTGCCCTGATGCCGCACGTGCGACACGAGACCCTCGTGGGCGAGCCGCTTGAGGGCGTCGCGCACGGGCGCCTGGCTCACCTGCATCTGCCGGGCGAGCTGCGACTCCACGAGCTGCTCGCCGGGAGCCAGCGTGGAGTCCTTGATCATCGCCTTGATGAGCGCGTAGATCTGATCAGACAGCAGTCCGCGCTGCAGTCCGGCCGTGCCGAGAGCATCCGTCATGACCATCAGTCTACGTCCATTATCGACTATCGCTAATGGATGCGGCCGTGCGCCAGGCATCCGCGATGAGGGCGGATCCGCGGGGCGTCGGGTGCACCCCGTCCGGCGCGAGCTCGACGACCGGATGCTCCTCCGCGGCCGCCGTGAAGACATCGTGCAGGGGCACGAACGCCGCCCCGTGTTCCGCGGCGAGAGCCCGCACCGCCGCCCGTTTCCCGTCGAGGTCGTCGAGCCACGCGCGCTGTTCCTCCGTCACCGGGAGGAAGTACGGCTCCATGAGGATCAGCCGCGGGGCGTGCGTCGCCACCGCTCGGGCGAGGAGGTCGCCGAGCGTCGCTTCGAAGTCCTCGGCCGGGGTCGGGTCGTCGCTGTCGAAGCGTCGCCACATGTCGTTCACGCCGACGTACACGGTCAGCAGCTCCGGAGCGGTCGGCGTCAGCTCCGCGTCCCACCGGGCGGCGAGGTCGCGGGCGCGGTCCCCGGCGATCCCGAGGTTGCGGACCGTGGCTCCCGCCGCCTGCAGCTCGGGCGCGAGGAGCGACACGTAGCCGTCGCCGAAGGACCCGGGGTCGGAGCGATCGCGCCCCGCGTCGGTGATCGAGTCTCCGATGAAGGTCACCCGCATCGTGGCACGTCCTGTTCGTCGTTCTTGAGCTTGGGTCGCACCGAGATCGGGAGCTCGACGCTCGCGCCAGCGTACGTCACGGTGAGCGTGTGGTGCGGGCGCACCTTGCTGCTGTCGAAGCCGCTGACCATGTCCGCCGTCACCTGCTGCGTGGTGCGGGAGCCGTCGCTCCAGTCCACCCCCAGCAGCATGCCGGTCACGTCGAGCTCCTCGCCGCGCACGTAGCGGGTCTTCGGGTCGGCCTCGGGGGCCCAGCAGATGCCGGTCACCGTCGCGGGCGGTGGCGTCGGCCGCACGGCCAGGGTGTTCGTCTTGCCGTAGTGGTAGACGTTGAAGAAGCCGTCGGCACCGATGCGGAGGTTCTCCCTGGCGTCGACCATGTTCCACACGGTCACGTCGTCCACCCGGAGCACGATGCGGGTGCCACCGTCCTCGGCGACGGCCCCGAACTCGATGCGGTGCGTGGAGCCCGGCTCGATGACCGTGTTGGGGATGCTGTCGAGCATGGTCTGCCCCGGGGTCCAGCTCTGGAACTCGATCACGTCCTCCTTGATCACCGCGAGGTAGCCGGTGTTGGAGTTCTGCCAGGCGGGGAGCCCGGTCTGATCGGAGCGCGCCTGGAAGCCGTACCAGCCGCCATCGAAGGCGCCGAACTCCGCCTCGAACTGCAGCAGGGTGTCGCCGAAGCGCTCGGCCTCGTAGCCGTGCACGCCCTGGCCGCTGATCACGACGCCGGTGTCGTCCACGGCGATGTGGTCGGACTGACTCCAGTTCGCCCCGTCATTCAGCTGGCCGTCGAGGCGGGTGGTCGGGTACTCGGCATCGTCCACCGTGACGGTGACCGTGTCGCTGAGGCTCGGGTCGGCGACCGAGGTCGCGGTGATCGTCGCGGTTCCAGCCGTGACCCCCGCGATCCGGCCGCCGGAGACCGTGGCGACCTCCGGGGCATCGGTCGTCCAGGTGACCCGGGCGTCGCTGGCGTCCTCCGGGGCGACCGTGGCCGCGACCGACCGCCGCTCCCCCACGGTCAGCCCCACGGCGTCGGCGTCCAGGCTCACGCCCGTGACCGGCACACCGGAGAGCGAGAACCCGACGTCGTCGAAGTCGAGCGAGGCGTAGTTCTCCACGTAGAACCCGACCCGACCGGCCTTGCCGGGCCCGGGGTCGGCGCCTTCCAGCGCGATCGCCCCGTTCACGGAGATCCGGATCTGCCCGTCCTGCACCGCGATGCGGACGTGCGACGTCTCCCCGGGGGTCAGGCCCTGCGCCGCCGGCACGACCTTCTCGGCGACGACCTTCCAGGCGTCGTCGAAGATCGTCCAGGTCGGACCGGCCGCGGCCTGACGGAAGCGGATGTAGCCGCCGCCCTTGCCGTTGCGGTCGTAGACGATCAGTCCCGCGTTGGCGGGGGTCGTCGCCGGGGCCGTGACGTCGAAGTCGAGCACGAACTCCGTGAAGTCCCGCGGCAGGATGCTGTTGGCGCCCTTGAGGATGCGGTACACCTTGTCGCCCGATGCATCCACCTGAATGGAGCGGTTCGGGTCGGTCGGCCAGCCGTTCGCCCCCGACTCGAAGTCGGTGAAGTGCAGCACGCCGTCGCCCTCCTCGACGATCACCTCGATGGTCGCGGTCTTGGTGGCATCGGCCTTCGCCGTCGCCGTGACCGTGGTCGTGCCGGGGCCCATGCCGAGCACCACGCCCTTGTCGTTCACGGTGGCGACGGCGGCATCGGCCGAGGCGTAGGTCACCGCGGCGTCGTCGGCGTTCCACGGCAGCGGCACGGCGCGCACGCGCACCTCGTCGCCCGCGTCGATCGTGAGCGTGTCGCTGTCGAACGCGATGCCCTCGAGCGGGACGGTCTGCGGCTGCTGCGTCTGCCCGATCGTGCCGTCGACCCCGATCTCGCCGAAGGCGATGGACTCGAAGCCCGGGATCTGGTCGAACACGGCGGCATCGGCCTTCAGCGTGTAGTCGCCGTTCGCGGCGTCCACGAAGCCGGGGTCGGCGTCGGCCACCCAGTTGTCCTCGTAGTTCAAGAGGTTCTTCCCGTCCTTCGCGCCGTGTTCGTTGACGCCGGCCATCCGGGCCCGGTTCGGGTTCCACACGACGTTCTCGGCGAAGGTGCTGTGGTTCGGGAAGTAGTGGTCGTCCTCGAAGAAGTGCGCGAGCTCGGGATACTTGGTCAGGTACGGCGTGCCCACGAAGTCGTTGTTGTCGGCGAACACCTTCTCCCAGGCCGGCATGTAGTCGCGGTCGACGACGTTGCCCTCCTGGTCGCCCATCCACTGCTCGTAGTTGTCGTACGGGGCGTAGGCGTCGACGAAGACGTTGTTGCGTGCCTCGATGTAGTCGGCCGAGCCGCTCTTGATCGCGCCGTTGCCCATGTTCACGAACACGTTCTTCTCGATCGTGAGGTCCCACGTGAAGTTGTCGGCGTAGATGCCCTCGACGCCCGCCATGCCGACGCCGATGTCGTGGAAGTAGTTCTCACGGAACACGTGGCCGCGCTGCTGCGGGGTCTTACCGGAGTTCATGTAGATCGCACCGAGGTCGTGGAACTGCTTGCAGACGTCGTACACCTCGTTGCGCTCGAACAGGTGGTCGTTGCCGTGCACGATGATCCCGGGATGTGGGGCGTCGTGGATCTCGTTGTCCCTGGCGATGTTGCCGACGCCGTCGAACATCACGCCGGGGTTGTAGGCCTTGTGGTAGTAGGCGAAGTCGGCGATCTCGGAGTTCTCGACCCGGTTGCGGCCGGGTTCGAGCGTCGTCTTGTCACCGCCCTGGAGCACCACGCCGACGCCGCCCACGTGCGTGAGCCGGCTGTCGGTGACGGCGTGGTCGCGGCCGCCGCGGTTCACCGGGATGCCGTCGTAGGTGTAGCGCCCCGGCGAGTTGATGAGCACGCCGCCGTCGGTGAAGTTGCGGATGTCGCTGTGCGAGATCGTGACGTGCGAGCCGCCGAGGATGACCGCGGCCGTCGCGCGTCCGTACTCCATCACGAGGTCGTCGAAGTTCACGTAGGAGGCCCCGTCGGCGCGCAGCATCGGCTCATCGAGCGTGGTGACCGTCACGGCGCCGCGGCCGGACGTGAAGGCCGCGTTCGGGATGAGGTACAGCTTCCCGGCGTCGCGGTCGATGTAGTACTCGCCGGGGGCGTCGAGCTCCTCCAGCAGGTTCTGCGCGAAGTGGAAGTCGGGGAACCAGCTCTTCATGATCCCGGACATCTCGCCGTAGCGGAGGGTGATGGTCTTCGCCTCGGTGTCGATGCTCTCGACCTTGTTGTACGACCACTCCCAGCTGTAGCCGAAGATGCCGTCCAGCCAGACGTCCTCGGCCTGCGTCCAGTGCTTCGGGCGGTCGTAGCCGTAGCTGAACGTGCCGCCGCGCTCCTGCAGGTCGGCGTCGTTGCGGTCCGGCCCGGCGTCGATGATGTCGCCCATCTGCACGGTCGGGGTGACCGCGTCGGCGTTGGGCCAGCGCGCGAGGGTCATGCCCTGGCCGTCGATGAACAGCTCCATGGGCGGGGTGGTGCTGACGTCGTTGGCCTTCCAGTAGCCGTGGCGGCTGAGCTGGCCGTAGTCGGTGATGCCGAGGTCGGCGAGGTCGATCCCGACGACACGGTCGCGGGCAGCTGGGTCGATGATGCGGTCGGTCACCGCCGCGTCGTCGACCGCGGCGAACTGGTCGCGCGGCAGCTCGCGACCGCCGGTGAGGGTGGCAGTCTCCCCCGGGTACGAGCGGTAGGTGATGGGGGCGTCGGCAGTGCCCGAGTCCTGCGCGCCGATCTCGAACGACGCCGAGCGGGGGTACGTGCCCTCCCGGAGGTACACCGTGAGGCCGTCGTTCGGGAGCGCGGAATCCGCCTTCAGCGCGCGGATCCGGTCGCGGGCGCCTTCCAGCGTCGCGAGGGGGTCGTCGATCGTGCCGGAGGCCGCGTCGTCACCTCCCGGCGCGAGGTAGAGGGCGTCATCGTCCGCGGCCGCAGCCGCCGACGGGACCGCCGCAGCGAGGGCGGATCCGAACACCGCCGCCAGGGTCAGGCTTGCCAGTACACGCTTCATCGCGTCTCCGAACTGTCGCTTCCCGCACGGCCGATGCGCGCGGCGCCGCGGGAGCGGCTGCTCCGACCGTAGCCAATCGATAATCGACTAGCAAGGATCGATACTGATCGTTTCAAATCGTCGATGTGTCAGAACGCCCGCCCCACACTGAGCAGTACGCCTAGTGATCCCGAGCCGCGAGGAGGGAGGTCGGGATGTGCCCGACCGCGAGGACGACCGCGGCGAGCGCGATCCACGGGTTCTGCAACCACGCCGCTGTGCCGAGGAAGGCGGCCACCGGCGCGAGAGCCATCGGCACCGGGATGCCGAAGACGGTGTCGAACAGCGCCGACCCGGGCCGGCCGCGACGCAGGTAGCGGATCCAGAGGGCCCCGTACGCGAGCACCGCCAGCGCCACCGGCACCGCCCACCCCCACGCGATTGCGCCGGTCGCCGTGATCGCCGGGACCGTCATGCAGAGCGCCTGCCCTGCCCTCTCGAACACGAGGAGCACACGGGGCACCGCCGGGCTCTCGAGCTTCGGCCTCGGCGGGAAGGGGATCAGCAGCAGGTTCGGCAGGAAGATCGCGAGACTCACCGCCAGGCCGAGCAGTGAGAACCCCATGTCGTGATCGTACCGAGGGCGCCCTCCGGGTGAATCAGTTCACAAAGCAAACATTTTCCACCACTTTCTGACTATTGCGCTCTCCAGTTGACGTCGCTGTAATCTGCCGGAAATACTGAGGAAGCCCGAGACCGCACCGCGTGAGTGCGGACACATCACCCCAGGCCAAGGATGACCTAGATGACAGAACAGACCATTTCCTCACAGATAGGAACAGGTCGCCGGCCCCGTCGCCTCTCGGACGGGATGTTCGCGCTCCTCCTCACGGCTCCCGGCCTCGCGCTCCTCGCCGCCGTCGTCGTGTACCCGCTGATCACGGCCCTCATCACCGCGTTCTACAAGCAGAGCCTCGTCGAACCAGGCCGCGAGTTCGTCGGCTTCCAGAACATCGTCGACGTGCTCACCGGCGAGTTCTTCCCCCTCCTCACCCAGACCCTCGTCTTCACCCTCGGCACGACCATCGCGCCGTTCGTGATCGGCTTCGGCCTCGCCCTCGCCCTGAACACGCGCATCCGCGGCGCCAAAGTGCTCCGCGGCCTCATGCTCATCCCGTGGCTGATCCCCGGCGTGGTCGTGTCGTTCCTGTGGATGTGGATCTTCAACGCCAACTACGGCGTGCTCAACGCCGCGCTCGAGACCGTCGGCCTCATCGACTCCCCGCAGGCGTGGCTCGCGAACCCCACCACCGCCATGATCGCCGTGATCGTCGCGAAGACCTGGCAGTCGTTCCCCTGGATGATGGTCATGCTCCTCGCCGGCCTGCAGACCGTGCCGATCGAGCTGCACGAGGCCGCCGAGATCGACGGCGCCGGCACCATCCGCCGCTTCTTCTCCATCACGGTCCCGCAGATGAGCGGCATCATCGGCCTCGTGATCCTGCTGGAGTTCATCTGGAACTTCCAGCACTTCGACATCATCTACGTCCTCACCGGCGGCGGTCCCGCCGGCTCCACCCAGACGTTCGCGACCGCCGTGTACGAGACCGCGTTCGACGGCTTCGACCTCGGCCACGCCGGGGCGATCGGCCTGCTCTGGATGATCCTGCTGATGGCGCTCGTCGTCGTCTACGTCCGCCTGTCCGAGAAGGGAGAGAAGCGATGACCGCCGTGCTGACCGAGGAGACGGTGGCCGCCGTCTCCGCCCCGCCCGCCGCACCCCGTCGTCGGCGCCACCGCGCCGACCGCCGTGCCTCCACCGTGAGCGCCTGGATCGCCGTCGTCGTGTTCGGCGGGTTCGCGCTGCTGCCGGTGTACTGGCTGCTCGCGACCTCGCTCACCCCGCGCACGGAGGTGTTCAGCTACCCGCCGAAGCTGTTCCCCACCGAGATCACCTTCGAGGCCTACGCCGCCCTCGCGAACAACCCGGCCCTGTTCGGCTACCTCCGCAACAGCATCGTCGTCTCCGTCATCACCGCGATCCTCTCGGTCCTGGTGTCGGCGTACATGGGCTACGCGTTCTCGAAGTTCCGCTACCGCGGCCGCCGCAGCCTCATGTACTTCGTGCTGGCGTCGCAGATGTTCCCGCAGGCGCTACTGCTCATCACCCTCTATGCGGTGTTCTCGGCATACAGCCTGCTCAACACCTACACGGCGCTCGTGCTGTCGTTCACGACGTTCACGCTGCCGCTGTGCGTGTGGATGTTGAAGGGCTTCTTCGACACGATTCCGGACGAGCTCATCGAGGCCGCGCGCGTCGACGGGGCCTCCCGCATGCGCATCATCCACTCCATCGTGCTGCCGCTGGCCGCGCCCGGCCTCATCGCCGCGGGGTTGTTCGCGTTCGTCCGCGGCTGGAACGACTTCATCTTCGCCCTCACGCTCGCCGGCCCCGACAAGCAGACCCTGCCGCCGGGACTCGTCAACACGTTCATCGGCGAGGCGTCCACCGCCTGGCCGGAAATCATGGCGGCTTCGCTGGTGGTCTCGCTCCCCGTGGCCATCGCGTTCATCGCCCTGCAGCGCTTCCTCGTCGGCGGGCTCACCGCCGGCGCGGTCAAGGGCTGACCCGCACCACCCCCTCATCCGCAGTCCCTCGAAGAAGAGAGAGCACCCCCATGTCCGAGAACACCACCGTCTCCCGTCGCCAGCTCCTGCAGTTCGCCGGGCTCGGCGCCGCCGGCCTCCTCCTCGCCGGTTGCATGCCGAGCGGCGGCGGCAACGGCAGTCCGTCCTCCTCCCCCGGCGCCGGACTCGGCACCGGCGGCTTCACCGCCACCGACTTCTCCTTCTCCAGCTGGTCGCTGACCGAGGAGGCCGCCGCCCCGGCGACCCGCGCGCTGCTCGACGGCTACAAGAAGACCAACGAGGTCGGCATCACCGAGGTCTCCTTCCCCTACAACGAGTACTTCAAGCAGCTCATGCTGCAGGTGCGCGGCGGGCAGTTCACCGGCGCCGCGCACGTCGACGTCGCCTGGCTCGCCTCGCTGGCCGCGCTCGGCAAGCTGGAGGACGTCTCGGCACTCACGAAGGGCCGCGGCTACACCGCGTCGAGCTTGGAGGCCACGCAGCTCGACGGGAAGCAGTACGCGTTCCCGTGGACCATCGGCGCGATCGGGCTCATCACCAACTCGGAGCTCCTGAAGAAGGCGGGGATCTCCACGTTCCCGACCACCGTCGACGACTTCGAGGCGGCGCTGAAGAAGCTCAAGGCCCTCGGCGGCGGCCTCATCCCCTACGCCGCCTCGACCAAGGCCGCCCAGCTCAAGGACGTTCTCATCTGGATGCAGACGTTCGGCAGCGACCTCGTCAAGGACGGCAAGGTCACGATCGGCGACGACGCGAGCATCGAGGCGGTCACCTGGTACAAGTCGCTGTACGACCAGGGGCTCATCGCCGCCGACGTCGACCGCTTCGACGCCCGCTCGCTGTTCTCCCAGGGCCGCGCCGCCATCTACGACGACGCCCCCGTGGGCCGCGCGTCCGTCACGAAGGACTCCCCGGATCCGGACCTCGCCTCCAAGCTCGTGCCCGAGTCCCGCCCCGTGCTGAAGAAGGGCGACACCCCGCGCGCCCTCGTCTGGGGCGGCGCGATCGCCATCGTCGGCGGCGGAGCCGGCGACAGCACGCGCACGGCCGCGGACTTCGGCCAGTGGGCCACGAGCGACCTGAAGGCGGTGCTCGGCGACTACGAGCTGCGCGGACTGCCGCCGGTGACCGAGGAGGCGCAGGCCTCGAAGGAAGTGGCGTCCGACGCGTTCGGCTCGCGCTTCGCCGAGAAGATCACGGCGACCGCGACCACCAACCCGTTCTGGCAGTACCCGCAGTACGCCCAGATCGAGACCGTGATCGCGGACCGCGTGCAGGCCGTCCTCGTGGGACAGCAGAGCGCGAAGGACGCGATGGCGCAGGCCGGCGACCAGGCGCAGAAGCTGCTGGGCTGAGGAGCATCGCCATGACCCTCCGCTGGAAGGCCGGCGCCACCGCTGCCGCCGCCCTCACCGCACTCGTCCTCGCCGCGCCGGCTCCGGCCGCCGCCGCGACCCCCGACGTCGAGACCGTGCCCGTCACGGTCGACAGCTCCAACCAGTCCGGCTGGTGGAACCCGCTCGTCGTCGACGGCGACGAGACGTACTTCGCCTACAACGTGCCCGGTTCGGTGGCGGCGAAGCACCAGGTGAACCTGGCCGTCCGCGCCGCCGACGGCACGTGGACATCGGGCTGCCTGCGCCTGGCGACCGGGGCCTGCGCGGAGTATGCGGACGACAACGGCCACAACCAGCCGTCCATCGCGATCGACGGCGACGGGTACATCCACGCGTTCGTCTCCATGCACCACGAGCCGTGGAAGTACTTCCGCTCCACCGTGCCCTACGACGCGACCTCGCTCGTCGACGTGAGCGCCGAGATGCCCGACGCCGGCGCCGCGATCTCCTACCCGGTCACCGCGCAGGGCGCCGACGGCGACATCTGGCTCATGGTGCGGGTGGGCGCCGACCCGCAGGCCCGCCGCGACGGGGTGCTGTACCACTATGACCCCGTGGCCGGGACGTGGACCCGCGAGACGACGATCGCCGCCGCCGTGAACCACTCCTTCTACCCGGACGACCTCGAGGTCGATGCCAGCGGCAAGGTGCACGTGCTGTGGGAGTGGGGCCCGTGGCCGGCCGATCCCTACCGCCACCTCGGCTCGTACGCGGTGTACGACCCGGCCGCAGGCGGCTTCCGCGACGTCGCCGGGCAGGCGCTGCCGACCCCGATCCGCCCGGACACCCCCGGCGCCGTCGTGTGGCGCGGCTACGAGCCCGGCGAGACCATCGGCGACGCCGTGCCCGCGGTGCAGACCGCGAAGATGGCCCTGGCCGACGGCGACCTCGTGGGCGTGACCTACCGGTACGCGGACGAGACCGAGAACGCCTTCGACGTGCGGTGGGCGACCTGGACCGGCTCCGCCTGGACGAGCGAGACCCTCGTGGACACGGACGCCCTCGGTGGCGGCGTGCAGACCATCGCGGCGCTCGACACCACCACCGCCGGCGGCGAGACCCGCGTCTACGCCGTGGTGTCGGTGCAGGACTGCGGCATCACCCGCAGTCAGACGGTGCTGCTGACCGCCGGAGCGTCCGGATGGACCGCCGACACCGTGGGCGATCCGGTCGTGGGCCAGCAGCGCCTCCGCGCGGCGACCCGCACGGACGGCACCGACGTCGTCTACCTCAGCGCCCCTGCTGTCCCCAGCGGAGGGACGCTGCGGCATGCCGAGATCCCGCGCGACGGGCAGCCCGGCACCACCAGCCTCTCCGCCATCGTGGCCTCCCTCCGGGGCGACGCCGGCGGCGAGAACCTGGCGCTCGGCGGCACCGCGACCGCCTCGTCCCAGCTCCGCGCCGACACCGGCCCGGAGAAGGCGATCGACGGCGGCTGCACGGATGCGAGCCGGTGGATCTCGGCGGCCTCCGACACCCAGCCGACCATCACGGTCGAGTGGGACGAGGCCGCGCCGCTGGACGTCGTCCGGGTCCGCAGCGGATACACGGTCGGCCCGCCGCAGACCTCCGTGCTGCGCGACTTCACCGTCCAGCTGCGCACCGCGAGCGGCTGGGTCACGGTCGGCACCGTCACCGGCAACACGCAGACGACGGTCGTGGTCGACGCCCAGGGGCGGACGGCCGATGCCGTGCGCCTCGTCATCACCGACCCGTCCGACTCCGCCACCGACGTCGCCCGCGTCTACGAGATCGAAGCGATCGCCGCGCGCTGAGCGGCATCACCACCCCTCCCGAAAGGAACCCATCCCCATGCGCACCCAGACCGTCGAAGCCGACATCATCGTCGTCGGCGGCGGCCTCGCCGGAGTGAGCGCCGCCGTCGCGGCCGCCCGCCTCGGCCGACGTACCGTGCTGATCAACAACCGGCCGGTGCTCGGCGGCAACTCCTCCTCGGAGGTGAGGGTCTGGGTGTGCGGAGCGACCGCCCACGGCAACCAGCGGTGGGCGCGGGAGACCGGGATCATCGGCGAAATGTACCGGGAGAACCAGTTCCGCAACCCCGAGGGCAACCCCGTGTACTGGGACGACGTGGTGCTCGACATCGTGCGCCGCGAGCCCAACCTCACGCTGTTCCTCAACACGGAGGTGCTCGAGGCCGAGGCCACCGGACCCGACGACGCCCGTCGGGTCCGGTCGGTCACCGGTTGGACGATGGGCTCGGAGATCCGCACCGTCTTCCGCGGGCCGCTCTTCCTCGACTGCACCGGAGACGGCCTGGTCGGACGGCTCGTCGGCGCCCGGCACCGACTGGGCAAGGAGAGCCGCAGCGAGTTCGGCGAGGACTGGGCGCCCGAGCAGCCCGTGCGCGAGTTCCTCGGCTCGACGCTCCTCTTCTATACGAAGGATCTCGGGCACCCGGTGAAGTACGTCGCGCCGGAGAGCGCGAAGGACATCTCGACCACCCCGATCCCCTCGTCGCGCATCATCCGCAGCGGCGACAGCGGCGCGCACTACTGGTGGATCGAGTGGGGCGGCACGCTCGACATCGTCGACGACAACGAGGCCATCCGCGACGAGCTGCGGTCGGTGATCCTCGGCATCTGGGACCACATCAAGAACTCCGGCGAGTTCGACGCCGACAACCTGACCCTGGAGTGGATCGGCAACATCCCCGGCAAGCGCGAGTACCGCCGCTTCATCGGCGACTACACGCTGCGCCAGCAGGACATCCTGGAGCAGACGTCGTTCGATGACGGCATCGCGTTCGGCGGCTGGTCCATCGACCTCCATCCCGCCGAGGGCATGTACGCGACGGGGGCGGGCGCGGTGCAGCGCTTCTCGGACGGCGTCTTCGAGATCCCGTTCCGCTCGCTCTACTCCGTCAACGTCGACAACCTGCTCATGGCGGGTCGCGATATCTCGGCCACGCACATCGCCTTCGGTGCCGCCCGAGTGATGGCCACGTGCGCGGCGATGGGCGAGGCCGCGGGCACCGCCGCCGCCCTCTGCTACGCCCACGACGCCACGCCCCGGGAGCTGTACGAGAACCACCGTGCGGAACTCCGGCAGACGCTGCTGCGCGCCGACGCCTCCCTCATCGGCGTCGCGAACGAGGATCCCTCCGACCTCGCCCGCACCGCCGCCGTCACCGCGTCCAGCACCCTGCGCACGATCGGCACCCCGGAGAGCACCGTGGCCGCGGCGACCCCGCACACCCTGACGGACGACCTCGGCATCGTCGTCCCCGTGCACCCGCGCCTCGACACCACCGAGCTCCTGCTCAGCGCCGAGGCCGACACGCAGGTCATGGTGGAGGTCTGGTCCACGGGCCGTCCGCAGAACATCGTGCCCGCGGTGCTCGAGCACCGCACGGTGATCGACGTCCCCGCCGGTGGCCCGTCCTGGGTGCGGGCGGAGACGCCTTTCGCGCCGGAGGAGCCGCAGAACGCGATCGTCGTGCTCCGCGCGAACCCGCAGGTGCACGTGCAGCTCGCCTCCGAGCTGCCGCCAGGGGTGCTCACCCTCGTGCACCGCGTCGACAACGACGACCGCAACGTGCAGGTCGACCGCGACGGCCTCCTCGTGCAGTGGCCGACCAAGCCGCTGCGCGGCCGGGTGCCCGCGTTCCGCACGAGCCCGGACTCCGAGGCCGTCGCGCCGGAGCGCGCCGTCTCCGGCTACAACCGTCCGTTCGGCGGACCGCACCTGTGGGCGTCCGCCCCGGAGGCGGAGGGCCCGCAGTGGCTGCGCCTGGACTGGGAGCAGCCGGTCACGGCCTCCGAGATCCGTCTCGTGTTCGACGACGACGTGGACCTGGAGCTCAACACCCTGCATCACCACCGCAGCCCCGACGAGGTGCTGCCCCAGCTCGTGCGCGACTATCGCGTCGAGGTGCAGCCGGAGGGCTCGGACGAGTGGCGCACCGTGGCCGAGGAGCGCGACAACCGCCATCGCCTGCGGGTGCATCCGCTGCCGGCGGACCTCGGCGCCTTCACGGCCGCCCGCCTCGTGGTGGAGCGGACGAACGGCGTCGCGGAGGCACGCGTGATCGCGTTCCGAGTGCAATCGTGACGGAGGGCGCTAACGTGAAGGGCATCCGTCGTCCCGGCGGAGACCGTCGTCCCTCCAGGAGGCCGCAGGTGACCACCTCGCCCGGCGGCCGCGTGCTCCCCGTCGCGCGGGCCACCCGCACGGGGCTCATCGCGCTCGCGGTGCCGCATCTGGAGGAGCCGTACTTCGCGGAGCTCGGCTCGCGCATCGTCCGCGGCGCCGATGACCGGGGCCTGGCTGTGCTCATCGTGCAGACCGAGGGCGACCACGGCCGCGAGATCGACGTCGCCAACGGCGTCGGCCTGCCGCCCATCGACGGGCTCATCCACATCCCGCGCTCGCTCACGGTCGCCGACCTCACGCGCCGCACCTCCCCCGGGCCGCTCGTGCTGCTGGGCGAGCACATCCAGGTGAGCCCGTTCACGCACGTGACGATCGACAACCGGGCCGCCGCCTACACCGCCACGGAGCACCTGCTCGCGGTCGGCTGCCGCCGCATCGCCTTCGTCGGTCGCCGCGATGCCCGCCCGTCGGACGCCGCCGACCGTCGGCATGCCGGATACCTGGAGGCGCTGGCCGCCGCCGGAATCCCCGCCGATCCCGCACTCACCGCGCAGGTCGACGCCTTCACGGCCGAGGAGGGTGAACGCGTGGCGGGCGCCATGGCCGCCGCGGTCCCCGACCTCGACGGCATCGTCTGCTCGAACGACTCCGTTGCCCTCGGCGCCCTGGCCGCCCTTCAGGCCCAGGGACGGAACGTGCCGGGAGACGTCGCCGTCGTCGGCATCGACGACATCCGCGCCGCACGCTTCGCCGTCCCCGCCCTCAGCACCATCGCCCCCGACCACGCGCGCCTCGTGGACGCCGCGTTCACGGAGCTGGAACGGCAGATCGCCGCACCCCCGGGAGCCGATCTCCCGGTGCGGCACGTGACGGTCGGCGCCCGGCTGATTCCGCGGGCGAGCACGGCCCGATGACGGCGGCGGACTCAGTCCGCGAGGGCCGCCGCGAGCGCACGTTCGTCGCCGCCGTCGCGCGGCGCGACGTGCAGGGTACCGACGTGGGCGGCGAGCAGCTCCCGCGCGGAGTCGTCGAGGCCGTCGTCGGTGATGAGGCGGTCGATGTCGCTGAGGTCGGCGACGGTCGTGAGTCCGACCACGCCCCAGCGGCTGTGCTCCGCGAGGACGACGACCTCCCGCCCCGCAGCCATGAGCGCCCGGTTGGTCTCGGCCTCCAGCAGGTTCATGGTCGTGATCCCGGCCTGCTCGTCGAGGCCGTGGGCGTCGAGGAACACGAGGTCGCAGTGCAGGTGCTCGAGGGCGCGAACGGCGACCGGTCCGACGAGGGCCTGCGAGGGCGTTCGCACGCCCCCGGTGAGCACGACCGTCTGCGTGTACGGGGCGTCCGCGCGGTCCGGCGGCGAGAACAGGTCGGAGACCGGCAGGGCATTCGTGACGACCGTGAGCTCCGGGATGCGCACGAGCTCCCGCGCGAGCGCCAGCGCCGTGGGTCCGCCGGAGATGCCGACCGCCATGCCCGGCTCGACGAGGCCCGCGGCCGCCGCGACGATCGCCCGCCGTTCCGCCGAGGCCGCCGGAGCCGGAACCAGACGCTGGAGGCCCCGCGCCCGCACGCCGCCACGGATGCGCTCGACCGCGCCCTCCTCGGCCAGCTGATCGACGTCGCGCCGCACCGTCATCTCGCTCACCTGCAGCGTGGCCGCGAGCTCGCCGATGGACGCAGTGCCGCGATCGCGGGTCAGGGCGAGGATGCGCTCGCGTCGTTCCGTGACCAGCACGCGGTCTCCTTCCGATGGAGCCTCCAGTCTGCCACGCACCCCCGCCCGCCCCACTCCCGGAACAGGATCCCTCAGCCCGCATGACCTTCCCCGAGCCTTACGCCACCTGGTTCCCCGATGCCGCGTTCGACGGCAGCTACGGCCGCACCGAAGCCGACCTCCGCGCCGTCCGCCCCGTGCCCGCGCCGCCCGGTTTCGCCGACCGCTGGCGGCGCTGGCGGCGCGAGGCCGCCGCGGTGGACGCGGCCCCCGTGGTCCTCTCCACCTCCGAGGAGCAGGGCCGTCGGGTGTCCGTCGTCGAGCATGCCGGCGTCAACGGCGTGCGACTGCGGGCCTGGGTGGTCGAGCCCCTCGACGGCCCTCCCCGCGCGGGCGTCGTGCACGGCCACGGCTACGGGGGTCGCGACGCGGTCGATCTCGCCCGGGTGCCGGACGACGTCGCGGCGATCTATCCCGTGGCCCGCGGGCTCGGCGTGCTGAACGCGGGGATCGGAGCGCCCGAGCCCACCCCCGAGCACGTGCTCGCGGGCATCGACGATCCGGAGCGCTACGTGCTCGGCCTCTGCGCGCGCGACCTGTGGCTGGCGGCGGACGTCCTCGTCTCGGTCGTCGGCGCGCTTCCTCTCTACTACGTCGGGGAGAGCTTCGGCGGCGGCATCGGCGCGCTCGCCCTGCCGTGGGACGACCGGTTCGTGGGGGCCACCCTCATCGTGCCGAGCTTCGGCCAGTACGACGAACGGCTGGCGGTGCCGTGCCTGGGGAGCGGGGAGACCGTGCGTCAGCACGTCCTGCGGCATCCCGAGGCCCGCGAGGTGCTGCGCTGGTTCGACTCCTCGACGAGCATCGGCTTCGCGGAGGTACCGGTCCGGGTGGAGGCGGCTCTCTGGGACCAGTACGTGCCGCCGCAGGGGCAGTTCGCGGTCGCCGCGGGGGCCCATGATCTCGAGCTGGCGGTGCTTCCGGCCGGCCATGCGGAGTATCCCGGGTGGGACGACGTGACGGCGGCCGCGATCCGCGACGGGCGCGCACATCTCGAGCGCGCGCTTGCCCGCTGAGACCGCCGCATGCGCGGCTCCTCGCGCGCGGGAGAGCACTGGACGCAACCTGTCATAACAGGTACAGTGAGCTTGTCATTACAGGTTGCGCGACGACGCAGCACCCGTTTCGAGGAGCATGGATGCCCGAGTACCAGACCCCGCCGATCTCCCCGATGGCGATCGCCTTCGACGCTGAGAAGCTCACCCTCTCCCCCGAAGGCCCCACGCTGACCCGGCGGATGTCCGACCTCGAGGGCCTGTTCCGCGACCACGACGCCTGGGCGGCCGCCGCCGCGGGCGAGGACCCGATCGTCTACACGGTCGTCAGCTCCCCTGTGCCCGAGATCGAGCGCGAGCTGCCGCAGTCGATCACCACGATCATGCCCGGCGACACGGGCGGCGAGCTCTGGATGACCAAGGGCCACCAGCACCCCGACCACCAGGGCGAGATCTACCTCGCGCTGCACGGCCGCGGCGGACTGCTCATGTTCGACGGCGAGCGCACTGAATGGCTCGACATGCTCCCGGGCACCATCGGCTACATCCCGCCGGGCTGGGCGCACCGCTCCGTGAACACCGGGGACGAGCCCTACTCCTTCCTCGCCGTGTACCCGGGTGGTGCAGGCCACGACTACGGCTGGGTGCTGGAGCACGGCATGGGCTCGCGGGCGTTCCGCGCGGAGTCCGGCGTCGACCTGCGTCCCTACGCGGAATAGGCTCCGGCCATGATCATCGCCCACGACCTCGGCACGACCGGGAACAAGGCGTCCCTGCACCACGACGACGGCCGCCTGATCGCCGCGGTCACGGTTCCCTACCCCGCCCACTTCGCGGCCGGCGGCGTCGCCGAGCAGGACCCGGCCGACTGGTGGCACGCGGTCGTCACGGCGACCCGCGATCTGCTCGCGCGCACCGGTACCGCCGCCGCCGACGTCGCCGGGCTCGTGGTCAGCGGGCAGATGATGGGCGCCGTGCTGCTCGACGCCGACGGAGAGCCCGCGCGGCCGGCGATCATCTGGGCCGACACCCGCGCCGGCGCCCAGCAGCGCGAGCTCGAGGCGGCGGTCGGCGCCGAGCGCGCGTACGGCATCCTCGGTCACCGCCTCAACCCCACCTACTCGATCGAGAAGGTCATGTGGGTCCGGGACAACGAACCCGAGGTGTGGGAGCGCGTGCGCCGGGTGTGCGTGGCCAAGGACTTCATCGTGCTGCGGCTGACCGGGCGGTTGGCCACCGACCGTTCGGACGCCTCCGGCACGAACGCGTACGACCAGGTCGCCGGCACGTGGTCCCCCGAGATCCTCGCCGCCGCGCGGCTCGATCCCGCCCTGTTCCCCGAGATCCTGGAGTCGACGCAGATCGCGGGCCCGCTCACGGCCGCCGCGGCCGAAGCGCTCGGGCTGCACACCGGCGTCCGGGTCGTCATGGGCGGCGGCGACGGACCGCTCGCCGCGGTCGGCTCCGGAATCGTGGCGCCCGAGGACGGCGCCTATGTCTGCCTCGGCACCTCGTCGTGGATCTCCTTCGCGGCGGACGCCCCGCTGCACGACGCCGCGATGCGGACCTTCACCTTCGACAACGTCGTCCCGGGCTCGTTCGTGCCGACCGCGACCATGCAGGCCGGCGGCGCCTCCGTGCAGTGGATCGCCGAAGCCCTCTCCGTCGACCCCGCGCACCCGGAGACGGGGCGCCTCGTCGCCGAGGCCGCGAGCGATGTCGACACCGACGACCTCTACTTCCTTCCCTACCTGCTCGGCGAGCGCTCCCCGCTGTGGGATCCCGACGCGCGCGGCGCGTTCGTCGGTCTCGCCCGCCACCACGGGCGGGCCCACCTCGTGCGCGCAGTCCTGGAGGGGACGGCGTTCAACCTCCTCACCTGCATCCAGGCGTTCCGGGGAGCTGGCGCGACGATCGACCGCATCGACGCCGTCGGCGGCGGCGCGCAGAGCGACGTCTACCTCGCCGTCCTCGCCGACGTCTGGGGAGTGCCGGTTCGTCGCCGCACCATCGTGGAGGAGGCGAACAGCCTCGGTGCCGCGGTCACGGGAGCCGTCGGTCTCGGCCTCACCGACTTCTCCGCCGCCCGAGCGCTCAGCGAGGTCACCGCCGAGTTCACGCCCGACCCCTCCCGGCATGCGGTCTACGCCGAGCGCCACGCGCGTTTCACCGACGCCTACACGGCCCTCGCGCCGTGGTTCGCCGGAAGGCCGCATTGATGGGCGTCATCCTCGTCACGAGCCGCTCCTTCTCGGACGGCGACCTCGACCTGGTCGGGCGCGCCGCGCAGGCCGGACACCGTATCCTCCGCGGACCCGCGCATCACGACCTCGACGAGCTGCGGGTGCTGCTGCACGGCGCCGACGCCTGGATCGCCGGCACCGGACCGGTCACCGACGCGCACCTCGCCGCCGGCCCGAAGCTCAAGGTCGTGGCGCGCTACGGGGTCGGCACCGAGGCGGTGGACCTCGCGGCGGCACGCGAGCGCGGCATCCCGGTCACGAACACCCCCGGCGCGAACGCCGACGCGGTCGCCGACCACGCGGTCGGCCTCATGCTCGCCGCCCTGCGCACCATCCCGGACGGCGACCGCCGCGTGCGGACCGGCGACTGGACCGTGCGCCGCGGCCGGGAGCTCGGCGCCGCGACGGTCGGCATCGTCGGCTTCGGGCGGATCGGCCAGGGGGTCGCGCGGCGACTGGGCGGGTTCGGTCCGCGGCTGCTCGCCTCCGACCCGTTCCTGCCCGCCGACCTCGTGCGGGACCGCGGCGCCGAACCCGTCACCCTCGACGACCTGTTCCGCACCGCCGATGTGATCACCCTGCACGCCCCCGGCGGGCAACAGCTCGTCGACGCGGACCGCCTCGCCGGGATGCGGCCGGGCACCGTGCTCGTCAACACCGCCCGGGGCGACCTCGTGGACGAGCAGGCCGTGGCCGACGCGCTCCGCGACGGCATCCTCGCCGGGTACGCGGCGGACACCCTCGACGGCGACACGGCCGCGCACGACAGCCCCCTGCTCGACCCGGCGCTCGCCGACCGCGTCATCGTCACCCCGCACCTCGGTGCCCAGACCACCCAGGCCGTCGACAACATGGGGGCGCTGTCCCTCGACGACGTGATCGCGGTCCTCCGTGGCGCCGACCCCGCCCACCCCGTCCCCGTCCCCGCGTCCGCCCCCGAGGAGAACCGATGACCACCGCCGCGACGCCCTCCGCACCGCCCGCCACCGCCGACTACATGGGCTTCGTGGGCGTCACCACCGCCTCGTCGTCGATCATGAAGGTGTTCCCGCTGTGGGCCGACATCCTCGGCCTCCCCACCCGGACCCTCGTCGGCCACGACCTGCCGATGGATGCCGACCCCGCGCAGTACCGCGCCATGGTCGAACAGATCCGCGACGACCCGCACCACCGCGGCGCGCTCGTCACCACGCACAAGATGAACGTGTACGCGGCGGCGTCCGACCTGTTCGACGAGCTCGATCCGTTCGCGGTGTCCTGCGCCGAGATCTCGAGCATCGCCAAGCGCGGCTCCACGCTGTCCGGCCGCGCGAAGGACCCGATCACGGTCGACCTGGCGCTGCGCGACTTCCTGCCCGCCGATCACTTCGCGCGCACCGGTGCCGAGGTCGTCATCCTCGGGGCCGGTGGTTCCGGCACCGCCCTGAGCTGGGCCCTCGCCGAGCGGGACGACGCCCCCGCGCTCATCACCGTCACCGCGCGCACCCAGGACAAGCTCGACCACCTCCGCGAAGTGCACCTCCAGCACGGCACCCCGGAGGGACTGCTTCGCTACGTCGTCACCGAGACGCCGGAGGAGGCCGACGCTCTGGTCACGGCCGCCCCCGCGGGATCGGTCATCGCGAACGCCACCGGGCTCGGCAAGGACCGCCCCGGGTCGCCCCTGACCGACGCGGTCGTCTTCCCCCAGGGCGCGTACGTGTGGGAGTTCAACTACCGCGGCTCGCTGGAGTTCCTGCACCAGGCCGAGGCGCAGGAGGACGATCGCGCGCTGCTCGTGGTCGACGGCTGGCGGTACTTCATCCACGGCTGGTCGCAGGTCGTGGCGGACGTGTTCGACCTCGACCTCACGCCCGAGACCGTCGAGCGCCTCGCGGAGGCTGCGGAGTCGGTGCGCTGATGCCCGCCGTGCGGACCGTCCTCGGCGACATCGACCCGTCGCAGCTCGGGCGCGTGGACTACCACGAGCACCTGTTCCAGGTGTCGCCGCTGCTGGTCGGGGACGAGCTCGACGACGAGGCCGCGTCCGGCGAGGAGGCCGGTCTGCTGCGGGCGAGCGGCTTCGAGGCCATGGCCGACGCCACGCCGTTCGGCCTGGGCCGCGACCCCGCCGCCGTCGCCCGCATCAGCGCCGCGACCGGGCTGCATGTCGTCGCGACGACCGGTCGACACCGTGAGGCCCACTACGGCCCCGACCACCCGATGCAGGTGTGGGGCGCCGACCGCCTGGCCGCCCTGTTCGTGTCCGACCTCACGCGCGGGATGCCGGCGGATGACGCCGCGGTGTTCGAGACGCCAGACGTGCCCCTCGCCGCGGGCCCTGGAGGGGAGCCCGTGCGCGCCGGGATGCTGAAGGGCGGCGCCGACTACTGGCGCATCAGCCCGTTCGAGCGGACGACCCTGGTCGCCGTCGCCCGGGCGCACCGGGAGACGGGAGCGCCCGTCATGGTGCATCTGGAGTTCGGCACCGCGGCCCACGAGGTCCTCGACCTCCTGGAGGCCGAGGGGGTGGCAGCGGATCGCGTCGTCCTGGCCCACGCCGACCGTGACCCCGACCCCGGTCTGCACGTCTCGCTCGCCGAGCGCGGTGCCCACCTCGGCTACGACGGCTTCGCCAGGCCGCGCACCCGGTCCGACGCGGAGCTGCTGGCGCTCACGGTCGCCGTGGTCGAGCGCGGGGCCGGCGACCGGATCCTGCTCGGAGGCGACGTCGCCCGTCGCACCCGGTACATCGCCTACGGCGGCATGCCGGGTCTCGCCTACCTCGGCGAGCGCTACCTCCCGCGACTCCGCGAAGCCGTCGGCGATGACGCGGTGCACCGGATGCTCGTCACGACGCCGGCGCGCTTCCTGACTCTCCGCCCCTGACCACCCGAACCCGAGGAGTCGTCATGCCCGAACCCACCGTCCTCCACGCCGTCTTCACCGCGCAGCCCGGGGCCGCCGACCGCGTCGCGGCACTGCTGCGGGACTTCGCCGAGGTCGTCCGCGCCGAGGAGGGCAACATCGTCTTCGAGGCCCACCGTCTCGTCGACGACCCCGACCGCTTCTTCGTCTACGAGGTCTACCGCGACGAGGACGCCTTCCAGGCCCATCTCCACGCACCCGCCGGCGTCCCCTTCAACGCCGCGCTCCAGGAACTCATCGTCGAGCCCACCTCGATCCTCACGTTCCTCCGCCCCCTCTGACCCCGTCTGACCCCTCTCCGTCTCCCCTCTCCGTCTCCCTGTTTCACCTGCACGACCTCGCCACGCCCGCACGCCCGTTCCGGCCCCCTCGTCGTGCCCCCGTCACCCCGTCGTGCATCCGCCCCTCGTCGTGCCCACGTCCGTCCTTCTGGCTGACCGTCCCTCGTGCCACACGGCTCCGCTCGGCCCTCCGGTTTCACCTGCACACCCCTGTCACGACGGCACGACCCAACCGCCCACCCGGTCACACATCGGTCCCCGCGTCGTGCATCCGTCCCACCCCCGTCCCCCCACCCCGGACCCCAGACCGATCCCAGACCCAGACCCCAGACCGACCCGACCCCGGACCCTGTTCATCTGCACGACCCCGAGACGGGTGCACGAGGAAACCGGGGGTCCGATCGTGCATCCGCCCCGGGGTCGTGCAATCGGACCGCCGATCGCCCACGGACCACGGACCACGGACCACGGACCACGGACCACGGATCACGGACCCACGGACCCGGAACACCACTGAACACGACGAAGCCCCCCGCCCGAAGGCGAGGGGCTCCGTCGTGCGGGTCACTCGTAGAGGACCGCGGCGATCTTGTCGTCGTCGATGTTGTTCTTGTCGTACCAGTAGGAACCGGTGTCGTAGAACTCCTCGACGTCGTCGCCGTTGGCCGCGTCGTAGGCCGCCTGCACGACCTGGGCGCCGATGCCGATCGGGTCCTGCGTGATGGCGCCGGCCATGGTGCCGTCCTTGATGGCGTTGATCTGGGCTGCACCGGAGTCGAAGCCGACGATGGTGATCTTGCCCTTCTCCAGGCCGAGCTCGTTCACGGCGTTCACGACGCCGATGGCCGAGCCCTCGTTGGTGCCGTAGATGCCCTTGAGGTCGGGGTGCGCCGCGATGAGCGTCTTGGCGATGTCGGCCGACTTCAGGTGGTCGCCGTCACCGTACTGGATGTCGACGATCTCGATGTCGGGGTAGTCCGCCTCGATCTTCTCGACGAAGCCGTCGCGACGCTCGACACCCGTCGAGTTGATCTGCGAGTGACCGACGATGGCGACCTCGCCCTCGCCGCCGATCAGCTCGGCCATGTGCTCGGCCGCCAGCGCGCCGGCGACCTTGCTGTCCGTCGCGGAGAGGCTGAGTCCGACGTCGCCGTTGCACGGGGCGTCGAAGTAGACGACGGGGATGTCCTTCGACTTCGCCTGCTCGAGCGGGGCGACGCACGCCTCGGGGTCGAGGGCGGCGTAGGCGATGGCGTCCGGGTTCTTGTCGATCGCGGCGGTCAGCATCTCGAGCTGCTGCGCGATCTCGGTCTCGGCGGCCGGGCCCTCGAAGGTGATCTTGACACCCAGCTCCTGGGCCTTCTCCTCCGCACCCTTCTTGACGGCCTGCCAGAACTGGTGCTGGAAGCCCTTCGAGACCATGGCGATGTACATCTCGCCGTCGCTGCTGCCGGTGTCGCCGCCCGAGCCCTCTTCGATCACGTCGCCGCCGCCGGCACAGCCGGCGAACACGAGCGCGGATGCGGCCACGAGTGCCGCGAATGCGGTCTTCTTGCCGAATTTCATGGAAACTCCGTTGTTCTGTGTGGGTGCCGGCCAGGACCGGCGGGTGGACATTCGTGGTGCCTGTGCGGAGGGTTCCGCGGGGTCCGGCCGGAGCCGGGGACGGCGGCGGGCACGGGTTTCGCCGCCGCCGTGTCTCAGGTCCGCTGGCGGTTGCGCAGCGAGTCGAGGAAGACGGCCAGCAGGACGACGACGCCGACGACGATGTTCTGCCACTCCGGCTGGATCGACATGATCCGGAGGCCGTTGACCAGGACGCTCATGATGAGCGCACCGATCACGGTGCCGAGGATCGAGCCGCGGCCGCCGAGCAGCGAGGTGCCGCCGATGATCACGGCCGCGATGGCCTGCAGCTCGTAGCCCGTGCCGATCTGCGGCTGGGCCGAGTCGAGGCGGGCGGCGATAACGATGCCGGCGATGCCGGTGAAGGCGCCCGCGAACATGTAGATGAGGATCGTCCAGCGGCGCGTGTTGACGCCGGAGAGGCGCGTGGCCTCCTCGTTCGATCCGATCGCGAACGTGTACCGCCCGAGGAGCGTCTTCGACAGCACGAGCCAGGCGACGATCGCGAGGGCCGCGGTGATGAGCACCGCGTTCGGGATGCCGGGGATGAGCACGCCGAGCGCGATCTTCTTGAAGTCGGGAGCCGAGGTCGAGAAGTAGATCGGCGCGACGTTCGAGATGACGAGGGCGAGGCCGCCGGCGATCATCATCATGGCCAGCGTCGCGATGAACGGCGGCAGCCGCAGGAAGGTGATGTTGACGCCGTTCACCAGACCCATGAGCACACCGGTCGCGATGCCGCCGAGCACGCCCACCCACACGGGCAGGCCCAGGTTGGTGATGAGCACACCCGTCATCACGGCGCAGAGCGCCATGCCGGTACCGATCGACAGATCGATGCCGCCGGTGATGATGACGAACGTCGTGCCGAGGGCGAGGATGCCGATGACCGCGGTGGACAGCAGCACCGTGGCGATGTTGCTGAAGGTGAAGAAGTTCGGGCTGGCGATCGAGAAGAAGATGACCAGGACGATCAGGGTGCCGAACGCGAGCGACTGCTGGAACTGCCGCTTGAGGAACCCGGCGACGTCGCGCTTGTCGGTGTCCTCGTTGACGGCCGTCTGGATGATCGTCGTCGTCGACGATCCGGACTGCTGTGGGGTGCTCATCAGTCTTCCTCCCCGTGGGCTGCGAGTTGCATGATCTTCTCCTGGCTGGCTTCCTCGTTGCGGAGCGTCCCGGTGATGCGGCCGTTCGCGAACACGGCGATGCGGTTCGCGACCCGGAGGATCTCGGGGAGCTCCGACGAGATGACGATGATGGACTTGCCCGCGTCGGCGAGCTGCTGCATGAGGCGGTAGATCTCCTCCTTCGCACCGACGTCGATGCCTCGCGTCGGCTCGTCGAAGATGAGGATGTCGCAGTCGCGCATCAGCCACCGGGCGATGACGACCTTCTGCTGGTTCCCTCCGGAGAGGAGCTTGACGACCTGGTTGACCGAGGGGGTCTTGACCCGCAGCTGCTGGACGTATTCCTTGGTGCGGTTCTTCGCCTTGCTGTCGCCCATCCAGCCGATGCCGTTGGCGTAGGAGCCGAGCGACGCGAGCACGGTGTTGAAGGTGACGTCCTGCTCGAGCATGAGGCCGAGCAGCTTGCGATCCTCGGAGAGGTAGCCGACGCCGTGCTTGACCGCGTCCGCGGGCTGTGCGATGCGGACGGTGCGCCCGCCGATCGTGATCGTGCCGCCGTCGCGGTGGTCGGCGCCGATCACGGCCCGGGCGGTCTCGGTGCGGCCGGCGCCCATGAGGCCGGCGAATCCGAGGATCTCGCCCTTGTGCAGCTGGAACGACACGTCCTTGAGGAGCTTCCGCGTGGAGAGCCCCTGCACGTCGAGCACGATGGGGTCGTTGAGATGCTCCCGCGCCTGCGGACGCGTGCCCTCGTCGATCACGCGGCCGACCATCATCTCGATGATCGTCGGAATCGTGATCTCGGACTTGTCGAGTGATCCGATGTATGTGCCGTCGCGGAGCACGGTCACGCGGTCGGCGAGGCGGCGCAGCTCGTCCATGCGGTGCGAGATGTAGACGATGCCGGTGCCGCGCGCCTTGAGCTGCTCGATGAGGACGAAGAGGGTCTCGACCTCGCTGTCGGTGAGGGCCGACGTCGGCTCGTCCATGATGAGGACCTTGGCGTTGAAGGACAGCGCCTTGGCGATCTCGACCATCTGCTGCTCGGCCACCGTCAGCTCTCCCACGCGCTGGCGGGGGTCGAGGTGGATGTCCAGGCGCTGCAGCAGCTCGGCCGTCTGCCGGTTGAGCTTCCGCTCCGACAGGAACGGGCCCGTCGTGGGCTCGCGGCCGACGTAGATGTTCTGCGCGACCGTGAGGTCGGGCATCAGGTTGAGCTCCTGGTGGATGATCGTGATCCCCAGCTCCTGCGCCTGCAGCGGGCTGGTGAGCTCGACCTCCTGCCCCTCGAACGTGATCGTGCCCTCGTCCTTGGTGTAGATCCCGGAGAGGATCTTCATCAGGGTGGACTTGCCGGCACCGTTCTCACCCACGAGGACGAGCACCTCGCCGGCGCGCACCTCGAGATGCACGTCCTTCAGCGCCTGGACACCGGGGAATCCCTTGCTGATCCCCTCGACCCTCAGGATGGGTCCACTCATGCGCTCACCTGCTTCCTTGAAGGTTCTGTCGCGATTTCGGCGGACCGTTCCGCCGTAAACATCGGATCAATTCTGCGTCCTGCACCCGGGTCAGTGCAAGTTGTATCTAAATGTATCTAACGATCGGCGGCGGGGGAAGACCTGTAATAACATCTTGATCTCGAAGCACCCGCGGGCCTCAGTGGAGGCGGATGGAGTCGACCGCCACGAGCTTGTCGCGGATGTAGTCGTTCGCGTGCGCCCCGAGTTCGTCGTTGTCCGTCCAGAGGTTGCGCCAGATTCCGAGCATGCGGCTGAGGTCAGGCGCGACCACGGCCGAGGAGAACGACTCGAACACGATGGGGCCGTCGTAGCCGATGCGTCCGAGCGCCTTGAAGAACGTGTCGAAGTCGACCGTCCCGGTGCCGAGATAGCCGCGGTGGCTCTCGCCGATATGCACGTACCGCAGGGCCGGGGCCGCATCGAGCACCGGCGCGAACATATCCGACTCCTCGATGTTCATGTGGTACGTGTCCAGGTGGATGCCGAGGTTCGGACGGTCGACCTCAGCGAGGTACGCCAGCGCCTGCCGCGCGGTGTTCAGCACGTTGGTCTCGTAGCGGTTGACGACCTCGAGCGAGACGGAGACTCCCCGCTCGGCGGCGTGGTCGGCCACTCGGGCGATCGTCCGACGGCTCGAGGCGAGACCCTCGGGCGTGACCGGATCCATGTACTTCTTCATGGCGCTGTAGATCACGCCGCAGAAGTGCGTGCCCCCGAGCTCGGCGAGCACGTCGACCGCGCGGAGCAGGAGCGCCTCGCCCGCGGCCACCACGGCGGGGTCACCGCTGGTGATGTCGGTCTCGTCGGAGAGCCCGAGCGAGGCGCTGACCGCGAGTCCGTGCTCCGCGAGGGCGGCCTTCGCGGCGGCGACGTCGAACGAGAACGGATCCATCAGCGGGAACTCGATGAGGTCGAAGCCCGCCTGCTTCGTCTTCTCGACCGCGAGCCGGATGCCGTCCGCGTCGAAGGTCCCCGTCCAGACGAGTCCGTGGCAGCCGATGTTCATGAGCGCTCCTCCGGCGGGTGTCCGGCACCGTCGCCGCGCGGACTTGGCACGTTACAAGTCCGGTGTGCGAGTCACGCTACGTCGCCGTCGACCGGGGTGTCAAGAACTTTCTTGGCACGTTACAAGTCCTCCGCTAGCCTGGGCCTCATCGGGCCGCACACCGACGGCCCCACCGTCGAAGGAGACCCATGTCCGCGAGCGTGAAGGACGTCGCGGCTCTCGCGGGGGTCTCGGCATCGACCGTGTCGAACTACCTCAATCACCCGCACGTCCTCGGCGCCGCCAGCCGCGAGCGGGTGCGCGCCGCGATCGCCGAGCTCGGCTTCGTGCCGAACGAGTCGGCCCGCCAGCTCCGCGCGGGATCGAGCAAGGCCCTCGCCCTCATCCTCCTCGACGCCTGGCTGCCGTACTTCAACGACCTCTCCCGCGGCGTCGACGACGTGGCGCGGGAGGGCGGCTGGTCGCTCTTCTTCAGCGACAGCGCCCGCGACGTCGCCCGCGAGGAGCAGAACATCGACATGTTCGAGGCCCACCGGGTGCAGGGCATCATCATCTATCCGCGCGGCGATGTCGTGCCGCGGCTGGAGCAACTCGCGACCCGCGGGATCCGCTCGGTGGTCGTCGGCCCCATCCGGGATTCGCCCTCCGTCGCCGCGGTCACCTTCGACGACCGCGGCGGAGGACGGCTGGCCGGTGAGCACCTGCTGTCCCTCGGCCGACGCCGCATCCTGTTCCTCGGAGCCCCGACGGTCAGCCAATCGAACGACCGCCTCGCCGGCCTGCGCGATGCGGTGGCGGGCACGGACGTCCGCGTCTCCGTCCTCGACGTCGAGCATCTGGCGACCGAGGACGGCCTCCGCGCCGGGGCAGGCCTCGTCGAGCTCCCGGCGGACGAGCGCCCGGACGCGGTCTTCGCCGCGAACGACGGGGTGGCCCTCGGTGTGCTGACGCAGCTGCTCCGCCACGGCATCCGGGTGCCGGAGGAGATCGCCCTCGTCGGCTTCGACGACGTGGCCGCCGCACACCAGGGCGTGGTGCCGCTGACGAGCGTGCGGCAGCCCGGCTACGAGATCGGCCGCGCCGCCGGGGCCGCGCTGCTGCAACTCCTCGCCGATCCGACCGCTCCCCCGCCGGCGCCGACGCCGTTCCCGGCCGAGCTCATCGTGCGGGAGTCCACCGTCGGGCGGTGAACCCGGCGTTCACAACTCAGGAGAAGAGCGCGGCTCCGCGTCGAAACGGCCCGTCCAGCCGCTTTCACCGACGCAGCTCCTGAGTTGTGAACGGAGTCAGGCCGAGGGGTGGCCGACCACGCCCTTCCGGAGCAGTGCGTTGCCGTACTTGCGCGTCTCCCCCGTGCGCACCATGAGGTACGCCTCCTTCGCGACCTCGTAGTACGCGAAGCGCTCGACGAAGCGCGTGGTGTCGAGCTCCGTACCCGCCGCGGCCATGAGCTCGCGTTGCACATCCAGCACCTCGCCGTCGGCCGAGGTCATCAGGTCGATGCCGGGCGCGTCGTCGAGTGGCAGCACGCTGCGGATCGCGGCCACGACCTCCGGCGTCGTGGTCCCGGGAAGTTCGACCACCCGTGCGCCCAGTCCCCACGCCGGGAAGTGCGCGTCGGCGACGACCACCGCGTCGGAGTGCCCCATCCGGTCGAGATGCAGCAGCAGCTCCCCGGTCAGCAGCGGGTGGATTCCTTCGAGCACGGCGGCTCCTCTCGGTGGACGGGGGTCAGGAGGTGGGGATGAGGCCCTCGGCCGCGAGGTTCTCCCACAGGGCCGACGGGATCTCCAGGGCAGCGTACTCGGCGTTCTGCCGGAGCTGCGCCGGACGGCTGCCCCCGACGACCACCGAGCGCACCACGTCAGACTGCAGCGGGAACTGGATCGCCGCGGCCGGCAGGGGCACATCGTGATCGGCGCACACCGCGGCGATGCGCACGAGGCGGTCCCACAGCTCGTCGGGGAGCTGCCCGTACTCGTAGCGGCCATCGCGTCGCGGCTCGTTCGAGGCGAGCAGGCCGGAGTTGAACACCGACGCCGCGACGATCCCGGTCCCGGTCTCGCGGCACGCGGGCAGCACGTCGACCGCGGCGGGCTGCTCCAGCAGCGTGTACCGACCGGCCACCATCACGAGGTCGAGGTCGGCCGAACGCACCGATGCCGCGAGGGCGTCCGACACCATCGAGCCGATGCCGATCGCGGTCACCTCACCGTCGGCGCGCAACTGCTCCAGGGCGGGAAGGGCCTCGGCGAGCGCGAGGTCGAGGTCGTGCCGCTCCGGGTCGTGCAGGTAGAGGAGGTCGATGCGCTCGATGCCCAGGCGCTCGCGCGACTCCTCCAGGCTCGTCCGGATGCCGTCCGCCGAGAAGTCCCACACGCGCTGGAGGTCGTCCGGTACGTGGAAGTCGTTCGCGGTGTCGAGGCCGCCGGCGTGGTCGGGGTTCGGGCGCAGCAGCCGGCCGACCTTGGTCGAGAGCACGTACTCGTCCCGCGGCTTCGTCTGCAGGAAGGCTCCGAGTCGGCGCTCGGACAGCCCGAGGCCGTAGTGCGGAGCGGTGTCGTAGAAGCGGATGCCGCTCTCCCACGCCGCGTCCAGCACCGCCCACGCGTCGTCGTCGGACAGCTCACGGAAGAGGTTGCCGACGTTCGCGGCACCGTAGCCGAGGGTCGGGACGGTCAGGCGCTCAGGCGTGGACATGCGCACCCGTCCAGGTGTACTCCGCGATGCTGTCGGCCTTCATCTCCATGCCCGTACCCGGCGCGGTCGGAGCCATGTAGGAGCCGCCCTGGATGTCGGTCGGCACGATGAAGTGCTCGTGCAGGTGGTCGACGAACTCGATCAGGCGGCCTTCGCGAGTGCCTGAGACGGCGACGAAGTCGAACATCGACAGGTGCTGCACGGCCTCGCACAGCCCCACGCCGCCGGCATGCGGACACACCGGCACGTCGAACTTCGCCGCGAGCAGCAGGTTGGCGATGTTCTCGTTCACTCCCGCGACGCGGACGGCGTCGATCTGCATGACCGAGATCGCGTCGGCCTGCAGGAGCTGCTTGAAGATCATCCGGTTCTGCGCGTGCTCACCGGTGGCGACACGGATGGGCGCGACGCCGCGGGCGATCTCCGCGTGCCCGAGGATGTCGTCGGGGCTGGTGGGCTCCTCGATCCATGCGGGGTGGAACTCGGCGAGCGCGTTCACCCACTCGATCGCCTCGGAGACCTCCCAGCGCTGGTTCGCGTCGATCGCGATGGGGAAGTCCGGGCCGCACACTTCCCGAGCCTTCCGGAAGCGGCGGATGTCGTCGTCGAGGTCGGCGCCGACCTTGAGCTTGATCTGCGTGAATCCGTCGGCCATGGCCTCGCGGGCGAGGCGCTCGAGCTTCTCGTCGGAGTAGCCGAGCCAGCCGGGGCTGGTCGTGTAGCCCGGGTAGCCGGTGGCGAGGAGCTGCTGCTCGCGCTCGGCCCGGCCGGGCTCCGCCGTGCGCAGGATCTCCAGCGCCTCCTCGCGGGTGAGGGCGTTGGTGAGGTAGCGGAAGTCGACGAGGTCGACGAGCTCCTCCGGGGTCATCCGGGCGAGGAGCTGCCAGAGCGGCAGGCCCGCGCGCTTGGCCTTGATGTCCCACAGCGCGTTGATGACCGCGCCGATGGCCATGTGCATGACGCCCTTCTCCGGCCCGAGCCAGCGGAGCTGCGAGTCGCCGATGATCTCGCGGAACGTGCCGCCCATGTCATCGAGCAGCGGTTCGATCTCCCGCCCGACGAGGTGTCCGGCGAGCGCGTCGATGGCCGCGACCTGCACGTCGTTGCCGCGGCCGATCGTGAAGACGAAGGCGTGCCCCTCGATGCCGTCGGCGGCGTCCGTGCGGACGATGACGTACGCGGCGGAGTAGTCGGGGTCCGGGTTCATCGCGTCGGAGCCGTCGAGGCTCAGCGACGTGGGGAAGCGGATGTCGGTGGTGTCGAGGGCGACGATACGGCTCACGGGGTTCCTCTCCATGCGCGGGTCGTTCTTCCGCGCGGATCTCTTGGAGTGTAAACATCCGATGTCTATACTGTCAACGAGACCGGCCGCTGAGCAGCGGCCTCCCGAACGATCAGGAGAATCATGAAGTTCGCGCGGCTCGGCACCCCGGGGGCGGAGATCCCCGTCCTCCTGGAGGGTGACCGCTACCTCGACCTCCGCCCGGTGACATCCGATGTCAACGGCGACTTCCTTGCGGGAGACTTCGTCGCCCGCGTCGCCGCCGCCCGCGACGCCGGGGAGCTCCCCGAGCTGCCGGACGCCGCGACGATGCGCATCGGCGCCCCGATCGCCCGCCCGAGCGCGGTGATCTGCATCGGGATGAACTACGCCGCGCACGCCGCGGAGTCGGGGTCGGAGCCGCCGACCATCCCCATCATCTTCCTTAAGACGCCCAACACGGTCGTCGGCCCCAACGACGCGGTGACGATCCCGCGCGGGAGCGAGAAGACCGACTGGGAGGTCGAGCTCGGCATCGTCATCGGCACCCGCACCGCCTACCTCGACTCCCCGGAGGAGTCGATGGCGCACGTGGCCGGCTTCGTCGCCGCGAACGACGTGTCGGAGCGCGACTTCCAGATGGCGGTGTCCGGCGGGCAGTGGTCGAAGGGCAAGATCGCCTTCGGCTTCAATCCCACGGGTCCCTGGATGGTCACCCCGGACGAGGTGGACCATCAGGCGCTCGGCCTCCGCAGCTTCGTGAACGGCGAGCCGCGGCAGGACTCGAACACGAGCGACATGATCTTCACGGTCGAGCAGATCGTGCACCACCTGTCGCAGTACGTCACGCTCGAGCCCGGTGACCTGATCCTCACCGGCACCCCGCAGGGCGTGGCCCTGTCCGGCACGTACCCCTACCTGGCCGCGGGCGACGTGGTGGAGATCGAGATCGACGGCCTCGGCCGCCAGCGCCAGGACTTCGTCGCATGGGAGGCAGAGAAGTGACCCTTCGAACTCAGGGAACCGACGCGGAAGGCCTCGTGGCCATCGTCACCGGAGGAGCCTCCGGCATCGGCGCGGCGATCGCCGACCGTCTGCATGCGGATGGGGTCACCGTCGCGGTCCTCGATCGTGACACCACGCACGCCGACGAGCGGTTCGCCGCGTTCACCGCCGACGTCTCCGACCGCGCGAGCGTGGACGCCGCCGTCGCCGCCGTCGCCGAGTGCTTCGGCCGCATCGACATCGTCGTCAACAACGCCGGCGTCGGCGCACAGGGCGACATCGCCGCGAACGACGACGACGAGTGGGCGCGCGTCCTCTCCATCAACGTCACGGGCATCGCTCGGGTGACGTCGGCGGCACTGCCGTGGCTGCGGAAGTCCCCCGCCGCCGCCGTATGCAACACGGCCTCGATCGCCTCGACCACCGGGCTCCCGCAGCGGGCGCTGTACTCCGCGTCGAAGGGGGCCGTGTCGGCGCTGACTCGCGCGATGGCCGCCGATCATCTGCGCGAGGGCATCCGCGTCAATGCGGTCAACCCCGGCACGGCGGACACGCCGTGGGTCGGACGACTGCTCGACTCCGCGGCCGACCCCGCCGCCGAGCGGGCCGCGTTGGAGGCACGACAGCCCCACGGACGACTCGTGAGCCCCGACGAGGTCGCCGCCGCGGTGGCCTACCTCGTGAGTCCCGCCGCGGGCTCCACCACGGGCACCTTCATCGAGGTCGACGGGGGGATGGCGCAGCTCCGCCTCCGCCCCGAGTGACCCGGTCTTCTCCGACGGCCCGGTGTCTCCCCGCGAGACCCCGGGCCGTCCCCGTCCCCGGGCCCTCCCGTCCCGTCCCCGTCCCCTCCCGTCCCGGTCCAGCCGGGATCAATCCCGCTCCCTCATCCCGCCCCGCACGCCCCTTCCTCATCCCGCACACGAGCACCCACGCGGGCGGGATCAGAATGGCTCCTCCACCGCGCCCAGCACGCCCCTTTCTCATCCCGCACACCGCACGCTGTCTGCGCGCCACGCGCTTTCTGCACGCCACGCGCTTTCTGCACGCCGTGCGCTTCTCGCCCGCCCCCGCCGTTCGGGATCAGAACCGCTCCCCCATCCCGTCCCGCAGGCTCCTTTCCCATCCCGCACACCGCCTCGCCGCGCGGACGGGATCAGAATCGCTCCTCGATGCGGCTGCCGCGGGTCGTTTCCCATCCGGCACGCCACGAGGCGCCCCGCCGGGACGACCGTGAGCGGCACGGCACCCCCCGTCCCGGGATCAGAAGCGGGCCTGGAAGGGGCTCCGGAGGTGGCATATTGCACCCGCCCGCGAAAGGGGGGCGGGGGGGTTAGAGGGAGTAGACGGAGGTGGCGGTGGCGTGGAAGAGGGCGTCGTGATCGATGCCGCGGGACGTGGCCCAGGCCGCCACGGCGTCGGCCCAGCGGCTGCGTGCGGACGGCTGATACACCGGAGAGCCGTCGGCGGAAGCGCGGGGATCGTCCGGCACCGCGGGGCCGACCGCCGACACGGGCCAGTCGCTCCCCCACATCAGGCGCTCGGGACCGAAGACGTCGGCCGCGATGTCGAGGAAGGGTTCGAGCTGCGCGAGGCTCCAGTCCCCTCCGGCCTCCGCGGGCAGTCCGGACACCTTGCAGAACACCCCGGGGTGTCGCGCCAGCTCGGCGAGGTCGCGCTCCCACTCCACGGAGGGCGTGCGCGGAGCAGAAGCCGTCCCGACCTCCGGCTTGCCGAGGTGATCGAGCACGATCCGCAGCTCGGGGATCGCGCCGGACAGTCGTGCGACGTCGGGGAGCTGCGCGGCACGCACGCACGCGTCGAAGGTCCACCCGTGCGCCGCGACCTCGCGGGCCCCGGAGATGAAGGCCGACGAGAGCATCATGCCGTCCGGCTCCCCCTGCAGCAGATGACGCACGCCGACCACGAGGGGCTCCGCGGTGAGGCTCTCCAGGTGCACCGTGGTGTCGGTGCCGCGATCGAGCCGAGCGCCGGCGACGATGCCGACCACCCCGAGTCGTTCCGCCTGCCCTGCCACCCACCGCACCTCCGCGAGGAAGTCGTCCTCGGCGGTCTCGGCCTGCACGAACACGGCCCGCTCCTCCGTGGCCCGCTCCACCCGCGCATGCTCGAACTCGCCGGCAGCGAAGCGCCGCGCGAGCGGTCCCTCGAGCCACGTGTACCCGAGGGCCTCCGGGTCCCACAGGTGCAGGTGCGAGTCGAGGATGCGCATGCCCCCATCCTGCCGCAGACATCGGATGTTGTGCGAGGATGAGCGCCATGGCAGTGACGGACGAGGCGATCGAGAAGATCAAGGCGATGATCGTGTCGGGCGAACTGGCCCCCGGCGATCGCCTGCCCCCGGAGAAGGAGCTCTCCGAGCGCCTCGGCCTCTCCCGCAACTCGATGCGCGAAGCGGTCAAGGCGCTGGAGGTCATCCGCGTGCTCGACGTCCGTCGTGGTGACGGCACCTATGTCACGAGCCTGGAGCCGCACCTGCTGCTGGAGGCGATCGCGTTCGTCGTGGACATGCACGACGACGACTCGATGCTGGAGATGTTCGCCGTCCGCCGGATGCTCGAATCGCAGGCCACCGGGCTCGCGGCGACCCTGGGCACGGACGAGGCGATCGCGGCCCTTCAGGACGAGGTGGAGGCCGTCGACGCCTCCGTCGGCATCGAGGAGCTCGTCGACCACGACATCCGCTTCCACCGCGAGATCGTGGGCATGGCGGGCAACGCCTACCTCGCGAGCCTCATCGAGCACCTGAGCAGCCAGACGGTCCGGGCCCGGGTGTGGCGGGGGCTCACGGAGGGCGGCGCCGTGGAGCGCACCCTGTCGGAGCACCGCGCCATCGCCGACGCCATCGCCCAGCGCGACTCGGCACTGGCCACCTCCCTCGCCACGGCCCACATCGCGGGTGTCGAGCGGTGGTTGCGGCAGGCCGCCTCGGCCTGACCCGTCAGGCGCCGAGACGCTCCATCGCGGCGTCGAACTCGGCCGCCGAGCTGTCGCTGACCTCGTGGAACAGCACCTGGTCGAGCACGCCGGGCGCGGCGGTGAAGTAGGGGACGCCGGCAGCGCGCAGCCCGGTGATGTCATCGGCCGTCCGCAGCGACGCGGCGAGGACGTTGGAGGCGCTGCCCGCGCACATCTCCTGCATCCGGGCGATGAGGGCGTCGCCGTCCATGCCCGCGTCGCGCATGCGCCCGAGGTAGGGCGCGATGTACTGGGCACCGATCGAAGCGCACGCGAGCGCCTGCGCGACGGAGTAGACCGCCGTGACGAGGACCGTGGCCCCGTCACGGATGAGGGCGGAAGCGGCGGCGAACCCGGCTGCGGTCGCGGGCACCTTCACCGCGACGCGGTCGCCGAGCGCGCGGATGCCCTCCGCGTTCCGGAGGAAGGAGGCGGTGTCACCACCCCACGTCTGGAAGAACACCTCCCGAGCGCCCTCCTCGACCCAGCGGGCGTAGAGGTCGGGGATCTCCCCAGCCGTCCGCCCGCCACGCTCGAGGATCGTGGGGTTCGTCGTGACACCGTGCACGACCCCCGCGGAGAGCAGCCGCGCGACACGGTCGGTGTCGGCGCTGTCGACGTACAGGCGGGGCGCGATCGCGGTCATCGGGGTCTCCTCGCGGGCAACCTGTCGTTACAGGTGGGGCTTCGGCTAATGTAATGACAGCTCCCGAACCTTGTCAAAGACCGGGAGTCCCGCGCTGTCGAGGAGGATCAGGAGCGAGATGACACCCGCACACCCCGGCGACCGCTCCGGCGTCGTCATCGTCGGCAGCGTGACGGCCGACGTCACGACCTTCTCCCAGCGGCTCCCGGCCCGCGGCGAGACCATCCTCGGCGACGAGTTCACGCTGATGCTCGGCGGCAAGGGCGCGAACCAGGCCGTCGCGGCGGGACGCTCCGGCGCCCGCACGAGCTTCGTCGGCTGCGTCGGCGACGACCTGTTCCACGACCTCGTGGTGGACGGTCTCACCGCCGCCGGCGTCGACCTCGCGCACCTGCGCACCGTCCCGGGCCCCACCGGCATCGCGCACATCCGCGTCGACGCCTCCGCGCAGAACGACATCGTCATGGTGCCGCTCGCGAACGCCGCCCTGAGCACCGAGCAGATCGACGAGGCCCTCGCAGCGCTCGCCCCCACGACCTCGGTGCTGCTCACCCAGCTCGAGACCCCGTCCGCCCTGACCGCCCACATCACCGCCCGGGGACGCGAGCACGGCATGACCGTGATCCTCGATCCGGCACCGGCGGCGGAGCTGGCAGCGGAGATCTGGCGGAGCATCGACATCGTCACCCCGAACGAGACCGAGGCATCGCTCATCAGCGGCATCCAGGTGACCGACGCCGCTTCCGCCGAACGCGCCGGACACTGGTTCCTGGAGCAGGGTGTGGGCGCCGCGGTCATCACGCTGGCCGGACAGGGGTCGTGCGTCGTCACCGCCGAGGGCGCCACCGTCGTCCCGCCGTTCCCCGTGGAGGCCGTCGACACCACCGCCGCGGGCGACGCCTATGCCGGCTACCTCGGCGCCGCGCTCGCGAGCGGAGCGGCCCTCACCGATGCGGTGCGGCTGGCGACCGCCGCGGGCGCCCTCACCGTCACGAAGCAGGGGGCCTCGCCCAGCCTCCCCCACCGCGCCGACGTCGAGGCCTTCCTCGCCGCGCGCACCGCGGCCCCCGTCGCGAACTGAACCAGGAGCACACGATGCGCAAGACCTCGACCACGATCAACCCCGCGCTCTCCCGCGTCATCAGCGAGACCGGGCACACCGATCTGATCGTCGTGACCGATGCCGGGCTGCCGATCCCGCCGGGCGCCGAGCGCATCGACCTCGCCTACCGCCCCGGCGCCCCCGCCTTCCTCGACGTGCTCGACACGGTGCTCGCGGAGCTCGTCGTCGAGGGCGCGACGGTGTCGGCCGAGGTCGCCGAGAAGAGCCCGGAGGTGCTCGACGCCCTGCGCGAGCGCTTCGCCGATGCGGGGTTCGAGATCGAGCTGGTCCCGCACGTCGAGTTCAAGCGGCGCACGCACGCCGCCCGCGCCTTCGTGCGCTCCGGGGAGTTCACCCCGTACGCGAACGTGATCCTGCACGCGGGGGTGGCGTACTGATGTCCCTCATCGAGGACGCCATCGACCGCCACAGCGCGGCGCCCATGTACGACCAGCTCCGGCAGCTCATCATCGACGGCATCGCCCGCGACGGTCTGCAGCCGGGCGATCCTCTTCCCGGCGAGCACCGGCTGTGCGAGCGCTACGGCATCTCCCGCACGGTCGTTCGGCAGGCGTTGGCGCAGCTCGAGCACGAGGGACTCGTCGAGCGCGTGAAGGGCAAGGGCACGTTCGTCTCCCGCCCGCGCACGAGCGAGAGTCTCGTGCACACACTCGTCGGGCTGTACGACGACGTCGAGCGGCGCGGCGGCCATGTGCACAGCGACGTCCTCCGCCACGAGCAGACCGTCGCGGACGAGGAGGTCGCCCTGGCCCTGGAGGTGCCGGTCGGATCGCCGGTGATCGTGCTGGAGCGGCTGCGACACGTGGACGGCGAGCCCTGGTCGCTCTCGACCACGTGGATGCCCGAGGCGGTGGGGGCGGTGACGCTCGGCGCGGATCTCACCGAGGCGTCGCTGTACCGGCTGCTCGCCGACCACGGCATCATCGCCACGCACGGCGTCCGCTCGGCCGAGGCGACGGTCGCCACGCACGAGCAGGCTCAGCACCTCGGTGTGAGCGCCGGCTCCGCCCTCCTCCGCCTGCGCAGCATCAGCCGCAGTGAGGACGGCGTGCCGATCGAGTACTTCATCGCGTACCACCGCGGCGACCGCTCGCGCTTCGAGTTCCAGCTCCAGCAGGAGCAGTCCCAGGCGTCGTTGATGCACGTGGACGGATCGGGCGGCGCCTCCCCCGCGGGCACGGTGGGCTGACAGCGGCCCCGGTACGCTCGAGGCATGAGCGACTGGACCAGCACCGCGATCGCCCTGCTGGAAGCCGATGCCAACCGCAGCGCCGACACACACCTGCACCTGTTCCCGCTGCCGCCGGAGTGGGGCATCGACCTCTACCTCAAGGACGAGTCGGTGCACCCGACCGGCTCGCTCAAGCACCGCCTCGCGCGCTCCCTCCTCCTCTACGGGCTCGTCAACGGGCGCATCCGTGAGGACACGACCCTCGTGGAGTCCTCGAGCGGATCGACCGCGGTGTCGGAGGCCTACTTCGCCCGCATGCTGGGGCTGAAGTTCATCACCGTCGTGCCCCGGTCGACGGTGCAGGAGAAGATCGACCTCATCGAGTTCTACGGCGGAACCTGCCACTTCGTCGACCGCCCGGAGGACATGTCGTCGGAGGCCCAGCGCCTGGCGGCGGACTGCACCGGGCACTACCTCGACCAGTTCACCTTCGCGGAGCGCGCCACCGACTGGCGCGGCAACAACAACATCGCCGAGAGCGTGTTCAGCCAGCTCGCCCAGGAGCGGCATCCGATCCCCCGCTGGATCGTCACGGGCGCCGGCACCGGCGGCACCAGCGCCACGTTCGGCCGCTATGTGAAGTACCGCCGCCATGACACCCGGATCGCCGTCGTCGACCCCGAGGGCTCGGCCTTCTACGACGGCTGGGCGGGCACGGTCGACCCGCCGGCGGGACGCCCGAGCCGCATCGAGGGCATCGGGCGGCCGCGGGTGGAGGCCTCGTTCGTGCCGTCCGTGATCGACGAGATGATCCAGGTGCCGGACGCGGGCTCCATCGCCGCGATCCGCCTCCTCCGCGAGCGCACCCTGCACTGGGCGGGCGGCTCCACCGGCACGAACCTCTACGGCGCGTTCCAGCTCATCGCCCGGATGCGTGCCGCCGGCGAGACCGGCAGCGTCGTGACCCTCATCTGCGACAGCGGTGTGCGCTACGCCGGCACGTACTACTCCGACGAGTGGGTGGCGCAGCAGGGGTGGGACCTCGCCCCGCACCGTGCGCGGCTGGAGCGGTTCCTGGAGACCGGGGTCTGGGCGGAGTGATCCCCGGGTTACGCTGACCCCATGACCACACTCATCCTCACCGTCGCGGGTGCCGATCGTCCTGGCCTCGTGGCCGCCGTCGCCGATGTCGTCGATGCCCACGGCGGCAACTGGGAGAACAGCTCCCTCGCCGAACTCGCCGGCACGTTCGCGGGTGTCATCGAGGTGTCCGTGCCGACGGAGCGCACGGGGGAGCTCGAGACCGCGCTCCGGGCGATCCAGGGCCAGGGGCTGCTCACGCTGTCGGTGCTCACCGGCACGCCGGGGCCGTCGGAGGACGAGGAGCAGCTGATCGTGATGCAGGTGCTCGGCAACGACCGCCCCGGCATCGTGCGGGAGGTGTCGGCGGTGCTGAACGCGCACGCCCTGAGCATCGAGGAGCTCACGACCGAGACCCGGGAGGCCGCGATGGCCGGCGGGCGACTGTTCGAGGCCTCGGTGATCGCGAAGGTCCCGCCGACGGTCGACCTCGACGCCCTGCGCGCCGACCTCGAGCGCCTCGCGTCGGAGATCCAGGTCGACATCACCCTCGGCTGACCCCGTTCGAATCGCCTGAATGGCTCTATCCGGCCGCCGGATGGGACCGATCGCGCGATTCGAACGCAGTCAGAGGCCGGAGTATCGCCGCACCCAGTACTCGGTGTAGGCGACGTGGGCGGACGCGGCGGCGGAGGCTGCCACCGGATCCGCGGCGGCGAGGCCGCGCAGGATCGCGCGGTGACCGGCATCGGAGTGGATCTTGAGCTCCGCGGCGTCCTCGGGGTCGGATATCCGGTAGGCCCGGGAACGGGAGCGCAGCACGTCGATCAGGCTGGTCAGGGCCTCGTTGCCCGCGACCGAGGAGATGGCCATGTGGAACTCGTGGTCGAGGCGGGACTGCGCCTCGAAGTCCGTCGTCGACTCGATCTCCGTGAGCACCTCGTCGAGTGCGGCCACCGTGTCCTCGTCGATGCGGGCCGCGGCGAGCGCCGCCGCATGCGGCTCGAGCACCCGTCGGAGCTCCGTCAGCTCCAGCACCCCCGCCATCGGCAGCAGCCCGACCGTGAGCGAGAGACTGCCGATGAGATCGGCCGCGCGGAGCTCGCTGACGTAGCTCCCGGAGCCGTGCCGCGTCTCCAGCACGCCGAGCGCGGCGAGAGTCCGGATGGCCTCACGGAGCGATCCCCGTGAGACGCCGAGCCGTTCGCAGAGCTCTCCCTCGCTCGGCAGCCGGTCGCCGGGGCGCAGAGCGCCGTCGGCGATGAGGGCCCGCAGCCCGTGCAGCGCCGTGTCGAGTGCGCTCATCGTCATCCTCTCCGCCACTCCCCCACCCCTCGTGAAGTCTGTCGGACACACCGGCGGCCGCAAACTCGTATGACAACTATGTTTCATCTTCGCGCTTTCGTAGCCAAAACCGAAGGCGTGTGGCAAAGTTGTGCAACAACTCGCCCCCACTCACCGATGAGGTCCGATGCCCGCTCCGCAGTTCCCCGCTCCGCTCACGCTGAACTCCGGCCTGCGGGCGCGCGACGCCTGGCCGCTCGACCCGACCGTGATCCACCTCAACCACGGGTCCTTCGGGGCGGTGCCGTCGGTGGTGGTCGCCCATCAGGACGCCCTGCGCCGCCGTGCCGACCTGAGCCCCGTGGAGTGGTTCCCGCGCATCGCGGAGCGCGTGCAGGAAGCGAGGCAGCGGACGGCTCCGTTCGTCGGCGCCCGCGCGGAGGACAGCGTGTTCGTGCCCAACGCCTCCGCCGCGGCCACCGTCATCTACAACGCCCTCCAGCTCGAGAGGGGCGACGAGATCCTCGTCACCGACCAGGGCTACGGCGCCATCACCATGGGAGCCGAGCGCCTCGCCCGCCGGTTCGGCGCCGCCGTCCGCACGGTCGCCCTGCCCCTGCTCGCCGATGACGACGAGATCGTGGAGCTGTTCGCCGACGCCCTCACCCCGCGCACGCGGCTGCTCGTCGTGGACCAGATCACCTCGCCCACCGCTCGCCTGCTGCCGACCCGCCGCATCGCCGACCTCGCGGCCGAGCGCGGCGTGCGCACCCTCGTCGACGGCGCCCATGCTCCCGGCCTCATCCCGGACGCGGCGGCCGTCGCCGGCGGCGACTGGTGGTTCGGCAACCTGCACAAGTGGCCCTGCGCCCCGCGCGGCTCCGCCCTCCTGGTCACCACCGCCCCCGACCGCGACGAACTCTGGCCACTGATCGACTCCTGGGCCGCGCGGGAGCCGTACCCCGAGCGCTTCGACACCCAGGGCACGATCGACGCCACGACGTACCTCGCCACCCCCACCGCGATCGAGTTCATCGAGGCCGAGTTCGGATGGGCGGCCGCCCGCGAAGCCATGGCAGCGCGCGCCGACGCGGGGGCCGAGCTCATCGCCGAGGCCCTGCGCCCGTTCGGCGACGAGGACCCGCTGACCCCGCTCCCCTCACCGGTGCCGTCCATGCGCCTCATCCGGCTGCCGCTCGGCCTCGGTGCCACCCGCGAGGAGGCCGACGCGCTGCGCATGGACCTCCTCGACGAGGTCGGCGTGGAGACCGCGTTCACGAGCTTCCGCGGCGTCGGCTACTTCCGCCTCTCCGCGCACCTGTACACCGAGGCCGCCGACGTCGAGGCGTTCGTCGAGCGCTGCGTCCCGGCGATCCTGCGCCGCGCCGGCATCCGCCCCGCGGACGCCCTCATCCTCCCCTGACTCGCATCACCTCCCGCACGACCCACCCGAACACCCACCCACCCCCACCGAGAGGCACATCGTGAAGAACAAGATCTTGACGACCGCAGCCGGAGTCGGCACCGTCGCCGTCCTCGCACTCACCGGATGCTCCGGAGGCTCCGGCTCGTCCGGCGGCGACGGCAGCGTCACGCTCCAGATGGTCGAGAGCCTGACGAACCCGGCACGCACCGAGCTCCTCCGCGGACTGCTCGATGAGTTCGAGAAGGACAACCCCGACATCACCGTCACCCTGGTCTCCCCGCCCACCGAGCAGGCCGACCAGAAGATCCAGCAGATGCTGCAGTCCGGCAAGGGCGTCGACGTGCTCGAGGTGCGCGACATCACCGTCGGGCCGTTCGCGAACAACGGCTGGCTGTACGACCTGGGCGACGATCTGAAGAAGTGGGACGGCTGGGACGCCCTGACCGAGAACGCGCAGTCGGCATCGGTCGCGGAGGACGGCAAGAGCTACTTCGTCCCCTACGGCTTCTACGGCCTGTCGCTCTTCTACCGCACGGACCTCGTCGAGCAGGCCGGCTTCGACGGCCCGCCGCACAGCTGGAAGGACCTGCTGGAGCAGGCGTCCGCCATCCAGGACCCGTCGAACAACATCTACGGCTACGCCTTCCGCGGCGGCCAGAACGCCAACAGCAACGTCGTCGCGGCGATCGAGGCCTACACGATCGACGGCCTCGACACGGAGGACGCGTTCCTCATGGAGGACGGCTCCACGATCTTCGCCGCGCCCGAGGCCCAGGAGGCCGTCGACGACTACTTCGACCTGTTCAAAGAGGCCTCGCCGCCGTCCGCCGTCTCGTGGGGCTACCCCGAGATGGTCGCCGGGTTCACCAACGGCACCACCGCGTTCCTGCTGCAGGACCCGGAGGTCATCGCGACGGTGCAGGACTCCTCGCTGACCGAAGACCAGTGGGACACCGCCCCGCTGCTCGTCGGCCCGTCCGGCAAGGCCGCGCAGCCCCTCGCCGTCGCCGGCTGGGGCGTCGCGGAGAACAGCGAGCACAAGGAGGCGGCGGTCAAGCTCGTCGAGTTCCTGTCGTCGGCCGAGCCCGCCACCGAGTTCGCGCAGGCGAACAGCCTCGTCCCGATCATCGCGGCCGCCGCGGACGACGAGTTCTACTCGACCGGCCCCTGGACGAGCTACGTCACCATGACCGAGGACCCGGAGACCTACGTCAACGTGCGTCAGCCGCGTGGGGTGAGCTGGTGGACCGAGTGGATCCAGAAGTCCGACCAGGACGTGCAGAGCGTGCTGCTCGGCAACATGTCCACGAAGGACCTCCTCGCCTCGTGGGACGCGTTCTGGACCGAGAAGTACGCCGCGGAGAAGGGTTGATCCGTGGCCCGCACCATCCGTGAAGGGGGCTCCGTCGGCACCGCCGGCGGGGCCTCCCCGGCATCGCGTCGTCGGCCGTTCCGGGGTCGCACTGCGCTCACCCTGCTGGCGTTCCTCGCGCCGGCGATCGTCTTCGTCTGCTGGTTCACGTACTGGCCGATGCTGCAGGGCGCCCGCATGGCGTTCCACGACTGGAACCTGTGGGACCTCACGTCGACCCCGTTCGTCGGCATCGACAACTTCCTCGCCGTCTTCCGGGACCCGGCGTTCCCGACCGTGGCGTGGAACTCCGTGCTCTGGGTGGTCGGCTCGCTCGTGCCGCAGCTCGTGATCGGCTTCCTCATCGCTCTCGCCCTGCGCAAGCGATTCCGCTTCCGCGGGCTCTACCAGGCGCTGGTGTTCTTCCCGTGGGCGGTGTCCGGCTTCCTGATCGGCATGCTGTTCCGCTGGATGTTCAACGCCGAGTTCGGCGTCGTCAACGACCTGCTCATGAAGGCGGGGCTGATCGACGCGCCGCTGCCGTGGCTGGCCGATCCGAAGCTCGCGATGTTCGCCGTGATCGTCGCGAACATCTGGTACGGCGTGACCTTCTTCGCGATCATGATCCTCGCGGCCCTGCAGTCGGTGCCGGACGAGATGCTGGAGGCGGCGAGCCTGGACGGCGCCGGCAAGGTGCGGCAGCTGTTCTCGATCATCATCCCGTACATCTCGATGACGCTGCTGCTGACGATCCTGCTGCGCGTGATCTGGATCTTCAACTTCCCCGACATCATCTACGCGATGACGAACGGCGGCCCGGCCAACCAGACCCACATCATCACGACGTGGATGATCAACTACACGCAGCAGGGCAACTACGGCATCGCGAGCGCCATCGGGCTCATCGTCGTGGCCTTCCTCATGGTGTTCTGCGCGTTCTACCTGATGGCGATGCGGAGAGTGCAGCGATGACCATCACCTCATCCGTCCGGACCGGCTCCTCGGTCACGGAGACCCGTCGCATCACGGTGCCCGACCCGAAGGCCGCCCCGCGCCCGAAGCCCCGCGTCACGGTGGGCGGCGTGGTGCGTGTCGTCGGCCTGGGGCTGTGGCTGCTCATCACGCTGTTCCCGCTGTACTGGATCACGCTCACCGCGTTCAAGTCGCCGGGCACGATCAACCGCTTCCCGATCGAGTACTGGCCGAGCGAGCCCTCGCTCGACAACTTCACGAGCCTGTTCGAGAAGAGCTCGTTCGGGACGTTCCTGGCGAACTCGGCCATCGTGGCGGTGTCGGCCGGCGCGGTGGCGACGCTCATCGCCCTGCTCAGTGCGTACGTGCTGGCGCGGTTCGAGTTCCGCGGCAAGGGGGCGGTGCTCATCGCGTTCCTGCTGACGCAGATGATCCCGGCGTTCATCGCCCTGGGACCGCTGTACTCGATGATGACCGACCTGGGACTCGTCGACACCAAGCCGGGGCTCATCCTCGTCTACATCGCGATCTGCATCCCGTTCTCCACGGTCATGCTGCGGGGCTTCTTCGAGAACGTCCCCGACGCGCTGGAGGAGGCGGCGATGATCGACGGCTGCTCGCGCCTGGGTGCCCTGTTCCGGGTGCTCGTGCCGGTGATGACGCCTGGCATCATCGCGGCGTTCATCTTCAACTTCGTGAACTGCTGGAACGAGCTGTTCCTGTCGGTCGTGCTGATGAACACCGACGCGAACCGCACCGTCCCATCGGCGCTGAACGGCTTCATCTCCACGTTCAACATCGACTGGGGCTCCATGAGCGCCGCGGCCGTGCTGACGATCCTCCCGACGATGGTGATGTTCGCCCTCGCCAGCCGCTGGATCGTCCAGGGCCTCACGGCCGGGGCCGTCAAGGAGTAACCCGCCCGAATCGCGCAGATGGTCCCATTCCGCGACGGAATGGGACCATCTGCGCTCTTCGAAGGCTTAGACGAGCCGGGACTTCGGCGACACCGAGTACGTGTGCTCGGCGTCGCGGTTGACCGTGTCGCCGAGAGCCTCGTCGATCGCGGTCATCGTGTCGGCGTCGAGCTTCACGCCGGAGGCCTTGACCGTGTCGGCGAGCTGCTCCGGGCGGGAGGCGCCGACGAGGGCCGCTGCGACGTTCGGGTTCTGCAGCACCCACGCGATCGCGAGCTGCGGCATCGACAGCCCCGCCTGCTCCGCGATCGGCTTGAGGCGCTGCACCGCGGTGAGGATGTCGTCCTGCAGGAAGCTCTTGATGAAGCCCGCACCCGAGTTCTGGTCGGTCGCCCGCGAGCCCTCCGGCACCGGCTGCCCCGGCAGGTACTTGCCGCTGAGCACGCCCTGCGCCATCGGCGACCAGACGATCTGCGAGATGCCGAGCTCCTCCGACGCGGGGACGACCTTGCCCTCGATGACCCGCCACAGCATCGAGTACTGCGGCTGGTTCGAGATGAGCTGGATGCCGAGCTGCTTCGCCAGCGCGTGCCCGTCGCGGAGCTGCTCCGCGGTCCACTCCGAGACGCCGATGTAGAGCGCCTTGCCCTGCCGCACGATATCGGCGAAGGCCTGGAACGTCTCCTCCAGCGGGGTCTCGTGGTCGAAGCGGTGCGCCTGGTACAGGTCGACGTAGTCGGTGCCGAGACGCTGCAGCGAGCCGTTGATCGACTCCATGATGTGCTTGCGGCTCAGGCCGGTGTCGTTCGGACCCTTGGGACCGGTCGGGAAGTAGACCTTCGTGAAGATCTCGAGGCTCTCGCGACGCTGACCCTCCAAGGCCTTGCCGAGCACGACCTCGGCGGCCGTGTTGGCGTACGTGTCCGCGGTGTCGAACGTGGTGATGCCGGCATCCAGGGCGGCGTGCACGGTCTTGACCGCGGCGTCGTCCTCGACCTGCGAGGCGTGCGTGACCCAGTTGCCGTAGGTGATCTCCGAGACCTTGAGACCGCTGTTGCCGAGATAGCGATAGTTGACCATGGACCAACGCTAGTCCCGCCAGGGGGACCGGCGGGCCGGATCGGCCGCGATCATCAGGCAGTGGCGGGCGAAGGCCCGCGGCGGCGGGACGTGACCGCGGCCCCGACCAGCACCCCGACCGCGGAGAGCGCGCTGACCGCGTACAGGGGCAGCGCCCACGGGGAGGCATCGGCGCCGCTGATGCCGAAGGTGTCGGCGAGCCCCATGCCGGGGCCGAACGACGCGACGAAGTAGGCCGGCGCCCCGCCCATGAGCAGCGCGAGGAAGGTCATGCCGGCCACCACCGCCGGAGCCCGCGTGAGGAGGCAGACGACCGCCGTCCCGACTCCCAGGCACACACCCGCGCCGAGGATGCCGAGGACGGTCTGCGGCATGAGGCTCTCTCCGGCGTTCGACATCGCGGCCCTGACCTCGTCGAGGGAGAGGCCGCCCGGCGCCGCGGCGAGCGGGTTCAGCACGAGAATCTGCACGGCGGCGAGCGCGGCATACGCGGTGACGGCGAGCACGCCCGCGACGCAGATCCAGAGGGTGGGGCGCGGCACCGGTGTCATGCGGTCACCCTAGGCAGGGCTGCTGAGAGTCTCCCGGTACTCGCGCCAGGCGTCGCCCAAGCGGCGCACCCCCTCGGTGAGCACGTCGTCCGGCGCGGTGAACGGCAGACGCACGTGGTCGTCCGGCGCGGCGGCCGAGACCGCGAAGGCCCCGGTGCCCGCGATCGAGACCCCGTGCGCGGCAGCGATTCGCGCGAGAGCCGCCGCAGAGCCCCGAGGCAGCCCCGCCCACAGCGAGAGTCCGCCCCGCGGAGCGTCGTAGGTCCAGTCGGAGAGGTGCGCGGCCATCAACTCCTGCAGCAGGAGGAGGCGTTCCCGGTGCACGCGACTGTTGGCGCGGCGGAGCTCCGTCGCATGGGCGATGAGGTCGAGGGCGAGGAGCTGGCCGGGCACGCTCGTGGACTGGTCGGCGAGCTGGCGCGCACCGCGCAGCCGTCGGACCAGGACGGGGTCGGCGCGCAGCCACCCGATCCGCAGCCCGGCCCAGGCCCACTTCGACACGGACTCGACGACGAGCACCGGGGCGTCCGGCCGTTCCGAGGCGAGCGTGGGCGGCACGATCCCGTCGAACGAGATGCCGGCGACGACGCGGTCCTCGATCACGGGCACCCCGTACTGCGCGGCGAGTTCGGCCACGCGATGCCGCGCCGCCCCGGGCAGACGCGTCCCCGTCGGGTTCTGGTGGTGCGGGTTGAGCGCGACGAGCACGGGACGCAGTCGTGCCATCGCCTGCTCCAGCGCATCGACGTCGAGGCCGTCCGCCCCCATCGGCACGCCGTGGACCGTCCCGCCGCGCAACCCCACGGAGTCGGTCACGCCCGGCCACGTGATCTCCTCCGCGAGGACGACGTCCCCCGGCTCCACGAGCGCGTTGACGACGAGGCTGATGGCCTGCTGCGCGCCGTGGGTCACGAGGATCTGCTCGGGCGTGGTCGGCGTCCCCTCGGCGCGGTACATGTCGGCGATGAGTTCGCGGAGGGCCGGGAGACCCGCGGGGTCGGTCTCCGGGAGCAGGGCGAGGTCGAGCCGCGGCTGGTGGTCGCGGATGAGCTGCACACCCAGATCCGGGATCTGCGGGACCGTGCGGAGCAGGTCGATCGCGTTGGGGAGTGCCGAGAACAGCGCCTCGCCACGTCCCGGACGGCGGTCGGCCGCGGGCGCCGTCCTCGCCCCCGACACCCTCGTCCCACTGCCCTGTCGGCGCTCCACGAGACCCTGCTCCGCGAGGGACGCATAGGCGGACACGACCGTGCCCCGCGAGACCGCGACCACCGCGGCGAGGGCGCGTTCGGCAGGCAGGCGGTCGGCGGGGCGCAGCTCACCACTGCCGATCAGGGCGGCGATCCCTGCAGCGAGTCGGGTGGAGAGGGTGCCGTCGCCATGGGCCCAGCGGCCGAGGCGTGCGGCGAGCGCGGCCGCGGAGACCTCCCCGCCCTGGACGAGAGGGCCGGGGGCCGATCCGTGGGCCACCGGCGTCGCATTGGCCCTGTCGAGGGTGTCCATGAGACCTGATTCTGGACCAATGACAGTTCCCACGACCAGCATCGGTCTCGATCTCGGTCCAATCGACCGGGATTGGACCATGGGCGAACTCCTCGACTGGCTCGGCGACGACGCCCGCACCCACGACCCCGCCCTCCTCGGACCGCTCGCTCTCATCGAGGCCGCCGTGACCGGCACCCCGGGGCAGACCACCCCGTCCACGGTCGCCCTGACCCGTTCCCTCGCGCTGGCGTCCCGGTCCGGGGACCTCTCCCGCGTTCGAATCGCCCACTTTGTCCCGAACCCGGCCGGGATGGAGCACAGTGAGCGATTCGAAAGGAGTCAGGTGGCCTGAGCCCCGGGGGTGGTGACGATGTCGGCGCGGTCGCGGAAGCCCTCCGCCGTCACCCTGTCCAGGGCGACCTGCTTGCGGATGGCCAGCGCCTTCTCGTAGAGGCTCGGGTCGCCGTAGCTCGTGAGCACCTTCACCAGCACCGGCAGCAGCTCGATCATGAAGAACAGCGCCGCGATGAGGATGTGCGCCCACAGGATCGTGGGCTCCTTCTCGCTCAGGCGGTTGAGGCCGCTGATCTGGCTCAGCAGTCCCACCGCCCCGGCGTTGCCCTGCGCCACGGAGTCCGCCCGGGCGTTGTAAGCCGCGAGCGCTTGCTCATACGTGTCGCGCGCGGCGGGGAGCTCGCCCTGCGCCTGCTGACGGTTCTGCGACTCCGACGCCGTGGTGTTCTCCTTGGCGGCGCTTCCGGCAGCGGCGAGCTCCTCGTTGGCCGTGCGGAGCTGGGCGGCCAGTGCATCGTAGGTCTGCTGGGCCTCGGCGAGCTGGGCCTGCGCGGCCTGCGAGCTCGCACCCTCGCCGTTCACACCGGTGCAGCCGGGAACGGTGCCCGCGCCCTCGCCGGTGAGCTCGCACTGATACAGCGTCCGCGCCTGGTCGATCACCGCCTGCTGCTCCGTGAGCTTGGCCGTCAGATCGTCGACCGTGGACTGGGCGGCCGACTCCGTGGCCGATGACGACTCGGTCCCGGCGACGATGCCCGTCGCCGCCTGGTTCTCAAGCGCCGCGACGCGCTCGGACGCCGCGTCCAGCGCCTTCTTCTCCGGACCGGTCTCGAGCGCCTCCTGGTCGGACTGCGCCTGCACGATGTTGGTCGCGGCGACCTCCCGGGAGATGTCGTTGTGGAAGATCTGCAGCACGAGCGGCTCCGCGACGACGAACCCGATGATCGCCGCCATGATGACGCGGGGGATCGCGAGGCCGATGAGCTTCCAGACGTTGCGGGTCGACGTCATGGTCGAGGTGAGGAAGCGGTCGAGGTTGAAGATGATCAGTGCCCACACGATCGCGAGCGGGATGGCCAGCCAGACCGCCGCGCGCACCCCCGTCGTCAGGGCGAAGAGCATGGAGATCGCGCTGACCAAGGCGGTCCCGGCGAGCACGAAGAACATCTGCACGAAGCGCGGGGTCTCGCCGGGGACCCTGTCGAGGATCTCGCCCTCCGCCCCGCCGAGGATCGCGAGAGCACGGAGGCGTTCGGCGGCGGTGCGTCGGCGACGCGACTTCCGGACGCGCTGCGGGCGCGCCGGACGGTCGGGGGCGGGCTCCGCGTCGACCGGGGCGTCGGGCGCCGTCACCGGCTCGGACGTCGGGTCGTCGGACGCGACGTCGGGCTGCGCGGGTGTGTCGCCGGTCGGCTCGTACTCGCGCAGGAAGTCGAGGTCATCCGTCTCGGCGTTCGGGTCGCCGTCGATGATGATCCGACCCTGCGAGTCGAAGCGACCCGGGCGGTGGGCGGAATAGGGCATCCCGACAATCTACGAAACTCCGCCTGTGCATACCGTGGAAGACCGGGGCGAGAACCCTTCGAATCGCGCAGATCGCTCCATCTCGGCCGGGAATGGAGCAAGGTGCGCGACTCGAAAGAGTCAGCGGGTGAGAGAGGCCGCGTAGGCGGACAGGGCGTCGTCGAGCGTGAAGTGGCCGGCCGCGGCGAGGGTGCCCAGGCCGTGCATCAGCCCCCACAGCGACACGACGTCCGCCGGGCGGTCGAGCCCCGCCGCGGCGGCCGCCTCCGCGAGCACGCCCTCGAGCGCCTCGATCAGCGGGGCCATGGTCTCGGTAGGAGACCCCGGTACGCACACGGTGGGGTCGTAGACGGCATCGAACGCGTGGGGATGCTCGACGGCGAAGCGGATGTAGGCCGATCCTCCGGCGACGAGGGCGTCGTGCGGCGTCGCGGCACCCTGGGCCGCCACACGCACCTGCCGGAGAAGGTCGGCCATGCTCCGCTCGGCCAGGGCCTTGAGCAGCCCGAGGCGATCGGAGAAGTGGTGATAGGGGGCGTTGTGGCTGACGTTCGCCGCGCGCGCCACTTCGCGGAGGCTGATCTCGGCGGCCGGTCTCGTCTCGAGCAGCCGCATCGCGGCGTCCTCGAGCGCACGCGCCAGATCACCGTGGTGGTAGCCGTCCTTCGAACTTGACATAAGCAACATTGTTTCCTATGTTGACACTGTCCAACCAGGTTGACACTGTCCAGATAGGAACCGCATGTCCGCACTCGTCATCGACGGCCACCCCGACGCCCGCTCGCTCACCGCCGCCCTCGCCCGTCGTTACGCGGACGGCCACGGCGATGCGCGCCTGCTCGCGCTGCGCGACCTCGACTTCGACCCGAACCTGCGATTCGGCTACCGGGAGCGCATGACGCTCGAGCCCGACCTCGTCGACGCGCGGCGCGCGCTCCACGAAGCCGATGCGCTCGTGGTCACCACCCCGCTGTGGTGGGGCTCGGTGCCCGCACTGCTCAAAGGGTTCTTCGACCGCACCCTCCTCCCCCAGCAGGAGTACCGCTACACGAAGCGCGGACTCCCCCAGGGGCTCCTCCCGGCGCGGCACGGCCGGCTGCTCCTGCTCGCGGACACGCCCTGGTACGCCGTGCCGTTCACCGGAATGCCCGCGCACACCCAGGTCGCCCGCAACACTCTGCGCTTCTGCGGCATCCGCGCCGTCCGCACAACGCGGATGCTGGGCGTGAAGCACGCCCGCCCTGCGACCATCACCGGATGGCTCGACCGGGCCGAGCGACTCGGCGCCGCGGATGCGGCTCGCGACCGCGCGCGTCAGGCCAGGGCAGCGGCAGCAGCCTCGTCCTCGGTCGTCGCCACGAGCTGACCGCAGGCGCCGTCGATCTCCTTGCCACGGGTGTCGCGGAGGGTCGTCGGGATGCCGGCGTCGTTCAGCCGCCGCACGAACTCGTCCGTGACGTCCTTCTCCGACGACGTCCAGATCGAACCCGGCGTCGGGTTCAGCGGGATCGGGTTCACGTGCACCCACCCGCGACCGCGCTGGTTGAGCTTCTCCGCCAGCAGGTCGGCCCGCCACGCATGGTCGTTCATGTCTTTGATGAGTGCGTACTCGATGGACACCCGACGACCGGTCTTGGCGTAGTAGTCGTAGGCCGCATCGAGCGCCTCGTCGACCTTCCACCGCGAGTTCACGGGGATGAGCTCGTCGCGAAGGTGGTCGTCGGGGGCGTGCAGCGACAGGGCGAACGTGACGGGGATGTTCTCGTCGGCGAGCTTCCGTATCGCGGGCACGAGACCCACGGTGGACACCGTGATGCCACGCGCGCTCATGCCGAGACCGTCGGGCTGGGGGGCGACCATGGTGCGCACCGCGTCCATGACGCGCTTGTAGTTGGCGAGCGGCTCTCCCATCCCCATGAAGACGATGTTGGAGACGCGCTCCATGCTGTGGTCGTCGCGCTTCTTGCCGCCCAGCTCACCGTTGGCGATGGCCCGGTTCGCCCGGACGATCTGCTCGATGATCTCCGCGGTGGACATGTTGCGGGTCAGTCCCGCCTGCCCGGTGGCGCAGAACGGGCAGTTCATGCCGCAGCCGGCCTGGCTCGACACGCAGAGCGTGATGCGGCCGGGATAGCGCATGAGGACGGACTCGACGAGAGCACCGTCATGCAGACGCCACAGGAACTTGATGGTGTCGCCGCGGTCGGTCTCCAGTCGTCGCACCTCGGTCATGAGGGGCGGAAGCATGCCGGCGACCAGCTCGTCGCGGATACCGGCGGGGAGGTCGGTCATCTCCGCGGGGTCGGACGTGTAGTGCCGGAAATAGTGGGTGGCGAGCTGCTTGGCACGGAAGCCGGGGAGCCCGAGTTCCTTCACCTTCTCGATGCGCTCGGCCGGGGTGAGGTCGGCGAGGTGGACCGGCGGCTTGCCGCGCTTCGGGCTCGCGAACTGCAGCAGGGGGCGCCCTTCCGCGTCCTTCTTCTGGGTCCAGCCCTCGGTCGCGGGGCGCACCTGCGGGGTACGGGTCTCGCGGATCGCCCCCGAACGGGACGACGCGGGCGCTGTCGCGGAGCGCGTCTCGGGTGTGCGGGGGTTCTCGGCCATCCCTCCAGGGTACCGGGATGCGGGTGGGAGGCGCCTGGGCACGACCCCTCTTCCCACGCCGCTCCCCGGCTACTTGTAATGACAAGTTGCGGTGCGGAAGAATGGGCCCGTCCCCTCGATCAAGGAGCAGCATGTCCGACCGTCTCGCCCGCGCCCGCACCACCGGCATCCTCGCCGTCCTCCGCGCCCCGTCGCCGGAACTGGCCCTGGAGGCCTCGGAGGCGATCATCCGCGGCGGCGTCTCCGGCATCGAGGTGACCTTCTCGACTCCGGACGCCCCGGCCGTGATCCGCGAACTCATCGCCCGTCACGGAGACGCCGCGTACATCGGCGCCGGCACCGTCACGACGTCGGAGCAGGCGACCCAGGCCGCCGACGCGGGTGCCGCGTTCCTCGTCAGCCCGGGAACCCTTCCCGATCTCACGCGCGCCATGCTCGACACCGACCGCGTCGTGATGACCGGCGCGATGACGCCGACCGAGGTCATGGGCGCACTCGAGCTCGGCGTCGACGTCGTGAAGATCTTCCCCGCCTCGCTCGGCGGCCCCGCCTACCTCGGGGCGCTGCGCGGACCGTTCCCCGACGCCCCGCTGATGCCCACGGGCGGCGTGAAGCCCGACAACCTCGCCGACTGGTTCGCGGCGGGCGCTGTCGCCGTGGGAGCCGGTGGAGACCTCGCGAACGGCACCGCCATCGCGAACGCGGACTGGGCGGACATCGAGCAGCGGGCCTCGCGGTTCGCGGCCGCCCTCGCTGCCACGCGAGGCTGAACCGCCCACCTCCGGGATCATTTGGTATACCGGATGCATGCGGATGCGACGGGTGGCGGCGGCTGTCGCGCTCGCGGGCGCGCTGCTGCTCGCCTCGGCCTGCACGGCCGCGCCGTCGCATCCCGCACCACCGACCCCGGAGGCTCCCATGACCGACGCCACATCCGACCTGCTCGCTGCGGCCGCCGCGGGCGACGCTGACGCGGTCCGCCGCGCGCTCGACGCGGGCGCCGACATCGAGGCCCGCGGCGACGGCGGCATGACTCCCCTGGTCGCGGCCACCAAGGCGAACCGCGTCGACGCGGCACGGCTCCTGATCGAGGCCGGCGCCGACGTGAACGCGAAGGACGACATCCAGGACTCCGCCTATCTCTACGCCGGCGCCCGCGGGCATGACGAGATCCTGCGGATGACCCTGGCGCACGGGGCCGACCTCCGCAGCACGAACCGCTTCGGCGGCACGGCGCTGATCCCCGCGTCCGAACGCGGCCTGCTGCCGACGGTCGAGATCCTCCTGGAGGCGGGCGTCGATCCGGACCACATCAACAACCTCGGCTGGACCGCCCTGCACGAGGCGATCGTGCTCGGCGACGGCTCCGCCCGGTACGTCGAGGTGCTGCGCACTCTCCTCGACGGCGGCGCCGACGCGACCATCCGCGACGGCGACGGCATGCTGCCGGTCGACCTCGCGGCCGCCCGCGGGTACGACGCCATCGTCGCCGAGCTCCGGCGGTGACAGCGCTCGATCCCTGGGCCTGGGCCGCACTCGGCGTGGCCGCGGTCGTCATCGGGATCTCGAAGACCGCTCTTCCGGGCGGCAGCATCCTCGCGATCGCCCTGTTCGCCGCCGTGCTCCCGGCGCGGACCTCCACGGCGGCGACACTCCTGCTGCTCATGGTGGGCGACGTGTTCGCGCTGCTCGCCTATCGACGGCATGCGCACTGGCCCACGCTGCTGCGGCTCGCACCGGCGGTCGTGGCAGGACTCCTCTTCGGCTTCGCGTTCCTCGCGCTGACAGGAGACGGGGTCGTTCGCCGCGCCATCGGCGTGATCCTGCTGCTCATGATCGCCGTGACCCTGTGGCGCCGGTGGCGGCAGGCCAGGGCGGAGCAGGAGGCGGCGGCCAGGGGCGGTGCGGTGCTGGCCGGGGTCTACGGGACGCTGGGCGGCTTCACGACCATGGTGGCCAACGCGGGCGGGCCGGTGATGTCGATGTACTTCCTCGCCACCCGCACGCCCGTCCAGGTTTTCCTCGGCACCTCCGCCTGGTTCTTCGCGATCATCAACGTGATCAAAGTGCCGTTCCTCGCCGGGATCGGGCTGTTCACCGGCCCCGTGCTGCTCACCGATGCGATCCTCGCGCCGCTCGTGGTGCTCGGCGCGCTGCTCGGCCTGCGGGTGGCGCGGCGCCTGGACCAGCGGCTCTTCGACCGCATCGTGATCGTGCTGACGGTCCTCGGTGCCGTGTACCTGCTGCTCTAGCCCTTCGACGGGCTCAGGGACCCACCCCTTCGACAGGCTCAGGGACCCAGCCCTTCGACAGGCTCGGGGACCCAGCGGTGGGTCGCCGAGCCTGTCGAAGCGCGTCAGTCGAGGAAGATGTCGGGGAACAGCGCGCTGTCCGGAGTGCCGGGGACGGCGGCGTAGCCCGAGAAGTCGGTGACGCCGTTCGCCTCGAGCACATCCTCCACGATCAGCGACTGCCCCGTGTACGTGCGCGCCGGCTGGGTGAGCACGGCATAGGCGGCGTCGGCGTAGATGTCCGCCGTCCGGCTCGCGGCCATCACCTTGTCCCCGCCGAGGAGGTTCTGCACCGCGGCCGTCGCGATCGTCGTGCGCGGCCACAGTGTGTTGGCGGCGATGCCGTCGGCCGCGAACTCCGCCGCGAGTCCGAGCGTGACCATCGTCATGCCGTACTTCGCCAGCGTGTACCCGGTGTGGGCGCCGAGCCACTTCGGGGTGGGGTTCAGCGGCGGCGAGAGCGAGAGGATGTGCGGGTTCTCGGCGTCCTTGAGGATGGGCACCGCGGCCCGGGAGAGCATGAAGGTGCCGCGGACGTTCACGTCCTGCATCAGGTCGTACTTCTTCGCGGAGAGGTCGAGCGACCGGGAGAGGTCGATGACGCTGGCGTTGTTGAGGACGATGTCGATCCCGCCGAACTCGCCCTGCGTCTTCATGACGGCCTCGGTGATGTGGTCGTCGTCCCGCACGTCGCCCACGATCGGCAGCGCCTGGCCGCCGGCGGCGCGGATCTGCTCGGCAGCGCTGTGCACGGTGCCCTCGAGCTTCGGGTGCGGGGAGTCGGTCTTGGCGAGCATCGCGATGTTCGCGCCGTCCGCGGCCGCGCGCAGGGCGATCGCGAGGCCGATCCCGCGGCTGCCGCCCGACATGAGGATGGTCTTTCCGGCGAGTGTGCTCATGGTTCTCGTTTCGAATCGCGTGATTGGCTGGATTTCCGGCTCGAATCGGGTCATTCAGGCGATTCGAACACCGGGAGGGGTCACCGCGGGGCCATGCGGATGGCGCCGTCGAGGCGGATGGTCTCGCCGTTGAGGTAGCCGTTCTCGACGATCTGCTGCACGAGGGCGGCGTACTCGTCGGGGCGTCCGAGGCGAGCGGGGAACGGCACCTGCTGACCGAGCGAGTCCTGCGCCTCCTGCGGCAGCCCCATGAGCATCGGCGTCTCCATGATCCCGGGGGCGATGGTGCACACCCGGATGGCGTGGCGGGCGAGCTCGCGGGCGATCGGCAGGGTCATCGCGTGCACCCCGCCCTTGGAGGCCGAGTACGCCGGCTGCCCGATCTGCCCGTCGAACGCGGCGACGCTCGCCGTGTTCACGACCACGCCCCGCTCCTCGTCGTGCAGCTCGTTCGCGGCGATGACGGCGGCGGCCTGGGAGATCACGTTGAACGTGCCGACGAGGTTGATCCGGACGATCCGCTCGAAGTCGGCGAGGACGGCGGGGGTGCCGTCCCGGTCGAGCACCTTGGCGGGCGGGGCGATGCCGGCGCAGTTCACGACGACCCGTAGCGGTGCGGCGGCCTGTGCGGCGGCGACGGCGGCCTTGACCTCGTCGACGCTCGTCACGTCGGCGGGGACGAAGAGACCGCCGAGCTCCGCCGCGACCTCCTCCCCCTTCGACGAGGCGAGGTCGATGATGGTGACGTGCGCGCCCGCGGCCGTGAGCCGACGGGCGGTGGCCAGTCCGAGTCCGGAGGCGCCGCCGGTGACGAGGGCCCCCTGTCCGCTGATCTGCATCTGATGTTCTCCTTCGAACGTCGTCGTGCGACATGCATGGAACGCAGTCCCAGCCTATGCGGTTCTTGGTGTCACCGCAGGCCTGCCGCGTCGCCCCCGAGCCTACGACACCGGCGTTCCGGCAGGATGGACGGGTGAGCATCCCCGCAGCGTCCGTCGAGGTCCCCGCCCGGGTGCGCGAACTCGCCGCCGGGGCCGCACTGACCCCCGCGTGGCGCAACGCGCTCGGCGGCCTGACCTTCCGCACCGATGACGGCCGCTACATCAAATGGGGTCCCCTCGATCCCGAGGCGAACATGCGTGACGAGGCCGAGCGGATGCGCTGGGCCCGCACCTGGACCACCGTGCCCGAGGTGATCTCCCAGGGCCAGGACGAGGCGTACGAGTGGCTCGTGACGACAGCCCTCCCCGGCAGCAGTGCGGTGGATCCGCGCTGGGCGTCGTCTCCGGAGACCGCCGTGCGCGCGGTCGGGGTCGGTCTGCGCCTCCTGCACGACGCCCTCCCCGTCGCGGAGTGCCCGTGGACGTGGAGCCCTACGGAGCGCATCGCGAACGCCGCCGCCCGCGGGACGACGGTGCCGACGGACCTGCACGAGCCCCCGCCGGTCGATCGGCTCGTGGTCTGCCACGGCGACGCGTGCCTTCCCAACACCCTGCTCGACGACGACGGCCGTCCGGTCGCCCACGTCGACCTCGCCGCGCTCGGGGTCGCCGACCGGTGGGCCGACATCGCCGTGGCCGCCATGAGCACGCTGTGGAACTTCGGTCCCGGGTGGGAGGACACGCTCATCGCGGCCTACGGCGTCGACCCCGACCGCCCGAGGCTGGAGTACTACCGACGACTCTGGAACGAGTCCTGAGCCGGGCTCACGCCTCCGGGTGGGCGTCGCTGAGGAGGCTCCCGTCGGCCGGGCGCCGGTCCCACGACGGTTTCCGCAGCGCGTAGAACAGCAACGGCGGAGCGCCGAGCACGACGATCACGACACCGACGATCCACGGGTACGCGGCGGCCGGGAACGCGGTGAAGCCGTCGGGCGGGATGAAGGCGAGCAGGAACGCCGCGAGGCAGGCGAAGAACCCGACGCCGGCGACGAACGGGAGAGCCTTCACCCGGTAGGCACGGGGGACGTCCGGCGCCTTCCGCCGCAGCACCATCGCCGAGGCGAACATGAGCATGTACATGATGAGGTACAGCGCGGCGGCCATGTCGATGAGCGCCACGAAGGCGGCGCTGACGTTGGGCACGATGATGAAGATCGCCGCGAGGATCGTGACGATGGTTCCCTGGAGCATCAGGATGCCGGACTGCACACCGGCCTTGTTCCGCTTCTGCAGCAGCGGCGGGAGCAGTCCCGTCTCCGCGGCCGCCAGCACGCCCTTGGAGGGACCGGCGACCCAGGTCACGACCGAGGCGAGAGCACCGGCGGCGATGAGCGCGGACACGACGGCCGTCGCCCATCCCATGTCCCAGTGGTCGAAGTACTCCCCGAACGCGAGCATGATGCCGTTCGTCAGCCCGAGCTCCTTCTTCGGCACCGCGACCGCGATCGCGATGGTGGGCAGGATGAAGACGAGCAGGATGAGGCCGGCGGCGAGGAACACCGAGCGCGGGTAGCCCTTGCCGGGATCCTTCATCTGATTCACGTGGACCGCGTTCACCTCCATGCCGGCGTAGGCCAGCACGTTCGAGACGATCAGCACGATGGACGCGAGACCCGTGAACGGCGGGATCACCGCCGAGGCCTCGAGCGGCACCTGGCTCTTCTCCCCGCTGAAGACCCACACCGCCCCGAACACGATGAGCAGCACCGCCGGGAACAGCGTGCCGATGATGCCGCCCCACGAGCCCAGCTTGGCGAAGAGGTCGCCGCCGCGGAGCGTGACGAGCGTGGCGCCCCAGTAGCAGACGATGATGATGACGGCCGTGAAGAAGCCGGAGCTGGACAGCGAGGGGTCGAGGAAGACGAAGGCGAGGGCGCCGGCCACGAACGCGAGCTGCGTGGGGAACCAGACGACGTTCTGGATCCACTGCAGCCACACCGCGGTGAATCCCCAGCGGTTGCCGAGGGCCTCCCGCACCCAGACGTACACCCCGCCCTTCCACCCCGTCGCCAGCTCCGCGGCGACGAGGGCGGTGGGGACGAGGAACAGCACCGCGGGGATGAGGTACAGCGTGATGCTGCCGAGGCCGTAGATCGCCATCGCGGGCAGCGACCGCAGGCTCGCCACGACGACGAGGGTGAGCAGGGCGAGCTGGCCGATGCCGAGGACGGCGACGGCGGGACGGGAGACGCGCGGCGCGGGCGCGGCGCCGGTCGGACCGGACTGCGGAGCAGACATCTCGGCCCCCTAGTGGTGGAACGCCGAGTCGGGGTGGTCGGACGGCATGGGGGCCGTGAGCGCGTCGAGGTGGGCCACCTCGGCGGTGATGGCGTCGAGCAGTTCGGCGGCCAGGTCCATGCTGAGCCCGTTGCGCACGACGATGCGCTGCACTGTGAGGTCCTCCAGATCGGCGGGCATCGGGTACGCGGGGACGAGCCAGCCGCGCATCCGGAGCCGATCCTGCAGGTGGTAGAGCGTCCACTTGTCGGTGTGCCCGTCCTTCAGGCGCCAGGCGAACACCGGGATGTCGCTGCCGTCGTTCCACAACTCGAACGCGTCGAGCTTCGCGATGCCCGCGGAGAGGAACTTCGCCACGTCCTGCGAGGCCTGCTGCACCGCGCGGTAGCCCTCGAACCCGAGGCGGAGGAACAGGTAGTACTGCAGCAGCACCTGAGCACCGGGGCGGGAAAAGTTCAGGGCGAAGGTAGGCATCTCCCCGCCGAGGTAGCTCACCTGGAAGATGAGATCCTCCGGCAGCCACTGCGCGTCGCGCCAGACCACCCAGCCGAGGCCGGGGTAGACGAGACCGTACTTGTGTCCCGAGGTGCTGATCGAGTGCACACGCTCCAGCCGGAAGTCCCACACGAGGTCCGGCTGGAGGAACGGAGCGATCATGGCACCGGAGGCGCCGTCCACGTGGATCGGGATGTCGAGGCCGGTCTTCTCCTGGATCGCGTCGAGCGCCGCGGCGATCTCCGCCACCGGCTCGTACATGCCGGTGTAGGTGACGCCCATGATGGCGACGACCCCGATGGTGTTCTCGTCCACGTACTTCTCGAGATCGTGGCCGTCGAGCGTCTTGTGCTCCTCGCTGATGGGCACGTAGCGCGGCTCGACGTCGAAGTAGTTGCAGAACTTCTCCCAGCACACCTGCACCGCGCTCGACATCACGAGGTTCGGCGTGGAGGCGTCCTTGCCGGCGGCACGGCGGGCCTGCTGCCAGCGACGCTTGAACGCGAGACCGCCGAGCATGCACGCCTCGGAGGAGCCGATCGTCGACGTGCCGATGCTGCGCGCCGCATCCGGGGCCTTCCACAGGTTCGCGAGCATGTGCCAGCAGTTGTCCTCGATGGCGGCGGTCTGCGGATACTCGTCCTTGTCGATCATGTTCTTGTCGAAGGAGGCCATGTAGACCTGCTTCGCCTCGTCGTCCATCCAGGTGCTGACGAAGGTCGCGAGGTTGAGGCGTGCGTTGCCGTCGAGGATCGTCTCGTCTTCGACGATCTGCTTCGCCGTCGCGGGGAGCGACTCGGTGTCGGGGATGACGTGTCGTGGTGCGACGGTGGCCTCGCCCGGCCGCGTGAAGAGCGGCTGGTCGTCGGCGGAGGAGATGCTCATGGGACGTCCCTTTCGGTCGGTGTCGATGGCACTGTCTCCTGCGGACGCTAGCCCCGCCTCTGACCGACCTCCAGGGACCCTCGTCCGAAAGGGGTGAGGGTCAGGACGGCCCGAGGATGAAGTTCCAGGCTCCGGTCGCGACCGCGGCGGCGATCGCCGTCGCGGAGATCGCCGCCCCGACGGCGAGCAGGATCCACTCGGGCGCGCCGAAGCGCGACTCCCGCGCCCAGGTGCGACGGCCGGGGGCGCCGAAGCCCCGCGCCTCCATCGCTGTCGCGAGCTTCGCGCCCCGGCGGATCGACAGCACGAGCAGGGCGAAGGCCATGCCGAGGAAGCGCCGGATGCGCCCGCGGTCGGCCACGCCGCGCGCGCGACGGGCGAGTTCGAGAGCACGCCAGTCGTCGAGGAACAGTCCCACCATGCGCAGGCCGGCGAGCGCGCCGAGGACGAATCGGGCCGGAAGCCGCAGGATCTGCCCGAGGCCGTCGGCGAGATCCGTGGGATCGACCGTGATGAACAGGACCACGGAGGGCAGGGCGATCGCGAGCACGCGCAGCATCGTGGCGACGGCGAGCGCGAGCGACCCCTCGCTGATGCGCAGCACGAACCAGTCGACGTAGACGGTGCCGCTCGTCTCGCCGTAGAGGGCGATGGTGAGACCGGTCAGCGGCGCCGCGAGCCAGACCGGCCACGTGCGCACCCAGAACTCCCGCCAGCCGATGCCCGCGAAGAGGAACAGCACCGCTTCGAGTGCCAGGGCGACGGCCGCCGACACCGGGTCGAGCGTGAGGACCAGAGGCACGGCGATGAGCGCGCTCACGCCCAGCTTGGCGACCGGATTGATGCGGGCGACGACGCCGGTGCGGGTGGGGGCGGGGGCGAGCGCCGTCATGCCGGTGCCCCCAGGACGAACCGGGTGGCGTGCAGAGCGCGCGCCACATCGAGATCGTGGGTGATGGTGACGATCGCCGATCCCTCGTCCCGGAGGGTGGCGAGCATCGCCACGAGCTCGGCCCAGGTCCGGGCGTCCTGGCCGAAGGTCGGCTCGTCGAGGATCAGCACCCGGGGTCTCGTGGCGATCGCGGCCGCGACCGTCAGGCGGCGCTTCTCCCCGCCCGAGAGCGTGTACGGATTCGCCGCACCCAGGTGCGCGAGCCGCAGGCGGGTGAGCAGCTCGTCGACGCGGGCAGACACCTCGTCATCGGGGACGCCCAGGGCGCGGGGACCGACCGCGAGCTCGTCGCGCACGGTCTGGGCGAGGAGCTGGTGCTCCGGTTCCTGGAACACCATCCCGATCCGTGTGAGGAGCTCGCGAGACGCCCACCGGATCGGAGACGGATTGGCCCCCTGCGCGAGTGACGGCGCCGCGATCACGGCTCCCCCTGCGGGAGGGAGGAGCCCCGCGAGGGTCAGGGCCAGCGTGGACTTGCCCGCGCCGTTCGGCCCGGTGATCGCGAGGGCCTCGCCGGCACGCACGTCCAGGTCGATGTCGTGCGCCACCGGACGCCCCTTCACCCGTGCGACAGCCAGCCCGTGCGCCGAGAGCAGCACGTCCCCGGGCGCCGCGCGTGGTGCGGGGGGCTCGGCCGGCGGGCGGCCGGGTACCCACACGCCGTCCGCCGCCAGGCGCTCCCCCTCCGTGCCGAGCACCTCCGCGGGAGTGCCGTCCGCGACGACCCCGCCGGCGCCGAGCACGATGACCCGCGTGAGGAGGGGCAGCCACACCTCGAGGCGATGCTCCACGACCACGAGGGTGGCGGGACGCGCGGCGAGCATCCGCTCCACCGCATCCCTCACCTCGCGCACGCCCTCGGGATCGAGATTCGCCGTCGGCTCGTCCAGCAGCACGAGTCCGGGGCGCATCGCGAGCATGCCGGCCAGGGCGAGGCGCTGCTTCTGGCCGCCCGAGAGCGCCGCGGTCGGATGGTCGAGCGGCACGTCGAGGCCGACGGCCGCCATGGCCGCCTCGACACGAGGCCAGATCTCCGCCCGCGGCACCCCGAGGTTCTCACAGCCGAAGGCCACATCGTCGCCGGCGCGGGCGAGGATCACCTGCGAGTCGGGATCCTGGAGGACGAGCCCGGCCCGACCGCGGGTGGCCACGGCGGGGCCGCCGTCGATGAGCAGCTCCCCCTCGCTCTCCCCCTCCTCCTCGCCGCCGAGCACACCGGCGAGGCCGTGCAGCAGTGTGGATTTGCCCGCGCCAGAGGCCCCGAGCACGAGAACCCGCTCGCCGGGCTCGACGCGGAACGAGACATCGCGCAGCGCCCAGGCGAGGCGACTCGCGTGTCGCCACCCCCACCCCCGGGCCTCGACGCCGGCGGGAGCGACCTGCTCGGACGACATCAGACGCGCACGCGCGCCTCGCGCCCGGAGCCGAAACGGTCGAGAGCCCCCGTCGCCGCGATGCCGCGCGCGAGCACCCAGGACAGCGCACCGGCGATGACCGCCCCGGAGATCACGGTGCTCACGAGATAGATCGCGGTGAAGGCGGGACCGGAGCCGGCGTACCAGAGGACGAGGTTGTTGATGCCGCCCGCGAGCGCAGCGCCGGCACCGGCGAGGATCGCGACGGGCAGCGACCAGCGGCGGTAGAAGAACAGCAGGAAGATCAGCTCGGCACCGAGTCCCTGCACGAGGCCTGCCTCGAGCGTGAGGAAGCCGCCCCACTGGTTGCCGATGAGCGCCGAGACGACGGCGGCCAGCAGCTCGACGTAGATCGCGGCGCCCGCCTTGCGGATGATGAGCCCGCCGAGCACGCCCGCGAAGAGCCACGGGCCGTCGAGGAGCCCTTGGAGGCCGGGAAGCAACGGCTCGAGCAGGGCCTTCGGCCCCAGGTATCCGACGTTCCAGGCCAGGAAGATCAGACCGGCGGCGACGCCGAGGACGCTGGCGACGACGATGTCGACGACGCGCCAGCGCAGATAGCCGCGCGCCGGAACGGCCGTGCTCTTCGCAGACGCGGATGCGGACGTGGACGTACTCATGTGAACTCCTCCCTGCGCTGGCATGACCCAGATCAGGTTCGACGGTCGAAGCGCGATTCGCTCCCTCTCAGCCCGGCTCGCCGGACTCCCGTGGTTGTGCTGTCGATCCTACCCCGTTCCGCCCGCGCGTCCCGAGCCGCGCACGGCGGATTCCGGGCGGTATTCGGTACCGTAAGCGAGTGACCGCTTCCGATCCCCCTGAAGAGGCGTCCGGCGGCGTCGACGTCGACGCGCGGCCCGAAGACTCCGCACCCGTGTCCGCCGAGCCCGCGCTCGACCCTCCGGTCACGGAAGCGGTGTCGTGGGCCGATGCGTCGGCTCCGGCGACCGCGCTGACCTGGGTGGACCCGTCGCTCGTCGCCGCGGAGTCGTCGACGCCCGAGTTCGACGCCTCGGCCGGCACGGAGGACGAGACGGGATTGCTGCGCGACGCGAAACTGCGACCCGCGATCGCCGGCCCCGGACTGCTCGTCCCGCTCGGTGTGCTCGTCGGCCTCGTCGCCTCCTACGCCGGCACCACGCTGCTCTGGCCGCTGCACGAGGTCGCCCCGACCGTCCAGGCCGTCGAGTTCACCCCGGTCGCCGCCCCCACCGCCGCGCTCGCCTGGCCCGCGGTCGGCGACGGCGCTGTCGGGATCGCCGGGATGACGACCGCGGCGTCCACCACCGCTCCGGTGAGCATCGCGAGCATCACGAAGGTCGTCAGCAGCCTCATGGTGCTGGATCGTCTGCCGCTGGCCCCCGGGGAGCAGGGTCCGGAGTTCGCCTTCTCGTACGCCGACAGCATCCGCTACTGGGACTACCGGATCGCCAATCAGTCCGCACTCGATGTCCCCGTGGGTGGAGTGCTGACCGAGTACCAGCTTCTCCAGGGCACCCTGCTCGGCTCGGCCAACAACTACATCGACCGGCTGGCGTCGGAGATCTGGGGGTCCGACGGGGAGTTCGCGGCCGCGGCCGAGGTCTGGCTCGGCGAACGCGGGCTCTCCGGCATCACGGTGGTGACGCCGTCGGGATTCGATGAACGCAACGTCGCCACCCCCGAGGCCCTCGTGGCCCTGGGCGAGATGGCCATGCGCAACCCGGTGTTCGCCGAGATCGTGGGAACCCGGTCTGTCGACCTGCCCGGGGCAGGCAAGGTCGAGAACACGAACGGGATGCTCGCCGATCCGGGTGTCGTCGGCATCAAGACGGGCACCCTCGTCGGGTGGAATCTGCTGACCGCCAAGGACGTCGCCGTCGGCGACTCGACGGTCCGGCTCTACGCCGCGGCGCTGAACCAGGAGGACGACGAGGCGCGTCTCGCCCTCACCCGTGCGCTGTTCGCCCAGACGGAGGCGGCGTTGCAGGCCCAGGGCCCGGCCGTCCCGGCGGGCACGGTGGTCGGGCGCGTGGTCACCGCCTGGGGTGAGCGCGTCGACGTGGTCGCGGGCGAGGACGCCGACGTCGTGCTGTGGAACGGGGCGAGCGCGACCGCATCGACGGTGTTCGACCTCGGGGAGGAACGGGAGGCGGACGGGACGGTCGGCACCCTGACCACGACCGGCCCTGTCGACAGCACGGAGACCGCGCTCGTCCTCGACGAGGACCTGGACGGTCCGAGCCCGTGGTGGCGGCTCACCCACCCGCTCGAGCTCTTCGGCATCTCCGGGGACGACTGAGTCCTGACGACGATGCCCCACTCCGGATCCGGAGTGGGGCATCGTGCGTGAAGCGGGTCAGGCGCGGGGCGTGGAGCCGTCCGCGCCGTCGTCGAGAAGCGCCTGCGCTGCTGCGGACTCGGCCGCCGGAACCTGGGCGCCGACGGCTGCTCCCGCCACGGCGTCCGCCGCCTGCTCCTCGGCACTGGCTTCCGCGTCCGCCTCGCCGGTCACGACCACCGGAGACGAGCCGGTGAGAGCCGCTTCCGCATCGAGGTCAGTCGCCGCCTGCTCGAACTGCGACTGGTACAGCCGCCAGTACGCGCCCTGCGCCGCGATGAGCTCGTCATGCGTGCCCTTCTCCACGATGTCGCCGTGCTCCATCACGAGGATGAGATCGGCGTCGCGGATGGTCGACAGACGGTGCGCGATGACGAACGAGGTCCGTCCGTGCCGGAGCGCCGCCATCGCGTTCTGCAGCAGCAGCTCGGTGCGGGTGTCGACCGCCGAGGTGGCCTCGTCCAGGATGAGGATCGACGGCTGCGCCACGAAGGCCCGCGCGATCGTGATGAGCTGGCGCTCACCGGCCGAGACGTTCGACGCGTCCTCGTCGAGCACGGTGTCGTACCCGTCCGGAAGCGCGTGCACGAAGCGGTCGACGTAGGTCGCCTTCGCCGCGGCAAGCACCTCCTCGTCCGTCGCGGTCGAACGGCCGTAGCGGATGTTCTCGCGGATGCTCCCGGCGAAGAGCCAGGGGTCCTGGAGCACCATGCCGGTGCGGGAGCGCAGTTCGTCCCGGGTGATGGTCGAGATGTCCTGACCGTCGAGCATGATCCGGCCGCCGCTGAGCTCGTAGAACCGCATGATGAGGTTCACGAGCGTCGTCTTACCCGCACCCGTGGGGCCGACGATCGCGACGGTCTGCCCCGGTTCCACCCGGAAGGACAGATCGGTGATGAGGGGACGCTCGGGCGAGTACGAGAAGGAGACGTTCTCGAACTCGATCACGCCCTCGCCCTCGCGGAGCGCGGGGGCGTCGGGGGCATCGGCCTCCTGCTCGTCGGAGTCGAGCAAGTCGAACACCCGCTCCGCCGACGCCGTGCCGGACTGCACGACCGCAGCCATGCCGCCCAGCTCGGACAGCGGCTGCGTGAACTGCTGCGAGTACTGGATGAACGCCTGCACGTCGCCGAGGCGCAGCTGCCCGCTCGCGACCATGAGGCCGCCGAGCACCGCGATGCCGACATAGGTGAGGCTGCCGACGAAGGTCATCGCGGGCATGATGATGCCCGAGAGGAACTGCGCCTTGAAGCTCGCCTGGAACAGCTCCTCGTTCTCGGCCTTGAACTTGTCCAGGGCGTCCTGCTCGCGGCCGAACACCTTGACCAGGGCATGCCCGGAGAAGGCCTCCTCGACCCGGGCGTTGAGCCGCCCGACCTTGCGCCACTGCGTGCCGAAGGCCTTCTGCGACCGCGGACCGATGACGCCGAAGATCACTCCCATGAGCGGAAGCGCCACGAGTGCCACGAGCGCGAGCTGCCACGAGATCGAGAACATCATCACGAGCACGCCGACCACCGTCAGCACGGCGGTCAGGGCACCAGACAGCGACTGCTGCATGGTCTGCGTGATGTTGTCGATGTCGTTCGTCACGCGGGAGATCAGCTCGCCGCGCTGCACCTTGTCGAAGTACGCCAGCGGCAACCGGTTGATCTTCGCCTCGACGGCCTCACGCAGGCGCCACATGGTGCGGACCATGATGACGTTGATGACGTACCCCTGCAGCCAGCTGAGGAACGCGGCCACGACGTAGATCGCGAGGACCGCCGCGATCACCCAGCGCAGGGCGTCGAAGTCGATGCCGTCGCCGACCCGGAAGTCGCCGAGCGCTCCCACCTGGTTCGCGAAGTCGGTCTGTCCGGCATCACGCAGCGCGTCGACCACCACGTCCTGCGGCGTCCCCGCCGGGAATCCGGGGAAGTCGCCGCTCGGCTGGCCGAGCTGGATGGAGATGAAGCCGCGGTAGACGATGTTCGTCGCCTCGGCGAGCACCTTCGGCGCGGCGACGGTCAGCACGACCCCGATCGCTCCGAGGATCGACACGAAGACGAACCAGACGGCAGAGGGCTTGAGCAGCCCGATCATCCGGGCGAAGCTCTTGCCGAAGTTGTCGGCCTTGCCCGGTGCGACGCTGTCCCAGTCGCCGGAGTGCTGCCGAGCCTGCTCGGCGAGCTCCGCCTCGTACTGCTCCTCGGCGGTGAGCTCCCGCTCGGCCGTGGGAGCCGGGGCCTTCCCTCGCCCGCGGCGCCGCGCCGCTGCCCCCTGGGTCCCTGAGCTTGTCGAAGGGCCCGCACCCTGGGTTCCTGAGCTTGTCGAAGGGCCCGCACCCTGGGTCCCTGAGCCTGTCGAAGGGTCCTGCTCGCTCATGCGTCCACCCCCAGCTGCGACTCGACGATCTCTCGGTAGGTCTCGCTGGTCTCCAGCAGCTCCTCGTGGGTGCCGACTCCGACCATCGTGCCGCCCTCGAGCACCACGATGCGGTCGGCGTCGGTGATCGTGGAGACGCGCTGCGCGACCACGATCTTCGTCACGTGCGGAAGCTCCCGCCACAATGCCTGCCGCAGACGGGCGTCCGTCGTGAGGTCGAGTGCGGAGAAGGAGTCGTCGAACACGAGTACCTGCGGCCGGTGCACGATGGCCCGCGCGATCGCGAGGCGCTGTCGCTGACCGCCGGACACGTTCGTTCCGCCCTGGGCGATGCGGGAGTCCAGGCCGTCCGGCATCTCCTCGACGAAGTCACGACCCTGAGCGATCTCGAGAGCGTGCCAGAGCTCCTCGTCCGTCGCGTCCTCGCGGCCGTAGCGCAGGTTGGAGGCCACGGTGCCGGTGAAGAGGAAGGGCCGCTGCGGCACGAGGCCGATGCTGTCCCACAGCGCTTCGACGTCGGCGTTCCGCACGTCCGTGCCACCGACGTGCACGGAGCCGCCGGAGACGTCGAACAGGCGCGGGATGAGCGAGACGAGCGTGGTCTTGCCCGACCCGGTGGAGCCCACGACGGCGACGGTCTCGCCCGGCTCCGCGGCGAAGCTGATGCCGGTGAGGACCGGGGCGTCGGCACCGGGGTAGGTGAACGACACGTCGTCGAAGGCGACGGCGCCCGGCGTCGGGAAGACGGTGACGCCGTCCGCCGGACGGGTCATCGTCGACTCGGTGTTCAGAACCTCGCCGATGCGCTCGGCCGAGACGGCGGCGCGCGGGATCATCATGGCCATGAAGCTCGCCATGATGACGCCGCCCATGATCTGACCGATGTACTGCATGAAGGCGAACAGGGTGCCCACCTGCACGGTGCCGTTGTTGACCTCGATACCGCCGAACCAGATGACGGCGACGACCGTCACGTTGAGGATGAGCATGAAGAGCGGGAACAGCAGCACGAACAGCGAGCCGACCTTGCGGCCGACGACCATGATGTCGGTGTTCGCGCCGCGGAAGCGCTCTTCCTCGATGCGCTCGCGGACGAAGGCCCGCACCACGCGCACGCCGGTGAGCTGCTCGCGCATGATGCGGTTCACGTTGTCGAGCTTGCCCTGGTAGCTGCGGAACAGCGGGACCATGCGGCCGATGACGAGTGCCGCGAGGAGGAGCAGCACCGGGACGGAGACGGCGATCAGCCAGCTCAGCCCGGCGTTGGTCTGCACGGCGAAGATGATGCCGCCGATCGCGAGCAGCGGCGCGGTGACGAGCATCGTCGCGCCCATCATCGCCAGCATCTGCACCTGCTGCACGTCGTTCGTGTTGCGGGTGATGAGGGAACCGGCGCCGAACTGCGAGACCTCGCGCTCGGAGAAGCCGCTGACCTTGCCGAACACGTCGGCACGGATGTCACGACCCGCCCCCATCGCGGCGCGGGCGGCGAAGAAGGTCGCGATGACCGAGGCCACGATCTGGCCGAGCGACACGGCCAGCATGAACAGGCCGGTGCGCCAGATGTACGCGGTGTCGCCCTGGGCGACGCCCTTGTCGATGATGTCGGCGTTGAGGCGGGGCAGGTAGAGGGTCGCGGCCGCGCTGGCGAACTGGAAGACCAGCACGGCGACGAGGAGCCACTTGTAGCGAGACAGATATCGGAGGAGGAGTTTTCCCAGCACAGGCGGACTTTCTAGGAAGGAGGAGGCGGCGGGTCTCCCGGCAGACGGATGCCGACCGACGACCGGCCATAGGACAGGGTGCCACGAAGCGGCGACATTCGGATCCCCCTCCGGGAGGACCTTCGCTCACAGCGAACCACTCCCCCGTCTCGCCGCCCATTTCTGCACGCGGGCGATCAAGGACTTCCCGGTCGTGACCGGGGCCGTGATCGTCAGAACAGCGCGGGCTGCGGAACGTAGTCCCGCGCGGCCGCCCCGGCGTCGGGGCCGAGCTCGGCGAGCGTGGCGGGCTGCCACTTCGGGTTGCGGTCCTTGTCGACCACCTGGGCCCGGATGCCCTCCACCAGGTCGGGGTGCTCGTTCACGAACCACAGCACCCGGCGGTACTCGCCTTCGAGCGCGGCACGAAGCCCACTCATCCCCCGTGCCTCCCGCACGGCGTCGAGGGTCACGACGAGGCCGGTCGGGGCCAGTCCGTCGAGCAGGTCGGCGACGGCGGCCGCTTCATCGGAGCCGAGCGCACGCAGCCGCTCCAGGATCTCGGGCACGGTCGAGGCGGCGAAGACCTCGTCGATCCACTCCCGCGCGTCGGCGAGCGCGGACGGCTCCGGCGTCTCGTCGAAGAGCAGGACGATCTCGCTCGGGCTCGTCGGATCGGCGCGGTACGCCAGAGCCTCGCGCAGCGCATCGAGGCGGTCGGAGGGGACGAAGTGGTCGGCGAAGCCCGCGTACACGGCGTCGGCACCGTTCATCGTGGCCCCGGTGAGACCGAGGTATTCGCCGAGCCGTCCCGGCGCCCGCCCCAGCAGCCACGTGCCGCCGACGTCGGGCGTGAAGCCGATCCGGGTCTCCGGCATGGCGAGCTTCGAGCGCTCGGTGACCACGCGGATCGCGGCGTGCCCCGCGAGACCGATTCCGCCGCCCATGGTGATGCCGTCGGCGAGCGCGACCACGGGCTTCGGGTACTCCGCGATCATGGCGTTCATCGCGTACTCCCGGCGGAAGAACTCTGCGGACTGCTCCGGATGACCGGACGTGATCTGGCTGTGCAGGCGGCGCACGTCGCCGCCCGCGCACATGCCGCGCTCACCCTCACCGTCGATGAGGACGATCTGCACGTCGGAATCGTCGCGCCACGCGACGAGCGCCGTCGTGATGGCCGCGATCATGTCCTCGTCGAGCGCATTGATCGCCTCAGGGCGGTTGAGCGTGAGCCGCCCGAGCGCTCCTTCGGTGCGGATGAGGACACGGGGCGCGGCGGGGGTATCGGTCACGGGTGCCAGGCTACCCCGTCGCATGCGGCCGGATTCCGCACGAAATGCGGGTTCCGGGGCGGTTTTCCGGCAGGATAGGAGGAACTGTTCATCGCAACGAGAGGTCCCGGATGCCCGAAGGACAGGTGCTCGAGTTCACGAATGTGACGAAGCGCTTCAACGAGGTGACGGCCGTCTCGGACTTCTCCGCACGTGTCGAGCCCGGCGCGGTCACCGCTTTCCTCGGCCCCAACGGCGCGGGCAAGACGACGACCCTGCGCATCCTGCTCGGCCAGGTGCGCCCCACGTCTGGCACCGCCACGATCGGCGGCGTCGCGTACGCGGAGCTGCGCCAGCCGCTGCGCACCATCGGCGCGGTCCTGGAGGAGACGGCCTACCGGCCGCGCCGCACCGCGAGTCGTCAGCTCACCATCGCCGCGAAGGCCAACGGCATCCGCCTCGCCCGCGTCGACGAGGTGATCTCCCTGGTCGGCCTGGAGGACGAAGCGGACACGCGCATCGGCGGGTTCTCGCTCGGCATGCGCCAGCGCCTCAGCGTCGCCCACGCGCTCCTCGGCGACCCCGGAGCGCTCGTGTTCGACGAGCCGGCGAACGGTCTCGACCCCGAGGGCATCCGCTGGATGCGTCTGCTGATGCGTCGCCTCGCCGACGAAGGCCGCACGGTGCTGGTCTCGTCCCACGTGCTCAGCGAGATCGAGCAGGTCGCCGACCACGTCCTCGTGCTCTCCAAGGGGCGCCTCGTGCTGTCGAGCGGCATCGAGACCCTCGCCGATCCGGCCGGCGGCTCGGTGGTCGTCGACTCCGTCGATCGCCCGGGCCTCACGACCGCACTGGTCGCCGCCGGGTTCGACATCGAGGTGCTCCGCTCCGGCCTGACCGTGCGCGGCACCGACGCGAGCCGAGTGGGTGCCGTGGCTGCGGACGCCGGTATCGCTCTGAGCACGCTCGTGCAGCGCGGCCCGACGCTGGAGGACGTCTTCATCGACCTCATGCGCGGCGGCCGGTTCGACACCGCTCCGGCGGTCGAACCGTCGGAAGACGCTTCGACCGGGACCGAGACGGTCACGACAGGCGATGCGGCCGCCGGTGCCGCCGCCTCCGCTCTCGCGGCCGGCGGTGCCGCGGCTCTCGCCGATGACCTCAGCACGGAGATCCCCGGCGATGCCGCGGCCACCGGGTCCGGCGACGATGACGAGACGGCGGGAGCCGAGGGCCCGGTCGACGACGAGACCACCCAGCTCGTGACCGTGGTCGAGACCGCTGCGGGCGACGAGACCGTCCAGGTCATCCCCGTGGTCGAGGAGACCGCGGCGCTGACGTTGAGCGATGCCGAGGAGGAGACGGATGCGGAGCCCGACACCGCGTCCGACGCGGAGTCCGACTCCTCGCGTTCGTTCGACGACATCCTCTTCGGCGCTCCCGCGCCGGTGCCCGCGACCGAGTCCCCGCGACGCTCTTTCGCCGCCCTGTTCGCGGCATCCTCCGCCGAGATGGCGGACGAAGACACGGCGGAGGCGCGCACATCGCCCGAGCAGTCGGCGGGACAGGACGCTCCCGCCCCAGGGGAGTCGGACGAGACGACACCCGCCGCGTCCGTCCCCGCAGATGGAGCCGAGATCGAGGGCCCCGAGACTCCGTCTGACATCGACGCCGCCGACGACACGACCGGCACCGAGGACGCGGAGTCCGCGGCCGACGAACCGGAGCCCGCGGGCGTGGAGTTCTTCTCCGAGCTCGACGCCGCGTCCGCCGCGAACGACGAGACCGCGACCGCCGACACGACGCAGCCGGCAGAGGCATCCGATCCCGCGACCGACGACGAGGACCCGCGATCCGCGGCCGTGAGCTCCATGCTCGCCGCCGCCGCCCGCGCCTACTACGAGGACGAGCCCAGGGACTACCCGCTCGCGTCCGCGGAGGGCGACGCCCCCGCCGAGACCGCATCGTCCGAGGAGCAGCCATCCGCGGACGACGAGTCCTCGGAGGAGCCCGGTGCGCACGCTCCAGGTCAGGAGCAGGCACCCGACGCGCAGACGGACGAGGACCACGGCGCGCGCTCCGACGAGAACCACGGCTGAACCGCACACACGAACGCCCTCCCGATCGGGAGGGCGTTCGTGTGTGAGGTCAGGCCGGACGGGGCCGGATGACGGGCCGGCGACTGCCCTTCGAGACGGGAGTCGGGGCCGTGGCGACGATCTCCTCGACCGTCGCGGGCTCCTCCGACACGGGGAGACGGAGAGCCTGCGTGAGCGCGAGGCCGTGCCGGGTGGTGAGGATCAGCCGGTTGTACTGCGGGTCGCCCTCGAGGTCGACGACCACGCTGGGGCGACGGCGACGGATCAGCACGAAGTCGAGGCTGCCCGCGGCCTTCCAGCTCCCCGCCGCCAGCACGCCCGGGATGTGGGTGCCCGGGTTCGGGACGCCGCGGAGCCAGGTCCAGGCGTCATCGGTCAGCTGGACCTTGGTGATCGTGTCGCGCACGATGCGGACGTTCTCACGGTGGAAGGTGGCGGCACGTTCGATGGGCGAGAGCACGACCTCGAGTTGCGTCTGATCCAGCAACAACGTCACCATGCCCCCAGTCTGCCAGCGCCGCCCTCCCGGTTGGCTGGAAGTTGCTCACAGGAACGCAACGATCCCTTGTCGGAATCACCCACACGCCCACCCGCACGCCCACCCGCAGCAACCACCTCCCGCGAGGACAGGCGCCCACGCCGGAACAGGCCGCTACCGGGAGCGCAAGCCTGACTCCGCGCGAGCGCCTGATCTCGCCGACCTCGCGACCGCCGCTCCCTGCGCAGGCATCCGCGCGACCTCAGGCAGCCGGGTCCAGTGGCGCCTGTTCCCGCGCGGGCGCCTGTCCTCGCGCGAAAGAGGAGCGGCGGCGGAAGTCAGGGACGCGCGGTGAGGGCGGCCCGGGCGGCGTGCGGCAGGGCTTCCTCGATGCGCTGGAGCTCGTCCTCGCCGTGCGCGGCGGTGAGGAACCAGGCCTCGAAGACGCTCGGCGGCAGCGCGACCCCGTGCTCGCGCATCGCATGGAAGAACGCGGCGTACCGGAAAGACTCCTGCGCCTGCGCCTCGGCGTAGTCGCGCGGAGCGGAGGCCCGGAAAGACGCGCTGAAGAGGTTGCCGGCGGACGCCAGAGCGTGGGTGACGCCGGCCTCGCCGAGCGCGCGGTCCAGCGCCGACGACACCCGAGCGGCCGCGGCGTCGACGGCCGCGTAGACCTCGGGCGTCGCGAGTCGCAGCGTGGCCAGGCCCGCGGCCACCGACAACGGGTTCCCGGAGAGCGTGCCCGCCTGGTAGACCGGGCCGAGCGGCGCCAGAAGGTCCATGACCTCGGCACGACCGCCGAGGGCCGCCAGCGGCATACCGCCGCCGACGACCTTCCCGAAGGTGAGGATGTCGGGCAGGTAGTCCTCCCCCGCCTCCGCCTGGAGTCCCCAGAAGCCCGCCGGGTGCACCCGGAATCCGGTGAGGACCTCGTCGAGGATCATGAGGGCGCCGTGCGCGTGGGCGGTCTCCGCGATGAGGCGGTTGAAGCCCGGCAGCGGAGGGACGACGCCCATGTTCGCCGCCGAGGCCTCGACGATGACGGCCGCGATCCGCGGGCCGTGCTCGGCGAAGACGGCGGCGAGCGCCTCCGGGTCGTTGTAGCGGATCACGAGCGTCTGCGCAGCGATCGGCGCGGGCACGCCTGCCGAGTCGGGCAGCGCGAGGGTGGCGACCCCGGAGCCGGCCTCGGCGAGCAGGCCGTCGGAGTGGCCGTGATAATGGCCGGCGAACTTCACGAGCAGATCGCGGCCGGTCGCGCCGCGAGCGAGGCGGATGGCGGTCATGGTGGCCTCGGTGCCGGTCGAGACCAACCGGACACGCTCGACGGGACGGATCTCGCCGAAGCGGACGCGGTCTGCGATGAGCGCGGCGAGCTCGACCTCCCCCTCGGTGGGAGCGCCGAACGAGAGCCCGCGGGTGGCGGCTTCCTGCACCGCGGCGACGACCTCGGGCTGTGCGTGGCCGAGCAGCGCGGGGCCCCACGACGCGACGAGGTCGACGTACTCGTTGCCCGCGGCATCGGTCACGGTCGCTCCCCGCGCCGAGGCGAGGAACCGCGGCGTCCCGCCGACCGACCCGTAGGCGCGCACCGGAGAGTTCACCCCGCCGGGGATCACCGCACGGGCGGCAGAGAAAAGGTCGTCATTGCGGTCGGTCATCGAGGCTCCTCCGTGATGCACGGAGCTCTCCCGGCATCCCTTCCAGGCTAACCCGCCGCCTGCCCTTCGAAGGCCGTCGGCGGACAGGAGGGAGGCTCAGCCGCGCAGCCAGCGGGCGGCTTCCGTGGCCCAGTAGGTCAGCACCGCGTCGGCGCCCGCGCGACGGATCGAGAGCAGCGACTCGAGCACCGCGGCACGCCGATCGATCCAGCCGTTCGCGGCGGCGGCCTCGATCATCGCGTACTCGCCCGACACCTGGTACGCCCACACCGGGACGGTCACGGCGTCGCGCACCTCGCGGAGCACGTCCAGGAAGGCCATCGCCGGCTTCACCATGACGATGTCCGCGCCCTCGTCCTCGTCGACCAGGGCCTCCCGCACGCCCTCGCGGCGGTTGCCGGGGTCGAGCTGGTACGTACGGCGGTCGCCCTGGAGCTGCGAGTCGACGGCTTCGCGGAACGGGCCGTAGAACGCGCTCGCGTACTTCGCGGCATACGCCAGGATCAGCGTGTCCGTGAACCCCTCGGCGTCGAGCGCCTGACGGATCACGGCGACCTGGCCGTCCATCATCCCGGACAGCCCGAGCAGCTGGGACCCTGCGCGCGCCTGGGCCAGGGCCATCGAGGCGTACCGCTCCAGGGTCGCGTCGTTGTCCACGGAGCCGTCGGCGGCGAGGACGCCGCAGTGACCGTGGTCGGTGAACTCGTCGAGACAGAGGTCGGTCTGCACGACGAGGGCGTCGCCGACCTCGGCCGCCAGCGCTTCGGTGGCGACGTTCAGGATGCCCTGCGGGTCGTCCGCGCCGGAGCCCCGGGCGTCGCGCACCGCGGGAACGCCGAACAGCATGACGCCGCCGACCCCGGCCTCCGCGGCCTCCACGGCCGCAGCGCGCAGCGAGTCGATCGAGTGCTGGGCGACACCGGGCATCGACCCGATGGCGACCGGTTCGCTCAGGCCCTCGCGGACGAAGAGCGGGAGCACGAGCTGCCGGGGCTCGAGAGAGGTCTCGCGCACGAGGTCGCGGACGGCGCGCGACTGGCGAAGTCGGCGCAGGCGGATGTCGGGGAAGCTCACGGCGCGAACTCGTCTGCCGCGTGCGGAAGGGTGAACTGCGAGACGGCTTCGATCAGCGCATCGATGGTCTGCCGGTCGGCGACCACCGAGACGGGGAGACCGGCGCGCTCGGCGTCCTTGGCCGTGCGGGGACCGATCGCCGCGAGCAGCGTCTCGTCCGGGATCTCGGGGAACTGTTCCCGCACCTGCTCGGCCACCGAACCGCTGGTGATGAGGATCGCGTTGATCCGGCCGTTCTCGACATCGCGGCGGATGCGCTCCGTCACCGGGACGCCGACCGTGCGATAGGCGACGACGCCGTGCACGTCGTGCCCCGCGTCGGAAAGGAGGAGGCTGAGGACGGGCTTGGCGATCTCGCTGCGCAGCGCCAGGATCCGGCGCGGCTCGTGCTCCAGGGCGATGAGCTGCTGCGCCATGCCCTGCGCGGAGTTGTCCTGTTCCGGCACCAGGGCGACCTCGTAACCCACGGCCTGCAGCGCCGTGGCCGTCGTCTCGCCGACGGCCGCGATCTTCGTGGTCTTCGGCACGACGGCGCGGTGGGCGAACAGCACGTCCACCGTGGTCGCGCTCGTGACGGTCAGCCAATCGAACTCACCGGCCGCGAGCTGCTCCAGCGCCCGGTCGAGTGTCGCCTGGTCCGTCGTGGGCGCGAAGTTGATGAGCGGGGCGACGACGGGAACGGCCCCGAGGTTCCGGAGACTCGCGGCGACGCTGTCGCCCCAGGGTCCGCCACGGGGCACGAGGATGCGCCAGCCGTCCAGCGGTCGGTCCTGCTTGCTTTCAGAAGTGGTCATGACAATTCGGATTGCTCTTGAGGGACGAGGTCGGCCGCCCCTTGATCGAGCAGCCGACGGGCAACAGCGAGCCCGAACTCACGCGCTGCGTGCATCGGGTCTGCACCATCGGCAGCATCCGCACCATTGCCACTGCCGTTCCGATGAATATACTCCCCGTTCAGGGCTTCCGTGACGTCCAGACCGATCCGGCGACCCCCGTCCGGGGCGTAGACCACTGTCCTGACGCGGATCTCGGCCCCCTGGACGACGGCGTGCGCCGCCATGGGGGCTTGACAACCGGCGTCCAGGCCCTCCAGGATGGCCCGCTCGACCGTGATCGCGAGCCGCGTCTCGCGGTGGTCCAGCGCCGACAGCGCCGCGCGCAGCTCCTCCGGGGCATCCGCCCGCGTCTCGACTGCCAGCGACCCCTGGCCCGGCGCCGTCGGCCATTCCGCGAGACCGAGCTCCTCGCGATGCAGGGGCGAATCGGTGCCCAGCCGCGAGAGCCCGGCGGCGGCGAGGATCACGGCGTCCAACTCGCCGGACGCGACGCGGGAGAGCCGGGAGTCGACGTTGCCGCGGATGTCCACGACGTGAGCGCGGGGCGCACGACGGTGGACCTGCGCGATGCGGCGGGGCGACCCGGTGCCCACCGCGCTCCCGGCCGGCAGCTCATGCAGCGGGATGCCGTGTCGGGTGAGCACCACGTCGCGGGCATCCTCCCGTCGGGGCGTCGCGGCGATGACGAGCGACTCCGGCACCGCGGTCGGGAGATCCTTGAGGGAGTGCACGAGGAAGTCGCACTCGCCGGCGAGGAGGGCCTCACGGAGACGGGTAGCGAAGATGCCGAGGCCGCCGATCTCCGACAACGAGGCGCGATTGGTGTCGCCCTCGCTGGTGATCGGGACGAGCTCGACGCGCCGGCCGGTGACCTTCTCGAGCGCTGCGGCGACGTGGCCCGACTGCGCCTGCGCGAGCGCGCTGCGACGGGTGCCGAGACGGATGGGGGTGCTCATGGCGCTTACTGCAGCACGTCCGCGATCTCGTCGAAGCGCAGGCGGCGCCCCGTGTAGAAGGGCACCTCCTCCTTCACGAACATGCGGGCGTCGGTGTAGCGGAGGTCGCGCATCATGTCGACGAGATCCGTGAGTTCATCCGCCTCCATCGGGAGCAGCCACTCGTAGTCGCCCAGCGCGAAGGCTGCGACGGTGTTCGCGATGACACCGGTGAACGCGGCGCCCTTGCGACCGTGGTCGGCGAGCATCGTGCGGCGCTCCCCCTCCGGCGCGAGGTACCACTCCGGGGTGCGGACGAACGGGTAGAGGACGAGCCAGTCCTTGGGCTCGATGCCTCGGAGGAACCCGGGGACGTGCGCGCGGTTGAACTCGGCGTCGCGGTGGACGCCCATGGCGTTCCACACCGGCAGGAGCGAGCGCAGCATCTCGGTGCGGCGCAGGCGACGGAGCGCCCGCTGCAGCTCCTCGGCCGTGGCACCGTGCAGCCACACCATGAGGTCGGCGTCGGCCTTGAGTCCGGAGACGTCGTAGAAGCCGCGGACGGTGACGCCCGAGTCCTCGATGTGCGAGACGATCGACTCGACCTCGGTCGCGTCGTTCTCGGTGACGGGAGCATCGGGGTTGCGTCGCCAGACGGCCCAGAGGGTGTAACCGGACGGGTTCTCTTCACGCAGGTCGGACATGATCCCAGTCTGCCCCCTTTGCGGAGGAGCCGCTAATCAGGGGAATACTGCCCCCAGGCGAGGGCGGTACGGGGGTCGATCAGCGGGCGATGGCGCGGGCGATGGCCCACACCGCCCCGCCGACGGCGGCGGCGATGCCCACGGTCGCGGCGATCGCTGCGGCGGGGTTGCGATCGGCGAACGCGCGCGCCTTCACGGCCGCCCGCGCCGATGCCTTCTCCACGCGCCGGGGGATGTTCCCCTTGACCTCGATGGCGGCCAGGGCCGCCTTCAACTCCGCCCGCGCCGAGGCGACGGGATCGACGATTCCCGCGGGGACCGCGGTGCGCGGCAGCGACTCAGGGGTGCTCATCGCCGGCCTCCTTCACGATTCGGATGTCCTCGGCCACGGCCTGTGCCGGGTTCTGGCGACGGAGCACCTTGCGGAACTTCAGGATGCCGAGCAGCGCGAACAGCAGCACGGCGACGATGAGGATGCCGAACACCGCCAGCGCGGACAGCCAGACCGGCCACCACGACGACAGCCCCGCGATCGCGAACACGAGGATCACGGGCACGGCCCAGAACAGGAAGAACAGCGCGACGAGGAACCAGACGGAGCCGACGCCCGCATCCTTCGCCGTGCGCGACACCCACGCCTTGGCCGCGTCGATCTCGGCCTTGACGAGGGTGGTGACGAGCTCCGGCAGGTCGCCGAGCAGCGTCAGCAGACTGTCGTCGGCGCGATCCCGATATCCGCGGGGCATGTCAGTCGTCGGACTTCCGCGGGGTGGGCTTGCTCGCGGCGGGCTTCGACGCCGCGGGCTTCTGGGCCTCGGCCGCGCGCTCCTTGACCTCGTCGACCGCGTCCTCCGCGGCGTCCGAGATCTCTTCCGCGGCGTCCTTGCCGGAGGCGATGACCGCGTCGAGCTTCTGGCCGGGCGTACCGTCGCCCTTGACCGACTTGACGATCTTGACGGCGCCGGTCCAGACCGCGCCGGGAACCGCGGCGGCCTTGTCGCCGACGAAGCCCTTGACCTTGTCGACGCGCTCCTGCACCGGGTCCGTGTTCCAGACCTTCAGCCACTGCGTCTTGATCTGCTCGTAACGCTCGCGTCCTGCGCGGGTGCCGAGCACATAGCCGACGCCGAGTCCGACGACGAGTCCGATCTTCCCCTTCATGGGGTCTCCTCACGTTGTTCCGGCTGTGGTCCGTCCCGGGGGACGCCCGATCGCCCGCGTCTCCGCCGCGATCAGGTACCCAGCGTAACGCCGTATGCCGATTTCGGCATCAATCGATGAGAGGGTTGACACGGAGCCCCGGAGCGCACTCGCGTACGCCCCGCGCGCACTCAGTCCCAGAGGAGGGCGCGACGCAGGCGCTCGGCTTCCTCCGCGGCGTCCGGCACGACCTGCGCGAGCCCGGTGCCGGCCAGCCAGGCCCCCACCGCGGCCAGACCGGGAACCGCCTGCACGGCCTGACGCGCCGCCGCGCGCCGCTCTCCCGACCCGATGATCGATGCCGGCTGCGCCTGCACGAAGCGCCCCCGGTGGCCTGCCACGACATGGTCGGCCGTCAGGGGAACCCCCAGGAGGGCCGAGGCCTCCCGGCGGGCGAGGTCGACCGCGGCCTCGTCGTCCAGCGCCGCCGTCGCCGCCGGCTCCCCCTGGGCGCCGAACGAGACGCGGACGACCTCCCGGTCGCCGGCGGCCGCCCGCACCCAGGACCACTTCGCCGTGGAATGCGTGAGCGCCTTCGCCGTGTGGCTGTGCGGCACCGTGAGCACGCCGGTGCCCCGGGGCGGGATGCGCAGCGCGGGCGAGTCGAGCAGCAGACTGATGATCTCGATCTCGGGGGCCGGTGCCGCGTCGGCGGCCGCGAGGGCGGGCACGGCGCCCGCGAGCAGCTCCCGCGCCCCGTGCTCGGAGGTCGCGACGATCACGGCGTCGGCGGCGAGTTCCGCCTCCTGCGTCGTCTCCTCGCCCTCGATCGGCTCCTCCGCGGCGGGCTCCTCGACCACGACGCGCCAGGTGGTGCCGTCGGTGGTGAGGCGACGAGCTCGGACGCGGGTGCGCACGGTCGCACCGAGTTCGTCGAGGTCGGCCGCGAGGGCGTCGACGAGTACGCTCATCCCGCCGACGAGCCCCTCGACGGCGGCACCGGGAGTCTTCGCGCCGCGCGACGCCGCCTCACCGCGGAGGGCCAGCACCGCCCCGGAGAGGGATCCGACGCGGGTCAGGGCGGCGTTGAGTCCGGGGGCGGCGACGTCGATGTCCACGTCGTCCGGGGAGGCGGAGTAGACACCCGTGGTGACGGGGGCGACGAGGCGGTCGCGCACCTTCTCCCCCATGCGCGAGGCGACGAGGCGGCCGAGGCTCAGCTGGTGGCCGATGGTGAGCGGCGGGCGCACCCGGTCGAGATAGGCCCGCCAGGCGCCCGACCAGCCGATGATGCGGCGGACGTCGTCCTGGAAGGGGTTGCCGGGGATGCCGAGGATGCCGCCGGCCGGAAGCGGAGCCGCGCCGCCGGGGAGTCCGGCGAGCCACGCGCCTCCCGCCTGCGGCGTCACGACGCGGTCGGAGAGACCGAGATCGTTCACGAGAGCCCGGACGTGCCCGCCCTTCGTCGCGTAGCTCTCCGCGCCCGCGTCGACGACGACATCGTCCAGCGCGACTCTGCGGATCACGCCACCCAGGGACTCGGACCCTTCGAGCAGCGTGACCTGCATGCCGACCTTCGCGCACTCCCGCGCGGCCACGAGTCCGCCGACGCCGCCGCCCACCACGACGACGTGCTTCCGTGCGGCACGGGCCGCCAGGTCGGCCGGTTCAGCGGGTGCGGGGTGCTCGGGGCTCATGCCTCCATCCTTTCACCGCCCCTGCGCTTCGAATCGCCCGATTGGCCGGATAATCGCCGCGGATGCCGCCAGGTGCGCGATCCGAACGGAGGTCAGGCCCGACCGCGCTTGCGCACCTCGCGGAGGACGATCTGCTCGGGACAGACCGTGGAGAGGAAGTCGCCGACGGAGAGGGCGAGGCGTTCACCGACGAGCGAGTAGAAGATGCGGTTGGCATCGCGACGTTCGGAGACGAGGCCTGCCTGCCGCAGCACGCTCAGGTGCCGGGAGATGGTCGGGCCGCTCGCGGAGAAGCGGGACGCGATCTCCCCGGCCGCGAGCTCCCCCTCCTTGAGGTCCTGCAGGATCTGCCTCCGGGTGGGATGGGCGAGCGCCGCGAAGATGTCGGATGCGCTGTCGGCCATGCTTGCAATATAGCACCTTCGCTAGATACAGTTTCGCCAGATAGCTAATTAGCGAAGGAGAACACCATGAAGGTCGCCATCACCGGAGGCAGTGGATTCGTCGGCCGCGCCCTCGCCGATCGCCTGGAGGAGCCCGTGGCGATCTCCCGACGCTCCGGCACGGACATCACCGACGTCGACGCGCTGACCGCCGCCTTCGCCGGATGCGACGCCGTCGCCCACTGCGCCGGGATCAACCGGGAGATCGGCGACCAGACCTTCCGCCGCGTGCACGTCGAGGGCACGGCCGCCGTCGTCGAGGCCGCTCGCCGCGCCGGCGTCCGGCGGCTCGTCATGGTGAGCTTCCTCCGCGCCCGGCCCGACTGCGGCTCCGCTTACCACGAGTCGAAGTGGGAGGCCGAGGAGATCATCCGCGGCTCCGGGCTCCCGCACACGATCCTGAAGTCCGGGATGATCTACGGCCCCGGCGATCACATGGTCGACCATGTGACCCGTGCCGTCCGCACCCTCCCCTTCTTCTGGACGGTCGGCTACCGCGAACGCACCGCCCGCCCGGTCCCCGTCGAGGATGCCGCGGACGTGCTGGTGGCCGCGCTCGAGGGCCGCATCCCGGAGCCGACGGTCGCCGTGATGGGGGCGGACGAGGTCACGCTCGGGGAGGCCATCCGCCGGATCGCCCGCGTCGCCGGACGTCGTCCCGCGTTCCTCCCCGTTCCGGCCTGGGTCGTGCGGGTGCTCGCGCAGCTCACCGAGTGGACCATGGTCGTGCCCCTGGTCGCGAAGGCGCAGGCGCGGATGCTCGCGGAGGGCGTCAGCGAGCCGGCACCGTGGGCGCCGGAGCCGCCGGAGGGGATCCGTCCGTCGCGGCCGTTCGACGACGACCGCATCCGCGCGGCGCTGCCCACCGGGCGCTTCGGTCTTTCGGATCTGCGGCTGGTGCGGGCGCTTCGAATCGCCTGAATGGCTGCATCTGGGCCGCAGATGCCGCAAAGCAGGCGATTCGAACGGAGGTCAGCCGGCGTGCACCAGCTCGACGATACGGGTGAGCTGGTCGGGGTCGGTCTCCGGGGGCACACCATGGCCGAGGTTGAGGATGTGCCCGCGGGCCGCGCGACCGCGTTCGAGCACGTCGCGGACATGCGCCTCGAGCACCGGCCACGGCGCGCCGAGGAACGCGGGGTCGATGTTCCCCTGCACCGAGACGTCGGGGCCGAGGATCGCGGCGGCCTCGTCGAGGGGCAGCCGCCAGTCGACCCCCACGCCGTCGGCGATGCCGTCCAGCCGCATGTCGCCGAGGAAGGGGCCGGTGCCGACGCCGAAGTGGATCGTCGGGACGCCGATGCCGTCCAGAGCGGTCCGTGAGTGCGGCGCCACGAAGGTGCGGTAGTCGGCGGGGCTGAGGGAACCCGCCCAGCTGTCGAAGAGCTGCACGACCGCGGCGCCGGCATCGCGCTGCGTCTCCAGGAACCGCCGCGAGATCTGCGCCAGCCAGCCCGCGAGACGGTGCCAGGCCTCGGGCTCCGCGTGCATCATGCCGCGCGCACGCAGGTGCTCCTTGGACGGACCGCCCTCGACGAGATACGCCGCGAGCGTGAAGGGGGCTCCCGCGAAGCCGATGACCGGGGTGTCGCCGAGCTCGGCGGCGACGATGCCGACGGCTTCCGCGATCGCGCTGCCGTCGAGGCTGTCCGGATCGATCGCCGTGATGCGGTCGACGTCGGCCAGCGTCCGCACCGGGTTCGCGAAGACCGGGCCGCGGCCGGGCTCGATCTCCACGTCCACGCCGGCGAGACGCAGCGGGATGACGATGTCGCTGAAGAACACCGCCGCGTCGACGCCGTGCCGTCGCACGGGCTGGAGGGTGATCTCGGCGGCGAGGTCGGGGGTGAGGCAGGCGTCGAGCATGCGCGTGCCGACCCGCAGCTCCCGGTACTCGGGCAGGGATCGGCCCGCCTGGCGCATGAACCAGACCGGAGCGGTGGCGGGGCGGTCGCCGGTGAGGGCGCGCAGCAGCGGGGCGTCGGAGAGTGCCATGCCCCCATCCTCCCATCCGGCGCCTAGGGAGCCGCCGAGTCCCGGCTCCGTACGCTCGGGTACAATTGAAGGGTGCTGCTGTGTGTGACGGCGAGTCACAAGACCGCCTCCTTCGAACTGCTCGAACGCCTGAGCCGCACCCCCGACGACGTCGCTCCCACCATCGTGGGCATGGCGCCGTGCGTGCAGGGTGCCGTGGTCCTGGCGACGTGCAACCGCTTCGAGGCGTACGTGGAAATGGACGAGCCCGTGACCGCGGCCGGCGCCATCGGCGTCGAAGCCGTGATCGAGGCCGTCGAGTCCGCGACCGGCATTCCCGCCGCCGACCTCGACGGTGCCTACGCCGTGCATTCCGGTCGCCGCGTCGCCGAGCACCTCTTCTCCGTGGCCTCCGGTCTCGAGTCCGTCGTCTCCGGCGAGGGCGAGATCGCCGGCCAGGTGCGGCGTGCCCTGAAGTCCGCCCGCAAGGACGGCACCACCTCCCCCGAGCTCGAGCGCCTGTTCCAGCGCGCGAGCCAGGCGCAGCGCAAGGTCAAGAACGTCACCGCCCTCGGCCGCGCCGGTCGATCTCTCGTGCGTCTCGCACTGGAACTCGCCGACAGCCGCATCGCCGACTGGTCCGCCGAGCGCGTGCTGCTGGTCGGCACCGGAGCCTACGCCGCCGTCACCCTCGCGACTCTGCGCGAGCGCGGCGCCGTCGACATCTCCGTCTACTCCCCCTCGGGCCGCGCCGAGATCTTCGCGGCCAAGCACGACATCCGCCCGGTGCCGGCCGAGGAGTATGCCCGCACGGCGGCGCACTCCACGCTGCTGATCACCTGCACCACCGCGACCGAGCCCGTGCTCGGCCCGGAGCACCTGCAGCTCCCGGTCGGCCTCGCGGCCGCGGGCTGCCCCGTCAGCGCGACCAGCGGCACCACCGGGGTCCCGAGCCGGCTGGTGGTCGACCTCGGCATGCCGCGCAACGTCGACCCTGCCGTGGCCGCACTGGAGGGCGTCGCGCTGCTGGACCTGGAGACCATCCGCCTGCACGCCCCGCTCGAGGAGCTGCAGGCGACGGACGCCGCCCGGAGCGTCGTCCGCGAGGCTGCGGAGACCTTCCACGTCGTCGGTGCCCGCCAGAGCGTGACCCCGTCGGTCGTCGCGTTCCGGTCGCACATCTTCGAGCTGCTGGAGCGCGAGATCGACCGTGCGCGCGCCCGCGGCGACGAGGACGGCAAGGTCGAGCAGGCCCTCCGGCACCTCTCCGGCGTGCTGCTGCACACGCCGACCGTGCGGGCTCATGAGCTCGCCGCCGCCGGTCGCGCGGACGAGTTCGCCGCCGCGCTCGCGACGCTGTACGGGATCGCCCCTGCCGCGGACACGGTCGAAGACGCCGCCACAGCCTGATCCCGTGTGGGCGAGATGGGAGGCGCGGCCCTCCACATCACCGGAGACACCGCCGCCGACGCTGCGGAACGAGAGCCGTGTGCTGCGCGTCGACATGCTGATGGACCAGAGGGCGGGAGCCATGGGCTGCGCGAGGATCCGCGCTGTGAGAGCGTGGGGCACGAGGAGGCGCGAATGACCCAGGATCTGTACTCGGACGCGAGGCTGTACGACCTCCTGTTTCCGACGAGCGAGGCAGCCGTGGACTTCTACCGTGCCGAAGCCGACAGCGTGGGCGGTCGCGTGCTCGAGCTCGGATGCGGAACCGGTCAGAAGCTGATCCCGATCGCGGCCGACGGGCACCCGAGCGTCGGACTCGACCTGTCGCTCGACATGCTGGCTGTGGCACGTCAGAAGGCTGAGGAGCGCGGTGTGTCTGTCGAGTGGCAGCACGGCGACATGCGCGACCTCGACCTGGGCGACGAGTTCGACCTCATCTTCATCGCGGGCAACGCTCTGCTGCACCTGCACGAGGCTGACGACATCGTGCAGTGCTTCCGCGCGGCACGGCGGCACCTCGCGCCCGGCGGACGGTTCGCTTTCGACGTCTTCCATCCCGACGTGCGGCTCCTGGCTGACGCCGACGGCGTCCGGCGCCCGCGCACGACATTCGCCGATCCCGACCGCGGCGACGTCCGCGTCGACGTCGCGGACGCCTATGATGCCGCCGCACAGGTGACGCGCGGCACCTGGTACTTCTCGACGGACTCCGAGCCCGACTTCCAGACGGTGTCCATCGAGGTGCGGAGCATCTTCCCCCAGGAACTGCCGGTGCTCCTTGCGCATGCCGGACTCCGACTGGTCAAGCGCTTCGGCGGCTGGGACGGCAGCCTCTTCGGGGCGGGCTCCTCGACCCAGCTCTGCATCTGCGAATCCGCCGCCCCGTAGTGAGAGAGGATGGGAGGCATGGCCCTTCACATCACCGGAGACACCGCCGCCGACGCCCTGCTGACCGAGAATCCGACGGCTCTGCTGATCGGCATGCTGCTGGACCAGCAGATCCCCATGGAGACCGCGTTCTCCGGTCCGCTCAAGATCGAGCAGCGCACCGGCGCCGCGGATGCCGCGGCGATCGCGGGCATGGCACCGGAGGAGTTCCTGGAGGCCTTCCGGCAGACCCCCGCCGTGCACCGGTTCCCCGGATCCATGGCGACGCGGGTGCAGACCCTGTGCCAGGCGCTCGTCGACGACTGGGACGGGGACGCCGCCGCCCTCTGGACGCGCCCGTCGACAGGCTCAGGCCCGTCGACAGGCTCAGGGACCCAACCGAGCGGCGCCGAGGTGCTCAAGAGACTCAAGGCTCTTCCCGGCTTCGGTGAGCAGAAGGCGAAGATCTTCCTCGCCCTCCTCGGCAAGCAGTACGGGTTCACCGGCGAGGGCTGGCGGGAGGCCTCCGCTCCCTACGGCGAGGACGGTTCGTACCGCAGCGTCGCCGACATCGTGTCGCCGGAGTCGCTGACGAAGGTGCGCGAGTACAAGAAGGCGATGAAGGCCGCGGCGAAGGCGGCGACGTAGTGCAGCCGACCGGGGACGACGTCGCCGGGCTGATCGCCCGTTCCTCCCCGGCCGTGCGTCGCCGTGACGCGGAGACGCTGACCGCTCTCCTGCGGGACATCTCCGGACGCGAACCGCAGACCTGGGGCTCGATCATCGGGTTCGGCTCCTGCCACTACCGCTACCCCACCGGGACGGAGGGCGACAGCGGCATTCTGAGCTTCGCCCCCCGGAAGGCCGCGACGACGATCTACCTCCTCGACGGCGTGGACGCCCACGCGGAGGCTCTCGGCGCGCTCGGCCCGCACACGACAGGGGTGGGCTGCCTTTACATCAAGGACCTCGACCAGGTCGACCTCGACGTGCTGCGCGGGATCCTCGAGCGTTCGCGCGCCTGGGTCGAGTCCGGCGGCGACGCGCGTATGCACCTGACGATCACGTCGTAACTCCCCCTCCTGTCGCCGAGACCCCGGGTTCCCGCCGAGACCCCGGCGTGGGGACGTGTGGGGCCCGGGGTCTCGGCGGGAGGGCGGGGTCTCAGGTGGTGGCCACCCCCTCCTCGACCTGCACGCGCCGCGCGTGCGCCGCGTGACGCCGCCACCGGCGGTCGTGCGTCGCTGTGACGACGGCGGCGGGGTGATCGACGAGGGCGTCCTCGAGCTGCTCCACGAGCTCGGGGTCGAGATGGTTCGTCGGCTCATCGAGCAGCAGCAGGTCGAACCGCGACGCCAGGGCGACCGCGAGATCCAGCCGGCGACGCTGCCCGACCGAGAGTGTCCGCACGTCGCGGTCCGCCTCCGGCCTGCGGAAGAGTCCATGAGCCAGGAGAGCGTCGTGCGCATCCGCCGGCGGCGTCCCCGTCCGCGCCGCGAAGACCTCGATGGCCGTGCCTCGCAAACGGGTATCGACCTCCTGCCGGAGGAACGCGATCCGCAGCCCGTCCGCGTGGCGGATCGTCCCGGACGCGGGGATCAGCTCGCCGACGAGGAGGCGGAGGAGCGTCGTCTTCCCGGCGCCGTTCGGCCCGGTCACGAGCCACCGCGAACCGGCCTCGATCGTCCACTGCGACACGTCGAGCCGTCGTCCCGGTTCACGGAGGGAGACGGCATCGAGGGTCAGGAGCGGGTCGTCGAGCGGTGCCCGATCCTCTGCTGCGACCACGAACCGCAGCCGCTCCGGTGGAGGTGGGCACGGGTCCGCCCGGAGCCGCGCCAGCCTCTCCTTCGCCATGCGGATGCGTCCGACGGCACCGTGGTCGCGGCTCCGCGCCCGGAACGCGCCATGACCGAAGCCGTCGAGCTCGAGCTTCCGCGGGATCGCCTGCAGCCGGAACGCGTTGGCGGCGAGCAGCGACTCGGCCCGGGCGACCTCGGCCTTCCACTCCTCGTGGCGCGCGACCGCCGCACGTCTCTCGGCCTCGCGCGCTCGCAGGAACCCGGCGTAACCATCGCCGTAGTGGCGGATCCGACCGTCCTCCACCTGCACGACAGCCGTCGCGAAACGGTCCAGGAAGTCGCGGTCGTGGGTCACGACCACCAGCGCTCCGCGGTGCGCCGCGAGACGGTCCTCGAGCCAGGTCAGCGCCCGATCGTCGAGGTCGTTCGTGGGCTCGTCGAGGAGCAGCAGCTCGGCTCCGGAAGAGAGGGCGACCGCGAGAGCGAGCCGCGCCCGCTCTCCGCCCGACAGCGCGGCCACCGGTCGCGCGCGGTCCACTCCGCCCAGCCCGAGCTGTTCCAGGGCGGTGTCGATGCGACGGTCGACGTCGTATCCCTCGCGGGACTCGAAACGGTCCTGCAACAGGGCCACAGCGGCCATCTGCTGCGCACGCTCGGCGGAGCCCCCGGCGGCGAGGAGCTCGTACGCGTGGCCGAGGTCGCGCTCCAGCACGCGGAGGTCGCCGAGGAGATCGTCGATGGCATCGGCCATCGACGCTCCATCCGCGAACACGGGGTTCTGCCGGGCATGAGCGATCCCGCCGGGGAGGTCGAGCCGCACCTCCCCGGATGTCGGCGCGAGAGCACCGGCGAGCAGATCGAGCAGCGTCGACTTCCCGGCGCCGTTGTCGCCGATGACGGCGAGGCGGTCGGCGGGTCCGACGGCGAGATCGATGCGGTTCAGCACGAGACGGTCGGCGAACCGGACGGAGGCGGCCTGCAGCGCGCACTCGCGATGAACGCGGGCCGGAGTGTCGGAAGGGGGCGAGGGTACAGGGAACATGAGGGGTCCTCTCCGGCGGCGCACGCGCACCGCCGGGATCTGCGTCGATGACGCGGGGAACAGGAACCTCGACCGCACCCTGCTCGGGTGCGGGTCGCTCAGGACCCACCGCGGAGAAGAGCTCTCGACGCGGCGTCCCGATCTAGCGAATCAGAGTACCCACGAGGAGCGACCATAGCAGGGTCACTCCGCGCCCGCCAGACCCCGCTTTCTCGGCGAGACCCCGACCTACCCCCACACGCGGCCCGGGGTCTCGGCGGGAACCCGGGGGCTCAGCGGGAGCGGAGGCGGGAGGAGAGGCGGGAGGAGAGGCGGGCGTGGGCGGCGGGGACGGCGAAGAGGAGGATGATCGCGAGGACGATGCCGCGGACGATCCAGAGGCCGGGCTCCCAGATCACCTCGTAGTTCCCGGGGAGACCGAGGAACGCGGCGATGATCGATCCCCACGACGCGCGGCCGCTGCTGTCCGTGTCGATCGAGAGTCCGCCCACGATGCTCAGCACGCCGAGACTCAGCAGCACGATCGGCATGATGAGGGCGCCGGCCTTCGCCTCCCCGCGCGCGATCAAGCGGATCACGGTCACGAGCGACACGAGGGGGAACACGAAGAAGAACCAGACGAGGGCGCCGAGCAGCAGCCCCACGACGATGAAGACCGGCACCCAGAGGAGCATCCAGGGGCCCTCGTCCGCGATGAAGTAGTCCGGGTCGCGGAGGATCGCCACGACGAAGCCCGCCAGGGTCCCGAGCGGCAGCACCGCGAGCACCCACCAGAACACGGCCTTCGGCACCCGCGTGCGCTCCCCCAGCCGCGCCATCACGATCTGGATGATGACCGCCGCCGCGAGCGCCGGGATGCCGAACATCGCGATGGTGGGCCCCGCGCCGTCGTTCTCGCGCAGGTCGAGCACCGTGAGGATCATCCACGACACGGCGAGCGCGCCGAGCACGATGGCCGCGACCGGACGCACGGGCGAGGACTCCCCCCGTGCGCCGGCTCCCCCCGGTGCCGTCACGTCACGCGCCGCGGAGGCGCTCCGCCAGGTAGGCGTGCAGCTCGTCGATCGGGACGCGCTCCTGCGCCATGGTGTCCCGGTCGCGCACGGTCACCGCGCGGTCGTCGAGCGAGTCGAAGTCGACCGTGACGCAGAACGGCGTGCCGATCTCGTCCTGGCGGCGGTAGCGGCGACCGATCGCACCGGCGTCGTCGAAGTCCACGGCCCACGAGCCGCGGAGCGTGTCGGCGACCTCGCGGGCGAGCGGCGACAGCTTCTCGTTGCGCGACAGCGGGAGCACCGCCGCCTTGACCGGAGCCAGGCGCGGGTCGAGCTTGAGGACGGTGCGGGTGTCGGTCCCGCCCTTGGCGTTGGGCACCTGCTCCTCGACGTACGCGTCGACGAGGAAGGCCATCATCGCGCGGGTGAGGCCGAAGGACGGCTCGATCACATACGGCGTGTAGCGCTCGCCCGTGGCCTGATCGAAGTACGTCAGGCTCTGGCCGGAGGCCTCGCTGTGGCTGGAGAGGTCGTAGTCGGTGCGGTTGGCGACGCCCATGAGCTCGCCCCACTCCTTGCCCGCGAAGCCGAAGCGGTACTCGACATCGATGGTGCCGGCCGAGTAGTGCGCGCGGTCGTCTTCCGGCACGTCGAACTGGCGCATGTTCTCGGGGTCGATCCCGAGGTCGATGAACCAGTTCCAGCACGCCTCCACCCAGTGGTCGAACCACTGCGGCGCCTCGGCGGGCGGCGTGAAGAACTCGATCTCCATCTGCTCGAACTCGCGGGTGCGGAAGATGAAGTTGCCGGGGGTGATCTCGTTGCGGAACGCCTTGCCGACCTGGCCGATGCCGAACGGCGGCTTCTTGCGGCTCGCGGTGAGCACGTTCGCGAAGTTCACGAAGATGCCCTGCGCGGTCTCCGGACGCAGGTAGTAGAGGCCGGACTCGTCGTCGACCACACCGAGGTACGTCTTCACCAGACCGGAGAAGGCCTTCGGCTCGGTGTACTGCCCCTTGGTGCCGCAGTTCGGGCAGGGGATGTCGGCGAGACCGTTCTCGGCCTTCCGCCCCTTGCGCGCCTCGAAGTCCTCGATGAGGTTGTCGGCACGGAAGCGCTTGTGGCACTGCAGGCACTCGACGAGCGGGTCGGTGAAGGTCGCGACGTGGCCGGAGGCCTCCCACACGCGCTTCGGCAGGATGATGCTGGAGTCGAGGCCGACCATGTCGCCGCGACCGCGCACGAAGGTCTGCCACCACTGCCGCCGGATGTTCTCCTTCAGCTCCGTGCCGAGGGGGCCGTAGTCCCAGGCCGACCGGGAACCGCCGTAGATCTCACCCGCCTGGAACACGAACCCGCGGTGGCGGGCGAGGGCGATGACCTTGTCAAGACGGGACTGTTCGGCCACGGTGGCTCCAATGGTCGGATGCGGAGAATGCCCGTGAGCACGGGCACCCCCAGTCTATCCGGGGCCGGAGCGCAACCCCTGGCCGCGGGACCCGCGGGAGGAGTACCGTCCCACGCATGAGCACCACCGCGCACCCGCCCGCCTCCCGCGACGAGGACACCCGCTTCTTCGGGCAGCCGTGGTCGCTCGTGCACATCTTCGGCGTGGAGATGTGGGAGCGGTTCAGCTTCTACGGCATGCAGGGCATCCTGCTCATCTACCTGTACTTCTCGGTGACCGACGGCGGCCTCGGGCTTCCGGAGGCGGTGGCGGGCGGGATCGTCGGCGCGTACGGCGGCTCCGTGTACCTGTCCACCATCCTCGGGGCCTGGCTCGCCGATCGGCTGTTCGGCTCCGAGCGGGTGCTGTTCGTCAGCGCCATCGTCATCGTCTCGGGCCACCTCGCCCTCGCGCTCCTGCCGGGGTTCGTCGGCGTCGGGGTCGGACTCGTGCTCGTGGCCCTGGGCTCGGGAGGCCTGAAGGCGAACGCCACGTCGGTCGTCGGGACGCTGTACCGTCCGGACGACGAACGACGCGACGCCGGGTTCTCGCTGTTCTACCTCGGCATCAACCTCGGCGCCTTCCTCGGACCGATCCTCACCGGGCTGCTCCAGTCGACCCTCGGCTTCCACTGGGGGTTCGGCCTCGCCGCCCTCGGCATGACGCTGGGTCTCGTGCAGTACTCGTTCGGCCGCCGCGGCCTGCCCGCCTCCTCGCGCGAGGTGCCGAACCCGCTCCCCCGCACGCGCTACCCGCTGGTCGCCGGCATCGCGGTCGGTGCGGTCGTCGTGATCGCGGTGCTCGTGCTGACCGGAGTCATCCAGGCCGACAACCTCGCCACGATCGTGATCGGGGTCACCGTGGTCGCCGCGGTCGCCTACTTCGCGGTGATCCTCGGCAGTCGCCGCATCGACGCCACCGAGCGCTCGCGGGTCTGGGGGTTCCTGCCGCTGTTCCTCACGAGCGTCGCGTTCTGGTCGCTGTACCAGCAGCAGTTCACGGTGCTGACGATCTACTCCGACAAGCGGCTCGACCGCGACCTGTTCGGGTGGGAGATGCCGGTGTCGTGGGTGCAGTCCATCAACCCGGTGTTCATCATCATCCTGTCCGGGGTCTTCGCGGCGATCTGGACGAAGCTGGGGAAGCGTCAGCCGTCGACCCCGGTCAAGTTCGGACTGGCCGCCATCATCATGGGCTCCGCGTTCCTGCTGTTCCTGCCGTTCTCCGGCGGCGGTGCGAACTCGACGCCGCTGCTCGCGATCGTCGGCATCCTGTTCGTGTTCACCGTCGCCGAGCTGCTGCTCTCGCCGGTCGGGCTGTCGGTGACGACGAAGCTCGCCCCGGCCGTCTTCCACACGCAGATGGTCGCGCTGTTCTTCCTGTCCATCGCCCTCGGCACCGCCATCTCGGGCGAGCTCGTGAAGTTCTACGATCCGGGGAACGAGGTGCCGTACTTCTCGATCCTCGGCGGCATCGCGATCCTCGTCGGCATCGGACTGCTGCTGAGCGTGAAGCCGGTGCTGCGGCTCATGCGCGGCGTGCGGTGACGGCCGCGCCGCCGATCACGCGGTGAAGAGGTAGCCCCGACCGGCCTCGAAGCCGCCGATCGTGAGACCGCTGCCGAGCAGGCCCTCCATCTGCGCGCGCAGGCGCAGCCGCCACTCGTGCGCGGCCGCGGGGTCGGACTCCCGCATGCCCTCGATGTCGTCCGGGATCTCCAGCGTCTCGACGACCGCATCGTCCGCCGGGGGCTTGGCGATGTCCGCGAGGGCCCACTCGACGTCGAGGCGGTCGCTCTCGTCGCCCGCATCGCCGCCGCCGAAGATGCCGTAGCGGTTCACCGAGTAGCCCGTGGCGCGGGCGCCGAGGACGGTGAGGAAGAAGTGCGCGTTGCGGGCGACCAGCGGGTCGAAGGTCCACGTGATGCGGCCGACCTCGCGGGAGAAGGCCCACTGCCGCTGGTGCTCCTTGAGCTCCCGCCCCCATCCGCGCCCTCGGTACTCGGGCAGCAGGGCCGTGATGTGCGAGTGCATGGCACGGCGGGCCGGTTCGCCGAAGAAGGCGATCGAGGCGCCGACCATGCGCTCCTCGTCGCCCTCGCCGTCGAAGAAGCCGACGACGTAGTTGCCCGACTGCTGCAGGGCGCGCAGGGTCCCGGCGTCCACCACGCGCTGCGGACCCCGGATGGAGTCGAGCAGGCTCTGGGCGTCGAGGATGAGTTCAACGGTGTCGAGATCGCGGATGGTTCGCACGATCCCAGTCTGCCCCTCCTCCGCCCGTTCGCGGAAACCGACCCCGGGTCACCGGTGCGGAAAGGCCTGTCCCCCGCCCGCGGCGAGCGCCTCCGCGACGATGCGGAGGTGGTCCTCGGCCATCTCCGCCGGCAGCGGCGGCAGGATCCCGTCCCAGAACGCGAGCACCGCGCCGCGTCCCTGCATCATGCCGGCCGGACGGCCCAGCGCCCACATGTGCATGTGCGCGGAGCCGTCATTCCAGCGGCCGAAGTGACAGCGGGCGACGCCGGGGATGCTCTTGACCGCCTCCGACACGCGCTGCATCAGCGGTCCGAGAGCGGCGAGCACCTCCTGCGGGGCGTTCTCGAGGAGCCAGTGCTCACGCGGCGCGACCCCGCCGATGAACGGCAGGCCGCCGACATCCCACCCGGCACGCACCTGCCAGAGGTCGTCGTGCCAGATGGTGTGCACGCTCGGACCGCAGTGGCCGCACTCGGCCGGGTCCTGCTCGCCGGCTCGGGGTTCCTCCGGCACGAGCATCGGCTCCAGCGGTCGCATCGTGATGCTCTCGAACGCCCAGGGCAGGCCTTCCGCGAGCGCCGAGGCGTCGAGCACCTCCCCGATCGGGAGCCGGCGGTGGTACGCGGAGTCGGCGGGGCGCTGCACGGGCGCGGAGTCGTCGGTCATCCGGCCATGCAACCACATCGGCCCCTCCACTCCGGGAACGCCGATAGCCTGAGCCGGTGGGTGCGAACGACGACAGAGCCAGGAAACGCCTCTCCCGTACCCCTCCGCGGTGGGCGGTCATCGCCGTGCTCGCGTTCGCGGGCCTGTGCTCGTCGTTCATGTTCACCCTCGTCGTGCCGCTGCAGGCCGAGCTGCCGCAGCTGCTGAACTCCTCCCGCGAGGACACCACCTGGGTGGTCACGATCACCCTGCTCGTGGCCGCCGTCGCGACCCCCATCTCCGGCCGTCTCGGCGACATGTACGGCAAGCGCCGCGTCGTCATCGTGCTCCTCGCGATCCTCATCGTGGGCTCGGTCATCGCCGCGCTCTCCGGATCGATCGTCGGCGTGATCATCGGCCGCGCCCTCCAGGGGGCCGTGACCGGCGTCGTCCCCCTCGGCATCGCCATCATGCGCGACGTGCTGCCGCCTGAGCGCCTCGGCACCGCGGTGGCCCTGATGAGCGCGACCATGGGCGTCGGCGGGGCGATCGGCATGCCCGTCGCCGCACTGCTCGCCGAGAACGCCGACTGGCACATGCTGTTCTGGCTCGCCGCCGCCCTCGGAGTCCTCGGGCTGCTCCTCGTGCTCGCCGTGGTGCCGGAGGACGTGCTCCGCTCCCCCGGCCGCCTCGACGTGCTCGGGGCCATCGGACTCGCGATCGGCCTCACGGGCCTGCTGCTGTTCGTGTCGCGCGGCGCCGAGTGGGGCTGGACGGCACCGCTCACCCTCGTCTGCGTGATCGGCGGCGTCGCGGTCCTGCTGCTGTGGGGCTGGTATCAGCTCCGCGCGAAGGATCCGCTGCTCGACCTGCGGGTCGCCGCTCGGCCCGCCGTCCTCTTCACGAACATCGCCGCGATCGGCATGGGCTTCGCCCTGTTCGCCTCCAACGTCACCTTCCCGCAGATGCTGGAGATGCCGGCGGTGGGCGGCGCCGGGTTCGGGCTCGACATGGTGGCCGCCTCGCTCGTCATCATGCCGGCGGGTCTGGTCATGATGGTGATCTCGCCGCTGTCCGGATGGCTGGAGCGCACCGTGGGGCCGCGTCCGCTCTTCACCGTCGGCGCCATCGCGATCGTGCTCGCCTACGTCTTCGTGCTGCTGTGGTCGACCGAGGTGTGGCACATCTTCGTCGCCAACATCTTCATCGGCGTCGGCATCGGGTTCACCTTCGCCGCGATGCCCATGATCATCATGCGCTCCGTGCCCGCGAACGAGACCGGGGCGTCGAACGGGCTCAACGCGCTGTTCCGCTCCGTGGGCACCTCGACGGCCTCGGCCGTGATGGGCGGGGTGCTCGCGGCGATGAGCGTCGACGTCGGAGGCGTGGCCGTGCCGACGCGGACGGCGTTCGAGGTGTGCTTCTGGCTCGCGATCGCCGCCGGCATCGTGGCCGTGATCCTCTCGCTGTTCATTCCGCGGCGCCGTGCCACGGAGCAGCACCCCTCGCTCCCCGGCTGACTCGGCCCGTCGCAGATTCGCGTCGGGGTCGCAGGGATTGCCGCAGAACGTGCGACGTGCGGCGGATCTGCGACGCGGCGCCGGGTCTCAGCGGGAGATCGTTCGCGGATCCGGGTCGTCGGCACGCGGTGGCCGGAGGCGGGCGGGCAGCGGCCACGGCAGGGTGAACCGTGCGGTCGCGGGTCGGGTCATGTCTCCGAAGTCGTCGACCTTCACGACGATGCGCCCCGGAACCCCTTCTTCGTCTGGTGTCACTTCGAGGATGCGCACCCGGAGCGGGCGGTCCCCCTCGCCCTCGAGCATCCACGGATCGGCGAGCCACGCGATGCCGTGCTCCTCCAGCGCGGCCTCCGCGTCCAGCCACTCGCCGGGGGTGGAGACCCTGCGTCCGAGCACGTCGACGGCGACCCAGTCCGCGCCCTCCGGATGGATCCAGCCGAGCAGCTCCCCGTCGTCGCGGCGGTGCGGAGTCCAGGCGTGAGGCATCCCCCGATGCTAGCCGCCCCTGCCCTCGATCAGGCGCTCGCGCGAGACCAGGCTCATTGCTGTTCCAGAAGCCTGATTCTGCGCGGATGCCTGCGTTGACGCGCGGGGACAGGCGTGCGAAGTCAGTGCGTGTACTCCATGAGCTCGACCCCGAGCACGCGGAAGGCGTCGTGCGCACGGAGGCGGTGGCTGATCGAGAGGTCATCGAAGCACACGATCATCGAGTAGGCGACACCGGCCCGCGGCCCCGCGAGCACACCGGCCTCGGCGCGCACCCCCCGATCGCGGCCGGTCTTGTTCACGAACAGCAGGCCGTGGGCATCGTGCTCGTGCGCGAAGGGGTCGAGCCCCGTCGAGGCGGCCACGAGACTGAGGTCCTGGTTGAGGCTGAGCCACTCCGACACCTGGGCGCTGACCGCGGCATCCACCACCTGGGAGTTGACGAGCGCGGAGAACAGACCCGCGAGCTCGCGCGCCGACCCCACGGCGACCTGCGGGGCGTCGTCCGGACCGCGGCGGTCGCGGAACCGGTCGAGCAGGGCGGTGCGCCGCAGACCCAGTTCCTCGATGCGCTCCCGCACCCGGTCATGCCCCACCTTCTGCAGCAGGATGTTCACGGCGATCGGATCTCCGGCGGTGGCGGCCAGCACGGCGAGATCCTCCAGCGGCAGCGCCGGTGCCCGCAGATGCCGCCACAGGCCGGAGCTCTCCACGGCTTCGACGCTCGAGCGCTCGACGATCTCGAGAGGGTCGAGAGCGCCGGACTCGAACGCCGCCGCCACCTCGATGAGCAGGGGGACCACACCGAGCCCCGCGACGGGCATCGTGACGTGGTCGTCCCCCGCCAGCACGTGCACATGGGAGTCGAGGTCGACCACGTGCACCGACACCTGTGCCCCGGCGTTCGCCAGGCCTTCGAGAGCTTTCAGCGTCGAGGTGAACGACCGCCGACCGACGGCCACGCGGCGGGGCAGCCGGCGGGCTCCCGGCCGCTGCGAACGGCGACCGCTGGCCGACTCGGGCGCGCTCCCGGACGCTCCGGGAGCCGAGGCGTTCCGGAACGCGTCACCAGGGTCGGTCGCACCCACGCGTGGTCCTTCAGGAGGGGGAGGGATACTGCGCTTCCGGGAAGGGGCGCCCCGGCGGCAGGGCTATCGTAACCCCACCGCCGGGGCGCGTCTCACAGAGTGCGGAGGTTCGTCACCAGATGGTCACCCGGGAAGACTCCGGAAGCCACAGGGCGTCCTTCTCGGTGACCCCGAAGGCCTCGTAGAACGCGTCGATGTTGCGGACGATCTGGTTGCACCGGAACTCGTTGGGCGAGTGCGGGTCGATGGTCAGCAGACGCAGCGTCTCGGCGTCCCGGCTCTTCTGCTGCCAGACCTGTGCCCACGACAGGAGCAGCCGCTGCACACCGGTGTAGCCGTCGATGACCGGGCCTTCGACGGGCTCAGGGACCGCGGGATCGGCGCGCAGGGACAGCTCATACGCCTTCAGCGCGATGCCGAGCCCGCCCAGATCGCCGATGTTCTCGCCGATGGTGAGGGCGCCGTTCACGTGATGCTCGGCGTCCAGCCCCTCCGGCACGAGGGCGTCGTACTGGGCGATGAGCTCTTTCGTGCGCTCCTCGAAGGCGGCGCGGTCGGCATCGGTCCACCAGTCCTGCAGGCGCCCCTCGCCGTCGTACCGGCTGCCCTGGTCGTCGAAGCCATGGCCGATCTCATGCCCGATGACCGCGCCGATCCCGCCGTAGTTCGCCGCCGCGTCGCGCCCCGCGTCGAAGAAGGGGTACTGGAGGATGGCCGCGGGGAACACGATCTCGTTCATCGAGGGGTTGTAGTAGGCGTTCACCATCTGCGGCGGCATGTGCCACTCGGTGCGGTCGATCGGCTTCCCGACCTTGTCGATGTTGCGGTCGTGCTCGAAGATCGCCGCGCGGCGCACGTTGCCGAGGAGGTCGGCCGGGTCGATCACGAGGGCCGAGTAGTCCCGCCACACCTCCGGGTGCCCGATCTTCGGCGTGAAGGCGTCCAGCTTCGCGAGCGCACGCTGCCGGGTCTCGGCGGTCATCCACTCCAGCGTCTCGATGCTCTGCCGGTACGCCTCGACGAGGTTCGCGACGAGCTCGTCCATGGCTGCCTTCGCCGTCGGCGGGTAGTGCCGCTCGACGTAGACCTTGCCGATCGCCTCGCCGAGCGCCCCCTCGGTGACCGACACGCCCCGCTTCCAGCGCTCGCGGATCGTGGGGACGCCGGTGAGCTGGGTGCCGTAGAACGAGAAGTTCTCCTGCACGAGGTCGTCGGTGAGGTAGGGCGCCGCCGCGTGCACGACCTTCGCACGCAGCCAGGCCTTCCAGTCGTCCAGACGCTCGGGAGTGAGCAGGCCGCCCAGCCCTTCGAAGAAGCTCGGCTGCGCGACGACGACCTCGTCGAACGCCCGCGGGTTCGTCGGCGTCACGGCCTCGCGCCACGGGGTGAGGTCGACGCCGGCGAGGGCCTGGAGCTCGTCCCACGTCTTGAGGTTGTAGGTCGCCACCGCGTCACGGCTGCGCACGTTGTCCCAGTGGTGCCCGGCGAGCTCGGTCTCCAGGGCGATGGAGCGCTCGGCCTGCGCGGCGGCATCGGCGACACCGGCGAGAGCGAGCAGGCGCTCGAGGTGCTCCCGGTACGCCGCGCGGGTCTCTGCGAAGGTGTCGAGACGGAAGTAGCTCTCGTCCGGCAGCGAGAGTCCGGCCTGCACGAGCACCGGGAGGTAGCGCTCCGGGTTCCCGGGGTCGCCGTCGACGTAGAGGCCGATCACCGCCGCCCGGCCCTCCCGGTCGTAGGTCCCCACGGTGCGCAGGAAGGCCGGGATGCCGTCGATCGCGTCGATCTCGGCGAACGTCTCGGCCAGCGGGGTCACACCGGCGGCGGCGATGCGATCGGTGTCCATGAAGCTCGCGAAGAGGTCGCCGATCTTGCGGGCGAGAGTCCCCTCCTCCGCCTCCTGCGACTCCTCGACGATCGCGCGCACATCTGCCTCGGCCTGCTCGGCCAGCAGGTGGAAGGAGCCCCAGCGCGCCTTGTCTCCGGGGATCTCGGTGCGAGCGATCCAGGCGCCGTTCACGTGACGATAGAGATCGTCCTGCGGGCGGATGTCGGGGCTGAGGTCATCGAGCGCGAGGCCCGCGGGAAGCACATCGGTCATGCGCTCCAGCCTATGGCCGGGGTCCCCCACGGTGTCCAGACGGCGTCACGGATGCCCAGGGGCCCCCACGGGGAGCGAGACGTTCATGCGGAACCCGGCGGCGGTACGCTCGGCGAAGACGTCACCGCCGTGCGCACGCGCGAGGCCTCTGGCGATGGACAGCCCGAGCCCGGCACCCGACGCGACCCCGTCCTCGTCGCCGGCCGTCGCTCGCGCCGTGTCCTCGCGCCAGCCGACGTCGAACATCCGATCCAGGTCCTCCACCGCCACACCGGCCCCTTGATCCAGCACCCCCAGGACGAGTCGGTCCCGGTCGACCATCGTCGCGGACAGCACGATCTCCGTGCCCGGAGGGGCGTGCCGGACGGCGTTCGTGAGCAGGTTCACCACGATCCTGCCGAGCTGATGCGGATCGGCCCAGAGCACCGGACCGGCGATCCCGCGCTCGACGATGCGGAGGTCGCGCTTCGCCGCGGCGGCCGCGACGTCGGCCACCGCATCGGAGACGACATCCCACAGGACCACCTGCTCGGTCTGCAGTTGCACCGCGCCGGACGTGAGGCGGGACAGCTCGAAGAGGTCGTCGACCATCCGGCTCATCGTCTCCACCTGTCCCCGCACCTGACCGGCGAAACGCTCCGGAGCGACCGCAGCGCCGTCCTCCACCGCCTCGGCGAGCACACGGACCGCGGTGAGCGGGGTGCGCAGGTCGTGCGAGATCCAGGCGAAGAAGCGCCGACGGGCGGAGTCCAGCCGCACCAGCTCGGCCCTCGCCGCATCCACCTCGGCCGAGACCACCGCGAGCTGTGTCGAGAGGCCGGCGAGCTCCCGAGTGGCCGCCGCGTCCACCACCGCGTCGTCCGTCCGACCGATCCTGCCCAGCGATACCGAGAACCCCTCGACCCAGGCGCGCACCGTCCGCGCCATGCACCACGCCATGCCCAGACCGAGCACGAGCGAGACCGCGATCACGGTGAGGAGGATCGTCAGGTCGTGGGCGGAGAGGTACATCTCGAGTGCGATCGCCACCACGGCCCCCGCCATCGCGACCGTGCCCGCACTCGCCACGACCATCAGCTGTGCGCGGAGTCCGCGACGCCGAAGGGCTCGCAGGAGAAGTACGGCGGTGAGGGCGACGACGATCGCCACCAGCAGGCTCGTGACGACGATCTGCAGGACGACCGCACCGGAGGGCATCGTCATCAGCCGTCCCCTCTCGCCACGAAACGGTAGCCGACGCCCCATTCGGTGAGCAGATGGCGCGGGTCCTGCGGATCCTCCTCGACCTTCTCCCGCAGGCGCCTGACGTGGACCGTCACCGTCGACAGATCGCCGACGGTCCATCCCCAGACCTCGCGGAGGATCTCGTCGCGTCCCAGCGCACGGTCGTCGTTGCGCACGAGGAAGACCAGCAGTTCGTACTCCCTGCTCGTCAGGGCGATCTCGTCTCCGCGCACCCACGCGCGCCGCCGGAGCAGATCGATCGCGAAGGCGCCGGCCCTGAGCTCCCCGGACGCGGCCTGCGCGGCGTGCGAGCGGCGGACGAGGGCCGCGATCCGCAGGGACAGCTCCCGCATCGAGAACGGCTTGGCCAGGTAGTCGTCGACACCGAACGCGAAGCCGTCGATACGGTCCTCCACCTCCCCGAGGGCGGTGAGCATCATGATCGGGACATCGGACGCGGCGCGCAGCTCACGACAGAGCTCATCGCCGCTGATGCCCGGCAGCATGCGGTCGACGATCACGACATCGGGCACGGTCTCCCGCAGCGCCGTTCGTGCCGAGACGCCGTCGCCGAAGCTCGAGACCGCATAGCCGTGCGTGCGCAGATACTCCCCCACGGCCTCGCGCACCGTGGGGTCGTCCTCCACGACCGCGACTGTGACGACGCCTTCCATGCGGTCGAGGGTAGCCGCCGCAGCCACGGCGGTCGGCGGATCCTTACAGTTCCGAAATGTCTTCCCCGTCCTGCTCCGGTGCTTCCTAGCGTGCTGTGCAGCACGCCCGTCCGGCACTCGCCGGGCGGGCTCTTCCCGCACCGGACAGGAGATCCTCATGCGCAAGACCCTTCTCGCCACGACCGCCGCCCTCGGGCTCGCCCTCGCCCTCGCCGCCTGCAGTCCCCAGGACTCCGGCGCTTCCTCCGCGCCGTCGTCCTCCTCCTCCCAGAGCACCACCAAGAGCTCGGCGAGCACGGACACCGCCGCCAGGTCCGGGGAGTTCGCCGGCCTGAACGGCAAGAAGGTGGCCGGCACCGTCTCGGTCTCCGACGGCGAAGTGATGCTGACGGAGTTCTCCTCGGACGAGGGACCCGATCTGCACGTGTACCTCGCGGACGGCACCGATGAAGCCGCGATCGCCGCCGGCATGCTCGTCGACGCGGTCTCGTACGACACCGCCACGCAGACCTTCGCTCTGGACGGGGTGAAGGCCGGGGAGTACTCGCACGTCGTCATCTACTGCGACAAGGCGAAGGCCGTCTTCGGGGCAGCCGAGCTGTCATGACCGCGCCACGATCCGCTCGCCTCGTGATCGGCTCGCTGCTGGGGGCGGCCGCCCGGGTCGCGGTCGGGGTCCTGTGGCTCATCGAGGGTGTCCTCAAGTACCGGGCGGGCTTCGGGGCCGCTGACATCGAGCTCGTGGCGCAGAGCGCGCAGGGGAACACGAGGGTGCCGGCGTTCTTCGATCCGCTCGGCGCGGCGATGGCCTCGGCGTCTCCGTTCTTCGGGGCGGTGATCCCGGCGCTGGAGGTCGGCCTCGGCATCCTCCTCGTCGCGGGTGCGCTTACCCGAACGGTCGCCTTCGTCTCGGCCGGGACCCTGGCGCTCTACTGGAGCGCGGATCAGTTGATCGCGCAGTACCCGGTGATGCTGGTGCTGTCCGCGGCCGTGCTGCTGATCGTCACCGCCGGACGATTCGGGGTGGACGGCTGGGTGCAGGCGCGGCGGGCGCGTCCGGTGGACGGACCGGAGGCCTGAGTCATCCCCGGCGTCGACGACCGAAACGTCGGCGCCGGGATGGCGTCTCGGGCGTGGCGGGCCGCGTCGCCCGGCGCTGCGCCCACGCGACGACCTCGGCGTCGACATCGCGCAGCGGCGTCACGACGGGAGGCCCACCCTGCAGCTGGCGTCGGGCCTCGCGCACACGCCGATTGAAGTCCTCGAGCACCTCGCGCACGTCGGACTCCCTGCCGAGGAGGTCGAGCTGGCTGTCGAGCTCCCGGTCCTCCGTGCGCAGCAGGATCGCGGGAGGGCCCAGCCCGGTCAGGCCCTCGGTCTCGATCTTGCGGCGGATCCACCAGTCCGGATCGTGGTGGTCACCGAGCCCCTCGAGCGGCTTCCCGGCGCCCGGCAGGTCGTCGAAGTCGCCGCGACGGATGGCGACCTGGATGGCGGACTCGACGAAGGCGGCTCGATCGACCGCCGCCGCGGACGGGGCACCGGTCTCACCGTCGTCCTCAGCACCACCACCCTGCTGCCGTCGGGCCCGATAACGCGCGGCCGCCTCCCGGGGATCCGTCATGATGCGCCTCCGTCCGCTCGGAGCTCCTCCTTCACCCTACGTCCGGTCGAGGCCGGAGGTCTCGGGGGTCGACGACAGGTCATAGGCTCGGAGGATGGCCGCCCGCACCTCCCTGAACCGCGAGATCCTGCGCCTGGCCGTCCCCGCGCTCGGCGCCCTCATCGCGGAGCCGGCCTTCCTCATCGTCGACGCCGCCCTCGTCGGCCACCTCGGCACCGTCCCCCTCGCCGGACTCGGCATCGCCGGAGCCGTGCTGCAGACGATCGTCGGCCTCATGGTGTTCCTCGCGTACTCCACCACCCCCGCGGTCGCGCGTCGGTTCGGGGCCGGGCGTCCGGGAGAGGCGGTCTCGGTCGGGATCAACGGCATGTGGCTCGCGCTCGGCCTGGGTGCCGTGCTCGCCGTCGTCGGCGCTGTCTCCTCCCCCTGGCTCGTCTCCCTGTTCGGGGCGAGCCCCGAGGTCGCGGCCCAGGCGAACGAGTACCTCGTGATCTCGATGTGGGGTCTCCCCGCGATGCTCATCGTGTTCGCGGCCACCGGTCTCCTGCGTGGGATGCAGGACACCATGACGCCGCTGTGGATCGCGGGACTCGGCTTCGCGGCGAACGCCCTGCTGAACTGGCTCTTCATCTACGGACTCGGCTGGGGCATCGCCGGCTCCGCGGCGGGCACCGTGACGGCGCAGTGGGGCATGGTCGCGGCGTACGCGCTCGTGGTCCGGCGTCTCGCGACCCGGCACAGCGCCTCGTTGCGTGCCCAGCGCGACGGTCTGCGCCACACCGCGACGTCGGGCGGCTGGCTGTTCCTCCGCACCGTGAGCCTGCGCGTCGCCCTGCTCGCGACCGTCGCCGTGGCGACGGGGATCGGCACCGAGGAGCTCGCCGGCTGGCAGATCGTGTTCACCATCTTCTCGGCGGCGGCGTTCGCGCTCGACGCGCTCGCGATCGCCGCGCAGGCGCTGATCGGCAAGGAGCTGGGCGCCGGGGACGAGGAGCAGGTGCGCCGCGTGCTGGCGCGGACGGTCGCATGGGGGGCCTGGTTCGGGGTCGTGGTCGGCGCCGTCATCGCCGCCCTCTCCGGGGTGCTCGGCATCGTCTTCACCGGCGACCGGGCCGTGGCGGAGGTGGTGCAGCCGGCCCTGCTCGTGCTCGCGGTGGCGCAGCCGATCGCGGGCGTGGTGTTCGTGCTCGACGGCGTGCTCATGGGGGCCGACGACGCCCGGTACCTGGCGATCGCGGGCGGTCTGAACCTCGTGCCGTTCCTGCCCGCTTTGGGCATCATCGCCGCGACGGGGATCGACGGCACCGCCGGCCTCGTGTGGCTGGCCGTCGCGTTCTTCGGGGTGTACCTGCTCGCACGGCTGGCGACGCTGGGGTGGCGAGTGCGCTCCGGGCGATGGCTCGCCGCGTCCGCATAAGTCCTCCACAACCGACGGAGAGGACGACTTATCCCCCGCCGCCGGGCAGAGCGGAATACAGCACCCCGCACCCCTCGCGCTTCCGACGAACATGGAGCGACACTGAAGGGATGCTGGGGATGAACGACGCACAGGTATGGACGACGATCGGAGTCCTTGCCACGGGCATGTACGCCACGATCACTCTCATGGCGACCATGTTCGTGAGGATCATCAAGACGGAGATCGGCACGGTTCGCACCGAGATCGGCGGGATCAAGGGCGAGATCGTCGGGATCAAGGGTGAGATCGGCGGGATCAAGGGCGAGATCGTCGGCGTGAAATCCGAGATCGGGGATCTCCGGAAGGAGGTGCACGGCCTGAGCCGGCGCATGGACGGCCTCGACCGCGACGTCAGCGCGATCTCGCGACACCTGTTCGGTATCGATCCGGCCTGACGGAGCCGACCGGCCGCGCTGGTCACTCCGCGTGGCGACGGCACCACTCGTACATGATGACAGCGGCGGCGGCACTCGCGTTGATCGAGCGGGTCGAGCCGTACTGCGTGATCTCGATGTGACCCGAGGCGGCCGCCAATGCCTCCGGGGACAACCCGGGCCCCTCCTGACCGAAGAGGAGGACACAGGAGCGCGGCAGGTCGGCACGATCGACCGGCACGGCCCCGTCGACGTTGTCGATCGCGATGACGGGCAGCCCTTCCGCCGCGGCCCAGGCGGCGAACGCGGCGATGTCCTCGTGGTGCACGACATGCTGATAGCGGTCGGTCACCATGGCGCCCCGCTTGTTCCAGCGACGGCGACCGATGATGTGCACCGTGTCGGCGAGGAACGCGTTGGCGCTGCGCACGATGGAACCGATGTTCATGTCGTGCTGCCAGTTCTCGATCGCGACGTGGAACGGATGACGCCGCGTGTCGAGGTCGGCGACGATCGCCTCCATGCGCCAGTAGCGGTAGCGGTCGATCACGTTTCGCGTGTCGCCCTCCGCGAGGAGTTCCGGATCGTACTGGTCTCCCCGCGGCCAGGCCGACGGTCCTCCCGACCAGGGTCCGACGCCGTATCCGGGCTGCGCCGGAGACCCACCGGGGGCGGTCGGGTCCGAGCTCTCGGGGCGCTGCGCATCCATCCCGCCAGGCTATCGCCGTGTCGGCCGTCTCCCCGTCGGCGAAGAGGTCGCCAGAATCATCTCGCAGATATTTAGGCATACCGAAAAATAGGCTACGGTTTCGGTGTGCCTAAAAGTTCCGACGCCTCGCTGACCCCCGCTCGCACCGCTTCGCCGCGCCTGCTGTGGCTGCTGGGACCGGCGCTCGTGGCGGGTGTCGCCTACCTCGACCCCGGCAACGTCGCCAGCAACATGACCGCGGGGGCGCAGTACGGCTACCTGCTCGTGTGGGTGGTCGTCGCCGGCAATGTGATGGCCTGGCTGATCCAGTACCTGTCCGCGAAGCTCGGCGTCGTCACCGGCCAGAGCCTTCCGGAGGTGCTGGGCCAGCGGCTGCGCCGCCCCTGGGCCCGCCGTGCCTACTGGCTGCAGGCCGAGCTGGTCGCGATGGCGACGGACCTCGCCGAGGTCATCGGCGGCGCCGTCGCCCTGAACCTGCTGTTCGGCGTCCCCCTGCTATGGGGCGGCCTCATCACCGGCGCGGTGTCGATGGTCCTGCTCGCCGTGCAGAGCCGTCGCGGCGCCCGGCCCTTCGAGTTCGTGATCATCGGCCTCATGTTCGTGATCACGATCGGCTTCATGGCCGGTCTCTTCCTCGCGCCGCCGGATCCGGCCGGCGTGGCGAGCGGCCTCGTGCCGCGCTTCGAGGACACGGGGTCCGTGCTCCTCGCCGCCTCGATCCTCGGCGCGACGATCATGCCGCACGCGATCTACGCGCACTCCTCCCTGGCCCGCGACCGGTTCGGTGCGACGAGCGCCGAGACGACCGAGGAGGTCGCCCGGGTCGAGACCTCGCGGATCCGCCGCCTCCTCACGGCGACGCGCTGGGATGTGACGATCGCCATGGTCATCGCGGGCTCCGTGAACCTCGGCATCCTCCTGCTCGCGGCGGCGAACCTCGCGGGGGTCGCGGGGACCGACTCGCTGGAGGGTGCGCACGCCGCCCTCGCCGCAGGCCTCGGCCCGGTCGTGGCGACCTTCTTCGCCGTGGGGCTGCTCGCCTCGGGTCTCGCCTCGACCTCCGTCGGCGCATACGCGGGCGCCGAGATCATGCACGGCCTGCTGCACGTGCGCATCCCCCTGCTGGCGCGCCGCCTGGTGACGCTCATCCCCGCGCTGGTGATCCTCGGCATCGGGGTGGATCCGACGCTCGCCCTCGTCCTCAGCCAGGTCGTGCTGTCGTTCGGCATCCCGTTCGCGCTCATCCCTCTCGTCACCCTCACCGCGCAGCGCCGGACACTGGGCGCGTGGGTCAACCGGGTGTGGACGACGGTCGCCGGCGTCGTGGCCTCGGTGCTCCTCATCGCCCTGAACGGCGCCCTGCTCTGGCTGGTGCTGACGGGGGCATGACGGCGGATAGGCTCGACACCATGTCTGCCGCCTCCGCCCGTCGCACCGTCCGCCTCCTCACCTGGAGCGGCTTCGCGACCGGCGTCATCGGCGGTCTGCTCATCGCGTTCCCGAAGGTCATCGGCCCCGCCAGCCCCTGGGTCCAGCTCGCCCTCGGGGTCGCGACCCTGGTCTTCGCCTTCCGTGCCCGCAAGGTGGGCATCGCCGAGGTGGAGGGCTTCGACGGGCGCCTGTCGCTCGCCGCCGCCCTCCTGGGGTTCCTCGTCCTGTTCTTCGCGGGGCAGGCGGCCGTGATCCTGCTCGGCTCCGCGAGCGCCTGACCCAGGCCGCGAGGCAGCCCGACCCGAACGCGTAAGGTTGACGGGTGGCATCCCCGGCAGCTGACGACTACCTGAAGACCGTCTACGCACACACCGAGTGGCAGGATGCGCCGATCACCCCCTCGGTCCTGGCCGCCAAGCTCGGCATCGCGCCGTCGTCGGTCACGGAGATGGTGAAGAAGCTCGCCGCGGCGGGGCTCGTGTCGCACGTGCCGTACGGAGCGGTCCGGCTGACGGAGGCCGGGACCACCCGCGCCCTCGCGATGGTCCGCCGCCACCGCCTCATCGAGACCTGGCTCGTGCAGGAGTTCGGGTACGGGTGGGACGAGGTGCACGACGAGGCCGAGGTGCTGGAGCACACCATCAGCGACCGGCTGCTCGAGGGCATCGACGAGCGCCTGGGGCGGCCGCGCTTCGACCCGCACGGAGACGCCATCCCGGACGCGGAGGGCCGCATCGAACGGGTGCCCTTCGTCCTGCTCGCCGATGCCCCGGAAGGACACACCGGCCGCGTGCTCCGCGTCGACGACCGCGACCCGGAGCTCCTGCGGACCCTGGAGGCCCAGGGCCTCACCGTCGGCACGACCGTGACGGTGACGCCGTTCGGCATCGCCCTCGACGGCACCGAGCCGCCGTTGCCCGCCGCCGCCCGCGACGTGGTGTGGTTGTCGGCCTGACCTCCGCTTCGAATCGCGCGCTTTGCGGCAAATCGGCCGGGGATGGGGCCAATCAGGCGATTCGAAAGGAAAGGTGGGGCCTCTAGGCTGAGCACATGGCACACCGTGACGACATCGAATGCTGGCTCACCGACATGGACGGCGTGCTCGTCCATGAGAACGACGCCATCCCCGGGGCCTCCGAACTCCTCGCCGGATGGGAGCGCAACGAGATCCCCTACCTCGTGCTCACGAACAACTCGATCTTCACCGCCCGCGACCTCTCCGCCCGCCTGCGCGCGAGCGGCCTGATCGTGCCGGAGGAGCGCATCTGGACCTCGGCGCTCGCGACCGCCGACTTCCTCGCGCAGCAGCTCCCCGGCGGCTCCGCGTTCGTCATCGGCGAGGCCGGCATCCTCACCGCGCTGCACGAGGCCGGCTTCATCATGACCGAGACGAACCCCGACTTCGTCGTCGTCGGCGAGACCCGCAACTACTCCTTCGAGGCCATCACGAAGGCCATCCGCCACATCATCAACGGCTCGCGCTTCATCGTGACCAACCCGGACGCCACCGGCCCGAGCGCCGACGGGGTGCTGCCGGCCACGGGAGCGATCGCCGCCCTCATCACCAAGGCCACCGGCAAGGAGCCCTACGTCGTCGGCAAGCCCAACCCGATGATGTTCCGCTCGGCCCTCAACAAGATCGGCGCGCACTCGAAGAAGACCGGCATGATCGGCGACCGGATGGACACGGACATCGTCGCCGGCATCGAGGCGGGTCTGCACACGGTGCTCGTGCTCACGGGCATCAGCGATCAGCGGATCATCGAGCAGTACCCCTTCCGGCCGGATGAGATCGTCGACTCGGTCGCCGACCTGCTGCCGACCATCACCGACTCGATCCCCACCCTCGACGAGGACTGACGTGGGCGCCCTCGACGACGGCGAGCGGGTCACGGCGGCGGACGCCGCGGCCTGGCGCGCCTGGCTCGAGGCGAACCACGAACGCACGGCCGGGGTGTGGCTGCTGAGCGTCCGCGGGCGATCCGCCACCGGCGTCGGCTACGAGGACGCGGTCCGGCAGGCCCTCTGCTTCGGGTGGATCGACGGCCCGGTGCGCACGTTCGACGACGAGACCGGCGGCCAGTGGTTCTCCCCTCGACGGCCGGGGAGCGGCTGGGCGGCGACGAACAAGGCGCGCATCGCGGAGCTGGAGGCCGCGGGGCTGCTCGCCCCTGCCGGAATCCGCGCGCTGGAGACGGCGAAGGCGAACGGCTCGTGGACCGTGCTCGACGGCCCGGAGTCCGGCATCGAGCCCCCGGAGCTCACCGCCGCCCTCGACGCGGTGCCGGCGGCGAGGGCCACCTGGGATGCGTTCCCGAAGTCGGTGAAGAAGTTCGGCCTCACGCACATCGCGATGGCCAAGCGCGCGGAGACCAAGGCCGCCCGCATCGCGAAGATCGTGGCGGATGCCGCGGAGGGGAAGCGCCCATGAACCAGAGCGACCTGCTGTTCCTCGTCCTGATCCTCATCACGCTCACGTCGCTGGTCGTGTTCGTGGTGCAGTTCGTGCGCTCCCGCCGCCGCGGCGGCGAGGACGACGGCCGCGCCGGCTGGTGGGAAGGCCCCTGGGACGACGACGACCGCCGGCGCTGAGCCGACGGCCGCATCGAGGTCTCAGGAGGCGAGCGACGCCCCGGGGATCGCCGCGAGCAGCTCCCGGGTGTACGGATGCTGCGGCGTGTCGAAGATGCTCTCCGGGGTGCCGCTCTCGACCACGATGCCGCGCTGCATGACGTGCACCTCGTCGGAGATCATGCGCACGACGGCGAGGTCGTGGCTGATGAAGAGGTAGCTGAGCCCGAGGCGCTTCTGCAGGTCGGCGAGGAGGTCGAGGATCTGCGCCTGCACCAGCACGTCGAGCGCGGAGACCGCCTCGTCCAGCACGACGAGCTCGGGCTCCAGGGCCAGGGCGCGGGCGATCGCGACACGCTGCCGCTGTCCGCCGGAGAGCTCGTGCGGCAGCCGCTCGGCCATGGCCGCGGGCAGGGCGACCTGCTCCAGGAGCTCCAGGACGCGGGCGTGCCGGGAGGCCGCGGTGCCGATCCGGTGCACGCGCAGCGGCTCGGCGATCGACTGCTCCACGGTGTACCGCGGGTCGAGCGAGGCGTAGGGGTTCTGGAAGACGGGCTGGACGCGGCGGCGCAGCGCGAAGAGCGCCTTGCGGCGGAGGGTCGTCAGGTCGGTGCCGTCGAAGAGGATGGACCCGGAGGTCGCGTCCTCCAGCCCCAGCACCATGTTCGCCGTGGTGGACTTCCCGGAGCCCGACTCGCCCACGATGGAGACGGTCGTGCCGCGGCGGATCGAGAAGCTCACGCCGTCGACCGCCGTGAAGGTCTGCGGCTCCCCGGCCTTCGCGTTCCGGAGCGCGAACTCCTTGTGCAGGTCGCGGATCTCGACGAAGGGCACGGCGTCGGCGGCGATCTCGCGTGAGGGCAGGGCGTCGCGGCGGGACGCCAGGCTCGGCGCGGCCGCGAGCAGCTGCCGGGTGTACTCGTGCTGCGGGTTCCCCAGGACCTGCGCCGAGGTCCCCTCCTCGACGACACGGCCGCGGAACATCACGACGATCCGGTCGGCGCGCTCGGCGGCGAGAGCGAGGTCGTGGGTGATGAGGAACACCGCGGTGCCCAGCTCGTCGGTCAGCTGATCGAGCTGGTCGAGGATCCGCCGCTGCACGGTGACGTCGAGCGCCGAGGTGGGCTCGTCGGCGATGAGCAGCCGCGGTTTGCAGGCGAGTCCCATCGCGATGAGCACGCGCTGCCGCATGCCGCCGGAGAACTCGTGGGGATACTGGGCCGCCCGGCGGGCGGCATCGGGGATCCCGACCATCTCCAGAAGCTCGACCACGCGGGCCTTCGTCGCGTCGCCGCTGGTATGCCCGTGGACTTCGAGCGCCTCCCCGATCTGCTCGCCGACGCGCATGAGGGGATTGAGGTTCGACATCGGGTCCTGCGGCACGAGGCCGATGCCGGCCCCGCGGAGGGACACCATCGCGTTCTCGGGGAGGTCGGTGAGCTCGCGGCCGTCGAACCGGATGCTGCCCGCGGTGATGACGCCGTTCTCGGGCAGCAGACGGTTGACCGCAGCCGCCGTGGTGGATTTCCCGGAGCCGGACTCGCCGACCACGGCGACCGTCTCCCCGGCGGCGATGTCGATCGAGATGTCGCTGATGGCGGTGACCAGCTCGGAGCCGGTCCGGAAGGCGACCGCGAGGCCGTCGATGCTCAGCACGGGCGGAGTGGTGCTCATGGGGTACTCGTTCCTTCGGGGTCCAGGAGTGCGGGCAGCGCTGCGCGCCAGAGGGTCTCGGTGGGGGCGACCTCGCTCGCGAACAGCCGGTTCGCGAGCAGGACGACGGCGGTTCCGGTGGCGGGGACCACGCCCAGGGCGCAGCCGGTGTATCCGGGGTGCCAGAGCATCCGGAGCGGTCGTCCGCCCGCGGTGACGGTGTCACTGCGCCAGCCGAGCGCCTGACCGGGGTCGGGGCCGTCGCGGAACAGCTCGGCCACGAGTGCCGGGTCCCAGAGGTCCGGGTGCGCCTCGGCATCGGCGAGCGCGACGCCGAGAGTGAGCAGGTCGTCGACCGTGCCGAAGAGGCCGGCGTGCCCGGAGACGCCGCGCAGGGCGTGGAAGCAGTTGCCGTCGTTGACGACGCCGGTGATCTCCCCCTCACGCCAGGGGAAGTGCCGACGAGAGGTGAGGATCGGGTAGGGCGTGCCGGTGGCGACCATGCGTCGCTCGGCGGCATCCCCGTCGCCCGCGGATGACGCGACCGGACCGGAGACGGGCCCGTAGCCCGTGCGTGTGAGGCCGAGGGGCTCGGTCACGAGCTCGCGCACGGCGGCGTCGAGGGAGAGGCCGGTCGCGGCGGCGACGATGCGGCCGAGGATCAGGAAGCCCAGGTCGGAGTAGTGCCGTCCGTCGCCCACGCCGTAGCGGAGCGGGAGGGCATCTGCGGCGGCCGCGCCGTCGGCGTGCGTGCCGTCGAGGTACAGCGGCTGCCATTCCCACAGTCCCGCCCGGTGCAGCAGCAGATGGCGCACGGTGGTCCCTGGTGCGCAGGCGGTGCCGGGGATGAAGCGGTCGACCGGATCGTCGAGTCGGAGGTCGCCCCGGGAGGCCAGCCGGAGGATGGCGGTGGTGGTCCCGGCGACCTTGGTGACCGAGGCGAGGTCGAACGCGGTGTCCGTCGTGACCGGCGTCCCCGCGAGGTCGGCGAAACCGCCGGTGGCCGTGTCCCGGCTCGTGCGGGTGGCGACACCGGCGACGGCTCCCCGCGGCGCGGTCGGCCCGGCGAGGACGGCGGCGATCGCCTCGGCAGCGCTCATACGAGAACCCCTGTCCGGGAGCGGTCGAGCAGCACCTCGGCATCGGGGGCGATCCCGGTGATCCCCAGTCCTGCTGCCGGGGCGAGGGTGAGCCACTCCGCGTCGGCGGTGAGCCCTCCGGTCACCGGGGAGCGGCGCAGCCACGATGCCGCGTCGAGGTCGTGCACGACGTCCGGAGCGACGGCGGCGGCGAGATGCGCCGCGGCGGCCACACCCACGTGCGACTCCATCATGCAGCCCACGACGACGCCGAGGCCGGCGGAACGGGCGGCCTGCACGCAGGCGAGCGCCTCGCTGAGCCCGCCGGTCTTGGCGAGCTTGACGTTCACGAGCCCGGCAGCCCCGCGCGCGGCGATGTCGCGGACATCCTGCGCGGTGCGGACGGACTCGTCCGCCATGATCGGGGTGTCGACGGCGGCGGTCACCACCGCCAGCGCGTCGAGGTCGCGCGCGGCGACGGGCTGCTCGACGAGCTCGAGACCCACGCCGGCGTCCTCCGCCGCCCGGATGACGCGGATCGCCGTCCCGGCGTCCCACGCCTGGTTCGCGTCCACGCGCAGGGCGATGTCGCCGCCGACGGCGGCACGGACGGCCTGGAGCCCCGAGACCGTGTCGTGGTCCTGGGACGCCTTGACCTTGAGGCAGCGGAATCCCGCCGCCGCATGTTCGACGGCGGTCGCGGCCACCGCGGCCGGCTCCGCCACCGACAGCGTCATGTCGGTGCGGATGCGCGCGGACGCGTCTCCGTCCGGGGCGAGCGTCTGTGCGAGCGGCTCGTCTCGGTGCTGCGCGGTGAGGTCGGCGAGCGCGCACGCCACCGCGCTGCGTGCGGCGGCGTTGCCCCAGGCGGCCGCGGCGAGGGCGTCCGGCAGCCCGGGATCGTCGACCGAGCGCCCGAGCACGGCGTCGGCGAGGGGACCGGCGACCACAGCCGCCACGCTCTCGGGGCTCTCCCCGGTGACGCGCCAGCTCGTCGCGGCCTCCCCGTATCCGCGGCGGCCGTCGGCGTCGGTCACCTCCACGAGCACGACGTCGAGGTGGGCCGTGCGACGGACGGCCGTGACGAAGGGGCGGGCCAGCGGCGAAGGCACCCGCAGCACGCGTATCCGTTCGACGACGGTCACGATCCCGCCGCCTCCGTGAGGGTGAGGGAGTCGATGGCCGCCACCGGCTCGGGCATCTGCAGCGGGCCGGCGCCGGGCGTGATCGTGCCGAGGATGCGCGGCTCGCGCGCCCCCGTCCCGCCGGGGACGATCGCGGGGACGCCGTGCAGGGTCGACCAGCCGATGAGCGCGAGGAGGATGGCCTCCTTGCTGTCGGCGGGGGCGCCGAGCTCGTCGGCCAGCACGACCTCGGTCTGCGGCAGCGCGGTCCGCAGCCCCTCCAGGAGCAGCGGGTTGCGGCAGCCGCCGCCGGACACCGCGAGGAACCCGATCCCGGCGGCCTCGACGTCGCGGGCGACCGTGCGGACCGTGAGCTCGGTGAGCGTGCGCACGACGTCGGGGACCGCGATCTCGCGTCCCTGTGCCGCGAGGTGCTCCTGTACGTAGGTGAGGTGGAAGTGCTCCTTGCCGGTGCTCTTCGGCGGGGTGAGGGCGTAGTAGGGGTCCGCGAGCATGGCGTCCAGCAGCGCCTCGTCGACCCGTCCGGTCCGGGCGATCGCCGCATCGTCGTCATAGCCGAGCGGGTTGAGGTCGTGCGCGACGATGACCGCGTCGACCAGCGCGTTCGCGGGGCCGATGTCGTAGGCGACGAGGCCGTCCGGGCGGACGACGGTCATGTTCGAGATGCCGCCGAGGTTCAGCGCCGCCGAGACGCCGGCGCGGCCGCGGAGCAGCAGCTCGTCGAGGAACGACACGAGCGGCGCGCCGTGGCCGCCCGCGGTGATGTCGCGGATACGGATGTCGGAGACGACGGGCGCACCGGTCTTCTCGGCGATCCAGGCGGGCTGCCCGATCTGCAGGGTGCCGAGCGCGTGCGCGCCGTCGACCCAGTGGTACACGGTCTGGCCGTGCGAGCACACCGCGTCGACGCCGCCGACCTCCGCCGCGATGTCGGCCGCCACGTCGGCGAACGCCTGCCCGATGAGGGTGTCGAGTTCGGCCACCTCGGCCAGGGTGGTCTGCGCCGGGGGCAGCGCGGCGATGAGGCGTGCCCGCAGCTCGGGATCGTAGGGGATGCTCGTGGAGGCGAGCACCGTGCCCCGGAGGTCGACGCCGTGCGCCGTGAAGCCCCCGTTGGTGGCGAAGTCGACGACGGCGGCATCGATCCCGTCGTGCGAAGTGCCGGAGATCAGTCCCAGGACGCGCATCAGTTCTCCTCCAGTGCGGTGCGCAGACGGCCGCCTGCTGCCGCGAGTCGGTCGGTGGCCGCGGCGAGGTCCTCCCCGCGGCGGATCATGATCGAGGCGAGCTTCACATCCCACCCGGAGCTCTCCAGCGCGGCGGCCGCCGTGTCGCGATCGACAGCGGCGATCGTCCGCACCATGCGGATCGCCCGCTCGCGGAGCTTGTGGTTCGTGGCCTTCACGTCGACCATCAGGTTGCCGTAGGCCTTGCCGTTCCGGACCATCGCGATGGTCGAGAACATGTTCAGCACGAGCTTCTGCGCCGTGCCGGACTTCAGTCGCGTGGAGCCGGAGAGCACCTCGGGGCCGACCTCGACCTCGATGCCGTGCTCCGCGGTCGCGCTCAGCACGGTCCCGGTATTGCACGACAGGCCGATGCTGAGCGCCCCGCGCTCACGCGCCCGTCGGACGGCCGCGACGACATAGGGCGTGCGACCACTGGACGCGATGCCGATCACGGTGTCGAGCGGGCCGATGCCGGCCTCGTCGATCGCGGCGGCGCCGGCGTCGGCGTCGTCCTCCGCGCCCTCGACGGGGTTCACGATCGCGCCGGGACCGCCCGCCATGATCGCGAACACGAGCTCCGGCGGCGTGCTGAACGTGGGCGGACATTCGGAGGCGTCGAGCACCCCGATGCGTCCGGGGGTGCCGGCGCCCACGTACACCAGGCGCCCGCCCTGCGCCATGCGCGCGGCCGTCTGCTCGATCGCCGGGACGATCTGCGGGAGAGCGCGCTGCACGGCCGCGGGCACGGTGGCGTCGGCCTCGTTCATGGTCTGCGCGAGCTCGGCCACGCTCATCTGGTCGAGGCGGGCGTACCGGGGATCGCTCGCCTCGGTGGCGAGGGCGCCGAGGTCTTCCGCGATCATCGCTTGCCCCGGTTCCGCGGATCGAGGCTGTCGCGCAGCCCGTCGCCCAGCAGGTTCAGGCCGACGACGAGGAGCACGACGATCACGCCGGGGGCGATCATGGTCCACGGGGCGATGGTCACGAGGGTGCGCGCCTCGAAGATCATGGAGCCGAGCGACGGCGCGGGCGGCGGGGTGCCGAGTCCGAGGAAGCTCAGCGATGCCTCCGTCAGCACCGCCCACGAGAGCGACAGCGTGACCTGCACGATGATGATCGAGGTGATGTTCGGCAGCACGTGGCGGAACATGGTCGCCATCCGCGCCTGACCGGTGCTCTTGGCCGCCTTGACGTACTCCACCTCGCGCAGCGACAGCACGGGGCCGCGAGTGACGCGGATGAAGATCGGCACGTAGACGATGGCGATGGCCACGGCGATCGTGAACCAGTTGCGGTCGAACACCGACGCGAGCGACAGGGCGAGCAGCAGCGGCGGGAACGCGAACAGCACATTGGTGACCGCGGTGATCGCCCCGTCGGAGAAGCCGCGGTAGAAGCCGGCGATGAGTCCGCACACCGTGCCGACCACGGTCGCGAACGCCACGGCAACCACGGAGATGAGGGCCGAGTTGGCGACGCCGGCAGCCACCCGGGAGAACACGTCGCGGCCGAACTGGTCGGTCCCGAACCAGTGCACCGCGGACGGCGGCTGCAGCCGGGACGGCGGGTCCTGCGCGAGCGGGTCGAACGGCAGCAGGCCGAACGCCGAGACGAGGCTCAGCACCGCGAGCAGCACGACGATGATGAGGCCGGCGAGACCGCTGCGGCTGCGCAGCAGGAGACGCACGCGCTCCATCGTGCGCCCACCGCCGGGAGCGAGGGCCGGGGTCTGAGAGATGTCGGTCATGCGGCACGCACCCGGGGATCGATGACCCGGTAGAGCAGGTCGGTGAGCAGGTTGACGATGACGAAGGCGAGCGCGATCACCAGGACGGTGCTCTGCACGAGCGCGTACTCCTTCTGCTGGATGCCGAGCAGCACCTGGCGCCCGATGCCGGGGAGCGAGAAGATCTGCTCCACCACGACCGCCCCGCCCAGCAGGTAGCCGAACTGCAGACCGGTCATCGTGACGATCGGGACCAGGGCGTTGCCGAGCACGTGACGCACCTGCAGCCGACGCGGGGGCACGCCCTTCGCCCTGGCGGTGCGGATGAAGTCGTTGGCGCGGATCTCCAGGACCGCGGTGCGGGTGGTGCGCATGATGGGCGCGGCGATGCCGAAGCCGAGCACGATCGACGGCAGGAGCATCTGCTGGAGGTTCAGGGCCGGATCGTCGAAGAGCCGCGCGTAGCCCTGGCCGTTCGGGTTGAAGCCGAGCGACTGCGCGAGGATCGCGAGCAGCGCCGTGCCGAGCAGGAAGGCGGGGATGGAGAGGCCGGCGAGACCGACGACCTGGCCGACGCCGTCACGCAGCGAGTCGGGCTTCGAGGCGGACAGCATGCCGAGCGGGATGCCGATGGCGAGCGCGATGACGATCGAGAAGATCGCGAGCTCGAAGGTGACCGGCAGCGCGGCGGCGGTGAGCTCGAGCACGCTGGTCTGGGCCCGGGAGGAGAAGCCGAGGTTGCCGGTGAAGATGTTGCCGAGCCAGGAGAAGAACTGCACGATGAGCGGCTGGTCGAGCCCGTAGTACGCCTCGAGCGCGGCACGCTGCGCCGGGGTGAGGGCCGCCGCCTCGGTGCCGAGGCCGGAGCTGATCTGGTCGCCGGGGATGGCGCGCAGCATCAGGAAGACGAAGACGGCGACGCCGAAGAGGGTGCCGAGGGCTGCGAGGATGCGTCGCAGCACGCTGTTGCGGAGGAGCTGTCTGAACATGCGCGTGGGTGGGGTGCCTGTCGTCGGGGAGGCGAGGGGGCGCGGGTGTCCGCGCCCCCTCGTTCCACTACTGGATGGAGGTGGTCCGCAGGTACTGCAGCGAACCGTTCGCCATCGGGGTGAAGCCGTCGACGGTCGAGGCCGTCGCGGTGTAGGTGTAGCTGGTGAACAGCCAGATCCAGGCGGCGTTGTCCTCGAGGTTCTCGGAGACCTGCGCGTAGATGTCCTTGCGCTTCTCCGGGTCGGCCGTCTCGCGTCCCTCGGCGAACAGGGCGTCGAGCTCAGGCGAGGAGTACCCTGCGACCTGGTTCAGGTTGCCGGTGCTGGTGAAGTAACGGCCGTACATGCCGTCCGGGTCCGGGCGTCCGCCGTTGAGGGCGACCGCGGCGTCGAAGTCGGCCGCGATCCAGCGGTCCACGAACGCGCCGGACTCCAGCACCTCCAGGTCGAGCGTGATGTTCGCATCGGCGAGCTGGGCCTTGAGGTTCTGCGCCTCGTTGACGGAGGTGGCGTACTCGCCCTGCGACACGATCGTCTTGACGGTGACGCCGTCCTCCTTGCCGGCCTTCTTCAGGTACTCGGCCGCCTTGTCGAGGTCGCGCTCCGGGCACGGGCGCGCGTCGGGGTCGGACTTGAAGGCGGGAGAGGTGACCGGACCGGTGACCTCGCCCTCCCCGAGCGCGGCGGTGTCGAGCACCTCCTGGCGGTCGATCGCGCACTGCATCGCGAGGCGCACGTTCACGTCGGCGAGGTCGCCGCGCTGTGCGTTCAGCTGCAGGGCGTGGTAGCTGAGCTGCGGGGTGGTGGCGACCTCGACGTTCGCACCCTCGGCCGTCTGCGCGACGAGCGGGTCGTCGAACACGGCCAGCTGCACGTTGCCGGACTGCATCGCCGACACGATGGACGACTCGTCGGGGATCACGCGGAACTCGACGGTGTCGAGCAGCGCGGTGTCGCCCCAGTAGTCGTCGTTCTTGGCCAGGGTGAGCGACTGGCTCGCCTTCCTGTCCTCCAGCACGAACGGGCCGGTGCCGTTCGGAGTGGTGTTGAGCGCCTCCTCGGTGTCGTCCGACGAGAGCATCGCCATATTGATCACGGCGAGGTTCGCCGGCAGCGCGGCGTCGGGGGCGCTGAGGGTGAGGGTGACGGTGCTCTCGTCGGTGGCCTCGACCGCGGCCACCGAGGCGAGCGAGCTCGCGGCCACCGCGGCGGTCGCCTCGTCGGCGATGGCGTCGAGCGAGTACTTCACGTCAGCGGAGTCGAACGCGCTGCCGTCCGCGAACGTGACGCCCTCGCGGAGGTGGAGGGTGACCGTCAGGCCGTCCTCGGAGACGTCCCACGACTCGGCGAGACCGGGGACGACGTTGAGCTCCTCGTCGAACTCGGTCAGCGTGCCGTACAGGTTCTGCAGGACGTTGACCGCCTGGAACTGGGTGGCCTTCCACGGGAAGAGCGTGTCGGGATCGCTCGTGACGCCGATGACGAGGTCGCCGCCGGCGGCGCCCGATCCACCGTCGGACGGGTTGGATGCGGGCGCGGAACACCCGGTGATGACGAGCGCCGCGGCGAGGCCCGTGGCGGTGAGGGCGCCGAGGGACGCCCACCGTGCTGTGCTCATGCTGTTTCCTCCTGGCTGGGACCGCGTCGCCCTGGCTCGGATCAGGCGGTGCTGCCTGATACCCCGCGAACATCGTCGGTCTGGGTAAGTACCAAAAGTACACGAAAGTACCTACGCGTGTAACAGAAGTTCCTCTAGTGTTATGAACACCGATCGGAGACCCCATGCCCCACGATGCCGCCCGCGACGATGCCGGCACCCACCTCGTGCTCGTGCGGATGCGCGCCCTCCGCCCCGAACTCCGTCCGAGCGAACAGCGCATCGCCGACCTGTTCCTCGCCGACCCCGCCGGAACCGCCGGGCTCTCCGTCGCGGAGCTCGCGCACCGCTGCGACACCTCGACCACGTCCGTCGTGCGGTTCTGCAAACGACTCGGGTACGAGCATGTGCGCGAGTTGCGCAACCACGTGCTGCGGGAGGTCGAGCGCGAGACGTTCGACACCGCAGCACTCCCCGCCGTGTCCGGCGACATCGACCGCAACGACACCCTCGCCGATATCGTCGCGAAGGTGTCGCTCGCCGAGACGCTCTCGCTCGCCGACACCGCCAAGGTGCTCGACACCGACGCGCTCCGCGCCACGGTCGAGGCGATCACCTCCTCGACCCGGGTGGACATCTTCGGCGTGGGCGCGAGCTCCATCGTCGGGCTCGACCTCCAGCGCAAGCTCACCCGGATCGGGCGGACGGCGTTGGAGTGGTCTGACCCGCACGCCGCGTGGACCTCGGCCGCCACCCTCGGGCCGGGGAACGTCGCGATCGCCGTCTCGCACACGGGCGCCACGACCGACACCATCGAGTTCCTCCTGCTCGCCCGGCAGGCGGGCGCGACGACCATCGCCATCACCAACCACGCCGGCTCCCCGCTCGCCGGTCAGGCCGACATCGTGCTGACCACCGCGGCGCGCGAGACGGGCTTCCGCTCCGGGGCCCTGGGCAGCCGGATCGCCCAGCTCATGGTCGTCGACTGCATCTTCATCGGGGTCGCGCAGTCCAACTACGACCGCTCGATGGAGGCCCTCCGCGACACCTTCGCCGCCGTGCATCACGTGCGCGCGGGCGGTGCCTGAGATGAGCGCGAGCCGACTCCGCGTCGGGCTGTTCACGGCGTTCGGCGGCCTCGGCGTGACCGCGGCGTTCGTCCCTGCCGTCCTCCCCTCCGCGGAGCGCACGACGGACGCCGACCTGAGTGCCGCCGTGCCCGTCCTCTTCGCGGGACTCCTCGTGGGCGTGCTGCTGTCGGGTCCGCTCCTCGTGCGCCGCCCACCCCGGACGACGCTCGTGCTGGGCAGCCTCCTGCAGGCGGCCGCCATCGTCGGTGTCGCCCTCGCGACGGATCCGGGCGCCTTCATCGCGGCCGCCGCGCTCGCGGGGCTCGGGTTCGGTCTCGTCGAGGCAGCGGGCTCCGTGGCCGCCAAGGCCGCCAGCACCGAAAGCGCGACCGGGGTGCTGAGCGCCCTGATGGGCACGGTCGCCGTGTGCGCCGCCGTCACACCGCTCGTGGTGGCGCTCGGGGCCGGTTCCCGTCCGGCTCTGGCGCTGCTCGCGACCGTACCCCTGGCGACTGTGGCGGTGCTCGCCGGTGCCACCACTCTCGCCCGTTCGACCGAGCCCCCGGCGCGACGGGACGCCCGCTCCCTGCTCGTCCTCCTCCCCTTCGCGCTGGCTCTGCCGCTCTACGTCGGCGTGGAGACCGTCCTGTCCGGCTGGTCGGCCGTGATCCCGGAGCGGGCTCTCGCTATCGAGCCCGCCGCCGCCGCCCTCGGCACCTCCGCCTTCTGGGCGCTGATGGCCGTCGGCCGCTTCGGCGCCGCCGCGCTCCGGCGCGCGGCGGTTCCGCCGCTCGCGCTGCTGGCGACCGCGACGGGGGCTGCCGCCGTCCTCCTGGTGCTCGCCGGCGTGCTCCTCGGCGATGAGCCGGTCGCGGCGCTGATCATCCTCGCCGTCGTGGTGGTCCTGCTGGCCCCGAGCTACGGACTCATCCTCGGGCTCGCGCTCGACCGTCTCGATCCGGTCCGCAGCGCCGCGGTCACCGGGGCGCTCGTGGCCTGCGGCGCGGTCGGCGGCACGTTCGTGCCCACGCTCGTCCTGCTGATCGGGCGCGACCCGGCGTCGAGCGTCACCTTCCTCGTGTCCGCCGTGGTGTGCGCGGCCATCCCCGTGCTGATGCTCGTGACGTCGCGCTCCGGACGCCCCGTCCCGGCGCTGCGGTGACGCACTCTTCCTCCCCCATCGGGTCCGCACGCGACCTCTTCACAGATGCCGGAATTCCGACCGGCGCCCGCACGCCGACCACGTATCGTCGAAGCCACACCCGCACCGAGGAAGGGAGCACCGTGTCCGCGGACACCGTCACGATCATCGTCAGCGCGATCGGCATCGTGCTCACCCTCGGCGCGAGCCTGTTCGCGGCAGGGGCGTGGATGATCCGTCGCATCGACGAGCGTCTCGGCACCGTCGACCACCGGCTCTCCACACGCATCGGCTCCGTCGAAGGAAGGCTCGGCCCCCGCATCGACTCCGTCGAAGAGAAGCTCACCGCACGCATCGACACCGTCGAAGAGAAACTCACCGCACGCATCGACACCGTCGAAGAGAAACTCACCGCACGCATCGACACCGTCGAAGAGAAACTCACCGCACGCATCGACACCGTCGAGGAGAAGCTCGGCGCCCGCATCGATGCGGTGGCGGCGGACGTCACGGACCTGAAGATCGCCGTCGCCCGGCTCGAAGGGCCCCCGCGACGCCTGCTCGTGTCCGGAAGCTGAGCCTCCCGTCAGCGCAGGACGAGGGCGGCGGCGCCGATCAACGGCCCCTCGTCGCCCAGGCCCGAGCGGACGACGCGGGTGCGACGCGAGTATTCGTGCACGGCGCTGGCGGTGAGAGCCTGCTGGACGAGGTCGATGTAGTCCGCCGACACCTGCGAGAAGCCCCCGCCGATGGCGACGACATCGAGGTCGACGAGGGTGGCGGCATCGGCCAGCGCCTCCCCGACGGCGCGGGCCGAGCGCTCGATCGCCGCACGGGCGACGGCGACACCGGCCGCGGCATCCCGAGCCAGGTCCTCCCCGGTCGCGCCGGGCCAGCCCTGCTCCCGCGCCCAGGCGGCGCTGGCAGGTCCGGAGGCGATCTCCTCGAGAGTGAGCCCGCCCTCGCGGCGCACCTGGCCGAGGTGCCCGGCGTTGCCGCTCGCCCCGGGCACATACGCACCGCCCACGACGAAACCGCCGCCGACGCCGGTGGACACGACGATCGACAACGAGGCTCCCGCCTGCTGCGTCGCCCCCAGCCACGACTCCGCGAGCGCGAGCGCGCCGCCGTCGTGGCCCAGGACCGCCGGGACCTCCCGGCCGAGTGCGGTCGAGGCCGCACGGGCGACCGCGTCGACGAGGCCGAAACCCCGCGCGAGGGGCATGTTCACCGGCAGGATCTCACCGCGGGTCCGATCCACGGGACCCGCGCTGCCGATCCCGGCGCCGACGAGCTCCGCGTCGGCGGGAAGGGCCGCGAGCGCATGCCGCACGATCGCGTCGACCGCCGCCGTCAACGACGCCGACGTCGCCTCACGGCCGGTGGGCTGCCGGCTGCGGCTGCCGGGGACGAGCGCGCCGTCGTCGGCGACGAGGGCGGCCTCCATCTTCGTGCCGCCCACATCGACGGCCAGCGCGTAGCGGGTCACTGCGGGTCGAGCCCGAGGTCGTCGAGGTCGAACGCCGCGCGCCACTCCAGACCCTGGGCCTCGATGGCGGCCTGCGCGCCGGTCTTGCGGTCGACGATCACCGCGACGGCGACGACCTCCGCGCCTTCCTTGCGGAGCGCCTCGACCGCCTTGAGCGCGGACTGCCCGGTGGTCGAGGTGTCCTCCAGCACGACCACGCGCTTGCCCTTCACGTCGGCGCCCTCGATCTGGCGACCGCGGCCGTGGTCCTTCGGCTCCTTCCGCACGACGAACGCGTCGAGCGGACGGTCGGTGCCGACCGAGGCATGCAGGACGGCGTTCGCGATCGGGTCGGCGCCGAGCGTCAGACCGCCGACGGCGACGACGTCGAGATCGGCGATCAGGTCGAGCATGATGCGGCCGATCGCCGGGGCGGCGCGGTGGTCGAGGGTGAGCTTGCGCATGTCGACGTAGTACGTCGCCTTCTTGCCGCTGGAGAGGGTGAAATCGCCGTGGAACACCGCCTCGTCCGTGATGAGGGCGAGGAGGGTCCGGCGGTCTGCGTCGAGTGCGGTCACGGCATCCAGTGTAGGAGGCACACCCTAGGCTGGACGCATGCGCTTGGCCACCTGGAACGTCAACTCCATCCGCACCCGCGTCACCCGCACCGTCGAGTTCGCCGTCCGTGAAGACATCGACGTGCTCGCGATGCAGGAGGTGAAGTGCAAGCCGGAGCAGTTCCCGTATGCACCGTTCGAGGAGGCCGGCTACCACGTCGAGGTGCACGGCCTGAATCAGTGGAACGGCGTCGCGATCGCGAGCCGGCTGCCCGTGACCGACGTGCGCACCGCCTTCGACGGCATGCCCGGGTTCGCGAAGGGCCACGAGGGCCCGGATGCCCCGCAGGAGGCGCGCGCTCTGGGCGTCATGGTCGACGGCGTGCGCGTCTGGAGCCTGTACGTGCCCAACGGCCGCTCGCTCGATGACCCGCACTATGTCTACAAACTGCATTGGCTCGAGCAGCTCAAGCGGTCCACGGCGGCCGAGCTGTCGGCGAACCCCGACCTCCCGCTCGCCCTCGTCGGCGACTTCAACATCATCCCGTTCGACCATGACAACGGCGATCCCGACATCGTGGTCGGCCGGTCCACCCACGTGTCCCCCGCCGAGCGCGACGCGTTCTTCGCCCTGACCGACGCGGGGGTGACCGATGTGGTGCGTCCGCTGCTCCCCGAGGGCTACACCTACTGGGACTACCAGCGGCTGAAGTTCCCGCGCAACGAGGGCATCCGCATCGACTTCATCCTCGGCTCGAAGACGTTCGCCGATGCCGTCACCGGCGCGTCGATCCACCGCAACGAGCGCAAGGGCGAGCAGCCCAGCGACCACGTGCCCGTGGTGGTCGATGTGGACTTCGGCGGCAACGACGCCGACGACGACCTGCCGATGATCTTCTCCTGACCCTTCGACAGGCTCAGGCCCTTCGACAGGCTCAGGGACCCATCGCATGGCAGACTCAGGGACCCATTCCGTGCGGCTGATCGCGACCGACCTCGACGGCACGCTGCTCGACAGCGCATCCGCGGTGTCGCCGCGCACCCGTGCGGCGATCGATGCCGCGCGGGACGCCGGTGTCGCGGTGGTGCCGGTCACCGCCCGCCAGCCCATCGGCCTTCGCGTGATCGCCGCCGACGCCGGATTCGACGGGTGGGCGCTGTGCGGCAATGGCGCGTACGCGACGCATCTCGCCGAGGGCCGCATGCTGTTCGCCGAGGAGCTGCCGCCCGCGACCCTTCGCACTCTCGCCGACGCGCTGCGCGCCAGCGTTCCCGGCCTGCTCTTCGCGAGCGTACGGGAGGGCGGCGAGACGTTCATCGCACAGCACGGCTACGCGGCGATCGCGCAGCTGTCCGACCACAAGCGCGACCCCGCGACGATGGGCGGCGTCCCGCTGGACGAGGTGCTGGCCGCGCCGACGCTCAAACTCGTGATCCGGCACCCCGAGCTCGCGCCCGCCGCACTCTTCGAGACCCTGCGGTCCCTCGGGCTCACCGGCTTCGAGGCTACGCTGTCCGGCGCCCCGTTCGTCGAGGTCATGGCGCAGGGCGTCACGAAGGCCACGGGACTCGCGCGCCTCTGCACCCACCTCGGCATCGATCGCTCCGACGTCGTGGCGTTCGGAGACGCCCTCAACGATGTCGAGATGCTCCGCTGGGCCGGTCACGGCGTGGCGATGGCGCACGCGGAACCCGTCGTGCAGGAGGCCGCGGACGAGACCACCGCGACCAACGACGAGGACGGCGTGGCCCGCGTGATCGAGCGCCTGCTCGGCTATCGGGCTATCGCCTCTAGGGCGAATACCTGACAAATCGATTCACCCGACATCACCATGTCAGCGTTGTGCCACCGCTACTGCAGAAGTGCGCCGACGAGAGTGAAGACGCCGAAGCCGATGAAGAATATCCCGACGATGAGCATCCTCATCGGCGTCCTCCCGGGCGGCATCGCATCATCAGCTAACGGCTCCCCGTACATCCTCTCCACGCCGTGATGGAAGATCTGGGAAACAGACCTGCGGAAGAGCATCAGGGCAAGCCCGATCACGATCAGTATCGGTCCAATCACTGACTCAGCAGACACGTGCAGTCCCGGGAGCGAAGCTCATAGGTGGTGCCATCGGAGAACTGCTACCCCGCACACGCCGTGCGGCAGCATCCTCCGCTTCATCCCGCGATGGACTGAAGTCAACGAAGGTCTCGTCACAGAACGGTTCGCGAAGCTCGGACCAGTCGGAGCCCGAGAACCGTCCTGCCCCAGGCAGGAAGACCGCTTCTCCGTCGACGCTACGAACGTGAAGTACACCGTCGTCGTCCACCTCCCAACGCGCATCGCCAGCATCTCCCTCGCTGGCGTCAGCGACACAAAGCCGGGCGTCAGCAGACGTCTCGATGTGCCCCAATGAGATTCCCGACAGCTGGGCAGTTCCGTCCTCGTAGAGCTCGATGGTTGTGTTGGCGGCATCCGGGACGTCTGGGTCCTTCGATCGCTGCCAGCTGATCGGGAACTCGAACTGATCGCCGGGCCCCGGTGTCTTCGTGAGAGCAGGAATGACCAAGACCGCGCATATCACCACGAGGAAGATGGCCACCCCCGCCCCCACTACTCCCCACAGCACGGTTTTATTCACTTGCACGCGATCTCTCCACAGTGCTTCAGAATGAAGTTGTAGTACTGAGTACTGGATCGTATTGCACTCGGCGCTCTTCATGTCGCTTCATACTTCCGACCTTCGCCGTCGTGTCCGTTCGCCCGGTTCTGGTCCGGCCGCGCGTCGACGCGCGGCAGTCGGAGACCGAGGAGCGCCACGGCCCCGGCTCCCGCCGTGAGCGCCGCGATGACGCCGATTCCGACCGCCGGCACCGTCGCCGTCGCCACGGCCCCGGCGACCAACGGGCCACCCGCGTCGCCCAGCTCCCGGCCCAGCTCCGCACTGCCCATCGTGCGTCCCATGCGTTCCGCGGGCGTCGATGCCGCCAAGTGCGAGAACGCCACCGGCGTCGCCAGGCCCACCCCGGCGCCGACCAGCACGCCCGTGACGCACAGCACGATCGGCGTCACCCACAGCGCGGTGAGCCCGATGCCGAGGCCGATCAGGAGCAGCCCGCCGACGGCCCCGAGACGGACGGAGAGCCGACCGCGGTCGTGCGCCGCGCCGACGAACGGCTGCACGATGCTCGACACGATCGCCAGCACCGTGACGATCGCCATGCTGCCCACCGTGCCGAGCCCGGCCTGTCGCCCGAGCAGCGGGAGGAATCCCACGGCCACGGCGAGCGCACCGGTCGTGGCCGCCAGCACGAGGGTCGGGACGAGGAACCCCGGGGCGAGGAGCTCCCGGCCGAGGTCGACGAGGGTCACCCGCTTCCGGGGCAGCACCGGCACGGCGGGGACGGCGAGGAGCACCCATCCGGCTGCCGCGAGTCCGAGCACGGCGAGGGCCCAGAACAGTGCAGGGATCCCTCCCACGACCACGAGCACCGCGCCGAGCAGCGGGCCGAGGGCGTAGCCGAGACTCTTCCAGGAGCCGTAGCGCCCGAAGTACCGGCCACGCGACGCCTCGTCCGTCAACCGCGCCACCGCAGCGGACGAGGCCGGCGAGAACGCGGAGGCCGCGGCTCCCTGGCCGAAGCGCGCGATCACGAGACCGACCATGCCGGGGGCCAGAGCTCCGACGACCGAGAACGCGGTGAAGGCCAGCAGCCCGCCGACGATCACCGGCCGCACGCCGACCCGGTCGCTGAGGGCACCGAAGAGCGGTTTCAGCAACACCTCGGCGAGGTCGTACAGCGCGAGCGTGAAACCGAACGCCAGCAGCGTCCAGCCGATGTCCTCGGTCTCGGCGCCGAGGGCCGCGGCGATGCCGTGCGCGCCGAACGCGGTGGTGAACCCGGCGAGGTAGAGCGGTGCCAGGCGCGGGCGCGGCGAGGAGGTCACACCTGATCCTGGCAGACGTACCGCCCGCGTCCGTCGCACGGGGGATGCCGCGCGACAGCCCCCGCCCTACGGTGGAGGGATGGCCTTCACCCGGACGCCGACCCTGCGCGACCAGCGCGGCGACCTCCTCCTCGCGCTCGTCCTCTTCGTCGGCGCGATCCTCAGCGCGGCGCTCTCCTCCATCGCCCAGGTCTACGGCGACGAGCAGGCTCCGCTGTGGACCGCGCTCGTCTACGCCGTCGTCGTGGCGGCGCCGCTCGGGTTCCGCCGACGCTGGCCCGGCACCGTGGCCGTCGTGGTGTCGCTGGCCTACTTCACGGCTGTGACGATCCGGGTGCCGGAGATCTACGTCGGCAACATCGCGATGTTCATCGCGCTCTACACGGTCGGCGCCTGGATGAACGATCGCCGGAAGGCCCTCGTCGTCCGCGTCGCCATCATCGTCGGCATGTTCGTGTGGCTCCTCATCACCATGTACCGCGACGCCATCAGCGAGGCCGACAAGGCGGACGTCGTCGCCGGGGCCATGTCGCCCTACGTGGCGTTCATGCTCATCCAGATCCTCCTCAACGCCCTGTACTTCGGCGGTGCCTATTACTTCGGCGAACGCTCCTGGGCGGCAGCCGAGCAGCGCACCGTGCTGGAAGAGCGCACCCGCGAACTGGAGCGCGAGCGCGAGGTCACGGCCGCGCAGGCAGTGGCCCTCGATCGGGTGCGGATCGCCAGGGAGCTGCACGACGTCGTCGCCCACCACGTGTCGGTGATGGGCGTGCAGGCGGGCGCCGCGCGCCTCGTGCTCGAGAGCGATCCCGCCCAGTCGGCGCGCATCCTCTCCGGGATCGAGTCCTCCGCGCGGGACGCGATCCAGGAACTGCGCCAGCTGCTGGAGACGCTGCGCACTCCCGGCGGCGATACGACCGAGTCGGCGTCGACCGTCTCCCTCGACGACATCGCGGCGCTCGCGCAGGCATCGACCGAGGCGGGTCTCCCCACCGCGTACACCGTGATCGGCGATCCGGTGCCCGTTCCCTCGCTCGTCGCCGTGAACCTGTACCGGATCGCACAGGAATCGCTGACCAACGCCCGTCGGCACGCCGGACCGGGGGCGACCGCGGACGTGCGCGTGCGCTACGACGACGACGGCGTGGAGGTCGAGGTCGTGAACACCGGCCGCGCCATCGCCCAGCTGCGACCCGGTCTCGGACAGCTCGGGATGCGCGAGCGCGCGGCGGCCTCCGGCGGCACCGTCGAGGTCACTCCGCGCGTCGCCGGGGGTCTGCGGGTCCGGGCGCGGGTGCCGCTCGGCACGGCCGTGCCGGAGGGCGCACGATGACCGCGCCGATCCGGGTGCTCCTCGTCGACGACCACGCCCTCCTCCGCGCGGGATTCCGCACGATCCTCGACACCCAGCCCGACATCGCCGTCGTGGGCGAGGCCTCGACGGGAGCCGAGGCGGTCGCGCAGGCCGCCGCGCTGCGCCCTGACGTCATCACGATGGACGTGCAGATGCCCGATATGGACGGGATCGAGGCGACGCGCCGCCTCGTCGCCGACCCGTCGGTGGGCGCCGCGATCGCGATCGTGACGACGTTCGACCGCGACGACTATCTCTATCAGGCGCTCGAAGCCGGCGCGAGCGGATTCCTCCTCAAGAACGCGGGCGCCGAGGATCTCATCTCCGCGGTGCGCGCTCTCGCGGCCGGGGACGGCATGCTGGCACCCGAGGTGACCCGCCGCGTCCTCACCCGCTTCGCCGGAGCGACCCCGGAAGCCGGCGCCGCTCCCGCCCGCGCGGTGGCGAAAGCGCCCGCGACGGCCGTACTCGCGGAGCCGCTGACCGAGCGGGAGGCCGAGGTGCTGACCCTGCTCGCCGACGCCCGCAGCAACGCCGAGATCGCTCGGGCTCTGTTCATCGGCGAGGCCACCGTGAAGACCCATGTCTCGCGCATCCTCCAGAAGCTCGGCGCCAGGGACCGCGTGCAGGCCGTCGTGCTCGCGCATCGGATGGGGCTGGCCTGACCGGAGGCGGACCGCTCCCCCGCGATACTCTCGGAGCCATGCCCGCCGCCGTCCCCGTAACCCGTCCGATCGTCGCCGGGATCGTCACGGCGCTGGTCGGGTTCACGAGCTCCTTCGCGGTGGTGCTCACGGGGCTCGACGCCGTGGGCGCGTCGGCGGCGCAGGCGGCCAGCGGACTCCTCGCCGTGAGCCTCGCGATGGGGCTCGCCTGCATCGTGCTGGCCTGGCGCTACCGGATGCCGATCACGGCCGCGTGGTCCACCCCCGGTGCTGCCCTGCTCGTGGCGACCGGCAGCGTCGAGGGCGGCTGGCCCGCCGCCGTCGGAGCCTTCCTCGTGACGGCGTCCCTCATCCTCCTCACGGCGCTCTGGCCCGCACTCGGTGCTCTGATTGCCCGGATCCCGCCGTCGATCGCCCAGGCCATGCTGGCAGGGGTGCTGCTGCCGCTCTGCCTCGCGCCGATCACCGGGATCGTCGCGAACCCGTGGGGTGTGCTCCCGGTCGTGCTGACCTGGCTGGTCTTCGCCCGTCTGGCTCACCGGTGGGCTGTGCCGCTCGCATTCGTCGCCGCGGCTGCGGTGGTCGCCGTCACGCTGGTCACTGCGGGCACACCGGTCGACCCGGCTGTCCTCCTGCCGCGGTTCGAGCTGACGATGCCGGCCTTCACGGTCGGGGCCCTGGTCGGCATCGCGCTGCCGCTGTTCATCGTGACCATGGCGTCGCAGAACGTGCCGGGTATCGCGATCATGCGCAGCTTCGGCTACGAGGTCCCGTGGCGTCCGGCGATGCTCGTGACCGGTCTCGGCACGGCGCTCGGCGCTCCGGCGGGCGGTCATGCGATCAACCTCGCCGCCATCAGCGCGGCCCTCGCCGCGTCCCCCGACGCCGACCCCGACCCCAGCCGGCGCTGGCTCGCCGGTGTCTCGACCGGAGCGTCCTACCTCGTGCTGGGCGCGTTCTCCGCCGCCTTCGCCACGCTCGTCGTGCTCGCCCCGACGGCGGTGATCCCGGCGGTCGCGGGGCTGGCGCTGTTCGGCGCCTTCGGCGCGGCCGTCCAGCAGGCGATCGACGACCCCGGTGAGCGGCTCCCCGCGGTCGTCACGTTTCTCGTCGCCGCCTCCGGCATCGCGGTGCTCGGGGTGAGTGCGGCGTTCTGGGCGTTGGTCGCCGGCCTGCTCGTGCGCACGGTGCTGCACGCCGGCCGTCCGCCCCGCGGCTGATCCGTCGCAGTCCCCCCTGCGGGGGATGCCCCGCCCCGCCCGCGCTCAATAGCGTGAAGATCATGCGGATCACCTTCGGACGGAGCACCACGACATGACAACCGGACTGCTGGAACTCTCCGGCATCACCAAGAGCTACGGCAGCCGCCGGGTGCTGGACGACGTGTCGTTCACGGTCGCGCCGGGCCGCCTCACCGGCTTCGTCGGCGGCAACGGCGCCGGCAAGACCACGACCATGCGCATCATCCTCGGCCTGCTGTCGTCGGACGGCGGACGGGTCGACCTCGACGGGGCGCCCCTCACCACCAGCGACCGCCGCCGCTTCGGCTACATGCCCGAGGAGCGCGGCCTGTATCCGAAGATGAAGGTCCTGGAGCAGATCGTCTACCTCGCGCGCCTGCACGGATTCAGCAAGCCGGAGGCGACGGAGCGGGCGACCGCGCTGCTCACGGAGCTCGGGCTCGGCGAGCGCCTCGACGACACGATCGAGTCGCTGTCGCTCGGCAACCAGCAGCGCGCGCAGATCGCCGCGTCGCTCGTGCACGACCCCGAGGTGCTGATCCTCGACGAGCCCTTCTCCGGCCTGGACCCCCTCGCGGTTGACGTCGTCGCCGGGGTCCTGCAGGCCAGCGCGGCCCGCGGCGCCTCGATCCTCTTCTCCTCGCACCAGCTCGACGTGGTCGAGCGTCTCTGCGACGATCTCGTCATCCTCGCCGGAGGCACCATCCGGGCGGCCGGATCCCGGGACGGCCTCCGCGCCGAGCACGCCCGCGATCGGTACGAGCTGGTCTCCGCGGGGGACGCCGGGTGGCTGCGCACCGAGCCCGGGGTCACGGTCGTCGACTTCGAGGGCGGCTACGCGCTCTTCGACGCGGACGGCCCCGACACCGCGCAGCGTGTGCTGCAGTCGGCGGTCGCGCGCGGCGACGTCGCGAGCTTCGCACCCAAGCACCCCTCCCTCGCCCAGATCTTCAAGGAGGTCATCCAGTGAACGCCTCGACCCCCGCACGGAACGGGATCTGGCTGGTCGCCGAGCGGGAGATCGGCTCCAAGCTCCGCAGCAAGGCGTTCCTGATCTCGACCGGCATCCTGCTGCTCATCGCCCTCGCCGGCGTGCTGTTCGGCGGCTTCGCGAGCCAGAACAACGACGCCATGCCGGTGGCCGTGACCTCGAAGACCGCGGGCGCCGTGTCCGCCCTGCCCGACGTCGAGGTGACCGAGGTCGCCTCCCGCGCCGAGGCCGAGGAGCTGGTCCGCGAGGGCGACGTCGATGCGGCGGTGCTCGCGGGCGACAACGCCGCGGGCTACACGATCGTCGCCCTGGAGGATGCCCCCGGGTCGCTCGTGTCCGGGCTGTCGCTCTCGCCCGAGGTCGTCATCCTCGAGCCGGTGACCACCAACCCGCTGCTGCGCTACTTCATCGCGATCGCGTTCGGGCTCGTCTTCATGATGGCCGCGGCCACGTTCGGCGGCACTATCGCCCAGAGCGTGGTCGAGGAGAAGCAGACCAGGGTGGTCGAGGTGCTGCTGTCGGCGATCCCCGCGCGCACCCTGCTCGCCGGCAAGGTCATCGGCAACACGGTGCTCGCGATGGGGCAGATCCTCGCCCTCGCGGCCGTCGCCACCATCGGCCTCATTGTGACGGGTCAACGCGAGGTTCTGACCACCCTCGGCGCCCCCATCATCTGGTTCGCGGTGTTCTTCCTCTTCGGGTTCATCCTGCTCGCGGCGATGTTCGCGGCGGCCGCCTCCATGGTCTCCCGTCAGGAGGACATCGGCTCGACGACGACCCCCATCACGATGCTCATCATGGCGCCGTACGTGCTGGTGATCGTGTTCAACGACAACCCGTTGGTGCTGACGATCATGTCGTACGTGCCGTTCTCGGCTCCGGTCGGAATGCCGATGCGTCTCTTCGTCGGTGAGGCGCAGTGGTGGGAGCCGCTGCTGAGCCTCGCGATCCTCCTGGCGAGCTGCGTCGCGGCGATCGTCGTCGGCGCGAAGATCTACGAGAACTCCCTGCTCCGGATGGGCTCGCGGGTGAAGCTCTCCGAGGCTCTGCGCGGCTGATCCCGAGACCCCGCTTTCGCGCCGAGACCCCCTGCTGCACGCGCGTGCAGCAGGGGGTCTCGACGTGTAGCCGGGGTCTCGGCGTCAGAGGATGCCCTCCGAGAGCGTGGTGGGGTTGCCGAAGCGGTGGTTGGTGATCGACACGGCCTGCTCGTGCAGGAACGGGAGCATCTCCACCCGGCCCGCTCCGGTCACGGCGTGCGACCAGACCGCGACGTCGGGGCTGCCGTCGAGGGCCGTGTGCAGCGCGCCGGCGTCGCCGCCCACGAGCCGCACCCGCTGCCACGACCGGGCCCCCTTTGCGTAGCGCTTGGTCCACGCGGCATCGGACTCGGTCTTCACGGTCACGCCCTGGGTCTTGAGCGCCTTCTCCACGCGGGACGGCAGCGACGCGGCCGACACGGTGAACGGGCTGCCGCTGCGCAGGGCAGCGGCGAGCACCCGGACCCCCTCGGCGAGCGGCGCGTCCTCGGCGATGCGGACGTCGACGGCCACGGGACGGTACCGGAACACGTTGCGCTCGACGCCGAGTCCGGACTTGTCGCTCACGGCGCCGAACTCGTCGGTCCACGCGCGCTCGTCGGCGGCCGCGGCACGGCGCAGCCACTCGATGCCCAGCGGGTCGAGCTCGGGTGCGGCGGCCTCCAGCAGCCCGGTCACCGCGGGGGTCACCGCCGCCCCCGGAGCCGCGGCGGGCAGCTCGCCCGCACGCCACTCGCCCAGACCGAAGAGGTAGTTCGGACCGCCGGCCTTGGCCCCGGCGCCCACGGCCGAGCGCTTCCAGCCGCCGAAGGGCTGGCGCTGCACGATGGCGCCGGTGATGCCTCGGTTCACGTACAGGTTGCCCGCTTCGACGCGGTCCAGCCAGGTCGCGACCTCGGCGGAGTCCAGCGAGTGCAGCCCCGCGGTGAGGCCGTAGTCGACCGCGTTCTGCAGCCGGATGGCCTCGTCGAGGTCCTTCGCGTGCATGATGCCGAGCACGGGTCCGAAGAACTCGGTGAGGTGGAAGTACGAGCCCTCGCGCACGCCGGTCTTCACCCCCGGTGTCCACTGCTTCCCCTCGTCATCGAGCTTCCGGGGCTCGACCAGCCAGCGCTCGCCCTTGTCGAGAGTGGTGAGCGCGGTGAGGAGCTTGCCGTTCGCGGGCTCGATGATCGGCCCCATCTGCGTGGCGGGGTCGTCGGGAAGCCCGACGCGCATCGAGGTGACCGCGTCCACGAGCTGCCGCTCGAAGCGCTTCGAGTCCGCCACCGACCCGACGAGGATCGCCAGGGACGCGGCCGAGCACTTCTGACCGGCGTGGCCGAACGCGCTGCGGGCGACGTCGGCGGCGGCGAGGTCGAGGTCGGCCGACGGCGTCACGATGATCGCGTTCTTGCCGCTGGTCTCGGCGAGCAGCGGCAGGTCGGCCCGGAAGGAGCGGAACAGCTGTGCGGTCTCGTAGGCCCCGGTGAGGATGACCCGGTCGACCTGGGGGCTCGCCACCAGGCGGGTGCCCAGGTCGCGGGAGGCGAGGTCGACGAGGGCGAGCAGATCGCGCGGGACGCCCGCGGCCCACAGCGCCTCGACCATCACGGCGCCGCACCGCTGGGTGAGCTTGGCGGGCTTGATGATCACGCCGGATCCGGAGGCGAGGCCGGCCAGCACACCGCCGGCGGGGATCGCCACGGGGAAGTTCCACGGCGGCGTGACCACGGTCACCTTCGACGGCACGAACTCGGCGCCGGGGATGGCCTTGAGATCCTTCGCGCGCTCGGCGTAGTAGTGCGCGAAGTCGATCGCCTCGCTGACCTCGGGGTCGGCCTCGGCGATGGTCTTGCCTGCTTCGTGCGCCATGATCTCCAGCAGCTCGCCGCGGCGGGCGGCGAGCTCGTCGCCCGCGCGGTGCAGGACGGCGGCGCGCTCGGCGGCGGGAAGCGCTGCCCATTTCTCTGCGGCGGACGTGGCGGCCGCGAACACGGCGTCCAGCTCGGCGTCGGTCTCGATGCGGGCCGCGGCGATCGCGTCCCGGCCGAGCGTCGAGGAGACCGAGCGCTGCAGGATCTCCCGGCCCCACGCGCGGTTCGCGGCGAGCGCGGGATCGGTGTCGGGCTCGTTCGCGAAGCCGTCCGTCGTGGCGGCGGGGCGCGGAGCCGTGCGGTCCTGCGTGCGGTTCGGGCCCGGCACCGACGGGTCGGCGACGAGCGCGGCGAGCGAGCGCTCGAAGCGCTCCCGCTCGCGGGTGAGCAGGGTCGGGTTCGAGGCCAGCTCGAACACGGCCGACATGAAGTTCTCGGGGCTCGCGTTCTCCTCGAGGCGCCGCACGAGGTAGGCGATGGCGACGTCGAACTCCGCCGGGTTCACGACCGGCGTGTAGAGCAGGAGACGGCCGACGTCCTTGCGGACGGCCTCGGCCTGCCCGGTCGCCATGCCGAGCAGCATCTCGTACTCCACGAGGGCGCCCTTCTGCCCCTGGGTCCCTGAGGCCGCGCTCCCCTGGGTCCCTGAGCCTGTCGAAGGGCCGGTCACACCACGGGCCTTCGCCAGCAACCACGTGTACGCGATGTCGAAGAGGTTGTGACCGGCGACGCCGATACGCACGGCGTCGAGCCGCTCGGGGGTCATCGCCCAGTCGAGCACGCGCTTATAGTTCGTGTCGGAGTCCTGCTTGGCGCCGTAGGTCGCGAGCGGCCAGCCGTGCACCTTCGCGTCGACCTCCTCCATCGCGAGGTTCGCGCCCTTGACGACGCGCACCTTGATCGGCGCTCCGCCCTTGGCGCGGCGCGCGGCCGCCCACTCCTGGAGCCGCTGCATGGCGCCGAGCGCGTCGGGGAGATACGCCTGCAGCACGATGCCCGCCTCGAGGTCCTCCAGGCCCGGCTGGTCGAGGATGCTCGTGAAGGCCGCGATCGTCAGGTCGAGGTCGCGGTACTCCTCCATGTCGAGGTTGATGAACTTCTGCGTCCCGGTGCGGGCCCCCTTCGCCTCGGCCTTCGCCGCGAGCCGGTACAGCGGGGTGAGCTTCTCCACGACATCGGCGACGGCCTCGTCGAACGACCACATGGAGAGCTGACTGACGACGCTCGAGACCTTGATCGAGACGTAGTCGACGTCCGGGCGGGCGAGGAAGTCGTACGTGCCCTGCAGTCGGCGGCCCGCCTCGCGCTCGCCGAGCACGGCCTCGCCGAGGAGGTTGAGGTTCAGACGGTTGCCGGTCTTGCGGAGCTTGGCGATGGCCGGGCCGAGCTTGGACGGCGTCGCGTCGAGCACGAGGTGGCCGACCATGGCCCGCAGCACGCGCCGCGAGATCGGGACGACGACGTTCGGGAGCTTCGGCGCCCAGAACCCGCCGGCCTTGATGGCGGCCCGGAGGTAGCCGGGCAGCAGCGTGGGCGTGATGTCCGACAGCTCGGCGAGCTTGCGGCCGGCGACCCGCAGGTCCTCCGGACGCATGACGCCGTCGACGAAGCCGACGGTGAAGTCCAGTCCGTTCGGGTCCTTGAGCACCTCGGAGAGGCGCTGGGCGGCCGGCTCGACCGGGTGGGTCTCGCTCTCGGCGAGCCAGCGCTGCACGAGCGCGGCGACCTCTTCGGTGCGGGGGGTGGTGTCGTCGATGACGGTCATGGGGCGGGGGTACCTTCCTCGGCCTCGCACACCCGGGTGTCGTGTGCGGCTGGATCATTGTCCAGCCGCTCGGTAGGCTCCGTCTATCAACCGATTCGAGTGGATTCTGTTCACTCATCCCGAACGATTGGGAGCCGTCGTGCTGGACGCCCACCGCCTGCGTCTGCTCGTGGAACTGTCGCGCCGCGGCACGCTCTCCGCGGTGGCCGACGCGCTGTCCTACAGCAAGGCCTCCGTGTCCCAGCAGCTCGCCGCGTTGGAGCGCGATGTCGGAGTGCCACTGCTGCGTCGGGTCGGTCGCGGGGTGCAGTTCACGCCGCAGGGGAACGTGCTGGTCGCCGAGGCCATCGGCATCCTCGATCAGCTCGAGCACGCCCAGGTCGCCGTCGCCGAGTCGCTCACCGAGGTGACCGGCACCGTGCGCCTCGCGGTGTTCCAGTCCACCGCGCACTCCTTGCTGCCCCGCGCCCTCGCGGCCCTCGGCGAGCGCCACCCCGCCCTGCGCGTCGAGGTGACCGAGCGCGACCCGGAATCCGGCCTCGTGGGCGTCTCCAGCCGCGACTACGACCTCATCCTCGCCGAGCAGTATCCGGGGCGCACACGCCCCATCCACGCCGACCTCGACCGTGTCGTGCTCGCCCACGACGCCATCGCCCTCGCCCGGCGCCCCGGAGCTGCGGGAGCTGCCGACCCCGTCGCCGCCCTGTGGGCCACCCGCGCGGAGCCGTGGGTGCTCGAGCCTGCCGGCACGGCGTCCCGCGCGTGGGCCGAGCAGCTCTGTCGCACCGCCGGGTTCGAGCCGGACGTGCGTTTCGAGCTCGCCGACCTCACCGCGCACGTCCGGCTCATCCACGCCGGGCTCGCGGTGGGGCTCCTCCCCGAGCTCGTGTGGGCGGGCGACACCCCGACGGTCGACCTCGCCCCGCTCCCGCAGGAACCGCGCCGGGAGATCTTCTCCTCCGCGCGGCGGGTGTCCGCGGACGCCCCCTCGATCCGCGCCGTCCGCGCCGCGCTCGCCGACGCCGCCTCCCGCAACCTCCTGGATTGACGCGAACCGACCTCCGGGAATATGCATGCACATGCATCGGTTCATCCCCCGTGTACGCGGACGACGGTGTCCGATCCCCTCCGTCCGAAAGGCACTTCCGTGAGCACTCCCGTCATCGACCGCACCGCCCCGACCGAGCACCCCGTCCTCGACGTCCTCGCCGGCCGCTGGAGCCCCCGCGCGTACGACGCGCAGCATCCGATCGACGAGGCCAAGCTCGCCACCGCGCTCGAGGCCGCCCGCTGGAGCCCCTCCGCCAACAACATCCAGCCGTGGCGCTTCATCGTCGCCCGCCGCGGCACCGCCCTGCACGCCCAGATCGTCGACGCGCTCATGGGCTTCAACCAGGCCTGGGCCGGCAACGCGGCCGTGCTCGTCGTCGCGATCGCCGAGACCGCGACCGCCGACGGCACGCCGATCAGCCACGCGTTCTACGACCTCGGCCAGGCCGTGGCGCACTTCTCCGTGCAGGCCCACCACGACGGCCTCGTCGTGCACCAGATGAGCGGCTTCGACCCCGAGGTCGTCCGCGAGTTCGCCGACCTGGAGGCGCGCTTCACCCCCGCCACCGTCATCGCCGTCGGCGAGTTCGGCGACATCGAGGCCCTGCCGGAGGTGCTGCAGGAGCGCGAGGTCGCCCCGCGCGTGCGTCGTCCGATCGCGGAGACGGTCGTCCTCAGCGCCTGAGCATCGACACACGAAAGGCCCGGTATGCGTCGCGCATACCGGGCCTTCTCGCTATGTGCCGGTCGGGATCAGTCGTCGAGCAGCTCCGCCTCGATCACGTCGTCGTCCTCGACCTCCGGCTCGGGGGTCGTCGCCGTGAGCACGAGGCCCGTACCGTCGGCCGCCACGTCCACGCGGACGGTGTCGCCGTCGTGCACGCCACCCGAGAGGAGGGCGGTCGCGAGCTTGTTCTGCACCTCGGTCTGGATGAGGCGACGCAGCGGGCGGGCGCCGAACACCGGGTCGTAACCGCGCTCGGCCAGCCACGACCGCGCCCCAGGAGTGACCGCCAGCGTGAGGCGACGGTCGCGCAGCCGGTCGTGAAGCTGGTCGACCGACAGCTCCACGATCTGCGCGAGGTCGTCCTCGGTGAGCGCCTGGAACATCACGATGTCATCGAGACGGTTCAGGAACTCGGGCCGGAACGCCTGGCGCACGAGCGCCATCACCTGCTCCCGCTTCTCCTCCACGGAGAGCACGGGGTCGATGAGGATCGGCGAGCCCAGGTTGGAGGTCAGGATGAGGATCACGTTCGAGAAGTCGACCGTGCGCCCCTGCCCGTCGGTCAGCCGCCCGTCGTCGAGCACCTGCAGCAGCACGTCGAACACCTCGGGGTGCGCCTTCTCGACCTCGTCGAGCAGGATCACGCTGTAGGGACGACGCCGCACGGCCTCGGTGAGCTGACCGCCCTGCTCGTAGCCGACATACCCGGGAGGGGCGCCGACGAGCCGGGAGACCGAGTGCTTCTCGCCGTATTCCGACATGTCGATGCGCACCATGGCGTGCTCGTCGTCGAAGAGGAACTGCGCGAGCGCCTTGGCCAGCTCGGTCTTGCCGACACCGGTCGGTCCGAGGAAGAGGAACGAGCCCGTGGGACGACCGGGATCGCTGATGCCCGCGCGCGAGCGGCGCACGGCGTCGGACACCGCCTTGACGGCATCCTTCTGGCCGATGAGGCGCTTGCCGAGCTCGTTCTCCAGGTGCAGCAGCTTCTCGCTCTCCCCCTGCAGCAGCCGCCCGACCGGGATGCCCGTCCAGGCCGCGATTACGGCCGCGATGTCCTCCTCGGTGACCTGCTCGTTCACCATGCGCGGCTCGCTCGAGGCGGTGGCCTCGGCCTGCTCCGCCTCCGCGATGTCGCGCTCCAGGCGCTTGATCGTCTCGTACTCGAGCTTCGACGCCTTCGTGTAGTCGGCGTTGCGCATGGCGAGGTCGCGCTGGGTGATCGCGTCATCGAGCTGCTTCTTCAGCTCACCGACGCGGTTGAGACCCTGCCGTTCCCGCGCCCACCGGGCTTCGAGTCCGGCGAGCTCCTTCTCGAGTTCGACGAGGTTCTCGCGCAGGGTGCCGAGACGCTCCTTGGACGCGGCGTCCTTCTCCCGCTTGAGCGCGAGCTCCTCCAGCTTCAGCCGGTCGACCTGGCGCTTGAGCTGGTCGATCTCGACCGGAGAGGAGTCGATCTCCATCTTCAGGCGCGACATCGACTCGTCGATCAGGTCGATGGCCTTGTCCGGAAGCTGCCGCGCGGGCAGGTAGCGGTTGGACAGCGACGCCGCGGCCACGAGGGCGCTGTCGGAGATGGTCACCCCGTGGTGCGCCTCGTAGCGGCCCTTGAGCCCGCGGAGGATCGCGATCGTGTCCTCGACGGTCGGTTCGCCGACGTACACCTGCTGGAAGCGGCGCTCGAGGGCGGCGTCCTTCTCGATGAACTCGCGGTACTCGTTGAGCGTGGTGGCGCCGATGAGCCGCAGCTCGCCGCGGGCCAGCATCGGCTTGAGCATGTTCGACGCCGCGACCGAGCCCTCGCCGCCGCCCGCACCCATGAGCACGTGCAGCTCGTCGATGAACGTGATGACCTGGCCGTCCGACTCGGTGATCTCCTTGAGGACCTGCTTCAGGCGCTCCTCGAACTGGCCGCGGTACATGGCGCCCGCGACGAGGGCGGAGATGTCGAGCGAGACGAGCTCCTTGTCCTTGAGGGACTCCGCGACGTCGCCCGCGACGATGCGCTGCGCGAGCCCTTCGACCACCGCCGTCTTGCCGACGCCGGGCTCGCCGATCAGCACCGGGTTGTTCTTGGTGCGACGAGTGAGCACCTGGCTGACACGCCGGATCTCACTGTCCCGTCCGATGACGGGGTCGAGCTTGCCCTCGCGGGCGCGGTCGGTCAGGTTGATGCCGAACTGCTCGAGGGCGGACTGCTGTTCCTGGTTCGGGGATCCGGTCTGCGGGGTGGTCATGCGCTCCTCCTGGAGATGCTCCTTCTGAAAGTTGAGTTTGGTTGACTCAAGTTTAGCATTCGGCGGTGCGCGACTCCACCGCCCCTCACCTCTCGCGGGCGACCTCGTCCCAGACGGCCGCCGCCACCTCGCGCTTGCTCCCCGCCGCGGTCCGCGCCACGACCCCGCCGGGCCCGAGTATGTGCACGGCGTTCTCGCCGCGCTCGAACCCCTGCTCCCAGCCGACCTCGTTCACCACCAGCAGGTCGACCCCCTTGCGCTCCTGCTTGCCGCGGGCGCGGGCGAGCATCTCCGCCTCATCCTCGGGCGTCTCCGCCGCGAACGCGACGATGAGCTGTCCCGCGCCTCGCTTCTCGACGAGCGCGGCGACGATGTCCTCGTTCTCGACGAGCTCGATGGTGCCGACCCCGCCGCGGTCCTTGGTGAGCTTGCGCGCGGAGACCTCGACCGGTCGATAGTCGGCCACGGCCGCCGCCATCAGCACGACGTCGGCCGCCGCGGATTCCTCCTTCATCGCCGCGGACAGCTCCGCGGCCGTGCCGACCCGGACGATCCGGACGTGCGGGTGGCGGGCCTCCGCGAGCACGTCCCCGGAGACGTTCGCCGCGACGAGCGCCACCTCCGCGCCGCGCGCCGCCGCCTCCGCCGCGAGCGCGACCCCCTGGCGCCCGCTGCTCCGGTTGCCGAGGAAGCGCACCGGATCGATGGGCTCCCGCGTCCCGCCTGCCGAGACGACGACCCGCACGCCTGCCAGGTCGCCCGGTGTCAGCAGCGCCTGGGCCGCCGCCAGGATCTCCTCCGGCTCGACCATGCGACCGGGTCCGCTGTCACCGCCGGCCAGCTCGCCGTCGGCCGGTCCGACCACGTGCACGCCGCGTTCCCGGAGCGTCGCCATGTTCGCCTGCGTGGCCGCGTTCCGCCACATCTCCGCGTGCATCGCGGGCGCGACGAGCACGGGCGCCTCGGTCGCGAGCAGCGTCGTGCCGAGGAGGTCGTCGGCCAGCCCCGCGGCCATCTTCGCGAGCGAGTTCGCCGTCGCCGGGGCGATCACGATGAGGTCCGCTCCCTGGCCCAGGGCGACGTGCCGCACACGGGCGACGTCCTCATGCACGCTCGTCGTCACCGGGTGCCGACTCAGGGCCTCCCAGGTCGGCAGGCCCACGAAGCGCAGCGCGTCCTCGGTGGGCACCACGGTCACATCATGACCGGCCTTCGTGAGCAGGCGCACGAGGTGCACCGTCTTGTACGCGGCGATGCCGCCCGTGACTCCGACGACGATGTTCACGCCTCGATTCTGCCCCAGGGTCCGGACGCTAGGGTCATCGCGCACGGATTCGTCGCGGGTCCCGCCCGCCTCGACCGACCTAGACTCGGAAGCGTGTGCACGGTGGTGATCGATGTCGAGGTCGCGGGATCCGCGCGGCTGCTGGCCGTCCGCGACGAGGACCCGGCTCGGGAGTGGGACGCCCTGGGCGAGTGGTGGCCCGAGGAGTATCCGGGGGTGATCGGCATCCGTGACCGGCGGGCCGGTGGGGCCTGGCTCGCCGTGAACCCCGTGGAACGACGCCTCGCCGTGCTCCTCAACCGTGCCGATGTGCAGGACCTCTCCGCGACCGCGGCGGTCTCCCGCGGCACCCTTCCGCTCGCCGCGGTCACCGGTCGCTCCCCGCAGGGTGCGCCGCCGATGCACGGCTTCAACCTGCTCGAAGTGGGGCCGGACGGCGCCCGGGTGCTCTCCTGGGACGGTGCCGAGCTGCGGGAGACACCCATCGAGCCCGGGACGCACATGATCGCCCACGACGACCTCGACGACGAGGAGACCCCGCGCATCGCCGCCTGGCTCCCGGAGTTCCGCGCGCTGGGTCCCGCCGCGGCGAGCGCCGACTGGGCGACCGAGTGGACCGCGCTCCTCGGAGCTTCGGCCGCCCTGCCCCCGGAAGACGACCGCGCCATCATTCGCGACAACCGCCCGCACGGCTACCCGACGCAGTCCCTCCTCTACGCGGTCGCCACGGTCACGCCCACCGGGGTCGACGTCCGCGACGTCACCCTCCCCTCCCCCGCCCACTGGCACTGACCCCTCCTCGCTTCCCGATCCCGTCCCACCCCGCCCCGCGATCCCGCGCGGGATCAAAAACGCACCTCCCAGCCCCTTCTGCGGAGCCATTCTGATCCCGCCCGCCCGTCACTTCTCGCGCGGGATCAAAAACGCACCCGGTCTGCCATTCCGCGGAGCCATTCTGATCCCGCGTCGATGCAGCTAGCCTGCCGGCCGCACCGACGAGATCCACTGCGGAGTGCACGACGCCCGCCCCGGGCGGCTCGGGCCGGAGTGGGGCGCAACGGAGCGGGACGGAAAGAGCTCCGAATGCCACCCCCGCGCGCGCAGTCTTGATCCCGCTCGACAGACGCGGAAGCGGAACGGAAGCCGCTCCGGACGCGGCTCACTCCAGCGCGTTCTTGATCCCGAACGGCAGCGGAGAACGGACGCGGCTGGTGGCGGGACGGAAACGGCCCCGGGGACGGTCCACGCCCGCGCGTTCTTGATCCCGAACGGCAGCGGAGAACGGACGCGGGACGGACGCGGCTGGTAGCGCTACGGAAAAGGCCCCGGGGACGGTCCCCGCCCCGCGCGTTCTTGATCCCGCAAGGCACCGGGGACGGACGCGGGGACGGACGTGGGGACGGAAAACGCCCCGGACACGGTCCGCTAGCGGGCGCTATCAATCCCGCACGTTGGCGGGGCCGTTGCGGGCCCGCGGGACGGGTCCGGCGCGGGCGCAGCGCGAGGGGACGAGGGTCAGGCAGCGGGGGCGGTGGCGCAGGAGAAGCGGGCGCGGTAGGCGGTGGGGGTCACGCCCAGCACGCGGGCGAAGTTCTGCCGCAGGACGGCCGCGGAACCGAAGCCGCAGTCGGTCGCGATGTGCTCGAGCGGAAGGTCGGTGCGCTCGAGGAGACGCTGGGCCTGGATGATCCGCTGCCGCCCGAGCCACGCGGCGGGGGTCGCCCCGTACTCGGCTTTGAAGCGGCGCGCGAAGGTCCGCGGCGACATGAGCGCCCGCGCCGCGAGCTGGTCGACCGTCAACTCGTCACGGAGGTTCTCCACCGCCCAGTCGGCCACCGCGGCGAGCGAGTCCGTGGGTGCGACCGGGATGGGCCGATCGATGAACTGCGCCTGACCCCCGTCGCGCTGCGGCGGCACGACCATCCGACGCGCGATCCGGTTGGTGATCTCCGCCCCGAGCTCCTGTCGCAGCAGGTGCAGGCAGGCGTCGATGCCCGCGGCAGTGCCCGCGCTGGTGATGATGCGGCCGTCCTGGACGAAGAGCACGTCAGGATCGATGTCGATGTCGGGGTACATGTCCGCCATCGTGTGCGCGTACATCCAGTGCGTCGTGGCGCGCCGCCCGTCCAGCACTCCGGCCGCCGCGAGGATGAACGAGCCGCTGCACACGCTCATCACCCAGGCTCCGCGCGCCACCGCTTCGCGGGCGACCTCGACGAGGAGCGGATCGATGTCGCCCCAAGTCTCCCGGGGCACCGGGCAGAACACGACGAGGTCGGCCTCCGCGGCGAAGGACAGATCATGCTCCACGTTGATGGAGAAGCCGATCTTGGAGCGCACGACCCCGGGCCGTGGGGCGACGATGCGGAAGTCGAAGTTCGGCACCCCGTCGGACGACCGGTCCAGACCGAACGCCTCGCAGGCGACCCCGAACTCGAACGGCGCGAAGCCGTCCTGCACCACGCACGCGACGGTCTTCATCACATCTCCCGGAATGGCAGTTTTCCTACGAACAGTGCCCGATCCGCCACTCGTGGCAGCATAACACCGAGCGTAGCTTTTCTGCCATGCTACTCCTCATCCTCCTCCTCGCCCTCAGCATCTGGGCGATCATCGCCACGTTCGTCGAACTGCGGCGCGACGGCTACCGTCGCACCCCCACGGACTGGAGCCGCGTCACCGGACAGGACGCCCTGTCGCAGGCCGACCCCGGCCACGTCTACCGCTGACCTCCCGGCCGTCCGCGAGGAGGGCTACGCTCGGGGCATGAGCGACCCCCAGCAGCCCGCACACCCCTCGCGCGACGGTGCCGGCGACCCGGCCGCAGTCCCGACCCCTCCTCCGCTTCCGGCCGAGCCGCAGTACCCCGGTGCCCAGGCCCCCGCCCCCGGGGCCCCCTACGCGCCGACGCCGGGTGGCGGGCACGTGTTCCCCACCGCCGCTGCCCCTCAGGCCTTCCCCACCGCCACCCCTCAGCCGTACCCGACCGCGCCGGGATCCGCCCCCGGATCAGCGCAGGGCGTCCCGCCCTACGGTCCGCCGGCGCCGCGCACTCCCGGCGACTCCCTCGGGCGCGCCGCCTTCATCGTCGCGCTGGTGACGCTGGCGATCGACGTGTTCCTCATCCTCGCGCGGCCGTTCGTCTACATGTCGGACCGGACCTACAGCATGATCGGACTGATCGAGGGGGGATCGGGCATCCTCACCTTCATCGGCTACGGGGCGGCGCTCGTGCTCGGCCTCATCGCGGCACGGCGGCCGGGACCGCGGCTGCTCGCGGGGATCGCCATCGGTGTCTCCGGCGCCGGTCTGCTGACGGTCGTGCTCAGCTGGCTCTCGTCGAACTTCTACGGCTTCCTGTGAGCACTCAGGCTCCGGAGAGCACCCGCTCGTAGACCTCGATCATGGCGGCCGTCCGCGAGGACTGGCGGAAGGCGTCCGCGACGGCGGGTACCGGCTGCGGCGCGGTCCCGTCCGCGATGTCCGTGGCCGCCTGCCGCAGCGTCGCGGCGAGGGCGTCGACCCGCTGCACCTCGAGGGCGCGTCCGCGGGCGTGCGGCTCCGCCGTCGGCACAGCCCAGAGCCCGCCCTGCAGCTCAGCGGCGATGTCGGGGTCGCACACGACGGAGGGCGTGCCGAGGGTGGCCGCCTCGAACGGCGTCATCCCCTGGGTCTCGAATCCGATGGACGTCTGCACGAGCGCATCGGCGGCGGCGATCCGCTCCAGGGTCTGCGCATAGGAGAGGCGACCGGCGAACCGCACGCCCGCACGCCCCGCGACGATCCGTTCGGCCGCCGCCCGCTCTCCGCCGCCGCCGATCACCTCGAGGTCGGCGTCGATGTCCGCGTCCACCCAGGCGCGGAGGAACGGGAGCAGGCGCTTCTCCGGACTCATCCGCCCGAGCCAGACGAACCGAGGACGCCCCGGCATCCGCTCGACGGGAGCCGCCGCGAGCGTCTGCGCGCGGACGTCGTCGTCGATGCCGTTCCACACCACGTCGACGGTGCGGGCGACGCCGTTCTGCTCCAGTCGCCGCGCGAAATGCCCGGAAGGCGCCGTCACGGCGGCGGCGTCCGCCGCGAGCCCGCGGAGGTACGACCACCCGTCGCTGCCGCCGACCGGCACACCGATGCCTCGGAGGGCGGTGCGGCGCCAGAGGTTGAGCACAGCGAGCACGGGCCGGTGCAGCGGCGTGACCGCGGCGAGCCCCACGTCGACCCGGTTGTGCATCGTGTGCACGACCGGGATTCCATGGCGGGCGGCGAACCGGTGACCGATGAAGGCGCCCCAGAAGTCGGCCTGCACGTGCACGAGGTCGACCGGAGGCCGATGCGCCATCGCCCGGTCAAGGGCCCGATCGGTCGCCCGACCCGGCCAGGTCATCGCGTACTCCCGGTCCAGGGTGATCGGCAGCGACGGGAGGTCGACGTTCCCGGGGGACGATGCAGCGTCGTCACGCCGTGCGTGCATACGGGGCGCGACGACCGTCACGGTATGGCCGGCGCGCTCCAGGAACGTCCGCTGCAGCCGCATCGACACCTGCGCCCCGCCGAGGGAGTCGAGGTGCTGATCGGCGAAGAAGACGACGTGCATCCGCGTCACTCGGGCAGCGGCTCGTCGCGGTACAGCGCCTCGAAGGTGTCGAGCGTGCGGTTGATGTCGTGGATGGCCACGCCGTCGAGGGACGCCTTCTGCATCCGCTCGTACTCGCCGGGGGAGGCGGTCAAAACAGCGGTGAGCTTCGCGGCGAGCTCGTCGACGTCTCCCGGCGTGAAGAGGTGGCCGTTCTCGCCGTCGTGCACGAGGTGGGGCAGGGCGACGGCGTCGGCGGCGACGATCGGCAGCGCCGATGCCATGGCCTCCATCGTCGCGATGGACTGCAGCTCGGCGATCGACGCGATGACGAAGAGGCTCGCGCGGGACAGCAGCGCCCGCAGCTCCTCGTCGGTGGTCCGGCCGTGGAAGGTCACTCGATCGGACAGGCCGAGCTGTGCCGTCAGGCTCTCGAGCTGCTTGCGCTGGTCTCCGCCGCCGACGATGTCGAACGTCGTGTTCAGCGCCGGGTCGAGCTTCGTCATCGCCTTGAGGATGACCTCGACCTGCTTCTCCGCCGTCAGCCGGCCCACGAACACGAGCCGGTTCTCCTCGCGCGGGGCGATGACCGGGGTGTACTGGGAGCGGTCGATGCCGCAGCTCACCGGGATGACGCCGCGCACCTCGACCGTCTTCTCCAGGAAGTCGGCGGCCCGACGCGTGGGCGTGGTGATCGCCCGCGTCAGGTCGAAGGTGCGCTTCGCGTCGGCCCAGGCGAACTTGAGCACCAGGTCGTCGACGAACTTCGGCATGGTCGTGTGGTCGAGGATGTTCTCGGCCATGACGTGGTTCGTCGCGATGACCGGGATGCCGCGCTGCTTCGCGATGCGGGCGAGTCCACGCCCGATCACGATGTGGGACTGGATGTGCACGACGTCGGGCTGCACGGCGTCGAGCACCTTCCGGGCGTAGTGCTTGGAGCGCCACGGCCACACGAAGCGCAGCCAGTCGTGCGGGGCCCAGCGCACGGAGGGCAGGCGGTGGAGCGTCATCGGCTCCCCCTCGATGACCTCGGTGCGAGGCGCGGTGCGACGGTAGGCCTGGTTGGGGGCGACGACGTGCACCTCGTGCCCGCGCTGCACGAGTCCGGCGGCGAGACGCTCGGCGAAGCGGGCGGCGCCGTTGATGTCGGGGGCGAACGTGTCGCACCCGAGGAGGATCTTCAGCGGGCGGGGCTGTACGGCGGTGGCGTCGCGCGACGCATCGATCGGATCGTCGGAGGAGGTCACAGAGATGCCTAACGGGGTGGCGGCCAAGGAGAAGCCCTGGTCGGGCGGTGGCAACTCTACCCGAGGGCCCTGTCCGCGACGCCGAGCCATACCGGCATCCTTCAGCCTCGGCCGATACCGTGAAGCCATGCGACTGCACGCCGACGCCGACCCCCAGCTGTGGATCCCCGTGACGGACTCGCTCGGGTGGAAGGGGCGCCGGCATCGCAAGGCCGCGATCCGGATGCTGCTCGGTCAGGTGAACGCCGCGGTCGGCGCGACGGAACGGCCCGGCTCGCGGTTCGGAGCCTGGGCGATGAGCCAGGCCGCCCCGATGCTCATGAAGAAAGCCGACGGGCGAGTGCTCGCGTGGACCTGGAAGGCGGAGCCGGACCTCGTCGTGGCGATGGCGACGGTGCAGGCGCTCACGCCCGACATCCGGATCGCCCGCGCGTCGATGCCGATGGAGTACGACGACACGACCTCCTTCCCGACCCGGCTCGGCGTGGGCGAGAAGCTCGTGGTCCCGACGCCGCCCTCTCCCTCGGCCCCGCCCTTCGCGACCTACACCTGGGACACCGGCACGCACCTGGTGACGTTGACGGCCGTCTGCAGCGACCGCGAACGCTTCGGCACGCTCATCGGTGCGCTCGACGACCTCGCCGGCAGCCTCCGCATTGCCGACGACCTCACCGGCGGCGAGTCGCCCGACGTCCTCCGCCTCCCGCCCGCCTGACAGCGGATGCCGATGAACACTGTCGCGCGGTCCCCGCGCATCGTCGACGGCTCACGATCGGTCCACCCGAACGGCCGCTTCCCGTCTGCGGCGCTCGGGCTCGTCGGCATCCTTCCTCTGCTGCCCCTGCTGCTGGCGATCATGGATACCCGTCCAGGCTTCCGCCTCATCCTGATCGCACTCGCTCTCTACGCCGGGATGCTCGCGGTGGCACTCTGGTTCTGGGTGCGGTCCTTGCGCGAACGCCTGATCCGAATCGAGGCAAGCGGCCCGCTGCGATTCACGCCGTCCACGGGCGTCCGCATCTCCTCATGGCTCGTTCCCCTGACGGGTTTGCTTCCCGCAGCGGCGGCCTTCCTCGTTCAGGCCCTGGACCTTCCGACGATGGGCGGTCGGCTTCTCGAATGGGGCCCGTACGTGCTCGCCGTCGTCTCGCTCGTCGGCCTCGGCCGGGAAGTCCTCGCGCAGGGCCAGCCGCTGGGTCTCGTACTCGACGAGAGGGGCCTGCACGGAGTCCGCAGATCTGCCCGGGTCGATGCCTCCTGGGAGGAGATCGGCACCACCACGCCTGTCGGCCCACACGGGCCGAAGCTGGCGATCTCGATCGCCGGACGCGCCCCCGTGATCCTCGATGCGCATCACCTAGGGTCTGACCCGGCAGCCGTGGCCTCCGTCGTCTCCTTCTTCCGCGACGCCCCCGATCAGCGGCCTGCGCTGGTCGACGGCGTCGCGGCGATGCGCACCGTCGAGGACGCGCACCGATCCCGCCCGGCGGGATGAGAAACGCGCCTCCCGAAGGGCGGGGAGGCGCGTTTCTGATCCGGCACGGAGCGCCGGGCGCGAGGAGGCCGGGGCTCAGCGGGCGATGCGGAGGGTGCGGACCTCGAAGGGGCGGAGGTGGAGCCCGCCCCCGAGACGGGGCGTCTCGATCTCGTCCTCGATCAGGCTCACCTCGCGCACCTCGCGGTGGTCGAAGCCGACCGAGAGCTCGCCGACCGCACGACGCCCGAGCGCCTCGTACACCCGCACGATGACGTCGCCGGAGCCGTCGTCGGCGAGCTTCACGGCCGAGACGACGATCCCCTCACCCGACACCTCCACCAGCGGCTCGACCTCGCGCGTGCCGCGGATCACCGTGGGCACGCTGTTGAGGCGGATGCCCTCGACCGTGGCGATCGCGGCGTCGGCGCCGATCACGAAGCCGACCTCGATCTCGTGCAGCCCGTGATCCGTGTCCGGGTCGGGGAAGCGCGGCGCCCGCAGCAGGGAGAGTCGCACGGTCGTGGTGACCCCGTCCTCGCCCACCTCGCGCGTCGTGTCGTACCCGTAGATCGAGTCGTTCACGAGGGCCGCGCCGAAGTCCTGCTCGCGCACCAGCACGAAGCGGTGCATCGACGTCTCGAACTTCGCCGCCTCCCAGCTCGTGTTCGTGTGGGTGACGCGCGCCTGGTAGCCGAACTGCGTCTCGGCTTCGGTGTGCGACGCCTGGATGTCGAGCGGGAAGGCGAGCTTGAGCAGCTTCTCGGTCTCGTGCCAGTCGACCTCGTTGCGGAGGTGCACGGTCCTCGAGCCCGCGGCGAGTGTGATCGTCTGCGTGATCGTCGACTCCGAGAACGGACGCACGACGACGATCTGCGCGACACCGTTCACGAGCGATGCCTCGATCGACGAGACCGCGGTGAGGTCGTCGACGCTGTTGCGGTAGTACCGGTCGATGTCCCACGCGTCCCACATGTTCGGGAAGTCCTGGTGCAGCTGGAACAGGTTGGCGGCCGTGCCTGGCGCGACCGTCTCCCGCCCTGTGGCCTTGTCGACGGCCGAGACGATCACGCCCTCGCCCGAGACGAGCACGGACACGAGCTCGTTCTCCAGGCGCCATCCCGGGTGGACCGCTGAGCCTGCCGAAGCGTCCTCGACGAGCGAGACCGCCCCTTCGACGGGCTCAGGGACCCACGAGGCGCCGAGCGCGCGCCCCCGACCGACCGAGGTCGGCTCGAACCGCAGCTCGCGGTCGCCCTCGCCGGCGAGCGACCGGCGCGCGGCATCGGCGATGTCGCGCGCATCCGACAGCACGTCCGACAGCACGGCGACGGCCTCGCGGTGCACCCACGCGATCGACGTGCCGGGCAGGATGTCGTGGAACTCGTGCAGCAGCACGGCCTGCCAGAGCCGGTCGAGCTCGGCCTGCGGGTACGCGGCGCCGGTGCGCACGGCGTCGGTCGCGGCCCACAGCTCGGCCTCCACCAGCGCGTGCTCTGCCCAGCGGTGCAGAGCCTTCGTGGCGTGCTGGCTCGTGAGCGTGCCGCGGTGCAGTTCGAGGTAGAGCTCGCCGACCCACACGGCGGGGTTCGGCAGCTCGGCCTTGGCGGCGTCGAAGAACACGTCGGGGTGCTCCCACACGACCTGCGCGCTGCCCTCGAGGTCGCGCAGCCGCTCGGCCTTGCCCGTCATCTCGCGCGTCGTGCCGCCGCCGCCATCACCCCAGCCGACAGGGGCGATCGACCGCGAGCTGAGGCGGTTCTCCTTGAACTGACGGGAGGCCTTCGCCACCTCCATGCCGCTGAGCTGCGAGTTGTAGGTGTCCATCGACGGGAAGTGCGTGAACACCTGCGAACCGTCGATGCCCTCCCAGAGGAAGGAGTGGTGCGGGAAGACGTTCTGCTGGTTCCACGAGATCTTCTGCGTGAAGAACCACTCGAACCCGGCACGGCGCATCAGCTGCGGGAGGGCCGGCGAATAGCCGAAGCTGTCCGGCAGCCACACGCCCTTCGAGCGGATGCCGAACTCCCGCTCGAAGAACCGCTGCCCGTGCGAGAACTGCCGCACGAGCGACTCGCCCGTCGGCATGACGGTGTCGGACTCGACCCACATGCCGCCCAGCGGCAGGAAGCGTCCGGCGGCGACGGCGGCCTTGACCCGCTCCCACACCTCTGGGCGGTGCTCCTTGATCCAGGCGTACTGCTGCGCACTGGACATGCCGTACTGGAAGTCGGACTGCTCCTCGATGAGCGTGGTCATGGACGAGGTCGTGCGGGCGACCTTGCGGATCGTCTCGCGCACCGGCCACAGCCAGGCGGAGTCGATATGCGCGTGGCCGACGGCCGAGATCCGGTGCGCACTCGCCTCAGCCGGGGCGGCGAGGACGTCGGCGAGCCGGGCCCGCGCGTCACCGGCGGTCTCCACGATGTGCTGCAGGTCGAGCACGTCGAGCGCGTCGTCCAGCGCCTGCAGGATGCGCATGCGGCGCGGCGACGTGGCGGGGAGCTCCGCCTGCAGCTCGAACAGCACCTCGAGGTCGAGGGACAGATCGAACACCTCGGGCTCGAACACTGCGAGGTCGAGGCGCCGCAGCCGGTACAACGGCTCCTTCGAGGAGGTGAGGATGTCGCCCTCCTGCGTCGGCAGGAAGGGGTGGTAGTCGAGGAGGACGGGGTTGGACGCGCCCTCCAGGTAGAGCTCGACGGCCTCGTCACCCGCGGCGCTCTCGGCGATCGGGACCCACTGGTTGCGCGGGTTGATGCTCTTGATCGGCGTGCCGTCGGGGCGGTAGGCGAGGGCCTCGCACTGGAAGCCCGTCATGTTCACGTCGAAGCCCAGGTCGATGAGCGCCTCCACCCGGCGGCCGGCCCAGTCCGCGGGCACCCGACCGGTGAGCTTGAACCAGGTGGTGCCCCAGGCCGGGCCCCACAGCTCGCCGACCGCGGCCGGGGCGAACGGGAGCGCCAGGCCCTCCGTCGGGGCGATGGGCTCTCCGGGGAGCTGGTGCGCCTCGACCGTGAGGGGAACCGCGGCCGAGTGGATGGCGGGGCGGATGCGCTCTTCGAGGACCCGCTTGACGCGGCCGACGGTGAGCGAGGTGTCGTCATGCATGTGGGGGTTCTCCGGGCTCGACGGTGAGGGAAGGCGTTCGATGCTCGCCGTTACTAAAACGATCTAGCACGGGAGTCTACGGTACCGTCTCCCGTGCTTATGAGAGGCTAAACCGATCAAGTAGGGTGATGCCTATGGCCCCGGGGAAACGCGTGACGATCGCGGACATCGCGCGCATGGCCGGCGTCTCCCCCGGCGCCGTCTCGTTCGCCCTCAACGGTCGTCCCGGTGTGAGCGAGGAGACGCGGCAGCGCATCCTCTCCATCATCGAAGAGCACCACTGGCAGCCGAGCTCCGCTGCCCGCGCCCTCGTCGGCGCCCGGGCCAACGCGGTCGGGTTCGCCCTCGCCCGCCCGGCACGCTCCCTCGGCTCCGAGGCCTTCTTCACCGACCTCATCGCCGGCATCGAGTCCCGGCTCTCCGAGAGCAAGGTCGGGCTGCAGCTCCGCCTCGTCGCCGACATCGACGAGGAGATGGAGGTGCATCGGCAGTGGCGGTCGTCGAATCAGGTCGACGGGATCATCCTCATCGACCCGCGCGACGACGACCCCCGCGGCGAGCGCATCATGGCCCTGGACGCCCGCGCTGTGATGATCGGCTCGAAGCCGTCCCCGGACGGCGCGGTGCCCAGCGTCTGGATCGGCGACGACGCCGTCGCGGAGACGCTCTTCTCCTACCTCGCCGCCCTGGGCCACACCCGTATCGCCTACGTCGCGGGCCCGGCGGAGCTGGAGCACACCCGCCTGCGCGCCGAGGTGCTCGAGCGGATGGCGGCGGACGGCGTCTCCGGCGAGGTCATCACGACCGACTTCTCCCCCGCGCGCGCCTCCGCGGTCACCCGCGCGCAGCTCTCCGGCCGGCAGCGCCCGACCGCGATCGTCTACGACAACGATGTGATGGCCGTCGCCGGCCTCCGGGTGGCGCAGGAGATGGGCCGGGCGGTTCCGCGCGACGTCTCACTCGCGTCGTTCGACGACTCCGTCATCGCGGGCCTCATCAACCCGTCGATCACCGCCATGACCCGCGACACGTTCGAGCTCGGCGAGCAGGCGGCCACGCTCCTGCTGCAGCAGATCGAGGCCGGCACCACGCTGCCGAGCGTCCAGGGCCCGACCCCCGTGCTCACCGCCCGCGAGAGCACCGCGCCACCGCCCCGCTGAGACCCCGCCTCCCCGCCCACACCCCGGGCTATCGCCGCGCGTACCCCGGGGTCTCGACGACAACCCGGGGTCTCGGCGTCAGACGACGGTGTTGACGGAGGCGTAGCGGGTGACGTCGGACGCGGACGGGGCGGGGTGGATGAGACGGCGGATGCCGCGCGACTCCAGCGCCGCGGGGTCCTGCGCGGTGCGGGAGGTCACCAGGGCGGGGTCCTCGCCCGCGGCGCAGGCGTCGACCCAGGCCTGGAAGACCGCACCGCCGGGGCTCAGGGCCGCCCGGCTCACCGGCACCTCCTGCTCGTCGACGTCCACCACGATCGCCGTTGGGCGGGCCGGAGCCGCGGTGCGGGTGCGCAGCTCGGGGATGAGCTCCGCGAACCGGCGGCCGAGGGGCTTCGCCGCGCCCTCCTGATCGATGAGCCCCAGGGAGTACTCGAGCTCCGGGAAGTCGGCCAGCTCCCGACTCACGTCGTGCGAGCACCACCACGTCACGCCCCAGAGGTTCTCGGTGCGGAGGGCCGAACGCACGGTGGCCTCGAGGAAGCCGGGCATCTCGCTCTCGTCGAGGCAGTTCGAGGGGGCGCCGACCTCCTGTAGCCAGATCGGACGGTCGGGATCGGTCGCGAACGCGCGGGAGAGCTCGATGAGGTACTCCGCGTGGCGGTCGGCGGCGATCGAGCGACCTCCGTAGCGCTGCGCCGTGCCGTTGAAGATCCAGGAGTGGATGGTCGTCATCGCGCCGAGCCGGGAGGCATGCGCCGGCGTGAACCCGTGGTCGTCCATGTACCAGACCGCGTCGTACTCGCTGTGCACGTGCGGCAGGCCCGGGGCGCCCCGTTCCGCGGCAGCGAGCAGCGCCTCGATCCAGCCGCCGGCCTCGTCGGTCGTGACGGGCCACGGCGAGGGGTGGGTGTGCGCGGAGAACTGGTTCGTCTCGTTGCCGAGGGTGAGGCCGAGGAAGTTCGGCGCGTCCCGCAGGGCGCCCGCGAGCCGCTCCACGAGCTGCACCTGACCGTCGAGGGCCGTCGGATCGGTGAACATGTTCCGGTCGTGCCAGGTGTACAGCCACGAAGGGACGAAGTCGAAGCTCGACAGGTGCCCCTGGATGACGTCGACGCTCACGTCCATCCCGAACTCGGCGGCGATGTCGACCATGGTGCGCACGTCGTCGATCGCCTTCGAGCGGATGAGGGTGCGGTTGGGCTGCAGGACGGTCCAGAGCGGGAACACCCGCACATGGTCGAGGCCGAGCGCGGCGAGGGCCGCGAAGTCGCGACGCACGTCGTCCGGCGTGAAGTCGAGCCAGGAGTGCATCCAGTCCTTCGACGGCGTGTAGTTCGCCCCGAAACGGAGAGGAGCGTCGAGAGCGCCGCGCTGCGTCATGTGTGCACCTTTCGGACCGCGCCCTCCCATGAGGACATGTCGCACCACTATAACGCTTGAGCAACAGCGTCGATAGCGCCCACCTTGACACCGACCGGATCCGATGGTTTCATCTGCTAAAGCGCTGTAGTCCCTTCGTCGGACCACGCCGAATCGCCCGCCTCGAGGAAGAAGCACGATGAAAGTTCCCGCACGCATTGTCGCTCTGGCAACCTTCACGATCGGCGCCCTGGCGCTCGTGAGCTGCACCGGAGGCGGTGCCGCCTCGGACGGCGCCGGCCCCATCGACACCTCCGGCGAGCTCAGCGGAACCATCCAGTTCCAGACCTGGTCGCTGAAGAACGAGAAGTTCACCCCCTATTTCGAAGACCTCATCGCAGCCTTCGAGGAGGAGCATCCGGACGTGACCGTCGAGTGGCTCGACCAGCCCGGCGACGGCTACCAGGAGAAGATCCTGAGCCAGGCGAACGCCGACACCCTCCCCGACGTGCTGAACCTGCCGCCGGACATCGCCTACCCGCTCGTCGCCGCCGGGAAGCTCGTCGACCTGGACACTGCCGACCCCGACCTGAAGGCGACGTACAACGCCGGCGCCTGGGACGCCTACAGCCAGTACCCCGGCGTCGAGGGCACGTACGGCCTGCCGTGGTACCTCTCCAGCGACGCGTCCTGGTGGAACCTCGCCCAGCTCGCCCCGTACGGCGTCACCGAGGAGAACCTGCCGACGACGGTCGACGAGCTGCTCACGCTCGCGAAGGACGTCGCCACGGAGTCCGGCGGCAAGGTCCAGCTCCTCTCCTCGATCCCTGCGCTGGATACCTTCACCGCCGCCGGCATGGAGGTCATCAACGACGAGGGCGAGTTCGACTTCAACACCGACGAGGCGGCCGCGATCATCGAGCAGTACGCCGACGCCTACGCCGCGGGCGCGATGCCCGCCGAAGCACTCACCGGCGACTACGGCGGGAACGCGGAGGCCTACATCCAGGAGAAGGTCGCCTTCACCACCGGCGGCACCGGGTTCACGACCGATCTGCAGAAGGACGCCCCGGCGCTCCTGGAGAACACCGTCGCCACCCCGCGCCTCGGCGTCGCCCCGCTCTACGTCCAGGGCCTCAACGTCTCCGCCGACTCCGACAACAAGGAAGCGGCTCTCGCGTTCGCCGAGTTCGCCACGAACGAGGAGAACCAGGTCGCATTCTCCTCCCTCGCGGTCGGCACCGCCCCCGGCACGGCCGACGGCGGCGACCAGGTCGTCGAGAACATCGCCTCCTCGGTCACCGACGAGAAGCAGCTCGCGGCAATCGACACCGTATTCGGCGCGATGAAGGACGCCAAGGCCCTGCCGTTCCAGTGGACCTCGGACATGGCCACCTACATGACTCAGCAGATCGCCCTGGCCGTGAACGGCGAGGCCGACGCCAAGACGCAGCTCGACAAGATCGTCGAGTACGCCAACGCGAACCGCGTGGACCAGTGACCATGCGCGCGGACACCGGCACCCGGCAGCGGAGGTCGACGATGAGATCCCACAAGTGGTTCACCCCGTGGCTGCTCCTCGCCCCCGCCGTGATCTGGGTGCTGGTGTTCGCGCTCTGGCCGTTCCTCAACACCGTCGTCCTCAGCTTCACGGATGCTCGCCCCCTGCGGACCCCCGAGTTCGTCGGCGGCGCCAACTACGAGCGCATGTTCGGCGACGAGATGTTCTGGAACGCGCTCACCACCTGTCTCATCTATGTGGTCGTGTGCGTGCCGCTGCTCACGGTCCTCCCGCTGCTCCTCGCCCTCCTCGTGCAGAAGAAGCTCCCCGGCATCTCGTTCTTCCGCACCACGTTCTACTTCCCCGTGATCGCGTCGGTCGTCGTGGTCGCGCTCATCTGGACGTGGCTGTTCGACAGCCGGGGCATCATCAACCAGACCCTGGAGTTCCTCGGCCTCATCGACCAGCCGATGGCCTTCCTCGTCGACCGCTGGCTGCTGCTCGGCTGCGCGATCCTGCTGACCGTGTGGAAGGGCCTGGGCTACTACATGGTGGTGTACCTCGCCGCCCTGGGGAACGTGGGCAAGGAGCTGCACGAGGCCGCGATGCTCGACGGTGCGAGCTCGTTCCGCCGCTTCCTCTCCGTCACGATCCCGTCGGTGCGCGGGGCGATGCTCCTCATCGCCGTGCTCATCGCGGTGTCCGCCATGCGGGTGTTCGCCGAGCTCGACGTGCTCTCCAAGAGCACGGGCGGCCCCGGCGGCTACGACATGTCGCTCGTGATGCTCATCCGCCAGGTGGGGTCGGGCCTGAACGGCAACATCGGCTACGCGTCCGCGATCAGCGTGGCGCTGTTCCTCCTCACGCTCGTGCCGCTCGCGGCGATCGCGTTCATGAACCGCGAGAAGAAGGCGAAGGTCTCCGCATGACGACTCTGACGACGCCCCCGGTGGAGAGCACCCCGCCTGCGGAGGAGGCTCCGCGGCCCGGTCGCGAGCGCATCTTCCGCCGCCGCGGCTCCGGCGACTTCAGCAAGCCCACGCTCGGCGGACTCATCGGACGGTACGCGCTGCTGCTGTTCGTCCTCTTCCTCGTGATCGGCCCCTTCGTCTGGCAGCTCTCCACATCGTTCAAGGGCCCCCAGGAGAACATCTACTCCTTCCCGCCCGAGCTCATCCCCCGCGATCCGACGCTGCAGAACTACACGAGGGTCGCCGACATCGTCCCCGTCTACCTCTACGCCTGGCACTCGCTGCTCGTCTCGCTCGGCACCGTACTCAGCAACGTGATCCTGGCCACGTTCGCCGGCTACGCCCTGGGCTGCATGCGCTTCCGCGGGAAGTGGATCGTCATGGGCATCCTGCTGTCCACGCTGCTGTTCCCGGGCGAGGTCACCGTGACGAGCAACTTCCTCACCATCCGCGCTCTCGGGCTCGCCGACACCCTGTGGGGCGTGTTCCTGCCCGGAGCGATCAGCGCCATGAACGTGCTGCTCGTCGCCACCGCGTGCCGGATGATCCCGAAGGACGTGCTCGACGCGGCCACCGTCGACGGTGCGACCACGTGGCAGCGCATCCGGCACATCGTGTGGCCGAACATCCGCGGCATGGTCTCGGTCGTGGCGATCTTCGCCTTCATCGGCGCGTGGGACGACTACCTCTGGCCGCTCATCGTGCTCTCCGACCCGGCCAAGTACACCCTGACCGTCGGCATGGCCTACCTCAACAGCAGCTTCTCGGTCGATCCGCGACTCATCGCCGCCGGCACCATGATCGCGCTCGTGCCGATCGTCATCATGTTCTCGTTCACGCAGCGCTTCTTCTTCAAGGGCGTGCAGGAGGGTGCGCTGAAGGGGTGAGCGCGCCGCTGCTCCGCCCGGCCTCCGGTCCCGCGGATCCCCCGTCGTCGCGCCCGCACGCCGGGGTGCTCCCCGGCCCCGTCTACGCCTACACGTTCGACCCCTCCCGCGGGGCGCAGCGGATCGACGTCCCCGGCCTCGACGGCATCGCCCTCACCCCGGACACCGTGCTGCACTGGGCGTTCTACGCCGACGGCCCCGCCGCGACCCTCGCCCCCTGGGCCGCGCTCGCGGTCACCGTCGACGTGCGGACCGCCGACGGCAGCCGGCTGAGCGACATCGCCGCCGTCCGCGACCGGTACGACTTCCCGCTCACGGCCGAGGGGCAGTTCGCCGCCCGGTGGAGCATGCCGGAGCAGTGGAACGCCGACAGCGTGGCGCTCGCGCCCCTCGGCCCCGGTGCCGGCACGGTCGAGCTCGTCCTCGGCACCGCCGCTCTCGAGGCAGCGCCGGAGCTGCCCGCGGAGGTCACCGGTTTCGTGCAGGTCCTCGTCGAGGAGCGCCCGGCCCCCGGCGACCTCCCACCCGTCGAGCGGGTCGACACCCGGCGCGGCTCCCATTCCGGCCCCCGCTTCTCCCGCGGGAACACGGTCCCGGCGGTCGCCGCGCCGCACGGGTTCACCTTCGTCACGCCGGCGACCGACGCCGCGGACGCACGCTGGCCCTACCGCCCGTTCGTGCATGACGATCCGCAGGGACGGCGTCTCGAAGCCCTGCAGTTCTCGCACCAGCCCAGCCCGTGGATCGGCGATCGCGCGGTTCTTCAGCTCATGCCGTTCTTCGGCACAGCACGGTCGGCCAGGGAGGATCGACGCCGCTGGATCGTCGAGGGAAGCGAACGCGCCCGCCCGCACGAGTACACCGCCGACCTCGGCGACGGCGTGCATGTCGAGATGACCGCGACCTCGCACACCGCGGCCTTCCGCGTGCGGTGCGACGATCCGCGCGCCGCCGTGGGTTTCGTGATCGATCAGCTCACGAACGAGGGGCTGCTCACCTTCACCGACATCGGCTTCGAGGGGTGGATCCCCGAGGGTCCAGAGGACTGGGGGAACGCGCCACGCTGCTACTTCGCCGGGACCGTGCATAGCGCGTCGAACGCCTCGCACGGCGCCCTCGACGACGACGGGCGTGCCCGGGTCGCGGGCTTCGTCCGCGCCGTGGGCGCCGTCGAGGTGCGGGTCGGGGTCTCGTTCCTCTCCGTCGCGCAGGCCCGGCACAGCCTCGCCCTCGAGGCACCTCCCGCCGTCCCGTTCGACGAGCTCCGCGCCCGCGCGGCCGCCGGGTGGAACCGGCTGCTCGGGCGCGTGACGATCCCCCCGCTCCCCGAGGCCGAGCGCCCGTTCCGCGGCCTGGCCGACGAGGAGCAGCGCGCCCGGATCGCCGCCGCGCTCCACCGTATGCATCTGTATCCGAACACGGCGGCGGAGAACACGGGCACCGCGGAGGCACCGGCGTGGCGTTTCGCCGACGTGTTCGCCCCGCGGACCGCCTTCGGCGAGTCGGCCACGGGGGCGCCGGTCGCGGAAGGCGAGCTCGTCGTCAACAACGGCTATTGGGACACGTACCGCACCGAGTGGCCCGCGCTCGCGCTCCTCGACCCCGCGCTGGCCGGACGCCTGCTGGACGGACAGCTCATGCAGTATCGCCGCGGCGGCTGGATGGCGCGGTGGAGCGCCCCCGGGTATGTGGACAGCATGGTCGGGACCTCCAGCGACCAGATCTTCGCCGACGCCGCGCGTTGGGAGGTGCCCTTCGACCGGGAGGCGGCGTTCGAGAGCGGGTGGCGCGACGCGTGCGAGCCGGGCCCGGATCCGCGACGGGGTCGCAAGGGCATCGGCCGTGGTCGCTTCCTCGGCTTCATCCCGTCCGACGTGCCGGAGGGGATGAGCTGGAGCATCGAGAACGCCGTGAGCGATGCCGCCCTCGGCCGGTTCGCCGCCGAGCTCGCGGCGTCGACGGCGGCGGACGGCGCCGCGCGCTACCGGGCCTTTGCGCGGTACTTCGCGAACCGCTCCCGCGCGGCGCGCGCCCTGTTCGATCCTGCCTCCGGATTCTTCCGCGGTCGCACGGCGGACGGGTCCTTCGCACCGGATTTCGATCCTCGCGTCTGGGGCGGCGACAACGTCGAGACGAACGCGTGGGGGATGTCCGTGGGCACGGTGCACGACGGGCCGGGCCTCGCGGCGCTCCACGGCGGCCCTGCGGGACTCGGTCGGCACCTCGACGCCCTCTTCGCCGAGCCCGAGACCGCCGACGAGCGCTTCGGCGGTGCGTACGGCACCGTCATCCACGAGCAGCGCGAAGCCCGCGCCCAGCGGTCGGGCATGTGCGCGCTGTCGAATCAGCCGGCGCACCACATACCCTTCATGTACGCCTTCACGGACCGGCCGTGGCACAGCGCGGGCCTCGTGCACGGCCTCGCGCGCCGCCTCTTCGCCGGTGCCCACATCGGCCAGGGGTTCCCCGGCGACGAGGACAACGGAGAGATGAGCGCCTGGTGGCTCTGGGCCGCGCTCGGCCTCTATCCCCTGGAACTCGCGGCGGGGACTCTGCGGATCGGGTCCCCGCTGTCCGACGACATCCGGGTCGCACGCGGGGACGGCTCGTCGCTGCGTATCCGCTCGCGACGGAGCTCCCCCGCCGCGCACGTGTTGGAGGGCGCCCGGCTGGACGGACGCCCTCTCCCCACCGCCGATCTGCCGATCGACGCGCTTCGGGGGGACGCGGTGCTCGACCTGGTGTTCGGCACGGACCCGGCGCGGGCGCTCGAGAGCGGTGAGGACGCACTCGACGCCGAGCCGTGGCGGTGCGACCTCACCGCCGACGCGGGAGAGATCGTCGCCTCCGCGGATGTCCTCGATGCGCCACGGCTGTTCGACGACGGCGATCCGCAGGGCGACGCGGGCGTCCGGCTGCCGGAAGGCTCGTGGGTGGGCTGGCGATTCCCCTCACCCCGCGGCCTCACCGACATCACCGTCACGAGCCTCGGGCCCACGGCGGCCGATGCGCTGCGCTGGGAGATGGAGGGTGCCGATGGAGCCTGGCATCCCCTCGCCACCAGACACCGCGAAGACCTGGCTCCCGACCGGACGACGCCGTTCACTCTGGAGATGCCGGTCGTGACCTCGGCCGTCCGCGTGCGGGCGACGGTCGAGGTCACGCTCCGTCAGATCGAGCTCTTCGACCTGAGCTGACTCACCGCGACGCTGCGCGGTACAGAGTCGCCTCCCCCTTCAGCGCCTGGGTGATGCCGGAGAGGTAGGCCGACTGATCCGTCGCGGTGAGGTTGTACGCGACGTAGACGCCGTACCCGTCCGCCACCGTGCGCTGGGCGAAGTCGGCGGCCGTCGTGGCGCTGGTGTTCGCGAGGTCGATCGCCGCGGCGCCGAGCCGGCCGCGGTCGTCCAGGCCCGGCACGGTGGGAGCGTCGTAGGTCGGGTAGTACGGGTTCCAGGCGTGATCGAGCACGCTGCCGGCGTCGAAGAGGCCGAAGTCCGTGGTCGTGTAGGACGGGCCGATCGCGTACAGCGTGATGAGCTTGTCCGGTCCCAGGCGATCGCGCAGCGCGGAGGCGAGCCAGCCGAAGGACTGCGGGTTCGGCTGCGGCGTGCCGTTCGCCCCGTAGTTGCTCCACTCGTCGTCGAAATCGATGCCGTCCAGGCCGTAGGTGGTGACGGTGTCGGCGAGCTGCGCGGCGAAGGCGTCGGCTTCCGCGTACGAGGTGAAGTTCGCGAAGCCGGCACCCTGGTGGTTTCCGAGCACCGACAGGAGGACCTTGGTGCCCTGGGCCTGCAGCGGGCGGATCTGGTTCTGCGCGTCCTGCAGCGTCTCGGTGACCCGCTCGTTGAGGTGGAGGACCGCCCGCTCCCCGTCGTAGTTGATGTTCGCGGCGAAGATCATGGCCAGATCGACGGCGGGGCGGCCCGACTCGGCGAGCGTGTAGTCCGCGACATTCGCTAAATCGTTCGAGTTGACCTCGACGTAGACGGCGAGCTGCGGGTCGGCGGCATCCGCATCGGCGACGGCCGTCGTCGAGGCGGCGAGGGCGGCGGCTCCGGCGGCAGCGATCGCCACTGCTGCCGCGACACCTCTTCTCAGGCGGGACGATCGTGCGGGTGAGGAACTCATGACGGTGTCTTCTCCTTCGGCGTCGTTGTCGAGAGCGGGCCGCGACGTCGCGACTCGCGGCCGACTATATCGCTTAAGCACAGGTGTCGGAAGGGGGATGCTGGCGGTGCGCACCGATTCCGACGATGCTGGACGCATGCGCGCCCTCCGACTCCTCTGGCGGTACCCCGTCATCACCCTGACGGTCATCGTCTTCGCCGTGGTCGGAGGGCTTCACGCCGCCGGGGAGGAGACCATCGGCCGGTGGGTCGCCACGGTCTTCGTGGCTGCGGTGGTGGTCTGGACCCTCATCGGCATGGTGCGCGACGTGCTCCGCGGCCACGTCGGACTCGACATCCTCGCCGTCGTCGCCATGGTCGCGACGCTCGCGGTGGGCGAATACATCGCGGCGCTCATCATCGTCCTGATGCTCTCCGGCGGTGAGGCGCTGGAGGACTTCGCGGGCCGCCGGGCGAAGCGCGACCTCTCCGCACTGCTGGATCGCTCGCCCCGCAGCGCCCATGTGCTGACGCATCCCGAGGACGCGGACTCGGACGCGGCGAGGGAGGCGCCGGTCGACGATGTGGCCGTGGGCGACGTGCTTCTCGTGCGCCCGGCGGAGATCATCCCCGTGGACGGTGAACTGCTCACGGACAGCGCGTCGTTCGACGAATCGTCGCTCACGGGCGAAAGTCTGCCCGTGACGCGCGGTGCGGGCGACGAGGTGCTGTCGGGCGCGATCAACGGCAGCCGGGCCATCCGCCTCCGCGCCCTCCGCACCGGCGCCGACAGTCAGTATCAGCAGATCGTCGCCCTGGTCGCCGAGGCCGAGTCCTCCCACGCTCCCATCGTGCGTCTCGCCGACCGGTTCGCGATTCCGTTCACCGCCGTCGCGCTCGTGCTCGCGGGGACGGCGTGGGCACTCTCCGGCGACGCGACCCGGTTCGCCGAGGTGCTCGTGCTGGCGACGCCCTGCCCGCTGCTGATCGCCGCCCCGGTGGCCTTCCTCGGCGGGCTCTCCCGGGCGGCGAAGTCGGGCGTCATCATGAAGAGCGGCGCGGTCATCGAGCAGATCGCCCGGGTGCGCTCGGCCGCGTTCGACAAGACCGGGACGCTCACCCAGGGGAGGCCGGAGCTGGTCGACGTGCGACCGTCCCGCGGTTTCGATGCGGATGAGATCCTGCGACTCGCCGCCTCCGCCGAGCAGTACTCGTCGCACGTGCTCGCCGACGGCATCCGTCGCGCCGCCGCCGCACGGGGCCTGGCCCTGCACGCGGCGACGGAGGCGAGCGAGACCGCGACGAACGGGGTGTCCGCGACGATCGGCGGCCGTTCGGTCGTCGTCGGCAAGCCGGCCTACGTGGCCTCCCTCGCCCCCGACACCGTGCGGGTGGAGCTCGCACCGGGACAGGCCGCCGCGTACGTCGCCGTGGACGGTCGGTTCGCAGGGGCCCTCGTGCTCGCCGACGCCGCCCGCCCGGAGGCGCCCGCCGTGGTCTCCTGGATGCGGACGCACGAGGTCGACAGGCTCGCGATGTTGACCGGGGATGTGGCCACCACGGCGGAGTCGATCGGACGGCAGGTCGGGATCGACGAGATCCACGCCGAGCTGCTGCCTCCCGAGAAGGTGCGTCTGGCCGCCGAGATGCAGCCACGGCCCGTGCTGATGGTCGGCGACGGTGTCAACGACGCGCCGGTGCTGGCGGCGGCCGACATCGGCATCGCGATGGGCGCGAAGGGGGCGACGGCCGCCGGGGACGCCGCCGACGTCGTCATCCTCGTGGATTCGCTCGCCAAGGTCGTCGACGCCGTCGCGATCGGACGGCACACCCTCCGCGTGGCCCTCACCGCGATCTGGATCGGGATCGGTCTGAGCGTGGGACTGATGGTCGTGGCAATGACCGGCGTCATCCCCGCGGTCGTCGGCGCACTGGTGCAGGAGCTCGTCGACCTCGCGACGATCCTCTACGCCCTGCGCGCGCTGAGCGGCCCGCCGAGCGACCTCCGCCCCTCCCCCTGAGGGCTGCTCCTGCACCGACCCCGGTACCGCTTCTCCCGTCCACAGGTCCCGTGTTCGCGGCCCTGCCCCTGCGGAATACCGTGACAGCCTGAGACCCCGGACTCAGACTGGAGGCATGACCGTGGACGACCCGCAGGTATGGACACTGATCGGCGTCTTCGCCGCCGTGATGCTCGGCGGCATGACACTCATGACGTCGCAGCTCAGCCGCGTGATCCGTGCGGAGGTGGACCGCATCGACGGCACGCTCTCCGCACGGATCGATCGCATCGACGGCACCCTCTCCGCACGGATCGACGGCCTCGACGCCCGGCTCGGACGCATCGAGACGAAGGTCGACGATCTCGACAGGGAGCTCACGAACCTCGCGACGCGGTTCTGGCGCTCGCAGTGACGAGCCGCGGCCTCAGATCGACACGTCGCCGACGAGGTTGACCTTGATGCCCATGCCGTCGAACATCGCGGCCTTCGCGATCAGCGCCTTGTCCGCGGTCTCGGCGTCGGGGGCGTAGACGAGCTGCGCGTGGTTCGCCTTGTGCCGTGCCATGAACTGATCGCGCGAGATGCCGTGCAGCACCACGTGGGCGATCGGCCACTCCGGGTTCGTGGCGTCCTTCCGGCGCTGCGTCTCCTCCGCCGGCAGCTCGACGACCGACGCCCGGAAGATGTCCGCCTGCAGGACCCCCTCGGCGATGAAAACCCGCGAGAGCACGACCTCGCCGGGCTTCGAGACGCCGTTGATCGTGGCGCCGCCCGCAGGGAAGAACACGTGCCCCTGGCGCCAGCCCTCCGCGTTCTGCCAGCCGCCGAGGTGGGAGGCCGGCACCGAGCCGGAGATCTCGTACACCCACACGAACTGCCCGTCGTGGTCCTCGCCCCAGCGGACGTCGTGGAGAGTGTTGTCGGGAACGAGCCCCATCGCGCGCCAGACGCGGTCGGTCACGAGCGCATCGACGGCGACGCCCTCGTCGGCCTCGTTGAAGTGCGGGAACGCGCGCCCCTCGTGCAGCACGCGGGAGCCGTCGCGCGAGGTCACCGGCGGGCGCTCGGTGGAGTTGAGGATGCCCTCCGCCAGGTCCGAGGCCGGAACGAGGTCCTTCAACCCCTGCTGGTACTGGATGCCGACCGCGTCGAGCCCGAAGTCGTCCGCGATGCGGAGCGCGGCGATGTACATCTTCAGCTGCCACTGCACCTGCTCACGGGTGAGCTCGGTCGCGGCGTCCTCGCCGTAGCGGAACGTCATCCCCCGCTCGATCAGCCAGTCGTACGCGGCGTCGGCCTCCTCGTCGGTCACGTTCAGCATCTCCGCGTAGAGCGCCGACTGCGACAGGCGCTCCTTGTAGATGCCGGTCTGGTTGAGGAGCTCGTCGTCGAAGATGGCGTTGTACATTCCCATGCAGCCCTCGTCGAAGACGCCGATGATGGCCTTCTCAGCGCGCAGTTCCGCGGCCAGGGCCTCGCCGAGCTGCTTCTCCGGGCTGTCGGGCAGCGCGGGGAGCGGACGCACGTGGGAGGCATCGTGGGTGATGGCGCCGGTCTCGGTCCACTCCCGGATGCCCTCGCGGAACCAGTCGTCGGTGAAGTCGACCGACCAGATCGTCGCGTACGGCTTGTCCATCTTCGTCAGGCCCGCGTTGAGGCCGAGGAGGCCGACGAGGCCGGGCCAGTCGCCCGCGAAGTTCGCCACCGTGAGGATCGGACCCTCGTGCGTGCGGAGGCCCGCGAGCACGTGGTGCGAGTACTGCCAGACGGCCTCGGCGACGATGAGCGGTGCGTCGACGGGGATGTTCTTGAAGACCTCGAGACCCATGCGCTGGCTGGAGATGAACCCGTGACCGGTCTCCGGGTCGACCTCGTTGGCGCGGATGACCGTCCAGCCGAGGTCATTCAGCACGCCGGTGACCCCGGCTTCGAGCTCGACCTGGGTGGGCCAGCCGGCCGTGTTGGCCGACTCACGGAGATCGCCGGACGCGATCAGGTAGGCGGTCTTCGGCGCCGTGGCAGGACGGGGCGCCGGGGTGGGCAGGGTGTAAGCGGTCATGAGTTCTCCGGGGTCGAGGTGGTCGGGGAGCCGTCGCGCTGGGCGGCGGCGAGTTCATGGACGACGTCCTTCGAGCCGTCGTACAGCCGCACGTAACGGTCGAAGAGGGCGTCGGCGAAGGGGCGCAGCGCCTCGTCCGGACGGACGGTGTCGGCGATGGGGTTCCAGTCGGCGATGGCGGGCGCGGCATCCTCGGCGGCCGTGGCCGTCGCCGCGAGGAAGGCGGCCCCGTAGCTCGCGCCGATCGTCGTCTGCGGCACCTCCTGCACGAGCCCGGTGATGTCGGAGACGATCTGCAGCCAGAGCCGCCCTTGCGTGCCCCCGCCGACCGCCACGATGCGGCGGATGTCGGCGCCGGCGGCGCGCATCGTCTCGACGTTGTGCCGCACGCCCAGCGCTGTGGCTTCGAGCGCGGCGCGGTAGAGGTCTCCTCGGGTGTGCCGGAGGGTGAGCCCGGCGATGACCCCGCGGGCATCCGGATCCTGGATCGGGGTGCGCTCGCCGGCGAAGTACGGCAGCATCAGCAGGCCGTTCGCGCCGGGCCCCGACTCCTCCGCCTCGGCCAGCAGCGCCGGGTAGTCGGTACCGGAGAGGTCCTTCAGCCACGCGGTGAGCGCTCCGGATGTGGACAGCCCGCCGGCGAGGTTGCGCGTGCCCGCGAAGGCGCCGGCCGTCGTCCACATCGAGGGCGTGCGGAGGGTCTGCTCCCCGGTCGCGACGAGGAACATCGTCGTACCGTACATCAGCATGAGGTCGCCGACCTCATGGGCGCCGACACTCACCGCCTCGGTCCAGGCGTCGATCGTGCCGGTGATGACCGGCGTTCCCTCGGGCAGGCCGGTCAGGGCCGCCGCAGCGACGGTCACGGTGCCCGCGATCTCCCCCGCCCAGCGCAGCGGCGGCTGCTCGACCGTCCCGGCGAACCGCTGCCACCAGGGCTCGTGCCACTGCCCGCCCTCGATGTCGTACAACGGCGAGACCTGGCTGGCGGACTGGTGGTCGAGGACGTAGGCACCGGTGAGCTTGCGAGCCAACCAGGAGGCGGGCATGTAGAGCCGCCGCGCGCGCTGCCAGGTCTCCGGTTCCTCCTCGGCGACCCAGGCGATCTTGGGCCCGCCGGCCTGCGACGTGAGGGTCGAGCCGCCCACGCGGGTGATCTCCTCGACGCCGAGCTCCGCCGTCATGCGCTCGATCTGCGCGGTGGAACGGGTGTCCACGCCGTAGAGGATCGCGGGGCGCACGGGCTCGTCGTCCTCGTCGGCGAGCAGGATGCACGGGCCCATGCCGCTCACTCCGACCCCCACGACGTCCGCGTCGGGGACCGCGGAGAGAAGGTCCGTGGCCAGCTCGACGAACTCGTCCCACCAGATCCGGCCGTCCATCTCGACCCATCCGGACTGCGGACGGGAGACGTCGTGCGCGCGGGTCGCAGTCGCGAGGATCGTGCCGGCGGGGTCGACGAGGACGCCCTTGCTGCTGGACGTGCCGATGTCCACCCCGAGAGTGCAGCGCATGGTCTCTCCTTCGATACCGACGGGCCGTGCCGACCTGGACCCAGGCTACGCGAAATCGATTTCAGGGCGCAAGGAGGTGACCGCTCCTGCACCGCGATGGCCAATCTCCGAAGATTCCACCATCCCCGCTCCTGACCGGAAAAACGCCGGTTCGGCACCGGAATACCGTGACATCCTGACCCCTCCGATCGAGACTGGAGGCATGCCCTTGGACGACCCGCAGGTATGGACGCTGATCGGCATCTTCGTGACGACGATGCTCGGCGGCATGACCCTCATGACGACGCAGTTCGGTCGCGTGCTCCGTGCGGAGATAGGCGGGCTGCGGGGAGAGATGACCGGCGAGATCGGCAGGCTCCGCACCGACATGACCACCGAGATCGCCGGCCTCCGCACTGAGATGACCACCGAGATCGCCGGCCTCCGCACCGAAATGACCGGCGAGATCGGCAGCCTCCGGACCGACATGACCGCCGAAGTCGCCGGCCTGCGCACCGAGATGACCACCGAGACCACACGACTACGCACCGAGATCGCCGGCCTCCGCACCGAAATGACCACCGAGATCGGCACC